>Ga0208457_1000034_pt1 | contig 213926 bp, 186 predicted proteins | sample June2015DPH_10_1_FD_185513 | JGI IMG/M metagenome (GOLD analysis project Ga0208457, IMG submission 185513) | Peatland microbial communities from SPRUCE experiment site at the Marcell Experimental Forest, Minnesota, USA - June2015DPH_10_150... | ecosystem: Environmental > Terrestrial > Soil >... | reverse complement strand
TCCAATCTGCATCGGTCTACGACGCGATCAAGACTGCAGACGTTGTGATGGGCACCTATAGCTCGGTCTTGTATGAGGCAGCTCTCGCACTCCGGCCCATTGTGTGGTTGCGCACGTCCATGGCCTACGGGGCAGAGCTTGTTCAAGAAGGGCTTGCGGAGGAAGCCGCTGACCCCGAGAAGATCAGAAAGGCAGTCGATCGGGCGGCCTGCCTCCCCGAGGAGGAGCTCAGACGTCGCCGGGGCCTGATTTGGGGGAGCCCTTCTCGATCCGGAGTCGAGGTCCTGCTCAATCGCGCCGAGGAAGAGTTGTGGGATCCTCCCGGCAAGAAGAGGACGGGGTAGCCTGATGCGTGTGGCCTACGTCGTGCCCTATCTTCGCGGTCGCGGCGGCTGGGCGACGGCTGCGGAAGGTGCGATTCGGGCGCTTTCGGCAAGAATCGATCCTGTCCTGGTAGTCGCCCAGGCGGATGCCCGCGAGGCGAAGCGGCTTTTCCCCGATCTGCCGCTTTTCCTTGTCCCTGAGATCCAACCCCTCGAGGCAACTGCCCTGGCTATCCTCCCGAGGCTACTGCGCACGCGCGGGTGGATTGGATCCATGCCACCTCTGGGGGTTGAGTTGGTTCACGCGTTGGAGGCCTTTCCCGCCGGTTGGGTTGGAAAATGGCTGGCCCAACGTGAGAACTTGCCTCTCCTCCTGACGGCACACGGCACCTACGCGGTCGTGTGGAAGACATCCCCCTGGTTGTCCCCGGCCTATGAAGGGGTTCTCCAGAGCGCGTCTGCCATTTGTCCGATTTCGAACGCAACAGCCCTGCGGATGAAAGCGCACTTCCCCAAGGCTATCGAGGGGAAGACAATGGAGGTGGTGCTCCAGGGAATTAGCATTCCCGGCCACGTTCTATCGGGAGCGGGTGGGGGGCATCGGTTTCCCGACCCCCCAGTCATCCTCTCTGTGGGAAACCTCAAAGAAAGAAAAGGCTATCACGTCAGCTTGCAGGCGTTCGCGAAGTTGCAGGGGGAGTATCCGGGTGCCAAATATCGGATCGTAGGGGCGGGTCTCGGGGCCACCTATCACAAGATGCTTGAAAGAATTGTCCGACGCCAGGGGATCCAGAATGTGGAATTCCTGGGTTCGATTGAGAGGGGGGACCTGGACCGTCTTTATGCCGAGAGCTCTCTATTCCTCCTCGCCTCACAGGAACATGGTTATCACTTTGAAGGCTTTGGTTTGGTATTCCTGGAGGCTGGAGCGCATGGGCTTCCGGTTGTCGCGACCCGGACTGGAGGAATCCCTGAGGCGGTTCGAGAGGGTGAGACGGGCTTCTTGGTTGATTCGCAGGACGTTTCAGGAATTGCGGAAGCAATGATTCGGCTGGTCCGCGACCCCGGTCTGGCTCATCGGCTCGGACAGAATGGGCGCAAGCAGGCCGAGACTCTCAGCTGGGAGCGATATGCAGAGCAGCAATTCCAGGTTTACAGGTCGGTCGTAACCCAGTGGGCAAGATCCTGATCTGATGCGCATTGCTTATCTTTCCTCGGCAGAGATTCCCTCTCCGACCGCTCATAGCCTTCAGGTCATGAAGATGTGCGAGGCGATGATCGAGGAGGGTCATTCGGTCCGCTTGTTCGCGCCTTGCCCTCGCCGAGATGCGGTGCCGGACGATTCGGAGTTGCTGGCCTTCTACGGACTGGGAGCGGCCCCTTCGTCCGTGTTCGTGGAGCCGCCCAGGCTTCTGGGGCGGAGGGGGTTGGCGTTCAGGATGGTCCGAAAGGCCCTGCGGGAGAAGATCGATCTCGTGTACACCCGAGGAGTCGACATTGCTTTTTTTGCCTCGCGTGGAGGATGCCCCTCGGTCCTGGAATTGCATCAAATGCCTCCCGGGTGGACAGGTCCGTGGTACTTTCGGGCATACCTTCGCCAGGGCTCGCCCAAGCGGCTGGTGGTCATCAGTCCCCGCCTGCGGCAGCTGCTGCTGGGGCGATATTTCCCCCGAGCGGATCGGGCCGTCCTGGTGGCACCCGATGCGGTTGACTTGCGAAGATATGACCGACTGCCGAGCCCGGCGGAGGCCCGCCGGCGTCTCGGGCGCGCCCCCGAGCAGTTCACGGTCGGATACCTGGGAAGCCTCTATGAAGGTCGAGGGGTCGAACTGGTGCTCGCGCTTGCCGAGCGGATGCCCGAACTGAGATTTCAAATTGGAGGGGGAAACGAGGGACAGCTTGAGAATTATCTGCGCCGCGAGATCCCGCCCAATGTCGAATGGCTTCGACATGTTCCGCATGCGGATATTCCCCTCCAGGAGGCCGCCTGTGAGGTGCTGCTGATGCCCTACCAAAGAAAGGTAACCGTTCAGGGGAAGGGGGACACGGCGGAGATTATGAGCCCCCTCAAGCTCTTCGAATACATGGCTGCAGGGCGGCTCATAATGGCGAGCGACCTGCCTGCGCTGCGTGAGGTTCTCAACGAAAGCAACAGCGTGCTGCTCCCTCCGGATTCCCCGCTGGACTGGCAGCGAGCAATTCGGCGGGCTCAGCAGGACGTCCCCTGGCGAGAAGCGCGGGGGCGCAAAGCCCGTGAGGACGTCACCCCATACACCTGGCGCAATCGCGTTCGCACGATTCTTGAGTCCGATCGGACGTTGGACCATGAATAGCGGCAAGTCTCTCGTCTCTCCCGAGTGGCGCCGCATTTGCCTGGGCTACATTGCGCGGGCTCGAATTCCATCCGACAAAGCGAACAGCCTCCAGGTCGTGAAGATGTCGTCAGCCTTTGCCTCGGCCGTGGGGAGTGTGGAACTCGTGGTGCCCTGCACGTCCGTGGAGAGACGAAACCCCTCTGAGATTTTGCGTCATTATGGCGTGGCGCCCTCCTTTCGGGTGACTTGGTTGCCATACCCTCACTGGGGCCAGCGCTTTGACATACGCGGATACGCCCTCGCCTGCTGGCTGTATGCGCAAGTCAGAGGGTTTGACATCGTCTACACGAGAGATCCCTGGGCGGCCTTCCTGTTGGCTGGCTGGGGGCGCCCTGTGAAGATCGGCTTCGAGGCCCATGACTTGTCCGAGGAACGGCGCTACCCGGTTTGGGATCCTCTGGTTGGGAGTTGGAAGCCCTCGTCAAGGCTGCGAGGGGTGTTTTGCATTTCGAGAGGCCTGGCCGAGGCGTACCGGAGGGCCGGCGCGCGACCGGAGTTGCTTCATGTCGCACCGGACGGGGTGGACCTCGCCCTTTTTTCGCCGGAGCTATCCCAGGGCGAGGCCCGAATCGCTCTGCGCCTGCCCGTGGAGACCCAGCTCATATGTCATGCGGGGCAGTTGTATCCGGGGCGCGGGATTGAGGAGACCATCGAAGCCGTATCCGGGATCCAAGGGGCCCTGCTGCTTTTGGTCGGCGGTCAGGCCGAGGACATTGCACGCTTGAGGGAATGGGCTCAATCGCGTGGCTTCGATCACTGCGTCCGGTTTGTCGGGCAGGTTCCCAATGACCAAGTCCCGACCTATCTGTGGGCGGCCGACGTTCTGGTCATGCCCTACACTTCCCGCACCCGGACCGCTCCCTTCATGTCTCCTCTGAAGATGTTTGAGTACATGGCGGCCGGTCGCCCTATTGTGGCGACGGATTTCCCTTCGGTGCGAGAGGTGCTTCAGGACCGTCATTCGGCGATCCTGGTCCCTCCGGATGAGATCGGGCCGCTTCGAGAGGGGATCCAGCTTGCCCTTCTCGAGAAAGACCAGGCCGCCAAGATCGCGGAGAATGCCCGCCGGGAAGTTCGCAAGTACGAATGGGGGCAGCGCGCGCATCGAATTCTTGGCCAATTGGCATGAGCCTGGAGGAACGGAGTCGCCGCCGACCGTTGCTCCAGTCCCAAACCTGGCCTGCCGCTTGTTGGCGGAAGGAGATCGGATGGCGCTAATCGTCGGAGTCTGGGTCATTGCGTTCTTGTGCTGGTCGGGTGTAGGTGCGCTGGTCGGGCGCCTTCTCGGGGCCCGAACCTGGAATTCGGCCGGTCCGTTCACTAACTTCTGGATCGGCTGGGCGGCAACCATTGGCCTTCTTCAACTCTGGAATCTCTGGCTTCCGGTCAGCGCCTGGGCGCTGGCGGTCGTGCTTGCGTTCGGACTGGCCGGGATCGCCCTGCTGGTCCGGGAGCATATCCCTTCCCTCCGCCAGCGGGTCTCTGTGCATCTCGGGCTGGCGCTCGTGTGGCTGCTCCTGGCTGGGATTTCCGCCCTGCAGGCCTCGGGACCGCTAACCGAGGGAGATAGCGGCGACTACCACCTGGGTTCTGTGGCCTGGGCGAAAGCCTATCCCCTGGTGAAGGGGCTTGGAAATCTGTTTCCGCGCCTGGCCTTCAATCAGTCCATCTTTCTGTATGCCGCCCTGCTCGACGTCGGCCCCTTTGTTCAGAATTCATACCAGCTGACCAATGGGCTCCTTGAGTTTGTGCTCGTGGGTCAGTGTCTCTGGGCGCTCTGGCATCTCCTTCGGGACTGGGGGCAAGCCCGTCTCGGTGATTTGTTCTTCTCCCTGATGATTGGTCCCGTGCTGATCCAGATCACAGACGAACGGTTCAGGAGTCTCTCCCCAGATCCCGCCATGTTTTTTCTTGGGGTGGCCCTGTTTGGTGCAGTCGTTGACTTTCTCTTTGCGCAAAGGGACTCGGGGGAAGCTTCGGAGCCCGCCGTCTTACGAATCCTGTTAATGGCGGCGATCGGTGTCGTTTGCAAGTTGAGTTTCATTGGATTTGCTGTTGCGGCCAGCCTGATCGCCGTGGGCGTTTACTGGAAGGAGAATCGGGCTGGCGCCAAGAGAACCGCGACGTTCCTGATTGCCCGATGCACTCCGGTTGTCGCTCTGATCATGGTTCCCTGGGTCGTCCGCGGCGCCCTCCTGAGCGGGTACCCCGCCTTCCCCAGTACGATTGGAGCGCTTCCGGTTGAATGGAGGGTGCCTGCCGTCCTGGCGCGAGAGGAGTTCGATTGGATCCAGCTGCGAGCCAGGAATCCAAATATCCCGGCGGAGCAGGTGACCGCCAACCGCAATTGGATTGGTCCATGGATCAAGAGTCTTCCGAACTCGGTAGTCAAGCCCTTGGAAATCGCGGCTTGCCTTGCATTGTTCCTGGCTTTGGCCCTGCGGCGCGCCCATTGGCGAGGAAGGTCCGGCTATGTGATGCTCCTTCCGATTATCCCCATCGTGAGTCTGTTGGCGTGGTTTTTTATGGCTCCGGCCCCGAGGTTCGCGGGGGCCTCATTCTGGATCCTCCTGGTGGCTGTCATGTTGGTGGCGGCGGTCGACCTGTTCGATCTGGCGATCCCCGACCATAAGCTGGCGGCTATTGGCTTGTGCCTGGTTTTCTTTATATGGGTGTCTCCGTTTACTTCCTATCAGCCGCCGGCCAGGTTGAGGGATATTCTGGTGCCCACGAGGACCGTCCGAGTTCCGAGTTACCAGACGATAGAGTTGGCGTCGGGAGATAAGGTGAACGTGGCGAGCGCGGCGGACGGATGTTGGGACATACCGCTCCCGTGCACAAGCGAATTCCACCCCAGCCTGGAATTGCTCACGCCCGGGCGGGTCGCAGGAGGATTTCGGCTGGCGGGTTCGCAATGAGGCCCGCTGGCGGGATTCGCCAGGTTGCATCGAGGGTCGAGTTTCCGTGGCCATCACGGCGGGGCGATCAGGCCGATGAGACGGGAATGGATGAGCGGAGACGGCAGTATGATTCCGCTGGGACCCCAAAGGGATCGGCCGTTGCACCAGACCCTGGGGCGATCTGGGTGTTTGGGTGGACCCCCATGCAGGCGTTGCGGGACTCGAGGCTGCCAGCCAGCCCCCGACCAGCCGGTGGGCAGGAAACTGCCCGCAGGCCCCCGCGAAACCTCGCTCGGAGGACGGCGACAGGAAACGTTAGCCCTTCCCGCGAGAGCCGTTGGCGGGTAGGATCTGAGGTGGGGTCATTCCTTCCCGCTTCGCGGTCGGGCCGGGGCGGGTTTGGCCCGCAGGCTTTCCTCACCGGCTTCCGGGCTGACGCGCTTCCAGCGCCGCACGTTTTGACGATCCGCTGCGACCAGCCGCGCCACTTCAAGGGGTTGATGGCCTTGCAGGAGCCGCTTCAGGACGAGAACTCGGGGGCGTTCCAATTCCTCTGGGATTCCGGATGATCGCGTGTCTCGTCTCGTGCCCGGAGTACAGGGCATTCGTTATGCACATATCCAAAGTATCTGCCAGTCGTCCGGCGCCTGAAGCGCGGTCTCGGGGACAGGGCGGAAGAGATCGTTCGGCCGTATCTAACTGAGAAACGTCATGGATCTAGTCGCTCTGCTCAAGGCTTTCTGGCACGTGCTCTTTCATGGCGGGTTTCTGGGCACGGATCTGCGCACCTGGATGGGTGTTGCCCTGCTATTCATCCTGTCCGCAGCAATTTGGCTGGTTTGGTTTCTGTGGTTCCTGGTTCGCCACCGCCAAGCGCTCTATGCGATCGTCGCGGCCCAGGTGGCCAGCACGGCTCAAATCCTGGGGTGGATTTTGGTCTTGGGCTGGGTCAGCCTTCTCCACCCTGTCCCGCTGGCCGCAACCTGCATCGCCACCTCCGCGGCGGTCCTGGGCGTTGGGCTCTGGCCCTCGAAGTCACAAGTTCGCCCCGCTCTCTCCTCCGCATGGCGATCAATCCGGACCCTGCGGCTGCCCCGCTGGGGAATCGCGCTGGTCCTCCTTTTTGGGGTCTTGCTTGTGCGCGGGGTCGTTTATGCCTGGTTCCTTCCTCCTTACGACCTGGACGGGATCGCCTACCACTTGCCGATCATGGCAAGCTTCGTCCAGATGGGAGCCATTCGACCCCTGGACAGCCTCTCCGTGTGGATACGGTACTACCCATTTGACTCAGAACTGGCTCAGTTGTGGAGCTTTATCTTTGTCGGAATCGACAAGGTTGTCGAGCTGGCGTTCCTTCCCACGGTTCTCGTGGGGATCCTGGCGACCTACGGCCTTGGCCGGCGATTTGGTCTCTCGAGAAACGCGGCGCTGTTGGGTTCGGCCATAGTGGCATTCACACCCTCCGTTTTTCTGGAGCAGACCAGTTCCTATAACGATGCCTGGATGGCGGCGATCTTCATCGCCGCGACCTATCTCATCCTGGCCCACCCATCCTTGGGAGGCCCGGGCGGGCGCAGGGAGATCGCACTCCTCGCTGGAGCTGCGGCTGGGATCGCCGTGGGCACCAAGTACACCGGTCTGCTTCTGGCCGGAATCCTATTGGTATTGCTGCTCGTACGCCTTTGGAAGGATCCCTCGGCGGGCGGAGTAGGACGAGGGGAAAGGTGGGCATTAGGCGGGCTGTTTCTCGCAGGCCTGATCCTTTTCGGTTCCTACGCCTACGTTCGCGATTGGGTTGTTGGCGCAAATCCGATTGCGCCGAACGAGATAACCCTTGCGGGCCATGTCCTTCTTCCCGGAAGCAAGGACCTCTCTCATCTGGAGTCCGGCGACCCGGACTTCCTGGTGAACAAGACCTGGGGGCAACATATCTATCTGATCTGGATGGAGCGCCTCTTTACCCCGTACGATTGGAACAACGCGGGAGACGGGCCGCTCTGGGTCGTCCTCGGGTTGCCTGGGCTTGTAGTTTGGGCAATCGCCTCCGTCCGCAAGCGTCGTGGCTGGCCGCTTCTCTTGATGGGACTGCTCGTCCTGTTTTTCCTGGTCACCCCGGCGAACTTTCGGACCCGCTATGTCCTGGCCGCGGTACTGCCCTGCGCGCTTGGAGGCGGCTACCTGGCCGACCACCTGCAAGGATTGGCGCGGGGCATTGTGCTGGCCATGGCGGTGCTGCTCTCGGCCTGGGTGGTGGTCACGACTCTTGCGCCCGCGCAGATCTCACCGGTTCAGTTGCGAGATTTCGTCGCCTACGACACCGACTACAGCCGCACGGCGGGAAGACTGGCGGATCCGAGCGCCGTCTATGACTGGATCGACGCTCATACGAGAACCCAACCGACGGTGATTGCCTACGGTCGCAGGGTTCACATTTTCCCTTTGTTTGGAGTGGACCTGCGCAATCGGATCGTCCATCAGGTCAAGCCGAGCCTAGCGCAATGGGAAGCCGGGCTGGATCAGCAGCAGGTGAGCCTGGTGGTGACGGACGCGGGGTCCAAAGAGGACACTTGGATGCAGGCAGACCCATTCTTCGGGGAGGTCTTTTCCGGTGGCTACTTGGTGGTCTATCAAAGAAAGTGATTCGGATCGAAGGGCCGAGAGTCCGTGGTTCCAGGCGGGGATCGCAGCAGGGGTGATCCTGCTGGCGGGCCTGTATTTCCTCACCTCGCTGCGCCTCGTCTGGCTTCTCCAGACCTATGGATGGCTGAATCGGTTCATCCACATCTTGCTGATCCATGGAGCGTGAGTAAAGTGGAGCCTTCTACCCCACGGTTCTTGTTCCCCTCCCGCCCGGGCGGCCCGCCGCTGTGATTTCCCGGGCTCCTGACCTCGCGCGGCCTGTCAAGATCCTCTACCTTCTCCCCACCCTGGCGGCTGGAGGGACCGAACAGCAGGTGGCGCTGCTGATCCGGGGATTGAACCGCACGAAGTTCATGCCCCTGGTCGCGACCATCTACGGCCCCGATCGGGTCCCGATCGAGGTTGAGGTCCGCGATTGCCGCCACGCCAGCCTCCGCAAACCCCTGGGAAAAGCGGGCAACTTGGTTGCTCTGGCAAGGTTGTGGCAGCTCATTCGAAGCGAGCGACCCGCTCTGATCCAGTCCTTCTTGCGTCCGGCGGATCTGTACTCTCGCCTTGCGGGTCCTTTGGCGGGCCAACCCAAGGTAGTGACATCCCTTCGCACTCGGATTGCTGGTTTCTGGTCGCCAGGCTGGCAATGGGCCGAACGGGTACTGTGGCGTGCCAGTGCGGTTATCGTCTCGAATTCGCACTCGGCGGCGGATGAAGCCTGCCGACGACTTGGGATTCCCGGATCGCGCCTGCGGGTGATTCCGAATGGAGTCGATCTGGAACGTTTCCGGCCCCAGTGGGACAGCGCTGCGGCGAGGGGCAGAATCGGGCTTGGAAGATGGGACTCGCTCGTCGGCATGGTGGCGCGCTATTCGCCTGTCAAGGACCACGAGACGCTCCTCCTGGCCTTGCGCCGCATGACGCAGGCAGGCGACTGGCCGGGGGGGGCCGGAATGCTCCTCGTGGGGGGCACGACCTACCAGGAGTCCCGTGACCAAGTGGAAGCGCAGATTCGCGACTGGGGGCTTCAGAACCGATGCGAAGTGCGGGGAGTGAGCGCAGACATTGCAGGTGTGTATCATGCCCTGGATTGGATGGTCTTGCCTTCCCGGTACGAGGGGTTTCCCAACACCGTGCTCGAGGCCATGGCTTGTGGCAGGCCAGTGATCGTTTCCTCCGCGGCCAATGCGGAGGGGATTGTCGAGGAGGACAGGACTGGATTTGTGTTTCCGGCCGGAGATCCCGACGCGCTTGCCAATTGCCTCCGGAAGGCCCTGAGGCTGCCCGAGGGGGAGCGGCAGTCCATGGGTCGCGCGGCGCGCGCGCAGGTGGAGCGGAACTTCTCCGCCAACGTGATGGTCGATCGCTACGAGGCTCTCTACGATGAGTTGCTTCGGAAAGGATGAACCTCATCTTGCATGTGGCCTTTGTCCATGACGCTCTGCCGCCGTACCGCCGGCAGCTCTTCGACCTAATCGCAGGGCGCCATCGGATTACCTTCTTCTTCACCAACGTGAGGGATCGTGCCCTTGCCGACCGATCCGTCAGCGTGAGGGGCTATCGGGTGCCGGAGATGTCGGATTACGTGATTGCACCGAGCCTCCTGCGCGAACTTCGGGAGTCTCATCGGCGAGATCCCTTTGACGCGGTCGTCTTGCCCGACCTGGGCAATTTCTCCTGCCAGATGGGCTACCTCTTCTCCCGTTCCAACAAGCTTCCCTACGTCTTGTGGACTGGGGAATGGTGCGCTGTTCGGCACCCACGCAGATGGGTCATGCGCCCGTTGGAAAAGGCCATTGCCAGAGACGCAGCGGCCTGCCTTGCGTATGGCAGCCGGGCCGTCGAAAGGTTGAAACAGCTCGGGGCCTCCGTGGAGCAGATACGCATCACAGGGAACTCCAGCGACTACCACTTCTCCGCCCCCCGTGGGGAAGAGCTGGACAGGATCAGGAAGGACTGGGCGATTGGAGATCGGCCGGTAATTCTCTACCTTGGACGTCTTCTGAAGTTCAAGGGTCCGGACGTATTGGTCGAGGCCTTTGCTGAAATCGCGCAATCAGGAAAAGCCTACTTGGTGGTGGCGGGCGAGGGGCCGCTGTTGCCCGCCCTGCAGGAACAGGTTCGCCGAAAGAAGCTTGCTCACGTTCACTTCACAGGGCGCACCGTCGAGGGCAGCAACGAAAAGGACCTTCTGTATGCGCTGGCCTCGGTCTTTGTGCTCCCCTCCCGACGCTGGCGCACAGCTGAGCCTTGGGGGTTGGTGTTGAATGAGGCCGCCAGCGCTGCCCTGCCCATTGTCACGACCCATTGGGCGGGAGCCGTCGGGGACTTGATTCGGGATGGGGAAACGGGTTTTGTGATCCCGGCCGAGGACCCGCGATCGCTGTGCGCGGTAATCCTAGAGATCCTGGAGCAACCCCTCCGGGCGAAGGAACGCGGCCTTCGCGCACGCGAAGCCGCTACGAGATTCACGATCGATCGCATGGCGGATGCGCTGGACTGGGGGATCCGCACCGCGGCGGCCAGGAGATGAACAGGCCTCGCATTGCCCTCCTTTGCTTTTCCCCACTCCGAGTGGGAGGAGTGGAAACCCACCTGCTCCAGATCATGGAAGGCATGCGGTCCGATTTTGAGTTCCTCGCCATCGGCGACGCCCAAGAACCCTTTACCACCCAGGCCAGAGACCGCGGCGCGCGGGTGCTGCCGCTTCGCCCGTCAAGCAAATTCGACGCCCGGATGATCTGGGAGTTGGATCGCGTATTCCGCCGTGAGCGGATTGGGATTGTGCATACGCATGAAGCCCGAGCCGGGTTGCTGGCTAGGACGGCCTCCAAGCTGGCCGGCCGGGTGTCCCTCCACACAATTCACACTCCGGCTTTCTTCCTGGTCCGCAGCCCGGCGAGAATCTGGGCCTACCAGCGGGTCGAGAGACTTCTGAACGGGGTCGCCAGTGATGCGGTTGTTTTTGTCTCGCCCGCCATCCGTGATCTCTACGCCCGCTTGGCCCTGGTGCCCCCGGGGAAGTCCTTTCTAATCCCCAACGGTTTGGAGAAGGACTGGTTTCAAGCAGAGCGGGAGTGGCGCCCGTCCGAGGCGGTGCAGTTTGTCTATGTCGGAAGACTTGCCCCCGAGAAGGATCTTCCCATCCTGTTTGAGGCATTCCAACACATGCTCGCGGATCACCCTCGCGCCCGCCTGCGGATCGTGGGCAGCGGACCTCTTGAGGACGAGCTCGTTAGCCTCGTGGGACAGAGGCAGCTGCAGTCCAGAGTGCAATTCCTCGGCCGCCTCTCCCGCGAGCAAGGGCGGCAGATCCTGCGCGAATCGGATGTCTTCGTCCTGCCCTCTCGGTTTGAAAGCATGTCGTATACTCTGCTTGAGGCGATGGCCTGCGGGCTGGCCTGTGTTGCCACGGATGTGGGCGGGAACGCGGACCTGCTGGCCGGTGGGGCGGCTGGTCTTCTGGTCGCTCCGGCGGATGCTCTGGCCCTGGAGGGCGCCATGCGATCGGTGGCCGGATCGGTGGAACTTCGGCGCCAGCTTGGCCGGGCCGCGCGCGAGCGCGCAAGCCAACGCACAGTCGAACGAATGCTCCAGTCCACCCGTGAACTCTACTTCTCGCTGCTAGCTGCGCACAGACTTCCCCAGGACTGATGCCGCAATCTGTCAGGATTGTCCTTCTGTTCGGCTTGGGACTGGCACTCGCCGCTGCCACCGCGCTTCTCCCTTGGGAGCAGTTCGGGGCGCCATTCTTCGTTACCCTGCTGGGTATGTGCTGCCTGAGCGCATGGATTTGGGCGGAAGCGGGGCCCAGGGAATGGCGCAGGGTCGCGCTTCTGGTGGGCAGCGGGCTTATTCTGCGGCTGGTCAGTGCCGGGCTGTACAACGGGTGGCTGGGCCCCCGAGGTCTCCTGGACGATGCCATTTCATACGACCGGGTGGGTTGGGCCCTGGCGCAAGCCTGGCATTCCGGAACCGGGCTCCCGAGCGGGCTCGGAGGGCTGGCCGCGTTGGCTGGCGAGCCTTTTTCCAGAGTCGTGGGAGCGGTCTATTTCCTCGTGGGCCATTCGCCCTCCGCCGTGGTGGCCCTCAACTGTCTTCTGGGCGCCGGGACGGTGTATCTCACTTACCGCCTTGGCGTTTGTGTCGTGGGCAAGGATTCCGCCTGGTTGGCGGGTTGGATGGCGGCGCTTTACTCGGGCTTCTGGGTTTTCAGCCTGATGGTGCTGAAGGACGGCCTGACCCTGTTCGTCTTACTCCTCTTTCTTGTGGCCTTCTATCGGCTCGTCTTTGCGAATCGGCTGACTCGAACGGCATTGGGGTGGCTCGCGGTGGCGGTCGCGACCGGCCTGTTCCTTCGTGCCCTGCGAGACTACGTCTGGGTCTTGGCAGGGCTGGCGGCCCTGCTGGTCGTCCTGGCTCGCTTGGCCAAGGTACGGCGAGGCAGGTTGGCCGTGGCTCTGATCGGCTTGGCGCTCTTGGCGGGACTGATCGAGTTGACGCCTCGGTTGGTTCGGACTCCGATCAACTGGGCGAATTTCGGGGCGGGGACCTTTCTGGCCTCCTACTTGAAGGAGCTGCCTCCCGAGGGTACGGTCCTCGATCTTTGGGTATGGACCCGGGCTCATCCGGGGGCCTTCGTCCAGTTCGCCGGCCTCTCGGTCGTCTCGAGCGCCTTGGCGCCCTACGCCTGGATCCTTCCTGGGTCCATCCCTGGAACTCAACCGTTCAATGCCTACACGGTTTCTTACCTGGGCATGTGGTTATGGTACCTGGTGCTTCCCTTTGCCGTGATCGGTACGGCTGTGGGCCTGCGGCGGGCACCCGAAAGGTTCGTTCCCGTTCTCGCTTTGGCCACCCTGCTTTTTCTTCTGTTTGCCCTCACCATTCCTCGCGAGAGCCGGCACCGGGATATGGTCATGCCCCTCCTGCTCATCCTGAGCGCGGAAGGGATCACCAGCGGATGGAAGTGGAGAAGGTGGGGATGGGTCTTTTGGGCCCCGCTTTTCGTGGCGGCGGCAATCAAGATTCAAGCCGTGCCCAGCTTGGTGATCTCGGTCGCCGGTCTTGCCCTCCTGCTCGCGGTGCTGATTCTCCGGGAGGCGCGAGCGCGCACCAAGATCGCTCCGACTTGAGCTCAGCCCAGATTGCGGAGGAGAGTCCGGCCCCGATGCGCATCCTCGCCGTAGGTCCGAAAATACCCTACCCGCCCACAGACGGCGGTCGCATCGGGATCTTTCAGCCCTTGAGGCAGCTTGCGACTCGAGGTCACGCGGTGTCCTACCTCGGGTTTGGGGAGGAGGCCGAGGCTCGAGAATTCCAGCGAGCGGCGCAGCTGAGCTGGGCCCACGCGGTGCCCCACGACACCCGCACCCGAGTCTGGGGCGCGCTCGGGTCGGTCTTTTCTGCGCTGCCCTATACGGCGAGCAAGTATCGATCGCCAGAGATGACGATCGCTTTGGAGGGCGCTCTGCACAAGGCCGAGTACGATCTCGTGCAGCTCGAGGGGACTCACATGGCGCACTACCTCGGGGTGATCCAGGGTGCCGGGGTCCCGGTTGTCCTCCACCTGCACAATATGGAATGGTTGCTGGCCCAGCGCTTTGCTCGGACGGTTCGAGGCCCCCTGCGCTGGTTTGTCACCGTTCAAGCGGCAAGGATGAGAAGGTTCGAAACCGCGGCTTGCACGAAAGCCGATCTGTGTCTGACCTTCACGCCGGAGGACAGCACGCGCGTGAAACAGCTGGCCCCCGGGGCGCGCGTGGCGGTCATGCCGGGCGGGGTGGATGTCCGTGAGTATGCGGGATTCACCGATTGCGAGGATCCCCACACGGTCACCCTGCTTGGGGCTTTCGATTGGCCTCCGAATGTGGACGCCGCTCGCTGGTTTCACCAGAATATTTGGCCCAGAATTGTGAGGTCCGTCCCGGAGGCAAGATGGATCCTCGTCGGGAAAAAGCCGCCCGCCGAGTTTTACCGTTGGCAGAAGAACGAACCTTCGCTGGTGGTCACGGGATATGTGGAGGATGTGCGTCCCTATCTGGCGAAGGCGGCGGTTGTCGTAGTGCCCTTGCGCAGCGGCGGGGGCATGCGACTGAAGATCCCGGAGGCCTTCGCGATGAGAAAGGCCCTGGTCAGCACACGCCTGGGGGCGGAGGGTCTTGGCGCGCTGGCGGGGGTGCATCTTCTCCTGGCGGACGAGGAGGAGGAGTTCGCGGGTGAGGTGGTAAGATTGCTCTCCTCAGCCCCCGATCGTGCCCGGCTGGGTTCTGCGGCGTACCTCTGGGTAGCGTCCCATTTGAGCTGGGGGGATATCCTGGCCCGGGTGGAGGGGGAGTACACCTCCCTGGCCCGGTTGCCCCGACACCCTGTCCCATGAAGAGACCAGGCGCGGGGCCTGTCGGCCCGCTGGAAGTCAGCCTCGCCAGTGAGGTGTCCATCTTGGTGCCCTGCCGGAATGAAGCGAGGACCATCTATCAGGTGCTGGAGGCTATCTACCAGCAAACTTATCCTCGAGAGCGGATCGAAGTGATTGTGGCCGAGGGCCAGTCCGAAGATGGAACCCAGGACCAAATCGATCGGTTCATCCAGGATCGTTCCGACCTGCGGGTGGCCGTCATTGACAATCCGGACCGATCTGCCCCTGCTGGGCTGAACCGCGCGCTTGCCCAGGCGCGCGGAGAATTCATCCTGCGAATGGATGCTCATGCCATTCCGGATGCGGACTATGTGGCCCGTTGCGTGGAAACGTTGCGTGAGACCCGCAGCGATGGCGTGGGGGGGGCCTGGGAGATCCAGCCGGGAGGAGCGGGCGCGGTCGCCGGCGGCATCGCCATTGCTGCGGCTCACCCGTTCGGCGTGGGGGATGCGCGCTATCGCATTGGCGGAAAACCGGGCTGGGTCGACACGGTGCCCTTTGGGGCTTATCGGCGCGAGGTTTTCGATCGCGTGGGCCTGTTCGATGAGAGGGTTGCCGTCAACGAAGACTATGACTTCAACTACCGGCTTCGCGCTGCCGGGGGCAAGATCTATTTCAATCCCGAAATCCGCTCTCGTTACTTCGCCCGGGGCACCCTTCGGGCGCTGAGCCGCCAGTACTACCGCTACGGCTTTCAAAAGGCCACCATGCTTTCCTACCATCCCGGCTCCCTGCGCTGGCGTCAGATGGCCGCTCCCCTGTTCGTCTTGGCCTTGCTTCTCTTTGGACTAGCAGGTCTCCGATCCCAGCGGCTGGCGGAAGTATTTCTCGCGGAAATCGGGGCCTACCTGTTCCTGGCGGTCGGCTCCGCCCTTCATCAGGCCCTGCGGCGCAAGGATGCGACCTTGATCCTCACTCTGCCGCTGGCCTTCGCTACCATGCACCTGTCATGGGGCACGGGATTCTGGCTGGGTCAATTGAGAGCGGCCGCCCGCCAGATGGGCGCCGAAAGGAAGGCTTGAGGTTGCCAAGGTTCGTGGTGACCGGTGGGGCCGGTTTCATCGGATCGCACCTTGTGGCGGCCCTCGTCGGGCGGGGGGACGAGGTGCGGGTCTTCGACAATTTCTCAACCGGGCGGGACGAGAACCTCGGCCCGGTCCGGGATCGGATTGCCTTGTGGCGGGGAGACATCCGGGATCGGAGGGCCCTGCAGGAAGTGATGGTCAATGTCGACTATGTGATCCACGAGGCGGCCTTGGTGTCGGCGACCCGATCGGTCCAGTGCCCTGAAGAGACCCACGAGGTCAACGTCACGGGAGCCCTGAATGTGCTCCTCGAGGCAAGTTCGGCCCGGGTCCGGCGAGTCGTGCTCGCCTCCTCTTCGGCGGTCTATGGAGATGGACCGGTTCCGGCTCGCGAGGACCGCCTCGCGCGGCCGCTCACGCCCTATGCGGCCTCGAAGTTGGCCGCGGAAGCCTACGCCCAGGCCTTTTCCTCCACCCAGGGCTTGGAGGTAGTCTGCCTGAGATACTTCAATGTCTATGGGCCGCGTCAGGACCCTGCCTCAGAATACTCGGGCGTGATCGCCCGATTCGCCCAGGCCCTGTCTGCGCAGGAGCACGGAATCATCTATGGGGACGGATCCCAGACTCGGGATTTCGTATATGTCGATGATGTGGTCAGAGCCAACCTGCTCGCTTGCGAGGTCCCCGGGGTTCGAGGAAGGGTATTCAACATCGGCACGGGACAGGCGATCCGCATTGTCGATCTCTATCGCCGCATGGGGGCCATCTGCGGTGTCTCGCAACCCCCGCGATTCGACTCCCCACGGGCGGGAGACATCCTGCGCTCCCGCTCCAGCCCCGCTCTGGCCAGGAGGCTATTGGGGTTCCAGACCGAGGTGGGACTCGAGGAAGGGCTGGGCCGGACCCTGGCCTGGTATGGCATCCGCCCCAGCAGGAGCCGTCGATGAGGCTTCCGCACCTGGCCGTTCGCAACCGCTACTTCTTCCTGGTTGACCTCCTGCTCATCCTGGCCTCTGCCTTCCTGTCCTTTGGCCTGCGGCTTGAACTGGGCCCAACGTTCCTCGCCTATCTGCCCGTTGCCTTACTGTTTGCGGGGCAAGCGATCCTGCTCAAACCCCTGGTCTTCTGGGCCATGGGGCTGTACCGGCGCTACTGGGCCTACGCCAGCGTCAAGGATATGTTGTTGATCTTCAATACCGTGACGCTGAGCTCGGTCATCCTGGGAGCTTGGATCTACATCAACCTCTGGCTTGGGTGGCAGAGCGTTCCGCGGTCGATTCCCTTTATCGACTGGTTGGTCACCCTCTTTCTTGTGGGAGGGGTCCGGCTCTCGCTGCGGCTGGTGACCGAACTCGAGCAGGGGCGTCGGCGGATGCCCGGGAGTGCCTTGGCGCGCCGGGTGCTCGTGGTTGGGGCGGGAGAGGCCGGGTCTCTCGTGGTGCGGGAGATGCAAAGGAATCCCGATCTTCACCTCATGCCGGTGGGCTTTCTGGATGACGACCCGGCCAAGATTCACCAACGGATTCACGGCGTCGCGGTCCTTGGCCCTCTCCAGGAACTGGCGAGCATTTCGGTCGAAGAGCACGCGGACGAAGTGGTGATTGCCATGCCCTCCGCCTCGGGCGAGGTGTTCCGGCGGGTGACCGATGCCTGTCGGCTGGCCAAGGTTCCATTCCGCACGATGCCCGGCATCTATGAGCTCACCGGCGGCAGGTTCAGTGCCAGCCGTTTGCGGAGCGTGGAGGTGGGCGACCTCCTGCGACGAGAGCCGGCGGGGACGGCCGACCAGGCCGTAGGCCAAGCTCTGGGCGGAAGGCGAGTCCTCGTTACGGGCGCCGGAGGGTCGATTGGACTTGAACTGTGCCGGCAGGTCGCCCACTGGGGGCCTTCCGACCTGATTCTCCTCGGCCATGGCGAAAACAGCGTCTTCGAAGGATTGCTTGATCTGGGCGAGGCTTTCCCCAGCCTGCCTCTCCATCCAATCATCGCGGATATCCGGGATTTGGCTCGCATCCGGGCCATTTTTCAGGAGCACCGGCCCCAGGTCATTTTTCATGCGGCGGCGCACAAACATGTTCCCCTAATGGAAGCCAACCCGGAAGACGCGCTCTCCAATAATGTCCTTGGAACCCGCAACCTCGCAGAGGCTGCGCTGGAGGCCGAGGTCGAACGCTTGGTTCTGATCTCCAGCGACAAGGCGATCCGCCCCACCAGTATTATGGGAGCCACCAAACGCCTGGCCGAGATGATCGTCCGAGACGCCGCTCGTCGTAGTGGTCGTCCTTATGTCTCCGTGCGGTTCGGGAATGTCCTCGGGAGCCGGGGCTCAGTGGTGCCCATCTTCCGGCGTCAGATCAATCGCGGGGGTCCCATCACGATCACCCATCCTGACATGAAGCGATACTTCATGACCATCCCGGAGGCAGTTCATCTGGTTCTTCAGGCGGCCAGCCTGGGGGAGGGCGGAGAGGTTTTCATCCTCAAGATGGGCGAGCCCGTTCGCATCGTCAGCCTGGCCGAAGACTTGATTCGCCTGTCGGGACTGGAACCCGGCAAAGATGTCCAGATTGTCTTCACCGGGATCCGCCCGGGCGAAAAGCTTGGGGAACAACTTTGGGAGGACGACACGATCCTTGAGCCCACCTCCCACCCGGATATCCTCCGGCTGGAAGACAATCACACCCTGTCCGGGGTGGAGATGCAGGATCGGTTGCGGGAGCTGGCGGATCTTGTCCAGCGGGGGCAGACCGGCGAGATGATCGAACTGCTCAACCAGACCGTTGGAGGCACTCTCGGCCAGCTGCCTCCTCCCGAATGGACCTCCCTCTAGTCGACCGGTTCTGTTTGCCTCCAACGCTGCCCGCGAGCCCTCGCGACCTCCTTCCCGCTGGCATGCCTAAGAAGGCCCGTTCTGCTCTCTTGACAGCTCTCGCCGCCCTGGTCCTCCTCGTCCAGGCAGGAGCCACCCTGCAAGGTGGGTCGCCTGCCACCCTGCCCTGCTCAGGCACGCGCTCGGGCGCCGTCCTGGCGGCGGCATGGTTCCCGGCCGACGGTCAGCTTCAGTGGCAAGCTGGAAAAGAGGCCTTGGGACGAGGAGAATGGGGTCAGGCGATTTGTTACCTGAAGAGGGCCAAGGCTCTCCTCGGGCCAAGTGCCTCCCTCGGGCTCGAGCTGGGAGACGCTCTGAAGGGAAGTGGTGACCTGCCCGGGGCGATGCAGAACTGGGTGGCCGCCTTGGCTCTGGATCCACGATCCGATCCGGCCTTGCAGAGGTTGCGCGAGGCGTGTGAGAGCTCCGGGCAGTGGCAACGCCTGGAAGAGATTCTCCAAGCCTGGATGGCCCTTCATCCGCAGGACCTATCGGCCGAATACCGGTTGGCGGAAGTCACGGCCGCTCTTGACCCACAGCAGGCCCAGCAGTTCCTGGGGGGACTCGAGCAGGGCGGAAAAATGCCCAGCCAAGATCTTGCCCAGCTCCTCACCACGATCCAGGAGGCCGAGACGCAGGGTGGGTCTGTGTACGCGTATGCGCGAGTGGGAGAATTGCTAGTCCAAAGGGAAGACTGGGCGCTGGCCCAGACCGCCCTCCAGGAAGCGGTAAAGCAAAATCCAGCGTACGGGCAAGCCTTCGCCTACCTGGGATACGCGCTCGAGCAATCGGGCCAGCCCGCGCAATGGGCCTACCAGCGCGGGATATCGCTTTCCCCGCAGGACGGAACGGCTCATCTTCTGTATGGATCGTATCTGGCGCGCCAGGGAGAGAGCGCTCAAGCTCGCGAGGAGCTTCAGCGGTCCTGGGATCTGGGTCCGAAAGATGCCTTGATTGCCAGCCAGCTGGGTGCGCTGGAGTATTCGGCGGGAAACTTGACAGCGGCTCAGCAGTGGTATGCCGAGGGAGTGCAACTCTTTCCGAATGAGGAGCAGGCCTGGATCGCCCAGGCGGAGTTCTACCTGGGCCACGATCTGCAGGTGATGGAAACGGGGATCCCTGCCGCCCGGCAGGCCGCGATCCTCGCTCCGGACGATCCTCAAGGCATCGATTTGCTGGGGTTCGGCTGGTTCCTGATGGGAGATCTGCCGACAGCCGAACGGCTCTTCTGGAAGGCCCTGGACCAAGACCCCACCTACGTCCCAGCGCTTTTCCATCTGGGCATGGTGGCCGAGAGCCGCGGCGACCTCCACTCGGCGGTGGGTTTCTACCAAAAGGTGGCCGCCCTCGACCCCCAGGGGCCAATGGCACAGCCCGCCAGGGATCGGATCGAGCGGATCGGGATCCCCCGTTGACTCGAGGCCGGCGCGGGTGTTACACTGGTCTGCGTGGCAAGCCTTGGGCGGCTCCGTTCCGCAGGGCGGGTTTGGGAACGGCCGGGGGGAGCCCGTCCTAAGCGAACTTGATTCTAGTTGAATTGCACAGTGGCGTCTTTTCCCCAGATTCGAAATCGCTTACTGGGACACGGGTCTTCGAGAATATAGTCCCCTCCGCACTGGGGAGCCTCGCACGATCACTTCGCATCCGACGGTCCTGCTCCCTCTTGGGTCGAACACGGCGGGCGTGGAAGCTGTCTGCGCGGAAAAGTCCAGCCCCAGAGGAACCGGCGTGGGTGGGCTTCGGACCGGGTGACTGAGACGCCGGCATTCCTGAATTGAAGGCTAACAAAACCATCTATGAACGCAGAACTACGTATCCTTCCGCTGGGCGGCCTGGGCGAGGTCGGGAAGAACATGATGGTGATCGAGACCCCGAGCGATGCCCTCATCATTGACGCCGGGTTGATGTTTCCCGAGAACGACATGCTCGGGATTGACTACATCATCCCGGATTTTCGCTCGATCCTGGACCGCAAGGGCAAGGTGCGCGGCATTATTGTGACCCATGGCCATGAGGACCACACCGGTGCCATTGCCCATGTGGCCGAAGAATTCGGGACCCGTATCTATGCGACTCCTTTGACCCGCGGCCTGCTCGAAGTGAAGCTCAGCCGGGCGGGTCTGCTGGGTCGCACAAGTCTCCAAACGGTCCGGGCCGGAGAACGCGTGACCATCGGTCCCTTTGGGGTGGAGTTCTTCCATGTGTGTCACAGCATCCCCGACGGGGTCGGGCTGGGAATCACGACGCCCGCTGGCCTGATTGTTCACTCGGGGGATTTCAAGTTTGACCACACCCCGGTGGATGGCAAGCCCACGGACTATGCCAAGTTGGCGGAATTCTCCGGGCGTGGTGTGCTGGCCCTGCTCTCGGACAGCACCAATGCCGACCACGCGGGTTGGACCCCTTCGGAGGCGGTGATCGATCCCGCCTTTGACGAGGTGTTTCGCAATGCCTCGGGACGCATTCTGATCGGAACTTTCGCCTCGCTCATTTCGCGCATCCAGCAGGTTGCCAACGCGGCCGTCCGGCATCACCGCCGCATGGCCATTGTGGGCGCGAGCATGGTCGAAAACGTGCGCATGGCCCAGAAGTTGGGCTATCTGGAAATCCCCGATGGGCTGATGGTCTCCCTCGAAGAGGCGTTGCGTCTGCCTCGCTCCCAGGTGGTGTTGATGACCACGGGCACCCAAGGAGAGCCCTCCTCGATCCTGGGGCGTCTGGCGAACGGCCGCAATCGCCAGTTTGACATCGAGACGCATGACACGGTGGTCTTCTCCTCCCACCCAATTCCTGGCAATGAGGAGATGGTGCAGCGCACCATCAACCGCCTCTTTCAACGGGGCGCGAATGTGATCTACGACCCGATTGCGCCCGTTCACGTCTCCGGTCATGCGAGTGCGGAAGAGATGAAGCTTCTGATCCACCTGGTCCGTCCGAAGCACTTCATTCCGATTCACGGCGAACTCCGCCATCTGAAGCAGCACGCCGCCATTGCGCGCGAGATGGGCATCGGCTCAGAGAACATCGCCGTGCTCGAAAATGGATACCAGGTGGAGTTCTATGACGAGCGCATGACGGTCGGGGACCGGGTGCCGGGCGGCTATGTCTTTGTGGACGGCAGTCGCGTTGGAGATGTCGGCCCCAGCCTGCTGCGCGAACGGGAGGCCCTGGGTCGGGACGGGTTTGTGGTCGTGCATCTGCACGTCCGCGCTGAGAACGGCGCCTTGGTCGAGAAGCCGGAGATCCTGTCGCGGGGGTTCGTCTTTTTGCCGGAGGCAACCGAGCTCCTGGAGGGGGCCGAACAGCGCATTCGGGAGGTCGTGGCCAAGAACGGAAGTGGGGCCCTCGAGAACCGGGTGGAAAGCACGCTCTCGGAGTTCTTCTATATGGAGACGAAGCGCCGTCCGATGGTTTTTGTTTCGGTCAGCCCGGTCTGAGGCGACCCCTGGCTAGGCGAGTTCTTCGCCGTCGCCCCCGCGTCTACTCCCCTAAGGAGAGGGGGTGAGCACAGGGGGCGTCGCAGTCGGCGGATTTCTACAGACCGCTTCGCCATCCTCAAGGATGGCCTCTACCGTCGGGTCGTCCCACGGAGAGGCTCGGATCTGGGTGAAGATCTTTTCGGCCTCACTGCATTGACTGTAGTAGGCCAAGGCCTCCCCGTAGGTGTAGTAGTAGCTGATCGTCGTCGGGGATAGAGGCACGCCCGCGATGCTCAGATTCTTTCCCGTAAGGCGAGTGCCCTCTGCGTTCTCGGCCGCGCTGCAGCCGAGCACCGCGCACTTGAGAACGGGGATCGATCCCTCGAAGTTTCGGGCGTGATAGTAGATCAACCCCAGCCTTCCATAGATATCGGCATTGCTCGGGTCCAGCTTGAGCGCCGTCTGGGCGTTCAGCTCCGCGGCGAAGAATTCTCCCTCATTCGCGTAAGTGCCCGCAATGGATAGGTAGGGCAGCGGATTGAGGGGGTTGAGACGGGCGGCCGTCGCATAGGCATCCAGGGCCCTGCCGATGTCAACCGCTTCGTCCTCAGGGGTCAAATGCGGGCGGAACCGATAGTTGACGCCGAGGCTGATATACAAAAAGGGCAGGTTCGGATTGATCTGGATCGCTTGGAGATACTCCTGGATCGCCCCGTTGTAGTCCCCGCTGGTCTCCAGGACTTTGGCGTAGGCCCGGTGGACGTCCATCGAGCCCGGCTCCAGACTGACGGCCTCGGCTCCAATGCCCAAGGCCTGCGACCAGTTCAACTGGTCCGCCAGGACCTCCGCCTGAAAGGCCAAAGCCAGAGGATTCTGTGGCTGAAGCTGGATGGCATGCACGGCCGCCTCGTTGGCTTGGGCCAATAGGGTCTGAGCCTGGTCGGCCGAGACCAGGGTTGGATCGGCGCTCCAATCCAGGACGAGGGCCTGGATCGCGTATTCCTGGCTGACATCCGGGGCCAGTTGGATGGCGCGGCTGATCGAGGTCAGGGCGTCGCGCAGCCGCGCGGTGCGGTCTGCGTCGGTGATGAGAAGATCGCTGGAATACGTTTGAATGCGGGCCAGCTCGGTCAGCAACGCCGCGTTCTTCGGATCCAGCTGCGCCGCCTGCTTGTAGGCGGAGATGGCATCATCCAGCTGTCCTGCGTCGAAGAAGACTTGCCCCTGCTCCAGGTAGGAGGCCGCCGAGAGGGTCGGCGTAGGGGTGGGGGCGAGGAGCGGCTGGATTTTCCCTATTTGAAAGAAGTGGTACACGACCGCCGCGATCACGATCAAGGCCGTGTAGGTCGCCATCCGGCCGATCCGCAGACCCGGCTTTTCCTGTCCCGGCTTGAACTGATTCCCGTGCAGATTCATTTGGGGCTGGAGGTCGGGGTAGGGGTAGGTTGGATCACGTTGCAGATCACCAGGCCCTGGGTGGCGTTGGTCACGGCCAGCGAATCGTCCGGAATCCCGGCCAGGACCAGACGGAAGATGGGAATGGCCTCTGGGCAGCGATCCAGTTTTGCCAGGGCGAGGCCGTAGGTCCAGTAGTACTCCCCGATCGTTCCGCTATCCAGAGCCAGGCCTTGGACCTGCTGGCCATCCGAGGTTTGTCCGCCGGCAATTGCGAGGTTCAGCTCAGGAATGGCCTTCTGCAAATCTCCGCTGTGGTAGTACATCACCCCCAGGAGTCCATGCACGCGGGGATCCTGGGGGCTGTATTGGACCGCCTGCTCGGCATATTGGGCCGCCTTACCGAACTGGCCGGCGCCGGCGTAGGTGCGTGCAATGCGGGCGTAGGGCTCGGCATCGGATGGATCCAGGGCCGTGGCGTGGAGGTAGCTGTCCACAGCATCGGTCACATCGCCCAGCGCGGCATAGTTGTTCCCCAGGGAAATATAGAGGGTGGCCAGATTCGGCTGGATCGCCACGGCGGCCTTGTACTCTTGGATGGCCTGGGTGTAGTTGGCCGTGAACTCGAATACATAGCCCATGGCCCGGTGAGATTCCATAAGATTGGGGGCGAGACTCAGCGCCTGCCGGGCTTCGTTCGAGGCATCCTGCCACTCGCCCTCATCCGCAAGAATCTCAGCCAGGTAGGCATGGGCATAGGCGAGACTGGGATTACGCTGGAGAGCGTCGCGGACTGCCTTCTCCGCGTCCGTGGTCCGATTGGGGAGAAAGTCCAGGACCCATCCGTAGACGGCCCAGGCCATCGCGTACTGCGGGTTCAGGAGGAGCGCGTTCTGGGCACTTTCCAGGGCATCGGAGTAATGGCGGTCAAAGACCAGGACACGCGCCAGGGAAAGATGCAGATCCGCGTTGGAGGGGTCCGCTTGGATGGCTTGGCGGTAAGCCTGCTCGGCGGCATTGAGTTTGCCGGATAGGAATAGGTCAGCGGCTTCCTTGGCGAAGGAAGCTGCGCTGGTCGTCGGCGTGTCTGTTGGCAGAAACGGAGGCGGGATCGTGGGGACGATAAAGTGCTGAAAGTACAGTCCTGCTCCGATCAGTAGCACCAGCAACGCAATGAGCCACAGATTGACCGGCCGACGGCGCTTCTTGGTCATGCGCCATCTATTGCTGCCCAGATACATAGCAACTCTCGAGTGGATGGTAACGCCCGCGGCAGGAGACGTCAAGTGGCGAGAAGGAAGGCGGGGTTGATTGCAGTATAATGACCCCCTATGCCTGACGAACCCACTAACCCTGCGAGTCCACTGGCCGCGGACGGGTCGGTGCCCGCCTCCCATCTTAGGGGCCGGATCCTGACCGGGGCCATTGCGGTGCTGGTGATCGCGCTGGTTGCGGCGGCGGGTGGCGGATACTTCGCCGGCTCCCGCGCAAAGGTGCAGGCCCAGCAGTCGGCGGTCGAGGCACAAGCCCGTGAGCAATTCGACTTGGCCCTGGAGGACATGCGGGCCGGGCGGTATGCCTTTGCCCAGCAGCGGCTGCAGTACGTACTCAGCCTCGATCCGAAATTCCCTGCGGCCGATGCCATGCTCGCGCAAGCCCTCAAGGGCCTGAACGCCACGCCCACTGTCACGCCCAGCGCGACCCCCATCCCGACCCCCACCCTGGACTTGCCTCGCGCTCAGCAACTCATGAGCCAGGCCCAGCAGCAATTCCAAAACAAGGACTGGGCGGGGATGGTTGAGACCCTGCTCAGCTTGCGAGCCGCTATCCCGGATTACCAACCCACCCGAGTGAGTGGGCTGATGTATGTCGCTCTGAGCGGAGAGGGTGCGGCCCTGATCGACAAGGGCCAATTGGAGCAGGGAATCTACGATCTTGACCTGGCTGAGCGTTACGGCCCTCTGGACTACAAGACCAGCCAGCGGCGAGATTGGGCGGAGCTCCTGATCAAAGTGTATCAGGCCGCCAACTTGTACTTTCAGCAGGACTGGCAGCAATCCGTCAGCTATTTCGCGCAAGCCTACAGCATGGCCCCCAACTATGGGGACACGATCCAGAAGTACCCACAGGCTCTGCAAAAGTACGGGGATCAGCTGATGGGCAAAGGAAAGCCTTGCGATGCTGCCCCGGAATATCAAGCCGCAGTGAACATCCAGCCAAGCAACTCAACTTATCAGAAGGACCTCGATGCGGCCAATTCTGGCTGCACGGCTCAACACGCACCCCCGCCGACTTCTGCCGCGCCGACCTCCGAGCCAACCCCCTAGTCCCAGACCTTGGTCCGAAATCACTCGGAAGGGAGCGCCTGACCTTTTGCCTCAGGTGCTCCTGGCATTTGGGGCAGCCGCTTGACAACAGCTGTCCGGCGCGCTATCGGCCGGGAGGAGACCAGAGACGAAGGCTCATCCGCGGCCTACCGGGCAGGCAAGGGATCCACGGCCCGGATGAGCGCGATCAAGGCTCGGCAAACCTGGGCCCGTGCGAGCGAACCGCTCTTCCGGGATTGGCGACGCTGCCCCTCTGTGATCTTTAGGGTAAAATCCTGGTCCCATCCGATTTGCCCCGCCCGCAGGACTAGGGTACCGGTTTGTTTGAAGTCGTTTTCTTGGGCACCTCCGCCTCCGCCCCTTCGATCCAGCGCGGACTGCCTGCTCAAATGGTCCTCTTTCGCGATCACCGTTTCTTGATTGATTGCGGGGAGGGAACGCAACGTCAGATCCTGCAGTCGGGGCTGGGATTCAAGCGCCTGGACAAGATCCTAATTACCCACGCCCATCTGGACCACATCCTCGGGCTGGCTGGGCTTCTCTCGACCTTTTCACGTTGGGAGACCCTGGACCGGCTGGAGATCTGGGCCGGGGGTCCGGCCCTCAGCCGAATACGAGACCTCCTCTTCGGAGTCGTCCTGCGCGGCGCGCGTCCTCCCTTGGAGGTCGTCCTGCGGGAGATCAGCGAGGGGGGCCTCATGGAGGACGACTATTTCGCCCTCTCCGCCTTTCCGGTGGTCCACCGGGGGGGAGGGACCTTTGGATTCGTCTTCGAGGAGAAACCGCGCCGACCCTTTCTGGTCGAGCGGGCCGAGGCCCTGGGGATTCCGGCCGGCCCGATTCGCCGTCAACTCGTCGAGGAAAAGGCGATCCGCCTGGAGGGCGGACGCTGGATCGAGCCGGATGAGGTCTTGGGACCCCTCACCCCGGGAGCCAAACTGGTGCACGTCGGGGATTGTGGAAGCACTCGGGAATTGGTGGCGGTCTGCCAGAATGCTGACGGTCTTGTCATCGAGGCCACCTACCTGGACGTGGAGGCCGAACTGGCGGCTCAGTTCGCGCACCTGACCGCCCGCCAAGCGGCTTGCCTGGCCAAGGAAGCGAACGTTCGACAACTCTTCCTCACCCACATTTCGCGAAGGTATCGTGAGCGGGAGATCCTGGCCGAAGCGCAGGAGATCTTTCCCAGCACGGTGGTCGCCCGCGACTTCGATCACCACCAGATCGCCAGGCGAAAAGCGCCCTGACCGCCCCGCCCAAGGGACCATGAGGCCCGGACCCCGGGGCCGTTGAGGGCGCCCGCTGCGAAAGGACTCTCTGGCCGGCTTGGTCTTTGGCCGACGAGAAACGGGCTGTTCCGCGAAGGAATTGCCGAGCGAAAGGGGGTTTTTGGGCCAGAATCCTGGAGAACTGCCTTGGCACCCTGAATGAGGTACAATCGCTGCGGTGGGGAGTATAGCTCCTGGAGGGTCCGTATGCCGGTTTATGAGTATGTATGTGAAGACTGTGGCCGAGAGTTTGATGCGCTGCGCGCCATGCAGCAGGCGGATGCGCCCTTGAGATGCGAGGCCTGCGGCGGCGAGCACAACCAGAGGAAGCTGTCGCTATTCTTTGCCCAGAGTTCGGGCCGGAGCGTGCCGGGCACCAGCGCGGGCAGCTGTGCCGGCTGCGCCGGTGGTAGTTGCAGCACCTGCTCGAACTAGGAGCAAGGTCACAGGGGATGGCTTCGCACGGGCTCGGGCGACCCCTTCCCGGGGAACGCCGGTGGCGCGGCCCCAAAACGGGCAGTCCTGCCCGTTTTTCTATTCTTCTCTTGGCAAAGCCCTTGACATCAGCGGGTCGCTGGGTGTAGCATGTCAAGACACCCCCTCCCCCCCGGGGGGGGCATGCCGGGAGGCCCGCATGCAGGACCCTGAAGAGACCCTCAAGCGATTGAAGAATGCGGCCGGCCATCTGGAGGGAGTCATCAAGATGGTCGAGCGCGACGCGTACTGCGTGGATGTCATCCGCCAGATCCAGGCGGTGCAGGCCTCGCTCAACAAGGTGAGCACGCACATCCTCGACAACCACCTGCATTCTTGCGTGACCACGGCGATACGCGGGGACAGCCCGGACGAGAGGGAGCGAGTTCTGCGCGAGATCGCCGAGGTGTTTGAGATGTCCTCCAGGGTTTGATGAAGAGCGCGGAAAGGAAGGGGAAAAGGAGATGACCAGCGTGAGCTATACGGTGCCGAACATCTCGTGCCTGCACTGCATCCACACCATCCAGAGCGAAGTCGGGCGGTTGTCCGGGGTGCGCCAAGTGGAGGCCGACCTGGCCACAAAGAAGGTCAGTGTGGCCTTCGATGCGCCGGCGACAGAGGAGCAGATTCTTTCCCTACTGAAGGAGATCAATTACGCCCCGGCCGGGACCTAGGCCAACGTAGCAGGAAGGTGTTGCTTGCAGACAGAGCAAATCACTCTCCCCATCCTGGGGATGACCTGCGCCAACTGCGTCGCCACGATCGAACGCAACGTGAAGCGTCTTCCGGGGGTTGCCTCCGCCTCGGTCAATCTGGCATCGGAGCGGGCCGTTGTGGAATATGACCCCGACCTGCTGGATCAGGAGGCGATCATCGCGAAGATCCGCTCGGCCGGATACGATGTGGCCACGGGTCAGGCCAATCTGCCCCTGCGTCGGATCGGTGATGACAGTGACGCGCGCCGCATCGAAAAGCGACTGCGGGCTCGCCGGGGGGTCCTGGAGGCGAAGGTCTCCTGGGCGACCGAGCAGGCCGTGGTCCGCTACTTGCCGACCGAAGTCAGCCAGGCGGACCTGCGACGAGACATCGCCTCTGCGGGCTTTGAGATCCTCGAAACGGAGGGTCCTCTGGAGGACGCGGAGGCGGCGGCCCGCCAGCGGGAGATTGCCCACCAACGCCACCGCCTGGTGGTGGGGTTGATCTTTACCCTGCCTCTTCTTGCGCTTGCCATGGGAAGAGATTTTGGCTTGATTCCTGCGGCCTGGGGCCGGTTGGCCTCTTTCAACTGGATCCTCTTCGCCCTGGCCACGCCCGTCCAGTTCTACGTAGGCTGGCAGTATTACCTGGGGGGCTACAAAGCGCTGCGCAATGGGTCGGCCAACATGGACGTCCTCATCGCGATGGGCTCCTCCGTGGCGTACTTCTATTCCCTGCCGGTGTTGTTGGGATGGCTGCGGGGCCCGGTGTACTTTGATACCGCGGCGGTGATTGTCACCCTCATCGTGCTGGGCAAGTACCTTGAAGCGCGCGCCAAGGGGCGCACCTCGGATGCCCTGCGCAAGCTGATGGGCTTGCAGACCCCTACCGCGCGCGTCGTTCGGGAAGGAAAGGAGTTGGATCTTGCCGTCGACCAAGTTTGTGTCGGGGACAAGGTCCTGGTTCGGCCGGGAGAGAGGATTCCCGTGGATGGGGTGGTCGTCGAGGGACGATCCGCGGTCGACGAGTCGATGATCAGCGGTGAGCCGATGCCCGTCTCGAAAGGACCAGGCGATCCGGTGATTGGGGCTACCCTCAACCGACAGGGCTCCTTCCTCTTTGAGGCGACCAAAGTCGGAAGGGACACGGCGCTGGCTCAGATCATCCGCCTGGTGGAGGAAGCCCAGGGCAGCAAGGCTCCGGTCCAGCGCATGGCGGACCGGATCTCGGCTGTGTTTGTCCCGGTCGTGATCGGCCTCGCCGCTATCACTTTTCTAGGCTGGTTCTTCTGGGGCCCGGCCCCCAGCGGGGATGCGACCCGCCTCACGCAAGCACTCCTTCCAACCGTCGCGGTCTTGGTGATCGCCTGTCCCTGTGCGCTCGGGCTGGCGACCCCCACGGCGGTGATGGTGGGCACGGGTAAGGGTGCTCAGATGGGGATCCTCATCCGGGACGCGGAATCCCTGGAGAATGCCGGTCGAGTCACGATCGTGGCGCTGGACAAGACCGGTACCGTCACGCGGGGCCTGCCGACCGTAACCGATGTCTATCCATACGCCTGGGAACAGGGTGAAGAAGAATTCCTGCGCTTGGCGGCCTCCGCGGAGAGAAACTCGGAACACCCTTTGGGCGAGGCGATCGTAGCTGCCGCTGGTTCGCGAGGGGTGCCCCTGGCGCAACCCGAGGCCTTCCAGGCGGAGATGGGCAAAGGCGTTCAGGCGACGGTGGAGGGGCACGACATTCGGATCGGCAGCCAGCGCTACCTGGAGGCGGTAGGTGCCAGTCCCGATGGTCTCCTGGCTGAAGTCGAACGACTTGAAGCTGAAGCCAAGACCGTGATGATGGTCTCCATTGATCGGCGCGTGGCGGGTCTGGTCGCCGTGGCCGACAGCCTCAAAGAGGGCTCGGCGCAGGCGATTGCTGAGCTGCGCAAGATGGGCCTGGGCGTGGTGCTCCTGACCGGGGACAATCGCCAATCGGCCGAGGCGATCGGACTCCAGGTGGGAGTGAGCCAGGTGCTCTCTGGCGTCTTGCCCGCCGACAAGGCGGCCGAAATCAAGCGGTTGCAGGCCCGCGGAGAACGGGTGGCCATGGTGGGCGACGGGATCAATGACGCTCCGGCGCTTGCCCAAGCGGATGTCGGCATCGCGATCGGCACAGGGACTGACATCGCCATGGCGGCAGCGCCCTTGACTCTCATTGGGGGCGATCTGAGGGGGGTAGCGCGCGCCATTTCTCTCTCGCGCGGCACGCTGCGGACCATCCGCCAGAATCTCTTCTGGGCCTTCTTCTATAATCTCCTGCTCATCCCGGCGGCCGCGGCGGGTCTTCTGAACCCGATGGTTGCGGCGGGCGCCATGGCCTTTAGCTCCGTATTCGTTGTTACCAACAGCTTGCGCCTACGCGGCTTTCGCCCCGGCTGAAGATCCAGATCTTGACCTCCTTTTCCCGAGTTGTGGTTGAAGCCGGAGCGCAGCGGGCGGCAAGCTCCGGCTTTTCATTGGGGAGGAGCAGCCGAGAGGGAGATGGATGGCACGCGGGCCGGTGGGCGGCTTGGGCCCGGGCCTCAAGGACAGGGGGCCCCACGGCCTGCGTGGAGCCGGCAGACTCAAGGGGCGGCGGGTCCATGGCCCTTCAAGGGAGGCGAGGGTGAAGGCACCCCAACCCTGCGGTCGAGCGGAATCGAATTCGCCCCGGCCCTGGAGGAAGTGGATTGCGATAGGAATCCAATCCTGGGGATTCGCTGCGGGCCATGCGAGGTCTCTTGGGCTTGCTTTTGACTGGCGAATCAAGTAGACTTCGCCTGAGCCTCATATGAGGGGGCCCGAAATGTCATCGGGACGGGAAAAAGCCCTGGAAGTTGCAATCAATCAAATTCGCAAGCAGTTTGGCGAGGGGGCGGTCATGCGCCTGGGCGAGGCAGCCCATTTGCCAGTTGAGGTCATCCCCACGGGATCGCTGGCCCTCGACTTGGCCTTGGGGGTTGGGGGCATTCCCCGCGGTCGCGTGACAGAGATCTTCGGGCCGGAGGCCTCCGGCAAGACCACTCTCTGTCAGCACATTGTTGCCGAAGCGCAGAAGCGCGGAGGCAATTGTGCCTACATTGACATGGAGCACGCTCTCGACCCGACTTATGCAGGTCGGTGTGGCGTGAATACCGATGATCTTTACATCGCCCAGCCCGACACGGGTGAGCAGGCGCTCGAAATCGGCGAGACCTTGGTTCGCTCGGGTGCCGTGGACGTGGTGGTGGTCGATTCGGTGGCCGCGCTCGTGCCGCGGGCAGAGATTGAAGGGGATATGGGCGACGCCACCATGGGCATGCAGGCACGCCTCATGAGCCAAGCGCTGCGCAAGCTGTCGGGGGCGATCAAACAGTCCAACGCGTGCATGATCTTCACCAATCAATTGCGCCAGAAGATTGGGGTGATGTTCGGCAATCCGGAGACCACCACGGGGGGCATGGCCCTCAAGTTCTACGCCTCCCTGCGCTTGGATGTCCGCAGAATTCAGTCGATCAAGGCCGGTGCGGAGGTCGTGGGCAGCCGCACGCGCGTGAGGGTGGTCAAGAACAAAGTCGCGCCTCCCTTCCGGGAGGCGGAATTCGACATCATGTACAACGAGGGGATCTCCAGGGAGGGAGATCTGATCGACATTGGGACCCAGATGGGATTGATTGCCAAGCGAGGCGCCTTCTTTTCATTCGGAGAGACTCGCATCGGGCAAGGCCGGGAGAACGCCAAGCAGTATTTGAAGGAACATCCGGATTTGGCCGCCCAAATTGAGCAGGCCATTCGGGAACAGATTCTCTCGAACCGGGAGGCGATGAAGTTCGGGGCCTCCTCCGACGAGGAAGGAAAGGTAGAAGAAGAGGCAACCTAAGCGCGCGGACGGTATGGCGGATGGAGGCGGCGCGAGAGACGGCTTGCACAGAACCCCTGGGACGGATTGGTCCGCCCCTCTCAGATTTGAGAATCGGTGGAACCATTCGGAAAGGGAAAGGGCAAGTTCTGACGCTCGGACATGATTCTCGCGAGGATTGCTCCGGATGGTTTCCGATGCGCCGGGTCTCGGCAGGTTGAGGTCGCCTGAGACCGGCGTGCTAGCCTGAGAAGACGGCGCCGATCGCGAGCGATCGGCGGTGATTGGTTCTTGATGCAGCCGCATCCCGCTGACGGGTTGGCGGCTGCTTGCATTTCGATACGGTGATGGCAACTCAGATCCGAGGACTTCGGCTCAGAACAGGTTCCAAGCAGGTCGAGGTCGAGCTGAGCGATGGCCGCTCTCTGACCCTGACCCCGCTGGTGGCCGCGGAGCTGCACCGGGGCGAGACGCTCGGTGCGGAAGACATCGAACACCTCCGGTCGCGGGATCGGGAGGAAAGGCTGCTGGGACGATGTCTGGCACTGATCGCCAGGAGGCCGCGCTCCCGGCAGGAAATGGCGCAGTACCTGCGCCGTCGCCGGGTTGATTCTGGCCTGGCGGATCGAGTCCTGAGCCGACTGGACGAGCGAGGCCTGGTGGACGACGCAGAGTTCGCGCGCGCCTGGGTGGAGAACCGCTTGGCGCTTCATCCCCGATCGGAGCGGGCCCTGAGTCAAGAGTTGCGCCTGAAGGGGATCGCCCCCGAGCTGGCCGCCGAGGCGCTTGCGGGTGTCGATGAGGAAGAGGCCGCTTTGCGGCTGGCTCGCAGCAAGGCGGCGCGTTGGCGGGATTGCGAGAAACTCGAGTTTGAAAGACGGCTCGGCAGTTTCCTGGGGCGGCGCGGCTTTTCTTATGAGATTATCCATTCCGTGCTGGACGGACTGTATCTGGAACTACGGTCAGAGGATCCCGGGCCCGGGGAAAAGACCGCCTGACGGGTGTTTGCAGCGGCAGGTGGAAGCAGGGGCCCACTCAACTGAGAAAGCGAGGCAAGACCATGATACCGACCCTGATTGGGGGAGTTCTGGCGGTCCTGGGGGTCGCCCTTGGCTTAGGGCTGGGTTATGCATACCGCCAGCATCTCTTGGATGTGGCGTCGCAGGAACGGCGGACCCAGCTCCAAAAGGAGTTGGATGACGCGCATGCGCGGGCCCAGCAAGTTGAGTTGCAGGCGCGGGATTCCGCCATCCGTATGCGCGACGAGGCGGAGGCGGAAATTGGGCGGCGGCGGACAGACTTGGGCCGCGAAGAGGAACGGCTGCAGCGGCGGCGGGCTGAGGTGGAGAACAAGTTGGAGCGCACCGAACAACGGGAGCAGGCGCTCAACAAGCGACAGAGCGCACTGGATAAACGCACGAACGAACTGGACAAGATGCACGCCGACCGGCTGGCGGAGTTGCAGCGCGTTGCGAACATGAGCGTGGAGGAGGCCAAGGCCCTGTTGGTTGCGGAGGTTGAGCAGGATGCGCGAGCCGACATGGCGCGAACCATCCGTCAAGTCGAGGAGGAAGCCCGCGCCGAGGGCGAGCACCGGGCGCGCGAAATCATTTCGGATGCTGTCCAGCGCGTCGCTTCTGAGCATGTGGCCGAGGTCGCCGTTTCGGTCGTGCCCTTGCCCAGTGAGGAGATGAAGGGACGCATCATCGGTCGCAACGGTCGCAACATCCGCGCCTTTGAGCAGGCGGCAGGCGTCGACGTGATCGTGGATGACACACCCGAGGCTGTCACCATCTCCTCCTTCGACCCGGTCCGGCGGGAGGTCGCGCGCCGCGGATTGGCCAAGCTCATCCTGGACGGGAGAATCCACCCGGCCCATATTGAAAAGGTGCTGGAGGATTCGCGCACGGAGGTCGAGCAAGTGATTCTGGAGGAAGGCGAGCGTGCCGGTTTTGAGGCTGGCGTTCCGGGGCTGCATCCGGAGATCCTCAAGAAACTGGGAACCCTGAAGTTCCGCACCTCGTATGGCCAGAACCAGCACCAGCATGCGATCGAAACAGCGCTCATTGCGGGGATCATTGCCGCCGAGCTGGGGGCCGACGTGGCCCTGGCCAAGGCCGGCGGGCTACTGCATGACTTGGGCAAAGCGATGGACCATGACGTGGAGGGAACCCACGCCATGATCGGGGCCGAGTTTGCGCATCGCTACGGAGTCAACCCCCGCGTGGCCAACATCATCGCCTCCCATCACCACGAGGTGGATCAGGAATGCGTCGAGGCGGTGATTGTTGAGGCGGCGGATGCCATCTCGGGAGCCCGGCCGGGTGCCCGGCGCGAGAACCTGGAGCAATACGTCAAGCGGATCCGCACTTTGGAGGAAATGGCCACCTCTTTCCCAGGCGTGGTTGAGGCGTACGCCCTGCAAGCGGGCCGTGAAGTTCGGATTATCGTCAAGCCGGAGGAACTGGATGATCTCGCCGCGGTGCGCCTGGCCCGCGACATCGCCCGCAAAATTGAGGAGGGCCTGCAGTACCCTGGCCAGATCAAGGTGACCGTGATCCGGGAAACCCGCGCCGTGGACTACGCCAAGTAGCCAATTCGCGCGGGCGCAGGGTGAATGGCCTAGGGCAGCGCCGGCTGTCCGTAGAGGAACCAGAAGTCTGGCCGAGGGAAGGCTGACTTCAGGCGGGAATCCCAGAGGAATTCGCCCTCGCGGAAGCGGGAACGGAGCTCGCGGTCGAGCCTCCCGACCTCGCGGCGATGGGTCGCGTCGAGCAGGGCGGATTCGGGCTGGGAGGCCAGCAAGGCGAGCAGGACGCGCTCGCGAATATCCTCGGGGTAACGGTCAAGATTGGGCCGGGGGGATTCGGCCAGGTCCTCGAGGTAAGAACGCCAGAGGTTCAGATGGCTTCTGGCTTCCGCGACGATCTTCCGGGCGACGACGCTCGCCCAGCGCGCGCGCAGGGCCTGGATGCGGGAGATCGATCTCTCAAGAACCATCGCGTCGGAAGCGGGCAGGGAACGTTCGAGGGCGCCGAGCCGGACCCTTGCCAGAACCAGCCCCCCCGTGGACAGAAGAGGCAGCGCAGGCTGGCCGCGCTTGGATTGCATCGGCCAGTAGATCTCCTTGGATAGCAAGTAGTCCTCGAACTCTTCCGCAGCGGCCTGAACAAAAGCCAAGTCCGAGTCGGGAACGTATGCCTGGCGGCCCCATCGGTCGTCCCCTGCCATCGGACCCTCAGGCGGTGCCCCCCAGGGTCCTGCGGATGTTGTCGAGCAGGGTGCTCAGGCGAACGGGTTTGACCAGGTAGCCCCATCCCAAGGCTCGGCCGGTCTGCTGATCCTCGGGGGATCCCCGCGCTGTGAAAAAGAGAATGGGAGGAGCAGGCGTGTGCTGCGCAACCAGGCGACGAGCGACCTCAAATCCGTCCAGGTCCGGCAGCATCACATCCAGGACGATCATGTCCGGGTCCTCTTCGGGAACCTTGCGCAGAGCCTCCTCGCCGGAAAGGCACTCGATGACTTCGTACCCGGCTCGTTCCAGGGTCAGGGAGATCAGCTTGAGTGTGTCTGGCTCGTCGTCAACCACCAGGATGCGAGACATTCAGATTCCCCCCGGGCAAGCAAAGGATCGGATCGGGATGAGAGGGTTGGGAGCCGGAACTCATTGTACGTCAGGTTGGTGGGGGCGGGACTCGGCCCGCCGGCCGCTTCGGCCGGGAGGATCCTCGCCTCTCTATTCGCCGTAGAGCGCACGCCGGGCACGTTTGACTTTGGCCTCCCCAAGCGGAAGGGCCTTCGGGTCGGCGATCTCCGCGTACAAGCTCTCGTCGTACTCCCGGGTGCGGATGACGACCGGCATGGGCACCGCATGCCCCAGGATCAGAGCCTGCTGTCGGGTGTCCAGCCGGGCAAGCACCTCGCGCAGCGCGGCGGCCCCTGAAATCCCGGAGAAGACCGCGCGGATATCCGCCTCGTTGTCCAGCAGACAGGTCAAGCGCGTACCAATCTGGCTCATGACCTCTTCTTCAATCGCACTCGGACGTTGGTCCACCACGAGCAGGGTCACATTGTATTTGCGAAGCTCGCGGGCAATCACGCCGAAGATGGTGTGCCCAGCAACCTGGGGGTGGAGAAACTTGTGGGCCTCTTCAATCACGATGACCAGGGGCCTGGGCTCTTCGGCTCGCCCTCCGGCGGCAAGGTTCTTGCGCAGGACGTAGCTCTTGTGAATCCGGCGGGTCAGAAAGTTGGCGACCAGGATGTACGCCTCGAGCATGCTCTCATAGGTCCCGAACTCGAGGACCACGCTGATCCCCGCGTTCAGTCGTGCGAAGATCTGTTCCGTCAGGTCCTCGGCCAAAGGTCCGGGCTGAAGGAACTTCAATCGGTTGAAGAACTCAAACTTCCGGCGGATCGCCCCAAGCGTTCCGGGATAGAGACGCTCACTTTCGGTGAGTTCCTTGAGCTCCTCGCTCTCTTCCTCGGCCAGGAGCTTGCGGATCCAATCCCGGCCGAGCTTGCGGTGCAGGTAGTAGAGGGCTCCGACCTGGATCTCGGTCAAATCCATCAGCCCGGCGAGTAACTCGACATCTTCGGGCTCGATCTGTTGCAGGCTGAGACGCAGCTCCCCATCCACCTTGCTGCCGCGGTGACGGGAGGTCTCGGGATCCAGGGTAATCACGCTCACTCGCCCGTCGGTGAAGAGCTGCCGCAGGCCCTTGAACTCGCGTCCGGCCTCGTCGCGCACGCTCCAGCCGTAGTCGTTGTGCATGTCGAAGATCAGGCAGGAGGCCAGGCCAGAGCGGATGACTCCCGCCAGCAGGATGCGCGTAATAAAGGATTTCCCGGTGCCGCTCTTGCCGAACACCCCCGAGGAGCGCTCAACCAACTTGCCCAGGTCCAAGTTAACTCGGACTCGATCCATCTCCAAGGGAGAGCCCACGGGAAAGTGCTGGCGATCCTGGGGGCCGAAAACCAGGTTGACTTCCGCCTCTTCTGCCTCGTAGACCGGGGCAAAGTGAGCCGGGATCGTCTTGAGAGGCCTTGGCTCTCCCGCCCCTTGTCCGAGCACGAGCATCGGGGTGACGTGCATGATTCCATACGCCACCGTGCCTCGATACACTTGCTTGGTCAGGACATCATCCGGCGAGGGCAGGTAGTTGGCCAACTCCGGGCGGGAGGACTCGAGGCTCAAATCCGTGATCAGGCCAAAAAACCGCTGGCCGGTTTCCCCTTCGACGACCACGTACCGTCCGACCGCGAGGCCTTCCATCACGGTTTGCGCGTCGAGCTTCACCTCCAAGCCCTTGGAAAGCGAACCTCCCACAACCATGCCGAGTGGGCGCCGGACTTGGCCCAAGGGAGGTCGGCCGAGAAAGGCATCCAGGTCGTTGGGCTCCATGGAATCTCACCTTGCAAAGCGTCGTAGAAGGGAATCGAGTCGGCGCAGATCCTGCGCCAGCAAGCGCGACAACTCGCGGAAGGCCTCCCGGCGGAATTCAAGCTGGTCTGGCTCGTCCAGAGCGGCTAGTGCGTGGCCCAACGAAGCGACCAGGGCCTCATCCGGGATTTGAGCGTCCAGAAGGAGTTGGACAAAGCCCATCTGCCACCCTCGCGCTCCTCCCGCCAGGAACCTCTTGAGTTCCTTGGGGTCACAGGGGCGGATCGCCTGGAGGGCCAGGGCTGGCTGGGGAGGCAGACGATGATGGCCCATACCCTGTGCATCGAAGTAACCGACATGGACCACCCGCACCTCGATCGGCAGAACCCGCTTTTGCCGCTGATCCTCAATGTACTCCTCCCGGACGTCGGCCGAGACCAGCTGGCGAACGAAAGGGTCCTCTTCAAAACGAATGTCCGCGATTGTGCCCAGCACCTTCGGAGATGGGGCGGGGGCAGCCGCCTCGGCTTGCACTCGAACGAACGCGCCAAACTCGGGGATCTCGAACCCGAGCACCCGGCAGCCCAGGCTAAACCCCGCAACATCGGAGCGCAAGACGCGACCCACCAGTCCGCGCTCCGCAACTAGATCAACTGGCACGTTTCCTCCCCTTTCTCGGCCGCCGCGAGGTAGGCGCAACCGGCTGGCCCGAGACCCGGCCCGGGGGCCCCACCCACTTGCGGGCAGCAAGCCTCCGCAGGTTCCAATGACTTCTAGGTTATCACACTCACGGGCGTTTGGGGCCGGCTCGTGCCAGCGGCCGCTGGGGGAAGACGGTCCGTGCCGGAGCAGCGGACCCCTTGTCTCAATGCGGGTGAGGGAGCGGCCGCTTCTAGCCCAACTTTCCCTATTCGCGCGTCAAATTGACCAATTTCGACGTTTCAACCGGAGAAACATTGAGGGTTCTTCGGGTTTTGTTCGTTTTGGGCTGTAGTGCAGACCTTGGTTCTTGAATTGCCGTTTGAGTTCTGCGAGAATGGGATCATGTTTCTGGCAGAATCCAAACGGCGCAAAGATGGAAAAGATCATCGCTATTATCGCATCGTTGAGAGCCGTCGTGGCCGGGGCGGACGTTCGAGCCAACGGACGTTGCTGTACCTGGGAGAAATCAACGATAGCCAAAAAGCGGCCTGGATCCGTTCCATTGATGTGGTGATGGAACCCCGGATGCGGGTTCCGGGGGAACGAGAGCGTCGACAGATCGCGCTCTTCCCGGAAGACCGGCCAGTACCGGAGGGAGTGGATAACGGTGTTCAACTTCGGATGAGCCAGTTGGAACTCCGTCATCCTCGGCAGTGGGGAGCTTGCTGGCTGGCCTGCCAGGTGTGGGACCTGTTGGAGTTAGGGAAATTCTGGCGAGAACATCTGCCGCCCAGCCGCAAAGGGACACTCTGGTGCCATGTGCTGGAAACCCTGGTGAGTTATCGACTGATTGAGCCCGGGAGCGAATGGCGGCTGCATCGGTATTGGTACGAACATAGCGCCATGGGAGATTTGCTGGGAGACGATTTTGGGATTGCGGCGAAGAATACGCTCTACCGATGCCACGATAAGCTCTTGGAGCACAAGGAGGCCCTGTTTCAGCATCTGCGGGGGAAATGGGAAGGTCTCTTTGGGGCCAAGTTCGACGTTCTGCTCTACGATTTGACGAGCACCTACTTCGAAAGCGATCCGCGGTCCGACGACAAACGCGCTTTTGGCTACAGCCGCGACAAACGCAGTGACTGCCTCCAGGTAGTCATTGCCCTAGTGGTGGCACCGGAAGGATTTCCTCTGGCCTATGAAGTGCTGCCGGGGAATACGCAAGATAAGCAGACCTTGCGGGATATGCTGAAACGGATCGCGGAACGGTATGGGAAGGCCGAACGGGTATGGATTATGGATCGCGGGATCCCCACCGAGGAAGTCTTGGCGGAAATGCGGGAGGCCGAGGTTCCCGTTCGCTACCTGGTGGGCACTCCGCGAGGCCATTTGACGCGCTATGAAGTGGAGTTGTCCGCCCTTCCCTGGGAGAGGGTGCGCCCCAATGTGCGCGTGAAGATCCTGCCAGCGGACGGGGAAGTGTATGTCCTGGCCGAGAGCGGCGAGCGGAGGTTGAAGGAGCGAGGCATTCGTCTTCGAAAGCTGCGCGCTTTGTTGTCCCGGCTGGAAGAGCTACGCCACCAGAAGACCAACGACCGGGATGCGTTGTTGAAAAAGATTGGCGCCGCAGAAAACGAAGCGGGAAGTTTGGCGCGCTTGATCGAGATCACCCTCCCTGCCATGGGCGAGCCGATTAATGCCCGCACGTTTCATTGGCGGATTAATCTCGAGAAATATCGTCGCCTCCAAAGCCGGGATGGCCGCTATCTGCTGCAAACCAATCAAGCAGCAGACGACCCCGCCGTTTTATGGAAACAATATATGACGCTGACGGAAGTGGAGGAGGCGTTTCGCAATCTGAAGGGCGATCTGGCCATTCGACCGATCCATCATCAGCTGGAAAGCCGGATTGAAGCGCACATCTTCATTTCCTTTCTCGCCTACTGCCTGCATGTCACGCTGCGGCAGATGGCGAAGACCCGTGCGCCGGGATTGACGCCGCGCTCCATTTTGGAACAGATGCGCCAAATCCAGATGGTCGATATCTATGTCCCCACGACGGATGGCCGCGAATTGCGAATGTCCCGATATACAACACCGGAAAAGCCACAGCAACTGCTCTTGGCCCAATTGCAATTACAGCTTCCACCCCAACCTCCGCCGGAAATCTCATCTGTCCAGGCAAGATCCTGTGATGCAGACCTTTTCGAAAAACATGGGTTTTTTGGCGTGCTTTCTTGATTCTTAACCCCGAATAGGGAAAGTCCGGCTAGATGAGGTCGACTTGTTTAGCCACCCGTTGAAAGATGTCCAGGACTTGGTCGAGCTGAGCGTCGGTGTGGGTAGCCATGTAGCTGGTGCGCAGCAGCTGACCCCCCTCCGGGACGGCCGGAACGACGACGGGGTTAACGAACACCCCGTTGTCAAACAAGAGTTTCCACATTTGGATGGTGCGTGCTTCGTCTCCCACCATGATCGGGATGATGGGGCTTTCGGAGTTCCCTGTGTTCAGGCCCATTTGGTGGTAGCCCTCACGCATGCGGACTCCGATCTGATTGATCCGCTCGATTCGTTCGGGTTCCGAGCGCATGATTTCGAGCGCGGCCAGGGCGGCCGCCGCGTTGGCTGGCGGAATGCTGGCGCTGAACATCAGGGAGCGGGCATGATGCTTGATGTAGTGGATCACCGTATCGTCGCCGGCGATGAACCCCCCCAGGGAGGCGAAGGATTTGCTGAAGGTGGACATGATAATGTCCACCTGGGGGGTGAGCTGGAAGTGCGCGGCGGTGCCCCGACCTCCCCCCAAGACCCCCAGGGCGTGAGCATCGTCCACCATCAGGCGGGCACCGAACTTCTTGCACAACGCGGTCAATTGGGGCAGGGGGGCAATGTCGCCTCCCATGCTATACAGGCCGTCGACCACGACCAGGCGTCCCTTCGGGTCAGGAAGGCCAGCGAGGATTCGCTCCAGGTCGGCCATGTCGTTGTGGCGGAAACGTTTTGTTTCTCCCCAGGCCAGGCGGGCCCCATCCACGATGCTGGCATGGTCCTCCTTGTCGAGGATCACGACGTCACCGCGATCGACCATGGCGCTGATGGTGCCGAGGTTGGTCTGCATTCCTGTGGAGAAGACCAGACCGGCCTCTTTTCCCACCCATTGGGCCAGCTCCCGCTCGAGTTGTTCGTGCATCTCCAGGGTCCCGTTCAGGAACCGAGACCCGGTACAGCTCGTGCCATAACGATGAATGGCATCGATGGCAGCTTGGCGCACCTTAGGGTGCGTGGTGAGGCCGAGATAGTTGTTGGAACCGCACATGATCAGGCGGTGGCCGCGGAAGACCGCCACGGTCCCCTCGTTTTCAGTGAGTGGGATGAAGTACGGATAGATGCCTGCCGCGATGGCGTCCCGCGCAATCGTGAACCCGGCGCACTTTGCAAAGATGTCCATCAGAACAAGCCTCCCGCGCACGCGGCTGGGATTATCGGGCCGCCGCGCGCATCTTCTTCTGGGCTCTGGCAACCAGATAGTTCTCCGCCAGCTGCAACACCGCCCGCCCCAGGCCGCTCAGCCAGAAAACTGCCTTTCCCTGAAATCCAGGCATGATCATGTATTGGCCGTGCTCAATCCCGTGCAGGATGGATTCGGCGATGGCTTGCGGGCTGGCCAAGCCGACGGCTCCGGCTACGTACTCGGTCTCGAAGGGCCGGTGTTGCCTGTCGAAAGCCAGTTGAGGGGTGTCTGTGTCCGGCGGAAAAACGACCGAGACACGGATTCCGTGGGATTTCATCTCCGCGCGCAGAACCTCGGAGAAGACATATACCGCGGATTTCGCTGGAGCATAGGCACTGTACCCAAACCCGCCGAAGAACCCGACCACGGAGGAGATGTTCACAATCTGTCCCGAGCCGCGGGCGATCATCCCCGGTAGCACGGCCTTGACGGTGTGAACCGTTCCGAAATAGTCGATATCCATCATTTCACGAAAGGCGGAAACGGCCAGTTCCTGGACATAGCCGGGCTGCACCTCTCCGGCCGAGTTGATGAGAATATCGGGCAGGCCGATCGAGTTGACCACGGTTTCCACCATGGCGGAGACTTGGCGCTCATCGGACACGTCGGCTTTCGAAAACCCAAAGCGTTGATCCTCCCGCAACTTGTGTCCTTCAACCTCGGCCAGCGCGGAGCGAAGCCGTTCCTCCCCACGCGCCACCAGCCAGACGTGAGCACCCTTTCGGGACAGCTCACGGGCGGTTGCCAGGCCAATGCCACTCGACCCGCCGGTCACCAGCGCGACCTTACCAGAGAACTCCATGGACGCTCCCTCCTGTGGGCTGCTACTCGGCCAAGGCCGCCCTCGCCCAGGATGGTCTGGCTGGGGTCTGCGAAGTACCCTCTGCTCCCCTAATAAAACACCGCAGGGTGCCTTTGGGCGCGCCACGCAACCTGGCGGGGAACCTAATGAGATCCATGTCGATACCGGGCCTTCCATTTTTGGGCCAACTTCTCAGAGGGCTCGGCTTCCAGGCCCTCGGCCATCAGCCCGGACAAGATCATCTCTTCCAAGCGGCGTTTTTCCTCGCCGCGCACCACCGCTTCTTCGTCAGCCCGGATGAGCGCGTAGGGGTAAGGATCACTGAGGGTCACGCGGCATTGGTCCAGAACAACCGTGTGCACCATCTCCACGAGACCCCCTGACCTCGCCACCCACTCCGGGATGTCCAGCCGTGCGATGGAGGCCGAGTCACGGCCTACGTTCAGATAGAAGAAGTGGGTGCTGTGAGTTGTGTCCGGCAGGTAAGAGAGAGGAGTCTGCCGATAGAGCTCGTTGGCCTCCGAGGAATACTCGAACACGGCAGAGCGCTCACCGGGCTCAAGCAGGCAGGCGAACACGTCCCGGTCGGCGAGCGGTCGGAAGGGATCAGGGAGATCGTGGAGAGCCCGGGAGGGCGCAGGGGAGCGCAGGTAGTTTTCCAGGTCAGACGGCGAGACCTGAGCCAGGCCAAGCAGGGCGAGCACCGGAGATCCCCACGGCCTGGACACATACCCGGTCACCGGAACCTGCTTCTCGCCGAGATTGTCCAGGAAGGCCAGGTATTGCCTTTCGAGCTGGGACCTCTCTTCGGTGCGAATCCCTTCGCGCAGGGCATTCAGGGGCAAACTCCCATCCAGAAGGCCCAACAAGGGGGGCCGGCTGGAGGCCGCAGGGTATCGGCCCGACTCGGCCAGGCACAAGGCCGACAGCAGGGCGAGTTCTCCCAAGGATCGCCTGGCATTCAGCGCGGCTGGCGAGAGGATTTCCCCGCCGGGGCAGAGGCGGTCTTCGTCCACCACCAGCTCGGCGGCCGAGCCGGAGTCGGTTTCCCCCTGTCCGAGCCGGGCGATGAAATAGCCCATGTTGAGGGCATAGTATAGGGCAGGCGCGTGCCGATCGGGATAGATCTGCGATCCGTCCACGGCGACGACGGTGGCCCGGGGTGGCATAGGGCCGGCCGGGGCGCGCAAATCCAGGCTTTCGTCGGTTGGGATCGCCCCGTGCCATTGGGCTCGGGCAGCCCGCTTGGCCTTCGACGAAAGGTCATGATCTGGAGCAGCGCGATGGAGTGCGTCGATGCTCCCTGGCAGCCGCGCCTTTCTTTCGCGGGCGCGATCCGCACTGTGAAGCTTGGCCTGCTCAATCTGATCGGTCAGCTGGTGGAGTTGAAGGGTCATGGATCCGCCCGCAATTTCGGGATTCGCGCTCCCTCTTTGACCTGGATTATAGCCGCAGGCTCCCCTTGCCCACAGGGCATTCGCTCGCGATCCCGCAGGCCGTCCCTGGGGTCGGTGGAGAGAACGGTACGGTGGAGCCGGGTCCCCGAATCAGAGCTCTTGGCAGTGATAGAATTCCCCATCGTCCCCCCGTCTTGAGGGAAATTCGAGACCTGCCCGGGCTCTCCGTTGTGAACCCGCTAGCGCAGGCCAGGGCCAAGCCGCCCCCTGCAGAATGGCCCAGAATGAACGCCGAGACCGCGAATGATCCCATGGTTGATCTAACCCAAGTTCAGCGGACAGCCCGTTCCCTTCAAGAAAGCATTGCCAAGGTGATTGTTGGCAAGGGACCAGCGGTCGAGCTCCTGCTCGTTGCCCTCCTGACCCCCGGTCATGTTTTGATTGAAGACATCCCGGGAATCGGCAAGACCACCTTGGCCAAATCCCTGGCACGCTCGTTGGGGTGCCGATTCCAACGGATCCAATTCACGCCGGATCTCCTCCCTTCCGACATCACCGGGGTCAGCGTTTTCAACCAGAAAGTGGCCGAATTCGAGTTCCGCGCCGGGCCGATCATGGCGCAGATCGTCTTGGCCGATGAGATCAATCGCGCCGGACCGCGGACCCAATCGGCCTTGCTCGAGGCGATGGAGGAGCGCCAGGTGACCGTAGACGGGGTGACCTACCGCCTCCCCCAGCCCTTCTTGGTTCTGGCCACTCAAAACCCGATCGAGATGGAGGGGACCTTCCCCCTGCCCGAAGCTCAGGTCGACCGGTTCCTGATGCGGATCTCCCTCGGTTATCCGGATCGGGAAGAGGAGCGGACCATTCTCCGCCGCCATGCGACGACCGATCCGCTCGAGGGCCTTCAGCCGGTCGCCTCGGCGGAAGAGATCCTGCAACTCGCGGCCCGCTGTCGATTGGTATATGTGAGCCCATTGATCGAAGACTACATCCTGGCCTTGGTGCGGGCAACTCGCGAGGAGCATTCGCTTGACCTCGGGGTGAGCCCGCGGGGATCGATTGCCCTGCACCAAACCGCACGATGCCTGGCCGCCCTGCACGGCCGTGCCTTCGTCGTGCCGGATGACGTCCAGGCGCTGGTCCTTCCCGTCCTCACTCATCGCTTGATCCTCTCCAGTCAAGCCCGGCTTCGCGCTCGAACTGCAAAGGACATCCTGACCGAGGTCGTTTCGCGAGTGCCCGTGCCAGTGGAGGAACGCTGGTCGGAGGCGAAGGCTTGACGAGTCCGGCGAGAGTGTTTCTGCCACTGGTCTTGATGGTCTTTGGAGGACTGCTCGGAAACCGCGCCCTGCTCTTGCTCGGAGTTCTCCTGATTCTCCTGGCCGGACTGTCGGCACTGTGGGGGCGCTATTGTCTCCAGGCGGTGAGCTACGTTCGAAGGTTGGGGACGACTCATCTTCCCTTCGGGGAAGAGACAGACCTGTGGATTGAGATCGAGAACGTCAAGCCGCTGCCCCTGGCTTGGCTGGAGGCGGAGGAGGAATTCCCTTCGCAACTGACCGTGCGCGGCCACCCTGAGGTTGCTGGGCCGGAGGGGACCAGACACCTTCTGGAGCATCGGTTCACCTTGCGGGCCTACGAGCGGTTGAAGCGGCGCTGCGTGATTCGCGGGGAGGAAAGGGGAGCCTACGACATCGGGCCGACCGTTCTCTATTCCGGGGACCTCTTCGGATTCCACACCCGTTCGCGGAGGGTGGAGGCTCGCGAGCACCTTGTGGTTTTTCCCAAGGTGCTTCCCTTGCAGGTGCTGCCGACCCAAGCCGGCCGTCCCGTGGGAGACTACCGCAGCCCTCGCAGGATTCTGGAGGACCCTCTGCTCTTGGCGGGGGCCCGGGAGTACCGGGCGGGCGAGGGTCTGCGCCATGTGCACTGGAAAGCGACCGCTCGACGAGGTTCTCTGCAGACGAAGTCCTACGACGCCAGCGCTTCCGCCCAGCTGGTCCTGATGGTCAACGGCCAGACCCTGGAACCCTACTTTGCAGGGACCTTGCACGAGCGCTTTGAGGCCCTTCTCGTGACGGCGGCCTCGCTGGCCGCCGCCGGACTTCGCTCGGGTCATCCGGTGGGTCTGTATTCCAATGCCATCGTGCGCAGTTCACGGGACCTCACTCGGCTGTCCGCCTCGCGCCACCCCTCTCAGTTGGTGCGCATCCTGGAGGCGTTGGGAGAGACCACGCCTTTTGTGCTGGTGCCGTTCGAGAAACTCTTGGCGGCGGAGGTTCCCTCCCTGCCGTACGGCGCCACATTGCTGGTCGTGACGGCCCTGGTCAACGACCGCATTCTCGCTGCCATGCTCAACGTTCGCCGGCGGGGCCATCCGCTGGGCATGGTCTTCCTGGAGGAGGCCACCCCCCCCAGCATTCCGGCAGAGATTCCCTTCCACAGCGTGGATCCCAATTGGCGGGGCCGTGAAGCGCTCGAGTTCGCTTGATCCCCTGGCCCTGGCCCTGGCGGCAGGATGGCAGCCGGTCGGCAGTTTGTACCTGTGGCTGCTCTGGGCAGTGCGCATGATCGGCGGGAAACAAGCTCTCAGCGAGCCGTCCCTGGGAGTCATGCTCGGCGTCGTAACTGCGGCGGTCTTGCTCATTCGCCTTAATCTGGGGAGCACCCGGCTGGCCCTCCGCAGGCCCACTTCCTGGGTGATCGCGGGCATGGTTGTGGTCGCCAGTGGAGTGGCCTCGGGGGCCTCTTCCCCGCTCTTCCTCGCGGCGATGTTTCGAGGGCATGACTGGCGGGCCGCCGCCGACTTGCTCGTGGTTTTGGTCGGATCCCTGCTGCTGTTGGCTTGGGGTTTCCGGGTGGGGGGCGCGCAAATCGCACAGGAAGGGGTGGCCCAGTCGCTTTCGCGCGGCAGCTGGACTGTGTTGGTCCTGTTCCTGCTGACCGTTTCCTTTCCCGTGGTCCAGTCCCGCGAAATGCTGATCCCCGTCCTGCTGATTTTCCTCAGCGGGACCGCGGGCCTGGCCCTGGCAAACTTCGCACGGGTTCGTCCCGGATCGGCCCCGGGGGTTGTCTCCCACGGATTGGATCGATACTGGATCTGGACCGTGACCGCTGTCGCGGCGCTCCTACTCCTGGCGGGGCTCGTCCTGACCGGCTGGATGGGGACGCAAAGTTTTGCGCAGATCATTACCCTCTTCCTGATCCTGCTCGCCGCGCTCTTCACCGGACTGTCGTGGGTGATCGTTGCCTTGGGGGTCGTCGTGTTTCTTCTGATCTACCCCCTCTTCCAGTACCTGCCACGCCTCTTCGGTCCCCTCGTCCTACCAACCCCTGTGGCGACCCCACCCGCTCCTGGAACTTCGGAAGCAGCGGGGCAGGTTGCCGCCAATCCCATCGTAGTCACCTTCTTCGAGCTGGGGGGATACTTCCTGGCCATTGCCATTTTGGCCGCGCTTGTCCTGGTGGTGTTTCTGCTGAGACGGCGGGCCGAGACATCCCGGCCCGCCGTGGAGGAGGAAACGCGGGAAGGCCTTTTTTCAGCCGACCTGCTCCGCCAGCAAGTCAGCCGCCTGCTGGGCCGATTGCGCCGGCCCCGAGCGGCGATCCTGCCCCCCTATGTGGAATTGCCAGTGGATGAAGACGCCCGGACCCGGATTCGGCGTGCCTACCAAGGCCTGTTGGCCTGGGCTGCCGAACGCGGACGGCCGCGGCAGCCAGGAGAAACTCCCCTGCGGTATCGCCAAATCCTGGCGAGGGAGTTCCCCCACCAGCGGAGGGAGATCACGAATCTCACCGACCTCTATGCCCCGGCTCGCTATGGCCCAGAGGACCCGCCTCCCGAAGCCGCCCGAAGGGCGGAGGATCTCTCCCGGCTTCTGTGGGGCGGGACGGAACCCCCTCCCCCGCGGAAGCCTGCCGGTCAAGACGAGTAGACCAGCTGGCCTCGCTGCATGACCCACTTCACCAGGTTCGTCCCGTACTGATACCCGAGGTGCAAGTAGCTCGGAACCTCGAGAGCCATCAGGTCGGCCTGTTTCCCGGGAGTAAGGCTGCCCAGCTGTTCCTCTCGACGCAACGCGGCCGCCGCGTTGATGGTCGAGGCCGCAATGGCTTGGGCGGGGGTCAAACGAAGGTATCGGCAGGCGATGGCGATGATCATCTGCATGCTCTCGCACGGGCTGGTTCCCGGATTCAAATCCGAGGCTAGGGCCAGAAGGGCATTGGCTTCGAGGAGCTGATGGGCGGGGGTGAAGGACAACTCTCCTAGCCCAAAGGGCGTGCCGGGCAGGCTGACGGCCACAGTGGAAGATGGGCCCAGGGCCTGGATATCCTCCCAGGGGGTGACCACCAGGTGGTCGGCGGAGGCCGCACCCAGCTCGACGGCGAGCCTCGCGGCCCCCAGGGTTTCGAATTCATCCGCATGGATCTTGAGAAGGTACCCAAGGTCGCGGGCCCTCTCGAGGATTCTGCGCGCCTGATCCAGGCCGAACGCTCCCTTTTCGCAAAAGACATCGGCAAAGAGGGGTTCCGGATCACCCACGAGGGTACGCCATCGGAGCATGGCCTCCGGGAGCATCGTCTCGATTACCACGCGAACGTAATCCTCCGGACGGGAGGCGTATTCCTCCGGAAGAGCATGAGCGGGCAGGAACGTGGCCACCAACGTCATGGGCACGAGCTGGCGCAGTCGCGCAATGGCTTCGAGCATTCGCAATTCGGTCTCCAACTCCAGGCCGTAGCCGGTCTTGATTTCGCAGGTTGTTGTTCCGTGCGCCAGCATATGTTTGAGCCTCGGGAGCGTCTCCTGGACCAGCTGGTCCGTCGAGGCCTGCCGCGTGTGGCGCACGGTCGAGAGAATGCCTCCGCCCGCCGCGAGGATCTCGGAATAGCTTTCGCCGGCGATTCCCCGTTGAAACTCCTCGGTCCGATCGCCGGTCCACATCGCGTGAGTATGGGAATCGACGAAGCCCGGCATGAGGATGAGCCCGTGCGCGTCGATTTGCTGGTCCGCTGTGTGGCGACTGAGCAAATCGCGGGTGGGGCCCACTTCGACAATCCTCCCCTCGCGGATGGCCAACCCCCCGTCTGGCAGGAGCTGCAAGTCGCCCAGGCTTCTTCCGCGTTGGGCTCGCGGAGTGAGGGCCAGGAGTTGCCTGGCAGAGTGGATGAGCGTATCAACCTTCATTGCGTCCCGATGCCTTTCCGCAGTCCCAGGAAGGGCAGTTGCGCCCGCCCTCGGGGATGCCGTATAATGCCGACCAAGTCGCCCTCGGGCCCGGGCCTTCGATCCCGAATATCTCCCCAGGGGAACCGAAGGCGGGGAAGCCACATCCAGAAACAGACAAGGAGGAGATCATGCAATTCGGGCTGGCCTTTTCCTACCCGTTTCAAGACAAGGATTGGATCAAGAAAGTGGGCATCGCGGCGCTGGTGTCGATCATTCCGATCGCGGGGCAGATCATCGTCCTCGGTTGGGGCTTGGAGATCACCCGGCGCGTTATCCGCAAGGATCCCACCCCTCTGCCGGATTGGAGTGACTTCGGTGGCCATGTCGTGCGGGGAATCCAGGGCTTCGTCATCGCCCTCGTGTACGCGCTTCCGCTGATCCTTCTGGTCATCTGCCAGAACGTGCTCACCTTTGGCGTGCGGGCCATCAGTTCCTCCAGTTACAGCGGTGCGGCGTTTTCCGGTCTGGCGGCGGCTGTGAGCGTGTGCTTCGGCTGCGTGACGTTCCTGTACTCGCTGGCCATGGCCTTTGTCCTCCCCGCGGCCTTCGGGAGCTTCGCGGCCAGCGGCCAACTGGGGAGCGCTTTCCGATTCGGCGAAGTCTTCGCCCTCGTCCGCGCTGCCCCGGCACCTTTTCTGATAGCCCTCCTGGGCGTGATTGTCTCAGGGATCATCGGGGGCCTGGGAGTGATTGTCTGCGTAATCGGGGTGTTCGTCACCTATGCATACTCCATGGCGGTGGATGGGCACTTGTGGGGCCAGGCCTACAGCCAGGGCGTAGCTGCCCGAGGCGCTCAACCTGCAGGAGCGTGAGTTCTTTCCTCGGCCAAAACCCTTCGGCGGAGCCAGGCGCGATCCTGGCTCCGCGCGTTTCTGCATCGGGGGCCCCGCGGCGCCGACGGATTAGGGGGGAAATCCCCTCTGCCCCTGCTTCTCCAGTGCGAACGGCACGGTCTGCTCCCCCAGGCGGTCCGTTGGCCCCTCGCGGACAAAGAGCAGGAGAACGACCAGGCCGAGAACGTCCAGTACCGCCGCGGCGCTTCCGTTGGCCAGAATCCCCATCGCAAACAGAGCTGGCCCAAGGAGATCTCCGACCACCCGTCCCCCGGAGGCCGCTGCCGCAAACCCCGCCAGCAGGGTGGCCCGGGCCTCGGGCACCAGTTCGGTCATAATCGAGATCGTGGTCACCGTGGTGAATTCGAAACTCACGTAGAAGACGACCAGGGCTCCGATGGCGCCGGCCACCGTCCTTCCGAGGGTGGGGATCAAGAGACAGGCGACCGCGTTGAGGCCGATGCCGAACCCGGCCGCGCGACGCTTGCCCAGACGGTCCGAGAAGAGGGCCACCAATCCCTCGCCGCTCCACTCGGCCAGGCCGATCAGGGCGGTGGCCGCTCCCAACGCGGCCACCTTCAGGCCAAAGGATTGCTCCATCCAGGTCCCATACACAATGTTGATCGACTCGTTGGCGGCCAACGCCAGGAAGCCAAATGCGAGACCGGCGGCTGCCGGGACGCGAGAAAAGGCGGCCCTCAGCCCGGCCAGCAAGTGCGGCGCGGACCCAGGCCGCGCCGGAGTACTGCTCATCAAACGCCAAACGCAGAGGGCGCCGCCGAGCCCGAGCAGCCCAAGCAGAGGGAAGGGCGAGGCCCACCCGGATCGGGCAATCAGCCAGCCGATCACAGGCATCCCCAACAAGTAGGCCCACGACCAGCCAAACTCGGTGATCGCGATGGCCATCCCCCGGCGCGTGTAGTGGACCTGGTCGCCGAGATAGGCCTGAACCGAGGCCATGAAGGTGAGGCGTCCGGCTCCGACCAGGAGCAGGCCCACGAACAGCGACAGGTACGTGGGCCAGAAGGCCACCAAGGCCAGTCCGGCGCTGAACAGAATACAACCCAGGACGGCCCCCCTTTTCCGTCCCCACAGGTCTCCGATCGCACCGACGAGCGGCCCAGCCACCCCCAGGGTGGACCGTGCGGCAACCGCAAGCGAGATCCTGGCCAAATCCACCCCCAGGCCCTGAGCGAAAAAGGGCAGGAAGGGGTAGACCATGCGATAGCCGCTGTTGATCACGGTCTCGGCGATCGAGATCCCCATGATCTGAAACCGCATCCGCATCGGCTTGGGAGGGGCCATGCTGGATCAAGGGACGCCCGAACGCTCGGCAAGTGGGTGGGTCACAGCCCGGCAGGTCGGATCTTGCCCCCAGAACTCTGGCGGGCAGGTGAGGACGGCGGCCGGAGGCCGAAACGCAGATCTCTCCGCATGCTGCAACCTAGGTAGAGGCTTCGGTGCGGGGTCGTGCATTTCGATAAGCTGGCCCCAAGTGGGGCTCAACCTTTGGTGCCCGTGTCGGCAGGCGGGTGTAGCTCGCGCCGGGGAGGGGAGCATCGGCCGACATTCGCACTGCGGCAGTTGGGAAGCCTAGCTTCATGTGCGGGATTGTAACCCGCCCAGCGGGCCGCCGTAGCGCGCAAATCCCCTCGTTGGAATCGCGCCGAACGAGCGTCCGCGGGCGGGGACTTGGCATCACTTCAACATGGGCATCCGCAAGCCGTAGCGTTTCGCAGCCGAAATGGCCTCCGGGTAGCCGGCATCCGCGTGTCGCACCACCCCCAGCCCTGGGTCGGTCGTCAGCACCCTTTCGAGGCGGCGAGCCGCTTCCGGAGTCCCGTCTGCCACAATCACCTGCCCTGCGTGCTGAGAATAGCCGATGCCCACTCCCCCGCCGTGATGGAACGAGACCCAAGTCGCTCCGCCGACCGCGTTAACCAGCGCGTTGAGGATGGGCCAATCGGAGATGGCGTCACTTCCATCCAGCATTCCTTCGGTCTCGCGGTTGGGAGAGGCCACCGAACCGGCATCCAGGTGGTCGCGACCGATGACGATCGGGGCCTCCACCTCACCGCGGGCCACCATCTCGTTGAAGCGCAACCCAGCTCGCGCCCGCTCTCCGTACCCAAGCCAGCAGATCCGGGCGGGGAGACCCTGAAATCTCACTTTTTCCCGGGCCAGGCTCAGCCAACGCAGAAGGGCCTGATTCTGAGGGAACAAGTCCAGGATCGCCTGGTCGGTCTTGTAGATGTCCTCGGGGTTTCCCGACAGCGCGACCCAGCGGAAGGGGCCCTTGCCCTCGCAGAAGAGAGGGCGAATGTAAGCGGGCACGAAGCCCGGGAACTCAAAAGCCTCCCTCACCCCCGCATCGTAAGCCCTCTGGCGCAGGTTGTTGCCGTAGTCGAACACCTCAGCCCCCTGTCGTTGGAAGGCGAGCATGGCTCTCACATGCTTGCCCATGGCGGCCAGGGACTGTTGCTCATACTCTTTCGGGGCACGGTCGCGGAGGGCAGCCGCTTCGTCGAGGGTGAGACTGTCCGGGACGTAGGAGAGCACATCGTGGGCCGGGGTCTGGTCCGTGACGATATCGGGAATGACGCCTCGCATGGCCAGCTGCGTGAAGATATCCGCCGCGTTCGCAATCAGGCCGATCGATTTCGGTTCCTTCTCTGCCCTGGCTTCCTCCACGAGGGTCATGGCCTCCTCAAGATCCTCAACCACCGTGTCGAGATAGCCGGTTTGGAGCCGGCGACGCGCACGGGCGGGGTCCACTTCCACGATCAACCCCACCCCTTCATTCATCGTAATGGCCAGCGGTTGGGCTCCCCCCATTCCTCCCAGCCCGGCGGTGAGCACGAATTTGCCACGCAACGAAGGCCAGCCACGCTTGCGGGCTGCGGCAGCAAAGGTCTCGTATGTCCCCTGAAGGATTCCTTGAGTGCCGATGTAGATCCAGGAACCGGCCGTCATCTGCCCAAACATGGTGAGGCCCTGAGCGGAGAGTTCGTCGAACTTCTCCTGGGTGGCCCAATGGGGGACGAGGTTGGAGTTGGCCAGGAGCACGCGCGGGGCGTCTCGGTGGGTCTTGAAGATGGCGACCGGCTTGCCGGATTGCACCAGAAGAGTCTCGTCATCCTCAAGCTCTCGCAGCGAAGCCACAATCGCATCAAAGCACTCCCAATTCCGAGCCGCCTGCCCGCGCCCGCCGTACACCACCAACTCCTCCGGTCGTTCGGCCACGTCCGGATCGAGGTTGTTCATCAGCATGCGCAGCGCCGCTTCCTGGGGCCAGCCCTTGCACGAGATCTTCCTTCCGCGTGGGGCTCGAATGGTTCTGGTCATGAGACTCTCCAGGTCGAGGTGAAATTTCGGACCGGCTGAACTCCTACCAGCGGTCCCAGTGGACGACCTTGTCAAGCGAGGTCCGCCCGGACGGTCGCAGTCCAGCTTTGAATGCGGTCTCGTCCCGAGGATAGCCAAAGGAAATGGCCACGTTGGGAAAAGAGTCCGCCGGGATGCCTAGCAGGTCGCGGGCGGCCGCGGGCTCATAGAGGCTTGCCAGACAGGAACCAATGCCCAGCTCAAGGGCGGCCAGTTGCATATAGGCGGCGGCTTGGCCCGCATCAAAGGGTATTGACCAGCGTTCGGCTGGGTCGGGCGTGACGATGACCACTCCCAGCGCCGCCCCCGCCAAGTGACCCGCAAAGGGACCCAGACGCGCCAAGGCCTCCAGCGTCTCGCGATTCTGGAGGGCCACAAACTGCCATGGCTGAGAGTTCTTCCAGGATTGTGCCCGCCTTCCCGCGTTCAGGATGGTACGAACAGCCTCGGGGGGAAGCGGGGTGGGTTTGAATTCACGGATAGCTCGCTTCGGATGAATGGCCTCGAGGACCTCCATGCCCAACTCCTTTCCGATGGTAGGCTAGCGTCAGCCGAGATGCTCGAGAGGAAGTCGAACGGGGCCCCCAGCCGTCGGCCGCTGCCCGGCCACGCGCAGCTCAGCGCGGCCTCGAAGGCAGTCTGAGGGGACTTACGAGGCGTCGTTCAGTCGAGAGTGGGTCGCTTGATCTCTGGCAGCGGGCGCAGGTAGACGTTGCGGGAATCAAACTCGTCGATGTAGCCCGAATTGCGCAGGTTCTCGAGTTCGTAGTCCTGCAATTCGTGGCCGAACTTACCCTCCCGCAGGAAGTCGCCGGTCACAATATCCTGCAAATTGCCCTCGCCCCAATCCACCACAATGGTGCCGTCCTGCAAGGCATAGACCCATTCCCGATGAATTGGCGTTCCCGTGATCATGGTGTGCCTCCCTGGGCCTCAAGCGTTCCGCCGCGCAAGCGGCCAACGGCCACAATCTATCGACGGGATGACCTCTCACACAAAAATCCGGCGAGGGAAGCTTAATTTCAGTGTACCACAAAGGTTGGCCACAGGCCCCATGCCACGAGCTTGCATCGGAATCGCCACGCGGGTGCAATAAGCGCCGTCCCTCGCAGGGAGGACGGCGCTTTTTTGCCGCAAATCCGGTTGTCAGGCCACCCCCCTTCGGCCTGCGACGCACCCTCAAGCCGCTTCTGCCGCCCTGGCCAGGGGCTTCAGGACCTGCGAGAAGCGAGTGGCCCGCAGTTTATCTACCAACTCTTCTTGAAGCTCGCACCAAAGCGGGCTGAGGGCACACTCCTTGCCGAAGGGGCAGTCGGCAGAATCGAGCGCGCACTCATTGATCTGGATCGGCCCATCGATGGCCTCAATCACCTCGAGCAGGCTGATCTCGGACGCAGATCGGGCCAAGGTAACGCCTCCCCGCGCTCCGCGGGAGGTCTGCACCAGTCCCGCGACGGACAGCTGCGAGATGATCTTGGCCAGGAAAGAGGGCGGGATATGCTTTTCGCGGGCAATCAAGTTCGTCGGAGATCGGCCGTCGCCCTCCCGCTCGGCCAAATAGAGAATTGCCCGGATCGCGTAGTCAGCCTGGCGTGTGATTTCCATGAGAACCTACTCTTCTTGCCTATCTTGGCTTTTGCGGATGAAAAATGTCAACTTGAAGTGTAGAGGGCATCCGCGGGGTGCTCAAGTGACAGAGATCACGGGCGGCGCGTGACCTTAAGCGACCCACATTGCCGGAAAAGGGACCTGGGCGGATTTCGTAACGTTTTTCTGAGCGCGGCAGGTTCCGGCAGTCCGCTTCTTGCCTGTCCGTGCGCGCCGGGTTTTCTCTTGTGGTATCATCGCGGGCACTCGCGCTGGACGATCTTCCCTCGACATCTCCTCGAGAAGGTGAACGTGTGAACGACATATGTGTGGTCGGGGTTGGCTACGTAGGCCTCGTGACCGCTGCTGGCTTTGCCGACCTCGGCAACCGCGTGGTCGCGCTTGACATCAACGAAGAACGCATCGAAAAGCTCAGGCAAGGGATCCTTCCCATCTACGAGCCGGGGCTGGAGGAACTGGTTCGGCGGAATGTCGGAGCGGGCCGGCTTTCCTTCACCAGTTCTTATCCGGAGGGGCTGAGGCAGGCGCAATTCGTCTTTATTGCTGTGGGCACCCCAGAGGGGGTGGATGGGGAAGCCGACCTGCGCTACGTCCAGGCGGCCGCCCAGTCCATCGCGCGGGTGATGTCCCATGACTTGATCGTGGTCAACAAATCCACTGTGCCCGTAGGCACAGGCGACTGGGTGTCGGAAATCATACGCGCCAACCAGCCCAACCCAATCCGCTTTGCAGTTGTCTCTTGCCCCGAGTTCCTGCGAGAAGGTTCGGCTATCCAGGACTTTCTCAACCCGGCGCGCACCGTCCTCGGCTCCCTGGACCAGGAAGCGGCCCACCAAGTCGCGCAACTACACCTGCCCTTGCGTGCTCCGATCATGATCACAGATCTGCGCACCGCGGAGATGATCAAGTACGCCTCCAATGCTTTCCTGGCGGCCAAGGTCTCCTTCATCAACGAGATTGCCAACATCTGTGAGGCGCTGGGGGCCGACGTCAAGGAGGTGGCGGCAGGGATGGGCTATGACCCCCGCATCGGCAGGTTCTTCCTGGACGCCGGGATTGGGTACGGAGGATCCTGTTTTCCCAAGGATGTCAAGGCTCTGGCCCATATGGCCCAGATCAAGGGGCGGCACCCGCAGCTGCTGCGCGCGGTGATGGAGATCAATGAGGATCGTATCGAGCGGGTTGTGGAAAGAGTGCAGGAAGTGTTGGGCGACTTGCGAGGCAAGACTCTTGGAATTCTCGGTCTGGCCTTCAAGCCCAACACCGACGATATGCGGGAGGCTCCCTCGATCCGAATTGCCGCCCGGCTTCAAGAGGCAGGAGCCCAGGTGCGGGCCTACGATCCGGTGGCGATGGAGAATGCAGCCCGAGTCATGCCGGGCGTGCAAATGGCCGCGGATGCCTACAGTCTGGCCGAGCGCTGCGACGCCCTGCTGGTATGCACGGAATGGAATGAGTTTCGCCAGCTGGACTTCGAGCGGCTGCGAGAGCTCATGCGTCGCCCGATTCTCGTGGATGGCCGCAACCTGTATGATCCAGCGGAGATGCGAGCTCTTGGCTTCCACTATCGAGGCCTCGGGAGAGGCTCGGATGGACCCTTGGAGGGTTCAGCCCAAACCGCTCCGCCCTCCGCATTGGAGAGGGGAGTATGACCCCCGGCCGCATCCACCGAGCGAGATTGCGCAACGGCCTGCAGGTCCTGCTGAAGGAGATCCGCACCGCGCCGATTGTGAGCGTGTGGCTCTGGTACCGAGTCGGCTCGCGCAATGAGCGCGCCGGCCTGACCGGCGTCTCCCACTGGGTCGAACACATGCAGTTCAAGGGAACTCCCACCTATCCGGTAGGGAGCCTGGATCGGGCGATCTCTCGAGAAGGCGGAATCTGGAACGCGATGACCTGGTTGGACTGGACCGCCTACTATGAGACCCTGCCCGCGGATCGTCTGGACCTGGCCCTGCGCATCGAGTCCGATCGAATGGTTAACAGCCTATTCGCTCCCAGAGAAGTGACCTCGGAACGAACCGTGATCATTTCGGAGCGGCAGGGAAATGAGAATGAACCCACTTTCCGCCTCTCGGAGGAAGTCCAGGCCTCCGCCTTTCGGGTGCATTCGTACCACCATGAGGTCATCGGAGATGTGTCCGACCTGGCCTCCATGACCCGGGAAGACCTGATCCGGCATTATCACAACTTCTATGTTCCCAGCAACGCGGTGCTCACCCTGGCCGGAGATTTTCAGTGGCGTCCGGTCCTCGACCGGGTCCGGGAGTTGTTCGGGAGTGTCCCCGCCGGGACGCCGCCTGCGCCCTTGACGCGGCCGGAGCCGCCCCAGCATGGAGAACGCCGCGTGATGGTCGAGGGCCCCGGAGAGACTTCCTTCGTCGAGGTGGCCTACCATGTCCCCTCGGCGGCCGAGGCCGACTTCTTTCCCCTGGTGGTCCTCGACTCCATTCTGGCCGGACCGAGCAATTTGAACCTGTTCGGGAGCGGGATTTCCAACAAGACCTCCCGTCTGTATCGGGCGCTGGTGGACACGGAGCTGGCCGCCGGGGTGAGCGGGGCCATGGCCGCCACTTTGGACCCTTACGTCTATACTCTCACCGCAACCGTGCGCAGCGGGAGGACGCCCGAGCAAGTGTTGAGTGCGCTGGACCAAGAGCTGCGACATCTGTTGGAGGAGCCCGTTCAGGAGGAAGAGCTGATGCGGGCGGTCAAGCAGGCTCGTGCCATATTCGCCTTTGGGAGCGAAACCGTCACCAACCAGGCCTTCTGGATGGGATATGCGGAGATGTTCGCTAACTACGGCTGGTTCGAGACCTACCTGCAGAAGCTGGAGTCCGTTCGAGCGGAAGATGTCTCGCGGGTGGCTCGCAAATTCCTTTCTAAGAGGAATCGCATCGTCGGCTTCTACCTTCCCAGCGAAGGCGCGGCGGAGATCTGACTCTTATCCATCCCCTTTCGGAGAACCAGGATGCCTCGCGCGAGCTCCCGCAAATCCCGTCCCCGCCGACCTCCAAAGAGGACCCCGGTCCGGCCTCCCAGACCCCGGCCCAACCTGCCTCAGCTCGATCCGCGCAGCCTGCCGGGGCCCCATTCGGTTGTGCGGGAAAGACTCTCCAACGGGATCACCGTTCTCATCCGTGAAAACTTCCTGAGTCCCTCCGTGGTCATTCAGGGCACCTGTTGGGCGGGGGGGCTAGACGAAGCGGAGGAAAAGGCGGGTTTGGCCAGCCTGACAGCCGCCTGCCTGATGCGCGGGACCGAGAGGCGCAGCTTTCATCAGATCTACGATACCTTGGAATCGGTGGGCGCCTCGCTTGCGTTCGGGTCTGGAATGCACACCACCTCCTTCTACGCGCGTTCCCTAGCGGAGGATTGTGCCACCGTTGCGGAGCTGGCGGCCGAGGCCCTGCAAACCCCATCCTTTCCACCCGATCAGGTGGAACGCACGCGGGGGGAGTACCTGACCGACCTGGCGATCCGGCAGGAAGACACCGGGGCACGGGCTCAACTCGCGTTCAATTCCTTAGCCTACCCGGGACATCCTTACGCGCATGACGACGAGGGCTCCCTGGAAACGATCCGTGGAATCACTCGAGATGAACTGGCGGAGTTTCACCAAACCCACTACGGCCCGCGCGACATGCTGGTTTCGATCGCTGGGGCCGTCCATAGCGCTCGGGCCCTCTCCCTCCTCGAGAAACACTTTGGAGGCTGGACCAACCCGGGCCAGCCGGCGCGTCCGACCCTCCCAGCGGCACCCCGCCTCGAACGCATCGTTCAGAACCGGGTAACCCTTCCGGGCAAGAGCCAGGCCGACTTGGTGATTGGCGCTCCCGGGCCGGCCCGGACCGCAGGCGACTATGTCCCCGCCATGCTGGGGAACAACATCCTCGGTCGCTTCGGCATGTTCGGCCGGATCGGCGAGGCGGTGCGCGAATCAGAGGGGTTGGCCTACTATTCCCTCAGCACTCTCAGCGGGGGCCTGGGACCAGGACCGTGGATGGTGGTCGCGGGGATCAGTCCCCGCAATCTGCAACGGGCGATCGAGCTCATTCGCCGAGAAATTGAGCGGTTTGTGCAGGCCCGAGTTACTCAGAGTGAGCTGATCGACAATCAGGCCAGCCTCATTGGCCGGCTTCCCCTTCAGCTTGAGTCCAACGATGGAGTGGCGGCCGCACTGATGAACCTCGAGCTCTTTGGCCTCGGCCTGGATTACTACCAGCGCTACCCTCAGATCATCAGCAGCGTCACGCGTGATGAGATCTTGGAGAGCGCTCGCCGCTACCTTCATCCGGATCGGCTGGCGATAGGGATTGCTGGCCCTCTGGACGAGTCCTAGCCCCTCGGCCGTGGCCGTTCTGCGATCCTCTCATGATTAGGGTGGGCATTGACCTGGTTCCGATTCCGCGCCTGGAGCAGGCGGTGGTCCGTTGGGGATCACGTTTCCTTGAGCGGGTCTTCACGGCTCAGGAGCTGCTGGATTGTGGGAATCGAAGTCAGTCGCTGGCTGCTCGGTTTGCTGCCAAGGAGGCCGCCGCCAAAGCTCTGGGAACGGGCCTGATGGCAGGAATTGGCTGGTGCGAGATCGAAATCGTGTCCGCAACGGCGGGCCAGCCCCAGTTGCGGTTGCATGGGGCCGCCCAACGCCAGGCTTTCCATCTGGGGCTGGAGGAATGGGCGGTCAGCCTTTCCCACTCGGGCGACCAGGCCCTGGCAGTTGTCATAGCCCAATCGAAGGGTTGAGCCGTTGCCTACCATTGAGCAGGCCAGAGGGTGGTACAGCTCCCGTGACCCCGTCCATGGCTTCGATCATGTCTTGCGCGTCCTGGTTCTTGCCGAACGGATTGGACGCAGGGAAGGAGCAGACCTGGAGATTCTGCGGGCGGCCGTCCTCCTTCACGACACTTGCCGGGACGGGCCCGGAGGCTTGGCGGGGGGGAACCATCAGGAGGCCTCGGCCGAATTCGCAAGGGATGTTCTCGCTCGGGACCAATGGCCGCCCGAGAGAATCGACCGGGTTCTGCATTGCATTCGGACCCACCGCTTTCGCTCCTCGTCCGCCCCTCCCCAAACGCGGGAGGCCAAGGTTCTGTTTGACGCGGACAAGCTTGACGCGATCGGAGCCGTGGGCGTAGCGCGCGCCGTGGCATTTGCGGCGCTGGCCCATCAGCCAATCTATGCAGCCCCGTCGGCCACCTTCCGGGAGGAAGGGAGGCTGGAACCCAACGAGCCTCACAGCGCTTATCACGAGTACGTGTTCAAATTGCGGCAAATCCCCGACCGACTTCAGACGCCCACCGGCAAGCGCCTGGCGATGAACCGGCTTCGCTTCTTGAACCAGTTCTTTGAGCGCTTGGTCAACGAAAGCGAAGGGCGCCTGTAAGCTGGGCCATTGGGGCCCGCACGAGGTGGGACCATGGGCCCCTCAGCCACTCCCGCAGCGGGTGCATGCGGGCCGGGGCGGCCCCAGCTCCCAGCTGACCGAAAACAGAGCCTCGCAGGGATCCGCCCTAGGGCAGGCAACCCGATAAGGGCGGATCATGGTCCCCACGGCTCGCCGAAAACCGGCAAATCGGCGAGGTACATCGGCCCTCCCCAACTTATTAGGGCGAAGCGAGTGCTTCAGCGACAGTCTCCTGGCATCGTTCGCCAGATTCTGCCGCCGCCAGAAAAAAGTCCGTCCAACGGCGCGAACGTCTGGCGCGCTTCTCTCAAAAGTGCAGGCCGCGCAGGGCGAGATCCGATGGCGAGGGAACGGCCAATCGCCGGCCTCCAGGGTTCTGCTCCGGCTCATTCCGGCGGCCGGTACCCTTCCGACTAGCGGCTCGCGGGTTCGATGGCTGGTTTCTCCGCAACGAGCACCATCTGATCTGAATCCTCCTCCAGGGGTTCATGATCGTAGCCCCCAAAGATGTTCCGAATTCTGAGACCGTTGGATTCCAACAGACTCACCAATTCGTCCGGGAAGGAATAGCGGAGGGTCATGGGGACCGTGGTTCGTGAGAGCCGGCCCTGATCATCGATCTCGTCATAAAACCAGGTGACGTGGCCGTGTTGCGTGTTGCGCTCCAGCAGGAAGGAGGAGAACACTTGGATCGTGCAGCCCCGCTCCTCATCCCTCATGATTCGCTCCAGGAGCAGCCCCTCCCGGGAGGCTGCGTACACCTCCGCTGGGTTGGGAAGATCAAAGGCGAACCATCCACCGGGCTCAAGGTGCCGCTGGATGGACTGGAGAGCGGCCGACTGTTCGGCGCGCGTCAGCAGATCGGCGAAGGTGTTGAAAGGCATAAGGACCAGCTCGAACGCTCGCTTCAGGTCTAAGGCAGTGAAATCCTGGAGGATCAGTTCAATATGATTCCTGAGTTCGGGGCGGGAATCCAGGCGGGCTCGGGCTCGCGTGAGCATGGCCGCAGAGCGGTCGACCCCGACTACGGCGTGACCTTCGCGCGCCAATTGGAGCAGGACGCGGCCGGTGCCGCAACCCAACTCGACGATCGGGTCCTGGCGCTGCTGCGCCAGCTCGAGCCAGAACGGCAGGTCCTCGGTAAGGTCCGCGTTCTGGAGATCGTAGTATCGAACCAGGAACTGATAGGGATCGTTCAAGGTCATGGGCGTCCTCTGGCAGAGAGGCTGGGATGGGTCGGGGGAGGGCTAGACCCGCGAAGGATTCTGTGGAGGTCGTTGGGATTGCTTGACCCGAGTTTGGGAGAGCATTATACTCTCGACCGCCCGGGGTGTGGCGCAGTTGGTAGCGCACCGCGTTTGGGACGCGGGGGTCGGCGGTTCAAGTCCGCCCACCCCGACTGAATACCCGGGACCTCCGGGTACTTTGCGGGCGTCGCCAAGTGGCAAGGCATCAGCCTTCCAAGCTGACACCGCGGGTTCGAATCCCGTCGCCCGCTCTCCCCTCCATTCGCCAGGGCGGAGGAAGCCCTCCATCGCAAGGCCGATTCCATCTGGCGGCGGGGAGGGGGACACTCCCTGTGGAGTCGTACCGAGCGGGGCCCGTAGCTCAACGGCAGAGCACCTCCCTCATAAGGAGCGGGTTGATGGTTCGAGTCCATCCGGGCCCATAGTCACCTCCGGTTGGCGCCCCCGCACTCGCTCAGCTTTTTTCGCCGCCAAAAAGGTCCATCCATTCGTCGAGTTCCGCCGAGGCCTCTTCGGAGGCCTCAATCTTGGGCTCCTCCCGGAGAGCCTTCCTCATGACTTGGGCAAATCGTTCGGAGGCCAGCGTGCGCGCCCCGCGAGACCCTGCGCCCTGGGCCAGCTCCCGATCGGAGGTCACGACGGTCCAGTTACCGGGATCTCGGAGTTGCCGCAGGTAGTGGAGGAGCGCGTCATCGGCCGCTCGGGGCGGGCGGACAAAGTGCACCTCGACCGCCCCGCGGGCGAGGGAAGGGCTGGGCGACACGCCGCGGTCAAAGAAGACGACCACGTGGCGCCGGGCCCGGTTTGCAAATCTTTCCAGAAGGGCCAGGAGCTTGCGCTCGTCCTCGGGGTCACTGAGCGATAGACCGGAGAAACGCCCGATTAGGTTGTGCCCATCGATCAAGTAAGGCACCCGAGTACCCTCGTCGCCGAAGGGAAGCCGCGTTGCCCGGCTCGCTCGCGGGTGATACACTGGCCGCGGGCCGATGGTGGCCGGAATGGAGAGGTGCCTCATGCCGCGGCGCTGGCTATTCTACCTCGCCCTGAATGCCTTGGTCTCCGCAACGGTCACTCTGACAGTCCTGTTCCTTTGGCAGCGTGCAGAGGCGCCCCCGAAGGAGGTTCGGACCCCCAAAGGTTTGGCGCCCGCCAGCTCTCCTTTGCCAACCCTTGAGCGCATCACTCCCACCCCGAAAATGTATGCGATCCAGTCGGGGGACACGTTGAGCACGATCGCGAATGAGTATGGGGTGACCGTCGACGCCCTCCTGGCGGCGAACCAGTTGGGCGACCCCAATCGCTTGGAGGTGGGTCAAGTGATCCTGATCCCGCCCTCAGGGCCTACGGAAACTCCGGCGCCCCGAGCCAGCATCACCCCCCAGTTGGGCGAGCCGTATCCTTGGCCGCGCGTCGCACAGATCCGGGCGGCGGGGGACTTGTTGGAGGAGGCGGTCGAGGTCGACAATCCGGGACCTGGCTTTGACTTGACGGGATGGCGCCTTCACTCTATGACCGGCGCGGACTTCGTTTTCCCGGCATTCTCGTTGCAGACGGGGGGCGCAGTCTGGGTGCATACGGAAAAGGGCACAGATACCTCGACTGACCTGTACTGGGGCAGCTCGAAATCGGTCTGGCAAACGGGCGAGGAAATCCTGCTCCTCGACAATCTTGGGCGGGTGAGATACTCCGGCTGGGTGCCCTAGTCTGGGCCAACAGGTGGCGGTACTCGTCGCGGCGAGATGACCTGTCTCCCCGGCCGTCCCGGACAGCAAAGCAGCAGCCGGCCTCGTTTGGAGCCCGCTTGTCATGGCCGGGTCCAGATCCAATCCACGTTCCGGCTAGGACGCAAACCCAGAGAACAGGATGGCGCCCGGACCGCACCCGGGCACTCTTATGACTCCTCCGCGTGAGCGTCCATGAGGGTCGGGGAAACTGGACCGTGATGGAATCCCAAGAGCAAACGCCGCGGTCGGCATGCTCGCGACTCGAGCGTGGTCGGCGGCTGGCAGGCTCCCCTGTTCCCACCCTGGCGAGCATCGCGAGACGAGACCACAAAATGGGGTCAGCGAGACTTCTCCCTGCCGAACAACCCTCGGGTCGGCCAAGAGTGGGAGTTCCTTCCCACGGCTTCCGCGACTCTCCTGTCCGACTGGCGGATGGAACCCGACTCCCTCAGTGCCCTCTCCCTGCCCCCCCAGAGGGTCCTCCCTCTCGGAGGTGCGCCTGGGCGAATGTCCGGGGAGCGCTGGATGGGCGGCGCTCACCTACCTTGGCAACCCGGCCCGCAACAAGAAATGATCCGCGCTCGAGTGAAGACGGGCCGCGGCCTGTAGGGTTTCTGGCAGGTTCTCGCCGAGGCCTGAGGCGGAGCATCTTGTCAAGAGATTGCCAGTCTGCTACACTCCGGCTCGGAGCCGAGTCATGACCCAAGCGCTGTACAACAAGCTTCGACCCCAGGTCTGGGACGAGGTGGTTGGTCAGAACCACATTGTGCAGACCTTGCGCAATGCCGTGCGGGCTCAAAAGGTGGCCCATGCATATCTGTTTGCCGGGCCTCGAGGAACCGGCAAGACGACGGTCGCCCGAATCCTGGCCAAGGCTGTGAATTGCGCCTCCGAGGATCTCGGGACGCGACCCTGCAATCGGTGCAAAGCGTGTATCTCTGTCAATGAAGGGCGCTATTTGGACCTGATCGAGATTGATGCCGCTTCCAACACGAGCGTCGAGGATGTTCGCGACTTGCGCGAGCGAGTTACTCTGGCGCCCAACGAGGGGGGGCGGAAGGTCTATCTCATCGACGAGGTCCACATGCTCTCAACAGCGGCCTTCAATGCGCTGCTGAAGACCCTGGAAGAGCCGCCCTCCCATGTACTCTTCATCCTGGCGACGACGGAAATCCACAAGCTCCCAGCCACCGTGGTTTCGCGTTGCCAACGCCACGAATTTCATCGGCTCGGTGGGGAAGAGATCGCTTCCTATCTCAGAAAAGTGGCAGAGGCGGAGAGGATCGATGCCTCGCCAGAGGCTTTGCGCACCATTGCGCGTCAGGCGACAGGTAGCCTTCGGGACGCGCTGTCCCTGCTTGATCAGATGGCCTCGCTGGGTGGCCACATCTCGCAGGAAGCTGTGCTCTCCCTGCTGGGGGCTGCCGCCTGGCAGGCGACGCAAGACTTGGTCATGTGCCTGGCGAGAGGAGACCTGGGCGAAGGGCTCCGCCTCATTCACGCGACCATTGATTCTGGGGCCGACACTCGCCAATTCGCCCGTCAGATCGTGGACTACCTTCGGGGCGTGCTTCTGGAACAAATGGGGAGCGAGGACCTAGTTGAGGCGCCGGCCGAGACCCAAGCGGCGATGGGAGAGATGGCCCGATTGATGGGCCTGAGCCAAATCGTGAGGGCTATTCGGGCCTTCAATGTCGCGGCCGCGGACACTCGGGTCGGATGGCGCCCCGAGCTCCCTCTTGAGTTGGCTTTTCTTGAGACCGTGGGTGTCGAGGGGGGAGCCAAGGGCGGCGCGGTCCCTCCTGCGACCTCTGCCGCCCAGGCCGGCACCGCTACAAATGAGCGGCGACCCCCTTTGGGGTTGGGGCAAGAGCCAACGGTCCGAACTCCAGCGAACCACGGGCAAGCTCCAGCGACCCGGGTGAGGGACGAGAAGGCCGCGATGCCGGAATCCCGCCGGGGACCCGGCCTTTCTCTCACCCGCATCAGCGAGATCTGGCCGCGGGTTCTTTCCTTGCTTCGCGAGCGCGACACGCGGGCCCACACCCTTTTTGGGCAGGGGCACCTTTACTCCTTCGAGGGAGAGGTGCTCAGCCTTACCTTCGAGAGCGAGTTGCCCCGAGCCAAGGCGGCCCGACCCGAGACAGTTGCGGCCGTGCAAGGGGTCTTGGCGGAGGTAATTGGCAAGCCGCTTCGGGTGCGCTGTGTTCTGGGCCGCCCCAGTGGATCAGGGGGCCTGCCTGAGCGCATCGAAGGCGGAATGGTGGATACGGCGACCCGCGAACTGGGAGCCCATTCGATCGATTTACCCTGATCGGCGAGAGAGAACCATGGCCAAAGGGCGCAAGCCTCCTCTTCCCTCCTCCTCCGGGCCCGCAAAGGCGCATCAGGTTCGCCGGCTGGAGGAGCAAGTTGCGCAGGTGCAAGACCTACTGGCCCACGAGACCGTGACCGTGAGAGTGGGTGGCGGCGCGGTGACGATGGTGATGAGCGGGGATCAGAAATGCCAGGCGGTGGAGGTTTCTGCGGAGTTCCTCCAGTCTACGGAGGCGGACGTGGTCGGGGATCTTCTCAAGGCGGCGATCAATCAGGCCCTCGAGGCTTCGCGCGACCTGGCCGCCAGGAGACTGGGCATCCTGGCTGGAGGATTCACCTCGTCCTAACGCGGGCTTCGCCAGATTCGAGTCTTCATTCAAACCTATGCCGATCCCCAAGTCAATATCCCGCCTCACGGAAGAATTGATGCGTCTGCCCGGCATCGGACCGAAGACGGCCGCCCGGCTGACTTTTCATCTCCTGCGGAGTCCGGAGGGAGAGGTGCAGGCGCTGGGGGAGGCGATTCTCGAGCTGCGTCGGAGCACTCGCTTCTGCTCTCGCTGCTTCAACATCACGGATGCAAATGAGGATCCTTGCCAGATTTGTCTCGATGAGGCTCGCGATGCGGGCCAGGTGTGTGTGGTGGAAGCCCCGCTGGATGTCCTGGCCCTGGAGCGCACCCGCAGTTACCACGGGATGTACCATGTCCTGCACGGGGCCATTTCGCCGGTCGAGGGAATCGGGCCAGAGGACTTGCGGATCCGCGAGTTGATTGATCGCGTGCGAGCGGGCAGCATCCGTGAAGTGATCTTTGCAACCAACCCCTCGATGGAAGGTGAAGCGACGTTAATGTACCTGAGCAAGCAGCTGGAGGGAATGGGGGTAAAGATGACAAGGCTGGCGCGCGGCCTACCGATTGGCGGCGACCTTGAGTACGCGGATGAGAACACCCTGGCGCGCGCCATCGAGGGACGTTCCGAGTTGTAAAGGCAGTCTCTGCGAGCGGCAGCCCATTTCTTTCAAAGGAGGATCAGTGGCAATTCGGAACCGGGCTTCACTTATCATACTCAGTGTTTGGATCGGCTTAACAATGGCGTGCTCCTTCCCGCTTTTCAACCTCGGCCCCAATTCGGGCGGCGGAGGCGGGGTTACTGCCGTGCCGCCGCAGGCCTCCCCGAACGTGCCCTCCGCGCCGACGACGGCGCCCCCGACCGAAACGAGCGCGCCGCTCCCGAGCGATACACCCACCACCGCCCCCCCAACCGCCACCTCCTCGCCCCCGATGGTCAGCCCGATCGACAAGGACGTGGCCTGTCGCTTCGGGCCGGGTGATGTCTACTCGATTGAGGGATCGTTGGCCGTTGGCCAAACCGTGCCGATCCAGGGCAGGGACTCGCCTGGGGGCTGGTGGTACATCCAGAATCCCGGCCATGCTGGGCGGTACTGCTGGGTTGCTTCCTCCGCCACGCAGACACAAGGGGACACCAGCATCGTGGCGGTCGTGCCTCCCCCTGTACCCTTTGTCGATTATGTCGGCGTGGACCTGAGTCCCTCGAGCAAGGACATTGCGTGCGGGACCTTCCCCTACACATTCGGTGTGAACTTCAAGATTGAATACAATGGCCCGATCACGCTCACCTTCCAGCGTATCAAGAGCGACGGCCACACGGCTCCTGCGGAGACCTATACCTTCTCTGCATCCGGGACGCAATCCTACTTGGACTCCTACCGGGTGGGGGCGACGGGCAGCTACTGGTTCAAGGTCCAGGTTACCAGCCCCAATTCGATTTCCGGTCAAGGTTCGGCGAAGATGACTTGCCATTAGGGCAAGCGGCTGAGGCCGCGCAGTCGAACCTCCGCTTAAGTGCCCTCACCCGTCGGGCGACCTGCGAGCCGGCGGGTGAGTTGCTTGCTTGGCGCCGGGATGGGCCGGAAGGGGTGCCGGGCAAGCCCCCTGCCGGGCGGCCCAAGCGCGAATCCCCAATTTGGACTGGGGGCGGCGTAATCCTCCCGTTTCGCGGCGGGCAGGACCTAGAAGTCTGGCCGAAAAGTAAATCTGCGATCAAGCCCGCGTGTTGTCATTGGCGGTGATGACAGGAGGGCTTGATGCTTGGGAAGCGATCCCCTCAGCGCGGAATGTTTGAAGCGGATCATGTGTACCTCGATTTCGTTGGGCGGGACTCGTTCTATGGCTTCTTGGCCACTGAGCGAGGGAACCTGTTTCGGGATGAGGACTTTGGCCGGCTGTATCCTGACCCGTGCGCTCAGGACGGGTTGTCCGGACAATGGGCGCAACAGCGTGCCGCCGAGCCTTTTGGCGACAGCCTTGCTGCTGCAGGCACATGATCGGGCGTCGGACGACGAAGCCAAGGCCCGTGCCGACTTTGATATGCGCTGGAAGGTGGCGCTGGGGATCAGGATAGATGAGCGTCCCTTTGCCACACCGTCCCAGTGTTCCTCGGGAAGAGCACTCTGCAATTGTTCCGAGCCCAGCTCATCCTTCACGATCACATTCGGGCGATCTTTCAGCGCAGTCTGGAATACGCCCAGGAGAGCGGGTTCCCCCGGAACCCGCATCTGGGGTTCCTGCAGGGGCGGAAGATGAAAGTGGTGCTTGACACAACCCCCATTCTCGGCCGTGGGGCAGTGAAAGATACATACAACCTGCTTGCGGATGGAATCAAGAAGTTGATCTGGGCATTGGCCAAGAATGCGGCGGGGGCGCAGCCCGATGTATGGGCGCGGCAACAGGGACTGGGACGACGCTACTATGCTTCGAGCGTGAAGGGCGAGGCGGAGATCGACCCTCGGCCCGACCACTGAGGGCGGGTTGGAGCGACGAGAAGGCACGTACCGAGTTCTTGAAATCGATCGTGGCCGACGCCGACCGTCTGCTGGAGACCGCCCGGCAAATGCTGAAACAGGTCCCGGTGGAGAGCAACCAAGAGAAGGCCATTCTCGAAGCGGCGCAGCTCCTGGCACAGCTGCTTTTGCAGGATGTGGAACGGCCAGCTGGGGGTCCCGGTCCTTCCGGGGAGCAGGGGGATCCACGCCTGAAGCAAGGGGTGACCCCGGACCGGATCGTCTCGGTCCAGGACCCCGAGATGCGCCATGGGCATCCTGGCCCGGACGCCAGGACGGGCAAGAGCGCGAGCAAACGGTTCGTGGGCTTCAAAGCGGCCGTGGCCGTGGATCCGGATAGTCAACTGATCACCGCCGTGGATATGCTGAGCGCGAATGCGGTGGACAGCGAGCGAGCATTGGAACTGGTGCAAGCGAGTGAGGCGAACACCGGGATCGAAGTCGAAGAGACGATCGGGGACCCTGGCCCGCGCGCCCAGGATACGCTTTGTCAAGAGGGGATTCTGAGCGATGGCGCGCAGGCATGTCGGGGCCGAGCGGCTTGCTTCGGCTCCGGTGACGCGCTTGCTTTTGTGGGTGGGAGGCCCATCGTACGTCGTGTCTCCGGCCTTGAGCCAGAGTGATTCGGATTCAGACTTCAGGTACGTGGAAGGCTTCTGAGCGCTCGCTGACGCAAGTGATAGCCGTCGTCGTAGCGTTCGCCGGTTTGCCAGAGCTTCCAGGCAATGGCTAGCCAACGGTTAGCCAAGCAACGAAAGGCGTGGCTCTGGGTACGGCAGTGGGGGCGAACACTCTCGAAGTAAGCGTTCGCCCAGGCAGACTCGCGGAGTGAACAACGAGCCCACTGCACCGCGACCTGGCGAAGCTCCTGATCGCAGGCATAGCGAAAGTTGACGGTTCTGCGTTTGCCTGAGCTCCTTGTCACCGGGCATGTGCCCGCCAGCGCCTGCACACTGGCGGGCGAGGCAAACCGTCTGCGGTCATCCCCGAATTTGGCCAGCAGGGAGGGTGCCAAGAGATCTCCCGCCCCTGGCAGTGAGCCGAAGACAGCGGCGTCGGGATGTTGTCGGAACAAATCTCTCAAGCCGCGCATGGCTGCCTTTTTGGCCTGGGTGAGTTCGAGGAGCAGGCCAGCCAGCAACACTGCTTCTTGCCGGTAGATCTGGGAAATCTCTGGGCTGGCTTCTGGATAGGGGGCTTGCAGACGGCCGAAACTCCGAGCCAGGGCGTCACGGCGGGTGTAGCGGTGTCGCCGGCCGAAGTCCTGGAAGGTTTCCAGGGTCAGTTCGGCTGCCTCCTGGGGCGTGGGGTATGTTTCCAGGAAATACAGCCCAATCTGGCCGGTGGGCTCACTGAAGACATGAAGTGCCAGCGGGTAGTAGCGAGCCAGCACGGCCTGCAGGCGATTGGACAGGCGCACACTGCTCTCGGTGAGATGATGGATCAAACTGACCTTAGCCCGAATCCGACGGGTAAGCAGCGTGTCGCGGGACCAGGGCTGGAGACGATTTCGGTCGGTGCGCAGAATGTCGGCAATGACGAAGGCATCGCTGGGATCCGAACGGGCGCCGCTCTGGCGGTAGCGCTCCCGGCTGCGCTGCACCATTTTCGGTGGCAAGACGTAGATCTGGGTGTAGTCTCGATCCCAGAGGAAATCCACCAGAAGGTTGTGTGCGGTCTCCAACCCGACCAGACATTCTGGCGCTTCAACGCCCAGTTGCTGTCGCGTGGCGTCCAGCTGGAGGAAACCTTCCGGGCGGTGGGAAAGCGTGAGCTGGGCGACGAGGGTCCCAGCCTCGTTGAGGAACGCGGCGTCGTGCTTGGCTTGGCTCCAATCAATCCCGAGATATACTGGCATTGGCACCTCCTAGGCTTCTGGCCAGAGGCCCGACGGCGTTGGGCTGGCGATCGTGGTCCCGTTAAGGCGCTCATGGCGCGATACGCTTTGGACGGTGCCGCCAGGCGGACCTGGGGGACAATCCTGGGCTGGCGCTCGCAGCGCAGGGCGGGCTGGGTCCTCATTCCCAGGTCAGACGCCGACGGGGTAGACGGACGATGGCTGACTCCCTCGTCTGTTCTACCCCGTCAGTCAATCCAAGTCCACTCTACAGTAACGGGGCGGGCTGTGCCTTTGGGGATGGCGCCACGCGTCAGATCTTCGAGCAAGCCGGGCGCAAACTGGTAGCGAGGGTCGCCCACCCAGACAACCAGGGCCAGTTCACCAAGGAGGCATTCCTGATCGATCTCGAAGCCGGGACCCTGGTCCCCGGGTCCCAGGGGACGTGCACCTGTCCAGCGGGAGAGGTGACCCACACGACGGTCCCCTGTGGCGCCCACAAGGATCGCAATGGTCGAACGATCTCCCAGCGGGCGTTTCAGTTCGAGGGGGCAGTGTGTGACGAGTGCTTGTTGCGCAAGGCGTGCACGCGAGCCCGTCTGGGCCAGGGTCGGGTGGTGATGATCCATCCGCAGGAACGCCTGATCCAAGAGGCCCGGGCTTTGCAAGCCAGTCCGTAGTTCTGCGAGTACCGCGAGAAGCGGCAAGCCGCCGAGCACCGCATCGGGCGGCTGATCCAGTTGGGAGTTCGCCAATCGCGCTACTTCGGACAAGCTAAGACTCTCTTCCAAGTGATGATCGCAGCGACCGTGGCCAACCTTACGCTCACCGCTACGAAGATGATGAAGATGAGGCCCCGAAGCGGGGGCAAGGGCATCACGTCTTCTTTGTTGTCTATGCTCTGCCGTGCATTCCGGGCCTTTCCCGCTATCCGGTTGCGCCCGTTGGGCCCTGGGCTTCGGATTCCGGCCTTATTCCGCCCGCCGCAACCAGCTTTCCGGCTGGACTTCTAGGGGCACCTTGACAACGGTCGGGCGGGGTGGGATAATACCTGTACACCCGCAAGTTCGTCCGCCTCCGCAATGCGGAGAGACGTGTACAACCGAATAGTCTGGAGGGCGAACACAAACCAGCCGCAGTGGCCGCTGGTTTGTGAGGCGGCCGATGTGCAGATTTGCATATCGGCTCTAGCTGTCTTCGGGCTTGACGGCGGGTAGCGAGGCGTGGTAGCATTGCGTTTCGCCTAGACCTGAACCTTAACAACTGAAGAGTGATAGGAAGAGCATGGGTCTCAGTGGTTCCTGAACTCCCTCGCATCTTCGGATGCGAACAGTTCCTTATGGAGAGTTCGATCCTGGCTCAGGATGAACGCTGGCGGCGTGCATAATACATGCAAGTCGAACGAGGGGCCTTTTGTAGCAATACAGAGGGTTCCGAGTGGCGAATGGGTGAGTAACACGTAGGCGACCTGCCCCAAAGTGGGGAATAACAGCTCGAAAGGGCTGCTAATACCGCATGTGGTCTTCGGGGTTAGAGGCCTGAAGACTAAAGCAGCAATGCGCTTTGGGAGGGGCCTGCGGCCCATCAGGTAGTTGGTGGGGTAATGGCCTACCAAGCCGATGACGGGTAGGGGGCCTGAGAGGGTGGTCCCCCACACTGGCACTGAAACACGGGCCAGACACCTACGGGTGGCAGCAGTAGGGAATATTGCACAATGGGCGAAAGCCTGATGCAGCAACGCCGCGTGCGCGATGAAGGCCTTCGGGTCGTAAAGCGCTTTTCGGGGGGATGAGGAAGGACAGTACCCCCGGAATAAGTCTCGGCTAACTACGTGCCAGCAGCCGCGGTAAAACGTAGGAGGCGAGCGTTATCCGGATTTACTGGGCGTAAAGCGCGTGCAGGGGGCCTGGTAAGTCGGGCGTGAAATCTCTCGGCTCAACCGGGAGGGGTCGTCCGAAACTACTAGGCTTGAGGGCAGTAGAGGGAGGTGGAATTCCCGGTGTAGTGGTGAAATGCGTAGAGATCGGGAGGAACACCAGTGGCGAAGGCGGCCTCCTGGGCTGTCCCTGACCCTCAGACGCGAAAGCTAGGGGAGCAAACGGGATTAGAAACCCCGGTAGTCCTAGCTGTAAACGATGCAGACTAGGTGTTGGCAGCTTAAACCCTGCCAGTGCCGTAGCCAACGCGTGAAGTCTGCCGCCTGGGGACTACGGCCGCAAGGCTAAAACTCAAAGGAATTGACGGGGACCCGCACAAGCAGCGGAGCGTGTGGTTTAATTCGATGCTACGCGAAGAACCTTACCCAGGCTTGACATGCAGGTGGTAGGGAAGCGAAAGCAGACCGACCCTTCGGGGAGCCTGCACAGGTGATGCATGGCTGTCGTCAGCTCGTGCCGTGAGGTGTTAGGTTAAGTCCTCTAACGAGCGCAACCCTTACTGCATGTTACATGTGTCATGCGGAACTGCCGGTCTCAAGCCGGAGGAAGGCGAGGATGACGTCAAGTCAGCATGTCCTTTATGTCTGGGGCTACACACACGCTACAATGGCCGGTACAGTGGGATGCCAAGCCGCGAGGCGGAGCCAATCCTGAAAAGCCGGTCTCAGTTCGGATCGCAGGCTGCAACCCGCCTGCGTGAAGTCGGAGTTGCTAGTAACCGCAGGACAGCTATACTGCGGTGAATACGTTCCCGGGTCTTGTACACACCGCCCGTCACGCTATGGGAGCTGGCAACGCCTGAAGCCGGTGACCCAACCGCAAGGAGGGAGCCGTCGAAGGCGGGGCTGGTGACTGGAGCGAAGTCGTAACAAGGTAGCTGTAGCGGAAGCTGCGGCTGGATCACCTCCTTTCTAGGGAGAGACGAACTACCCTCTGCGGAGGGCGGTTCTACTCCCAAGTGTTAATCACCTCGCAGCGGTGCAGAGGTGTTGGGACCGATGTAACCTTCCTATCACTCCTCAGCGGTCAAGGGCGGGCTGACCCGTTCGAGGGCCTTTAGCTCAGACGGTTAGAGCACTCCTCTGATAAGGGAGTGGTCCTGCGTTCGAATCGCAGAAGGCCCACTGCGGGGATGTAGCTCAGCTGGGAGAGCGCCGCCTTTGCAAGGCGGAAGTCAGGGGTTCGAGCCCCCTCATCTCCACCACTGGGCTGCGCCACGTCAGGAGCAGTGTCGTTTGTTGAAGTCTAAGGGCGTTTCAACTGAATAGTGGGTTTTCTGGCAGGTCAATCGTGACGCAGCTGCGGCCCGGTTCACTGCCGGGCCGTTTGTGTAACCGGAAGGAGATTGATCTTCGAGGCGTGGAGCCGAGACCCTGGGCTCTGCGCCTCGGCGATCAACGCCGGGACCGCGCAAGAAGCGGGTGAACCTTAACAACCGAATAGGATCGACGCGAAGAATTTCAATTTCTCCGCATCGCGTGTTAAGCGACAGAGGGCGTACGGTGGATGCCTTGGCGCTAGGTGCCGATGAAGGACGCGGAACACTGCGATAAGCCTCGGGTAGCCGTGTGCAGGCGTTAATCCGGGGATTTCCGAATGGGGAAACCCGCAGTCGGGGCGCAAGCCTCCGGCTGCATCTGCGGGCTGAACTCATAGGCCCGTGGAGGGGCACCTGGGGAACTGAAACATCTAAGTACCCAGAGGAAAAGAGATCATTCCGCTAGTAGTGGCGAGCGAACGCGGAAGAGCCCAAACCAGCCCAGCTTGCTGGGCTGGGGTTGTAGGACCGACGCATGGAAGTTACCAATCGGATGGCTAGCCGAATGGTGTTGAAAAGCCAACCACAGAAGGTGCAAGTCCTGTAGGCGAAAGCCAGCCGACTTCCGTCGGGATCCTGAGTACTGCCGGGCACGCTAATCCGGTAGGAATCCGGGGAGCCCACTCTCCAAGGCTAAATACACCTAGCGACCGATAGTGAACAAGTACCGTGAGGGAAAGGTGAAAAGTACCCCTGTGAGGGGAGTGAAATAGAACCTGAAACCGTATGCCTACAAGCAGTCGAAGGGCTAATGGCGGGTCGGTGCCCCGGCGAAAGCCGGGTGCGCGCCGCTAGGCCTGACGGCGTGCCTCCTGAAGAATGAGCTGGCGAGTTCATCTTTGTGGCTAGGCTAAGGGAGTGACACCCGGAGCCGTAGCGAAAGCGAGTCTGAATAGGGCGATCCAGTCGCAAGGATGAGACACGAAACCGGGTGAGCTACCCATGGCCAGGGTGAAGCGAGGCTAATCCCTCGTGGAGGCCCGAACCCGTTATCGTTGCAAAGATATGGGATGAGCTGTGGGTAGAGGTGATATGCCTACCGAACTCGGAGATAGCTTGTTCTCCCCGAAATAGCTTTAGGGCTAGCGTCGTGTGCTTAGTCCCGGAGGTAGAGCACTGGATGGGCTAGGGGGCTTACTGCCTACCAAACCCAACCAAACTCCGAATGCCGGGACTCCGGAGCACGGCAGTCGGACTACGGGTTATGAGATTCGTGGTCGAGAGGGAAACAGCCCAGACCATCGGCTAAGGTCCTCAAATTCGGGCTCAGTGGGAAACGATGTGGGATTGCTTAGACAGCCAGGAGGTTGGCTCAGAAGCAGCCATCCTTCAAAGAGTGCGTAATAGCTCACTGGTCAAGCGGTCCTGCGCGGAAAATTTAACGGGGCTAAGCCCGATACCGAAGCCATGGGCCGCAGTCGTCTTCGGACGGCTGTTGCGGTAGGGGAGCGTTCTGCTCTGCGTGGAAGGTCGACCGTGAGGACGGCTGGAGCGAGCAGAAGTGAGAATGCCAGCATGAGTAGCGCAAAACACGTGAGAACCGTGTTCGCCGTAAGTCCGAGGTTTCCGACGCAAGGTCAGTCCGCGTCGGGTGAGTCGGGCCTTAGCCGAGGCCGAAAGGCGTAGGTGATGGACAGCCGGTCAAGATTCCGGCACCGCCTGAGCTGAGCGAAGTGGGGACGCGGCGAGGTAGGTCAGCCTGCGATTGGTCGTGCAGGTGCAAAGCGTGTAGGCGATGAGGCGCATTGGGAAATCCGTGCGCTGAGCTGAGACGCGAGAGCGTGGCCTTGTGCCTAAAGTGACTGAGCCTTGCCGCCGAGAAAAGCCTCGTAGCGTTGAAGCTCGGGCGCCCGTACCGCAATCCGACACTGGTGGACGGGTAGAGAATACCCAGGCGAACGGGAGAACCCTCGTTAAGGAACTAGGCAACCTAGCCCCGTAACTTCGGGAGAAGGGGCGCCTCGCGACGTAAGACTTCTCGCAAGTGGAGCGTCGCGGGGTCGCAGTGAAAGGGCTCTAGTGACTGGTTAACTAAACCACAGGTCTCTGCGAAGCCGCAAGGCGACGTATAGGGGCTGACGCGTGCCCAGTGCCGGAAGGTTAAGGGGAGGGGTTAGCCGCAAGGCGAAGCTCTGAACTGAAGCCCCGGTGAACGGCGGCCGTAACTATAACGGTCCTAAGGTAGCGAAATTCCTTGTCGGGTAAGTTCCGACCCGCACGAACCGCGTAACAACTGGAGCACTGTCTCAACGAGGGACCCGGCGAAATTGAAATACGCGTGAAGATGCACGTTACCCGCAGCAGGACAAAAAGACCCCGTGGAGCTTTACTACAACTTGGCATTGCGTTTGGGCTTTGTCTGTGTAGCATAGGTGGGAGGCTATGAAGCTGGGGCGCTAGCCTCGGCGGAGCCGACGGTGAAATACCACCCTGATGGAGTCTAGACCCTAACCCCCGACCGTCAATCCGGCGGGGGGACCGTGCCAGGCGGGTAGTTTGACTGGGGCGGTCGCCTCCTAAACAGTAACGGAGGCGCCCAAAGGTTCCCTCAGGCTGAATGGAAACCAGCCGTTGAGTGTAAAGGCACAAGGGAGCTTGACTGCAAGGCCAACGCGCCGAGCAGAGACGAAAGTCGGGCTTAGTGATCCCACGGTACCGAGTGGAAGGGCCGTGGCTTACCGGACAAAAGCTACCCCGGGGATAACAGGCTGGTGAGGTCCAAGAGTTCACATCGACGACCTCGCTCGGCACCTCGATGTCGGCTCATCGCATCCTGGGGCTGAATAAGGTCCCAAGGGTCGGGCTGTTCGCCCGTTAAAGCGGTACGCGAGCTGGGTTCAGACCGTCGTGAGACAGGTCGGTCTCTATCCGCTGTGGGCGTTAGGGACTTGAGGGGAGCTGCCCCTAGTACGAGAGGACCGGGGTGGACAGACCTCTGGTGCGCCAGTTGTCGTGCCAACGGCATTGCTGGGTAGCTACGTCTGGCAGAGATAACCGCTGAATGCATCTAAGTGGGAAACTCGCCCCAAGATTAGGTCCCTCATCCCTTTAAGGGAGTAAGGCCGCAGGAAGACTACCTGTTTGATAGGCGGCAGGTGTAAGCGCAGCAATGCGTTGAGCCAAGCCGTACTAATGGCCGAGGGCTTATCCGCGGTGCGGAGAACTTGGAATTCTTCTTCGATCCTATTCGGTAAAGAGCAGTCTCTTTGGTCTTTGGAGCGGCAGGGGTACACCCGGTCCCATCCCGAACCCGGAAGTTAAGCCTGCCAGCGCCGATGATACTCGGCTGGCAACGGCCTGGGAAAGTAGGTCAAGGCCAAAGAGATCTGAGCATTCCGTGGCCCCGCGTTCGCGCGAGGCCACTCTTTTTTGTCCTTCCTTTCCTGGCCCCGGCTGACTCCCCCGACCTCATGGCGGGGAAAACCAAGCCGCCCCGGGCGGATGGCCGGGGCGGCTCAAGGGAGGGGAGGTCCCACCGAGAATTCGAATTGGATGACTCGGGTCGGTCAGGCGATCACGGCCACCAGCGCAGGGACCGGGGAGGGAAGCTCCTCGCGTGGGGTCGCCCGCACGGCCTGCCTCAACTCCTTGGCTCCAATCAGGCGGATCGCGCGGGTGCGAGCCCATTTCTCGGCGGTGGGGCTGAACGTGCCGGTCGTGATCACATATCCCCGCACCGCTTTGTCAGTGCGCAGCATCCCCGCGTGAAGTTGCCGCAAGGTATCCCGGTCTACCTCTCGCACCGGGCGCGGGAGGCAGACAGCGACCTCCTGCAACCCGGCTGGATTCTCCAGGAGAAGGTCCAGGCCCGACTCTGCGGCTCGCCCGCCTACGGCCGCTTGGTAGCCTCGCATTCGGAACAGGACCGCCACGAACACCTTGAAGGCCTCAGGCGAAAGGCCCTCAAGGTCCTGCTCAAAAGGGGAAGGAGTCTCTCCGTATCGTATCAGCCCTTCCTCCCGCCCCCACAGAAGCGTCAAGCCGACCAGGGCACCTAAAGTCAAGGCCGAAAACAGGGCGTCTCCGAAACTGAGGGTCACGCTCAGGTTGCCCCTCGGCCACAGGGCTGAGGAGTAGAGACGGACCCCTACCAGGAGGGTCCAGAGCACGATGAGTTCAGCCGCAGGGGCCATGAGCGCTTGATACAAAGGTCGCTCCCGCTGGCCAAGATCGCCACGAGCACGATAGGCGAGGGGGTCCTGACGCGCTCCCGTGCGGTACCAGCCCATGAGCGGCAAAGCCACCTGGACCGCGACCGGGATGAGCAGCAGCCATCCAAACCAGGGCTGAAGAAGGAAGTTCAGGATATCGAGGAAAACATCAAAGCCGGTCATTTTGCCCTCCCCGGGCTTCCTCGCCGCCCTCGCAGGGGCTAGCTGGAGCCCGACCTTCCCTTGTCTCTTGCCTTAATTATCCGCAGGTGAGGCCTGGAAGGGTGGTTGCAATTGCCTTGCTGATCCCCCTCCCGGCAGGACAGCCAGCCCGAATCCAGCGGATTCCTGGGGAGAAAGGCCCGCGGCGTGCACGTTGCCTGCAATGCTTGCCCCCAGCTTGTATGACGATTGCAATAGGCCTCTGAGGTTGGTAGAAGGGCACCCGGAAGAAAAGGATGCGGCGCTCGGAAAAGCGCCGCATCCAGGCCTCATCCCGCAGGGAAAAGAACCCCTGGCACAACTTGGCCGGCCATCTACCCCACCGAAGCCGGGCCAGGCGCGGGGTGCAAAGGCAGGACCATGCTGGCCCGCGGAGTCTGGCTGAAGTCGAAGTCGGCACTTAGGTCCCCCAGCTGCGGGGCGTCCTCCCGCACATCCGGGCGAGAGTCCGGGCGCCCATCCACCTTCGGGTCGATCCGCTCTCCGCTGAGGAAGTCATCCTCGATGAACTTCAGGTAGGCATCGAAGCTCAGGACCTGGGGGTCGATGTACCCCCGCTTGGCATAGGGGCTGATGACGATCCCCGGCACCCGCAGCCCGTATCCATTTTGGTCGACCGCCGGGGGGACCACATGGTCATAGAAGCCCCCCCAATCATCCCAGGAGAGGAAGATCGCCGAGCTGCTCCAATCGGGTCCTTGCATGACCGCATTGATCAAGCCGGTGACATACGCCTGGCCAACGCTGACCAGCGCCGGAGGGTGCTCACTGTCAGCCCCATTCGGGACAACCCAGGACACGGCGGGCAGGCTTCCGTCCTTTGCCGCCTTGTAGAAGAGCGACAAATCCTGGACATTGCTGGTCTGCCCATCCTGCTTTACCGTGTCAAAATCCGGCAGGGGGTTCCAGATCCCCGGCACCGTTGCCTTCTGCGGGATGGGGGCGCATGTCATTTGCCCGTCGTCCTCACAATCGGGCTCGCTGCCTTGCGCCAGGTAGTACGCCCAGCTCACATTGTCTTGGTGGAGCAGGTAAGTCAAATCCGTCCAGGCGAAGTCCGCCCCAGCGGTCACCGTCCCGTGGGTGCCCCCCGGATTGTTGAGATCACTCTTGCAGCTCATGGGGTCTCCCCGGACCGAGCAGGTTGCTGACCAGGCCGAGACCATGAAGAGGTGGGCAGGCAGACTCCAGGAGGCGTTCGGTTCGAACATGTGATCCTGCAGGACAAAGTTCTCGGCATACGCCCAGTAATTGGGGATCTCACGTGCATCGTGATACCCCATCACGTCGGTGCCGCCGGAGAGCCGGCAGGTCGGATCATTGGGGTCCGCGCACTTCTGGCGGGCCCGGCCCACTTGGGTGATGAAGCCATCCATCTTGCCGCTGTCGATGTCAGCCACGGCATTGCTGGAGCCGTGAGGCCCTCCATGGTTGAGGTCGTGAGGGTCGTAATAGGGCCGGACGCAGGCATGTGTCACCGGGTCTGGCACGCAAACCGCGGGCACTCCGTCCTTCATGGGGATCCCGTCCGCCCCGGGAAACGTGCCGAAGTAGGAGTCAAAGGAACGGTTCTCCTGCATGATGACAACTATGTGCTGGATCTTGTGGATTCCGCTCAGGCCCGAACTGGCGGGCGAGGAGGCTGTGGAGGTTGGGCCAGGGGTGGCTTCTCCCAGGCTCGGAACGAGCTGAGTGAGTTGCGACTGGGCGTAACCACCGAGATCGACGCCGGCACAGGCGGGTCCCAAGGTAAGTACCGCAAGGATCACAATCCATCGTTTGCGCGCATTCATGGTGTCCCTCTGGCGATCTTCGTGTCCGAGGGTACCATACCTCAATCCCATATGGTGGGGGTGAACGCAGTGCAAAATCTGTGTAACCGCGGTGAGTTGGGCATGAGAATCCCTTCGAGCCGGGGCTCGATGGGAATCCTTTGGGAGAACGGCTAGGGTGGAGAGGGCCGAGTCGGCGGTAGCGTCCTCGGGCCGGATCGCCCGCGCTCCCTGGGTGGGAGACCTCGGGGGCGCGAGTCCCTCTCCAAACGCCCGTGGGTTTGTCCGCGAGGCTAGCGCGAGAAGGCCGTTCGGCAAGGGAGCAATCGAGTCCCGTCTAGCCGGGTTGGGGAGTCCCCTTGGCGGGGAGGTCGTGAAGAGGGATCACGCCTGAAGCGCAACGGCCCGGTTCGGTACTCCTCGAGCGAAACGCAACGCGGCGCCAGCCTAGGCGCTGCGTTCGAGCCGCTGCTGGGGCATTGGGACCGCCCCATCCGGCATGTTCCCCTTATCTCAGCTCGGAGGCAGGCGCAGGCTGAGCCCGGGGTGGGAGGAGGAGCGGAGTCCTGGACGCTTGGTTGAAGTCAAGAACGCTGATGAGATTTCCAAGTCTCCCTCTCTAGGGTTGCGTCTTGCGAGTATCTTGAGCATCTCGCGTGGGGTGCCCGAGATGGGTCGGGCGGACTCATCCTCTTCGGGCAGCGCGCAAAGGTGCCTGCCCAGAGCCCCAGGATGAGGCACATGAGCATGGTCGAGTTGCCTTACCTACTTGCAAGACGGAACGCAGGCAGTAGCGGACAGCAAGAGCTCTGTCGCCCCCTCTAAGAGAAAGAGAAATGAGATCGAATTGCGTTGCGGCACGTTGCTGAGGAGGGGTTCTTCGGTCTGGAGGCTCTGGCAGTGCTCGGAAGAAGGGCAAGGGAGGAAGGTCTGGGAGTCCCTATGGCCGAAGGTGCTGATCCAGAAAGCGTACCACCCGCGCGAGGTATTGTTCGGGGAACCCCTCGTCAACGTTGCGGTGGCTGGCCTGTGAAACGCTCCAGACTTCCTTCGGCTCCCCCGCCGCACCGGTCAGTTCCCGGAATTCACTCATCGGCAGGTAGGGATCGTGTTCGCCGTGGATGAAGAAAATCGGGCGAGGGCTGATCTTACCAACCCAATCCACGGGCTGAAACCGGAAGAGATTTGCCCCGACCCGAAGGCTCGTGATCGTCACGGCGAGCCAGGCCAGCGGCGAACAGAGCCCTGGGGGAATCCCCCTCTCGTGCATTCCCTCCCGTAAGGCAGTCGTGAGCCGCGCAAACCCCCCGTCGCTGATCACGGCCCCAACTTCGGGACACAGCGGCGCGACCAGCATGGCGACCACGCCTCCCATCGAGAATCCGAGCAGGCCAATTTGGCGCATCCCTTTCTGGATAACCCAGCGGACCGCGCCCAGCACGTCCCGCCGCTCCAAGTACCCCAGGCTGCTGACCGTGCCGTCGCTCCTGCCGTGCGCACGGAAATCGAACATGAGGAGGTTAAGACCGGCGGCATGCAGGGCCGGGGCATATTTCACATCGGGATCCATGCTCCCGGACTTGCCATGCAGGAGGATCACGGCGCGGGCAGATCCCTGGGCCGGAATCCACCATCCCCGCAGCGTCAGTCCGTCGGAGGCGGGAAAGCTCACCTCCTCATACGCCAGGTTGTACTCAGAGGGACTGCGATCCTGCTGGCGCGGGCGACGCGACGTGACCTGCAGAGATAGCACCCCTCCCAGTCCGAGCACCAACAGGCTGGCCGCAACCACTAGGAGTGCGATTCCCAAGCCTAGCAGCATGAGGCGCATCCCCTGGGTTCCTCTGGCTGGGTCGGCCGTCGCTGAGTGCGAGCCAGAGGGGCTTGGCCCTTCCTTGAACCATCGGGCCCCCCACGGCCCACCTGGAGGGGCGGGACCCGGGGCGGTGCGAAGGTGGTCTGAGGGGATTGCGCTGGTCTGCCTGCTCTGCTCGCCTCACCACGATCAATTATTGGCGGGCGTGGAGGTGCAATGGGTGGGAGGTCGTCTTCGCGCGGCCATCGAATTTTGTCACGATCTTCAGCACGGGCCGCGAGGCTGGGCGGGGCTCTGTTCCTGCGGGGTATTCGGGGGAGAGGCATCGGTCTATTGGCGCAGAGGATGTTGCCGGAGCCACTCTTGATTCGGGTCAGTTTCTTGCATGAGGCCGGCCCTCAGATTGACCGGCTGACAATGCTCACTTGTCGGCTCCCGTTTTGCTTCCCCCCCGGGGCACGCCATCGGAGTTTAGCACCCCGATCCGCGCGCTGTCAATCGAAGGCGCATGTTGTGGCGGGCAGGCCATCGAACCGGGGTCTCGATGCGCTGAGATTTGCGGATTGTACCGGGCCGAAGTAGACTTGCGCCTTCTTCGGCGCTTTCCTCCAACCCAATCCGGGATCCTCCGTCCGAAGTCGAGGTTGTCATGAGCTCAACTGCTGCACCGGCCGCCCCTGCCGCCCCTGCCGCCCGCCCCTTGCGCATCCTGGACTACCTCACTCTCAACGTGTACTGGTTCGCCCTTTCCTTCCTGTGGAACTCGATGGGGCCGATCCTGCTCCCGGTGGTTGTCGCTTTGCTGGTACCGCAGAGCCAGAAGGGCAGTGCCCTGGGCTTGATCTCGGCCATTGGCCTCATCATTGCCGTTATCGTTCAGCCTGCCGCAGGGGCTTGGACGGACGCGCATGTGACGCGCTGGGGCAAGCGTCGCCCTTACATCGTCGGGGGAACTCTCTTCGACGTGGTCTTCCTGATGGGGATGGCCTTCGCCCCGGGCTATGGCTGGCTCCTGATCACCTACGTTCTCCTGCAAACGTCATCCAACATCGCGCACGGGCCGTACCAGGGCTATATCCCCGAATTGGTTCCGGAACGGAAGCGCGGTTCCGTGACGGGGGTGAAGCAATTCCTCGAAATCGCTGGCATCATCCTCACCTCGTTGGCGACCGGGTACCTTGTCGGCCAGGGCAAGATCGCATGGGCTTTTGGCGCCATCATCCTGGTGTTGCTGATCTCCATGTTGCTCACCGCCCTGTTTGTCTCGGAACGGCCTTTTCAGGGGGCTCCACCCGCGTCGGCCCCGGCCCCCGCTCAGACCTCGCGGGGCGGGGGTCTGTCGGCCTCCCTGCGAGCCCTTTTCCACAGTCGAGATTTCTTTCTCTGGTTGATTTCGAGATTGCTCATCTTGCTGGGTATGAATTTGGTTCGCAACTATGCTTTGTACTTCTTGCAGGACGTACTTCACTCCGCCAATCCCGCGGGAGAGGTGAGCTACCTCCTGGCCATCATCGCCTTGGCCATTGCCGTGGTTGCATACCCGGCGGGGTGGCTGAGTGACCGCATTGGCCGCAAAGGCCTAAACCTTGCCTCTGGGGTGCTGGGCGCATTGGGTGCGGTCCTGATGACCCAGGCGACCCGCCTGTCTCTGGTCCTCATCTTCGGAGCGTTGATCGGCCTCAGCATCGGCATCTTCTTGAGCGTGAACTGGGCCTGGGCGGCCGACCTTCTGCCTTCCCAGGAGGGGGGCCGCTACCTGGGGATCTCGAACATCGCAACGGCCGGGTCCGGGGTCTTGGCCGGGGCAGGCGGTTTCTTGCTGGATGCCCTCCGTCCTCATTCGGCGCATCTCGCCTACAACGTTCTGTTTCTCATCGCCGCGCTCTGCTACGCAATCGGAAGTGTCATGATGGTGCCCGTGCGGGACACCCGCCCGCGCAGGGGGTGAGGAGTTTGCCCGTCGAACCGGGAGCGATGACCCCAGCGGTTGCTTGGCGGCCAGAGGGTGGATTGAAACGGCCGCCGGCTCAGGGCCTCGGCAGAATCGGACTCCGCAGGGAATCCGGAAGGCAGTCCGCGATAGCGTGCATTACGCACTCGCCAACCTGCACATCCAGATCGTGCCGGCGGCAGGGGAATCGCGCCGGGAGTCGGTAGGGCTCGCCGAAGCGCAAGCAGAGAGAGTCCCCCTGCTCAAATCCTGCGACCGGCAAAATGGTCAGGCCACTGTTCGCAAGGTGGTTGATGAAGCGGCCAACGCCCGACGGGGGCATGATCATTTGCCCCGGCGGGGGGTCCATCCCCTCTGGGGCGAAGCCGAGCACGGGTCTGGCTGTGGCACGAACCCAGGTTAGAACGCGGCGAACGGCCTGGGCGCGCTGGGCCTCCTCCCCGGGCCTGGGCGGCATGGGCGGCATGTTGACGAAGCCGTAGACGCGCGCGATCCTGCCGAAGAGCCATTGAGACAGCGGCGTGAGAGTCCGGCTCCGAAATGGATCTGGATAGGTCCAGGCGCCGGTCATCACCCAGCTCATGTTGACAGGCAGCCGGGAGGCGATCGCGATCGGTATCCACCAAACGCCAAAGCCCGGCCGGTGAAAATGGTTCATCGTGATCAGCCACCCCCTGGCCGGAGGGTCTTCACCCTCCAAAGCGGGAAGGGGAAAGAGGGCGGGAACCTCGCCGATGATTGCCAATTTGGATATGCCCCGCACCAGCCAGCGGGAGTCCGCCGCAAAGCTCCGGCGAATCCCAAGAAGGGCACTCAGAAGTATCGCTGGGAGGATCCCCGGGGGAAACCCATAACGGGGAAGGGCAAAAGGACCCGGAAGGGCTTGCGCCGCCTGCTCCTCCAGGGGCCCATTGCCCGGATCGGATTGGGAAGGGATACCTCGCATGCTTTCCCCGGAACAAGTGTATAGGAAGAGGGGGCAAGTGTCCATGAGGCGGATCATTGGGCGCGCCCGGAGGGCGGGGCGCGTGCAGTTGTGGTACATTTGATCATTCCGCATTTCTCCCAGGTTTCTCTTATGAATCTGCAACGCCTCGAGCGACTATCTGCCCACCTTGCAACGGCCAAGGTGGATGCGGTGGCCCTTGTTCCCGGACCGAATCTCTTCTACCTCACGGGCCTGTCATTTCACTTGATGGAGCGTCCGGTTGTCGCGATCTTCCCTCGCTCGGGAGATCCAGTCATCATTCTTCCAGAACTGGAGATTGGAAAGCTTCAGCAGGATGAAGTGGGTCTCCGACCCTTCCCCTATGCGGAGGATGAGGCTTCGCGGACGGCCGCCTTCCAAGCCGCCGCGCGCTCCCTGAAGACCTTGCAGCCGCGGCTGGCGGTTGAGTATCGGCGCATGCGCCTGATCGAACTGGATCTGCTGGAGGCGGCATTTCAAAAGGTCGAGCGCGCAAACGGGGATCCTCTCCTGTACAACTTGAGAGCCTGCAAGGACGAGCGGGAGCTGGAAGCCATGCGCGAAGCCGTCCGGATCGCAGAGCAGGCGATCCGCAATGCCATGCCTCGGCTGCGCGCGGGTGTGACGGAAAGAGAATTTGCTGCGGAGATCATGCTCCAATCCATTCGCGCGGGGTCGGATGTCGAACTCCCTTTTGCTCCGATCGTCGCCTTTGGGCCGAACTCGGCTCTGCCCCATGCGGTTCCAACGGAACGCAAGCTGGCTCACGATGAATTGGTTCTCCTTGATTGGGGCGCGACGTGCCGCGGATACGCGTCCGATGTGACTCGAACCTATGTGGCTGGAGAGATCGATGGGCGGCTACGAATGGCTTTCGAGGCGGTTCGCGCGGCGAATGAGGCCGGCCGCCAAGCCATCGGACCAGGGGTATCGGCTGAGCAAGTGGACCGGGCGGCCCGTCGGGTGATCCGGGAGGCCGGATTTGGCCTCCAATTTGTGCATCGCACGGGCCATGGGCTCGGCCTGGAGGCCCACGAGGAGCCGTACATCCGGGAGGGCAATGCCGAGCCGCTCCTGCCCGGGATGACCTTCACCGTGGAACCCGGTGTCTACCTCCATGGCCAGGGCGGAATTCGCATCGAGGACGATGTGTGCGTGACAGAGCAGGGCGCCGAGGTGCTGACCTCCCTGCCGCGAGGTCTTCAGCAGGTCGAGGCCTAGACCAAGGATTTTGGCGAGCGTCCGTGCTTTCCCCATTGGGGTCCCAGGAATGACATCGGAGACACTGCACGCCATGCTGACACCCGAGGGCAACCAGCCCTGGTTCTTATTGGGGGGGCCGGTGGGGTGCCTTTTGGTTCACGGATTCACCGGCGCGCCCAACGAGATGCGCGGCCTCGGGAACTATCTCAACCGAAGAGGCTACACCGTTCTGGGCGTCCGGCTTTTTGCTCACGGGACGAGACCCAGCGACATGGTCCGAGCACGGTGGAGAGACTGGGTCGCTTCGTGTGAGGATGGTTACTGGATTCTGAACGGCGCCGCGCGGAAGATCGTCGTGATGGGCCTTTCGATGGGAGCCCTGCTGAGCCTGGAGCTGGCCTCTCGCTTGCCCGTCCGGGGCGTGGTGGCCCTGAGTACCCCCATTCGGTTGCCCAAGGATTGGCGCCTTCGCTATGCCCGCTGGTTGTCTGTCCTTGTTCCTCGCGTGGGCAAGGGCCCGTCCGACTGGGTCGATCCGAACGCAGCCAAGGATCACCTCGACTACCCGGGCTACCCGGTGCGTGCCATCGCCGAGATGGATGCCCTCGTGCGTCACACCCGGGATCGACTTTCCAGCGTGAAGGCTCCCGTTCTGGTTGTTCAGTCCCGAGCAGACCAGAGCGTTGCGCCCGAGGGCGCCGAGGAGCTCTTTGGGGCGCTGCGCCCGGGCCGCAAGGAACTGCTCTGGGTTGAACGCTCGGGTCATGTTGTGACTGAGGATGTGGAACATCGCCGCGTTTGGAGAGCGTGTGCAGAATGGGTGCACTCCGTTTGCCGAGATGATCTGGCGTGAGTTCCGACCTTCGCCGGGTCGCCCTTTCCCTCTTCATTTGGGGCCTGGGCGAGGGAACCTTCCTGTACATCCAGCCACTCTACATTCGCAGTCTGGGCGCCTCGCCCGCGCAAATTGGCGCGGTGCTGGGGATTGCCTCGGTGGGAACCGTGCTTTTTCACGTCCCGGCGGGATATCTTGGCGATCGGCTGGGGCGCAGGCCGGTCATGCTAGCCGGTTGGTGGCTGGGACTCCTGGCCGCGCTGGTGATGTACTTTGCTCCGGGTCTGTCCCTTTTCACGGTGGGGATCACCCTGTACTTCTCGACGGCCTTTGTCACCCCGGTTTTCAACTCGTACGTCGCCTCCAGTCGCGGTGCGCTCAGCATGGAACGAGCGATCACCGCGGTGGCGGCAATCTACGGGGCCGGAGCCGTAGCCTCTCCGGCACTTGGCGGCCTGATCGCAGCCCATTTTGGCCTGCGGACGGTCTATGGGGTGGCTAGTCTGCTTTTCGTCCTTTCAACGGCGGTATTGATGCCGATCTCCCCCCAGGCACCCTCCAACACCCGCGGTCCCTACCTGGGCGGATCGCTTGCGCTGAACCGGGATTTCCTGCGGTTGTTGGTGCTGGTGCTGACGGCGGGATTGGCCATGTATATCAGCATTCCTCTGGCGCCGAATTTCCTCCAACGGGTCCATGCCGTGCCCGTTGAGACGATCGGCCTGCTGGGCTCTGCCAACGCATTGGGTCTGGTTGTCTTCAACTCCCTGCTTGGGACACATCACCCTCGCCGGGGCTGGATCCTGGCGCAAGGAATGCTCCTCAGTTCCTGTCTGCTGCTATGGCTCGGGACCGGCTTGCCGTTCTACCTCTTGGGCTACTTCCTCCGCGCAGGCTTCGGGGTGGCTCGCTCGCTTTCAACCTCCCTGGTTGGGCGGGTGGTCGAGGGAAACGGGATGGGGCTGGCGTTTGGGCTCTCCGAAACGGTCAACGCCGTGGCGATGGTCACGGCGCCCATTGTTGCAGGTCTTCTCTTCGAGAGCCAACCCTCGCTGCCGTTTCAGGTCAGTACGGTCCTTGTGGCCCTAACGATGCTTCTCACCTGGGGTCTCGCTCCTGCCTCCGGCCACGGGTCGAGCCTGCCCATTCCCGAACCACGGCTGCCCGGATGACTGTCCGCCCGGGAGCACTGAGGTCTCAGATTTCAGAGGAACCGTGAGAGAGGAGGGGAATGGGTGGTTTGCTGGAATGGGGTGCTCTGGTTGTCAGGCAGGCTCAGTCCCTGGGGCCTGGCTTGCTCCTGCCCGCGCAGTTATTCACTCTTCTCGGCCGGGAAGAGTTCCTTCTGTTCCTCGTGACCCTCATCTATTGGTGCCTGGATGCCTCCCTGGGAATCCGCCTGGCGTTTCTCTTGGTCAGCGTAGATGGTCTGACTGGGCTGCTTAAGCTTGTTTTTCACATGCCGCGCCCTTACTGGTACGATCCGGCGGTTCGCGTGCTCTCAACAGAGGCTTCGTACGGATTGCCCTCCGGCCATGCCTCGGTGGCCTCGGCGGTTGGGCTTTTCTTCGCCAAGCGGATCAGTCGCTGGTGGGCCTGGGTCTTGGCCGGGTTCATCGTCCTGGCCATCTCCCTGTCGCGCATCTACCTGGGGGTACACTTCCCAACGGATGTGGCCGCGGGATGGATGGTCGGAGTCCTCACCTGGCTTGTTTTCATCTGGATTCTCCCCAGAGCGGAGGCTTGGGTCAGCCGGGCCAAGCTCATATCCCAGCTTTCCCTGGCGCTCGTGGGCTCTCTGCTCCTCCTGGTCCTTTCCGGAGGGACCCTCTGGGCTCTGGCCTCCCATGCGGATCCGCCCGAATGGGCGATTACGGCGTCCCGAGGTGTGCCCGGGAGCTACCCGAATCCCCGCTCGCCAAATGATCTGGTCGCGGCTGCCGGACTTTTGCTTGGGCTGGGTGCGGGGGCGGCGCTGTCGCGCCGATACGCTCGCTACCAGGCCCAAGGCAGTCTGAGCAAGCGCGCGCTCAGGTTCCTGATTGGAATGTCTGGGATCCTGGTGTGGGCAGGGGGCCTCGCCCTAGTTCTCCCGGCGGCTCCCTCATGGAGCGGCCTTACCCTTCTGTATCTTCGCTCCGCAATTACCGGATTCTGGGCCTTGTACCTGGCCCCCGTCATCTTCTTGCGGCTGGGGCTTGCAAAGCAACCCGAGTAGCTATGGGTTGGCGCGGCCTTTGCAACCTCCCTTAGGCCGCGCCTCAAGCGGGTAGTGGCGATTCGTTGGGGGCTTGATATGTTCTAGCGAACCGGAGACCAACCCGAGGGAGCGTCTCCCGGGGGACCGGCAAGACTGGCAAGGAGGATCTGTGGTGAGAAGAAACGCAATCCAAGCGTTGGCCGGGCTCGGCCTGGCATGGGTGATGACCGGGTGCCTGGGTGTGCAGCTCACGCCCCCCCAGGCAACGGAGATCCCAAGCCCGCAGGCAACTCTTCCCTTGACCAACACACCTGCATCCACGGCCTCAGGGTTGCCCCCGACTGCGACGAAAGCCATTCCATCGGCAACTCCAACGCTGGTCCCTACGGCCAGCCAGGGTCCAGGTCCTCTCTCGAGCGCGCCCGCCAGCGTCCAGGATTTGGATTTCATCAATGCGAGTCGGGGCTGGGTGCTGGGCACGGCCTGTGACGCCTCCGGAGTCTGCAGCCCATCGGTCTACACGACGGACGACGGCGGCCGAACATGGTCCGCTCTGGCCCAACCCGTGTCCCCGCAACCCACACCTACCCCCGCTGCCCAAGGTCCTGCGGTTCCGGGCAAGGACGTCAGCCAAGTCCGGTTCCTGGATGCCCAGCGGGGATGGGTGTTCGGTCCGGGATTCTTCTCCACGATCGACGGGGGCAAGTCCTGGTTGGATCAGAACCCGGTCGGGGAAATCGCTGCCCTGGAGGTTGCCGGCGGAACGGCGTGGGCCCTCCAGCGCAGTTGCACGGATTTGACCCAGTGCACCTTTGAGTTGCTGGCCTTTGGGGGGGCGAACGCAGGCTGGCAAGCCTTGAGCGTGCAACCTCAGCTCTTGGGCGTCGAGGCGAAAATGGCGCGACCCACCGCCCGCGATGCCTGGATCCTCTCCTGGATCGGGGGAGCTCCGAGCAATCTGGTGGTCACCCATGACGGCGGGGCAAGTTGGAAAGAACTGGCCTCACCCTGTGTGTCCTCCTTCGAGACGGCCATGGCGGCGCTGGATGCGAATCACGTCTGGGTCTTGTGTGGCGGAGACCACGGCATGGGCCTGCAGGAGAAGTCCCTCTTTGTTTCCGGGGACGGAGGCAATCACTGGGATCTGGCGGCTTCGGCCTCCATCAATGGGGGCAGCACCCTGCCGATCTCGGGCTATGTGGCGGGCCTCTCCCTGACCTCCTCGCAGGTGGGTTGGATGGGTCTCGCCCAGGGCACCTTGTACCGGAGCGGGGATGGCGGACAAGCTTGGAAACCTGTGCTTTCGAGCGAAGCGATATCGGCCGGTGTCGGCGTGGAGCACGTATTTTTCGTGGATCCTAAGACGGGCTGGGCGGCCTCGGGGGACCAGGTCTACTCGACCACGGATGGCGGCACCCACTGGATGTCCGTTCCGGTCCAATAGGTCCACGGCTTGCAGGCTTTCCGTCTGGCTTGGGCGGCCGTAGGCGCAATAGAGAGCGCGGAGGATGGTCTCCGCGCTCTTTTCTTCCCACTCGCAAGGGCTGGCCTGGGATTCGGCTATTGCGGCGAATGACCCAGAATCTCCTCCCGCAGCAGCCAGGCGCCCCCTCGGTCGTCCACATCGCGGGGCGCTCGATCGTAGTAGAGCACAAACACACGCCCCGCCCCGGTCCTCACTCGAAAGTACGTCTTCCCCACTCCCCAGGATCCTCTCTCGGACGGGATCTGGACTGGCGGGCCCGGCCGCTCCACTTCGGCCTGTCCCCGCCGGCGGTACGTGTGCCATTCCGCCAAGACCTCGAGGATCTGGTAGGTCACTCCCCTCCATTCGAATCGGGAAGGGCATTTGGGTTTCTTGAGGAGAAGAGGGTCTTCCTCAAATCCAACCCGAATCGGTTCGCCAATGAATCGGGAGGTCTCCATGGCGCTTGGCACGGGTGGCTTGCGGAGGCCAGTCGGCGGTATCGGTGCCTGGAATGGAGTTCCGCTAGGATCCCTTGATAAAATCCTCCAGGTGCTGATGGGCCTCGTCGTCCGTAAACTGCTTGGGAGGCGTCTTCATAAAGTACGAGGAAGGTGCTTCCACGGCGCCCTTCAGTCCCCGGTCCAGGGCGATCTTGGCGCATCGAATGGCATCCATGACCACGCCCGCGGAGTTGGGGGAATCCCAGACTTCCAGTTTCAGTTCCAGGTTGAGAGGCACATTGCCAAAGGTTGTCCCTTCCATGCGGATATAGCAGAACTTGCGGTCGGTGAGCCAGGGCACGTAGTCGCTTGGGCCCACGTGCACATCCTGCTCAGGAAGTTTGTAAGGCAGCTGCGAGGTCACGGCGCCCGTCTTGGAGATCTTCTTGCTCTCCAGCCTCTCGCGCTCCAACATGTTGTAGAAGTCGGTATTTCCGCCAAAGTTCAGTTGATAGGTGTGGTCGAGCCGGACGCCCCGATCCACGAAAAGAGAAGTGAGTACGCGATGCACAATCGTGGCCCCCACCTGACTCTTGATGTCGTCGCCGATGACGGGAAGGCCGCGCTGCTCGAACCGCTCCTGCCAATAGGGTTGGCTGGCGATAAAGACGGGAATACAGTTGACGAGCGCGCAGCCCGCCTCGAGCACCTGTTCGACATACCACTTGGTCGCCATCTCTGAGCCCACCGGGAGATAATTCACCACCACGTCCGTTTGCGTTTCCTTCAGGATGCGGACGATATCCGCCGTCGGGCCCGGGGCCTTCTTGACGACCTGGGAGAGGTACTTGCCCAAACCATCGTGGGTCATGCCTCGATACACGGGGATTCCCAGCGAGGGAACATCCGCGAACCGGATCGTGTTGTTAGGATAAGCATAGATGGCCTCGGACAGGTCCTTGCCCACTTTCCCCTCGACCACATCGAAGGCCGCCGTAAATTCAATGTCGCCAATGTGATAGCCGCCCAGGGTGGCATGCATGAGGCCCGGGATCGCGACCCCCTCCGCGGCGTCCTGATAGAAATGAACTCCCTGGACCAGTGAGGAGGCGCAGTTTCCCACGCCGATGATGGCCACTCGGACTTTCCTGTTCGATGTTGCGGACATGCCTTATCCCTCCTAATTGCAGCGCTGTTCATTCCTTCTCGAGAGAATGGCTATGCTATAATCGATTGAGTCAATCCTCTATGGACGTCAATTTCCCACTGGCGGTCGAGAGAGCCCGGCGTCTGGAACGGCTCCTGGAGATCCATCGGGTTCTGGCCACCACGCTGGAACTTCAGCCACTCCTGCAAGCCGTCGTAGATGCGGCCACCGAACTATCGGACAGCGAGTACAGCTGCCTCCTCTTGTTTGACCCGGAGATCCAACAACTCCGCCTCGAGGTGGCTCCCTGGCTGACCCCGGAAGCCATGAAGGTTGTGTCCATTCCGCTGGAACACAGCATCGCCGGCCAGGTGTTCCGGCGGCGAAGGCCTGCCGTGCTCCAAGTGCGAGGACAGGATTCGCGCCCCCTCCAGGCCCTGGGTCAACTGCTCGGCCTGCCGACGAGATCTGTCCTGGCGGTCCCACTCGTCTTTCGCGACAAGTCCATCGGGGTGCTGAAGGCCCTCAACAAGGGAAGCGGTGCTGATTATACTGGGGAAGACGCATCTCTCCTAGAGAGTCTTTCCGTCCAGGCGGCGACCGCGATCGGCAATATCCGCCTGCTGCGTGATGTTCAGGAGGCCTACAAGCAACTCTCCAGCCTGGACTCGGTCAAATCCGACTTCATTGCGATTGCCTCACACGAGTTTCGGACCCCTTTGGGGTTGATCCTGGGTCATGCCGCGTTTCTACGGGAGGGGGCTTCGCCCGAAGTGCGGGACCAGTTGGAAGTCATTGTACGCAATGCGGAACGGTTGAAGAAGATCATCGAGGATCTCTCGAGCCTTACTTACCTGGACCCCAACGCCTCCAAGCTCACCCCCAAGACGTTCTCTGTGCAGGAGGCCCTGGACGACATCCGCCAGCGTTTCGCCCCCACCGCACAGCAGCGCTACATCAACCTGCGGAGCGAATGTACCCCCATCGGGATGCTGCTCGAGGCAGACCGGGAGAAGATATTGCTGGCTCTCGAGAACCTGGTGGATAACGCCCTTTCCTTCACCGGTCCAGGAGGCCATGTGCTCGTGGGTGCGCGGGGGATCCCAGCCGGGGCCGGGGAGCGGTCCGGTTGGGTGGAGTTCGAGGTCGTCGACGATGGGATCGGGATCCCGGCCGACAAGCTGGAGCGCATCTTCGATCGCTTCTATCAAGTCGAGTCGCATCTCCGCAGGCGGCGCGGAGGCCTGGGCCTGGGGCTCTCGGTCGCCAAGTCGATGGTCGACCGCCACGGCGGCCGGATCTGGGCCGAGAGCGTGGTCGGCAAGGGGAGCCGTTTCGCCTTCCGGATGCCCGACCGGCAGGAGGCGGTTGGGGAGGAGCCGCGGACACCGCATTCCTAAGGGGCCCGCCCCGTCCTATTCCCGTCCGAGAAGAGGCCCCGCGCGACTTTCCGGCCGCTCTGACCCGTCCCACGATGGTTGCGGGGCCCAAAAGGGGAGACACCGACCCGGCCGAGCCCTGTTGTGGGCCATCACATTCCCGCGGTGGGCATTGGGGTGTGCGATATAATGTGCACGAATCGGGGCGTGGCTCAGTTCGGTAGAGCGCACGGTTCGGGTCCGTGAGGTCCCGGGTTCAAATCCCGGCGCCCCGACTAAAGGGTACACGGCCAGTCTCGCAGGCTGGCCGTGTGCTTTTTGGTCGGCAAAAAACCGAACCATGGTCGAAGGATAGACCTCACGGCTCGCTCCCCTGTGGAGACAAAAAGATCGGGTTTGCCGTACTCGGAGTTGATCCAGGAGAGAAGTTTTCTTATCTAGTAGACAAATCACATCATCTCAAGCCTGCGAGGGGATGATCCGCTACAAGCAGGCGACCGCCAAGAGCGACCATACCATCTTCGACTACCGCGTCACCTTGAAAAAGCTGCTGTTCCATTTCCCGGACGATCCACCCATCGCCTCGGTCCCGCGTGCCCCCCGGGTGGAGTTTTCTTGCCTGGCTGTCGCAGGAGTATGTGGCGGACCCGGATGGTCTCGCTCCGCGCGAAGCAGCACCCGGGCCAGCCAAATCGGTGAACAATATCCACACCAACCTCTCGGCGCTGTCGCATTGGGCGTTGGATGAGGGGCTGGTCAAGGTCAATGTAATCCGCCAGGTCGAGAGGCCGCTGATCGGAGAGGTGGTCGTCCGGACTTTCACCCCAGAAGAGGTCGAGGCGCTGCTCTAGCGCACAACGGCGACGGCGAAGGATGAGACCCTCCTATTTTGTTTGAATGGCGATTGCAGATGAAAACACTCTTGTGGTATTGGAGTGCAGATCCCATAACATAGGGCATCCGCCAAAGCAGAATGCGTCGCGCCCTGCTCTTTTTATCCTCCCCCAAATGGCGGAGATCGATATTCCCCAGTCGATGGATGCGACCGGGGAGTATTGATTGTAAGATAATAATGGAGTTGTATATGGTCTCGTAGCTCGACAGCCTGTTACGGCTCATTTACGTAACAGGCCTGTCAGATCAAATCCAAGGAGATTTCTTATGAACCCTCTATATATTATCATCGCTGTTGTTGTGGTATTGGCGATTCTGGGCGCAATATTGGGGCCGATTTTTGCCGGCCGCAGACGTTCAGGGCGGTTCCATGATCAATTTGGTGGATCTGAGTATGATCGCACTGTGCAGACCATGGGTAGCGAAAAGAAAGCACAAACAGAGCTGGGTGAACGACGGAAGCATGTTGGGACTCTCAATATTCGTCCACTTTCCACGAGCGAGCGCGAGCGTTATCTGGCTGATTGGACTGCTGTCCAAGCCAAATTTGTCGACCAACCAGGACAGGCGACTGTAGAGGCCGACCACCTGATCATGGAGGTTATGCAGCTTCGTGCCTATCCAGTATCTGATTTTGAGCAGCGGGCGGCCGATATCTCAGTCAGTTATCCTACTTTGGTGAGCAATTACCGCGCCGCGCGGGCGATCGCGATCAAGAATGAGCACCATCAGGCAGATACTGAAGAATTAAGGAAGGCATTGATCTATTACCGGTCTCTGTTCGATGAACTCCTCAAGACAGAGGCAGTCGCTCCAGAAAAGAAAGAAAAGAAATAGAGATGAGTGGACAGTATTTTGTGGAGGACGTATTGGTATCTCGGAGATCGTTGATAGAACGGATAAGGACACGAACAGCCCTGTTGTAGATCCGGATCCTTTTGCGGACAAAGTCTCGGTGGACGCGGCTCTTGTCCACGAGGCTCAAATCCGGAGGGAAACGATAACAACCTGCCGCACTACCGACGCGCTCATGGCTCCTGAGTAGGACTGACCTCACGGCCACCCTGAAATGTCTGGTCGTGAGGTTTCTATTTGTATCTTTTTGAGTTTTGATTTCGGGTCGGTGAGGTCCCGGGTTCAAATCCCGGCGCCCCGACTGCCGTCCTCACGGTTGGCCTCCCATGGCCCTCCATGAGGACGGTGGTGGGACTCGGTCATTCCCCCGCTACGATCCCAATCCTCAAAGCTCCAGCCCTTGCGGCGCATCCGACTGAATCCCCGAATTCAATGTGGCGATGGTCGGAATCATCTGCCAGGGAGGCGTAATCGCCAACAGCCCCGGTCCTGGCACACACTCTGCGAGTATGTCAGTGGCAGACCCCACGTCCGCGCGGGCCATGAAGGCACGAAAAGCGGGCGAAGGCCCCGCAGAAATCCTGATGCAGGCCAGCCCCCCCCTCCGAGCACGCCTCCAATGACCACCTAGCCGCCTTCGGTCCCCGCCGCGGCGCCCTTCTCGAGAAAGGGATCCATACAGCGCCAAGGGGAGTTGTCCACCTCCCGGCCGACCCGTACCAGCAAGGAAAAGGGAGTGCGTTGAGCAAGAACCGGGGCCAGGTGGGCATACGCCTGGGTTGTCTTGCCGGCCGTGACGAGCTCGCCGATGCGCCTTCCGAATTCGTCAGCCTGGCGAGTCCTCATGATGTGGCTATCCTCGAGGACCCACTTGTTGCCGCAGCGCCTTCTTGCAGGGATCGGGCTGATTGCGCGGCCGCGAGGGCGACGGTCCCCTTGTGAAACCCCGCCCTCCTGCCGTTGCCTTGAAGCGCGACAGCGCTTCCAACCCCCTCCGGGGTCTCGACCGATGACGCCCGGGTGAGGCCAAAACCCCACTTCTCGCACTGCGAGCCTCCGCGGGGAGTCAAGGCCCTGGGTCCGCCGCGGCTCACCCCGATCGCTGGCGCGCCCTGCGATTCGTGAGTGCCTGCCTAGCGGTCAGGCGCCTCGTGGTTCAACTTATCCAGAAGTGCAAGCACATCGTTGTTGGTGGGGATATCGCTCATCGAACTGCCATGATGCTCATAGCGAATCCGTCCCTCGCGATCGATCACATACAGCGCCGGCATGCGACCCCACTTGAGGAGATTCACTTCTTGCTCGTAGACATCGGCGACCGTGTGCTTGGGATCGGAGAGGCCAACGAAGGGAATATGCTCCTCCTCCCAGTAGCGCCGGAAGGCGTTCGGCCCATCGGGACCGATCGCCACAACCTCGGCCTGGCGGTCACGGAACTGTTCGTAGTCCTGGCGCAACTGCGCCATGTGCCGGCGGCAGTAGGGTCAGGCAAAGCCGCGGTTGAAGACGAGCACAATGTGCTGGCGGCCGTGATAGTCCGAAAGCCGCACCACCTGCCCCCGCGTGTCTTGCAGGGCGAAGTCAGTAGCGTAGGTGAACTGTGGGACATTGGCCATGGGATACCCTCCCTCAGGGAAGCAACTCCAGGAAGTCCGAAACCGCCTTGAGAAAGCCTGGGGCACATTCCTCTTGCGGGAGGTGTCCGCACCCAGGCAGAATCACGAGTTGCGCAGTAGCTAGCTCGCGCGCGAGGCGAATGCTGTTCTGAGCAGGGACGATGCGATCGTCACCGTCGGTGATCACCAGCGTTGGCTGCCTCACCTTCGCGAGTTGCCCGGAGAGATCCAGGGAGGTGGTTGCGGCGGTGAGTTCCCACAGCGCGCGATCCCAGTTCTCGGCCTGGAGGGGCTTGCGGTAGCCCTGCAAGATCTCTGGCGTGACTCGCGTGGGGTCGTGCCAAGCCTGGAGGATCAGATCCTCACCCCGTGTGGCGGTTGAGCGCACCAGGAACGGCCCCAGGCGGCGCAACTGGGGGGTCTGGGGGAGAGGCGTCGCCCAGCGAGGCGCAGCTCTGCTCTCGTAGATTGCGGGATCCACCCGAATGAGCGCACGCACCCGATCCGGGTATCGGATCGGGTGCCAGCAGCGCGATGGCCCCACCTGCGGAGTGGCCAACCAGGATCGCCTCGTGCTTCCCCCACGCGTCCAGCAGGCTGACAAGGAGATCCGCCTGCGCTTGGATACCGTACGGGCTGCGGCCGGTCCATTCCCCCGGCATCACAGGGCAAGGGGCGGCGCTACTTCAGGGTCTCCGTGACTCCCGGGACTGTCCTGACCTCCACCTTGAATGTCTCTCCCGGCTGATGCAGGATGCGCCGCACGAGTTCGCGCAGTGCGCCGACCAGGAGATGCAGGGGCCCTGAGGCCGAGATGGTCAGGCCTGTGCGTCCGTCCGTTGCTCTGCTTGCAATCCACACGGCCTTGGCCGCAGGCACTTCGGGCAGCTCCGACCACATGCGCAGTACCGTCTGGAACCCGCCCTGCATACGGCCTTCGTAGCCGGCGATCACATCCGGACGCAGCAACAACTCCGTGCGAGTCATCCCAGGACTGAACGCAAACACGCCGACACCGCTCCGGCGATACTCCTGCGCCAGTGACCGGGTGAAGCTGCGGACCCAGGCCTTGCTGGCGCCGTAGGCGTTTTGCATGGGCGCCGGACCGCGCGCGCCCATCCCCAGGACGTTAATCAGCTTCCCTTTGCCTTGCGAGAGAAAGTGGCGTAGGGCCACCGTTGAGCCGTTGTAAACGCCGAGGATATTGGTTTCCATAACCTGCTGGGAACTGGAAGGCGCGACGTCGAGGGAGGGGCCATAGGGCGCAGCCACGCCCGCGTTGTTCACCCAGATATCCAGCGCCCCGCATTCCCTGAGCGCATCCGCCGCCAATCGCTGGACTTGCTCAAGGTCCGCCACATCGCAGGCCCTTCCCCAGACCGCCAAGCCCTGCTGCCGAAGCTGAGCGAGCGCACTTTGAACGCCGGCTTCCGTCCGTCCAGCCAGGACCACCTGGGCGCCTTCCGCGGCAAATGCGCGGGCAATCGCAAGGCCAAGCCCTCGCGTCCCCCCGGTTACGACCGCCACCTTCCCGGCCAGTCTGCCCATCTGAGTTGTCTCCTTCCGCGCCAGACCGAGCTCAATCATACCTTGGGTTCTGCCCGGTCGCTGGCCTCGTCGAGGGATGTCACCTCGGCCTCGGTCAGCTGCCACCCCAGTGTGCAGGCGTTTTCCGGCATCTGACGCGCGTTCTTCGCGCCGGGGATGGGGAGAGCACCCTTGCAGATCACCCAGTTGAGGGCCACCTACTCGGCTTGACCCGCCGCCCGTCGCCTTCAAATCTCCTCTTATCCTCGGGGGGTCCGCAACCATTGGGGGGAACGGAGCACTGCGAGCGGGCCCGTGCCAAGCAATCGCGCAAGAGAGAACTTGACAATGGCTCCCGTTCTGACCTAAAGGCTGGGTTGTTGCGCAGCGATGGTGCCGACGCTCGCACGGTGATAAGAACCGGCGATGCGGATTCGTGAGGTCCCCGACTGACATCCCATGACTCTCCATCTCCAAGGGCAAGCGGAGGTTCTCGGGGTTTCCGTTGGTCGGCTTGGCGGTGCCTCTTTTCGCCTTGATTCGGTCAATGAGCCCCTTCCGCGGGAAGGGCTTCGACGGTCCCAATCCACCTTCTCAATGGTGTGAGCCGCCTGCAGGGTCTGGCTCCCGATCCGGAACCTCACCCTCCATGGCACCCCGACCGCAGGGTAGAATCGGTTCCGAGGGCCACGCGGCCCGCTTTCCAACTGCAGAAAGAGAACCTACCCGCCGTGACCGCTGTCGAAGTTCGCAACCTGCGCCGAGTTTTCAAGGCTCGGATTGGCATCATCCGACGCAAGACCAAAGAGGTGATTGCGGTCGATGGCATTTCCTTCGATGTCGGCCAGGGGGAGCTGTTTGGCCTCTTGGGTCCGAACGGTGCCGGCAAAACGACCACGGTCAAGATGCTCGCCACCCTGCTCATTCCGACCGCAGGGTCGGCCCGCGTGCTGGGAATGGATGTCGTCCGGCAGGCCGAAGCCCTCCGTTCCAGGATCGGATTTGTCCTGGGGGGCGAGCGCGGGGCCTGTACTGGCGCCTTTCGGCCCGGGACAATTTGCGCTACTTCGCCAGCCTGTACCAGATGGACCCGGCCGTTTCCGCGAAACGCATTCCCTATTTGCTCGATCTGGTGGGGATTCTTGATCGATCGGATGAAAAGGTCGAGGGTTTCTCGCGGGGCATGAAGCAAAAGCTTCACGTCGCCCGCACCCTGCTGCACGATCCGGAGCTCCTCTTTCTGGACGAGCCCTCCATGGGCTTGGACCCGGTGTCTGCCCGGGAGATGCGCCAAACGATCCGCGATCTGCAAGCCGAGAAAAAGACGATCCTGCTCACCACCCATTACATGTATGAAACCGACGCCCTTTGCCAGCGCGTGGCCGTGATCAACCAAGGGCGCATTGTTGCGCTTGATACCCCCTCCGATCTCAAGAAGACCGTGAGGGATTTGTCCGTGATTGAACTTGAAGTATTCGGGGTTCCCCTGGAGACACTGTCCCGCTTGCGAACTCTTCCGCTGGTGGATTCCGTCACGGTGGAGAACCGCGATCAGACGCAACTCCTCCGGATCCAGTCCCCCCCGGGATCTCAGGCCGTTCCCCAAGTCATGAGCACGCTCCAGGGGCTGAGAATCGGAAAGATGGTGGTGCGTGAACCGACCTTGGAAGACGCCTACGTACGCTTGGTCGGGGGGGAGCCATGATTCTGGGAAAGCTCAGGGCATACGCCCGAGTGATTGGCGTGGTCATGCAGCTCCATCTCCGACAGACCGCCAGCGACTCATTCATTGTCTTCTCGGTCCTGGTTCAGCCGACAGTGATCGCCATCCTGGGTCTGTGGATGCTGGCGGCTCAGGGCGGGGACTATCGGATTTTCGTCGTGGTGGGGAGCGGGATGACGGGTCTTTGGAGCAGCCTGCTTTTCATCTGCGGAAACAGCCTCACCCACGAGCGCTGGGATGGAACCCTTGAACCTCTGGTGGGGGCCCCCACTCCCATGCCGGTGATTGTTTTCGGCAAGAATATGGCCGCCGTTCTGCTTTCCCTTGGCTCGATGCTCGCGAGCTATCTCCTCGCCTCGGTGCTGTTCGGATATCCGCTCCGAGTGCAATCGCCCGTCTTGTTTGCTGTATCCCTGGTGCTCACGGTGTGGGCCTTTGTCTGTTTTGGGTTAATCCTCGCGCCAATCTTCGTGGTCAGTCCGGGGGTTCAGAATCTACAGAACGGGCTGGAATTCCCGGTGTACATCCTGTGCGGGTTCCTGTTCCCCATTGCTCTTCTCCCCCGATGGACCACGCCGGTTAGCTACCTGCTGGCTCCCTATTGGGCCGCCCAGGCGTTGCACAGCACATCCAGCGGGGGAGTGGGAATGGGCCAGCTGGCCCTGGACTGGGGGATGCTGCTTTTGTTCAGCTCGATTTACTTTGCCCTTTCGGGATGGCTGTTTCGAGTGATGCTTCGGCGGGCTCGGAGCGACGCGACCTTGAGTCTGGAATAGGCCGAATTCCCGCGGGGAGGGGAGAGCCTTGGGGAAAGCAGGCCCAGACAGACTCGAAGAGAGGCCTTGTGAAGGCGGTTTGGTTGGACATTCGGCTCTTCTGGGAGAGCGCGTGGCTCTCGTACGTCGGCCTATTCAGCTGGCTTCGGCCGGGGACCTATCTCGCTTCGAAGATCATCATGCCGCTAGCGCAGATCGTCTTTTTCAGCTTGATCGGCATGTTTGCCTCGGGAAGCCGGGACGTGAGCTTCTATGTGATTGGCAACTCGGTGCAGATTCTCGCGGTGAGCGCCATCTTTGGGGTGAGCATGAGCGTCGGAGGCGAGCGATGGTCAGGAACGCTCTCCTACCTGTTCGGCACGCCTGCGAACCGGCTCATCCTGTTTGTGGGAAGGGCCTTCATGCACATTCTGGACGGGATGATGGGCGTGCTGTTTGCGCTCGGCTGGGGAGTGGTCCTTTTCGGCCTGGATCTCTCGCACACGAGTCCTCCGGCCTTTGGGCTCACCCTGCTGATCACGACAATTAGCACCTCCGGGCTGGGCCTCCTCATGGGTTGTCTGAGCTTGACGGTTGTGGATGTGATGTTTGTCAACAACACGGTCTACTTTGCCCTGCTCATCTTTTCCGGGGCGAACATCCCCTTGGGCACGCTGCCCGCGTGGATACGGGCCATCTCCTTCCTGCTGCCCTTGACTCGCGGAATCGAGGCGGTGCGCATGGTCATTGCGGGGAACAGTCTCTCGCAGGTGGTGCCCCTGCTAGTTGGAGAGCTTCTGGTCGGGTTGGCCTATCTTCTGCTGGGCTACCTCTTCTTCCGCTGGTTCGAATTTCAGGCTCGGCGCCGGGGTACGCTGGAGGCGGTCTGAGCCCGGCCTGCACGCAAGGCAGGATCTGCCCGCGCCCAATCCGTGCAGGACTTGCGTTTCGCGTCCTTCTATTCTCAGTTTTGGCCGCGCCGCCCGACGCTTTCGGATCCCCTCTTTGCCTCGGCTGGGGTTCGGAGGCATTGCGGAGGGAACTGAGCACTGCGAGCGGGGCTTTGCGAGCGGCAGGCCAACACCCTGGCTCTCAAGAATCAGAAGGGTGCCCGCCGCGACCAGAGCGATCCCCAGCGGGCCGGTCAATCTCCCACACAAGAGCCCAGCCGATCGGCTGGGCTCTTGTGACCTTTGCAGCCACGGGAGCATCCCCTTTTGGCCTACTCAGGCAATTCGTACCAGCGCTGGCGTTCGCCGATCCGCGCCCGCGTCTGCCAGCGCAGGGACTTGGGAGCGTCCTCGATCATCCCGTGCAACCTGGCCACATGCTGCTGGAACCCCGGCGATCGCTCCGCGGGAAGTTGCTTGGGAGCCCACTCCAGGCACTTTTCCAGGTTCATCATGACGGTCTTGTACCAGCCCCAGTCCTCTGAGCAGAGCGTCACGATGTGAGTGACGTCGATGGTCTCGGGCTGCCCTGGGCCCCCCAGGTCGTGATCGATCAGCACGGCCGCCAGGCGCCAGAAATCCGGCTCGCTGGCCTCTACATTCTGGAGCTGGCTCAGAAGGAGATCGGCCAGTGGCAGGGTGCCATTATCAAGGTGCAGTCGGCTGCCGATCTCCAGGCGGTGGTACGAGGCCAGGTGGTCGTAGAAGATTTCCACATAAAGACGCGTCTGCGGGTGGGCGAACCGCATGCGCTCACTGCCAAAGAGCGTGTTGAAGCGGGAGTCTCCGACATAGCCCAATCTCTTCAAGGTTGCATCCACCGGCTGTCCGGAGCGAGCGGCTAGCTGGACGGTATCTTCCTCCTCGGGGCGAGTGGGCTTGTCGGCGACGGAGGGACAGCGTATGCGCAGAGCTCCTTCCCCCATGACCCTCAAGACGACTCGGCTCTCGCGCCCCGCCCTCACGATGTCCAAGGCAGCCTGAAGACGCGGTGCTAGGGGGGAGGGAACCGCAACGGCGGGAGGAGCAGGGGTGACAGCCTGGGCCGGGGGCTCAGGCGTCGGTGGACCGGCAGTCTTCTTGGACGGCGCTCCACCCGCCTTGAGCGCCTCCTGCATTCTCTTGACCACCGGATTCGCAGCCAAGTTCAAGAGCGACACGTTGATGTTCGGCGTGCACAGGATGATCAGATATCCTTCGCTGAGATTCTTCACCACCAGTCGGCCCGATTCGTAGGCCAGGTCCATCTCGGTGACCTTGCGGTGCCTGGCCAAACGGAGCCCATCCAGGGTTTTGGCGAGAGTGCGCGAAACGACCAGCAAGGTTTCCTCGGATATGGACTCGGGCAGAACGGAGGCGATCAAGGTTCCATCCGGGCTGCACAGCAGGCTGCCCGTCACCCCAATCACGCCATTGATTTCCTCCAGATAATTGCGCATGACTACTTGACCCCTTCCAGCAAAGTCTCGGCGCGCGAAGCGACCAGCGCGGGCGAGGCTCCCCCCTGGAGAAGCAAGCCGACAAAGTACTCTTTGCTTTTGAGCACCACGATGTGGTCATTGGCCATCGAGACTGTGGCCCGCTTCAGCCGACCCAGCTTCATTGCCTCCCCGGCCTGGACGGCCGCGGCTCCCAGGAAGGCCGCCACCGCTCCCTCTTTCTCCGGATCCCCTTCCAATGTGTGGGCAAGCACCACACCGTCCTCCGCAACCAGGACGGCCCCAGCAACGCCATCAATCTTGGCAAGGATCTGTGCGATTTCGACCATGCCTTTCTCCTTCCTCAGACCGGGCGCCGAAACGAGAGGCCCGCGCCTGTCATTCCTGGGACCATTTTAGCGAAGGCAATCGAATCCCGCTATCCGGATTGGGGGCTGGTGGCCTTTGCCCGAAGGGGCACTTCCGAAGGTTTCTCGACCCACGTTGCAACCTTTGGGCCTCCCGGCTCAACCCTCGACGGAAGGCCGCGTATGCCCAACCTCCAACGGGGTCCCCCCAGGCCAATCCATTCCGTGGAGGATTCACCGGAGAATGGTCGAGCAGGTTCACCCTCCGCCTCCGCTCACCCCTTTGGGAGGCCCCCGCTCGCCCCCGAGACCCTTCGAGCAGGCAGACCTGGTGGCCCGCCCGATGGAGACACCAACTCGCTTGCCGCTATGGGCGGCTTCCCCGCTCTTGGTTCATTCGGTCCAGGATTGAGAGAATCAATGAGACCTCTGGGATATCACGCATCGATCGGCCATAGTGAGCGAATCGGACTCGGCCCCCCAGGTTGACCACCAGAACGGTAGACCCTCGGCTCGTCGGGCCCCACGACCAAGACCTCGGCATTGCGCCTGCGGAACTCTGGGTAATTGTGGCGCAACTGCGCCATGTGCGCGCGGCAGAAGGGTCAACCAAAGCCCTCGTTAAGCACCAGCACGACGTGTTGCCTGCCACGGTAGTCCGAGAGGCGAACTGTCCTTCCCCGCACATCTTCGAGGCAGAAATCCGGGGCTTCGAACCCCACGCGTGCCTTGGGCATGACCCTCCCTCCGTGTCGTTTGACACAAGCTGCGGGGAGGCGGATGGGCCGCCTCCGCGGGAACCACGGGCGGCGCCTGTCGGCGCAACCGACTGGGGGCAGAGGAAATCCCGGCCGCAGGCCTACCGGAGCCATCTGGATGATCGCCCTCCTCTCGCGACAGAAAGTGAAGCGCCAAGCCGCGAGTCATAACCAGGAGGAAATGCAGGGCGGGCGATCTGCTTGGAAGGTCAAGTTGAGGGGAGGTTTGGGTCTAATTGCCCTTAATCAGGATCCCAGCCCCCGCTCGCCGGTAGGGAGAGGCTTTGCGAGCCTCGGGGACAACCCGGCCGAGAGCCCGCCCTGCCGGCTGGGTGAAGCCGTTCGGTGTGTGGGCCGGCGGCCGGACTGGAAGAGACTCACAAGGGATCGCCTTGAAATCGTTCTGGCGCAACGGATCCATGAACGGGACGCCCCTCCGGGGCAGGCCGTTGCGGCGACCCGGATCAGGGCCTCGTCATGGCCGAGGGCTGCTGCAACGCGTTCCCGCTCGAGCTGGCCTCATCCAGAAGCGCCACCTCCTCCGAAGTGAGTCGCCAGCCGAGAGCTCCGGCATTCTCACTGGCTTGGGCCGCATTCTTGGCGCCGGGGATGGGCAGGGCCCCCTTGCAAATCACCCAGTTCAAGGCCACTTGACCCGGTGTTTTCCCCTCATGGGCCTGCCCGATCTCACGCAAGGTCGCCACAAGCAGGGCAGCACGATTCACAAACCCGCCCCATTGCAGCCGCCGATAGGCACCCGGCAAAGGATGCTGCGGCGAATACTTGCCTGTCAGTAGTCCCTGGGCAAGTGGGCTGTAGGCTATGAGGGTTACGCCCAGATCGCGGCACACGCGCTCCAGGCCGGTCCACTCCAGACCTCGGTCCAACAGGTTGTATTGCACCTGGTTCGTTGCCAGGGGGACCCCTCTCCTGGCCAGGGCTTCGTGAGCTCGCTGGGTGAGTTCCGCGCTAAAGTTCGAAACCCCCACGGCCCGGGCGAGGCCCTCCCGGACCGCCTCGGCCATGCCCTGCATCCACATCTCTACCCCGGAATGCGGAATCGGCCGGTGAACTTGGTACAAATCCACAGCTGCGAGGCGCAGCCGGCGCAGGCTGGATTGCAGCGTCCGGACCACGGCGCGAGGGGTCACCCGCCAGGGATAGGGGAAGTATTTGGTGGCAACGATGATCCGCCTGCCGGCACCGAATTCCTGAATGAAACTGCCCAGATACATTTCCGACTGCCCAAATCCATAGGTCTCCGCGGTGTCGAAGAAGTCGATACCCTGCGCGAGGCTGATTCGGAAAGCCTGTCGAATGTCCTCTTGGTGGTAATCCCGGCCGTACCCCCAAAACAGGCGATCTCCCCAGGCCCAGCAACCCGTCCCCAGAGGCAGCACCCTCACGCCACTTTTCCCCAATTCCATCTCTGTCTCGACCACCGATCGCCTCCTTGCGGACAAGTCGTGCAAGGCCTGGGAATCAGCCCTATCCGGCGACCTCGGGTTCAGGGCGGGTATCCGATTTCCAGGAGGTCTTCACCGTTGAAGCAGATCTCTCAAGGCTTCTTGGACCCTTTGAAAGCGGAAGGCAAAGCCAAGATCCGTCAGGCGTCGGGTGGTGGGCCGCTGTCCCTTCAAGAGCGTGTCGGCCAGCTCCCCCAAGACCAACCGCAGGGCGAAGCCCGGGATCCAGAGGACCGCAGGCCTTCCCATCCCCTGAGCCAGGGCCTGGACGAACTCCGCGTTCGTGGGTATCTCCGGAGCCAGAAGGTTATAGGCCCCCTGGGCTCGTTCCTCGGTAAGAAAGAAACGCATGGCCTCGACGAGGTCGGCGATGTGAACCCAGGGAAAGGCTTGACGGCCGGACCCCAGTCGCCCGCCGACAAAAAGTCGAGCCTGGAAATAGAGGGGAAGGAAGGCGCCCCCCTGGCGGCTGAGGACCACCGCGGAACGGGTGACCACGCGGCGCACACCCATGGGCTCCACTTCGGAGGTGGAGGCCTCCCAGGCCGCGCAGACCTGGGCCAGGAAGTCATTCCCTGGCGGCGAGGTCTCCTCCAGTGCGGTTTCGCGCTCGGTCCCGTAATAGCCGACAGCGGAGGATTGGACCAAGACCCTTGGCTTGTGTCTGGCTGCCCGGATGGCTTCGGTCAGGGCAACTCCGCCAAGGGCCCGGCTTTCCAGGATGCGCTTTCTGCGCGCGGAGGTCCATCGCCCCGTGGCGAGATTCTCCCCGACCAGGTTGACCACGGCGTCGGCCTCCTCGACCAAGGGTGCCCAGCCTCTGCTTGTGCGTCCATCCCAAGGGTGCAGCTCGGTTCCCGCAGGCATGGGTCGGGCACGGCCTGGATTCCGGGAAAGCACGATGACCGTATCCCCGCTCGCGAGCAGCCGGGAAGCCAGGGCGTGGCCGATCAGCCCCGTACCCCCCGGGATAAGTACGCGCATCGTCCCTCCTGGTTTGATCAGATCCAGCGTGGCTGCGAGTCGGTGGGCCGCCGAAGGACCCCAAGCCGCGATCGCAGCGCAGGCTGGAGCCAGAGGGTATCGTACCACCACAGGGGTTCGGGACCGGAGCCGATGGATTGCTTGGCGGCAACCCTTTCCCATCGCTCCACAGTGGCGAGGCGGGTGGGGATGGCGGAGCCTTGACCCGGGGTCGAACAGGCCCTCAGGCGCGCCCGTCACCCGCTGGGATCCGTGGGGGCAGAGTTTTCCCTGGCAGCAGGCGGGGGGAGACGCGAGGCTACTTGTGGCCTTCGGCGATTTCGCCAACCTGGCGAAGTAAGCCGAGCAGGAGAACCCCTAATCTGACTGCGCTCGAAGGGGTCACGGAAGCCCCTTCCTTGCCCGCCTTGTTGCGGGCCTGGACATACACGTAGGCCGCCCCCAGTCCAGCCAGTCCGCCCAGGATGGCCCCGATGAGGAGGGCCCGGCCTTGCCCACGACGATTAGCTGAGGAAGGCATGGTTTCCCCCAACGCTATTCATCCCCTCGAAAGGGGAAGTTACGTGCTATGGCACGGAGCGCCCCTTTCACGGATTCTCCGGCCGTTTTCGCCAGGACCAGCGGGGCGCCGATCAGGTCGGCCGCTCGGCGGGTGATCCCGGCCCCGCGCTGAGCCCACTCCTGAAGCATGTCCGCGTAGGGAGGAAGGTTGCCCAGGAGCCAGCCGACCCCGAAGAGCAGGGCGATCGCCAGAACCAGCCCAAGCAGGCCAAGGACAAGCAGGGGCAAGGTGAGGAACGCGACGGAAAGATTTGAGATCGACACGCGGCTGGCATGGCTTCGCATCGCGACCCACAGGAATGCCGCCACGATCAGCAGGGAGCAGCCCGCGATGGGAAGGTAGATTTGTAGGGTCGCCTGTCTTTCCAGGCGATGGCGACCCGTGTGGCGACCCCGCGAGCGCTCTGGCGCGTGCATCCGTCCCTCCGGATCCATTATAAACAGACCGGCGATTCCTGGCGAGCCGGGCGGGGGGGTCGCAGGAGCGGATCGACCACCGGGGCTGCGGCGCGTGGCCTTGGGGTGAGGTGGGCGCCCGCGGGCTATTCCCTCTCCCGGCCCGAAGGGACGCGGTGCGAAAGGCTCGCCACCCTCCCGATCCGTTGGGGGTCGCAGGCGCAGGATTCATTGACTTATCGGCGGCCGATGCGTAGAATTCCTCCGATTCATCCTGGGCCGTGCGTTCGGCCCTGGCCAGAGACGGGGTGGAAGGCCACCTCCCTCCTGGCAGCAGGTAGGAGATGCCCATGCGCAAGGTGATTCTTTCAGACAGAGCACCAAAGGCGATCGGCCCGTACTCCCCGGCCGTTGAGTATGGAAGCCTGGTCTTCACGGCCGGGCAGATCGGGATTGATCCGCAACGAGGCGAGCTGGTCCCGGGCGGGGTTGAAGCGGAGACCCGGCAGGTCATGCGCAACCTCTCCGAATTGCTCGAGACAGCCGGCACCTCGCTAAAGAAGGTCCTCAAGACCACCGTCTTCCTCAAGGATATGGCGGAATTTGGGAGGATGAACGCCGTCTACGGCGAATTCTTCCCAGACTCGCCACCCGCCCGCTCAACCGTTCAGGTTGCGGCGCTGCCGAGGGGAGCGGCGGTCGAGATTGAGTGCATTGCGGCAACGGAATGACGGGGGAGACCGCAGCCACCCTATGACCGGCGGACGGGAATCCATCCTGATCGTTGACGACGAGGCTCACATCGTTGAGCTCGCGCGCATGTATCTGGAGCGCGAGGGTTTCCAGGTGCGGTCCGCGGCGAGCGGGGAGGAGGCCCTAGAGGAAGTCCAAGCCCGCCTGCCCGCGTTGGTCGTGCTGGATGTCATGCTTCCCGGCATCGATGGGTTTGATGTCTGCCGAAGGATCCGCGCGCAGTCGAATGTCCCCATCCTCATGCTCACAGCCCGTGAGGACGATCTGGACAAGATTGTCGGCCTGGAGCTGGGTGCGGACGACTACATGACCAAGCCCTTCAACCCGCGCGAGCTCGTGGCCCGGGTTAAGGCGATCCTGCGGCGGGCGGAAATCTCAGCCTCGCCAGGAGAAGAACCCTTGCACCTGGCGGATCTCAGCATTGATCCGGCCCGCAGGGAGGTGCAGGTGGGAGAACGGGCGCTCGGCCTGCGTGCCAAGGAGTTTGATCTGCTCCTCTGCCTAGCCCAACACCGGGGAATCGTGCTCACGCGTGAGCAGCTACTCAGCTTGGTCTGGGGCTTTGATTTCTACGGACAGACGCGCACCGTGGATGTGCATGTGGCCCATCTGCGGAAGAAGATCGCCGGCTCGGCCGTGCGCCTCGAGACAGTGACCGGCGTAGGATACAAGCTGGTGGTCCCTTCCGGGCATTGACAATCCCCCCATGCTTTCCAGCCTGCGTTCGCGCCTGCTCGCCTCCTATCTCTTCCTGGCCGTCATCGTTCTGATCATCCTCGGCGCGGCACTCCTGATACTGCTCCTGCGTTTCCCGATGCCGACTCGCCAGGTCTACACTCGCCTGGTCCAAGCTCTCGATTCGGCGCAGCCAACCCTGCCTGCCAACGGACAAGATCTGGAGAATCACCTCCACCAAGAGGATCAGGCTTTCGGCCTGCGCTTCTTGGTCGTCGATCGCCAAGGCGCGGTCCTGGCGGACAGCCGACCCGACCAAGGGACCCCCACGAATCTGAGGCGTGTGGCTTTGCCTCTGCTCCGCTCCCGGCTGGGGACTTTCCAGGATCCCCAGGGACGCGAGTGGCTTTTTGCCGCGCAGCCCTTCGGGGGCAAAGATCTCCTGCTGGCCGCCGAGCTTCAGACCCAAGGGAGCCCGCCCAGTGTTCTGGGGGATGAGCTGCTACCCGTTTTCCTGGAAGCGGGTTGTGCGGCCTTCCTTCTCTCGCTGGTGCTGGCTTGGCTCATCTCGCGCTGGGTCTCGCGGCCCTTGCGCCAACTGGCCATGGCCACCCAGCAGGTCGCCGACGGGGACTTCGAGCAAAAGGTGCCGCGGGAAGGCCCAGAGGAGATCCGGGAGCTTGAGGCCTCCTTCCAGGAGATGACGCGGCGGGTCCAGTCCAGCCTGAAGTCGCAGGAAGAGTTGCTGGCGAACGTGTCCCATGAGCTGCGCACCCCTCTGACCTCGATCCGAGGTTTTTCCCAGGCCATCCTGGATGGCACGGCGGGTTCCCCCGAGGCCGTTCACCAGGCAGCCGGCGTGATTCAGCAGGAGTCCGAACGTCTGCAGAGGCTGGTGGAGGGGCTCCTGGACCTCGCGCGCGCCGAGGCGGGGCTGGCGGGCATTCAACGCCGCCGGATGGACTTAGGCCCCGAGATCCAAGCCGCTCTTGAGCGTTTTCAACCCAGAGCCAGGGATGGGGGCATCCACCTGACGGCTCAGATCGACCCCTTGCCTCCCGTGATGGCGGACAGCGACCGAATGGCCCAGGTCTTCGACAACCTGCTCGACAATGCCGTGCGCCATACCCCAGCCGGGGGAAGCGTGGTCCTGCGGGCTTGGCCCCTCCAGGCCGAGGTCCACATTCAAGTCCGGGACACCGGCCCCGGCATTCCCTCGGAGGCCCTGCCGAGGCTGTTTCAGCGCTTTTTCCGCGCCGAGCGAGGGGGGCGCGGAGCTGGCCTGGGATTGGCCATCTGCAAGGAAATCGTGCAGGCACACCGTGGCACGATCGAGGCCGGGAATGACCCGAGCGGAGGTGCTGTCTTCACGGTGCAGCTCCCGATTGCCCCGCCGGAAGGAACCACGCTGGTGATTCGGCGCCGGAGAAGCTGATTTCACGGTTCCCCGGGTGGGGACCCGGCCCGCCAGGAGAGCTTTCCCCTGATGAGGCTGTGGTAGAGTTGGTCATTCTTGATCCGGGTGGTGAGGGATGAAACGCTGGGTGTGGATCCTGATCGGCTGCGGGGGCCTCCTGGCTTGTAGCATGTGCCTGACCCTAGGTGGGGGCGCCGTCTACCTCGGGTTGCTCCTCGCCAGGAATCTTCCCTCCGTCGAAGTCTACCTGACGGAGGCGGCCACCCCCGTCTACCAGCCGCCCAGTCTGACCCCCACGCCGCTGGCTATTGCCAGTCCTGTGGCGGCCCCGGCCGAGGAGAATCTCTCAAGTCTGGAGGGCGCCGCCATTCCCATGTCCGACCTGGTCGACCTGGCCGAGAGACTGGGCGGAAAGCTAGATGTACCGCGCGTGGTCACCACCTCGGCTGAACAAATTCCCCTGGGAACCGTTCAAATGTTCCACGCGAGCAACGCAGACACCGATGAGAACTTTGACGTTGAGGCCGTCCTCCAGTATGCCACCCCCCACGTCTACTTCTGGGTCGAGAAGGGCATAAGCGCCAACGATCAGGACGCACGCGCGCTGGTGGACCGTTTTGAGGAAAAGACTTACCCGACCGATCGGCAGTTCTTCGGCTCCGAGTGGACCCCCGGGGTCGACGGGGATGTGCACCTGTACATTCTCTATGCCAAAAACCTGGGGCGCTCCGTGGCCGGATATTTCTCCTCGCTGGATGAGTATTCTCCGCTGGCCCATCCCCTCTCGAATGCCCATGAGATGTTCTATCTGAACGCAGATGACGCAAACCTGGCGGACGAATATACGGGCGGAGTGCTGGCCCATGAGTTTCAGCACATGATCGCCTGGTACCAGGACCGCAACGAGGATGCCTGGCTGAACGAGGGTGCCTCGGTACTGGCTGAGTTCCTCAACGGCTTCAGCGTGGGTGGATTCGACCACGTGTATGCTCAAAACACGGACCTGCAGCTGGACTTCTGGCCGGACATGCATCAGGAGGACCCTTCCCCGCATTATGGGGCCAGCTTCCTCTTTCTGGATTACTTTCTCAACCGTTTCGGCAGCGCGGCCACCCAGGCCCTGGTACGCGACCCAAAGCACGGCCTGGAGATCGTGGATGACACCCTCCAAGAGCTGGGAGAGAAAGATCCCCAGACCGGGAGACAGATCACGGCCAATGATCTATTTGCTGATTTCTCTGCCGCGCTTTATCTCGACAATCCCGCCGTGGGGGACGGGCGGTTCGCTTTTCCCAACTACCCGCAGGTCCCCCAAGCTCGCGTGACTGAGACCCTCACCAGTTGCCCAACCGGCGTTGAACCGCGGGACGTTGCCCAATACGGGATCGATTACATCCTCATCCGCTGCACAGGGGATTATCACCTGCGTCTGGCAGGCCAGTCGGAGACCCCGGTTCTCTCGGTGGATCCCGCCCAGGGCCAATATGATGTCTGGTCCAACGAGGGCGACGAATCCGACATGACCCTCACCCGAGGCTTCGATCTGCCCCAGACCACGCCGATCACATTCCACTATCTGGCGTGGTTCGACATTGAGAAAGACTATGATTACGCTTACCTGGAGGCCTCCACGGACGGCGGCCAGACATGGCAGACCCTGCACACGCCTTCGGGAACGGACAGCAATCCGCAGGGTAACAACTATGGGTGGGGATACACCGGGAAGAGCGGAGGGGGGGATACCCCGGCCTGGGTGGCGGAGAATGTGGATCTCTCTTCCTACGCAGGGAAGCACATTCTCCTTCGCTTTGAATACATCACGGATCCGGAGGTGAACGGAGAGGGTCTCCTGCTCGACGACTTCTCGATCCCTCAAATTGGATACCATGCGGATTTCGAGCAGGACTGGGGGGGCTGGGAGGCACTAGGTTTTGTGCGCCTCAGCAACCAGATCCCGCAGACCTATCGCGCGCTGCTGATCCTCCAGCAAGCGAACCGGATCAGCGTGCAGCCGATCGCTCTGGATGATCGTGGTTATGGCCAGGCCGATCTCTCTCTCAAATCAGGGGACACGGCGGTGCTCGTGGTCATGGGCACCGCCCGCTTTACACGGCTCAAGGCTCCCTATCAGTACGAGATCACTCCCTGAATCGGGTGAGGCCAATTGGGCGCGCCCTGGGCCGCCGACGCGGAGGATCAGGGGGTTGAAGGCGGGCGAGGGGAGCGCAGTTCTGCCAGCCGGTTTTGGAGCTGCTCACGCCGGGCATCGGCCGCGTGCCGTGCCTCCAAGCGGAGTTGCTCACCGGAGTAGGGAGTAAGGAGCAGGCTCAAGAGGCCCCCCACGAAGATTCCCAAGATCGCGCCGGTGATGAATGAAACATATCTTGACATTGCCCCTGTCTCCTCGAAAGGATGAACGGCCGAATGGGCCGCTTCGGTTTTTTCGCTGAATCTTAGCCGATTATACTGTGACAGACCCTCAACCCTCTGCGCCATATGATCCGATGACCGCCGGCGACCATCTTTCCGCGCTGGTCCATGAACTGACCGCTGGAGACGAGACGATGGCCGAGGCGGCGGCCCTCGCCCTGGCCCTCCAGCCGGGCGCTCTCCCTGCCCTCACCTGTCTCGCGGGCGATCCCTCCCCGGATCGTCGCTGGTGGGCGGTTCGGGCTCTCGCCTCCTTTCATGAAGACGCTGCCATCCGGGCCATCGCTTCGGCGCTGGGAGACCCGGATCTATCGGTCAGGCAATGTGCCCTTCGGGCTCTGGTGGAAAACCCATCGGCGGAGCTGGCCCCCGCCTTGGTGCCCAGGCTGGCCGATCCGGATCCGATCAGCGCGAGACTCGCCGGCGAGGTCCTCTTGAGGATAGGTGCCGAGGCGCTCCCGCAGCTGGTCGGCGTACTTGAAACGGGAACCCCTCCTGCAAGAATCGAAGCGGCGCGGGCTCTAGCGCTGATGAACGACGAGCGGGCAATTGGCCCCTTGTACCGGGCGCTGAGTGATGAGTCGGCCATGGTGTGCCACTGGGCCGAGGAGGGGCTGGAGCGGATGGGCCAGAACTACCTGTTTTTCGCCCCCTAATTCACGAGCAACCCGAGGGTGGTCCCCAAGAGGGAACGGCGCGTCTCCGCTCCGGCGAAACCCCGTGCCCCCATCCGGCCGCCCGTCGTCCGCCCCAGTTGGCCGGAGCGACCGGCCACAGCGGAGGGAAGGGAGCCTTGGCTGGCCCGATCGGCAGGGTGCGGGGCGCGGCCTCAAGCCGCAAGGCGCGTCGGTTTCTGGGGGAGGGCGATCTCCTCGATCCCCCCCATCCAGGGCAGAAGCACTGGCGGTATGAGCACGGTCCCCTCCGGAGTCTGGCCATTTTCAAGCACGGCAATCAGGGTCCTCGGCAGGCCCAGGCCGGAACCATTCAGGGTGTGAACGAACTCGGGATGCGAGCCTCGCCCCGGGCGATAGCGCACATTGGCTCTGCGGGCCTGGAAGTCTCCGCAGTTGGAAACCGAAGAGACTTCCAACCACTCCTCGCAGCCGGGAGCCCACACCTCGACATCGTAGGTCCGCTGAGCGCTGAAGCCGAGGTCACCGGTGCACTGGATCTTGATCCGATAGGCCAGCCCCAGCAGGCGGCAGGTCTGCTCGGCATCGGCGAGCATTCGCTCGAGCTCGTCCTCGGACGTCTGCGGGGTGCAGAACTTGTACATTTCGACCTTGTCAAACTGGTGGCCGCGTTTGATGCCGCGCACATCCCTTCCTGCCGCCATCTTTTCGCGGCGGAAGCAGGGGGTGTAGGCCACGTACCAAAGGGGCAGAACGTCCGCCTCCAAGATCTCGTCCGCGTGAAGGTTGGTCAGAGGCACCTCCGCGGTCGGGACCATCCAGAGATCCTCCTCCGCATCGTGGTAGAGATTGTCGGCGAACTTGGGAAGCTGTCCGGCCGCAAACAGGGCCTGAGAACGGACCAGGAAAGGGGGGTAGGCCTCCTGGTACCCCTGTTGGGCATGCAACTCAAGCATCCAGGCGATCAGGGCCCTTTGGAGCCTCGCCCCGGCTCCGTGGAGCACATAGAAGCGGGAACCGGTCATGCGGGCACCCTGCTCGAAATTGAGGATGCCCAGTTGCGGACCCAGGTCCCAATGCGGCTTCGCGGGAAAGGGGAACTGGCGAGGTTCTCCCTCGTTGCGCACGATCACATTCTCCCCCTCATCCTTGCCGATGGGGGTGCGCGGGTCAGGCAGATTGGGGAGGGTCCCCAGGAGGCGATTGAGCTCCTCTTCGGTTTCCCGCACGCGAGTGTCGACTAATCCGATGCGGTCCCCAACCGACTTCATCTCGTCGATCTTCTCCTGGCGCGCCAAGGCCTCCGGCATCCTCGCAATCTCCTTGCTGACCGTATTCCGCCGGGCTCGGAGCCCCTCGACCTCGCCAAGCAGAGAACGACGCTGGGCGTCCAGCTCCAGGATGCGATCCAGCGGGTCTTCCGCCTGGCGGCTGGCCAACGCCCGGCGGACCTCTTCCGTTTGATTGCGGACAAGATTCAAATCAAGCATTCTGCCTCCCGTTCTCCCAAACAACAATCGGTCCCTTCATCCTGGGTTCCCCAAAGAACCCCGCAGGACGAGGGACCGCTCGTGGTGCCACCCGGGTGTGCTGCCAACAGTTGCCGGCAGCCTCGTTGGGGCTTTAACGGGCCTTCCCGTCCCGCTTGGGCGATCGCGCCGCTCACGGGAGACTGGCCGCTTGGCCGACAGGGTGGAATTCCCCGCTGGACCTGACTGCCTCGCATCCTCCGGCAGCTCTCTGAGAGGCCATCCGGGTACTTTGCCCTGTACAGGTCTTCTTATGCACTCGCTTGTGTGCGCGAGATTGTACATCGAGCCCCCGAGATGTCAAGGAGTCGGGGCGAGATGCGGGGCCAGACGGCCCGGGCCCCGGGCCTTACCTCCTCTTTTTATGCTCGGGGAGTGGAGCTCCCGACGCACGGGTTCTTGCGCTCGTCCAGCCCGAGGGGTTATCGAGCCGACACGAGGCCACGGGTGTCCGCACGGCGAGCGCGAGCAAGGCGCGGCCGCGGCCTCAAGGGACCGGGAGAAATCTCGGGAGGGCCTGGCCCATCAGACCGACGGCCAGGTCTTGGTTTCGGCGCAGGATGCGCACGCCGATTCTCAAGCCCTGCAGCCGCCTGGCCAGTCCTTGAACGTCATCGGTTGCGCCAAAGGTCGATCGCTCAATGAGAATCACGGAGATCTCTAAGCCGCGGCTGCGAAGAATTTGCGCCGCCAGGCTGATCTTCGGATCGCCCGAAGGAGAGATGAGGACCACGGCCGCCCCGCGTGAAAAGCCATTGGCTTCCAGACGGATCACATCCCCGGCCGCGAGCGCACTCTCGGCCTGAACCGCAGAGAGGACTTGCATGATTCGCATGCGCTGGCGCTCTCCTCGATCCGGTTGAATCGCCTCGCGTTCGGGGCCATACGTGAGGAGGCCGACGGAGCGATCGTGGCGCAGAAAGTACTGGGCCAGAGAGGCGGCTGCCGCGATTCCGTATTCCTCGGTTGCGCTGGGCAGGCGGAAGAGGCGGGGCCTGAGCCAGAAGGGCGCGCCTTTGTCCTCCGGCTCTTCCTGCTCAGGGAGCGAACAATGGACCTCTCGGTGCTCGTCCAGGTAGATCCAGACCTCAGACTTGGGATCGAGTTCGAATTCCTTGGAAATGAGATGCCCGCGGCGGGCCGTCGAGGGCCAGTGAATCCGGCTGAGCGAATCACCCGGGGCATAATCTCGCACGCCAGCCGCACTCGGCGTGAGGGCCGACGTCTTGCGCTGCACCGAGGCCCCACCCGGAAGCTGGCTCGGGCCGAGATGGACGACCGGGAGATTCACGACGTACGGCTGGACCAGCAACTCGGAGGTCTTCGTGAACCTTGCCTCGGCCTGGAAAATGCCGAAGGGGTCCACGACCCGCGCCGTGAGAGGTCCCAGGCGGAACCGGCCGCGTCTTCGACAAAGCGTGCGCACAACCCATTGCCTCGCTCGCCCGCCCCCCAGGCCGGTGATCACGGTGGAGGCCCGATGGTCGGGGAGGGTGGACTCATCCCACAGTTCAACCCAGAAGTGAGGCCAGCGGCTGTGATTCTCCAGGGCGAAGCGCTCCTCGAGGATCAGGCCCACGCGGCTCTCCGGACTGCGGAGTTCCCGGCGCAGCACCAGGCCACGCAGGCCGATGCGAACCCACAGCCAGCTCACCGCGAGCAAACCGGCCCACAGGTAGGCCACGCCATAGAAAATGGAGGAACCGGTTTGGAAAGCCGCCAGCAGGCAGGCCGCCAGGAGCACCAAGACGATTCGCCGGCGGATCGTGATCGCCTTGCGCCGCTCCGTGGGGGTATGGCCAGGGTGCGATCCCGCAGAGCGCCCTTGCGACTCAGACATGGGGGTCAGACGGGCCGCCTCAGATCGCCTCCTGGAACCGCCACGGAGCCGAGGATCTCTTGCAGAACCGCGGCGGACGTTGTTCCTTCCAGGCGCGCGGAAGGCTCCAGCAGCAAACGGTGAGCCAGCACTGGAATGGCGAGGGCCTTCACGTCGTCGGGAGTCACATAGTCCCGGCCTCGGGTCGCGGCGCGCGCCTGTGAGGTGCGCATCAGACCCAGGCTGCCCCGCGGACTGGCACCCAGATAGACATCGCTGTACCGACGGGTGTTGTTCACCAGGTCCACAATGTAGTGTTTGACGAGCGGATCGACATAGACCTCGCGCACAGCCATTTGGGCGTCGACAAACTCTCGCGCGTCGGTCACTTGCTGCAGGGTTTCGACGGGGTGGCGAAGCTGTTGGCTCTCGAGGATCCGGACTTCCTCGCTGAGGATTGGGTATCCCAAGCTGATCCGCATGAGGAAGCGATCCAGCTGAGCCTCGGGCAATGGAAAGGTCCCTTCGTACTCAATGGGGTTTTGAGTCGCGAGGACGAGGAAGGGCTCCGGCAAGCGGTGGGTGACGCCGTCCACCGTCACCTGACGTTCATCCATGGCCTCGAGCAGAGCGGCCTGGGTCTTCGGCGTGGCACGATTGATCTCATCGGCCAGGACAATCTGGGCCACGATCGGTCCGGAGCGAAACTCGAACTCGCGAGACTGCTGGTTAAAGATCGAAACGCCGGTCACATCGCTGGGGAGCATGTCTGGCGTGAACTGGATGCGGCGGAAGGAGCCTCCCAGGGAGATTGCCAGGCTCCTGGCAAGCATCGTCTTGCCTACGCCCGGCACGTCCTCAATGAGCAGATGGCCTTGCGACAGGATCCCGATCAGGGCCAACTCCACTTCCGTGCGCTTGCCGATAATGACCCTGCCAACGTTTTCAACGATGCGATCAGCGATTGGCTGGATGCGTTCGAGCATCTCTCACCCCACGATGAATGCCAAATAGGCGAGCCCGACCCACGCATAACGAAGGATGGACCGCCTGGCTTGGCGGGCCGCTTGCAGCAGTCCGGACAATATCATACCGGTTGCGAGGCGTGTGATCCCCAGAGGCTCGCGGAAGGTCGAGAACGGAGCCAGCGCCAGGGTCAGGGCGGAGGCAAAAAGAAACAGGGATTCCAAGGTAGCCTGCTTCCGAACCCATTGCCTCAGGGGGGAGAGGATCCCCCACACGGCTGGCACGAGAATGCTGGGAGCGTAGACGACCGCCAACACGGCCAGGACCAGGGACCCGGACTGCCCTGCGCGCAAGAGTCCGAGGAAAGGCACGAGTTCAATGGGGGTACCCTGGGCCCCCCCACTCCCGATTCCGAACGATCCGAAGGCCAGGTAGAGCCAGACCTGGAAAACCACAAAAGGGACGGCGGGCAGGAGCCGTCGCAGAAATGCCTGCGGTTGGCCTGTGCCTACCCATCCCCAGACTGCCCACGCCAGAACAAAGACCAAGGTTGTTTCTTTCGCAAAAGCGGCCAGAGCAAACACAAGACCCGAACCCGTGGGCAGGCCCCGGTCGTCCAAGAGGATCGCCAGGGCCACCAGGGCGAATGCCAGTGGCTCGCTCAGATCCGTGCGCAGGCTGCCGAGCAGGCCCACCCAGAGGCCAAAGGGGATCGAATGCCAGGGGCTCGCACCTCGATTTCCAAGCAGTTCCGCGGTCAGAAGTGTGGCCACCGCCACGGCGGCGAGGTTTATCCCTAGAAGGGTCCAGGGGAGAATCGTGGGGTTTCCGCCCGACACGACCCGGGCCAGCATGGGATAGAGAATCCGCTGGTATCGGTAGGCGGGGACGTCCAGCCGCGAGGCCACGAGCTGCGGCCGAGGGTCGAGCGCGATGAAATAGTTGAATTGGCCGTCGTATCCTTCGCTGCCATTCAACTGACCGAGAGCGTACCGGCTGCCCAGGTCGGCGAACACCTTCGGGTCCCAATCCGCTCGAGAGAGAACCCAGGCGGCATACCCCGCGCTTAGAAGCAAGACCAGCAAGGCCGGGAGAACCCGTGCAGCAAACCGGCCGTCCAAGAAGCTCGGCTGGGCTGACCGCGCTGGGCTAGCCATGCCCGCTCTCCCTGCGCCGGAATCGCCCACTCAGCCCCAGGCCAGCCAGGGCTGCCAACGTCGCGCCCGACAGCAACGCTCCCCCCCAGAATGACCAGGGTCGATAGCGGAATTCAACCTGGTGATCCCCTGCAGGGATCTGGACCGCGCGGAAGGCGTAATCGGCCCGCAAGATGGGAGCCCAGGACCCGTCGAGAGTCACCTGCCACCCGGGGTAGAAGGCGTCGGAAAGGACCAGATAGCCCGTGCCCTGGGAGTGGATCCAGAGCTGGAGGGCATCGCCCCCCTGGGTTGCGATCTTTTCCACCTTGGGTGGCTGAGCACACTGCGGTGCGCCCTCGCCCTCTCCAGCCTCCAGGATCACCTCTCGGAAGGGATCGAAGTCGGGGGAGAGGACGGCCTGCAGGGCCTGCCCCCCCTCCAGAACCCATCGCGCAGAGCAAACGCCCCAGGCCCGCTCCGGTTCCGTGCCTACTTTCTCCCATCCGCCGGAGTCGAGCAGCAAACCGACGTCCATCATGGCCCAGAGCTTCTGCTGGGCCGCGGGTTGGAGCCTTTCGGTCTCAGCCAGCAATTCCGAGGTCCGGGCTGGAACCAGAGGATCGAAATTGTTGGCCGATGAAATCCCGTCGATCAGCGACACATTCGGCAATTCGTTCTCCCGAACTTGCATCCAGTCCGAGCTGCCCTGAAAAGTGTCAAATCGGAAGAAGCGCTCGTACATCATTTGGTACGCCGCCTGGGAGAGCAGATAGTATCGATGTCCCCCCAGTTCGTTGGCGAGCGTGAGAGCGGACGGGTTGGCCGCTGAGTACAGGCGCGAGCTCGTGGAAGGCACCAGTCCGTAGTCAGCCCAGACGAGATCCGCCGAAATCAGAAGGACAGCAACTATGCTCCCGAAGGGCAGGAGATGCGAGCCGGCCTCATGGGGGCGAACCGAATCGCCCTCCTTGCGCACCGCCAGAAGCCAGAGCAGGCAGGAGGCAGCCCCCAGAACCCCAAGCCGAAAGAAGGCGGCGATGAAGGTCGACTTCACCGGCGTGATCGCCGCGGCTGCGGCGCAGCCGAGGAGGACGGCAATCGACGTAGCGAGCAGCCTCCGGGCCCAGACGGCGCGGGGGCCCTCCGCACGCCGCCAGGCCATGGCACCTTCCCCCGAGAGCAACGCCAGGGCAAACACGGCCCAGATCATCATGCGGGTTGGCGCTTGGAACAGATTGAAGGTGGGCACCCACCGAAACAGGAGAAGAAACACTGGGGATTGTTGGCCCATGGCGAGGATCAGGCTAACCGGGAGCAGGAGGGCAAGGAAGCCGTGGGGCAGGTTGGCGACTCGACTTGGGGAGCCCCGGCGTCTCTTCCACCACCCGACCAGGGCGTACCCGGCAAGCAGGCACGGCAACACCCCGATGTAGATTGCATCCTCCCAGTAGTTGCCATATCCCCAATAGTCCCCGTTCACCGGGTTTCCAAACAGGTTGGGCATCAGAAGGGTGAGAAGGTGCCAGGGCCAGAACGAGTAGGTCAAGCCAGTCGAAACGTCGATTCCCCCTGCTCGCTGTGATTGGAGGAGGTACTCGAAAGTCGGGAGCAGCTGCGCGGCGGAAAGAAGTACGGCCAGGCCGGAACCAAGCGCCAGACGACCCAGGGCCCTGGCGCGTCGCCTCCAGCTCCAGCCTGGCTCCAGCGATCTGGCCGTGATCCACCCGGCCAGCAGGAGCCAGGTGTACCAGCTCGTTTGCAGGTGGCCAGCGAGGATCTGCAGGGCAAGGAGCAGACCGAGGAGGATCGCACTTCCCCGTTCCTCGCGCACCAGCCTTTCTCCTGCCAGGATGATCCAGGGAAGCCAAGCCAGCGCGGCGTTTATGCTCAGGAATCCCGCCCGAGCCACGGGGTAGGCCGAGAGCGAGAAGGCTAGGCCTGCAACGGCCTGTCCAAAGGAATCGATGCCCAGCCGCCGGGCGAGCCGAATCATCCCCCACCCGCCCAGGACGATGTGGGCTGCCAGGAGCCAGCCTTGGGCGTGGTCGAGCGGGAGCACGAACAACAGCCAGTTGGGGGGGTACAGCAGGGCCGATTGCGCGTTTGCCAAGAGTGGTGCACCCATCCCCAGATAGGGGTCCCACAGGGGCAGCTCCCCTTGGGCCACCAGGGCGCGAGCCAGGAATCGCCATGGGTAGAACTGGAGAAGCGGGACGCCCCAGAAGATGACCTGGCCGGCGAAGAGAAGGCGCCAGAAGAGGAGCATGGCAGCGGCCAGGACAGCTAGGAGAGGAAGCTTCGAGACGAGAGTTTCTCTATGCATGGGTTAGGGCGAGCTGGCTCGCCGAGCGGCGCAGTCCGTCCCGTCAGGGCGAGGTACTGCCTCTACGGGCCGGAGGCCGCCTTCACCTGATACACCTGCCAGTCGGAGGCTTGGAACCGCAAAGTAACCGTGCTCATCCGGGCGAGATCATTCTCCAAGGATTGCGACCGCTCGGATGGCCCAAGGATAACCCAGCCGGCGCCGGTCTTGTCAAGAATCTCCTGGCGGAGGGAGGAGGTGCTCCCCGGGGCGAAGAAGGCGCTGACGGACTGGAGCTTTTCCTGGAGAAAAAGGGTTTCCGGCCCGTGCCCAATGTAGGGGATGAGATCCGTGTAGGCCGGCACGGCATTTCCGGTGTCAAAAGAGCAGAGAACCACGCTCCTTGGGTCGGCATTCTGATCAAGCCAGTTCAGGATGCCTACCTCGGAGGCCGGAAGGAATTCTGGAGAGGCGGGTTGCAGCGCGCTGCGGATCGACCCGACATACAAGAGAACGGTGGCAGGAAGGCTCAGGGTCACGAGGAGAATCCGCAGTAGCCGGGGGAAGCCGCGCGGCGCACGCCCTTCGAGATACTCATAGCCTCCCAGCGCCAGGGCCAGCAGGGCGACGAAAAAGCCGTCCGCCAGTCGACGCTGAAGATTGATCGGGAAGTAAACCAGCGCCGGAAAAACCAGAAGCCAACCCACGGGCAGGGCTCCACTCGCCTCCCTGCGGCGCACCACCGCGAAGATCCCAGGAATTGCAAACAGGAGAAGCAGGCTGTAGGAAATCAAGTATTCTGTCGGCGGAGGAGAGGGTAGGAGATTCTGTGAGGTCCACTGACGCAGCACGGGATCCAAGTTGAACGCGGCGGCAGAGTAGACCACAGGCACAAAGGACAAACTCACGGCGCGGGCTGCGTGGCCGAAGGCGAGCTGCAGTGGAGATGGCCGGGCGCGCAGCCCGGAGGACCCCGGTTTCAAGCTCCGGCCTCGACGGCCAATGCGATCTGCGATCGCAATCAGCGCCACGTAAGCGGCCATGACCACCCAGGCGATGGGCACGGTCAGCGGCTGGAAAAGCCAAGCGCCCAGCAGGGCCGCTCCGGCTTTCCAGCCCCCACCGCGGTCTGCCGACAGCGCGCCCCGCAGAAAGAAGATGAGGCTGAGCAAAAGGAGCGCATGGGCCGCCGCCAGATGAGGGGCGGTGAAAGCCTCGAGAAAGCCGAAGGACTCGGGGGAGTAGAACTCGAGCGGCATGCTGGTCCAGGAGGTCATGCTTCCTGAAGCCAACTGAACCCAGCCCAATCCTCCCCCCAAGGTAGCCAGAAGGAGACCTACCCTTCGCAGCGAAACGTCAGCCACGCACATCGCCAGAAACCAATAGGTCGCAAAAATCATTCCCGCGGCGGCGACCAGTCGCGCTAGGTGAAAGAGGGCGATCAGTTGCAGATGAAGAGCGGGAGGTGCGGCCAGTTTGCCCAGCAGCAGGTAGGGGAGATAGATCAGGGCGCCGCGCTGAGGCTCACTGGAGTACGCCAGGCGGTACAGCCAGGCGCCGTCTGAACCTTGGCGCATCTTGGCGACATAGGAATTACCGTCCTCCACGCCAACCAGGAATCCAGAGAACCGCCACTGGGTGCCCTCCCGGGAGAATCCAAGAACATAGGGAAGCAGCAAGAGGAAGAGCGCGATGATCGTGAAGATGGCGACCCAGCGCCACTCGCGGCGGCTCACCTGACCCATCGCTGTGCTCCCAAATAGGCCAGGATGGTTAGAGCCGTGATCCCGAGGCCGGCCCAGAGGGTCGGCGGTGAAAACTCCCAATCCACCTCGTGCGGACCGGGAGGCAGCGGTAGGCCACGGAACCAGCCCGCGATTTGCTGAATGTTCTCCTCCGCTCCATCCACGTGGGCGACCCAGCCCGGGTAGTAGGCTTCGCTCAGAATCAGCCAGCCCGGACCCGTGGCGCGCATCTCCAATTGGTTGGGTGTATTCCGGAACAGGATCACGGGGCGATCGCCCAAGGGCACATCCCACCGGTCCTTGGAGGGGGCGACCCAGGCTCGCGGAAGTTCAAACTCGTTCCGGAAGACATACCTCCCCTCTGAGATTCCTTGAAGCCGCAGGCCCTTGACCTGGATCGGGAAGGCGCTCACAACGTACCGCACGTTGAGCTCCCCGAGCCGAAATGGGTCCGGGATGGCCTGCGAGTTGTCCCGCTCGGGATCGCCGCTGGAGAAGGGGGGCAGGGTCACGCTGTAGCCTGTGCTCGCCACCCCCGAGGCCTGGGAGACTACTTCAACGGTTGATCGGAGTTGAAGAGGATCGATTCCATCCACAAGCTGAAGCCCCTCCTGGGCCGCGCTTGGCTGAGGAAGACTGTACGAAGGCGAGTAGGTACGGAAGGGGCCGGAGGTCTGGTCCATTCCCCCGCGGAGCGCCTGGATGGCTTCCGGCGCGGTCGGAGCAGGTCGAACATCCAAAAAGGAGACATCCACCCGCGCGAGGTCCAAAATCCCCAAGAGAGCAAGGAGGGTCCAGGCGACCGGCCCTCGCAGTCCGAAGGCGGGTCGCGCGAGAATCACCAGGCCGAGTCCAAGGGCAACCAACCCGGTGACCCAGTCCGCCCGGGCGCTGGGTTGAAAGAGGGAGAATCCAACCAAGCCGAGGCCGGCGCCCATCAGAACAGCCCCGACCACCCCACCCAGCCTCTGAGCCGGGTGCCCGTCCGCCGATTGCCAGAGCTCCAATCCCCTGGCTGCCATCAGGGCCAGCGCCAAATCGGCCAAGAACAGGAACCGGGCGGGGACTCGCAAGAGGCTCAGGCCGGGCAGAACGTGGGTCAGCAGGGGAAAGACGGGCGTGTTCCCTCCCAGCGCCATGACCAGGGCTCCCAGAAAGACCCCGGGCCAGAACCACCCCGATTTCTTTCCGGCGACTGACAGCAGCGCGAGGGCAAGAATGGCCAGCCCGGGATAGATGACCCATTCGGCGAATCCACCGAGGTTGGGAAGGACCAGGCCAGCCAGGTATCTCGGGGGGAGTGAGTAGGCGGACAATTCGCTGGGACCAAGGCTGGCCCTTGTCGACAGGGATACGAACTGAATCAGGGGAAGAGCAAGACACGCCGCGAGGCCGGCAGCCGTCAAAGCGGCGAGGCCTCCGGCCGGCAGCACGAAACGCGCGGGTTTTCGTGCCCCCCATGCGCTCCGCAGCCCATCGGCGAGGGCCAGCAAGCCGGAGGGGTAGACCCAGCGCGGGTCCGCCAGGAAGATGATTCCGAGGAGCAGGCCCGCCGTGGCCATCTTGCGGTAGGACTGGAGTTGCACGGCCCGCCGAAGGGTAATCAGCAGCCAGGGAGTCCAACACACGGCCAGGACCAGAGTGAGGTGGCCTGAGCCCACGTGTGCGGCCAGCTTGGGCATTCCACCAAAGGCGATCCCTGCAATCAGGCTGGAGCTGACCGACAACCCCTCCTCCCTTGCCAAGCGGAAAGCTCCGACACCAGCCCACACGAGATGGAGATAGAAGAGCAGATTGAAGGCGAAGGGCAGGGGGAGAAAAATGGCAATCCAAAGGGGTGGATACCACAATCCCGAGAGGGGATCGGCGGCGAAGGGAGTTCCGGCCAGGATCTGAGGGTTCCAAAGCGGCACCTGGGCCCAGGTGGACAATGAACTGCGCAGGAGAATGGCGTTGGGCCAGTGAGTGATTGCGAGATCCGTGAATGGACTTCCTGGGGGATAGGCGAGACCGTTGGGATGAAGGGTGAGAGGCAGGAGCCACAGTGCGGGGAGCACTAGAAAGAGCCAGAAAGGGGACCGCAGCCTGCTCATGGACCAGCCTGTAGGTGGGTCGCGTATATGGTCACGCTCTGGCTACTGAAAACGCCGGTCAGGCCGGAGGCCAGAAGGGGGCCGAGCTTTCTTTCCCGGGGGCCATAGAAGATATAGTCGATTCTTTGCTCCCGCAGAAACGCTCCCTGGTCATCCTCGCTCATGCGGGTGAAGAACGCTTCGACGTCCTGGCGCATCTCTGTGGAGTCCGGAGTCTCGAACGGGTGGCCGTAAAGGACCTTCATGCCCGTGCGGCCTGGAATGAAACTGCCCATCTCCGGGGAGGCGAGCACCACCGCCTGCACATTGGCCCTTGATTCCAGGAAGTCAAGCGCCTGGCTTTCGTCGCGGGTCAGGTAGATAGAGGAATCATGCGCGATCACTCCGTGTGAGAGCGCGGCCAGGACGATGAGATTGCTGGGGATCAGCAGGGCGAATGCGCCGGTCAGGCGAAGAGAGGGGAATCGGCCAGACCTTGTCCAGCCTGCCAAGACCGGTGCCGCAAGCCCTGCCAGTGGAAAGAACCATCCCCCCATCAGCCTGCGCTGAAGAGCGAAGGGAAGGTAGATCAGGAAAGCCGTCAGGATGGCCCATAGACTGAGGATGAGCAAGTTGCTATCCGTCTCTTGCAGAGCACCATCCGCCTGCCAGCGTTTCAGCAGGGCGACGATTCCGATTCCCGCCAGCAGCCCGGGAAGTCCAAGGGCCAGGGCCACGTCCCAAGGCGCAGGCGTCGGCGTCTGGTTCTGTGCGGCCCAAATCGCAAGTTGTGGTTGGCGGGTCGTCGCCCAGACGTAGTAGGAAGCCCAAGGTGCGGCTCCTAGTGCTGCCGCCGTGAGGCCTAGGGATGATTCCCGAGCCCTTGAAGTGTCGCCGAATTGGAATCGAAGCAGGGACCAAACGGCGAGCGCCAACCCGGCGGGCAGGATCAAGAAGGGTTGTAGCGAGGCCAGCGCAAAGCTGAGCGCCGCAATGGTGACGGCTTTGCCCAACCCGCGCCACTCGGGGAATAATGCCACGAGCATCACCACCCAGAGCAACAAGGCCAACGCAAGGGGAAAGTGCGCGCTCGACAGGATGGCTAAGAAGGGGACATACTCTGCCACCCAAAGGTCCGCGGGAAGAGCTCCCAGAGGGACTGCGATCCAGCCCAAGCCTGAGCCCACTGCCGTCATCCACCATGCAATCCGGCATTCCCGCGGGCCGAGACCAATGCGATTGTAGAAAACCCAGGCCGTATAGAGGAGAAGGGCACCCGCCAGAATTCGACTGGCGTGATAGGTCACCAGGAGCGGGAGCTGGAGGGTGCGGGCGAGATGCCCTAAGAGCAGGAAATAGGTGAAAAGAAACGTCCCTGGCCCCGGGTTGGCTGTGAAGGGAAGCGTAAAAAGCCAAGATCCCTGCCAACCCTCGCGCATCTTGGCAAGGTAGCTCAGCCCGTCCAGCGGGTTAATTAGGAATCCCGCAAATTCATAGAGGGCCCCGGAGGACCGCGCAGCCCAGAGGTACGGAGCCGCACTGAGCAAAGCCAGGAGGACGGACGCCACAACAATCAGACTTGCACCTCGCCTTGGGGGCATGGTCTAATTGTAGCCAGAGAAGCAGCACTGGGCAAAGCCGCAATTCAGATTGAGTTCCGCCTCGCAGATCCCGGTTTGAGGCTCCCGGCACCCCCGGGGCTGATTTCCAAGGGATGAGGGTTGAGAAGAACTGCGGGCAAGACTCCAGGCTCTTCGAAGCCGGAGCGGAGAATTAGCCATGCCCAAATGCGCCGCGGCCATTGATCAAGGGACCACCAGCACCCGCTTCATGGTTTTCAACCATTCTGGACAGGTGATCGCCTCGGCGCAGAAGGAGCATGAGCAGATCTACCCAAAGCCCGGGTGGGTCGAGCACGCTCCACTGGAGATCTGGCAGCGGACGTGTGAGGTCATTCGCCTGGGGCTGGAAAAAGGGGGGGTCTCCCCCGGCGATATTGCAGGGGTGGGGATCACAAACCAAAGGGAAACGACGGTCATCTGGAACCGACGCACAGGCCAACCCTATGGGAACGCGATCGTCTGGCAGGACACACGCACGGATGTGATCTGCAATGAGCTCGCGCGAGACGGTGGCCAAGAGCGCTTCCGGGCGAAGACAGGCCTGCCCCTCGCAACCTATTTCTCCGCGCCCAAGATCAAGTGGATGTTGGACGCCATACCCGGCTTGCGGGCGGATGCGGAGAAGGGTGAAGCCCTCTTTGGGAATATCGACAGCTGGCTGATTTGGTGGCTGACCGGGGGGCCGCGCGGGGGCGCACACGTTACGGATGTCACCAATGCCAGCCGGACGCTCCTGATGGACCTGGCCCGCCTGGATTGGGACGAGGGCATTCTGGCTGCGTTCCAAATCCCTCGTGCGATGTTGCCCCAAATTCGTTCCTCCTCCGACCCCAAGTTCTATGGGATGACTCAGGTGGATGGTCCGTTGGCTGCGTCCATCCCGGTTTGCGGGGATCTGGGTGATCAACAAGCCGCCCTGGTCGGTCAGACCTGCTTCGATTCGGGAGAGGCCAAGAGCACGTACGGCACGGGCTGTTTCATGCTGCTCAACACGGGCGCCCGGCCGGTTGCCTCGAGAAGTGGACTGATCACAACGGTCGCCTACCAACTGGGCGATTCGCCTGCGGTCTATTGCTTGGAGGGATCCATCGCGATCACGGGAGCCCTGGTGCAGTGGTTACGGGACAATTTGGGGATCATCGAGAAATCTTCCGACATCGAGGCGCTGGCCGGATCCGTCGAGGACAATGGAGGGATCTACTTCGTTCCTGCTTTTTCGGGATTGTTCGCGCCTCGCTGGCGAGCGGATGCCCGTGGAGTGATTGTCGGTCTCACCCGCTATGTGAACCGGGGCCACATCGCCCGTGCCGCCCTCGAGGCGACGGCCTACCAAATTCGCGAGGTGCGGGATGCCATGGAAAAGGACTCTGGGGTGAAGCTGACGACCCTGAAGGTCGATGGCGGAATGGTCGTGAACAACCTGCTCATGCAGTTCCAGGCGGACCTGCTGGGGGTGCGGGTAGTTCGTCCCAAGGTTGCGGAGACGACCAGCCTGGGCGCGGCCTACGCGGCCGGTCTGGCCACGGGCTTCTGGCGAGAACTGGAAGACCTGCGGAGGAACTGGGGAAAAGATCGGGAGTGGACCCCGAAAATGGAACCGGATGAGCGGGAAAAGCTCTATGCCGGGTGGAACAAAGCGGTCGAGCGAACCTACAACTGGGTGGGATCTTAGGAAATCTTGTCAAAGGCGCCCTTGGCCTTCGGGTTGATCGGGGGCGAACGGTTCGTCCTGCTCTTGTTCTCCTGCAGAGGCTGGATGCGAAGGCCACTGCCGGGCGGCACGGGTCTTCCCCGCGTCCCACGAGTTCCAAGGATGATCCCCTCCGCCTCGCCGGGAGCGACCCGCAGGTCGGCGGCTCGTGTCAACGAGAATCCTACAGGGCCGTCTCGCCGCCGCTGAGGAAGAAGATCTCTCCGGTCGCAAAAGCGGATTCATCACTTGCCAGATAGACCGCCAGAGGCCCGATCTCCTCAGGTCGACCGACGCGCCGCAGAGGGATCCGCCGCACGATCTTGGGCCCGACGGACGGATCGTCCAGCGCGACCGCATTCATCTCCGTTCGGAAGTACCCCGGAGCAATGGCGTTCACGCGAACCCCAAACCGGGCCAGCTCGAGGGCGAGGGTCTTGGTCAGAGCGATCACGCCCCCTTTGCTGGCGGCATAGGCCCCCAGACCCGGCGGCCCCTTGACCCCCGCGACCGAGGCAATGTTGATAATGTTTCCTGCACCCTGGTCCATCATGAACCGGCCCACCTCGCGACAGGCGTAGAAGGTGCCATTCAGGTTGGTTTCGAGAATCCAATCCCAGGTCTCATCGGCCGTGTCGACCAGCTTTTGGGTCCAACCTACCCCGGCGCTGTTCACCAGGAGGTCGATACGGCCCAGGGAGGCCAGCGCTGCGCAGACCATATCCTTCACAGATCCACTTTGGCGAACGTCCGCTTCCAGCGGGAAGGCCTTTCGACCGAGGGACCGGATCGACTCGGCAACCTCCTCGAGTTGGTGCTGTGTGCGACTCGCGATCGCCACATCCGCTCCCTCGGCGGCAAATGCCAGGGCGATGGCCCGACCCAAGCCGCGTCCTCCCCCGATGACCAGCGCTTGTTTTCCCGAAAGACGTCCCATGGCGTGCCTCCCGCGCCGTTCCTCCCTGGCTGCGCGTCAGGATTCTAGTCCCGGGATGGAGATCTGGGAGGCTCCGGAACCAGCCGGCGCCTGGGGACCAAGTTGCCCACCTTTGGGCCCATCGACAAGGCGCCCAGAGGCAGAGAATTGCGCGTCTGGACGAAGAGGAGGCCGGCCCCAGCGACCCTGATTCCGAGGAATTGGCTTGTGCTGAGATTCTCGCTGAGCACAAGCCGGGCGAACCGCGCCGTGCGAACAGGGAAAGGCCCAGCATTCCATTCATTTGGATCGCCGACAGTCCCTGCAAGGCGTGGTTGTAAGACAGATGAGCCAGAGCGCAATTGCCAGAAGGGGAAGGGAGAGGGAGGGGATCCCCTCCAAAGGGAAGGCGGCGCAAATCAGCGCCCCTCCACCAAGGCCGAGAGGGAGGGCGGTGAGGACGAGCGGATCGGTCCCTTTACTACGCGCGAGCTCGCGCCCAAGGACGCCGAAGAGCGCCAATGCGACCAGACCGATGGCGACGGAGCCCAGCCCGAAGGGGGCTCCGAGTCCGCTTCCCCTCCAGAGAAATAGCGGGGCGCCCGCCCGGCTGATGAGGATTCCGGATAGCTGAACCGGAGCGGGGGTCTCTCGAAGGCGGATTACGCCCCGACCAAGATCCGGATGGGCAGGATGCTCATCAGAAGGGACAACGTTAGGGGCGGGAGGTACTGCAAATACCAGAAGAGGACACCCTTTCCGAAAGCCTAAACGCTCAGACCAGGGCTGCGAGTTGGATCCACAGATTTCGGTCCCGGGAGCATAGCGCTTGTGGCCTTCTCAGGAGAAGAGGCAGGAGAACCAGAAGCGCAGTGAAATCCCTCAGGCCGGCGAGCGTGATCCGCCCGACGAAGCGAAGGCCGAACTTGACGAAGACAAATGACGACCCCCAATGGAAACCGCGGCAAGGGATTCCGCCAATGCCTTGGCAGCGCTGGGAACGCGGGAGGATTCGATGGTTGGCATCTGGGAGAATCCGGGAAGGCGAATGGGTTACTCCCGGATCATGATGAGCATCATCTTGAACGGGCTGTGAGCGTGCAGGGCGTGGGGCTGATTGGCTGGGAGCTCAAGCAGCTCGCCGCCATGGATCTCGTGGGGTCTTGCGGAGATGCGCACTTCGGCTTCCCCCTGCAGAGCGTAGAGAAGGGCGCCATATGGGGCGGTGTGCTCGCTGAGTTCCTCCCCCGTATCAAAGGCGAACAGGGTTACCGTCCCGCTGGCTTTCTTAACCAGCGTCCGGCTAACCACGGCGCCCGACTGCACCTCAACGAGATCGAGGGCCAGAGTAGGGTGATCCAGAGCACCCGTTTGAGAGGCTGAAGAAACCATGATTTGCCCTTTCAGAGCGGCCCTCCGCGGTTGGGATCACAACCTTCCCGACTACGTGGCGAGCCATCGCAGGCATGCCCATCAAGGTCCAGGCGCATCTTCGGGCTGCCCATCTGGACTCACCCCCCTGGCGGACCGGGTCCATCCCTATCCGCCCTGGAAACCGCCCGCATCTTCATCTTCCGGGGTGAGCACGATCACGGGGATGACGCGCCCGGGAGCACGACGTGCGTAGGCGGCGAAGCCCGGATAGGCATGAATTGCCTGGGCCCAGTAGGCTTCGCGCTCCTCCGCCAAAGCTTCTCGAGCACGGTATGAACGTTTGAGTCGGCCGAGGGCGATCAAGGCGTGGGGATGACGGCGGAGGTTGTAGTACCAGCCCGGTTGATGGAGGCGCCCGTAGCTGGACGCAATAAGCACGATGCGCTTTCCATCTTGCAGCGCCACTAGAGGGGTGGTCCGAGGCCGCCCGGTTCTCGCTCCGATGGTCGTCACGAGAATCACCGGGAGTCCCGTAAGCCACCGCGTCAGTGAATGGCGACCTGCGGATAGACGCAGGATCGGAGCATCAACGAGGTGAAGAGTCGGCGCCAGGAGTGCGGACGCGGGTCGCCAAGCCGCGGCTCGTTGAATCAGGCGCTGCCAGCCAGGTGCCGAAGGAGCCGTGCGGCCCAGTCCAGGAATACTCGAGGCCTCCAGCTTGGTTGCGACCTGTCTTGGAGACAGCATAGCACAGAACGGCAGCCGCAGTTGCTCGCCGCCCGCTTGCAAGCGGATTTCGTCGGCAAGGGAGCGAGCCGAGTGGGCGAAGCAGGGGCAGGACCTTGAGACAGAGAGGAATCGATTCCTGGGGGGGCGCCCTTCCCGATTTGAAAGATCTGCCGCTTGGCCCCATAATGAAAGCGACGGGTTTCTCCCGCCGCTATGTGTCACTCGTGAGGAGAGGGTCGTGCGTCCCGCGTCCAATCCACTACGGGCAATTGTCCGGGCGGGTGCCTGCTATGGGGTAGCCAGAGCACGGCGAATCATGAGTTGGGCAGCTTGGTAACGAGCTGTGAATAGTGGTGCCGATGCCGCGCATCACCCTTAGTGCCATCTACCTTGCTGGGCTCCTGATCGCTGAGGGCCTGCGCCTTCCTCAGAGATTCAGCCGCGCCCGTTCTGGAGAGGCGTGGCGCCGTCCGGGCGGTCGCCAGCGTCTTGGAGAAGCACTTGTCCTGGCTGCCGTCATGGCAGGAATTTGGATTCTCCCCGCCGTGTATATCTTCACCGAATGGCTTCGCGCCCTCGACTATGCGCTGCCCGGGTGGACTGCTTGGCCGGCTATGGTCGTTTTCGTGCTGGGGCTCGTTCTTCGTTTGCGTGCGCAGACTGCCCTGGGTCGGGCGTGGTCGCCCACAATAGAAATTTCCGATGGACATCGCTTGGTGACCAATGGCATCTACGGTCGCATCAGGCACCCCATCTACACTTCGCTGGTCTTATGGGGCGCCGCCCAGCCATTCCTCCTGCAGAACATACTTGCGGGCTGGGGCGGGGCGCTTGCCGTGGCTCTGATCTGGCTCGTGCGGGTCCCAGCCGAGGAGAAGATGATGCGAGAAAGGTTCGGCGAGGAATACGTCCGATACATGAATCGAACGGGCAGAGCCATCCCACGCATGAAGTAGTCGGGCTGCCCAGCATCAATGAAAGCGCCACCCTGGCCAAGGATCCTGCGTGGCATTGCCAAAGGTTCATTCATCGCGATCGAGCCAGGCCCACCGGAAACACCTGTCTAGCCTGGACCGCCCGGGTAGGCCGTCAGAACGGCATGAACAACTTGCTGAAGCCGACTTGGCTGGGGCGCGGAAAGCGTCCATTCAACAGCCCCTCTAGCCCAACTCCAGCCAATCCGATTGTCAAGAAGACCCTCATTCCGTCGAGAACAGCCGGTGATCCAGCGGCGACGTCACGAGCAAACTCCGCAAGGATGCAACCCTACTGCGCCGCATAACCCTTGCCCTCCCCGATTTGACGTGCACAGATTTCGGGCCCCCTCACCCATACCGGGCGCAACTTGACTTGGTGCCCGGCGGGCCATACAATCACGGTAATTGAATAGGCAGCGCGGGGAAGAGACTCCGAGTGAGCGGAGCACCGAAGGGGCAAGCCACAACCCGGTGCAGGTTGGGGCGAATCTCTCAGGTCCAAGGGACCCCGGGCTCGAATCCTCTGGAAAGCGTTCCTTTCACCGAAGGGGCAACCCCCTAGCGGGGCGAATCTCTCAGGTATCTGCAACAGAGGACGCGCACTGCAAAGTGCGCGTTTTTCGTTTGCCATTCTCTGTGAGGGAGGCCAGCCATGAATTTCCCAAGCCATCTGAAATACACCCAGTCGGACGAGTGGGTCGGCCTGGACGGGAAGGCCGCCACCTTGGGCATTACCGACTTCGCCCAGTCGCAGCTTTCCGACATTGTCTACGTGGAGGTGACCGCCGACGTGGGCGCCTCCCTCCGAGGAGGAGATCCTGTGGCCTCGGTCGAGTCCGTCAAGGCGGCCTCGGAGGTCTACCTCCCGGTTGCGGGGACGATCTTGGAGGTCAACGAAGCCCTAGCCTCCAATCCGGAGGTCCTCAACAAGGACCCCTACGGGGCGGCCTGGATGGTGAAATTCACGCCCGCCGATCCAAAAGCCCTCGACGGGCTCATGGACGCAAAGGCCTACGAGGCCGATTGCGCCGAGCGCGAGCACTAGCGCCAGGAGGTGCGGGATGCCATACATTCCTCATACGGACCAAGAACGAGAGACCATGCTGGCGGTGATCGGGGTCCAAACGATCGACGAACTCTTTGCTGACGTTCCGCTCCAGGTGCGCTTCCCCCGGCTGGATCTTCCGGAACCCCTGTCGGAAATGGAGGCGATCCGGGAGCTGCGCGATCTCTCCGAGGCGAATCTCGAGACCCAGCACACCGCCTGCTTCTTGGGTGCGGGTGCCTACAACCATTTCATCCCTTCGGCGGTCCAGCATATTCTCCTGCGCGGGGAGTTTTACACGGCCTACACGCCCTACCAGCCCGAGATCTCCCAGGGCACCTTGCAGGCCCTCTTCGAGTATCAAAGCCTGATCACCAATCTCACGGGGATGGAAGTCGCGAACGCTTCTCACTATGACGGCGCCACCGCGACTGCGGAGGCGGTGATCCTGGCCCTAAACCAAGTTCGCCATCGCAAGAAAATTCTGCTCTCGCCCAGTCTTCACCCTCAATACCGGGAGGTCGTGCGCACGTATGTGCAGGGAGTGGACGTGGAAATCGGGGGGGACGAGCCGCCCAGGGATTGGCCCGATTTGCAGGAGCGCAGCCGGGCCGATTCCTTGGCCTCGCGGGTGGACGAGGAGACCGCCCTCGTCATCGCGCAGTACCCGAATTTCCTCGGGGAGGTGGAAGACCTGACCCCGCTGGCGGAATCCGTCCACCGCAAGGGCGCGCTCTTAGCGGTAGTCACAAACCCGATCGCCTTGGGTTTGCTCAAGCCACCCGGTGAGATGGGCGCGGATGTGGTCTGTGGAGAGGGTCAGCCCTTGGGAATCCCGCTCTCTTTTGGCGGCCCTTACCTTGGTTTTTTCGCCACTCGCCAGGCTTTCGTCCACAAGATGTCGGGGCGTCTGGTGGGACAGACACAAGACGCCCAAGGGAGGCGCGGCTTCGTTCTCACGCTTTCGGCACGGGAACAACACATCAAGCGTGCGCGCGCCAGCTCCAATATCTGCACCAACCAGGGGCTGATGACGCTGGCGGCCGCGGTGTACTTGAGTCAGATGGGCAAGCAAGGGCTGAGGCGGGTCGCCGAACTCTGCTATCACAAGGCTCACTACGCGGCCGAACAGCTCTCCCGGGTGGCAGGTTTCAGCCTGGTCAGCCGAGGTCCCTTCTTTCACGAATTCGTCCTGCGCTGCCCCAAGCCGATTGCCGAAATCAACCGCTTTCTGTTGGACGAGTGGGACATTCTGGGAGGCTATGACCTTGGCCGAGATTTCCCGGGGCTTAGGGATCACATGCTCATTGCCGTAACGGAAATGAACACGCGAGAGGACATCGACGGCCTCGTTACCGCCTTGGGTGAGTTCTCGGGGAAGGGAGGCGCGAAATGACGGAGCCACTGGTCTACGAGATCTCGGTTCCCGGTCGAGAGGGAGTGGCGCTTCCCACGACCGATGTCCCGGAAAGCAAGCTGCCATCCCACCTCCTGCGAGCGGATCTGCCCTTGCCCGAACTCTCAGAGGTCGACGTCGTGCGCCACTTTTTGGGCTTGTCCCAGATGAATTACGCGGTCGACAAGGGCTTCTATCCGCTGGGTTCCTGCACAATGAAGTACAACCCCAAAGTCAACGAAGACGCGGCTCGCCTGCCCGGGTTTGCTTTCAGTCACCCACTTCAGGACCCAAGCTTCTCGCAGGGCAATCTGACCTTGATGTACGAACTTCAAGAATGGCTGAAGGAGATCTCGGGCATGGCAGGGGTCTGCCTTCAGCCCTCGGCCGGAGCGCATGGTGAGTTCACGGGCGTGATGATCATGCGGGCCTATCATCGCAGTCGGGGCGACACCAAGCGCACCAAGATCCTGATCCCCGACTCCGCTCATGGGACCAACCCGGCAAGCACGACCATGGCCGGGCTGCAAGCCATTGAATTGCCTTCGGATGCGCGCGGCAACCTTGACCTGAAGTCGCTGCGCGCGATCTGTGACCAGACGGTCGCAGGGCTGATGCTCACCAACCCTAACACCCTCGGCCTCTTCGACGAAAACATCGAAGAAATCGTGAAGTGCCTGCACCAGTGCGGTGCCCTCCTGTATGGGGATGGCGCGAACCTGAACGCCTTGCTGGGTATCGTCCGGCCGGGGGACACCGGATTTGACGTCCTGCATTTCAACCTGCACAAGACCTTCTCAACCCCGCACGGAGGGGGCGGCCCCGGCTCGGGGCCGGTGGGAGTGGCCAAGCGCCTGATCGACTTTCTGCCGACGCCCATCGTGGGAATCGTCGCGCCGGGCGGCGAAGAGGAACCCCCCTTGTATGGATTCGTCACCCCCAAAAGAACCATTGGGCGCGTGAAAGCTTTTCACGGAAACTTTGGGATGCTGGTCCGTGCGTACACCTACATTCGCATGCAGGGAGCCAGAGGTTTGCGGGAGGTGGCCAACCATGCGGTGCTCAACGCCAACTACCTGCGAGTGCGCCTGCGCGAAACCTATCATGTTCCCTACGATCGCCTTTGCAAGCACGAGTTCGTGGTGGAGGGCAAGTGGGAACAGGCTCCCGGGGTCCGCGCTCTGGACATCTCCAAGCGTCTGATGGACTTCGGCTTCCATCCGCCCACAAACTACTTTCCCTTGATTGTGCCCGAGGCCTTGATGATCGAGCCCACCGAGACCGAGAGCAAGCAGACCCTTGACGCTTTCGTCGATGCGCTTCTGAAGATCGCCGAGGAGGCGAGAACTCACCCCGAACTCCTTACCGGGGCACCCCACAATGCCCCGGTTTCGAGATTGGATGAGGTCCGCGCCGCCAAGCAGCTCGTGCTCTGCTGCCGGCCCGTTTCTCTCAAGGCGGACCAAGAGGCCGCCTGAGGCGGGGGAGAATCATCCAAGGACCCGGGCCTACGCCCGGGTCCTTGTGTTGAGTTCAGACCTCCCCGGGCCAGGGGCCTACGTCAGTCTGCCCGCAAGGCAATGACCTGGCTGATTTGCTTGAGGATGTCCGGGGCCATCGCCCTGAAATGGGTCTTGTCCCGGCTGCCATCGATGGTGATCAGGGGAACCCTGGCAATGGTGTCGAGCCACTGCCTCAGGAGGCGCTCCATGATGGGGAGATCCTCCAGCTTGGCGATCTCGAAGGCTCGGCCTCTCCGGCGGTATCGCTGGGTGAGAAGGTCAAGGGGCGCGACCAGACGGAGGATGAGATCCGGGGGAGGCAAGGTTGCACGCAGGATGAGGTAAAGCCTTTCGCAAAGCGAGAACTCCGGATCGCTCAGGTATCCCTTCGAGTGAAAGAGCCGAGTGAAGACCTGGAAGTCCAGATCCAGGCCGCCGTCTTGGATTCCTGGCTCCGGGCCCTGGCGAATGGCCAACTCCTGCTCGGCTCGAAAGAGGAGATAGTCCAGCTGGTTGGCGAGCCCAAATCGATGAAGGTCATGGGCGAACGCCTCCTGAAACGGACGTTCGCGGTGTTGCTCCACCCCGGTCACCAACCGCCCGTTTCTCGCCAATACCTGCGTCAGGGTGGTCTTGCCCGCACCGGAGTTGCCAACCACCGCAATCAGTTTGCCCACGGGGTGCTTTCGTCTCGGCTGGAGGGTTCCCCTGGGTTCGGCGAGGGCGCGGCGGCCCCGGTGGAAAATGCCGGGAATTGCAGGGGAGTGGCGAAAGAAAGGTCGGAACGAATGCCCGCCTCCGCATCACTGGGCCGGCGCCGGCCAGAATCACGATTCGAGGCTTCCCACGGCGTTCTCGACCGCCGCGAGGATCTCACCCGACCGGACCACGGGCACCAACTTGTTGTGGTCCACATACAGGGGGCGGTCCTCATCCAGGTGCTCCACATACTTGCGGATCACCTGATGGGCCATCTGGGTCCCCCGGCCGGGCGCGAAGGCACGGAAATCCAGACCCTGGGCCGCAGCCATGAACTCGATGGCGAGGACCCCGTAGGCGTTCTCGAGAATCTGGGCATTCTTGATGGCTGTGTTCATGCCCATTGAGACAAAGTCCTCTTGGTCCGCCGCGGCCGGGATGGATTCGATGCTGGCGGGGGCCGAGAGGATGCGCTGTTCCACGATCAGACTGTCGGCGGTGTATTGGCTGAGCATCATGCCGGAAAACATCCCCGCCCCTTTAGTCAGGAAGGCCGGCAGCCCTTCGCTTAGGGCGGGATTGGTCAGGCGATTCAGTCGCCGCTCGGAGAGCACGCACACCATGGTGATAGCTGCGCCGACCAGGTCCATCGGCAACGATACCGGCGTCCCCTGGAAATTCGCGCCCGTCAGGGTCAGCTTGTACTCCGGAAGGAAGATCGGGTTATCCCCCACCCCGTTGAGTTCTATCTCCACTTGGGTCTTAGCCCAGGCAACGGCATCGTGAGCGGCCCCGATGACTTGGGGTGAGGAGCGCATCGAGTACGCATCTTGGACTTTGGTCTTGACCTTTCCAGTGAGGAGATCACTGCCCTGGATGCACCGCATGATCGCTTTTGCGCTCCTCACGGCTCCTGGGAATCCACGAACCTGGTGAAGGCGAACATCATAGGGCTTCATGTTGGCCAGCAGGGCTTCCAGGCTCATGGCACAGGCGATTTCCGTCTGTTTGAGCCAGCGATTCATGTCATAGAGATGAAGCGCGCTCATCGCCGTGAGCAAGTTCGAGCCATTTATCGCGGCCAACCCATCGCGCGCCTGCAGGTCGGGGACTGGGATCCCCGCCTTGGCCATGGCCTCTCTTCCCGGGAGGCGCTTTCCTTCAAGAAAGGCCTCGCCTTCGCCCATCAACAGGAGCGCCATCTGAGCCATGGGCGCGAGATCCCCCGAAGCTCCCACGGAGCCTTTTTGGCAGACCACCGGGGTAAGACCTCGATTCAGCATTTCCACCAGGGTTTGGGTGATCTCGGCTCGGCATCCTGAGTTGCCATGCGCGTGGACATTGATTCGGCTCGCCATGGCACCGCGCACATACTCGATGGGTGCCGGCTCTCCAATCCCCGCGGCGTGGTTGTAGATCAAGTAACGCTGGAACTGCTGAACCTGTTCGTCGGACAGGACAACCTCGGAGAACTCGCCGATTCCGGTGTTCACCCCGTACATGATTTCGTGCGCCCGGACTTTGTCTTCCAGCATCCGCCGGCAGGTCTGAATCCGTTCAAGTGCCTCTGGGCTGAGCTCCACTTTCTCTCCGAAGCGTGCAATGCGCACCAGCTTCTCGACCGAAAGGCCGGAACCATCGAGCAAGATACTCATTTGTGATCTCCTTCGTTAGGCAAGCAGCCGACAGGCCCTCCGAAAGCGGGAGAGCCGAGCTCGCGCGGACCCTGCCTGGCCCCAGGGGCCCCAACTCGCCTGCGGCGGGAGGCCGCCGCGGGGAAGTGTACATCAGCCGCAGCGAACTTGAGGCTCGCGGGCACTGACATCTTCGGGAGACCCCTTGGCCCCAAAAGAACCACTTTGCCATGTGGAGCAGGCCCTGTCGCCGGGGACGACGGCTGGAAATGCCCGCCATTCCCTGGAACCGTGGTTGATGGGCCCGATCCGTGACTTCGGCCGCGGGATCGGCAGGCACATCCCCCGCGCCCTTGTCTCCGTGGGGGCAGGAAAGACAGATCAATTGGGGTAGCTCAACGCGTAGACAATAACCCAGCGATCGCTGTATACCGGTTTGCCCCAACCGTCCTTAGATCCCGTTCTGGACACATAGTAGAGCGGTGGCCTCACCCGCTTCACATAGTCCAGTTTCAACGCTTCCTCCCGAAGATCCGAAGACCGTATCCTGTCCTCCATTAACTTGAAATCACTCGAGGCCAGGACCTCCGCATCGATATAGTAGTAGGTCATGGGCTCATCCGCCCGCAACTCAAGGAGTCGCATCCGTTCCAGCCTGCGAAAGACGGGAGTGTCCGGCTGGTTCGGTGCCTCTTCGATGAAGAGCGCGTTCTCCGGCGTAGAGGCGTTGGCCCAGCGAATGTATGCGAGAGACGCCGGCCAACTGGCCGGGGGCTGAGCCACGATGATCCGTGCGACCGTTAACGCACCCTGAACTTGCAGAGCCGCCCCCAGTGGGACCTTGAAGTTCTCGATGAGCTCGATCATCGGCGAGATGGCCTGCGAAATAACGATCAGGGTGCCAAGGTAGACAACCAGCCCCCTCCCCAAGGAGCTCATCTTTCGCCAGGGAAGCCCATCGATGGCAGTAGCCGCGCCCGCCACTAGGCACACCTGAAGAGGCAGCGACCCGTTTATGGATAGATTGTTTGCCTGACTCGTGTCCCTCACCAAAAAGAGAAGGATGAAGCCGATGATTGGAAAGGCAATCAGGAACCGCCGCCAGACGGACGACCTCTTCCAGGCGCCCAGCGCGACCCAGCCGAGAAAGACGAGCAATGGGAAACCTACCTCAATCATCAATACCCACACAGCGGCCACGGGGAGGCCCAGCACGGTCAGGACTCGATCCAGCACGGCGAGCTTGTAACTTGACGAATTCAGGAACCGCTCAAGCAAGGGAACCCGAAACGAGCTCCAAGTAAGCCGCACCGAATTCGCCGTGGTCAGCTGGAAAGGCTGGGCAGAGCCCAGGACAAACACGGCCAACCATCCCGCAACGCCGAGCAGGACAGAGGTCTTGGACTTGGCGATGCCGATCCGTTCTCGCAGGCCCAAATCCCCCAACCGGCGGGGGTGTAGCAGCCAGCGGCTTGCGTATAGGATTGCAATGATCAACAATCCGAGGCATTCGGCAAGGAAAATCTCCGCGCTCGTTCCCAACGAGAAGGCCATCAGGAGCCCGAGGAGCACCAGTCGCAAGGCGACGTGAGCTCTCAGGTTGCGCCAGGCAATGAGAACTAGCAAGAAGGCCATGAGCCCGGCGATGTGTTGCGGGTAAGCCATCAGGCGATCGAGCAGGCTGGGGATGATCGTACGAGAGACCAGCCAAGCGACTCCCTTCTGCCAGTTTTCCGCGCCCCCTGGAATGGCCTGGACAAAGAAGTCATACCCCCCCGCAACGGTAAGAAAGGCGAACCCAAGGATGCGCGCCATCCAGGACCTCAGGTTCATGCGCAGGAACCAGTACAAGATTCCCAGATAAGAAATCGTCTGGACAACCGAATGGACTGCGAGCGATTGGGCCAATGAGGAGCGCACGAGTTGCTGGCTGCCGAGGAGAGCAGGGTAGATCAGCGACCAGCAGTAGTAGGCGAGCCGGGCGTCGGGGAAGAAATAGTGGTCTGAAGGCAGACCCGTCCGGGCCACCGAAACCAGCTCGGCAAGCTGCCAATGCGTGTCATAAGGGCCGAGAGAAAGCGCGGCGGATCCGTGGACCAGGGCGTCGGCTCTGGGGAGACTGAGCAGGACTGCAACCCCGGCAATCACGAACACTGTGATCAGCCATTCTGTGGAGGAGACGGCACCTCCGCCTCCATTTTGGGGGCGAAACGCTATGGTAGGCCGGTGGCCGGTGGTGATGAGCAGGATGGAAGTCAGCCAGAGAGCACCTGTGATGGCCGCATACAGGCCAAACGAGATCTGGATCCTCCCAAAATCGGACGAGGCCCCGAACAGAAAGGGGACCATTACGAGAGAAAGAGGCACCGAGAGCATTACCTTCGCAATCCAGTGGAGGCCTCGCACGCGAACAGCCGTGAGAAGAGCTAGTCCAGGTAGTAGATAACAGAGCCCACTCAGGGCGAACATAAGCAATGACGATGTCATCTTGGCTCCTCTGAAGCACTCGCCGTCAGAAGAAACGTCGGCCCGAAGCGCCGGCAACCCCATCTTACAACGTATCCGGCATTATGACCTTCACACCCCATGTACAAGAATGAGTTTCGCCACCGCCTTGATCCGTCCCACCTCATCCACCAGACTCGCCAGTCGATGCGGCTGGAGGGCGTACACCGTCAGAAGCCCAAGCGTGACGGCCGGAAACACCAGGCCATACACCCCCGGCCAAGGGCCCAGGAATTCTTCACCTGCGCGCGAAGACATAATACCCTCCGTGGGAACTCACTCGCACGAACTCCGGATCGTCTGAAATCCACTTGTGCAGGGGCTTTGACTCGACGGTGACCACAAGGCCAATTCTCTCTTGGTCCAGCCGGCTTTGCCACTCCACCTCATTGGTCGGTGGAATGTACACCACCATGATGCGAAAATCAGGACCCTAGAGGGGATAGACAAACTGCACCAGGTCGCTGTAGGTGACCCCGGGCGGACTTATGTGGGTCTCGTTTTCCACGTAAGGAAGGGCCCCTCGCCCTTCCCATGCAAATTCGGCGCTCGACCGCGTGAAGTCCGTTCTCCAAGCCATGTAATCTCGCAAGACACGGGGATCCACTCTCCCCAGGTCCATGGTCAAGAGAATCACGAAGCAAGCCCCCAGAAGGACTTCTGCGCACAGGACTCGCTGCACGCCTTGTTTCAATCGGCCGAAGATCCAAGCCAGGGCTGGCGCTCCCAACAGCACGATGGGTATGCCATAGCGAGGGACCCAGAAAGCGGGAGTCGCGGCAAGGCTGAGGAGGACCAACAAGGTGATCAGGGTCTGCTCCCACCTTCGTCGAACGATGTTGTGAATTGCCCAGACTAATAAGGAGGGCAGGCCGAGAAAGAACCAGAGTGGGCCCGACCCGGACACGCTCTCGTCGTAAATCGATGCATACGGCTCCAGCCAGATCATGACGAGGCGCTCCGGCAAGGGCGCCTTGAGAAGGTTTGGAGGGGTATTCGTCGTAATGAGCTCGGCGGTTCCCCTCTCCCCCGTGAAGAGGGTGTGGCCCGCGAGGCGAACATTGAAGGGGGCCAGAGGGTTCCTGAACAGCACGATATTGCGGAGGTAGGGGTACCCTCCAAGGGCTAGGGCAAGGATGGCCGCCACGAGAATCGGAAAAACGATTCCTGCCTGTCCGCGTTGTGAGGCAAGAGAGCCGAGATGGCTTCGGCGAACGGCCAGCTTCACCATGAAGAGGATGGCTAATCCCGCGGCGTAGAACAGCCCGGCATACTTTATCGCCGCAATCAGTCCAATGGCGGTCCCGGCCAAGACGGCCAGCACGTATTCTTGCACTTCCGCCGTCCGATCCGGGACAGAGGCCAGAATGCAATACACTCCCATAGCGAAGACGGAGGCCATCAGCGCATCGCCGTGAGCACTAACCTGCTGGATCACCATCGTCGGGGCAAACGCAAAAACGGCGGCTCCAGCCGCGGCCCCATTCCGCGTTGCTCCCCAGTGTCGGGCAATCCCATACACTGCGAGCGCCCCGGTCAGAATCCCAGGGAGTGCCGCAAGATCAACAAGCTTGTCGACCCCTACAAAGATCAGATTCCACAGAGCAAGCAACTCCCCGCCAAACGGGTAGGTGGTAGTGCGAACCCCTGGGCTGATGATCGGCTCGACGGCGTGAGCCTGATAGATGTAGGCCATGATCGGGAAGTGGTACACGAGCGCGTCCCACTCGCGAGGAGGGAGGAAAAAGGCCTGAACAGCGCTGCGCGCTGCGGCCACTGCAACCAGAAGGAGCAGGGCCCACACGAACCTGGAGGGGCGAGCGGCCCTGATTTGCGCCAACCACTCCTTTTGCCTGCGGAGGATCTTGGTTCGAACAGGCCAGACGCCAGCAAAAAAGATCCCGGTAGCCAGCCCCAGATTAGTGGCTGCTAGCACCGGTCCATACAACGCACGGGCCAGGCCAATGCCTAGCTCGGTTGCGATGACCTGGGCCATGCAGAGAAGACCCGACCCCACGATGGCAAACGGAAGGTTCTGGCTCTGCCCGGCCAACCATAAGAACCATGTGATCCAGATCACCCCAGAAAGCGTGACGAGAAGCAGCATCCCGGCCCAGGTTCGCAGATCGCCTTGAGGAAATCCAACATCAAGTCTCTCGCCCTCTCTCCCCTCCAATCAATCGGCGATGATCCCTCCGTACCCGCATGCGACAAGCCGAATGGCGAGGGGCGCAGCGCCTATCCACCCACGCCTCTTCTCTAGGATATCGGCTCAGGCCGGATAGGATGTTGATAGGAGCTCGTCTGATCCTGCAGGGCATGTGTTCACTGCTCCTCAAGCTTGCGGAGATCAATCCATCCGACGAGGATGCTACTCCTCTCGGCACCTCGTGATGGTCCAGCCGGCAGTGACTCCTTCCAGCGGCTTGCGCAGCGGGGCAGGAACCGCAAGAAGGAGAAACAGGGCTAGCCCTGTTTCCAGCGCAGGTGGGACCGGCCCGGAATCCAGAGTCCCGATGAGCCAGAACGAAGCCCCAACGAGCACAGTCGCCAAGGTGAGGAGCAACCCTTCGCATCAGCCAAGATCGTCAAGGCTCACGATCCGGTGAAGCCTGCAGCCCGGGTGGTAGCACGTGACAATCGTGATCAGTGCCAATGCCGCCCAGCAAATCAAATGGCTCTCCTCCCGGCCCTGGTTCGCAGATGGTGACGTTCGGATCACAATATACAACCTTCCCGAGACCGGTCGTCGCGTGGCTTCGAGCCACGCTGAGGACCTCCACATTCCTGAGCTTTACGTAGCGAGAGCCGGCAGCCGCGTTCGGGAGGCTCTTGCCCTTCGCTACCGCCTGCAACTCTGTGAGTTGCCATTGACCCGTCTGGGTAATCAGCTGTTTCCCTTGGCGGGCAGACGGCTTCGCCCTTTTCGGGGTTGTGATCGTGCATGGTCCCCCTGGCGAGGCCTCGCCGCGCGCCTCTTCTTGGGTGGATCGAGGAGGGTTCCCCGGCACGTCTCGGATCCACAGTGGCACGGGTAGAGCCTCCTGGCCTCGGAGGGGCTGAGCCCTTCTCGCTGAAGGTGGTAGTCGTATGTGAGTTCCTCCCCGAGGGCGATCTCGCGGGTCGCCTCAATGAAGACACGCCCGTCCTCGATGAGCGATTCGCAGTTCGGATCGCACGAGTGATTGATGAACTGCGCCTCATTTCCTCCCCGCCCCGCATCGATGATGGTGCGGCGATCCAGCGTGAACAGAAGCACTCGCCCGGAGGGATTCTCATCGTCGTCGTAGCGTGCATCCGCTTCCTCCGGCGTGATGAGCTCGCCAGCGTACTCGATGACTCGGACGCCCTTGCGAATGCGCTTTACGGCGAAGGCGCCCAATCCATGGATCGAGGAGCGACGAATTCGAAAGAAAAGTTCTGACATGTCCAGGCATCGTCCCCAAATGGACCGCGGGGGGAGCATTGCTGGCGATGACAAGGCGCAAGCCCGAATGTTTCCATCTAGACGGGCGAGTCTCCGAGAGGTGGGAAAAAGAGGGTCCCCCTTGGCCTGGCGGTCGCTGGGCGCTTGAAGAACTCTCCCAGCGGCCGCTGCCAACCCGCCGGGAGGGGCTTTATCTCGCGCTGCGGAACACCAGGCATGCGTTCTGTCCTCCGAAACCGAAACTATTGACCAGGACGTTGGCGACAGGTTTCTGTCGAGCTTGGTTGGGGACGTAATCCAGGTCGCATTGTGGGTCGAGCGTGTGGTAGTTGAGGGTGGGCGGAAGCAGGCCGAAAAGGATGGCCTGCACGGCCGCCACGCAGGAAATGGCCCCCGCTCCCCCCAACATGTGGCCGAGACTGGCCTTGATGGAGCTCACCGGGACACGCAAAGCTGCCTCCCCCAGGGCTTGCTTGATCGCCAACGTCTCTGCCAAGTCGTTCATCTGAGTGCCGGTCCCGTGAGCGCAGATCCAATCCAGGCTCTCCGGGGCGGTCCTCGCATCCAGCAGCGCTCCGCGGATTGCCCTAGCGGCGCCCTCACCGCTCGGGGCCGGGGCCACCGTGTGATAGGCATCTCCGGTGAGGCAATAGCCGGCCACCTCGGCCAGGATGCGCGCGCCCCGGTCTTGCGCATGGTCCAGGGTCTCCAACACCAGAATCGCCGCGCCTTCCCCCAGGACGGTGCCATCTCGATCCCGGTCGAAGGGGGCGCAGGCTTCCTGTGGAGGAACAGGCCGCGAGGACAAGGCACCGAGACGGCTGAAGGCCGTGATGGAAAAGGGGGTCAGCACACTATCCGTGCCCCCACAGATCATCACGTCCGCCTCGCCCAGGGCCAGCGCCCGGGCGGCGTTGCCAACGGCCACGGTCCCGGTCGCGCAGGCTGCGACCGGTGCGCCAATCGGGCCCTTGGCCCCAAAGTGGATGGACACATAGCACGCGGCGGTGTTAATCAGGATTGCGGGAATGAGGGAGGGATTGACACCCTTGGGCCCTCGCTGCTGGAAAACCAAACGTTGTTCTTCAATGATGCTGGACCCGCCGAGCGCGCTGCCGATTTCCACCCCGACCCGGGTTCGGTCTTCATGCTCCAGGTCCAGGCAGGCCATCCGCAGGCCCTCATCGGCGGCTGCCACAGCATAGTGCGTAAAGGCCGCCAGCCGCCGAGCCTCCTTGCGGTCCAGGTAGTCCTCGGGATTGAATCCCTGCACCTTGGCAGCGATCTTAACCGGCAATTCCTCAGCCATCAGTTCGTCCAGGGTTGCGACCCCGGACTCGCTGTGGGTAAGCCTTTGCCACGTCGTGGCCAGATCATTGCCGAGAGGCGAGATCACTCCCAGGCCCGTCACCACGATCGGTCGTTGTGCTGCCTTCATAGTCGTCGGTCCGTATTCCATGAGGTGAAAGTGCTGCGGGAAGGCTGTGCCATGCCGTTCCGCCTGGCGGGGCAACGGAGCGATTGTAGCGCATCATCTCCCTGGGGGTGGGGGCTTTGGCTCCATCGAGAGGCGCTTTCCGGGCGTCCAGTCTGTAGGGCCACGTCCTGCCTCAAGGGTGCCGGGTCTTGGGCTTCCCGCCCGGCGGTCCTCTTGAGTGGGGCCAACCTCGGAGCAAAGAGCGGGAAGGCCGTGGGGGGGTCCTCGGGCGCCTGCGAGACTGCAAGCGGTTCCCGATCTTCCAGATTCCGCTGGGACGAAACTCTGCAGGAATGGGAGGATGGACTGCGCCCAAAGCCCGAGGGCACGCCCTGGAACGCCCGCAGAGATTCCGAGCCGGATCGAGGCACGCAGCGGGGGTACAGGGGCTCGGTCTGGCGAGGCGGCAGGACCTTTCGTGCGGACCGCCCTCAAGATGGCAGGGATTGCTGCCACCTGTGAGAATTGGACCGCGATCCGCAGGGAGTCCACCCGCTCGCCCTCGCCGGAGAAAGGGGCAGGCAGAATGCGGGCGGTCCCCCAGAGGATGATCAGGGCGATCGCCAGGGTGCTCCCCACCAAGAGGGTGCGCCGCGGAGCGACACCCCAGAGCTCGACATGGCTTAGGCGCCGCGCAACATTGGACACCGGGGGAGTAATCCTTCTGATCCTCCGACGGACAGAACTTGGACCCCGGGTTCCCTTCTCAGCTGGAAACGATCAGTCCCACTCCGATAAGACAAAGTACGATCCCCAGCTTCTGGATCGTTTTCACCTTCTGCTTTGATATTGCGCTGGCCAGCAGGACGGTGACTGCGGGCGACATGGAAGAAATAACCGCGGCAAGCCCGAAGCGGGTAAGCTGCGACGCGAGCAAATAGAAGACGTTGCCTCCCGCGTCGCAAAGGCCGGCCGCCAGGGGCAGCGGGGACCGAATCGAAAATGGGGCGCTGGATCCACGCAACGTCAGCATGAGCACCGCAAAGAGTAGCTCAACGCCCTTGGAGATGACCAAGGGCGAAAAAAGGCTCCCATGTTGGACCTGGGCAATCAGCACGAAGAACCCTCCAAATCCCAGTCCCGAAAGGATGGCCAGCGCCAACCCCTTTCCTCCCGGCCCATCTTGAGAGCGCCTGGAAATCATCCAGATCCCGCCCACGCCGGCGGCAATCCCGAACCATTTTGCTGCCGCGAAGGGCCCTGACAGGAGGGCATTCAGACCCACCGGCAGGATCACGCTCACGACCGCCGAGGTTGGCGCGACCAGTGCCGCCTCCGCCTCAGCCAGGCCTTGATACAGAGAGGCAATCCCGATCGCCCCGGCTAGGCCCGCCGCGGCACTCCATAGAATCGAAGAGCGGTCGGGCCAAGCCTCGCCGCGGATCGCTGCCGCTACGGCGAGGCAGATCAGACCCGCGAGCGAGCCCAGGGCAAGAATCTGGAATGGATTGCGATGCCGAGTGGAAAGACCTCCAGCGAAATCGCCAGTGCCCCAAACAACCGCGGCGAGGAGTGCCGCCATCCCCCCGAGAGCGTCGGCTGGGTTCATGGGATTCCTTGTGACCTGGGTGCGCCTTGGGACCCGCCTTTTGAGCTGGCCCTTTTGCCAGGAGGCGTCGAGCATCGGCTCTCACACTGGCGCCCGGATTCGGTGATCTCAAAGGTGAGGCAGAAGCGTTTGCGGTCGGGGAAAGAATCTGGGCAGACCCGGCCAAGGGCCGTTGGGCCCCCGATGCTACAAGCCCGCCTTCTTCAGGATCTGCTCCACGTGAGCAACCGTCAGCGGATGGTTCCGATCACGATAGCGTTCGAACAGAGGCCTGGCCAGCCCTCGGCTCCACTCCTCCTCCGTCAAGGCCTGGAAGAGCTGGCCGAGCGCCGAGCGATTGCCCACCGTCTGCGCGAATCGCTCCACGTTGGACATCACTTCGCGGTAACCGCTGGCGATCGCAACTTGAAAGAAGTCAACCAGAATTGCCGTGTAACGCACCTTGGGTAGATCGAACAGTTGCTCCAAGCGGCGGCAGTCTTCGACCGGAATCCTCCTCGGCAGGAGCTGCAAGAAAAGGAGGACCTGTTGTGGAACCCAGCTGGAAACGGCCTCGGGGTCGGGGAAGATCCCCTGTTGATAGCCAGCGAGCTTGGCTCGCACGTCGTCATACAGGACGGAACTCTGCTGGGGGCCATCTGCCGGGTACCCGGGCTTGTATATCCATTGGTCAACATCCACCCGGCGAACAGCCTCAGGCAGTTCGCCCGTCAGGAAGCGGACAAACTCCTCCGTGCTCAGTGACTGGAAGCGGTAGGTTGAGATGTACTTCTGGATGAAGGCGTCAAATGCCTTCCGGCCAACCGCCTCTTCGAGCGCCAGCAGGAACATGCTGCCTTTGACGTATGAGACTTGCGAATAGACCTCTTCTGGATCCAGGCCCTCCTGGGAGAACTTCAAGCAAGTCTCCTTCGCGTTTTCCCCAAAGCGGTGCATGTCTTCGAACAAGTGGTTCAGTCCCACCACGCTGACCAGGTTGTTGAAGTCGTGTCCACGAAGCAATTCGGTGATCCGCCCCTCGGCGTAAGTGGTCCATCCCTCGTTCAGCCAGAAATCCTCCCAGGTGGCATTGGTCACGAGGTTGCCGGTCCAAGCGTGAGCCAATTCGTGCGATACCACATCGGTCCGGCTTCGGTCCCCCAGGACAACCAGGGGGCTCAAGAAGGTCAGGCGTGGATTCTCCATGCCTCCGAATGGAAAGGAGGGAGGCAGAACCAGGATGTCGTACCGATCCCACAGATAGGGTCCGAGTAACTGCTCGGCCGCGGCGATCTTAGCCTCATTTTCGGCGAACTCCCAGGCCGACGGCCCCACCATCTCTGGCTCCGCATAGATCCCCGTGCGACTCCCAATTTCCCGGAATTGGATGTCCCCCACGGCCAGGGCGAACAGGTAGGAGGGGATGGGCTGGCGCATGCTGAACTTGTAAAGCGTGCTCTTTCCCATGCGCTCGGTTCCGACGGGCTCGGCCGCCATCACGGCGGTCAGCGCATGGGGAACCTCCAGCTCGGCTTCATAGGTAAGCCGAACCGAAGGGGTATCCTGACAGGGGAAGATGGAACGCGCCTGTATCGATTGGCACTGGCTGTACAGAAATGGTAGCTTGCCACCCAGGGTCTGGCTAGGCTTCATCCACTGCAGGGCCATGGCGTCCGATGAAGTTGTGACTTCAATGGCGAACTGGGTGACTTGGCGCAGGTTCTTCAGATGGAGACGCTCGCCGAGGATCGCATCGCGGCGGTCGATCTCCCAGGGGAGGTTGAGACCATCGGCGGTAACGCGCTCCACGTGCAGGCCGCGGGTGTCGAGGAACAGGGAGCCCGAGGCCGGCTTCTGCAGAGCGTAGTGCGCTTTGACGTGGAGCATACTTTCGGAGAAATCCGCCCTGATCGAAAACCGAATCCGCTCGACCGTGCCCTGGGCAAGGTCGCTATAGGAGTGAGGATCTCGAAATCCCATGCCTTGTTTCCCCTTTTCTGAATTTGGGCTTGCCCAGTCGAGGCAAGACCCGAAGTCAAGTATAAGGCGAAATGCAGGCTGACAGCCGTCGGACGGCTGAGGGGTGAATGCGGGATGGCATTCGCGAGGATGGCGGGTCCCAATTGGCCGAGCGCGAGCAGGCAATCGGTCCTGAGGCCATTGGCTGCGATGACCAGAACCAGGAACGAGCCCAAGGGAACGACCGGGGCCCCTATGATGTTGCGGCGGGAGCTGGCAAGGTATCCGACGGGCGCAACACGGCAGCAAGCGTGGGCTTCACTCGCGCGCAAAAAGATCGGGAGGTTCCTTGCCCATCCGATCTCTTTGCCTTGGGCCTGCGGCATCCAGGCCCGCAAGCTTTGGGCCGGGAGGGAGAAGCAAGGTCAATCCGCCCTCCGATTGGCGCTCCTGCGCACGGGATGGGGCCTTCCGGTTCTCGCATGATCTGATGGTAGAATTCAAAGCGGCCAGCATTCTTATCGGACCCCCCCGGACTATGCTGGCAGAATACCAGTCCGACCCATCCCTGGCTCGCTGGAGGAGAACAATGACGGCAAAGACCAAGAGGGTGTCACTCTTGATCGTTGGCTTGGTACTGATTTCCGGGTGCAGCAGCATCCGAGGCACGGTCAAGCACACAGTCCTGGGTGAGCCGACATCGAGCGCAAGCACAGCGGGCGTATTTGAGGTGATCCTGCCGGACGGCACAAGCGTGCCAATGACCATGACTGCGCTGAGGGCACTCCCCTATCAACAGATCACCTTGAGCGGAAATCACGAGGCGGGACCCAGCGTGACGGATGTACTCACGGCTGCTGGAGTCACCGACTTTACTCAGGTTACCGTGACCGGTAGTGGGGGGGCAAGCATCACCCTCACCCGCGACCAACTCAACAACGAGGTTATCCTGAGTTACAACAAGACACTAGGGACCGCCAAGCTTGCCGCCATGACCATCCCGGAACCCCAGTGGATTCTGAATGTGAACCAGGTCGTGGTTAAGTAGCCGCCCTTCGGCCTCAGCCCCGAGAGCCTTGCCCTTCGGTCAGGTCTGCCGAGGTGGTCGCGTGTTGCAACTCGCCCCGTCCCTCGCCGAAAGGGGGGTGCACGTGACCACCATCGTAGGCTTAGGGTGATGACGAATATTAGGGTGTGGCCAGAGAGCCAGGGTAAGCGCGTCTCAACCTTCGCTCTACTCCTCCCCGTACGGATTTTGACAACGTCCCTCGACGCCCTGGCTCCTCTGACCGTACGGCGCATCTTAGCGGTGGGCGGGGTCCGGGGGCAGAGGAGTTAGACCGAAGGATCCGAAACGGATCTGCGCGTCAGCTGAGCAGGGCCAAGCTCGACCTTCCATCGCGTTTTTCTCAAGTTGTCTTCCTGAAGCCCAGCGGTAGGAAGCTCTGCCCTGTACAATGGCAGCGGAGGAGAGGGCATGACCCGAACTCTGATCCGCAACGTGGACGTGATCACGCTCGACGAGCAAAGCACCGTGTTGCGTGGAAGCTGGCTCGCCATAAGTGACAGGACGATTGTCGGCGTCGGGCAGACCCCGCCGGGTTTTGAGCCGGATGAGACCGTGGATGCCACCAATCATGTCGCGATACCGGCTTTCTTCAACGCGCATTGCCACAGCCCCATGACCTTTGAGCGAGGCTGGGCCGAGGATTTGTCCTTTCCGCGCTGGCTGAATGAGAAGATCTGGGTGGCCGAGTCCGCGCTCGGCCCCGAAGACGTCTACTGGGGAGCCGCTCTCGCCGCGTGCGAGATGATTCGAGGAGGGACCGCGGGGTTCAACGATCACTACTTCTATATGGATCGCGTGGCCGAGGTGCTTGAGCAATCGGGGATGAAAGCGGGGTTGGCCTGGTGTGTCTTCGGCATTGGCGACGAGAAGGAGATCGGGGCGAATCTGGACGGAACCCTCGCGTTCATCGACCGTTGGCGGGATCGCGCTGACGGTCGCCTGCACCTGTTCCTCGGGCCTCATTCTCCGTATATCTGTCCGCCTGCGTTTCTGGCGCGGGTGGCCGAGTTGGCTCAAAGTCGAAGCCTGGGGATCCATTTGCATGTTGCCGAATCGCAGCAGCAAGTCGATAACTCCCTGCGCGAGTACGGGCGGACCCCTGTGGAGCATCTGGAGAGGCTTGGGGTTCTGGGCGCGCCCGGGGGTTGCATTGCCGCCCATTGCTTGGCGGTAAGCGATCAAGACCTGGACATCCTGGCCCGGCATCGGGTCACCGTGCCCCATGCACCGATCACCTACATGAAGCTTGCGATGGGGGTGAACAATTTGGCTCGCTTTCTGGCCAAGGGCGTGAACGTCGCAATCGGGACCGACGGCCCGGCTTCGAATGGTGATCTGGACATGCTCGCCTCCCTGCGAGAGACGGCCATTCTCCAGAAACACGAGCAGCGAGATCCTCGCGCGACCCCCGGGGACTTGGTGCTGAGAATGGCGAGCCGGAATGGGGCAAGGGCAGCCGGTTTTGTCGATTCGGGGATGATTTCCTCCGGGTCGGCCGCCGACATTGCGCTCATCGACATGGACCGTCCCCATCTCCTCCCTCGCCATGACTTGGTGGCCAATGTGGTGCACTGCGCCAAGGCGGCGGACGTGACTCACCTGATGGTTGACGGTCGCTGGCTGTATCGGGATGGTGAGTTGCTCACGCTGGATGAGGAGAAGATCAAGGCCGAGGCAGAGCAGCGGGCACTGGGTTTGGTCCGCAGGGGCATGCATCCGGTCAGAGAGTACCGCGGCTGACGATCTGAGATAGGTGAGGTGACATTCCTCGGGATCGACCGATGAGTTAGACCTCGCGCTCCAGGGGGATCCGGGCGAGCAGGACAGACCGCCCGCCTGGCGAAATAGGGTTAGTACGCGGCGACGGCGCTGACCAATTCCCCAGAAGTCGGGGATATCCGCGATCTCCCGGCCCCAGACGAGATTGCCGCTGCGTGAAGCTGGCTCGTCTCACCACTCAGCTCGGCCGTTCACCCAGTCGTCCCTAGTCCTCTCGCTGCTCACGGCTTCGTGCCCTCGAACGATACCCGCGCTGGTGCCCACGAGTCGTGGGTGGCAGACCCTTGCGACGGTCTTGCCTGACCGATGGGCCTCGCGCACAGGCCTTGCGACCCTCTCAAACTGCCGCAACTTGTCGGGTGCCCATCCGTCGGGGATCACTGCGTCGTTGGAATTATCGGCCCGAGCCTTTTCGCAGCCTTTACCTGCGTGAGCCGGAAGACCGGTCTTGCCGGCATCTCTTCCCCCACATAGATCCCGACCACGGTTAGGCTGGCGCCTACCTCTCGCAGATACATTCATGGCAGCCAGAACTCCAGTTCTTCGACACCCTAGCCCAGGAGGCAGCACACCTCCGAGGAATACTTCCAGCCTTACCCTTGAGCGCTGGACGCTCCTTCTGGCCGGCATTAGAATGTTCGAGTCACCAGGGCTCGGCCCGGGTGATGAACTCCCAGCTTGCCACAGGCAACACTGCGTTTGGGCTCGGAGGGTTGGAATGAGCGATTTCTTCGGCAAGGGAAAAGTCGCCGTCCTCAAGACCACCCCCACTACCGTGATCAAGGATGTGGAGCACGTGATGAAGCTGGCCGGGGTGGAACAAGCACTGCCCAGGAATGTCACGACCGGAGTCAAGATCAACATCTCTTGGCAAACTTGGTATCCGGCCTGCTCCACGGAACCTTGGCAGCTGGAAGGGACCCTTGTCGCGTTGCGCAATGCCGGCTATTCCGACCTGGTCGGCATTCATAATGACACGGTGGTGGTCGATACCCGCGTCGGTGAGCTTAACAACAAGCACAAATTCGTCACCGACAAGTACGGGGTGCCCTGTATCTACCTGTATGAGCAGAAATTCGAATGGTTTCGCTATGAGCCCAAACGGCCTTTCCTCGTGCTGGACAAGGTGTACCCCGACGGGGTCTATATTCCCAAGGCCCTCCTGGGCAAGAACATGGTTCACCTTCCGACGGTCAAGACCCACGTATTCACCTCGATCACCGGGGCAATGAAGAATGCGTTCGGGGGTCTCCTGCACCGTCAGCGCCATTGGACCCATGGCGTGATCGATGACACCCTGGTCGATCTCCTGATGATCCAGCAGGAGATTCACCCCGGACTCTTCGCGGTGATGGACGGGACATTTGCAGGCGATGGCCCTGGTCCGCGTGCGATGCGTTGGCATGTCAAGGACATCCTGTTGGCCTCCGCCGACCAGGTAGCCATCGATGCGATCTCAGCCAAACTTCAGGGCTTCAACCCAATGAGCCTACCCTTCATCCGCAAAGCGCACGAACTTGATCTGGGGGTCGGTGATCCCAGTAAGATCGAAATTCTAGGATACGACATCAACCAGGAGCCCAACTGGAACTTTCGCCGAGAGGATACTTTCGCTTCCCGCGGCCAGAAGATGATCTATCACGGCTGGCTCCACTTCATGGAGCCGCTCTTGCTGCGCACGGCTCTCGTGCCCTGGGCCTACTTCGCCAGCAATTTCTATCACAATGTCTATTGGTATCCTTTTGTGGGTAGGAAGCGCGTGCGGGAGGCCCTCCGGACCGGGTGGGGCGAGCTCTTCCGATCCTATGGGGATGGTCGGGTGGTCATGCCGGGAATGGAGCCAAAGACGGTGGTGCAAGCGCTCCTTGGGCTTGGGTTGGTCGTCGCGTTGGTCGTCTTGGGAGTACTGTTCCTGCGCTAGCCGAGCCCGCTGGGACCCGATCTGGAAACCTGTGTCCATCCAAGTGCGGATGGAGGAGGCCCTGGCGCCGCCCTGATGGCACCCGGCCCGTTGCAAGCTAGGAGATGGCCTGCCGCAGCGGCCCCTCCGGAGCCCAGGCAAGATCCCGCCGAGATGAGTCTTCCCACTTACTCCAGCACGGCGAAGGCGCGCCTTCCCAATCTGCGCAATGGATTGATGATTGGGTTCGGGCTCGGCCTCCTGGTGACCCTCGGCCTCGCTTTCTGGTCGGATCTGTCGGCGCTTCGGGTGACCCTGAATCGATTCCCCTGGGAGATCTTCCCACTTACATTGATGTGCACCTTGTTCAATTATGTTCTCCGGTTCGTTAAATGGCATTTCTACGTTCGCTGGCTGGGGGTGACCAACCTCCCCGTGCTGCGCAGCGCGCGACTGTTTGTGGCCGGGTTCCCGCTCGCCGTCACGCCCGCTAAGGTGGGGGAGGCGCTTAAGGCGTATTGGCTCAGCGAATGGAGCGGTCTGCCCTTTGCCAGTGGCCTTCCGATCGTGATTGCGGAGCGCATCAGTGACGGTCTGGCGGTCCTAATCCTGTCTCTTCTGGGTGTGATCACCTACCCTCGCCTGTGGCCGGGGTTCCTGACGGTTCTGCTTGCTCTTCTGGGGGTGGTGGTTGTCTCCCAGATTCGCCCTCTGGCTCTTTGGATTCTCTCGAGAATGGAGACATTCCCGGTTCTTGGGGCAAGAATTCATCCTTTGCGCGGTTTCTACGAGGCTAGCTACCAGCTGTTTCGACCGGGCCCCACTCTGATTGCGGTCAGCCTGGGAACAGTTTCCTGGCTCGGCGAGGGAGTTGGTTTCTTCCTGATTCTCCGCGGACTGGGGATGCCCAGCAGCGTGAACACCCTTACGCTGGCCGTTTTTGTGCTAGCGTTTTCGACCGTGGTGGGCGCTGTTTCGGCCTTGCCTGGCGGATTGGGCGCCGCCGAGGCCAGCCTCACCGGCCTTCTGCTTCTGACGCTTGCCCCCCCGCGTGCCCTAGCCGTGGCTGCCACCCTTCTCGTCCGACTGGGGACGCTCTGGTTCGGGGTTGGGCTGGGTCTGCTGGTCTGGGTTGCAAGCCCCTCGCTGTGGCGCAGGCTGGAGACAAATGGATAAACCTCGGATGTGGCGCGTTGACTTGCATGCCCACACCTATCGATCCAAAGACTCGCTCACGCGCCCGGAGCAGTTTGTGGCCGCAGCCCGCCGCGCGAAGCTTGACCAGATCGCGGTCACGGACCACAACTCTCTTCGCGGGGCCCTGGAGGTGGCCAGTCTCGCCCCGGATCTTGTCATTCTGGGCGAGGAGGTGATGACCACTCAGGGGGAGTTGCTTGGCTACTTTCTTCACGAGGAAGTCCCGGCTGGCCTGGATCCACGGGAGGCCATCTCGCTTATCCGAGCCCAAGAGGGCGTCGTCAGCGTGGCGCACCCTTTCGATCGCTTCCGATCGGGGTCGTGGAGCGAGGTGGATCTCCTCGAAATCCTGCCGTGGATAGACGCCGTCGAGGGGCTGAATGCGCGCTGCGCTTTTCCCGGAGGCAATCTTCGGGCACGAAGGTTTGCCGCCCGGCATGGCCTGGGGCAAACAGCGGGCAGTGACAGCCACCACCCTGTCGAGTTGGGGCGAGCGGGAGTGTTGATCCAGCCCTTCGGTCAGGCCCGGCAGTTCCGAGAGCACCTGCAAGAGGCGCGTGTCTTTGGCCGTGTTTCGCTCCCTTGGGTTCATCTCCTCTCGAGGTATGCGGCGGCGAGAAACCGGGCGGAGCCTGCGGACAGAGAGCGGCACACGGGAGGGGGAGGTCACTCCCGGCAGGAGGGGATTGGCCGACGAGGCTGAGACCCTATCCGCTCGAGCGGCAGCGGAGGGCCGATTGGCGTTGCTCTTTGCGAGCAAACTCATACCTTGGGAAGCTACGCGTCGGGTATCCTACAGCGGGGGCCGACTGGACGGCGTCCTCAGGCTGCCATCGGGCTGCCGAAGGGTCTACGATTGGAGTATCCATCGGGTTTGAATTGGGGAGGCTATCGATGCACCGCAAGGACCAAATCGGACGCATGAGGACGGAGACGTTTGACCTATTGGTGATTGGGGGCGGGGCCACAGGCTGTGGGGTCGCCCTGGACGCCGCCTCCCGAGGATTGAAGGTCGCCCTGGTCGAGCGGCAGGACTTTTCCGAAGGCACCTCTTCGCGCAGCACCAAGCTTATCCATGGAGGGGTGCGCTATCTCGAGCAAGCGATCAAGGGCTTTGACGTGAGCCAATTCAACTTGGTGCGCGATGCCCTGCATGAGCGTGCCGTGTTGCTGCGCCTCGCCCCGCATCTGGCGCGTGCGATCACTCTGATCACGCCGCTGTACAAGCTCTGGGAGGCTCCCTACTATTGGATCGGGCTGAAGATGTACGATGGGCTCTCGGGGAAAGCGAGCGTGGGCCCCAGTGGCTTCCTCCCCAAGCGCGCTGCGCTGGAGCGGATGCCCACCCTACGGCAGAAGGGCTTGGTCGGCGCTGTGCTCTACTACGACGGCCAATTCGACGACGCTCGCATGAACGTGAGCATTGCGCTCACGGCGATCGCTCAGGGGGCGGCCGTGGCCAACTACGTCGAGGCAACCGGCCTGATCCAGGAACGCGGGAAGGTGGTGGGAGCCCAACTGCGCGATGTCCGGGAGGGCCAGACTTTCAAAGTGAAGGCTCGCGGGTTGGTCAATGCCACCGGGCCGTACACCGACACCATCCGCAGGATGGATGACCCGGCCGTTGCCCCTATGGTCAGCGCAAGTTCGGGGGTCCACGTGATCCTGGACGGAGCCTTCATCCCTCGCGGGACCGGCATGCTGATTCCCAAGACGGAGGACGGACGGGTGGCCTTTGCGCTCCCCTGGCTGGGCCAGGTGTTGGCCGGGACAACGGACAACCCCGCCGCAGTCAGCGATCACCCGCGGGCGACGGAAGAGGAAATCGAGTACATCCTTCGCCATCTGAGGCGGTACTTTGAGGGCGAGATCTCCCGCGCCGATGTCAAATCCGCTTGGTGCGGTCTCCGCCCTCTGGTCTCGGATCCCAAGGCGGGAGGCACCGCGAAGCTGTCCCGCGATCACGTCATCGTGCGCAGCCCGTCGGGCCTGATCACAATCACGGGCGGCAAGTGGACAACCTATCGCAAGATGGCGGAGGATTGTGTCGACCAGACGCTCAAGCTCAACGATCTGCGGGCGGCGCGGAAATGCCAAACGAATGATCTTCCCTTGGTGGGCGGGGCGGGCTATGACCCCGGGAACGCGGCAAGGCTTGCGCAGGGTTTCGGGCTCGAGCGGGACGTTGCGGACTACCTGAATCAGGCCTACGGGGACCGGTCGGAGAGCGTGGCCAAGCTGGCCACTCAAGGGTACTCCGCGAGGCTGGCACCCGGGTATCCATACCTGGAGGCCGAGGTCCTGTGGGCCGCGCGGGAGGAACTGGCCCAGACGCCCATCGATGTCCTGGCTCGTCGTCTGCGGCTGGCGTTTCTCGATCTCTCTGCGGCAAAGGCAGCGCTGCCCAGGGTTTGCGAGTTGCTCTCCAAGGAGTTCGCCTGGGATGCGAGGCGTCGAATGGGTGAGGAGCAGCAAGCTCGTGAGCGGCTTGAGCAATCTCTTTGAGAGAAACCTGAAGGGCGGTCCTCTCGGAGGAGAGCCCAGGAGGGACCGAAGTCGTTCGATCTAAGCCTGCTTGCGAGAGCAGGAATACCCAATCGGGGGTATGGCGGGCAGGTCGAATGGCCTCCGGCAAGGCTGCTGGGCCGAGGGATCCGCGATCTTGATTCCTCGTCGCAGGGGAGAAGAGACCCCCCTTTCAAAGACGGCTCCGCCTCTGAGGACAACTCCCCCAAGCCGGCGGAGCGGGGTCATGGGAACCCGGCCAAACCAATGAATCCCTCCGAGGGGGCCAAGGCCGTGCGGGTATAATCGTCGACCTATGGCAATACCACCGATCTTCCCGGTAGCGCACCCAGCGCGTGCGGGCTGGCCGCCTATCCTTCGCGTCACCCTGCAGATCCTGGCCGTCGCCTTGGCCGGAGCAATTTCGCTGGTCATCCTATCCGCAGTCGGCCTGGGTTTCTACCAGTCCGTCTACAACGGTCGTATCTATCCCGGGGTCTCAGTTGGCGGATTGGACCTTTCTGGACTCACTGCCGAGCAGGCGGCCCGGCAGCTGGTGGGGGGCTTGTCCTATCCCCAGCAGGGCGTCATCACTTTCACCGACGGCAGTCAATCTTGGCGGGCTTCCCCATCGCAGCTGGGGGTGTCAATCGATCTCCTGGGGACCCTCAACCAGGCCTTCCGGGTGGGGCGGTCTGGAGATCTCTGGGTCGACATGGTGGATCAAGCCTCCGCGCGATTCTTTGGGCGGAGCCTTCCCGTGATCGTTCAGTACGACGCAGGCAGCGCTCAAGCCTTCCTGCAAAGGATCGCGCTCCTCCTGGATCAACCGACGGTCGAAGCGCGCATGCGCATGAACGGCACTCAGGTGGAGGCGCTGCCTGGCCAAGTGGGTCGGCAGGTGGACATTCCGACCACTCTTTCGCTTCTGGCGGTCCCCCTCGGGAGCATGACCGAAGCCACCATTCCCCTGGTAACCCAGCAGAGCGCACCGTTGGTGCTGGATGCTTCCGCCCAGGCCCAGAAGGCGCAGGCCCTGGTTTCCGAACCGTTCAGCGTAGTGCTGCCTCAAGCCGTCGCGGGGGACCCGGGGCCCTGGATCTGGTCGCCCCGGGACCTGTCCTCGATGCTCACTTTCCGCCGGGTGAATGCAGGCAGTAGCGTCCAGTATGCGCTGGCACTCGAGGATACGCAGCTGGCCGCTTTCCTGAACTCCCTTGCCCCGAAGTTGGGGCGGCCTCCTCAGAACCCGCGCTTTCACTTCGATGAGGCCAGCGGACAGCTTGTGCTTTTGCAGGCAGGGGTGAAAGGCCGCAGCCTGGATCTGGCGAAGTCGGTCTCGTCCATCCAGGCGGCCATAGCGGCCGGTCAACATCAGGCCTCGTTAGTTCTCACCTACATGGATCCGAAGGTGGGCGACAATGCCACCGCGTCCAGTTTGGGGATCAGCGGCCTGCTTCCCAAGGGACAACAATGGACCGGCTTCAAGGGGTCGAGCAATGCCCGCATCCACAACATCGAACTGGCGGCCAGCAAGTTCGATGGGGTCCTGGTCGCCCCGGGGGAGAACTTCTCGATGGCACAATACCTGGGGAATGTGAGCTTCGACACAGGCTACGACCAGGCTTTGATCATTGTCGGCAACCGGACTATCCTGGGCGCGGGCGGAGGGGTCTGCCAGGTGAGCACAACCTTCTACCGAACGGCCTTTATGACGGGATTCCCCATCGTCGAGCGCTATCCCCATGCGTATCGGGTGTCGTACTACGAGAAGTTCGATGGGCCTGAGCACCTGGGCCCCGGATTTGATGCGACGGTCTTCGTCCCCCAGGTCGACTTTCGATTTCTGAACGACAGCCCCTACTGGATTCTCATGGAGACGAATGTCGATCGGACCAAAGGCCGTTTGACCTGGAGCTTCTACTCAACCTCCGATGGCCGGGTCGTCACCCAAGACTCATCAGGACCGATCAATATGAAGGACCCCCCGGCGCCCAAGTGGGTTGAGAATCCGGACCTGAGCCAACCGTGGCAACAGGTGGATTGGGCCGTCCAGGGTGCCGATGTCTATGTCACGCGCACGGTTACGCTGGCGGGCCAGCCGCCGAGGGTCGACCACTTCGATACCCACTACATAGCCTGGGGGGCCGTCTGTCAGTACAGTCCCGCCCATCCGCACGTCAATGGGGATCCCTGTCCGCCGACGTAGGCTGGGGAGGCATCCGGCTCACGCTCTCGCGCACGGACTGTCTCGTCCGGAATCGATGGCATCCACCCGGAGAGGATCGAATGATCTCACCCGACTTGCTCGAAATCCTGCGCTGCCCGAACTGTGTTCAAACCAAGGATGGTTTCCTGAAGCTCGTCAAGGATTCATGGCTCGTGTGCCAGGAACCCGGCTGCGGTCGCAAGTATCCGATACGGGATGACATCCCGGTGATGCTGATCGAGGAAGGCGACCGCTGGGTCAAGGTGCGGGAGCAAGATCTGCCGGTTCCGCCTCCTGCCGCCTGAGTCCTCGCCCTTCTCTCCCCGGCCGCATCCGGTTCGCGCACTCCGCGTTGGCCGGGTTAAAATGGCGGTCATGTCTCGCATCTCGCGGCGCGAGTTTCTTCAAATTGCGGGTTTGACCCTCGGGACGCTCGCGTTCACTCCCCTGAGTCTGCCTCCTGGCGATTCTTCCGGCGGGGAGTTGGTGGCACGGGCGACGCGGTTCGGGATAGGCGTTCTGGACAATCCGGATCCGGGGGCCTCTCTGGTTCGCCGCTTAGTCCGAGATGAAGTGGTGGCGGTGCGGGAGGAGGTGATTGGGCCGAATGGGCCGTCTGGGAACCCGCGCTGGTTCCACCTGGCGGACGGGTTCGCTCACACGGCCTATCTCCAGCCCGTTCGCGATGTCCTCAACCCTCCCCTGGAGGCAATCGATGCCCCGGGTCGCTTGGCCGAAGTGACCGTCCCTTACACCCAATCTTACGAACAGGCCGACCTTTCCAGCCGGCGCCTTTATCGGCTGTACTGCAGCGCGGTCTTCTGGGTTGTGGGTGTCGTCCAAGGAGTCGATGGGGAGCCCTGGTACACTCTTCTGGATGAGCGCCTCTATAAGCGTTCCTACGTCCAGGCCAAGTACTTGCGAGTGTTTGAACCGGCTGAACTCGAACCTCTTTCTCCCGAAGTCCCCCTTGAGCAGAAGCGGATCGAGGTCGATCTGGCTCAGCAACGCCTGACCGCCTTTGAGTCGGGTCGGCCGGTGTTCGCGACGACGATTTCCGGTGGCAGGTACCGGGCCAATCCCCCGGCCCGGGAGGGGAAAACCTGGACCCCCATCGGCCAGTTCGCGGTATTCCAAAAGATGCCGAGCCGGCACATGGGGGACGGGAGACTGACCAGCGACATTGAGGCCAACGAGTTTCCGGGGGTTCCCTGGGTCTCGCTCTTCACCATGACCGGCATCGCCTTTCACGGCGTCTACTGGCACAACGATTTCGGGCGGCCGAGGAGTGACGGGTGCATCAACATGCGGCCAGCGGAGGCGCTCTGGGTCTACCGCTGGGCGCGACCGATCGTGCCCCTGACCTTCTACTCGGAACAGCGGCTCGGCACCCAGGTCGGGGTGAGAGACTGACCGGAGCCGACCCGTCGATCCGCGCTCTGGGCCTCGCCCGGAGGATCTCGGTTGCTCCGGGACCCGGTCCAGGGGGGCGGATCCGCTCTGCTGGGGGTCTCGACCGTCTCGGCCCCTTCTACTCTGGCCAGCCCCGGGGGGGCAGGCCCTCCGGCTGAAAGGAGACCCAATGCTGCGCTCCGTCCTGCTCAACCTGTCAACCGCGAAGTGGTCCCGGCGCTTGGCCACCGAATCCTCTCTCGCCCGGCGGGTGGCTTCGCGATTTGTGGCCGGGGAGACGCTGCCGGATGCCATCCGCGCCATTCGAGAGTTGAATGCGCGCCAAGTCACCGCGACCTTGGATCACCTGGGGGAAAGCGTGGTAATGGCCGACGACGCCGTGCGGGCGACGGAGGACTATCTCGGCTTGCTCGAGGAGATCTCCAAGGCAGACCTCTGCGCGAACGCTTCGCTCAAGCTCTCGCAGTTGGGACAGCAGCTTTCGCTTGATCTGTGCGCAGTGAACCTCAGGAAGATCCTCGACCGGGCGAAGCAAAAGGGAATATTCGTCCGGATTGACATGGAGGATTCCACCTGCGTGGATCCGACGCTGGGGCTCTATGAGCAAATGCGGGCCCTGGGATATGACAACGTGGGAGTCGTCATTCAAGCTTACCTTTACCGGAGCCAACAGGATGTCGAGAAGCTGCTCTCGGAGGGGACGCGCGTCCGCCTTTGCAAGGGAGCCTACAAGGAACCGGCCGAGATCGCCTTCCCCAACAAGCGCGACGTAGACAAGAACTACTTGGCTCTGGCAAAAAGGCTTCTGGAAACCAGCCAGGCGGCCCGCCTCCCGGCCGACCCGCGTCGCTGTATTCCCCCGCTGGCGGCCATAGCGACCCATGACGAGAGAATCATCCGCGCGGTGGCACAGTATGCGCGGGAACACAATATCGCCCGCGACCAGTTTGAATTTCAGATGCTCTATGGGATCCGCCGAGACCTGCAGGAGACTCTGGCGGCGCAAGGCCATGCGGTCCGGGTCTACGTGCCGTACGGGACCGAGTGGTATCCGTATTTCATGCGAAGGTTGGCCGAGCGGCCGGCGAACCTGTGGTTCTTCATCTCCAATTTCATCCGCAGATAGATCAGGTCGGCAAGCAGCCCCATGGACCCGGCCGGCAAGATTGCCCTAGTTACCGGATCCGCTCGACGGGTCGGGAAAGCGATCCTGCTGGCTTTGGCCGGCGCGGGCGCTCAGGTCATCCTGCACTACCACCGCAGTTCGGAGGCGGAGGTCCAGGCCACGCTCGAGCAGGTGCGGAGACTGGGTGGCATGGGCGTCTGTCTCCAAGCCGACTTGAGCCAACGGGCCGAGATCGGGCGCCTGTTTCGCCAAGTCGCAGAGAGGTTCGGCCGGCTGGACATCTTGGTGAATTCCGCCGCGATCATGGATGCCGGAGACGTTCGCGAGCTTAGCGAGGGAGACTGGGACCGCACCATCGATATGAATCTCAAGTCCCCGTTCTTCTGCTCGCAGGAGGCGGTGCGACTCATGGGCCCCCAGGGGGGTGTCATCGTGAACATTGCCGATGTGGCCGGCCTTCAGGCCTGGGCCCGTCACCCGGTGCACTCCATTAGCAAGGCGGGGGTCCTCATGCTTACCCAAGTGCTGGCCAAGGCTCTCGCTCCGGCCGTGCGGGTCAACGCGGTGGCCCCTGGGCCGGTGGCCATGCCTGAGGGAATGGACCCCGCTCGTTGGCAGCGGGTGGCTCACCATCTGACCCTGCAGCGTGCCGGCCAGCCCGAAGACATTGGCCGGGCCGTGCTCTACCTCATTCGGGAGGATTTTGTCACCGGTACGACCCTGGTCGTAGATGGTGGGGCACTCATCGCATAGGATCCGGGCCGGATCCGCGGGCAGGAGCGCGCCCAGCTCAGGTTCCGGCCTAGACTCGTGTCTGCCGAGCGGAAATTGGCCGCGGGGGCGGGAGCAATCCCATGACTGGGGAGGTTGAGCGGATCGTGGCGCGCCTGACCGAAGAAGGCGAAAAGACGCGCGCCTTCTTTGGGGGGCTTTCGCTACGGGACCTGGGTCAGCCGGTCTACACCGACGGAGCGGCCTGGAAGGTAAGAGACATCCTGGCCCACCTCGTCTCGACCGAAGCGACCGTACTCCACACGCTGAAAGACATCCTCGCTGGAGGGCCGGGGCTCCCGGACGACTTCAACTTAGATGCTTTCAACGAGACCGAGGCCGCTCGCCGGTCCCAGGTTTCGCGGGAGGCCTTGCTGGAGGACTTCTCCCGAGATCGAAGAGCCCTGGTCCAGCTGGTTGAGAGTCTCACCGATCCGGACCTGGGCCGCCGCGGTCGTCACCCTTGGCTGGGGTGGACCACCCTCGCGGAAATGCTGCAGCTCGTTTACCGCCATCCGATGCTGCACAGGCGAGATGCCCGTCGGGCGCTGAACAGCGGGAATCCGCTACCCTCCGGCGGGGCAACGCCCCGTGCGCCGGCCGAAATCGAACGGGATTCCTCCCGGACGTAGGCTTTGATCCTTTTCTTGAAGACCTGTCATGCCCAGTCCTGGCCTCGTCTCCAGCGATTGGCTCGGGATCACTCGGAGGTGATGGTCTACCCGGGAGATCCGAGTTGGCGAATTCGCGAGGTGCTGGCTCACTTGGCCGATGCTGAGGCAGGGCTGCTTGGGCAGGCCAGGCGAGTTGCCCGTGGAGAGGCAGCGCTTCCGGACGGTTTCGACTTGTCGCGCTGGAATCGGCGCGCCGTGGAGAGGAAAGCCGCGAGCCTCCCGCAGGAGAATCTCCGCGAGATCGAGGCCGGCTTTTGTCGCTGGATTGACTTTGTCGGCTCATTGGACGACGAGAGGTTAGACGCCCGAGGCATCAACGCCGAGGGGATACCCCTGACCGTCGAAGGGTTTGCGCGCCAGGCGGCACAACACCGCCTTGACCATGCCTGCGACATGGACCGGGCGGCTCGCTCCTCCCTCTGATATCTGTTCTTCCGCCGGCCGTCGAGGCCATCCAGCGCAGGGACGAAGTTGGGGACCCGATGTCCGCAGGCTGGCTTCCGATCCCGGTCCTTTGGCTGAGGGCGACCGGGGGTCAAGTTCCCGGGCCCGTCTGGAATCGCGATCCTCAAATGCTATAATCCTCCCACCTTGCTAGCGATCGCAATCGGTCGAGCCCAAAACGTATCTTGCCGCGTCTTCGTCCGCGGCCTCCGGCCCCGCTGGATCATGGTTCGAGAGCCCCTGGAGTAATAGGAATCCGGCCCGTGAAAGAAGCCAGCATATTCGACGTGTTCACAGGGCCGCTTCCGGCGCAAGCGGGAGGCATACAAAGCGTCTTGCGAGACACTGACCACCTGCTCGGCCGCTTCGGCGAAGCGGCCTGGCTCTCGGCCGAGCCGAAAGCCCGGCTGGGCTTCTCCCTTCGCCCGGATGCGGACCGGGTATGGGCCATGCTCGAAGGGGCCAGCTGGGCTGTGCTGCACGACTTGCGTGAGTCCTCTCCGTCTCTCGGGTGCACGCAAGTGGTGCGCCTGGACCGCAATCCCCTGGGACTCCTGCTCATTCCCTTTGGGGTAGCCGCCGGGTTGCAGGTGATGGGGGGTCCCCCGGCGGGGATGCTCATTCTCTCCACCTACGCGCTGGGAGACTCCGCCCCAGAACAGACCATTCCTGTCGGGGACCCGCGAATTGCATTTGATTGGTCATCCCTGGCTTAGGGGCGGGCTACGGGGGTCCTGGAGGGAATGCCCCGGGCGCCACATCGCCGGCCGCCCACTATTGGGCGCGGCCTGGGTCGGTTGCGGGCCGTTCGAAGGGCCCGCCCTTTCTGCGCTCGCGTTGGAAGGGGGTCGGGCGTGACGGCTTCCAGGCTGCGGTCCGGATGCCCGGGAGACCTTCTTGCTCTGACTCAGGTGCTTCCTTCCCGCTCGGCGACGGACGGCGGCGGGATCCGGTTCCGCTCGAGGCCTGCGAAAAGCCTCACCGTTCCTATCTGGGCGCGGGTTCTTCAGGGTCCCCACCGCAGGGTTGCGCGGATTGACCTATGGCCGAGTTTCTGAACCTCTTGTCGATCCAGGAAGTGCTCTCACGTCTTCTCGACGGCATTCGACCCTTGGAAACCACAGATCGGGTTGCCACGCCGATGGCGTTGGGCCGCGTGACGTCGACGGACGTGCTAGCCCTCGAGTCGATGCCGTCGTTCATGCGCAGCGAAGTGGACGGGTATGCGCTCCGGGCCCGAGATACCCACGGGGCCAGCGCCACCCTCCCAGCCTACCTCCGGCTGATCGGGGAAGTTCCCATGGGTCGCCCGGCGCAGATGCAGGTGACCGCTGGGCAGGCGGCTGCGATCCACACCGGCGGCCAGATTCCGCAGGGTTGCGATGCCGTGATCATGCTGGAGGACACCCAGATCTCGCGGGAAGAGGAAATCGAGGTTCTCAAGGCGGTGTCAGTGGGCGAGAATGTCCTTCGCGTGGGTGAGGATGTCCAGCCTGGGCAGGTCCTCTTGCCTCGCGGCCAGCGTCTCCGCCCGCAAGACATCGGCGGGCTCATGGGAGCCGGCGTCCTGACGGTCGAAGTCGTGCGTCGCCCTCGCTTGGCCATCGTGGCCACCGGGGATGAGATTATCCCCCCGGATCGCCAGCCGACTGTCGGCCAAGTGCGAGATGTCAATTCTTACGTCCTCGAAGCCATCGCAAAAGAGTCCGGCGCGGAGCCGGCCGCGTATGGGATCATTCCGGACGATTATCAAGAGCTCAAGACCGCCTGCCAGCGGGCTCTGTTTGAGTGCGATGGCCTGGTAATCTCCGCCGGATCGTCGGTGAGCACGCGGGACATGACCGCCCGTGTGATCGCAGAAATCTCCCACCCGGGGATCATCGCCCATGGAATTGCCCTGCGGCCGGGCAAGCCCACCTTGGTCGCCCTGCACGCCGGCAAGCCGATTCTTGGCTTGCCAGGCAATCCGGTCAGCGCGACCGTGGTGGCGATGCTGTTGCTCGTTCCTTCCTTGATGCGCCAGTTGGGTCGCCGTGATCTTGCCAGGAGACGCAGCCTGCGCCTCCGGGTGACCCGCAACCTCGCTTCCCAGACCGGCCGCGAGGACTTCATCCCCTGCCGGCTGACCCAACGCGAAGGAGAGAGCTGGGCAGATCCGGTTTTTGGGAAGTCCAACCTGATCTTCACCTTGGTCCGGGCAGATGGGTTGTTGGTCATCCCCGGCGACGCAAACGGCGTGGCGGAGGGCGAGTTGCTCGAGTTCCTGCCCTTTGATCCCTAGCGGCCGAGGGCCACTTCGGCGATCGACAGGTTCTGCGGAGCGACGAACGAACGAAACCAAGATGCGTTGGCGTTTTGCTACTTCACTTGCCCTGGGATTGGCCGCGAGTGCCGTCCTGCTCGTGGGATGCACCGGTCGCTCGCGGCTCGAGGGCCTCTCTCGCCAAACGCCGGAGCGGACTGCGATTCCGCCGGCGGTCAGCCCGACTCCGTCTTGGGCCCCGACCCCTTCGGAGACAACGGAGATTCTGCCTACTCCGACCCCGACCCTCCTGGCAACTCCCTCGCCCGATGCCACACTGCAAGCCGTCCTGTGTGCACCGCCCCCTGTGTACAGCCCAGGGCGGCATCAGCTGCTGGCCCCGATTCTCCTTTACCACCACGTGGGGGAGGAGCAACTGCAGTCTGGGGACGAGTCAACTTCTCGATACGATGTCACCCCAGCCGATTTCAAAGCCGAACTGGAGATGTTGCAGGAGCTTGGCTACCACACGGTGCGGGTCAGCCAGATTGCCGCCGCCCTTTTGGGACAGGGGACCCTGCCGCAGCGCCCCATCGCGATCAGCTTCGACGATGGGTGGGTGGATGAGTTCCAGACCATCTTTCCCCTTTTGCAAGAAAACGGGGACGTGGGCACCTTCTACATTCCCAGCACCTATCCCGGGGCCCCGGGGACGGTCACTTGGGCCGACCTGAAGGAGATGGCTTCTGCGGGGATGGAGATTGGCTCTCATTCCCGCACCCACGGACATCTTGCCTCCATGGCTCATACTCAGGCCTGGGCTGAGGTTCGTCTCTCCAAAGTGGACTTGGAAAAAGCGCTGGGGGTCACGGTGGATACGTTTGCCTACCCCTACGGAGAATTCTCTCCGGACCTCGGCCGGATGGTCAGTGAGGCCGGGTACCATGCCGCCGTGGGTCTGGGGCCCTCCCCCTTGCAGGGTCTGGACAACATCTTCTATCTGAACCGCATTGAGGTCCAAGGCAGCGAATCGTTGGCGGCGTTTCTGAAGATCCTGCCTTGGCGTGGGGAAGATACGGGCCTTTGTCCGAGTCGCTGACCCGCGGGTCCCTTCTGCCCCCCCTTTCTTGAGGCCCGAGAAGAGAATGCCCAATCGCAACGTCTACCTCCACGATATCCCCCTTGAGGAAGCCCAAGCCCTGTTCCAGCACATGCTGCAGGAGACCGGGTGGGGAACACCCCTGCCCGGGGAGGAGATTCCGCTCGAGCAGGCGCTCGGTCGAGTCACGGCGGAGCCGGTCTGGGCTCGCCTTTCCTCGCCCCACTACCATGCGGCCGCCATGGACGGGTACGCAGTTCGCTCCACCCAGACCGAAGGAGCCAGCGCCACCTCCCCGATCGCCCTGCAGTTGGAATCACAGGCCCGCGGCGTGGACACGGGCGATGCGCTCCCGCTCGGGTTCGACGCGGTCGTCCCCATTGAAGCTACGCAGCCAATTCCCGGAAAGGACGGGCCTTCGGCCCAGATCGAGATTCGAAGCGCGATTGCGCCTTGGGCGAATGTGCGGTCCTTGGGAGAGGACATCGTTGCTACCGAACTCGTCCTTCCGGCCGGCCAGACCCTGCGCCCGGTGGACCTGGGCGCGATTGCCGCCTCCGGCCACGCGACCGCCGTCGTTCGCAGGCAGCCTCGCGTCGCGGTGATCCCGACCGGAAGCGAACTGGTTCCACTGGGCACGCCGCCGCGTCCGGGCCAGGTTTTGGAATTCAACTCCATTGTCCTCGCCGCCCAGGTCCAGAGCTGGGGAGGCCTTTGCGATCGATTCGAGATCGTTCGGGATGAGCTTGAGGCGATCCGCGGGGCGGTTGGCAAGGCGGCCGAAGATCACGATCTCATTCTCCTCAACGCGGGCTCATCGGCCGGGAGGGAGGACTACTCCGCCCAAACGATCGAGTCTCTGGGCGAGGTCCTGGTGCATGGGATCGCGGTCCGGCCTGGACACCCCGTCATCCTTGGCCGGGTGCGGGTCCCGAACCGGGCGGCCACGTCGAGCCGGGAGGTCCGAGCGGAGGTCCCGGTCATTGGGGTTCCCGGATTCGCAGCCAGCGCGGCGCTCACGGGCGAAATCTTTGTCCGCCCTTTGCTGGACCAGTGGCTGGGCCGGGCCCCAGCGGATGCGCCCACCGTGGAGGCCGTGCTCACACGCAAGGTTGCCTCCCCTCTCGGCGATACCGAGTTCCTGCGGGTTTCGGTTGGACGAGTGGGCGAAAAGGTCGTGGCGGCGCCCCTTTCGAGAGGGGCCGGCGTCATTTCCTCGCTCGTGCGGGCGGACGGCATCGTGCAGATTCCCCGCTACGTGCAGGGATACGCGGCCGGTGAGCGGGTTACGGTTCACCTCTATCGGTCTCCGGCGGAGATTGAGCGAACGATCGTGGCCATCGGCTCCCATGACCTGACCCTGGATCTGCTAGGCCAGTTCTTGGCTCGTCATGGGTTCCGCCTGACCTCAGCCAATGCCGGGAGCCTGGGCGGGCTCCTGGCCCTGCGGAGAGGAGAAGCCCACGTCGCGGGATCTCACCTGCTTGACCCGGACACGGGAGAGTACAACCTTTCCTATATCCGCCAGTACTTGCCCGAGACGCCCGTGGCCGTGCTCGGATTTGTCGATCGCGAACAGGGTCTGATGGTGGCTTCCGGCAATCCGAAGGCCATTCGCTCCTTCCAGGACTTGGTCCGACCGGAGGTCGTTTTTGTCAATCGCCAGCGAGGAGCGGGTACTCGGGTGCTGCTCGACTACTACCTGAATCGTGGCGGGATCGAGGCGGACCGGATCCATGGGTACGAACGGGAGGAGTACACACACCTGGCGGTTGCGGCCCAGGTGGCATCCGGGGCCGCGGACTGTGCGCTCGGAATCCGGGCGGCCGCGCTGGCGCTAGGGCTCGACTTCATTCCCGTCGCCAGAGAGCAATACGACTTGGTCGTTCCAATCGATCAACTGGAAAGCGCGAAGCTCCGCACCCTGCGGGAGGTCCTCGCCGACCCGGAATTCCAGGCCGCGGTCATGAGACTCCCCGGCTATGAAATCTCCCGCATGGGCACGCTGATCGCCAAGACGGGATAGCCGCTCGGCATGGTCTCACTTCAAACACGCCCCCTCCGGTCGGCCCGGGGGATGGTCTTCTTGCCTCCCGCCTCGGCCGAGATCGCCGCCCCACGATAAAGACGTTGGTTGCCGAGCTGGACAGGATCTGGAGGCCTCTGGTGGCTGAGCTGGGGGGAACCGCACTATTGGGCGGCGCGGGTGTCCCCATGGTTGTCCTCGATTTCGGTCAGGGAAGTCCCGTTCTCAGTCTATTTCCTGATGCGGGGACTCGCCGGGCGCTTACGGGATTCCTGTTTGGAGTAATTGGCGCGCTCATCGCCGTATCTCCTCTGGGTCGGCTGAGCGGGGCCCACATCAACCCGGCGGTCAGCTTCTCCTTCTGGTTGGCTGGGAAGGTGCGGGCGCGGTACGCGCTGGCCTACGCCGGGGCACAGCTTTTGCGACCTCTCCTGGGAGCACTGCCCCTGCTTAGTTGGGGGAGCGTCCAATTTGGGGCGTCTCTGCCCGGATCGGGCTACTCGCTTTTGCAGGCCACCGCGGGAGAGATGGCAACGACGTTCGCCTGGATCGCCGGGTTGTTTCTCTTCGTGAGCCACCGGAGACTTCGAACCTTCACACCCCTGGCTCTTCCCGGAGCTTGATGCGGCCATGGTCTACCTGGAGGCTCCGCTCTCGGGGACGAGCACAAATCCCGCCCGCAGCCTCGGCCCTCTGCTGTTGTCCGTGAATGGGAGGGGCTGGTGGATCCACTGGGTCGGTCCGGCCTTGGGAACGCTCCTGGCGGTTGCGCTTCACCGCCTCTCCTGGCTGTGTTTTTTCAGATCGAGGCAGCCAAGCTTTGCCATTTCGAACACGATCCGTACGGGCTGTTCCGGGACTTCCTCGTCGGCCGTCAGCGGACCTTGGACCCCGCGGGCCGAGCCCGGTCCCCGGGGGGGCAGGCGGGGCCTATGGCTCAGGGTTGAGGACTGGGTCGAGCAGTTGTCGGATGCGGCGGTAATGCGACCCTTGCCAGTACACCTTCCCGCAGGAAGTGCAGCTCCAGAACTGGTGGTAGTGAGTCGCCGTTCCCGGTTCCAGCTTATGATGAATGCGGGCCAGCGGCACGGCCTCCAGGAGTCCGTTGCAGCTTGTGCAGCGTGTGAACGGAAGCGCTCGACTCCGCAAGTCGAAGCGATCCACCACTTCTTGCAGCTGGTCCACGGGCCGAGGGGAGCGCACATAGTAGCCGTGGGTTACTGCCTTGCGCTTGAGGAGCCCCCGATCCCGAGTGAGCAAGATGCGCTCATCCTCCTGAGAGATCTTGGCCAGCTCCGGATCGGCGAGGTCGCTGCTCCAGAGGGCGTCAAAACCGAGAAGCCGAAGATACGCCGCGAGCCGGCCGAGATGTCCATCGAGCACAAAGCGGGACTCGCGAAGCGGGCTGGGCCGCAATCGGCTCACGGTCCCAACGTCCATCGATTCAAAAACCGGATAGACGCTGATGCGATCTCCTTCCTGGACGACGTAGGAGAAGGCGACGGATTCGCCGTTCACCAGGATCAGGTCAACTTCGGTGTGCGGGACTCCAATCGATTCGATCAAGTCCTTGATCGAGGCCCGTCCCTTCCACACGTGGCGAAACTCGACCTTCTGGCAGGAGGAGTCCAGGAAGTCGTTCAGTTCCTGGTAAAAACGAAAGGAAGCGCTTGGCATTCGGGACTACCTGCCCGAGGCCGGAGCCTCGAACTCGGGCTCGACCCGGGCTCAGATTCCTGGGCCGCGCGGAGGCACGCGGGAGGAGGGAAGGGATGTGCCGGTCGTCTCAGTTGGGTCTCTCCCGATTGGATCTCACGGTGAGCCGCGGCTTCCCTTCGGCTGAGGCGATCTTCCTCGGATGATAGTGAATGTGAACCTGGCTGAGGTACTCGATATTGCGCAGGAGTCGGTCCTCCACCTGCGAAGCGATGCGGTCCCCCTCGCTGACGGTCAAGGATCCCTCGATTCCGATGGTGAGATTGACGACCAGGTAGGGCCCGAATCGATGGGCATGGATTTCCTCGACCTGTTCGACCGCGGGGAAACCCTCCAGAAGGGATTGAATCTGGGCCGAGAGCCATTCGCTGGGAACGGAGCCCATCAGCTCCCGAGAGGAGCCTCGTAGGATTTCGACCCCGGTTCCAAGAATGATGATCGAGACAACCGCCCCGGCCAGCGGGTCTACCCAGGGCAGCCCGGACCGACCCACGAGAATCCCCAGGCTCACGGCCAGAGCGGCGAACACGTCATTGCGATGATCGTAGGCAAGCGCCTGGATCGCCGGGTTGCGCGTCTGCAGGCCGATCGCTCGGGTGTAGAAGGTCAACCCGAGTTTGAGGAGAACGGTGAAGAGAGCAACCGCCAGGGCGTCGAGCGCCGCGCCCTCAAAGTTGCTGCGTTGAGTCCAGACGGCGTACATCCGGCCGAGCGAATCCCACAGGATGGCGATGCCCGTGGTCACCACAAAGGCGCCCACCACAAGAGCCGCGACGTCTTCGAATTGGCGGTGCCCGTAAGGGTGCTCCAGGTCGGGCGGCTTGTGGGAAAGTCGCATGAAGATGGAGACGACGAGATTCTGGGCCACATCGGAGGTCGAATTGAGGCCATCGGCCAAAAGGGCTGGGCTGTTCCCGACAATTCCGAAGAGCGTTTTCAGAATCGCGAGGAAAACATTGGAGGCCAGACCGAGATTGACCGCCCGACCGGTCTTGACGTCTCTGGAGCGTGTGTCTAGGACCATCCCAGCTGCCTGCCCACGGGAGTGAGCCCCACTCCCATCCGCTGCGACTCAAGAAGATGCGGAGCCGGCCGCCGGCAGGCGATCTCGCCCGCCGGTCCAATTTCCATATCGCCGGCCCGCGCCCCCAGCCGGGGAAGCAGGCTCTCCGAGGAGGCTTCTGCTGGTCGCCCGCAGGCACGGGGAAAGGGCACGGGGCTAGCTCTCAGCCGGCTGGGCCGGTTCGACGTGGATGGTGACCCGGCCCACCGCGGGCACCTTCCTTCGCAGATTGCGCTCGACGGATTCGGTGAACTGGTGAGCGTCTGCGATGGATTCACCCGAGTCGAGGATGCAGTGAAAGGAGAGGGCGAGTTCGGCCCCGACCCGGTGAACCTCGATATCGTGAGGATGGCAGCGCACATCCCCTTTCTCGAGCACTTCCCGCAGAGCTTGAACGACCACGCTTTGCTCCTCGGGGGCGGCTTGACGAATGGAGGTGGAATCCCCGGCGGGCTCCAGGTGCGTGATCACGCGTTCCAGGTAGGGCAGGCTCCGGTGGATGGCTTGCTCGAATTCCGTCGCCTGAAGGTGAGCTTCTTCCACGCTGAGACGATCGCTGACTTCCAGGTGCAATTCCAGGGATCGGCTGCCGCCGGTGTCGTAGATGCGGATGCTGTGGGCGCCCATCCCAAAGCGCGCGGCTAGAGTGCGAACCGTGGTGACCGTTTGCTCGTCCTCGCTCCGGCCGGGAAGGAGTTCGACCACGACGTCAGATCCGGGCAGCACTTCGCGCACGGCCCCCTCCGCCTGGCGGGCGATTTCGTGGGCCCGCTCCAGCGAAACATCACGCGGGATCGCCAGCTGAAGATCCGCAAAGGACTCAGGCCCGCTCCGGCGAACGCGCACGCGCCTCACCGCCATCACTCCCGGGACTTTCACTGCCCGCTCGAGCTCATCCCGCAGGCTGGGAGATACTCCATCTAACAGGGCGAAAACCGTCCTGCGGCCCATTTGTACGCCGACATAAATCACAATCGAGGCGACCCCCAGAGCCGCAAGGGCGTCTGCCTTGGCCAGAGCCCCGATCCCGGTCCGCTCGGCCACCAGAACCAGGACGAGTCCCAGCAGCACCACGCTGGAGGACCAGATATCCGTGGCGAAGTGAAGGGCATCTGCTTCCAGGGCTTGGCTGGCGTATCGCTTGGCCACCCGGCCCAGAGCTCGGGAGCGCGAAAAGTCGATCAGAATGGACGCCGCCATGACCAAAAAGGCCCAGAGATTCACCTCGATGGGGACCGCCTTGAAGAACAGGCGCGTGACCGCTTCGTAGAGAATCCAGCCACAGGTCACCAGCAACAGCAGCGCTTCCACGAGCGCGGAAAGGTTTTCCACTTTCCCATGGCCATAGGTGTACCTCTGAGAAGGGGGAAGGGCGGAGACCCGCACCGCCAGGAAAGTGACGACCGCCGCAATCAGGTCCAGGCCCGAATGGGCAGCCTCCGAGAGGATCCCCAGACTCCCGGTCAGAATACCTACCACGAGTTTCATGCAGGTCAGAAACACGGCGGCGAAAACGGACATGAGAGCGACCGTCCGCTTCTCGCCGACGCCTTCGGAGCGTTCCGCGGATTGCAGGTTGGCCAACAGCTTTCCCCTCGGAATACGATTTTGCGGTAGTTGCTTGGCGATTATAGCGCGGGAGACAGTGGCCACGTTCAACCGCTCAGGGCGGGCCGTGCAGCCAGGGTCAAGCCGTCGGGGACGGGGTCGGGGTGTCGCTTGGGAGCAGGGTGGGAGTGTCACTCGGGGATGGGATCGGGGTGTCGCTGGGGATCGGGGTGTCGCTGGGGATCGGCGTGTCCGTGGGAGTCAGGGTATCTGTCGGCGTCAGGGTGGGGGTGAAGGTGGGAGTGGGAGTGGGCGTGGAGGTCGGGGTGGGGGTGGGTTTGAATAGGTTGAAGTGGACCCGTGTTTCGGCCTTGCCCCCTTCCTTGGAGAACACCGTCAGGCGCAGGGTAACGATGCCGTCGGGAATCCCCGAGACATTCCAATCCGTAATCTTTTGGGGGGAAGAGAGAGGGTTTGCGGAAGGGCCGCTGAGGGACTGCCAGTTGCTTGGGTTGGGTCCGAGCCCATACTCGAGGAGATAGTGGTCGAAGTCCGCGCTGGCGGCGGCTTTGCCGGATATGCTCACGGTGGAGGCCAAGAGGGTTTGCCCCTCCGCCGGGGAGGTGATGGCCAGGATGGGGTGAGGGCTGTTCGCGCTGCACTCCTGGTCCGGATAAAAGACGATCGGATGCGGGAACCCGTTCGCTTTCGCCCACTTCTGACCGTCCGAATTGTCGCTGAGCCACTTGCGGGCCCAAGGGTCGCTGACTGCGATGGTCAGTTCCTTGGCCACGAAGTCGGAGCAAGCCGCGGAAGCGCGCAGCTGGGTGAACGTATCGATCCAGACCTCACGCCAAAGGTCCTGATCGCTGGGCAAAGGGGGTTGATCCGCCACGAAATACTCCAGGCGGGTGCTCTTGCAATAATCGCTGGGCTGGGCCCCGGAGACGGTGCAGATCTTGTCCTGGACGACGCCGGCGGGGGGGACAAACGGCGTGGGCTTCCCGCCGGTGAGCTGCTGAATGGCAACATTCATGAACTGCGACCAGATCGGAGCCGCACCTGTCAACCCGGTCGTGCCTTGCATCGGGGTGTTATCCGGGTTGCCCACCCAGACACCGACCGCGAGATCGGGCGTGAAACCCAGGGTCCAATTATCCCGAAAGTCATTCGTGGTCCCGGTCTTGGCCGCCACCTGGAACGGCAGGTTGAGGACCGAGTTGGCCCCGAATTCTGGTGTGCGAGCGACGTTGTCCGAAAGTATGGAGTCGATCAGAAAGGCGTGCTCCGGGCGGATTACCTGTTCGCCGGCAGGCGGCTGATACTGGAAGACCGTTTGGCCATTGTAGGTGGTGATCCGCGTGATTGCGACCGGTGGGATCCGACGTCCTCCGTTCGCAAAGACCGCGTAGGCTCCGGTCAATTGCAAGGGCGTGACCGCCCCCCCGCCCAGAGTGAGAGCCAGCCCGTAGTCGGGGCGGGTCAGGGTCGTAATCCCCAGACGCTCAGCCATCCCAATCATGCTGTTGCCTGGAGGCAGGTTCGGATCGTCGTAGACTCCGACAAACTGAAGGGTCTTCACGGCCGGAATGTTGAAGGAATTCGCCAGGGCGGTGCGCACCGTGACCGGCCCGTGGAAAAGCCCATCATAGTTGACCGGCTTATAAGGAGGGTGCGTGTCGCTCGGGTTGCCGGAGGGCGGAAACTCGGAGGGCACGTCCCAGATTAGGGTGGCTGGAGTCCAGCCTTTCTCAAACGCCTCCACATAGTTAATCGGCTTGATCGAGGACCCGGGTTGGCGCGGCTGGATGGCCATGTTCACTTGTCCGGCCGGTTGCGCGTTGTAATCCGGCGAGCCGACCATGGCCAGGATCTCACCGGTGGCGGGGCGGATGGCCACCAGGGCACCCCCTGTAATGTGTCGGGCGGCCAGGCCGGCTACCTGGTCGTGCACGATCGACTGGGCAATGTCCTGCAGGCGCGGGTCGAGCGTGGTGTAGACCTGGAATCCTGCGCGATAGATGGTTTGGGGGTCGTACTGCTGTTCCAGGAGCTGCCGTATGTAGTTAACCCAATGCGGATCCCGCATGGGTTCGCTCGGAGGGAGGAAGGTGTAATTCTCAGTTTCCGCCGCCGCGGCACGGGCATCATCGGGGGTGATGCACAGGGGAGCCACCTGCCCACCGACCTCAATGCAGCCCTTTTCTTGGACATCTTGCACCGTAAGTGTCAGCACCTCCCGCTGACGCTCGAGTGTGGCGTCATGGTTTCCGAAGACGTCGTAGACGGAAGGTGCCTGTGGGAGTCCCGCGAGAAACGAGGCCTGAGCCAACGTCAGCTTGTCCGCCGATGTGTGGAAGTAGGTCTCGGCGGCCGCTTCCACTCCGTACGAGAGGTTGCCGTAGTAGACCTCATTCAGATAGAGTTCGAGGATCTCCTCTTTCGAATAGCGTCGGGTAATCTCGACCGCCAGAAGGGCCTCGCGCACTTTGCGCTCGTAGCTCAGCTCGGTGCGCTCTTCGGGGCCAAAGAGGAGCGCCCGGGCCAACTGCTGGGTTATCGTGGAGGCACCCGATACCGTCTCCCCCGCCTGGTAGTTCTGCAAGTAGGCTCGGACGATGGCCCAGGGATCAAAGCCGGGATTGGTAAAGAAGTTCTTGTCCTCTGTGGCCAAGGTGGTCGCGATCATGTAGGGAGAGGTTTTCGCGAGGGGGACGTAGGTGCGCCGACCTTCCGTTGGATCCAGAATCTCATAGAGCAGGTTCCCGTCCGCGTCGAAGATACGGGTCGTTTCAAACTGCGAGGCACGGGCTCGCAGGTCGTCCACGGAGGGCAGGGTGGCGGCAACCCGATAATACCCATAGATGCCAGCACCGGCCGCTGCGAAGATCACGGCGGTGAGGAGAAACAACGCTGCTATGCCCAAACGCAGGAGGCATCCGAAGCAGGAAGGTCTGCCTCTTTTTCCTCGCTTAGATATGCGCGGGGCCGAGGAGGGCGTCTCTGCGGCCGGGCCGGGTCCCGCGGGGGGCGAGGCAGGGGTTTGATTCTGACGGCCCTTGCGAGGCCGCCTGGAGTGGGACGGAGCGGACTCCGGATGGGGGGCCACGGGCGCGATCGGGTTTTCTTGACTGGGCGGAAGGAGAGTGTCCTCGCTCGGAGGGTTTATGGCTGGCGCAGCGGAGGGTTCGGGCGTGGCGGGGGTGGGGCGGCTGGGCGCTTGCTTGGCGAGTCGACGGAATCGCTCGACGGGAGATTCGTTCATGGATCTGCGGACGGCCGTCCTTGCATTAGAACGGTCCAACGCCCAGCCATGACCGTCTCGTCTTTCTGGTTATTCACGCTCACTCGAAGTTCCACCGAGCCGCCCCCCAGGCGCGGAATGGCCTTGGTGGATACCACCTCGAGCTCGGCATGCAGGGTATCGCCAAGAAAGACCGGCCGACTGAACTTCCACTCGTTCACTTCTCGGAACGCCAGGACGGTGCCTTCCATCACGCCGGTTTGCACGGCCAGTCCCGAGGCGATCGAGAGACCGAGCAGGCCGTGAGCGACCCGCTGGGCGTAAAGGGTGTTGCGGGCGAATTCGGCGTCGGTGTGAATCTGGTTGTAATCGCCCGTGAGACCAGCAAACCCTACCACGTCAGCCTCGGTGACGGTCCGGCCGGCGGTCACAATCCGCTGCCCTACGCCAAACTCCTCGAAGTACTTTCCACGCCGTTGGCTTGTGTCCATGCTGCCTCGTGCTCCGCGGGGTTCTCGAGGACAGATTGCGACCCAACCCTCAGCAATCGGCGACTGTCCTGTGACTATTGTAGCATAGCCAACGCGTCGCTCTCGCTACCGCCGCTCCATTTCGAAGCGCGCGGCGGCTTGACCGATCCGCCTCTGACATGAACCAACCTACGCGAGTGCGCGCGTCCGGTTGTGAAAGATTCCCGGGCACGTCGCGGGAAGAAGACTGAGCCCCGCACGGCCCAAGGGTCCCCCTGCTCCCAAGAAGGCATGCGCCCTGGGCGAGGGTGAAAAGGATACTCCTGGTTCGGCGGGGGTCCCTGGGGAGGGCAGCTCAACCGCTGGGTGTCTTCTGGTAGAATGCCCCTTGGCGAGAGGGAATAACTCCCCCAGTCCCACAGCGCGCGAGATGAACTGGCCCTTGACCCCTTTGCCCTCCCCGAATCTCCCCGGCCTCGATCCTGAGCCCTGCCGCGCTGCGGGGTGGGGAGGGGACCCTCGCAGCAAGCCCCATTTTCTTCGGCGAATCGGCGGCGGGTTCGATTTATGGTCCTATCGCGACCGATTGGCAACGGCAGTGTCTCGTCTTGGCTCCCGCGGGTGCCGCAATCCAGGACCCTCGGCAGGGACGGACAGGTTGGGATGATTCTCCTCATGTCTGCGGAGAGCACGAAGCCGGAAGCAGAGGGGTTGGAAGGGGGCTGGAGAGCAACCCTTCTGGCTGGCCTTCGGGTTGGGCGGTACGGGAGGCCCCCATGGGCTTGCGCCGAGGGGGGTTGGGCAGTCGCAGGAGCGTGGCAGACTGCCTTGTGAGGAGGTGCGCTGATGACGCGCTTACCCTATCAGACACTCTTGTTAGCCATCGTGCAGCCGGTCGACCGGGGAGCCGCAACGGAGGCCTTGGAGCACGGCGGTTTCGCTCCTACCATCATTCATGGCGGCGGAGGCTTTCTGGGGCGGGAGGTGACTGTGCTCCTCCTCGGCCTGCCCCCTGCCGACGAGCCGCGGGCGATTGAGTTGTTGCATCAGAGTTGTCACACTCGGACCGAATACGTCTCCCTGCCTTATGAAGGATCTCACCTGCCTTTGGGATCGCCGGTGGCGGTTGAGGTCCAGGGAGCGACTCTGCTCCTGCTCGAGGTCGAGCGATGCGAGGTGTACCCATGAAGCTCATCTTTGCAATAGTCCGCGACTCCGATACGGCTCATATGCTTCCCGAACTGCTTTCCCAGAAGTTCCGGGTGACGCGGATCGCCTCCACGGGAGGCTGGCTTCATGAGGGCAACACGACTTTCCTCATCGGAGCCGAAGAGGATCAGGTGGAGACGGCGCTGGGCATTATTTCCAAGCACAGTTCTTCCCCCGCCGATCCCAAAGGGGCTCGCTCAACGGTGTTCGTCGTTGGCAACGTCCGCTACCAGCAGTTGTAGAGCGGGGTTACTCGTCGAAGAGGACAGTCGCTTCAGCGTAGTAGCGCACGGATTGACTCAGGGTCTTCCGGTGGATCCATTCCCGGAGGCGGCGGTTTTTCTCTTCCAGGGTCAGCCCGGAGGAGAGTTCTGAGAGAGGGTAGTTGAGACGCAAGGCGCGCGGCGAAACGACGTGGCGGGTGATCCCGGCCGGCAAGTTCCTACCGTGCCTGGCCAGTGCGACAATGTCCGCAGGCTCGAACCGAGGGAAAACGACGAGGGCCTGGAGGGGAGCCAGGATGCCTTGCACATCGCCGAGGCGGTCGGCTTGCGTCCGCAGGATCTTCCCTTGGTGGGCATAGAGCCCGACGATTGCCCGCAGTAGATCTGCCATGGAAAGCAAATCCTGGTCAAGGCCGGCCAGAGTGAGGAGCCCGTCCTCCGGCAGATCAAGATAAGCGGAGATCTCTCGGCTCGAAAGTTGCGCGCGAGCGGTCTCGTAGTCGCTGGGGCGGATCTGTAGCCCGCTCAGATTACTGAGGCGGGTGAGAATGGTCTGCCCCGGAAGGCTGAGCACAAGGTGACTCCACGAGGAGAGCTGGACCTGATCGCTTCCGTACTCCACGACTTGCGCGATCATGTGCGGCACACCCATGGCTTGGAAGGCGGTGACGCGGTTGGATCCATCCAGGACAACATAGCAGGAGAGGGCTGGATCCAGAGGCGCGATCACTGGAGGATTCCGGAGGACCCCCTCGCGTTTCAACTGCTCAATCAGCGGTTCGGTTCGGCCAGGATCGTTGCTCTCATGCAGGCATACCGCCGCGGTGGCGACGATGAGCAGGGTCGGGAAGGACGTCATTTGGAAGCCCGTGTCTCACAACCAACGATTGGCCTGGCTGTCAACAAGGACGGGCAAGCGTTGATGGAGATCCCCAGACCAGCCCCCACATGTTCCAGCCCGGGCTGAGACCCAGTTTCGATTTCTACAGATTCTTCGGTCGCCAGCCTTCTTTGTATCGGCGCGCACCCCTGCCAGCTGCACCCACCCATACTTGATCCTATCGGATCGACACCCGTCGCGGCAATCATTCAATCTCTCTTCCCGGCACGCGGAAGAGACACTTCCCCATGCGCAGCCATTCTAGCATCCCCAGTTCCCAAGAGTCCATCCCCGTTTGTAAAGGCATCGTCTGTCGATACAAGAAAGAACAAGAGGAGAAGGTAAAAGAGTTCATAACCAATTCCCAAATTCCCCCAAATAGCCCACACAGGTTCGATTCCATTTCTCAAATTCCACAAAGGCAGTGGCCTCCAAGAGTGGAGGAATCCAGTCTCGGCATTGTCGTGGAACTGAGAAATCAACCTGCAATTCCCCTAGCTGCGAACTAAACCGCAAACCCCTGCAGTTCCCAATATCACAGAGCTGAAATCTGCCAATTCTTGGGAAGACTAACTGTGATTAGGCGCTTCTAAGGGCATCTGTATCGATCACGACTGCACTTTTCCAGACCCTATGACCTATCCCGGCTCAGGTTTGACGGGATATATTACAGGGTGCTCCTGAAGTGCACTTCTGGTCAGGCGAGAGGCCAAATTGAGTATGGGCCAGTTGCTGGTGGACTCTCCGACTATTGATCGAATACCACCAGCTGTGATGATTTATTGCGGGATTTGGGCCTATTTCGTATCTGGAGGAGTTGCAGATTGGTTTTCGGGTGCCTCGACGAAGCTAAGATTTGACGGCTGAAGTGTTGCGGGGCATGGCTAGATTTGAATTTGAGAAGAGGAGTCGAACCCGCGAAGAGTATTTGGGGAATTTGGGATCTAGTTATAAATCCTTTTACTTTCTTTTCTTGTTCTTGGTTGTCTCAGCACTGGAGCTGCGTTTCTTCGGCAGGTATTTTGAGTGCCGTGGATTCAATTTGAATTCTGTTGGGAGGATTATGTTTTCGCCCTGATGCATTTCATGTGGTTTCTTCTCTTTTCCTGATCGCCGGCCATGGGATTTCAAATGCTGATCCTGGGAATTGGATGGAACAGAGGGGATCTTCCGATTCCCAAACCGCAATTGGCATGGATTATCCCAGCAAAGAAATGCCTGCAAATAGGTTATTCGCTATTTCGCGGGATTTTGGGTAATCCAGCGCAGATTCTGATCGCCAAAATATCCTCATGAAAGCACGTACGCTCTGTCCTCTTCGATGTCTGTGGCGGTAGGGCGGAGTGTGTCTCCTCTGGAGCATTGCAGAGCTCGGTAGGCAATCGGCGGCAACAGCGTGTTAGCCGCCATGTGTGTCTTAAGCGACTCTTCTCAACTCTCCTGCGAGCTTTGAAAGCAAATCGACCAAACGAAGCACAGCGGCCTCCCGAACAACCAATCGCTGCCCAATGGAGTAAGTCTTATCTCCAGACTTCTCAATGTACTCATGGTCGACAATCCCGTTGCGATGAGCGATAAGATGACGTTTTTGAAAAAGACTCTCGAGGTCCTGCAACTCAGCAGCCGAAAGCATGTTCTCGTATCCTTTGCCGACTGAACTCCGCCATAGTGCCGAGGACTCGGAGAGATTCTGAAAGATATTCTTGTGCCGCTTGAAACTGATCGCGCTTGGCAACTGTTCAAACAAAGCATCGGCGTATTGCTGGAATGCACCCACCAGCCGCACAAGACTGTCCTCAAGGATAATCCGTACTGAGTCTTGAGCCAAATCCTCATCGTATTCTTTGGCCAGCCCACTTCGAATGGAGGGCGCCAGAGACACAATTTTCCGCACTGTTGCAATGGTTTGGTCAAAAGTTGCCACTGCTGAATTATTGCCGCAAGCAGGGCAGAAGAACGCTACACCGATGGATGCGTAGCGACACCCGCAGACTTCACAAGTAAATTGTTGTCGCATTGCCTTTGCAGCTTCAAGTGGCACAATTGCGGGCCGTGCACCAGGTTTGGCAGACAGGGAAATCTGAATGAACCCAGGTCGCTGCGCGCGGTTGAAGCGTTGCGCATCTTCAGTGAGAGCGGTATGGACTACATCTTGCACGTGAGCGATAGCGACTGCTTTCATATACTCGCGTTGCTCGTCTGTGTTCCAGTCCCCCGAAGAGGCTTCATTCCGACAAATGGGGCAATACACTTTCTCGTCGCTGACCTTCTCTCGCCAGTCTTGAAAAAGAACTTTGAACTCGGCATGGCATGTTGCGGCATGGCACTCCCTGTCGAGGTAGCCATCATCATCGAGTGGCAATTTCACAGGAATCTTGACACCGCCCTTTAGTTTCTTGAGTTCCTCTGATAACTTATCAAACATCTTGTGCCTGTTGATCTTGCGGCTTCGGTGGTTTACGTTTCCTGAAAGCAGGCGGGTAACGGCCTCCAGCAAGGCTGCTCGCCGGAAGCGGGCAATTCGCATTCGCTCGACTCCTGGCTGGCAGCCGATACATGCATCAGCTGAGCCCCAGCCCGCCGGATCAGCACCAGCGAGCCGTTAATCGTTCACAAGCCCTTCGGGCCGAGGAAGACCTTGACCTTCGGTGGCGGATCATCACGACTGAGATCATGCTCGAGGCCCTTGGGGTTAGGAATGCGTCCTTCTGGGTCATACACGAAGCAAATGAGAGCCTTGCAGTCCGGGTGAGACTGGTACCGGGCGATATCTTCGATCAATTGGCTTCCGAGTTCGCGAGGCGTGAGGCCTTCCCTAGTCTTCTTTATCTCCACGATTACTTGTTCTTGCTTCAGAAGAAAGTCGATCCTGGCGGCGCCGCCTGCGTACGAGGGGGTCCATTCCTCTGGGCGAATGTCCTCGAAGAACAGGCGAAGAAGAGCCTGAAACAAGTCCTGGACGTCGTACTCGTCTGACACGCTAAGGGTTGGCCTGTCCGCGTGGCGATCCCGCAGCTGGCGAGCAACTATGTGGAATCGAGATGCAATTCGCTCGATTGCTGGGAGAGGATCGGATGGGTCGCCATGCTCAGGTAAAAGCTCACCCCGGAGTTGGATCTGGGCGTCGAGTTGCTCTATGGCGCTCGCAAGCATCTTGAGTTGATTGTCGATGTTGTCTGCGCGCCTGCCCTCGTAGTCCTCTTCAGAGCCTCCCAAGAACACGGCGCGAGAGCGAGCGCGGCCAAAGCTCATAACATTACCGGAGTCTGACCCGAAGGCCTGGATGAGGAATTCGCGTGTAGTGTTTTCCCATGCATCGTACGCGCCTTCGTCGATCGGACGGTTAGCCAGAACGCCACGCCCCTTTTCTGCTTGGGCACTAAGGAGCCGATGGGCGTCGCGGGAACTAAGAGTGGGTGGGATAGGAGGGGGGGCAGATGGCGAAGAGCTCCGCTTTGTCATGGGTGTGGTCCTTTCGCTATCGTGAGCGCCTAACGGCATCGGGCTATGCAGCCCGGCGGAGCGGACAATGCCACCTTATTGTGGCCCGGACCTTGGCGAGGAGGCGCAAGCCTCTCCAGAGTCCTGGATTCCGTGGATGGCCTCCGGGTCACGATAGAGACTGTTTACGGCCCCGGTTCTCTTACGGCTCCCGGATCTCGTAATCGCTAAATTGAACGTCGATACTTCGTCGGGGATTGGCAACGTCGACACTGACTCCAATGCTGCCTTTGGCAGTCGACCCAGAATCGTAGGTTAGTTGTGTTTGGAAGACATCATTGATGAAGAAAGTAAAAACCGAGCCCTCCGCATTGACCGTCAACTTGTTCCACTGGCCATTTGGGAGAAGTCCTGAGGCGTCAGTCCAATCCTGCAAGCTGATGTAGTTACCGTGAACGTCATATGCGCCGACAGAGTACTTGCCATCTGGTGAAAGCAAAAACTCAATCATGCTGCTATACGATTGATGGAAGAGGCGGAACACCAATCCGTAGTCAGCGCTAGGGTCGGCGTCGACCAACAATGCTTTGATGGAAGCATTGAAGTCATAGTATGTCCCGTAAGGTGCACACCACCCACCCGCTCCTTTATCGCCCGTCTTATAGCTCACTTCGTACACACCCTGATTGAAGAAGAAGCGCGACGTGCTTCCATCTGATCCCACAACTGGTTGGGGCGACTCGCACCAACCGAAGAGGTTCTTGGTCAAAGGATCGTACATGGTCCTTCTCCAATTTGTCGCCTTCGTGGCGACAGCGTAGCCCTGCCCGGACTGGTTGGGAGCCGCTAGCTCGGTGGACAGTGGTCCTGCGGACGCCTGAGGGGTCATGGGTTGCGCAATCGGAGATGCAGGTATCGTTGGCGGGGGTGGAGGGACCCGTGCGGCTTCGGAAGTGAGTGTCGCATTCACCGAAACCGCAACGAGGGTCGCCTGCTGCGCTGCGGTTGGGCCGCAAGACCACACTAATAGGGAGAGCAAGACAAGGAAACGAGCAGGCCACCGACTTAGAAGAGGTAGTCTTTTCATGCCGTCCTCCTTCCAGGTGAACCCTGGTCGGCGTATGGGTCGCCTATTCCTATTTTCTACATAATACAATGGGATACCCGAGAGGGAAGCAATTTCCTGAACTGCAATCAAGGTGCACGGGGCTGTGGTCGTATCCCGAACGAAGACACCCGATCTCGGGCCAAATCAGCGAGGAACGTGGCACATTGGTCAATGAGGGTCCTATCCGTGGCTCGGTCGTCCTGTTGACTGTGGTTTTCCAGTACTTCTCGGGCCCACCCTGCCGCCATCGCAGCCACCTGGGGAAGCCGCTTGTTCGACGGTCTCTTCTTGCCTTCTCGAATGTAGTAGACCTCGCGCCTGCTGTAACCCGTTTCTTCCTGGATCCGGGCAGCGGGCATCTGTGCCAGGATCGGCTGGACGGTCTCCCATAGGTCCCCCTGAAGCTCATAGGTAGTCAGGACGGCCTCTTCATCCTCGATCATCCCAGCCTTGACTAGCTCCAAATCGTTTGCCTCTTTGCCGATATGAACCACATCTGTGACGTGGATGTGCCTGCGACTCAAGAGGCCGCGCGTCATGGAGGTGCACGGCTCCCCATCTGGCCCAATGAACTTCACCTCGGGCTGAAGGGTGTGGTTCGCGATGAGGTCGCGGTATATCATCCCGACGCAGGTTCTCGGACCAATGGTTTCGCCAAGTGACGTGACGACCCGGAAGCACGGGCCTGCTGGATCGTGGATGTTCACCCAGAGGGTAGCGCGGGGGTCCTTGACGGGGAAGGCTGCAACCAGGCAAATCGGTTTGTCCCCGGTTTCCTGGGCCGATGGCCCAAGCTTGGCGTGAAGGCTCGGATGCTCGAAGAAGTTGAAGGGCTTGACCGCTTTTGAATAGAGCTTCTTTCCTCCGCGTGTGCCCTTCGCGTTGAACCGGTCAAACCATTCCATCATCCATGGGGTGGAAATAGCGAGGCGCGTGCATGCTAGTTGGTCGGCCCAGGGGAACTCCGTTTGGGATCTAGGGCGGTCCCATAGCTCTGTCTCAATGATGTGCTTCCATGCAGCCTCGATCCAATCGGGAACGGATTGGGCGGTGCGCGGGTCTCTTGGCTCGAGGTGGTTGCCCAGGGCGTGTTCGCTCCACTTTCGAAGGTTGACTTTATCCCCGTCGCGATTGAAGAGGGCATAGCGCTTGGCGGCAACCGCATAACACCATAGTTGCTTTCGCCTCCCTGGATCATCCTTATCGAAGTTGTCCTCCTCTAGCTTCAGAATGCTACCAGGAGCCAGGCTCTGGTCGTAGGGGTTCAACCCAGCAAACCGAGCGCGAATGGCTTCCACCTCCTGCCAAGAGAGAGCCTTGATGGCAGGCTTTCCGTCAGGCAGTTCCTCCCGTCCGCCGACGCATTCGATCAGGCCCCCAGTTTCGCTTGCGACAACGGCCATGCTGTCGGTGTCCATGAAGGCCCACGTCCCGCCCAAGCTCTGGACTTCGTTTTCGAGGAGGGCAAGTATCAACCGGGCCCCCGCGGACACAAGCGTGCCAATGATGGGGAAGAAGAATTCCCCCTCACTCTCGGGATGATCTACTCCGCATTGGAAGGTCCAAAGTCCGTGCACATCGACCTCAGTGTCGGGATCGTCCTGGCGGTTCAACTCGACGAAGATGCCGTAGCATGAAGAATTGGCAAGGAACTTGAAGAACTGCGATCGCCTCTCCCTCTCATCTTGTCCCAAGTTGCTCGATTGTTTGACCCTTTGTCTCTCCTCAACCAGCCGCTGGAAGAAGTCTTCCCTTTTCGGGTCGATTTGCGTGCCGCCCCATAGGCTGATCGGGTGTAGGTTCTTTTGACGTCCTATTGGCCTGAACCTCAGAGCCCGAACCACATGGGGAGGCTTGCCAGTGAGAACCTTGCTCGCGAGGCAATCAGCCATAGCGTACCAGGGGAGCTTCTGGGTTATTGGAGAGTTGGAAAGCCACGTCTCCAGGTTGAGGCCTATCGTGTACTGGCCCCAGGGGTGCTGGTTGAAGCTGCAACGGGCGGGGAGAATGTCGCCCTCGGGGCGCACTTGGACGATCATGTTCACGTCGCTCCATGTCTCGGGCCTGAGCAGGTCATCCGCGGTCAGCCGGTCAAGCAGTTCGGCGGCATCTTGAGTTGCGTCCTCAATGACCACCTGCCTCGCCGTGAGAAGGTCCCAGCAGTGCGCGAGGCAGAACACCGTGGGAAACATGCTCCTCGTGTCCAAGTAGATGACCGGGACAAGGACCTCGCGGATCAAGCATTCGGCCCGACCGCCATAGTAGGAAGCCATCGCGTACCCAAACACCTCCTCCTTGGTGAGTTCCACCCCTGGGCCCATCCTGACCGGAGGAAGAACAATTCCCATCTCCCGAAGGATAGCTTTGCCAATCGAAGCGGGGGAGTAGGCTTTGCTTGGCCTGAGGGGGATGCGATGATTCTGGTACTCGGTGAGCAGCCGTTGATAGAGCTCCCAGGTTGCCGTCAATTCCTCCCTGGCTGACATGACAGAATCAGTCGTGGACCCTCCGTCCCTATTGAGAGAGACATCTCCTTGCTGCACCTGGAACAACTTGCATAAAGGCTCCAGGCTCTTGAATTCGCCGGTCAAGGCATATCCCAAGGTGAGGAGGTCAACGAAGTCGCCTCGGTAGACAAGGCGCCGCCTGCTGGACTTGGGCGAGAACGACCTTCTCCACGCAGAGGTGAAACCCATGAGTGCGCGCTTGCTATCAAGGGCCTTGACAGCGATGCGGGGATAAAGCTTGTCCAACTTCCGCTTCCCCTTCTTGTCCTTGTAGTCAAGAAGGGTGAAGCTGAATCCCCCCTCGTATGGAAGTCTTCGAGCAACCGTCGAGTCCACCGCAAGACGACTGATGATGAATGGCAGATTGAATCCGACCACCACCGCCCTGGCATCATAAGCCACTGGGAAGAAGACCTTCTTGAGCAACTCCTCCCTTGGGAGAAGTCTCAGGGGCTTGGCTCTCTTCGCATCGCCCTGACGGTGACCCGCGCAGTATTGGGCCAGTCGCTGTCGCTCTTGCTCGGCGAGGTCCTCAGCATAGAAAACACCCTCCTCGAGGAGAGTGTCACGTTTGTAGACGCGATATAGGCCGAACGTGAGGCGTTGGCTCGAATCGGAGGTGGTCTCAAGGGTAATCACGATGGCTAGCTCGGGCCAAGGAGGCTCTTTCCCCTTTGACTTAGTTCTTCTCCACTTCGGGTTCCGAGGGGTTGCATACGCGCGAACAGCGACTGGGACATGAGACATCTTCATACTTTCCTCTTTTGAGAACGCATCTCCAGGAACTTGCCCCACCAGTCCTCGCCCAAGAACTCCGATACGTAATTGTCCATATCCTCAAGCAATGACCCGAAGTCACGGTTGATCTCATCCAGGTCGTCGAAGTGCAGGACCATATCGCGGTGGCCCCGCCACAGCATTGCTATTCTTGGAGGCCCGTTCTTCACAGGGTTTGTCATCGATCCAGTGGGCCAGTCGTTCTGGGCGTCGGACAGCGCAGCGTGGTCGTTGGCAGGGATGCGCACGGCGAATTCGTCATTCTTCCTTCCAGCGGGGTGATGCCACTCGAAGGGTGACAATCCCTGGGCCATCCGGCGGCATTCAGGGCAAAGGACTTGGGTCCGGGACCGCTCCACGCCATGAGCCCCGCAGACCTCGCAGGTGACCCTGCCTCCAAGGCGCTGGCGTTTCTTTTCATGTCTAATGGCCCGCGGGAGTCCCGACCCTGCCATTCCCAAGGATCTCCACTAGCCTTTTGCCAAGGTTTGGTACACCGATTCAAATGCGAACTCGCCGCCTTCCGCGAGTTGATCAACGATCTCCGCGTTGGTAAGCAGGGGATGCCCCACCTTGCCCACTCTCACCGATTTCCCTCGGAACTCCCTTAGGGATTCAACATCGCCTGTCTCCAGGTACTGTTTCACCGCGTTCCAGTACCTGCCGATGAGTGTTGCAGACCGCGAGTCCCTGACCTCGAGATCCTGAACGCCCTGCGAGGTTGGGACTCTCATGATGCGCAGCAGGCGGTCCTGGGCCCTCGCGGTCCAGTGGCGACGGACCTTTCGAATTGCTGGAAACACATAGCTCTTCACAGTTTCGGGCTTCGTTCGGGAGTCGGGATGGAGGGCGTTGAAGCCCCTGACCGCCGAACCAAGATTGAGATTGCCCTCCCGCATCATTCGAAGGACCTCCAGGGCATCCGTCCTCTTCTGCTGTGCAATGGGGGTGAGCTTTCGAATGGCCGCAGCCGAGGAGATAGACCGATAGGCGCGGCGCTCCGCGCTGTAGCTGCGATAACCCTTCGATCGGGCGAGTGCGTCACGATAAGCCGCCCTGGTGGGGAACCTCCGACCGCGAAAATGGCCTCGAGAAGGGGTGTAGCCTCGTGTACGATTTCTGTTCTCGTTCGACATCGAATGCTCCTTCCTAGCCATCTGCGCCACGGATACATCCGAGGCTTGAGAATGAGGCCAGGGCTAACCCAGTGAGGCACTCGGCCCCGTTTGAACGGTCTTGACATGGGGGACTCTAGCAAAAGGCGCCTTGCGAGTCCCTCCGAAAACTTGTAAAATAATGGCATGCCCACTGGCCTTGTGACAATGAAGCAAATGCTCGAAGAAGCCTCGTCAGCAGGGTTTGGCCCGGCTTCCAGCCTAGAACGGAAGTTCGTCCAATTCGAGCAAGATGGGCTCATTGGTCATCCGGTTCGGAAAGAGAATCGTCGGGGTGGCGCCGGTCTATGGCACCCTCTCCAGAGCAATCTGTTCCGATTCCACCTTCGGAATCGAAGGGAAGGCATCAGTCCACTTGCTCTTGCCAATGTCCCAATCGGCCTTTGGCTATTTGGGGAAGAAGGCGTGGAGACCGAGCAAGCCCAGCGGGCACTATTCTTCATTGGGGGGAGCTTCTTGCCGGTCAACTCAGAGGATCCAATAAGAGGAACAGGGAAGCCATCTTCGTGGCCGAAGGATCAGGGAGACGATTCGAAATCGTGGGGGGACAGATCTTTGTTGGCCAGAAACGCCAAGGAGCTTGTGGATCGTCTTTCCTTGCCGACAACGCGCCCGGGGGCGAGGGACAGATTCGCGAGGGTGCTCAGACGCATGACTGATGGAATACCTGATACCCTAGTTCCTCAAGACCAGTTCGTCGGGGCCTTGCAGGGGGCAAATCCCTCGATTTCGGATCTAACAGGCGCAGCTGCGTATGCAATGCTCAGTGATCGTCTGCTGGCCCTTTCGTATCTGGCCTTGCTCTGTTCGCATGGCGCAGAGGTGCGGCAATTTTGGGAGTCGATCAGAAAAGCCTATCGGCTATCCGTTCAACGCGAACTGAGCCCGGACTACCAGACACGGCAGCCGCGGGACCAAGCACTGGTCTTTCCCATTCCATCACCTGAGAGGTTCCTGAGTAATGCGAGTGGAATCCTTCTCTCCTGGCTGGGACTTGGGATCCGCGCGCTGCGAGGAGACAGGAGAATATCACCAAGCGATCTTAGGCTTGATCCATCTCTTGCCAAGTTGTTTTCGTAGAGGATCAATCGAGAACCAAAACCCCCGCGACTGCTGCCAACAGTCCGGGGGCATGGCACAGGGAAAGGAGCTTCCCCATGCGCAGCCATTCTAGCATCCTCGGTTCACAAGAGTCCATCCCCGTTCGTAAAGGCATCGTCTCGCTCTCGGGCTACGGCCTTCGCGTTGCGGTCGAGCACGGACGCCTCTGCTTGAGCGATGGCATCGGTGCGTCGCGACGACAGGCCCGCTTCAGTAGGGCGACCAGCGGTATCAGGCGTCTAGTGCTGCTGGGGCACAGTGGCGTCATCTCTCTTGAATCCTTGCGATGGCTTCACGATGTTAGGGCGGCGATGGTACAGATCGATGCCGACGGCAAGTTAGTTCTTGCAAACGCGCCTCTGACTGAGGGCCTGACCCATTTGCGGCGGGCCCAGGTCGTCGCGGCTGGAACAGAATGCGGTTGGCGAATCGTCTCCAAGCTCCTGGCCGACAAAGTGAGAGGCCAAGCAGATGTAGCCCATAGGATAGGGGCCGAGGCTACCGCGCGCGTGTTGGCAGCCCGAGCAGACCATCTGGGGCAAACCACCAGCATCCGCGACGCTGCCAAGCTGGAGGGCCAAGCCGCTCGAACCTATTGGGAGGCCTGGGCTCCTGTCCGCCTCAGTTTTGTTCGACATGACGCGCGCAAGGTGCCTGAGCACTGGACGACCTTCGGCGCGCGCCGATCGCCGATCACGAACTCACCCCGGAACGCGGCTAATCCGGGAAACGCGGTGCTTAACTACCTCTATGCCATCCTGGAGGCGGAAACAAGGATCGCCCTGCTTACGCTTGGCTTGGACCCCGGGCTTGGGCTCTTGCACGCGGATCTGGCCAGCAGGGATTCACTGGCCTGCGACGTGATGGAGGCCGTGAGGCCAAAGGTCGACTCCTGGCTCCTGGATTTCCTCGCAAGGAATTCCTTCGCCCGGAAAGACTTCTTCGAGAGAGCGGACGGCACAGTCCGGCTCACCTCACGGCTAACGGTGATCCTAGCGGAGACCGCGCCCGAATGGGCGAGACAGGTTGCCCCGATTGCTGAGTGGGTAGCTTCTACTCTGATGTGGGAGAAAGGTCGGACGCGGGGGCTAGGATTGAGGAATGGGGTGCTGCCAACCCCGCTAACGCAATCGAAGAGGTCCCTCGGAAGGCATGTTGAAGGCCCAAACTCTTCTCCGGCAGCCAGCCCAGGCAAAGTGGCCCGCTTACGCCTGTGCCATGAATGCGGAAGGCGGATAACCAAGGGCAAAGGCAGATTCTGTTCTGAGCAATGCTTTCAGTCCTACAAGCGCGAGGTGGACATCCCGCGATTTGCGAAGGCTGGCATCCAGAGGTTAGCAGAGTTGAGAGCGAAGGGAGCGGACCCGACGCACGGCGGAGACGTGGGTCGGAGACGAGGCCTGTCAAATGCCCGGCGCGCAAGGGAGCGGGCAGAGTGGGAGAAGCTAGGGCTTGACCTAGCTGCGGAAAAGCAGCGATTCAAGAAGGACATCCTTCCCGCTTTACAAGGAGTGCCACTCAGCCGCATAATAAAGGCGACAGGTCTGTCTCGGCGTTATGTCTCTATGATTCGGAGGGGGATGCATATTCCGCATCCCATGCACTACAGAGGGCTAACGGTCCTTCTGAACAGCGTTGCGCATTCGGAGTTGTAGAATCACATAGTAGGCCACACGCATGGCATGGCTGGAGGATTCAATCATGCGCGCAGACATAGCAGGATACTCCTCCAAAGGACCACTGGTACTCATCGTCGAAGTGAAGTCAATTTCGGCTCTCCGCGATGGATGGGCTCAAGAGTATAGGCGGAATCTCACTGCCCATTCCATGCTGCCGGACGGGGTCTACTTCATGATGGTCACTTCGCGCGAGACATACCTGTGGAAGCCCAGTCCACCACATGAAGAGCGACGACCTGACTACCAACTGCCCACGTCCAAGCTTCTAGACCCCTATTTCAAGTACTCCAGTTCCTCCTCAGCGTCCTCCACCGAGTATGGGCTTGAGATAGCCACATTGTCATGGCTAAGCGACCTTACCGCACAGCAGCTCCCGCTTGATCACGCTCTGAGCACCCCGATTGGAGAGTCTGGCCTTCCCAAGGCACTTGCGGCTGGGTCCCTCCGCACGGAGGTGGAGGTGTGATCACTTACGTTGAGTCCAACTTCATTCTTGAAATTGCGCTCATGCGCGATGATTATCGTAGCTGCAAGGAAATCCTCCAGCATTCCAGGTCGGGCACCATCGAACTGGTGATCCCCGCCTTTTGCATTGGAGAACCCTACGAGGCATGGGTCAGGCGGTCGCGAAGCCGGCGCGACCTGCACGCCGATCTCCTCAAGGAAGCCAGAGAACTGTCCAGATCCAAGCCCTACCGAGCTCTGCCAACCGACTCTCAAAGCATCATCACCCTCTTGATCGACAGCATTGAGAGCGAAAAGTCACGGCTGGATCAGGCGCTCAAGAGCATTGTCGATTCGGCCGAAGTGATCCCTATCGACTCGCAGACGATCGCCGCGGCGATTGAGGCACAAGGTGCCCTCGGACTCGCTCCCCAGGACTCGATTGTCTATGCTAGTGTGGAGGCTCATGCCCGCAGAGCAAAACCTGGGATGAAGTGTTTCATCAATAAGAACTCCAAGGATTTCCAGACACCTGACATACAGGAGCGCCTCGGCCAGTTTTGTTGCAAGATGCTTCCAACATTCTCAGTAGGACTGGAATACATCGAGTCTCAACTACATCTTGGTGTCTAACAATTCGCCGATGTTGACCTGGCGGGCTGGGCCTCCGGGGATCCTTGTCTAGCCTGCTGGCAGGGCGTAGAGTCCTACTATGCTTGCCCGCGACCGCCGGGGAGCGTTGCTCGAGGCTGTTGGGCAGCCGTTGCCACCCTCGACACATGCGAGATCGTCATGAGGTGAACGATGCAGGATCCGGAGACACTCGCTACTGTAGCCAGTATCATCGCCGGATTTGGAATCGCAGCCCTTGTGTTCCGTCTCCAGAGGGAAATCCGGATGATCGAACTCGGGGAGATAGTCTGGCTTCCTTGGGCGGATTGGCTGATCATCTCCGCGACCTCCCTCTCGCTACTGCTTGGCGTGCTGCCGCTAGTCGCGGTGCCCAAGTCCCCTCTGGCGATCGCTGTCTCCGCCGCCGCGTGCACCGGTGCCTCAGTCATGCTGCTCGGCTATCCATTCTCGATCCTTGCGCACTACCGAATCGGCCTTGGCAGGGGAAGGACCGGCCCCAGGGTGAACCCTGAGCCACTCGAACGCATCCTTGTCATCACCACGGGCGTGCTCGCTGTTGTCGGTGTCCTTGCATCTTTCGCCATGCTAGCAAGTCTTTCGACTTCCTGACGACTGGGTCCAGCCGACTCGGCTGGCGGTTGCCTGGGTAGTGCCAGATTGGATGCAAGTTTGGCCTACATTGCAAGGGGGCGTTGCCAGCCTCCGCCGAATGGCTCAGTTCGAGGCAATTAGGCAGGGTAGGGAGAGCGCCCTATACTCCCCGCATAGGGCCTCGCATGAGGGGGCGACATGAGCATGGATCCATCTCACGCATTCCAGGGTTTGATCCCGCTCGCGCATAGAGCCGTCCGAAAGGAACTCAAATCCCGGTTGAAGCTCACGGGTGACGACCAAGTGGACTTCGAGAACAAACTCTGGGCCGTCGTCCATGGATTGAGGCCTTCAGAGATCACAATTGGCCGAGACCCCGCCATAACCCTCCAGAGCCTGGAATACCACCCCGATGTCTTCGCGATATTCGACACGTTCGCCTTGATCGGAGAGTCCACTCACACCTCCTCCAAGTCTTTCGTCACAGAAGAACTTGGGCGAATCGAGGCGATCAAGCCACAGCTTGGCCGATACCTGGCACGCGAGCTCGAAGGGCTCAAGCTGGTTTGCCTCTTGACGGTCAAGGACAAGACCGAACTCCACGTATCCATCCATGATAGGGCCGGCAAGAGCGGGGTCAAGCTCCTTGACGAGCGCGACCTTGACTATTATCTGGCGCTCCTCAGGAATGCAGGCGTTGGCATCTTCCACCTCTTCTTCGGGCGCGTCGCCCCCGCCGTTCTCGCCGTTGGGGAGCACACGATTCCCGCTATACGGATCAAGGAGGGCAAGCGATACAAGTACATCTTCTCCGTCAGCCCTCACGAGCTCCTAGAGCGTGCGTTCGTCTCACATAGAGAGATCACTGCCCCCCAAGACGCGCAGCTTGGGTACCAACGAATGCTCAGCAAGAAGAAACTTACTCAGATCGTATCCTACATCAAGAAGAACAAAGGCTTTCCAGCACCCATCATCGTCAGTTTCCCCAGGAATGCCGGGGAGGATTTCAACCCGCTATCGAAGAAGGACGTGGCAGTATTGGGAGACGTGACACTGGGCCACCTGCGTCTTCCGATGAAGCCTGCCTCCGTTTATGTTGTTGATGGTCAGCACCGGCTTTACGGCTACACATTAGTCCCGCGATCCGAGGAACATCAAATCAATGTCATAGCCTACAAGGGACTTCAACCCCACCACCAGGGTTCGATGTTCGTCGATATAAATCTGAATCAAACCAAGGTCCCCTCGAGACTCCTATGGGAGCTGTACCCGGACATCTTATCCCCAGAGGACGACGAGTATTACAAGGCGGTAGTCAGCCGCGCCGTCGAGCGCCTCATCCCCTCGGAACTAGGCGGGATGGTCACTCATATTAGTTCGGGCACAAAAGGAAGGATCTCTTTCCATGCGCTGTGTACTGAGCTGGTCCGTGCCAAGCTGGTTTCGCGAGGCGGGGCAGGGATCGTCGCTGCGGTAGCAGGCAACGACTGGGACGCCCAAGAGGAACGCCTTTATGTGATCATCTCGTCATTCTTCCACATCTTGGCCGAGCAAGGCCGAGCGTGGCCTGAGGTAAACAAAAGGTTCTTCCTCCAAAACACGGGCCTCATTCCGCTGATCCGTGAACTCGGCAAGGCATGCAAACACCTTGCCCTCAATTCATCCGCCACTCTCAGGTCCGCTAAACCTGCGCTAGGGGAGGGCCTGGCGCCCTACTTCCAACCACTCTATGCTTTCTACGGACCTGTGTCGAACCAGCAGCTCGATGACCTTACGCACACTCGGGTCGGGAGTTCTGGGTTTATTGAGACCGAAGACGAGATGGATGATGTGATTAGGGAAACAATCCCTGCCTTCCCCCTAAGAGAGAAACGAGCTCCTCCAGAGCTCCAAAACTCTGCGAGGGAATTTGTAGTCTTGGTGCAAGACGCAAATCGTCTCGCCCAAGCCGAGTCGAAGGAATGGATCTTTAGCGAATTCGACAAGGAGCGTGCCCTCAAGGGTCTCTCAAAACCCGCCCGTGATGCGGCGACGCTCGAACGTTTCCTTGGAATCCTGTATCAGGAGCTTGTTGAAGCTTCGGCGGGCAAGGCCTCTCAAAATCGCGCACTCGCTATCCTCGGCATTGCCGACTCGAGCCAGGTCCCCTCCTTAAGAGGACTTGCGCTTCTGCGGCACATGTCTGCGCACAGGGCTTCGCATCTGGAACCGGCACGCAGGAAGGAAGCTGTTCACGTCCTTCGTCAGTTGAGTGGAGTCGACACCGCTTCCGACTTTGATGATCTGCAACCCGACGGATGCCTCGCTCTTCAGTTGGGCCTCTTAGCTAAGATCACCGCGGACTTCCTCGAGCCCCTGATCGAGGCCCTTAAGGCATGACTCCGTGATAGCCTATGTGAAAGCCACCCCGTTCCTCAGATGGGCTGGAGGCAAATCCAAGATCCTTTCCCTTCTCGCTCCGTTGGCGCCGCCCAAGTCCGAGTACACCCGGTATGTTGAGCCATTTCTCGGCAGCGGTGCCCTGTTCTTCCACTTTCGTCCGGAGCACGCCCTTCTCGCGGACGCCAACCCACATCTCATCAACTGCTACAGACAAGTAGCAAAGCGGCCCTTGGATGTTTGGCTTCTTCTGAAAACCCACCGGCGACACCACTCCCGCGATTACTACCTCTCTGTACGGGAACTAGGACTTCAAGAGGGCTCTCCCATTGAAAGAGCTGCGCGATTCATCTACCTCAACAAGAGTGCCTTCAACGGCATTTACAGGGTGAGCATGGCGGGCAAGTTCAACGTCCCCTTCGGTCCCAGCCCATCTGGCCTCGCAATCCCAAGCAAGCAGAGACTACTCGCCGCGTCGGCAGCACTGCGACGGGCCATCCTACACGCGGCGTCGTTCGAAATCACCTGTGAGCTCGCCCGCAAAGGTGATTTCGTATACCTGGATCCGCCCTACCCTCCGTTGGGGAGCTCGGCCAACTTCACTCATTACACGTCTGACCGATTCGGTCCCCGTGACCAAGAGAGAGTAGCAACCGCATTCAAATCCCTCGACAGAAAGGGCTGTCTCGTCATGCTCTCCAATTCGGATCAGCGCCAGATCAGAGCGCTCTATCGGGGCTACCGAATCACCTCGCTCGAAGTCACAAGGTGGTTGGGGTCTAATGGCAAGAGGTTCCAGGTTGACGAAATCGTTGTGACAAACTACCGGCCATGACGCGCGATCCTTTACTGCGCCTAGCAACTCGTTGATACTGACTCGGCGAACTGGGGCATTTGTTCGGCTTTCTCAGCCTGCCAGCGTGACGTAGAGTGGGGGAAGACTCACCCGATTCCGCCGGGCGGCTTAGCTTGAGGCCGTGAGGGGGCCACAGGCCGTATCACTCGCATGAACGATCCTACTTCTGACCTTGAACGGATCCATGCCCTTCTTCTCTCAGCCGACCAGGACAACATCGGCGACGTGCTATTGCAAGTTCTTGCTGTCAGATCCCGAATCTCGAACCCGCTTGCCCGGATGACAGCGGAACCGATGCTCGCATCTCTTCGGCGCATGGCAGCCAAGGCTGATCTCGGCTGGCGTGTTTTCGCCACCCCTCCGTTGCTGCCCCGTCCCCTTGATGATGTCGAAGTCCTCCAACTCGTCTCGCTGGAATGGGCCCTGCACGAGCTATGCTATGCCTGCGAAAGTGTGGAACTCTCAGCCGCAACCACGTGGGGCGGTTCAACTCCAACGCGGTTCTACCTCAACAGCATCTATCACTACGTGAGTTCGATGTTCCTTCTCGACACAAGTAGCCCCCGGCAGAAGGATCTGCCTATAGGAGGTACCGCCATCCGGGCCTTACATCCAATGGGACTCGCGGCCCTGGTCGATCCTGTGGCCCGCATCCTTTCGCAGCCCCTCACTCCCCACATCACGCTTGGCGACACGATCCTCCGCTTACGCCATAGCTACCTCGTTCACGGAGACTTCTCCCCCCGCCGCATAGAGTATCTCATCGCCCAAAGCGAGATGCGGGATCCGGCGCAGAACGAACTATTCGCCACCCTAATATGGGACCTATTCCACGAGCTCATCCTGTTTCGGCTTCGCATCATGGCGCTAATGACTCACGAGGGAATTCGAGTCGAGCCAGCGATCCTTCGATACCTCGCTTCAGTCTCTGCCCTGCCGAAGTCAAGCGGGGCCTCCTAGCAAGTCGCTCGTGCTGCCCCGCGGACAGGGCCTCCATTGAGGCTTCTCTTGCCTTCCGATGGTATTCTCGCGATCACAACTGCGCTGAATTGGTCGAAATGTCCGCGAAATGTCGAATAATTGTCTTGTCGGCATTTCCTAGCGGGGATAATCCTCGCTAATTGCGGGTCCCGAACGGGAAACTCCCACTTGTTCCATCCAATTCCCGGGTCTGCACTTGAAATCCCAGGGTCCCCGAGCACGAAGATAGGAGAAGCAACATGAAAGGTCTCGGACTGAATAATCAATCCTCCGAACAGAATTCAAAATAGACTATCTGGGCTCAAAATACCTCCTGAAGAAATGCAACTCCTGTGTTGCGGGTGGCAAAAACAAGAAAGGAAAAAGGGTGGTTCATAACCAATTCCCAAATCATCCCAAATAGTCTCCACGGGTTCGACTCGATTTTCTCAGATTGGATACAAACCACGACCTCCGAGACATGCGAAATCAAATCTTGGTTCTATTCTCCCGGCACCGAAAATGAATCTACAATTCCCCGAGGCACGAAATAAGCCACGAATCCCACAATTCCAAATCTCGCGCAGCCGAAATCAACCAATGATCCAAAGAACTATCCACAATTGAGAACCCGAAACTGATGTCGACTGGCCTCAGGAGTGCACTCCTGGAGAGCCCCGTAACATATCCCGGCTCAGCTTTGACCGATCCTGGGGGGACTGGTAGAATCCTCTCTGGCGTCGTACCCTTCGCTGGGACCCGGGAGAGCAGGGTCCAATCCGGGCGTTCGCAAGGAACGCCCAATCGTTTAGAAAGGGCTTGGCTATGAAAGTGCTGTTGCTTAAGGACGTGTACAAGCTCGGTCGCGCGGGAGATGTCAAGAAGGTGGCGGACGGATTCGGTCGCAACTTCTTGATCCCCCAGAAGCTGGCCGTGCTGGCTACCCCGGGGGCTCTCAAGCAAGCGGACCGGATCCGCCAGTCCGCCCTTGCGGAACGGGCTCGTCTCAACCAGGAGATGACGGCTGTCGCGGAACACCTCCAGGGCTTGAGCTTCACCTTCACGGCCCGGGCGGGTGAGACCGGCAAGCTGTACGGGTCCATCACCACGGGGGACATTACCGAGGCCATTGAACGGAAAACCGGAATCCATGTTGACCGGCGACATGTCGCCCACCAACCCTTACGGGAGTTGGGTACCTATTCGATCCCGATTCGCCTTACGGTGGACGTGGTGCCCGAGGTGACCGTGGTCGTGATCCGGGAGGGGGAGGAAGGCCAGCCGGTCCCAGCGGACCAAACCCCGACGGTCGTCCAGGAAACTCCGCAGGGTTCTTCCCCGGTGTCTGTCGCCCAAACAGACGAAGTGTAGGCGGACGGAAGGGTCCGAGTCTGTATGCCGAGAGGCGTGGACAAACGCTCTCGGCTTGACTGTTTGGATCAGCACCTGCTGTGGACTGCCGACTTGTGCGAGTGGTTGCCGCAGGGCCACCTGTCAATAAGCATGAGCGAGGTCGTGGTCGCGCTGGATCTCTCGGCGATCCAAGCATGTAGCTGCCCAGCAGGCTGCAGGCCGCGCAAGGCGATGGCCGGGTCGCCATTGGGTCCGATCAGGGAAGTGAGGCACTTCAGGTGGTTCCTCCTGCGCGGGAAGCCGAAGGTGACCGACGGGCGGAGGCTGATCAACTTGAGGCACAATCTGTTGCCCCGGAACCTGTCCCTGGGGTTCAGGATGCACAGAGCAGGCGCCCTTCGGCCGTCCCGCTGAGAGAAGACGGAGTCCGAGCGGGTCCACCGAAGGGGGATAGGCCAGATGAGCCCAGATCATCGCGCCCACCGCTCTCCAGAACATGCCCTAGAAAGTGCGTAAGTCGGGCTCACTCCCGCTTTTCTGCGCGAACTGACCGTTTCACCGACCAACTCCTAGTTCGGGCGGGACGAACCGGCCCGCTGCCAAAGAGCTCCCCCGCAAGCGTGGTCATGAGGTCCCAGGCCAAGACCTTAAGCGGGGGCGATGGGCAGCCACGTTCCCTCGCGACCAGGATCCAGGGAAGTCTCTCAGGGCATTTGAGATGAGTGAGACAGTGGGGACGCTTCTCCGCCAGAGGAGGGAATCACTCCGCCTTTCGCTGGAGGATGTCGAGCGCAAGACTTACATCCGGGCGCGCTTCTTGGCCGCAATCGAAAGTGATGACCTGTCCGCGATGCCTTCGGAGGCGCAAGCGCGCGGTTTCATCCGGACCTATGCCACTTACCTGGGGATGGATGGGGAGGAACTCCTGGCCCATGCCGGAGGAACTCGCCCCAGGCCAACGCAGGCCCCCTCCAGGCCCCCGGCCTCCCGGCCCGCTCCGGCCCGCTCCCCGGTGCGTTTGGGATCACCTTGGCGCCGCTTTGTACGCCTGGACGTCCTCCTCAGCGGGGCGGTCGGGGTTCTGGTCATAGGGATTCTGGCCTGGGGAAGCGTGCAGTTAGTTGGCTTTCTCTCGCGGGGTTCTCCGCCGATCTCCTTGGCCTCTTCGATGGTCCTCTCCAGCGGTACCCAACTGAGCCCCGCCCAGCCCGTGCCGACTTCTACCCAAGGGGCAGACGCCGGGGGTGTGGTGGCCGCAGTCATCGGGGGGGGAGGTTTGGCTGGCCTGACGCCTCAAGCGACCCCGTTGGGAGGAGTTTTCACCACGGTCAATCTCCGGCTGGTCGCTAGGCACGAGACCTACTTGCGGGTTCTGGTGGATGGCAAAGAGGCCTTCAACGGTCGCCTGTTTTCAGGCGACATTCAGAATTTTGAAGGGACCCAAACGGTCGCCCTCTATGTCGGCGACGCTTCCGCTCTGCAGGTTGAGTACGACGGTCAGGATCAAGGGTCCTTGGGGGCTTTTGGACAGCCATTGATTCGTATCTGGACCCTGTCCGGTGCACAGACTCCGACCCCCACGATCACCCCCACCCCGGCTCCGACCGCGACTTTCACCCCGACTCCCCGAGGCGCAACCCCTCCCGCAACAACCACGGTCGCCCCAGGAGGCTGATTGAGCACGGCACCTCGGTTTCATTTGGTTAGCTTGGGATGCTCCAAGAATGCGGTCGATTCGGACTCTATGGCCGCGCTTCTGGAACTGGCCGGGTACCGCGCCGTGAGGCAGGCCCATCGGGCGCAGGTGTTGATCGTCAACACTTGCGGCTTCATTGGACCGGCGCGCGAGGAATCGCTGCGCGTGCTTCGCGAGTTGGCCTCTGAGAAGAAACCCGGGCAACTCCTGATTGCCGCTGGATGCATGACCCAAAGATTCGGGGCCGAGGTTGCGCGCGAAGTGCCCGGGATCGATGGGATCCTGGGCACCCGGCGGTGGATGGACATTGTTGACCTCCTCCAGCGCCTGCGCGGCGGGAGCGGCCCGACCGAACGGTACCATCTCCCGAGCGATTCGCCCGCCGTCGGCCGCGATGACCGCGGTGTCCTGCGGGCCTCAATCCAGGGGACCAGTGCGTATCTGAAGATCGCGGACGGATGCCGCCGCCCTTGCGCCTTCTGCGCCATCCCACTGATCAAGGGGACCGCCGTCAGTCGACCGCTGGAGCGGCTCCTGGAGGAGGCGAGGATTCTGCAGTCGCGCGGCGTGCGCGAGATCATCCTCATCGCCCAGGACACCACCGACTACGGCCGCGATCTGGGCTGGAAGGACGGACTTTCTCGGCTTCTTGAGGCGATGCTTCCGGAGATCCCCGGGATTGAATGGATCCGCTTGATGTACGCTTTTCCAGGAGCGATTACGGATCGGTTGATTGAGACCCTCGCCTCTCACTCACGAATAGTTCCCTATCTCGATCTGCCCCTCCAGCACGGCGATCCGCGAGTCCTGCGCCGGATGCGCAGGCCATCCAACCTCGACCGGGTGCGCTTGACCCTCGAGCGGATGCGGAATGCCATTCCGGACTTGGCTATCCGGAGCACCTTCATCGTTGGTTACCCCGGAGAAACCGAGGAGGAATTCGAGACCCTGATTGACTTCCTGAGCGAGATGCGGTTTGATCGGGTCGGTTGCTTCACCTATTCCCACGAGCCGGGGACCGAAAGCGGTCGACTGGAGGACACTGTTTCGGGGGTGGTGAAGGAGGAACGCCGCGCCCGCTTGATGGAGCTTCAAAAGTCGATCGGCTTGGAAAAGAATCAGGCCTGGGTGGGGAGAACGATGGCCGTACTCATCGAGGGCGAGGATAGAAAGAAGAACCTCTCTGTCGGACGGTCCTTCCGCGATGCCCCGGAAGTAGACGGCCTGGTCCTGATCGAAGGCCAAGCCCCGATAGGTTGCATTGTGCCGGTGCGGATCACGGGCGCGCTTTCTTATGACCTGGTCGGGCAGTTGGCTCGGGCCGGGGGAGAAGCCCCGGCTCAACCTCCCGCGGCCATTCCTATCACGTGAGGGGGCGAGGACGCCGTTGGCCCGCCGGCTTCGCGGATTGCGTGACGAGCAGGCTGGGATGATAGGACCCACCGGTGCCGAGTCTCTGAGGATCCGACGGGAACCGAAGGAATTCCCACTGGGGTGATCTTCGAGGATCAAGGCCGATGAGCCAGCGCTTTGACGTGGTCGTGGTTGGAGCCGGTCCGGGGGGAGCGACAGCGGCCTTCGAGCTGGGCGAGGCGGGCAAGCGGGTGGTGGTTCTCGAGAGGGGCCATCTGCCTCGCTACAAAGCCTGCGGGGGAGGGCTGTCCCTGGGCCTTCTTCAGCAATTCCCCTTTCCGTTTGATCCGGTGGTGGAGTCCTCCGTCCGCTCAATAACCTATTCGTTCCGCTCCCGCTCGGTTCGCTTCGAGCTCCCGCCAGGACAGATCTGCATGGTGATGCGAGACAAGTTTGATGCTTATCTGCTTGATCATGCGCGGGCCGAGGTCAGGCAGGGAGTCCTGGTGAGCCGCGTGAGAGAGCTCGCCGACCGGGTCATCGTGGAGAGCGATGGGATGCCCTCCCTGGAGGCGGACTACGTCATCGGCGCAGATGGAGCTAGTTCCGTGGTGGCTCGCGATCTTGGATTGCGCCGGGGAAAACGTGTCGCGGCAGCGATTGAGGCAGAAGCTCCGGTTCCGCCCGAGGTGTTTGGACGATATGCCCAGGCCCCCGTTTTTATCTTTGGCAGGATTCGCGCTGGGTACCTGTGGATCTTCCCCAAAGCAACTCACCTCTCGGTGGGGATCGGAGCCTATCGGCCCCGGCCGGGACAGATGCAAACGGTGCTGAAGCAGGTGATGGCGGAATACGGTATCTCCCTGGAGGGAGTCCCGCTTCACGGGCACCCTTTGCCTGTCTATCTTGGGAGAGAGCGCATCGCCACGGGAAGGGGCCTGCTGGTAGGCGATGCGGCAGGCTTAGTCGACCCTCTGACGGGGGAGGGCATCCGTTACGCCGTAAAGAGCGGGAGGCTGGCGGCTAGGTGCATCGTCGAAGACCATGCGGCGGAGTACCAGGCCCGCATCCAGCGCGGAATAGGCCGAGGCCACGCTCTTGGTCTGCTCCTGGCGCAGCTCTTCTACCGCCTGCCCATACTCTGTTACGCGCTGGGAGTCCGCAATCCCTTGGCGACCAGCGCCTTCCTCGATTTACTTTCCGATCGTGTGGAATACCCGGAAGTGGTGGCGAGCGTGTTTTCCAGCCTGCCTTTCTATCTGATGACCGAGATCCTGGCGGGGATGGCAGGAGCTCTGGGCCGCAAGGAAGTCAGAGACCGAATCCGTTCAGCTGTATATGGAGAGTATGTATAGGCTGGAGCCCGTTGGCTTGAGCAAGTCAGGAAACCCTGAAAGGGCCGGGGCGGGGTCGGGAGTAGCATTGGAATGAGGGACGATGACCTTGCGAGAGGCGCCCAGGTCCGGTTGGGCTACCCGCTCTTAGCCCGCCAGACAGGCGCCAGAGAGGAGAGGTTCTAATGGAAAAGGATCCGGTTTGCGGCATGAGGGTGGATCCCGCGACAGCCGCCGCGAAGTCCGAATACCAGGGCAAGACTTACTATTTCTGCTCGCCGGGCTGCAAGACCTCGTTCGACAAGAATCCGGAGGCTTTCGTGAGCAGGCCCTCCACCAAGCCGAGCCCCCGGTAGGCCATCAGCTCTTGGCAGGTCGGCCGCGCCTTGGGAATCCCCCTTCATGCAAACGATCGGACGTGGTTGAGGTTTCGCCCCGCTCGAGGCACAATCCATTTGGAGGGCAAAAGGATGCTGGCCGCTCTCCGGTCGAGCGTGCCCGCAAATGCGGCCCCGCCCGGTTGTTAGGCCCGGAGGGGAGATCTGGGATGCCGGAGGACATCGATGCGAATTGCCATACTGAGTGACACACACGACAACATCTGGCGGCTCGAGAGCGCCTTGCCCCAGCTGGCCGAGGCCGACGTGGTCCTTCATTGTGGAGATTTGTGTTCTCCATTCATGGTGGACCGGCTTGCTCTGGGTGTTAAGGGCAGGCCCATTCATCTGGTTTGGGGGAACAACGACGGTGACCGACAGATGATCACCGTGGCTGCGGCCAAGGCGGGCAATTTCTTCCTGCATGGAGAACTGGCGGAGCTCGACCTGGAGGGAACCCGCGTGGCGATGACTCATTACCCGGAAGTCGCAAGAGCTCTGGCGGCTTCGGGCCTTTATGACCTAGTCTGCTATGGCCACGACCACATCGCGCACGAGGAACGGTTGGGTAGGACAATGCTTCTAAACCCAGGGGAGGTGATGGGCCTGAGGGGTCGCAGCACGTTTGCTCATTACGTTACGCGCTCGCAAAAAGTCGCCTGGGTGGAACTGGCTTGAGGAGAAGAGCCCGGAGAGAGGCAAGGGCCCTTCTCGAGAGCGCCCCTGCGGTGAATTGAACACCGGTCTTTGCCTCCGGGGGGCAACGCTCTATCCGCTGAGCTACAGGGGCAACAACGCGGATTCTACCATGGGGTCCAGGGCCTGGGCGCTAACCGACAGGTGCCAGACAGGCCTCGGCGCAGCGCTGGCTATCTTGTCCCGGTCCTAGAAACTCGCATCCTGTCGGGTGGGACGGATCATGCCGGTGCCGTCGCGGCCCGCGCGTGCTCGGGTGATTCGCAGGAACTTTATCCCGGGGGTTATGCTTTCCTTGGGCCTTTCCGTGTGAGCGCTGTCGCAGGATCCATCCAATCAAGCCCTGCGGCCGACCTTCGAACCCCTGCTTCTTGTGGGTCACGCCGCTCCTCAAAGCGCTTTCAGCTGGTGGATGAATAGCACCTCGCCTCGCGAGAACATCCTTAATGTTCACACCATCGAAATCGGGGTAGGCTACGCTTGGGACGGATCGAGTCCCTTCGGCGGGTACTGCCCAATCGATATTGGGCACCCTGGAGTGGCGCCGGGCCCCGGGGAGGCTTTGGCCGGGTTGCATCCGTCCCGACTGGCGCAGGTCCCAGGCGCGGTCGGAGCTCGAGATAGAAAGCCAGGATTTCACATTTGAATCGAGCAGGAGACTCTATGGAAGAAAGCCTCACCGCCTCGGGCGGCGCGCAGGAGGGCTGCCCTTTCTGCAGGATTGTTCAAGGCTCCGTGCCAGCCTGGATTGTCTACGAGGACAATCGGTGTTTGGCTTTTCTGGACCGCCGACCTCTTTTTCCCGGCCACTGCCTTCTCATCCCAAGGGGCCACTACTCGACCTTTCAAGATTTGCCTGAAGAGGAAATTGCCCATTTCTTTGCGAAGGCGCGGCTCTTGAGCCGAGCCGTTGAGGAAGCGATGGAGGCCGAGGGTACCTTTCTGGCCATCAATGACAAGGTCAGCCAGAGCGTGGCTCATCTGCATGTGCACGTGGTCCCGCGGCGGAAAAAAGACGGGCTGAGGGGCTTCTTTTGGCCCCGTCACAACTACCAGGACGAACAGGAGGCCGCCGGAATCCAGCAGAAGGTGCGAGCTCGGGTCGGCCAGCTGGGCGCGTCCCGCTGATCTGCCCGGATCTCGAGGGATCGCGGGGCGGGTTTGGATTCTTCTCATTGACCCGGCGAGGACCTTGAGTCGCATGACTCCCGGGAGCAAGCAGGTTTCTCCCTTCGCCGCCTGAGGGATGTGACCCCGTCCCGAGGCACTCGGCCTCATCCGCCGATGGCCCCCTCTCAGGGTCTCTCCGGGAGGGGAAAGTTTTGGGATGCAAGGCTAAATCAGGCTTGGCACAGGGTGCTCTTTCAGGCGACGGTAAGGGACGTCATCTTGGGGGTCAGGAGACGGAGGACAGAGCCGTCCGGCAGATCCTCGGCCCCAGCGGCAATTGGTTGAGGAACGCCTGCCGCAAGGAGCCAGTGATTGTATTTGCGGATGGCGCGAGGTCCGAGCTGTGGGCCGGTCCGGAAATCCCCATCCTCCCTTCCTTGCCGACGAGTGGTGGAGAAGAGCCCGAGCTGCTTATCGCTTGAGTGGCGGCCGGTCAACCGGGTCATGACCGCTGCGGAGGCCAAATGAGGTCGCAAACGCGATGGTATAATCAATCTTAAGAGCCGACGAGCCGTTGGCGCCGTCCTATTCTGACCCATTCGGGTTTCCGGTCGGGCGCAGGTTGGTGACTCCCACACTCAACCGAGAGGCGATGCGTCTCGAAGTGGCGCAATCAGCTGGCTCGGTTGGTTCATCCTAACTCAGGATTTCATCCTTGCCTTGAGGTACCGGGCGGGGCAGTGGCTTCCCAGGCGCACGGACTGAGGGATCAACCCCTTGCCCTCCTAAGGAGAGAGCCACATGTCCGGTCATTCCAAGTGGGCAACCATCAAGCGCAAGAAAGGCGTGGCCGATGCCAAGCGCGGCCAGCTTTTCACTCGTCTGGCCCGTGAAATCGTGCTCGCCGCCCGAGAGAGTGGCGGTGACCTGGAATCGAACTTCAAGTTGCGGCTGGCCATCGAAAAGGCCAAAAACAACAACATGCCCAAGGACAATATTGAGCGTGCAATCCGGAGAGGAACCGGGGAGGACCGGGAAGGCGGGGCGCTTGAGCAGATTCTTTATGAGGGATATGCCTCCCACGGGGTGGCCCTGCTGATCGAATGTGTGACCGACAATCGAAATCGAGCTGTGGCCGAGGTCAGGCGACTCCTCACTCGAGCCGGCGGCAGCATGGGGGAAGCCGGGTCTGTCGGCTGGCAGTTCAACCGAAAGGCGTATTTCGCGATTCCGGCCGAAGGAATCGACTCGGACCAAGTATTTGAGATGGCCGTAGAAGCGGGCGCGGATGATGTCGTGATCGGGGAGGATGTGATTGAAATCTACGCCCCGGTGGAAACCTTCAAGGCCATCGGCGATCGGCTGGCCCGGGCCGGGATCACCCCCGAGGAGACGAGCTTGCGAATGGAGCCCCAGCAAAGGATCGCCCTGGGAACAGACGAAACCCTGCAGGTCATGAAGGTAATCGAGAGTCTGGAGGAGTTGGACGACGTCCAGGCTGTGTATTCCAACTTGCAAATCACGGATGAGGCAGTCGCTGCCATGGAGGCCGCAGAGTAGCTGCGAGGGCGAACTCTGCCCTGCGCCCCCTGGAGCGCGTTGCGGTCGGGCAGGGCGGGTCTGGCGATAGCCAAGATGGTTCCCGGAGTGAATTCCTACCCCAGAGCCCTCGGCATTGATCCGGGCACGGCCCGGACGGGCTACGGCCTCATTGACGAGACCGAGCAGGGGATCGTGGCGGTTGCCTACGGCGTGTTGACGACACCCGCCGATTGGCCTATCCCGCGCAGAATGCAGAGCCTCCACCATCAACTTCAAGAGTTGGTCGCTCTTCACAGCCCGTCAACTGCGGCCGTGGAGAAGCTTTTCTTCCAGAAGAACGTCCGGACCGCTATGTCGGTGGGGGAGGCGAGGGGGGTGGCTCTCCTGGCTCTGGCTGAGGCAGGGTTGGAAGTGGGCGAGTACTCCCCCCGCGAGGTAAAGCAGGCGGTAGCCGGATATGGGGCGGCTGACAAACGTCAGATTCAGGAGATGGTGCGTTTATTGTTGGGACTGGCCGAGCGCCCAGAGCCTGACGATGCCGCCGACGCACTGGCGATCGCCATATGCCACCTGCATTCGTACCGCCTTCTGCAGATAACCGGAGGGCGATGATCGCTTCCCTTCGCGGTCGGGTTGAGCAGGTTGAGGAAGGGCGCCTGGTGGTGGAAATCAGTGGCGTCGGGTTCCAGGTTGCAGTGCCCGGTCCTGTCGCCGAACACGCCCGCGTTGGGCAGCCGGTGGCGCTCTTTACCCGTCTCCTGGTGCGGGAAGATGCCCTGGCGCTGTTTGGATTTGAGACGGCCGACCAGCGCATGCTTTTCGATCTCCTCCTGGGTGTGGAGGGGGTCGGTCCCAAGGTGGCCCTTTCGCTTCTGAGCCATCTTCCGTCCGAGGCCTTTCGTCAGGCGGTCGCTCGGGGCCAACCGGAGCGCCTGACCGGCATTCCGGGCGTGGGGCGGAAAACTGCTGAGAAGATCGTTTTCCACCTGAAGGACAAGATTCATGCCCTGGCAGGAGCGGAGGAGAGCGGCTGGGTGGAGGCAGATGCGGACATCTTGGCGGCCCTCACCTCTCTCGGCTACACCGCTCTGGAAGCCCAGAGCGCGATCCAATCCCTCCCGCGGGATGCGCCGGTGGACGCCGAGTCGCGCCTCAAGCTTGTCCTTCAGTACTTCGCTCCAAGGTAGCCTGTCAAGGACCCAAAGGATTTTCGGGCGCTGGACGCTCAACCTGGCCAGGGTATGGAGGCCGGTCGATCCCGTCCGACAGAGCCCGGCGGTGGAAGAACCCGGGGGCCCTGCCGACGAGGATTGAGACCCGGAGATTCGGCCTCGCCGCATGGGAATCGCTAGACATTAAGTGGCCCTTCAGTTATCATAGCGCGGCGTTCGGAGTCCCGCGGGGCAGAAGAGAAGAGCCACTTTCGCGGAGGGGATTCGCGGCCTGTCCCCGTGCTCTGCGGACCACGGCTGGCGGGTGGCCATGCGCCCCATTTTGGGGAGCTTGGGCTGGGTTGCGGGAAACACAGGGAGCAGCGGGAGGGACGAAATGTCCGATCTCGGCAAGCAGATCGCGAGCGAGCTTCAAGGCCAGATATCAAAGTACGAGGCTAAGGTCGTCGCCGAGGGCATCGGGACGGTGCTTGAAGCTGGGGATGGAATTGCCCGGGTTCGCGGTCTGTCCGACATCCGGTCTCAGGAGCTCGTCAAGTTTGGCAACGGGGCGATCGGCATTGCCTTCAACCTGGGCCGCGACAACGTCGGGGTAATTGTGCTCGGTGACTTCAGCGGAATTGAAGAGGGTACGGAGGTCCGCGGCACGGGGCGAATTGCCTCGGTTCCTGTGGGAGAGGGATTGCTGGGTCGCGTGATTAACCCTTTGGGTGAGCCGCTGGATGGGAAGGGCCCGATCCGTTTCGTGCGCTATCGCGCGGTGGAGCGTGTGGCTCCAGGCGTGGCCAAGCGTCAGGATGTCGATACCGCCGTGCAAACCGGACTGATCGCCATCGACTCGATGATCCCCATCGGACGGGGGCAGCGAGAGCTGATCATCGGGGATCGCCAGACGGGGAAAACGGCCATCGCGATTGACACGATCATCAACCAACGAGACAAGGATCTCCTTTGCATTTATGTGGCCATTGGGCAGAAGAAGTCCTCGGTCGCGAACACGGTGGCCGTCCTGGAGCGTTACCGAGCCATGGAACACACCGTGGTGGTGATGGCCCCTGCGGACGACTCGGCCGCCATGCAATACATTGCGCCCTATGCCGGATGCGCGATTGGCGAGGAGTTTATGGAGTCGGGCCGCGATGCTCTGATCGTGTATGATGATCTTTCCAAGCACGCCTGGGCCTACCGCCAGGTTTCCCTGCTGTTGAGGCGACCTCCCGGTCGGGAAGCCTACCCGGGGGATGTCTTTTACCTGCATTCGCGTCTGCTCGAGCGCGCCGCGCGCCTCGCGGATAAGTACGTGATCGTTCCGAAGGAAATGCCCGGCGCGCAGGCGCGGGAGGAAGAGGCGATCGATGCGAGGGTGTACGCGGGCCCGCTCTCGGAGCACGATGCGCGCGAGGCTCTCACCCAGATGGCCGACCCGGAGAACTACCGGATCGCCAAGGTCAAGGGTTCCGGAGGTTCGCTCACGGCGCTGCCGATCATCGAGACCCTGCTGGGCGACGTCTCGGCCTACATCCCCACCAATGTCATCTCCATCACCGACGGTCAGATCTATCTGGAGGCCAACCTGTTCTACGCGGGCATTCGCCCGGCCTTGAACGTGGGCATTTCGGTTTCTCGGGTAGGAGGAGATGCGCAAACCAAGGCCATGCGCCAGGTGGCCGGAAAACTACGCCTGGACATGGCTCAGTTCCGCGATCTCGCGGCCTTTGCCCAGTTTGGTTCCGATCTCGATCGCACGACCCAGATGCAGCTTAACCGCGGCTACCGATTGCAGGAGATTGTCAAACAACCGCAGTACTCACCGATTTCCCTGGGTCGGCAAGTGGTCCTCATTTACGCCGGAACGAATGGATTCGCGGATCAGGTCGCCTTGGAGAAAATGGCCCCCTGGAAGGAGGGCCTGCTTGGTTTCCTGGACACGAGCTACGCCGACGTGCCTCAGGCCATCGAGCGGGAGGGGAAGTTGAGCCCGGAGGTAGAAGCTCGCCTGAAGGAAGCCCTGGCAGGCTACGCCTCCACCTGGAGAACCTAGCCTCCAGGGCGGGAGACGATTTCGGAGTCGCCGGATAGGACATGCCCTCGCTGCGAGAAATGCGCCTCAGGATCCGGAGCGTGAGGAACATCGCCCAGGTTACCAAGGCCCTGGAGGCGGTGAGCGCCAGCAAAGTGCGCCGCGCGCAGCAAGCCGCGGTCTCCGCCCGTCCCTATGCCGGCAAAGCTTGGCAGGTCGTGCAGGATCTTGCGAATCAACCGGGTGGTGAGAGCCTTCATCCGCTCCTGGTTAGCCGTGCCCAGATCAACCATGTTCTGGTCCTGATGATCAGTGGTGATCGGGGGCTGGCTGGGGCCTACAATGTCAACATCGTGCGGGAGACCTTGGGATTGTTCCGGGCCAGTCCGGTGCCCGTCCGGTACGTTGTTGTGGGCCGAAAAGGGCGCGAAATGCTAATTCGACGCGGGGCGGATCTGCTGGCGGAATTCAGCCACTTACCGACCGTGCCTAGTTTCGCCGATGTCTCGGCCATTGGCCGCCTTGCGGTCAATGAGTTCTTGGGCGAGCGGGCGGATGAGGTCTACCTGGCCTACACGGAGTTCATCAGCTTCATCCACCAGCACCCAAGAATCCGGCGACTGCTCCCGATGCACGTTCCCGAGGCGGAGAAACACCCGCGCGGCGAGGCGCCGCCGTCGGGCCCGCAACCCGTGTATCTTTACGAACCGGGACGGGCCGAGTTGCTGGACCGGATCATCCCGCGCTTCACCATGCTCCAGGTTTATCAGGCCATTCTGGAATCGCTGGCCAGTGAACACGCGGCCCGCATGGTCACCATGAGCCACGCCACAGAAAATGCGCTCGAGCTCGTCGGAAACCTTCAACTGGATTACAACAAAGCTCGCCAGGAGAGTATTACCAGCGACTTGCTGGATATCGCTGGAGGGGCAGAAGCGTTTTCCGCGTCTGCGCGGACGGCGGTTCAGAGCCATGTCGTCTGAGGCCTGCCCACGAGGCACCCAGGGAGGAACCCGGGAATGGCCAATCTAACCGGCCGAATTGCGCAGATTCAGGGCGGGGTGATCGATTGCGAGTTTCCGGCAGGTCGATTGCCTGAGATTTATGAGGCCTTGGAGGTCCGCCGCGAGGGAAACGAGCCTTTGGTCCTGGAAGTCGAGAACTACATGGGGGATTACTGGGTGCGGTGCTTGGCCATGGACACGACCGATGGTCTGCAGCGAGGGATGCCGGTGACGGCCAGCGGCGGACCGATCACCGTGCCCGTCGGGCCGTCCACGCTGGGTCGAATCTTCAACGTGCTGGGGCAGCCAATCGATGAGGGCGGGCCGATTCACAGCGAGGATCGAGCCCCCATTCATCGCCTCGCTCCTCTGATGACCGAGCAATCGACGCACACTGAGGTCTTCGAGACCGGACTGAAGGTGATCGACCTCGTCGCCCCCTTCACTCGGGGCGGCAAGACGGGCATCTTTGGGGGAGCCGGGGTGGGCAAGACGGTCATCATCATGGAGCTCATCCGCACGATTGCCAAAGTCCACAAGGGGAACTCTGTTTTTGCGGGTGTGGGCGAACGCACCCGCGAGGGCACCCAGCTCTACCGGGAAATGCTGGAGTCCGGCGTAATGAAGGATACGGTCATGGTCTTTGGGCAGATGAATGAACCGCCCGGCGTGCGCCTTCGCGTGGGCTTGACGGCTCTGACCATGGCCGAGTACTTCCGCGATCAGGGACGAGATGTGCTGCTGTTCATCGACAACATTTACCGCTTCAGCATGTCCGGCTCGGAGGTTTCTGCGCTGCTCGGGCGGATGCCTTCGGCCGTCGGCTATCAACCCACGCTGGGCACGGAGATGGGCGAGCTTCAGGAACGCATCACTTCGACGAAACGCGGTTCGATTACCTCCATGCAGGCTGTCTACGTGCCGGCCGACGACTATTCCGACCCGGCCCCGGTGACGACCTTCACCCATCTGGATGCTACCATCGCTTTGGAACGCTCCATCGCCGAAAAGGGAATCTTCCCCGCCGTCGACCCGTTGGCCTCCACCTCGCGCATCCTCGATCCGCGCATCGTGGGTGAGGATCACTACCAAACCGCCCGCGAGGTGCAACGCGTGCTGCAGCGGTACAAGGACCTTCAGGACCTGATCTCCATCCTGGGAATTGACGAGCTCTCTGAGCAGGACAAGCTGACCGTCTCCCGCGCCCGCAAGATCGAGCGGTTCTTCTCTCAGCCGATGTTTGTGGCCGAACAGTTCACCGGTCAGGCCGGCGTGTATGTGCCCCTGCGCGAGACCGTGCGGGGCTTCCGCGAGATTCTGGACGGCCAACATGACGGGCTGCCCGAGTCGGCTTTTCACATGGTCGGCACCATTGAGGAGGCCGTGGAAAAGGCCCGGCTTTTGGAGAGTGGCTAGAGGGTTGTCCAGGGAACGCCATGCCTTTCCAGTGTGAGATTGTCACGCAAGACCGACAGCTTTTCAGCGGCGAGGTGGAAGCGGTGTATGCTCCTGGGGAGGAAGGGGACTTGGGCATCTTGCCGCGCCACGCGCCGCTGCTGACGACCCTCAAGTACGGGATCTTGCGCGTAGTTCATGGCGGGGAGGAGGAGGTGTTTGCGATCGCGGGGGGGATCCTGGAGGTGCGTCCTGAGCGGGTGACGGTCCTCGCGGATCAGGGCGAGAATATCGAGGAGATCGACGTGGCTCGGGCCGAGCAGGCCAAGGCTCGGGCCGAGTCCTTCCTGAGCGCGGGTCGGCGCGTGGCTGCTCCCGAACGGCAGGAAGTCCAGGCCGCGCTGCGGCGCTCCAACTTGCGTTTGAGCGCGGTCCGCCGGTTCCGCCGTGGGCGTCCGCCCGCCTCTGAGGTTCCCACGACCAAACCCTAGAATGCCAGACCATCTCGCGATCCATAGCCCCGGCGCCTAGACAACTTCCATGGCCCTACTTTACCGCGATCTCGGCATCGACCTGGGAACCATAAACACCCTCATCGCAGAGGGCGGCGAAATCGTCTTGAGCGAACCAACCATGGCGGCGATCGATGTGGAGGAGCAGAAGATCGTTGCCCTGGGGCAGGAAGCCAAGGACATGTATGGCCGCGTGCCGGAGGGAATTGAGGTCATGTACCCTCTGCGCGACGGGGTCATCGCGGACTACGAGGTCACCGAAAGAATCCTTTCCTACTTCATCCAGAAAGTCTGCGGTCCGGTCCGCATCTTCAAGCCAAGGGCGATGGTGACCGTCCCGTACGGGGTGACGAGCGTCGAAGGGCGCGCGGCTCACGAGGCCGCCTTCCGCGCCGGCTGCCGGGAAGTCTTCCTCGTTCCGCGAACCCTGGCGGCGGCCGTGGGGTCGGGCTTACCCGTCGGGACCCCTTCCGGCAACATGGTGGTCTACCTGGGGGGCGGAACCAGCGAGAGTTCGGTGATCGCCGTGAACGGCATTGTCGTAGCCCATACGGTGCGGCTCGGAGGGCAGCGCCTGGATGAGGCGCTGGCCAGCTACATTCGCCACAAGTACGGGCTGGTCATTGGCGAAACCACCTCGGAGGAAATCAAACTCCAGGTCGGCGCGGCCATTCCCCTGGAGCAGGACTCCGCCTTG
>Ga0208457_1000033_pt1 | contig 214525 bp, 190 predicted proteins | sample June2015DPH_10_1_FD_185513 | JGI IMG/M metagenome (GOLD analysis project Ga0208457, IMG submission 185513) | Peatland microbial communities from SPRUCE experiment site at the Marcell Experimental Forest, Minnesota, USA - June2015DPH_10_150... | ecosystem: Environmental > Terrestrial > Soil >... | reverse complement strand
CGCCACGATGGCTCCCAGCGCGACCCGACGGAACATCCGACTGTCCTCTCCTCAACCTCGCACCGACATCGTGCGATCGCGACACACCGACGTCAACCTCGGTCGGGATGTTTCATACACAGGCCCTAACCCTTGGGCTCGACGACGACCGTGACCTCTGGGGTCATTCCCGGGAACACCTTGACCGCGACCTTATAGGTCCCGAGCGTCTTGAGCGGATCGGGCAGTTCGATCTTGTGGCGATCGACGGTGATGCCGCGTCGCCCTAGGGCCTCGGCAATCTCCTTGGCTGTGATGGAGCCGTAGAGCTTGCCGCCCTCGCCCACCTTCACGCCCATGGTCAGGGTCGTGCTGCCGATGCGCGTGGCCGCGATCTCGGCGTCCTCGCGCTCGCGCTTGCGCTTCTCTTCGCGGCTCGCGATGTCGTGCTGCCACGCGCGATAGGCGCCGCCGGCGGCGGGAACGGCCAGCTTTCGAGGGATAAGGAAGTTGCGGCCATAACCTTCGGCGACTTCCTTCATCTCGCCGCTCTTGCCGAGCTTGTCGACGTCGGCGGTCAGGATGACCTTCACGCGAAAGATTCCTCCTTGGTGACCCATGACCGGACCCGCGGCCCGATCCTGGTCTGGTTGACGATCCGGCTCGCAGCGTCAAGCGCTTCCGGCAGCCGGTGAATTAGCCTCCGCACCGGGGCGGGCGTCAGGCGGCGCACCTGATCCATGTCGCGCCGGAAAGCATCCCGGTCTATGTCGAGCTCGTCAATCTTCTCTTCGAGGATCCTCTCTGGGACTCCATCCAGGAAGAGCTCGACCGCGAGAACCACTATGGCAAGGTCGTCGATGCTGCCCAGGACGGGGATGTCGTCCGGGATGAGGTCGCGACCGATCAGAACGTAGCCTGCCGCGCCCACCAGGATCGCCTTGCGGCTGGCCGGCACCCGGGCATCCAGCGAGAGCGCCCAGACGAGTCGCGCGTAGGTCGGCACTCGACTGGCGACCGGGACGAACGCAAGCCAGCGAAGCGCGCGCAAGAGGCTTCCCTTGCGACGCCTCCGACCTCTCGAATACAGCAGACTCGTGCTCGCCATCCTGGGACTGGGCATCCTTGGCTCTCGCCGCCGGACAGTCCAACTCTCTGATCCGCTCCGGGGAATCGAGAGTCTATCAGGCGCGACCCCCGACCACGAGGCGGGCGAGGAATCGAAGCCGGGCCCCAATGCGTAGGAGTCGACTCCGTTCGTTCACCATCCCGTTCGCAGTGCGGATTCTCGCGCGCCAGACGCGGCAATGGCACCACCGCCCCAGGTCCGAAGGTTTAGGATCTTCATGTCCGCGAGCGCTTTCCGGAACGGGGTAGATGAGCGGGCGGAAACTGGTGGGATCGAGTCGAATGAGGCGCACGGCCGTCGAGGGGAGAAACTCCGGCCGTCTCTTCGGTGCGCCCGATGCGCCTCGGATTCCTGGCTCAACCGATCCCGCCGCCGCGGGCCCAAGCTCGCGCCGGGACCCCCTTGCCTGGTCGATTGCAATCCTCGGACTGATTGTGGCCGGGTCTTCGCTGGCTTGGGCGTTGGGCCTCGGCGATCCGAACGTGACCGCGCGCTTCACGGGCGCCGGATCGGTCCCGGGCGCCGTGCTGGTGGCCCTGCTGGCAATCCGCATAAGGGGGACGACCCGGCTCGACATTCGGACGCGCCGGGCCTGGACAATCGTCGCCATCGGCCTGGTCTTGTATATGGTCGGAGGGCTGATCCACTTCGGGGCTGCGGCCTTGCCGTTCTCGAGCGTCCTGTCGCCCCTCGGACTCGGCCTGGAGATGGCGACTTATCTCCTCGTGACCATCGGCCTGATCCTCCTGCCGACGCAGACCAGATCCACCGACGACGTGGTCCTGTTCAGCCTGGACATCGCCATCGTCGCCTGGAGTGCGGCAATGCTCCTGTGGCATCTCGTCATCTACCCCATCGCGCAGGGCGCCCGCGCGGACCTCATCGCCGCCATTGGAGCCGCGTTGTTTCCGGTGGGCGACCTCGCGATCGTCTTCTCGATCGCAGCAATGGTCAGCCGCGGCCTGCCGCGGAGCACGCGGTCGGCGCTGTCGATCGCCGGCGGAGCCCTCTTGTTCGTGTTCGCCGGCGACCTCGTCGCCGAGACGGAGACGCTCAGAGGCGGGTACACACCCGGCGGAATCTCGGGCTTCTTCTATTCGGTTGCCTTGTTGGGTCTAGCTCTCGCGTTCTACGCCCAGTGGCGAGTCCAGGATGGGCAGCAACCGGTCGTCGGCCTGACCGACTACGCTCGCACCTTCCCGTGGCTCCCGTACGCCGCCGTCGCAGTGGCCTTCTTCATACCGGCAATTCGCGACTGGAACAGCCTCGACATGTTCCGCCAGCATGTCTGGGCGACGGGTCTGCTGATCGGCCTGGTCGTGGCTCGACTGTGGGTGACCGCCCGCCAGAGTGCCAACCTGAACGCCGCTGAACGCGAGCGTCTCGCCGCGGCCGTGGACCAGGCCGCCGAGGCCATTCTGACGACCGATCGGACGGGCAATGTCACATACGTGAACCGAGCCTTCACACGCATCACCGGCTACCAACCGGTCGACATGGTGGGCCGCAGCCCTGATTTCCTGCGTGAAGCGGCAAGCCCGGACCGGCTCGCCGAGATGAGAGCCGCTCTCGCCCGCGGGGAGCACTGGGAGGGGCGGCTCATCCAGGGCCGGCGGGATGGCGGCACCATCGAGCTCGACATGGCGGTGGCGCCATTGCTCGACACGGCAGGGTCCATCACCGGCTCGGTGGAGGTCGCACGCGACATCTCGCGGGAGCGCGCGCTCGAGGCGCAGCTGGCACAGGCCCAGCGCATGGAGGCGATCGGCCGCCTCGCCGGGGGAATCGCCCACGACTTCAACAACATCCTGACGGCAATAAGCGGGTTCGGCGAGCTGGCTGCGGCCCAGGTGTCGACGGAAGATCCGGTCGCCGCCGACATCGACCAGATCCGCAAGGCGACGGACCGCGCCGCCTTGCTCACGCGCTCACTCCTGGCCTTCAGCCGCCGCCAGGTGATGCAGGCCCAGCTGATAGACCTGAACCAGGTTCTCGACGGCTTGACCCCGATGCTCGGCCGGCTGATCGGCGAGGACGTGCAGCTAGTCGTCCGCCTGGATCCGAAGCTCGGCCTCACGAAGGCAGACCGGGCCCACCTCGAGCAGGTCGTCGCGAACCTTGCCGTCAACGCCAGGGACGCGATGCCGGCCGGCGGGACGCTGACGATAACGACTGCCAACGCCGATCACGACGGCGCCTACGCTCGAACCCACGTGGGGGCATCGGCGGGGCCGTATGTGACCCTGACGGTCTCGGACACTGGGGTCGGAATGACCCCCGCGGTCATGGAGCACGCATTCGAGCCCTTCTTCACCACCAAAGAGCCGGCGAAGGGCACCGGCCTGGGGCTGTCGACCGCCCTCGGTATCGTCCAGCAGAGCGGCGGCTTCGTTCAGGTCCAGAGCACGCCAGAGGTCGGCAGCGTATTCAGCGTCCACCTGCCGCGTTTTGACGGGGGCAGCAAACCCGACGAAGCATCCCAGCTGAATGATCTCGTCATCGACAGCAAGGCGAAGATACTCGTGGCCGAGGACGAAGAGGCTGTCCGATACTTCGTCCAGCGCGTCCTGACCGGGGCAGGATACGAAGTGACGGTGGCGAGCCACGGTGCCGAGGCACTTGCGATCGCCAAGTCGATGCCGGGCCTGAACCTGCTCTTTACTGACGTGGTGATGCCGGGTATGGGTGGCGTGGAACTGGCGGCCCAGCTGGCGATCACGCACCCGGCGGTGCCCGTCATCTTCGCGTCCGGCTACTCGGATACAGACGCGCTCCGGGGCGCCGTCGCCGACGGCACCGTCCCGTATCTGCCCAAGCCGTTCACCACGGACGCGCTGCTGAGTCGGGTACGCGAAGTGCTCGACAAGCATGCGAAATCCGACAGACTGGATTGACCGGGGCGACCAAGAAGCGTGTAGCACGACGTGAGCGGGTCCTGGGCGCCGGGGCGGCGGCCGGTAAGCGCGGGCGGCCTTCTTGCAATATCCGTTATTTCGGAAATATACTGGGTTGACACAGCTCGCCGCTTCGGTCGGTAGCTGACTGACCGTCCGGAGGTACTGACGCAGTGATCGTCGCGCCCGACTCAGCCGTCGGTGCCGGACTCCTCCCCGCCTGCTGGATCGCGGCCACTCTGTCGTTCCTCCTGGCAGCCGCGACGGCAGTGACACCCAGGGCGCGAGACCTGTCGCCGGTCCTCTCGACCGCCGGCGCGGTGCTCGCGCTCGCGCTGGGCGGAGTCCTCCTCGCGACTGGGGCGACGTTATCGGCGAGCGGCGGCAACACCCTGGGTTTCGCCCCGTTCGCCGTCCGCTATGACGGGCTCAGCGGGGTCTTCCTGGTTGCGTTCGGGCTGTCGGCGGCGGCAGCCTCACTCTCGGTCGTCGGGCAGCCGTCCCGGAGCCGGCCCGAAGGGGCCGCATACCCGCTCTTCCTGGGAAGCATCGTGTTCGTGCTCGGCGCGAGCAGCGCGTTTGCGTTCCTGTTCGCCTGGGAGTCGATGGCCCTTTTGTCGGCCTTCCTGGTCGTCGGTCTGCGGCCAACGCGGGCGGTCGTCTCAGCCGGCAACGTCTATCTGGCCATGACGCACGTCGCCACGGCAGCGATCGTCGTTGGTTTCGCCCTTCTCGTCGCCGGCAGCGGAGGCCAGCTCGACTTCGCGGCGTGGCACGCGGCCGCCCCAACCCTCGCGCCCGTAACCCGAGATGCCGCGCTCGTCCTCGTGGCCGTCGGTTTCCTGACCAAGGCGGGGGCGATGCCCTTCCACGTGTGGCTGCCCAAGGCTCACCCCGTCGCGCCATCGCATGTTTCGGCGGTCATGTCCGGGGTCATGATCAAGACTGGCATCTACGGCCTCATCAGGCTGGTCGTCGACGTCGTGGGAGGCAGCCCGGAGTGGCTGGGCCTCTTGATCCTCGGAGTCGGGGCGGTGTCGGCGGTGATGGGCGTTCTCTACGCCCTGATGCAGCACGACATCAAGCGGCTGCTCGCGTTTCACAGCATCGAGAACGTCGGCATCATCCTGATTGGCCTCGGGAGCGCGTTGCTCCTCCAGACCTACGGCGCAACGGAGCTTGCGGCGCTGGCGCTGACGGCGGCCCTATTCCACTCCGTCAATCACGCGGCCTTCAAGACCTTGCTCTTCCTGGGCGCCGGCGCCGTCGTGAACGCGACGGGCCTCCACGACCTAAACCACCTCGGCGGCCTGGGCCGGAAGATGCCGGCAACGATGCTCGCATTCGGTGTGGGCGCCGCCGCGATCAGCGGGCTGCCACCGCTCAACGGGTTTGCAAGCGAATGGCTGACCTTTCAGGGGTTGCTCGGCGCGACCGGGAGCGGTCTGGTCACGCCTCTGGCCAGATTCGCCGCGGCCGGGGCGATCGGCGCGCTCGCCATCACCTCAGCACTGGCGGTCGCCTGCTTCGTCAAGGCGACGGGCATCACGTTCCTGGGTCTGCCCTGCAGCGCCGCGGCAGCAAACGCTCACGAGACGGCTCGACCGGCCCGTCTGGCGATGGTTATCCTGGCTGCGATCTGCGCCGCCCTGGGGTTCGCCGCCGGACCCGTTTCCAGCGCCCTCGCCGCTGTCTCGCGAGAGGCGTTTCACGATGGGCCGCCGCCTGCGGCGATCGCGGCGGTCACGGCCGGGCCGCGACCGGGTGGAGCGGCCACGTACGCGGCGCTCGCCGTTGGCGCTTTGCTCGCGGCGGTCGTCGGCATCCTGGTGCTGGCATCGCGATCGCGGGCTCGGGCCCGCCTCGTCGACACCTGGACCTGCGGCATCGCCCCCAGACCGGAGTTCCAGTACACGGCCACGAGCTACGCCAAGCCGATCCGGCTCTTCTTCCGCCGCGTTCTCGTGCCCGAGCGCGAGGTCCACGTGGACTACCACCCCGGTACGGCGTTTCCGTCCTCGATCCGCTATCGCAGCGAGATAACGCTGCTCCTCGAGGATCGCGTCCTCAGGCCGGCCCACGGCTTGAGCCTGCGGGCAGCCGACCTCGCCAGGAAGCTCCAGGGCGGGGCCATTCAGCTGTACATCGCGTACAGCGTCGTCGCGGTATTGGTCCTGCTGTTGTGGGCTCGATGAACGCTTCCGACGCAGCCACGACCGCCGCGCTCGCCGGTCTCCAGCTGGCGACCTTCTTGCTTTTCGCACCCTTCCTGACGGCAACGATCAGGCGCACCAAGGCCCGCCTCCAGAGCCGCCGCGGCCCGGGTCTCCTCCAGCCGTACCGCGACCTGGCCAAGTGGTGGCAGAAACTTCCGCTTGAGAGCAACGCCGCGGGGCCCGTCGCACGATACGCCCCTGCATTCGTGCTCGGTGCGATGCTGACGGCCGTGCTGCTCGTGCCGTGGGAGACGAGCCGCACGCCCCTTTCCGGATGGGGCGACCTGCTCGTCGTCGTCGGTCTCTTCGCCGCGGCGCGGTTCGCGCTCGCCCTTGCCGCGCTCGATGCCGGGAGCGCCTTCGGGGGCATGGGCAGCAGCCGCGACGTGGCCATCTCCGCCCTCGCGGAACCCGGGCTGGTGCTCGCCCTGGCGGGCGCGGCCACGGCCGCAGGTTCGAGCGATCTCGGCGCGATCGGCGCCTTTGGCATGAGGCAGGGCGTCGGCTTGCTCGGACCTGCGCACCTCCTGGCGGCCGCAGCCTTCGCCATAGTGGTCGTCGCGGAGACGGGCCACCACCCCGTCGACAACCCGGACACACACCTCGAGCTGACCATGATCCACGAAGGCATGCTCCTCGAAGCGTCTGGCCGTTCCCTGGCGGCGCTCGTCCTGGCATCGGAGCTGAAGCTGGCGGTGATTGCGGCCGTCTTCTCGGCTGCGTTCTTTCCGTTCGGCGCGGCGACGGAACTGGCCCCGGGTCCGATCGCCTTCGGCCTGCTGGTCGGTCTCGGCAAGATGCTCGTGATCGCCCAGGTGCTGGCCCTACTCGATGCCTCGATCGCCAAGGCGCGGATCCTCACTCTGCCCGACCTGCTTGGCCTGGCTTCGTTGCTCGCACTGGCGGGCTTCGGGATGCAGGTGCTCCTGCCATGACCGTCACACCCATCGATGCCGCCCGGCTCCTCGATGCGTGCTCGGCGGGGATCGTCCTGTTCGGCGTCCTGATCGCCGGCACTCGGTCGATCGGGCGGGCGATCTGGCTCGTGGCCGTCCAGGCGATCCTGTTGTCGGCCGCTGTCGCGGGCGTTGGTCTGGCGACCGGATCGAGTCACGTGGTCTTCGGCAGCCTCTTGACGATCGCCGGCCGCGGCCTTGCGGTGCCGCTGATACTCGGCCGGATCCTCCGCCAGAGCCCGGTGCGCGTCGAACGCAACCCGTACCTGGGTCCGCGAGCCTCGCTCGTAGCCGCGATCGTCATCGTCTTCGTTTCGGCCATCGCGATGGATGGCGCCACTCTCGGCGGATCGATCGGCGGATCGCTGGGCGGCTCGATTGGCGCATCCGTGGACGCACCGCGCGCCCTCCCGGCCGCCGTGGCGGAGGTGCTGACGGGCCTGCTGGTCGCCATGACGCGACGCAAGGGGCTGTCAATCGTGGTTGGACTTCTCGTGTTCGAGAACGGCCTGGCCCTGGTTGCCTTCAGCCTGACCTACGGCATGCCCTTCGTCGTGGAGCTTGGCGCCACTTTCGATCTACTGATGGTCACCGTGGCCGTCGGCGTGTATGCCCAGCGGATGCTTACCGTCTTCGGGTCGCTATCGACCGACCAGCTGCGGAACCTGCGCGGATGAACGAATTGGCCATAGCCATCCTTCTTCTCGGCCCGGGTCTGGGTGGCCTGCTTGCGTGGCGCCTGCGCGGCCGTGCCGTCGAGCTCGTGGCCTTCGGCACGTTGATCGCCTCCGGCGCGGCCGGCCTCGGCCTGGCGTCCGAAGCCCTGGGCGGGAACCGGATCGTCGCCCTGGGGAACGTGGCCTCGATCGACGCGCTGGGCGGGTACGTACTCGGGCTGACGGTCGTCGTGGCCTGGCTCGCGATGTGGGCGTCGCCCCGCTACATCCGCCACGAGCTCGCCGCAGGTGCGATTCGACCTCGCGACGAAGGCCGCTACTACGCCCTCTTCCTCTGGTTCGTGGCCACGCTCATGATCGTGCCGCTGGTCGACAACCTGGGCCTGCTGTGGGTCGCGATCGAGGCCACCACCGTCGTCTCGGCCCTGCTCGTCGGCATCAACCGCTCTCCCGACGCGATCGAGGCAGCCTGGAAATACCTGATCCTCGGGACGATCGGCGTCGGGTTCGCGCTGCTCGCCACGCTCCTCGCCTACGCGTCCTCGGTGCGGGTCCTGGGCGAGAGCTCCGACGCGCTCAACTGGACGCGCCTGATCGCGATCGCGCCCCAACTGAACCCGAACTTTCTGCGCCTCAGCTTCGTCTTCGCCCTGGCCGGATACGGCACGAAGGTCGCCCTCGCACCGTTCCACACCTGGCTGCCGGATGCGCACAGCCAGGCGCCAAGCCCGGTCAGCGCACTTCTCTCAGGGGTCTCGCTGATTGCGGCCCTCTACGCTCTCATCCGCTTCCACCTCGTGGCAGCCGCAGGGCTCGGACCCGGGTTCTCCTCCACGCTCCTTGTGGCGTTCGGCCTGCTGAGCATGGCCGTGGCCTTGCCCTTCATGGTCCGGCAGGAGGACCTCAAGCGGCTGCTCGCGTACTCGAGCGTCGAGCATATGGGCCTCCTGGCAATGGGGATCGGCTTCGGCGGGCCCCTTGCCCTCCTCGGAGTAGCGCTTCACATCGGGCTGCACGCGGTAACGAAAGCCACGCTCTTCCTGTCCGCCGGCGAGCTCGTGCAGCGGTATGGAAGCCGTCGCCTCTCCGCCATCCGCGGCACGCTCCAGGCGGCTCCCGCGGCCGGCGGGGCGCTCGGCGCCGGCATCGTCCTGCTCGGCGGCCTGCCGCCGTCGGGCATCTTCGTAACGGAGTTCGCAATCGTCATCGGCGGCGTGGGTCGCGGTTTCGGCCTGGCTGCGGGCATCGCCGCAGTGCTCCTGGCGTCCTGTTTCGTGGCGCTGGCGGTGCACGGCAGCCGCATCGTGTGGGGCCACTCAGGCCCGCTGGAGACGGTTCGGCGCACCGGCAGCGGCATGGCATTGAGGCTGGCGGGCCCGCTGGTGGTAGTGGCGGTGGTGGGCATGTGGACGCCGGGACCGCTCGTCACTGCCCTCGACTCGATCCGCGCCGTCCTTGGAGCGACCGGTGCCTGAGGCCGCGGCAACCACGACGCGATCGATCCGAGAACGGCTCGCCCGTACCCTCGGGCACTCGGTGTCGGTGTCTGTCTCGAGCTGGGCGACGCCGGCCGACGACGTCGCGCTCGTCGGAATTCCTCGCGACGAAGTCGGCGCCGCGGTCGGAGCGATGTTGGAGCTCGGTGCCCGACACGTAATGCTGGTCTGCTACAAGCTCGCAAGCGCCGGCCGCCCCCGTCGCGCCGCCGGACTCGGCCCCGTGGGCGAACTCAACCCCGTGGGCGAACTCGACCCCGTGGGCGAACTCGACCCCATGGGCGCCGGAGTCGTCGTCGAGGAGGTCATGGCCGTCCCGAGCGGCCCGATCGTCCGCCTCCGGGCTGAAACGCCGGCCGGCGATCCGACCTATCCCGCTTTGACCCCGCTCGTGCCCGCCGCTCAGTGGGACGAGCGCGAGGGCCACGACCTGCATGGGGTCCTGCCCATCGGGCACCCTGACCTGCGGCCGTTGGTCGTTCATGCCCCGCCACCACCGGCCGCGCCCTACCGCTCGTTCGTGGCCCACGGCGATGGTGTCTACCAGTTGCCCGTTGGCCCGATACACGCCGGCATCATCGAGCCCGGCCATTTCCGGTTCTCGGCGGTGGGCGAGTCCGTGCTGCACCTCGACGCCCGCCTCTTCTACACCCATCGAGGCCTGGAGCGGCTCGTCGAGGGCCGCACATTCGCGAAGGCTCTGCCGGTCGTCGAGCGCGCCTGTGGCGTCTGCACCGTCACCCATGCCACGGCCTTCAGCCGGGCGGTGGAGCGTCTGACCGGGACCACGATCCCGCCGCGTGCCAGAGTGGCGCGTGTCCTCCTGGCCGAGATGGAGCGGCTCTACAACCACGTCGGTGACCTCGGCAACATCTGCGCCGGCGTCGGGTTCAACTTCGGCACCTCGCGCCTCGGCTGGCAGAAGGAACGCCTGCTGCGGCTCAACGAGGCCCTGACCGGGCATCGGTACCTGATGGGGGCAGTGGGCCCGGGTGGGCTCCGGCTGGACCTTGACGAGCGAGGACTCGTCGGGCTCGGCGATGCCGTCGTCGAGACCGAGCACGAGGTTCGATCGATCGTCCGCCTCCTGGTCCGATCCGAGGGCTTCATGAGCCGGCTCCACGGCACGGGTGTCCTCAGCCGGGCGGAGGCGCTTCGCCTTGGCGCCCTCGGCGTCGCAGCCAGGGCGAGCGGGCTGGACGACGACCTGCGTTGCGATCGCCCTGCCGACGGGTACCGCGACATCGATGTACCGCAGGTCGGCGCTTCCGCGGGCGACGTCGCGGCCCGTTTCCACGTCCGGGCTCAGGAAGCCGCCATCTCGGCATCGCTCATCGCCGAAGCGGCCCGACGGCTGCCGCCCGGTCCTGCGAGCGTCCCGCTGGCCCAGGAGCCACGACCCGGCGCGGTGGCCATCGCCGGTGCCGAGGGCCCGCGCGGCGCTTCGTGGCTGTGGCTGATGGCCGGCACCGACGGCCGCATCGCCCGACTCCACCTCCGCTCCGCCTCGCTCGCCAACTGGCCGGTCGTGGCGTCGGTGGTGCCGGGCAATCTCGTGCCGGACTTCCCGCTCATCAACAAGAGCTTCGAGCTCTGCTACGCCTGCACGGACCGCTGACATGCCTCTCGACCTGGTGCGCCGACTCCTGACCCCGCTGCTGGACCCTGTCCCGACCTCCAGCTATCCGGAGGCGGCGCCGCTGCTCGCGCCGGCGGCCCGAGGCCTGCCCGAGATCGATCCGGCGCACTGCGATGGCGCGGGCGCCTGCGCCGAGGCTTGCCCGACTGGCGCTATCGAGTCGGAGGCGTCGGGCAACGTCCGAGCGGTCGATGCCGGTCGGTGCATCTTCTGCGCCGCCTGCGTCCTGGCCTGCCCGAAAGGGGCGATTTCAATGGGCGCTCGCGTCGAGCTGGCAAGTCCGAGCCGGACCCAGTTGATCGAGCGAGCCGCGCCCCCACCGAGCGACCGAGCCGCTGAAGAGCGTGCCCGGGCCCGAATCCTCGGGGCGCTCGGGCGCTCGCTCCACGTCCGGCACCTCGACGCCGGTTCGTGCAACGGCTGCGACTGGGAGATCGCCGCCTTGCTCAACCCATACCACGACGTGCAGCGGCTCGGCATCGACTTCGTGGCCTCACCCCGCCACGCCGACCTGCTGCTCGTGACCGGCGTGGTCACCCGCAATCTGGAGGAGGCAGTTCGCCGGACGTACGAGGCCATGCCCGAACCGCGGCTCGTCGTCGCGGTCGGCGCGTGCGCCATCGGCGGCGGCGTCCTCGCGGGTTCCCCGGAAAGCCGGGACGGAGCCGCGGAGATCCTGCCGGTCGACGTCTTCGTGCCGGGTTGCCCGCCGCGCCCCGAGGCTATCATCGAGGGCATGCTGATGGCCGTCGAATCCGGCCGGTCACGCAGCCGGGGGAGAGGCAACCAATGACCCGCAACCAGCGCCGCGACGATCCCGAGGGCCTGCGGCAGTTCAAGGCCGAGTTCTTCAAGGCGCTCGGCCACCCGATGCGGATCCTGATCCTGGAGACCCTTCGCGGTGGTCCGTGCAGCGTCGGCAAGCTTACCGAGGCGATCGCCGCGCCCGAATCGACGATCTCGCAACATCTGGCGATCCTGCGCAGCCGCAACATCGTCGCCACCGAACGGCGAGGCACCACGGTTATCTATACCGTCCGGGACGCCGAGCTGTTCGAGCTGCTCGATGTGGCCAGACGGATCTTCAACGGCAGCCTCTCCGACACGATCGACATGCTCCGGCTTGTAGATTCCGAGCCCGTCCGGACCGACGCCGGCTGACGGGCTCGCGGCTCTGCCTGGTGCCGGCGGCCGCCCGACAGAGAACGAGCAGACTCGGTTCGCCGGCTCTGTCCGCCCGCTTGACAATCGAACGGACGTTCTGTACCCTCGTCGGCAGGGAAGGAGGCGCCTGTGACCAAGCACGACGCCGAGCGCAAACGTAAGATCCTCGACTTCATCTCCGCGACGCTAAGGTCTCGCGGCTATCCGCCATCCGTCCGCGAGATTGCCGCCGCGGTGGACCTGGCGTCCACGTCCGCCGTCCACCACCATCTCCAGATGCTCGAGCGCGAGGGCTACCTGGAGCGCGGCGCCGCCCAGTCGCGCGCCATCCGCCTGACGCCGATGGCCGCGTTGCGGCTGGGGCTTTCGGGCGAGTTGATGCCACAAGCCACTGCATCGGAGGCACACGTGCTGCCGATCGTCGGTGAGATCGCGGCCGGCGGCCCGATCGAGGCCTACCAGGACGCGTCGGAAAGCATGGCGGTGCCGGATCTGCTCGCACCTTCCGGTGATGCCTACGTCCTCAGGGTCCGTGGCGACTCGATGATCAACGCCCACATTCAGGACGGGGACTTCGTCCTGATCCGGCCGCAGGAAACGGCCCGGGACGGCGACATCGTGGTTGCCCAGGTGGAGGAGAACGCCGTAACCCTCAAGCAGTTCTTCAAGGAAGCGGGCCGCATCCGCCTCCAGCCGGCCAACCCGGACTACCCGGCGATGTTCTACAACGACGTCCGGATCCAGGGAAAGCTGATAGGGGTCATCCGCCGGTTGGACTGACGCGTGACCCTTGTCGCCGGCCGAGCGGCATCGACCGGCTGACTGGCGACGTTTATCCACATCTGGTCGTCCACCGTCCGCCAACACCGGCGCAATTTCGGGGACGGTTCGGCGGCCGGCAGGCAGGTTCGTCTACCCACCGGGTCAGCGGCAAAGCCACTATTGGGACGTCAACCAAATCAGCAGGCCGCGAGGACCGCCACTCGTGATCGATCGACTGCCACCCCAGAACCTGGATTCAGAGCAGGCGGTACTCGGTTCCATCCTCATCGATCGCGACGCGATCATCGAGATCGCGGACTTCCTGCACCCCGAGGATTTCTACCGTCAGGCCCATGGGCGGATCTTTGCCGCCATGCTCGAGCTGTTCGAGCATCGCGAGCCGATCGACGTGGTAACCGTCGCCGAGGCCCTGGAGCGTGACGGCGATCTCGAGGGTGTCGGCGGCGCGAGCTACCTCTCGACCCTCGGCAATGACACGCCCACCGCCGTCCACGTCGCCCAGTACGGCCGCATCGTCGAGCGCAAGGCCGTCTTGCGACGCCTTATCCAAGCCGCCGGCAAGATCGCGGCGATTGGCTACGAGGATGGGTCGGACATCCAGGAGTCGATCGACCGGTCGGAGGCGGAGCTATTCGCGGTCAGCCAGCACAGGTCGAACGACGGCTTCAGCCCGCTCCGGACGCTCCTCCACGACGCCTACGACCGGCTGGACTACCTCCATGCCCACCGCGGCGAGATCGTGGGCATCGCCTCGGGTTTCGCTGACCTGGACCAGCTGACCACCGGCTTCCAGGCGAGCGATCTGGTCGTCCTGGCCGCCCGGCCGAGCGTCGGCAAGACGAGCCTCGCGCTCAACGTGGCCGAGCACGCGGCGGTTCGCGAGGGCAAGACGGTCGGTGTCTTCAGCCTCGAGATGAGCAAGGAGCAACTCGTCCTGCGCCTGCTTTCGAGCGTAGCCTCGATCGATTCCCAGCGGCTCCGCTCGGGGTTTCTGGAGGAGCTCGACTTCGCCCGCATCGCGCCGGCGCTGCAGGCCCTCTCGGATGCGCCCATCTACATCGACGACACGCCGAACATCAGCACCATGGAGTTGCGGACGAAGGCCCGCCGCCTCCAGGCGGAACACGGCCTGGACCTGCTGATCGTGGACTACCTGCAGCTCATGCAGGCGACCACCAACTCCCGCGACGCTAACCGAGTCCAGGAAGTCTCCGAGATCAGCCGCGGCCTGAAGGGACTCGCCCGCGAGCTGAAGGTCCCCGTCCTCGCCCTGTCGCAGCTGTCCCGCCAGCCTGAGATGCGCGAGTCGCGCGAGCCCAGGCTCTCGGACCTGCGAGAGTCCGGCGCCATCGAGCAGGACGCGGATCTCGTCCTCTTCCTGTGGCGCGAGAAAGACAAGCCGGGCGACGAGGGCGAGAGCGACGGCGAGGTCGTCAACCTGCGCCTGGCCAAGCATCGCAACGGCCCCACCGGCGAAGTGAAGCTGTGGTTCCGTAAGAGCCAGACCCGGTTCATGAGCTACGCCGGCGAGCGCTACGCCGAGGCAGTCTAGGGGACTCTTCGCGGCGCGGACAGAGTCACTTGAGCGGCGCGCGGGCCGCTTACGCTCTGGCATAACCCGCGACGAGCACCGCCTTCGCGCCTAAACTGCCCTCAGCAGGGCGACGCCGCGCGCCCGCATCGGGAGGAGTCTGATGGGCGTGATCATCGTCCGGGAGATGGTCGGCACCAGTCCACATTCGTGGAGCGACGCCGCCCGCCAGGCCGTTGCCCTGGCCAGCAAGACCGTTCGTAACATCCGCACCGTGGAAGTCGTGCAGTCGACGGCCAGAGTCGAAGGCGGCCAGATAGTCGAGTACCGAGTTCAGCTCAAGCTCGGCTTCGAATACGAGGAATAGCCCACGGCAAGCCTCGGGCGGGGCTTCTGAGGGCGGCCCTCAGGGCTCCGGGTAGATAAGCCGCGGTTGATCGCCGGGGGCGACCATCCGCCCATGCAGATGTCCGCAGCCGACCCAATTGACACTCGTCGGTTTGACTTCCTATCCTACGCGCCGCCGCGTGGGGAGCGGCGGCTGGGTCTGGAGGAACTTCGAGTGTCCGTCGAACCCGAGATGGACGACCGCGTTGCCGGGGAGATGGCGCGCGCACGACCGTGCTTCCCGCTGCGTCCCGGCAAGGTCCAGCGCCCGCTGGTACCCGACGAGACCCTGCGGCGCGACCGCCTGCTCGATTGGATGGCCGCTCGAGCAAATCGCCGCGTGATCTACGTGATCGCCGAAGCCGGGTTCGGGAAGACGACTCTGGTCGCAGACTACCTCCGCCGGTCTCAGCTCCGCGCCTTCTGGTATCGGCTCGACGACGACGATACGGACGGCCTCGTATTCCTCCGATATCTGGTCGCCGCCTGCCAGGCGGTCGACTCCGGACTGCTCGTGCGGTCGGCCAGCCTTCTCTCCGAGTCTTCACTCGAGCCCGCTCCGGCGGGGGCGGTCCTGGACACGATCCTCAGTGAGCTGAGCGGGCTGGGCGAGATGCCGTCCGTGCTGGTTCTCGACGACTTCCACATGGTCGAAGGCGTGCCAGCCGTCGGCTCGATCGTCGAACGGCTCATAGCCCGTTCACCCGAGCGACTGCGGTTCATTCTGGCGAGCCGAAGGACTCCAAACCTGTCGGTCGCCGCGCTCCGAGCGCGGGGTGAGCTAGCCGAATTGAACAGGGAACAGCTCAGGTTCGACGAAGTTGAAACGGATCGACTCTTCCGCGACTCCTACAAGCACCCGCTCGAGCCGGACGTACTTCACGATCTGCATACTCGCACCGAGGGTTGGGCAGCTTCCCTGCAGCTGGTCAAGACGGCCGTCGACGGCCGATCGCCCGCACACGTCCGTGCCTTCGTCGACTCGCTGTCTGGCTCCGAAGGCGACCTCTACGACTACCTCGCCGAGGAGGTGGTCGGGGACCTCGACCCGGCCCTGCGCGCGTTCCTCGTCCGCACGGCACTACTCGAGGACGTCGAGCCGGACACGGCCGCAGTCGCGGCGAGTGTGCCACCGGGCCGAGCCCGGCACATGCTCGGCGAGGCTCAGCGATTGGGACTGCTGTCCCGTGATGGCGATCGCGCAGGCATTTGGCGGTCGCACCCGCTCGTCCGCGAGTTCCTGCTCGCGCACCTCGAGGCCGAGCTCGGCCAGAGCGGCGTTGCCGCCATGCATCGACGCCTAGCGACCATGATGGAGCAGCGTTCGTGGCGCCTGGCCGCACGTCACTGGGCAGCCGCCGGCGACGGCGTGGAGGTCCGGCGCGTCGTCTGCGCGGCCACTCCAACGATCATCGGCACGGGCGATCTCGCCGCCGCCGACGAATTCGTAACGCGCTTCCCCGATCCTAAACCAAACCCGTGGTTCGACATCATCGAAAGCCGGCTGCACGCCGCCGCCGGACGCTACGACGAGGCCGCGGCGGCGGCGATGCGGGCCGAGATGGCGCGAGGGCAACTCTCGGATGCCAGCGCATCCCTGGACCAAGCCCACGCCCTGAACCAGTTGCATCTAGGCATCCAGCGGCACGATCCGGAGATGCGCAAGGCAGCGAGCCTGGATCTGGCTTCCAGCGGCGACCTCGAGCTAGTCTCGATCGCCCGCTCAGCCGACCTCATGTGCGAGGCCTCCGACTCAGGCAGCTTGGATTCCCTGTGCACGTCTCTCGCCCAAACCGCGCGGTTGAATCGCGAGAGAGGACACACCCGGCATGAGGGCGTGAGCCTGCTGAACCTATCGTGCGCTGAGCTCGCTCGAGGCAACCATCCTCTGGCCACGGCAGCCGCAATGTCCGCTCTCGAGCTGCTGGGTTCGGCTGGCAACTGTGGCGACAGTGCGGCCGCCCACCTAAGCGCCGCCAGAGGTCTAGCCCATGGCGGTCCTTGGGCAGACGCGGTGGCGCATCTCGATGCCGCGATAGAGGACGCCAACAAGGCGAGAGAGCCCGACGGCATCGCGGAGGCAGCTGAGCTGCATGCCATGTACGGATCGCCCGCGAAGGGATCTCAGATTCTGAAACGAGCTCTGGTCGCGCATCCACACTGGGCCGATGGCCCGCATTGGCGGCTGACCGCGGCGCGATTGGAGTTGGTGCTTGCGGGTCCTGAGAGCGCAGCCGAACTGTTGTCGAAGGTCACCCGACACACCATCTGCCCAGGCTTCGTTAGCGCTTTTCTTTCGCTGGAACTCCAGATTCGGTCGTCTTTCTCGGGAGCAGGTCTGTCCGCGGACGTCTTTCGCCAGTACCTGAGGTTTGCGGAGCGACAGCAGGCCTGGTTTTGGTCGAAGACGATTAGGCTGACGCAAGCGTTGGCTTCGGCTACGAGTGACCTGGCCGCGTACGTTGCGTCCATGGACAAGGCCGACGCTCCGTATCTTTCGATTCAGGCTGAGTTGGTCACGGCACGACTGGCTGAACTCGACCAACTTGGGTTCGGGTTGGTCCGCGACGAAGCTTGCCGCGCACCGGAACGTTGGCGATCCGCGCTCAGAGACGGCCTCACCAAGAAGGGACCCCGACCTCAAGGTGTGAGCAGAGCCGTCGAATTGCTCGAGATCGCCGGCGACGCCGAGGACATCGGCTTCCTCAGGTCGATCGGAAAGAGGTCCAGCCCTCGACTCCCAGACTCCGGCCGAGGGCTGATTCGGCGCCTAGCGCCGCGCGTATACGTTGAGGACCTCGGACGCGTCTCGGTCAAGGTGGGCGACCGGATCATTCCTGGCACAGACATCCGGCGGAAAGTTCTATCGCTGCTGTGCTTCCTTCTCAGTCGCCCTCAGCTCACGTCGACTCGCGAGCAAGTTCTGGAGGCACTCTGGCCCGAAATGGATCCAGAAGCCGGAGCGAATTCGCTGAACCAGTCCACGTACTTCCTACGGAGGATTCTGGAACCTGGTTGCGAAGACGACACGAGCGCGGGCTACCTCCGCAGTCGGGCGGACTTGATCTGGCTAGACCCGGAGCTTGTGAGGAGCAGGAGTTCGGAATGTCTAGAGCTGATGCAGATGATCCGCCGCGATCCTGCTCCCGAGTTCGTGGTCAAGCTAGCCGAGTCATACAAAGGCCGATTCGCGGCGGACTTCATCTACGATGACTGGGCGTCGGCATTCCGGGACAGCTTGCACGCGGCCTTCCTGGATCGCGTAGAACGCGCGATAACGAGCGACACAAACGCCGGCGCCTTTGACCGAGCCCTGTGCGTTGCCCAACTCGCGATGCAGGCTGATCCCGATGCCGAACAGATCGAATTGTGCCTCTTGAAGCTGTACCGACGAACGGGTGCGAATGCTGCCGCGGCAGAGCAATACGCCCATTACGCGAGCGTCCTGCGAGACCAATTGGGCATGGAGCCACCCCCGCTCGACTCGATCTGACAACAGCAGATTCGTCCAGGTAGGCAAGGTACCGTATTGACCATGGTACTTTCGGCTGCCTATCTTGCCGAAAGTCCGGTGCGGACCTCACCTCCGTCGCCGGGAAGAGAATGCGCGGACGTTCAACGACCCAGCCGAACTCGGGCACTTGGGTTGGGATCGAGCCACTAGTGCAACCCGCCGCGCGTTGATGAAATCAGGAGAAACCTACCATGTACCCGAACGAGAACGGCCGAGTTTGGTGATCAGAATGCGCCGCATTCAGTCAGTCCTCATCATCGTCGGGGCTGTGCTTCTCGCAGCCATTGGCGGTGGGGCGGGCTACGGTCTGTTCTGAGTACCACTGTCCCATAGTCATTTCGGTGCAGCGCCGGTTACATTGTCCCAACTGAGCCAGGGAGGACAATGAACCGGCGGCTGGGAGCAACAATCGCTGTTGTCGCGATCGCCAGCGGCATCTTGATGGCCGCGGCGATTTCGTATCCAGTCGGTGCACGGATACGCGCCGATAGCGGATCGGATGGTCTGCTCCTTGGTGTTGTCTTCTGGGTTGGCCTGACTCTCGCTGGTTCTTCCCTTTCGGTGCGCATGCCCGGCGGGAGCATGATCGATGTCGGCTTTGCTCCAATCGTCGCCGCCATGGCTCTCGGAGGTCCAGCGGCCGCTGGGTGGGCAGCACTCATCGGCACGACTCAGGCGCGCGAGCTTCGGGGCAGTGTGCCCTGGTACGGCGTCGTAGCAAATCGCTGCATGGTGGTGGCGCCGGCCATCGCAAGTGCCTTCGTCTTGCAGGCGATTCCCGGGAGATCTTCTGGGTTTGTCGACTTCGCCGCGACCGTTGGTGCAGCGCTTGTCTACTTCTCGCTCAATTTCCTGCTGACCGCTTCTTTCCTCGTTCTGCGCACCGGAGACAGGTTCTCCGCCGCCGTGAGGGCGGACGCCGGGGCATGGGCCAACATGCTCGCGCTCGCGCCGATTGCGTGGCTAATGGCGCAGATCTACGTGGCAGTAGGACCGTGGGCGGTTCCCCTGTTCGCCGTGCCCTTGTACACGACCCGCGTGGCGTACACGCGGTTCGTGGAAGTCCGGGAGATGTTCACCGAGACCGTCCGAAGCCTGGCCGAGGCCGTCGACAAGCGTGACACCTTCACGAGCGGCCACAGCCACCGGGTGCAGGCCATCGCCCTCGACATCGGGCGGGCGATGAAGATCAGCGACGACGATCTCGAGGCGCTCGAGTGGGGCGGCCTGCTTCACGACATCGGCAAGATCGGCGTCCCAGATGCGGTCCTGCTCAAGCAGGATCGCCTGACACGCGACGAGCGCACGATCATGAATTCTCACCCGGTGCTCGGCGCGGAGATCATCGCCCCGGTCCGGAAGCTGGCGCCGGAGTTGCCGCTCATCCGCCATCACCACGAGTGGTTCAACGGCTCTGGCTACCCCGACCGTCTCGTGGCCGACGAGATTCCGCGGCTGGCGCGGATCCTCCACGTCGCGGATGCGTTCGAGGCGATGACCGCCGCCAGACCGTACCGGATGACTCCGCTGACGCCCGAGCAGGCGCTGGTAGAGCTGCGCAAGTTCGGTGGCATCCAGTTCGACCCCGAGGTCGTCGATGCCTTCGTCCGGACGAAATGGGCCAGCGAGCTGTCCGACCCAGGCCGGCCGGAGGTGCTCGATGTGCCTCTGATCGGTCAGGCCGCCGGTCGGATCGCGGCGGTCGGAGGGGGAACGGACGGCATCAGCGCCGCGACGAAGCACGATCCCGGGTCGCGAGGCGACGGCCCGACTGCTCCCGACTCGACTAGTCCGCGACCAGCGATCGCCTGATCCGTGCCCGCGCTCGGCGTCTTCCTGGGCCTGACGCTCGGCCTGATCGCCGGCGGCCAGCTCGACAACCTCATAGCGATCCGTCTTCGCTGGCTGCCGCTGCTGCTGTTCGCGGCCGCCGCGCGCTTCGGGCTCGACGCACTGCTCTCCGCCGGCGCAGTGCCCGACGGCTTGCGACTGTGGCTCGTGCTCGTCACCTACGTCGGCCTCACTGCCGTACTGCTCTCCAACCGCAACCTGCCCGGCCTTACCGCGGCCGCGATCGGGACGGCCGCCAACGGCATCGCCATCGTGGCCAACGGCGGTTGGATGCCCGTCTGGCAACCCAGCCTGGCGGCGGCGGGGCTCGACTCGACCGCGATCCATTCGAACTTCCACCGCATGCTCGTCGGGCCGGTGGACACCGGCTTCTTCGCCCACGGCGGGCCGCTGGTCGACATCATTCCGATCCCAGTACCGCTGATTCAATCGGTCGCGTCGGTCGGCGACATCCTCCTGGGCGCCGGACTCGCCTTCTTCCTGTTCGCCGGCGTCGTTCGGGCGCCGGTCCTGGTTTCGATATCGATCCCGGGCGTCCGGGGGGTCGAAGGACTGGCAGGGGTTGCCGTCCCCAAGCCAACGGGCGCGCTGCTCAACCCGTACGTCCGGCTAGCGACCAACGGGCCTTTCTCGGCCATGTGGCTGGGGCAGGTCGTCAGCTCTCTCGGCGATCGCGTCCACCAGGTCGCGCTCGCCTTCCTTGTCCTGAGCGCATCGAACAACTCGCCGCTGGCGCTCGGTCTCGTGTTCGCCGCCATGACCGTTCCGGCCCTGCTCGTCGGGCCCTTTGCCGGCGCGCTCGTGGATCGATGGGACAGGAAGCAGGTGATGGTCGTCTCCGATCTTGCTCGGGCCGGGATCGTCGGCCTCATACCGGTGGCCTCCGGGCTGCATGTCGGGCTCGTGTTCGGGCTGGTATTTGCGCTCGCCGCCGTCTCCTCGTTCTTCCGTCCCGCCCGCGCCGCGGCGCTGCCACGCGTGGTCCCGGAGGAGGACCTGCTGACCGCAAATTCGGCCATGTGGATCGCCGACACCGTGAGCGATCTCGCCGGCTACAGCCTGGGTGGGCTCTTCGTGGCCTTCCTGGGGTCATCGCTGGCGCTGGCATTCTGGATCGACGGAGCGAGCTATGTCGCTTCCGCGGTGCTCGTCGCCGCGGTGGTCATCCCACCGATGGTGCGGCATGCGAGCGGTACCGACGACGGAGCAGAGGCTGCCGCCGGTACCTCGATTCTCGGCGAGATGGCCGAGGCGTGGGGATACCTTCGCGCCGAGACTGTCCTGCTGGCGACCACGATCCAGGCGGCGGTCGCCGAGTACGGCATGGGTGCGTTGACCGCGCTCACGGCCCTCCTCGTCGCCTCGCTGTCGCTCGGCTCCACCGAAGCTCCTGCCGCCTACGGGTTCTTCGAGATGGCCATGGGCATCGGCCTCCTGGGCGGCGGAATCGTCCTCGGCGGGTTGGCGGCTCGTCTTCCGAAGGGCCCGGCGATCATCGCCGGGTTCACGGCCATGGGCCTGGCGCTGATCGGCCTGGCAGTTACCGGCAACCTGTTCGTGGCCCTGGCCCTGGCTGCGGCCGTGGGGCTGGCCAACGCCACATTCGTCGTACCGAGCCAGACGCTCTTCCAGCAGCGCACGCCGGACGAGATGCTGGGTCGCGTGGTCGCCATCCGGCTGGCCATCGTCAACGGCGTCCTCGCCCTTGCGATGGTCAGTTCGGGCGCGCTGGCCGAGACATTCGGCCTGCGACCGGTGCTCGCCGCCTGCGGCCTGCTGACCGCCGCCGCCGGGCTTGCCGGCCTGGTAATTCGTCCGATCCGGCGCGCGTAGGCCCGAAGCACGAACCGCGCACCAACGCAACGCGACAATGGGAGACGTCGGCTAAACTGCCGGGCAGTGGTGCGCTCGATACCGTCACGTGACCGACGGGCCGCTTGCACCCTGCCTGCGACCTAATAACGGCACCAGCGGTGCCTGTACCAGGCGGCCGAACCCAGCGGCTGCCAACACAGGAGTGGCACGAGGGCAATGACCGACCGCGACAAAGACCTAGGCGAAACGGCCGAGACCGACGAAGAGCTGCCGGGCGAAGAAGAGTTCGAAGAAGAGCCCGAGGAAGCCTTCGAAGGCGAGTTCGAAGGTGAGGCCCTCGAAGGCGAAGGTCCGGAGCCGTCCGCCACATCCGTCACGCACCGTCGCTTTACGCTGGGGCGTGGCGGTGGTCGATTCGAGGAAGAAGCCGAAAAGCGCCAGATCGGGTCGGTGCGTGGAACGCACGAGCGGGTCCACATCGACGACCGGCCGTCGACCATCTATGCCCTGGTCTGCGCGATCGGGCTGGTCGGCGTCCTCTTCCTTGCATGGGTCGGCGGCGTGATCCCGCAGGGCGCAGGGCCCACGCTGACGCCGCTCGTCGTGCCAACGTCGCAGGCTTCGGCCAGCAGCAGCGCCGCGCCGTCGATCACCGTTGGCCCCAGCGGCAGCCTCGCTCCCACCGCCAGCCCCACCGCCGCCCCGAGCGCTTCGCCCTCCTAGGCTCGGTTCGGTCCGCCCGGCAGGGCCGCAGGCGCAGTGATGATCGCGACCTGACGCCCGCCCTCGGCGCAGATAGGGCGTATCTTCGACGCGTGGATCCCGCACGATCGGCGCAGCTTCGGGCGGAGATGGTCGAGCGCCAGCTCCGAGGCCGCGGCATCCTCGACGAACGGGTCCTGGCTTCGATGGCGGCCATTCCGCGAGACCGGTTCGTCCCACCGGGCATCCTGTCGCACGCCTACAGCGACGATGCGCTGCCCATCGAGGCGGGGCAGTCGATAAGTCAGCCGTACATCGTCGCCCGGATGACCGAGCTGCTCGAGCCACGGCCAGGAATGCGAGTCCTGGAGGTCGGCACCGGCTCCGGCTACCAGGCCGCGGTCCTGGCGCAACTCGGCTGCGGCGTGATTTCCGTGGAACGCCACGCCGAACTTGCCGACGCGGCACGGGACCGTCTCACAGCGCTGGGTCTGGCGGAGCGGGTCCGCATCGAGGTCGGAGACGGGAGCGTCGGCCGCCCCGAAGACGCCCCGTTCGACGGCATCGTGGTCACCGCCGCCGCCCCGAGGGTTCCCTTGCCGCTCACCGAACAACTCGCCGACGGCGGGCGCCTCGTAGTCCCGGTCGGGCCACGTGAGCGCCAGGAGCTGGTCCTCGTGATCCGGCACGGTGAAACGCTCGAGCGCCACGACTGCGGCGGCTGCGTCTTCGTGCCGCTGGTCGGCGCCTCCGGATTCAGCGAGGAGGAGGCACGACGGCGCCGATGGCCCGGACTTCTGCTCTTATAGTTGAACCGTGGCACATGTATTCGTCTCGCCTCACCCAGACGACGCAGCGCTCTCCTGCGGCGGCTTGATGGCCGGCCTGCGGGCCCGCGGCGAGCCGGTCACGATCCTGACCGTCTTCAACGGACCAGGCGCGGCCGAAGTCCTGACACCCTACCAGCGGCTGGCTCTCGGGTTCGGGGACCAGGAGCAATGGCAGCCCGGTGACGGCGCCGTTGCCCCAGCAGCCGCGGATGGTGACCCCGAAGATGCACCGACACCGGCGGCGGTCATGGCGGTGCGCCGGGCGGAGGACGAGGCATTCGCCGGCTCCATCGGCGCCTCGATCGAGTTCATCAACCTCCCCGACGGAGTCTTCCGCGGCTACGAAGAAGACGCGGCGCTCATTGGCAAACCGCGACCCGACGATGGCCCTCCGGTCGAGGCGCTGCGAGAAGCACTCGGGCGGCTGGAGCCGACGAGCCTCTACTTGCCACTGTCGGTGGGCGGCCACGTAGACCACCGCCAGACGCGACGGGCAGCAATCACGCTGCTGGCCGAACCCGAGTCGCCGTACCTGGATCGGGCGCTCTTCTACGAGGACTTCCCGTATGCACTCTCGACCGGCTTCGAACGGCTCGACCAGTTGGATCCCGAGATTCTGCCGAGCCTGCCCGCCGGCGTGATCCTCGCCGCCGAATACGTCGAGATCGACGGGACGATCGATCGCAAGTTGTCCGGCCTGCGCGCCTACGAAAGCCAGCTGGGCCGGCTGTTCGGTGGTGGCGACGACCCGATGTCAATGGCCGTCCGCAAGAGAGCGGCCCGGGTCGGCGAGCTCGGCGGCATCGGGCCGGCCGAGCGCTACTGGCGAGTCACCAGACCGGCATAGGGATCGAACTGGCGTGAGCCCGGGCGGCGCCGTTCCGGAACCTCCGCCTTGGCCGACCAGTCGGTCGGCGCCCAAACGTTCTAGCCGGCCACGCCTGCCGATGCGCGGAACCTGACGGCGGCCTCGTCGTAGATCGACTCTACGGAGGTCACCATCTTCTCGATGCAGAAGCGCTCGTGGACCATGTCGTGGCCGCGCCTCGCGATCACGTCAGCGAGTGGATGGTCGGACAGCAGCCGGACGATCGCCGCTGCCAGAGCCTCGCAGTCGTTCGGCGGCACCAGCAATCCCGAGACTCCGTCGTCGATCATCTCGGGTATCCCGCCGACCTTCGACGCGACCACCGGCCGGCTCAACGCCATTGCCTCGAGGACGCTGAGACCCTGAGCCTCGCGATACGACGGCAGCACCGAAACGTCGAGCGCCGCGGTCACTGCCGGTACGTCTTCGCGGCGGCCGGTGAATACGACCCGTTCGGCGATCCCCAACGACGCGGCCTGGGCCTCGAGCGCATCGCGCTCCGAGCCTTCGCCGACGATCAGCAGCCACGCTCGTGGCTGCGCTGCGAGCACGTCCGGCCAGGCGTCGAGCAGCGTTCGATGGCCTTTCTCCGCCTCGAGCCTGGCCACGACTCCGACGATCGGCGCGTCCTCTGGGATGCTGTACTCATCGTGGAGCGTGCAGCACGGCTGCTGGTGGTTGTAGCGCTGGAGGTCCACTCCGTTGTAGATCAGGCTCACGGGGACGCCGCGGCGACCCTCCTCGCGGATCTTCTCCTCGATCGCGCGGGAAACCACGATCAGGCGGTCCATGAGCGGCGTGAGGTTGCGCAGGTTCTGGCGATCCTCGGCGCAGCGGACCCGGCTCGAATGCACCGTCGAGATCACGGCGGGCCGCCGGCAACCCTTCTCTCCGAGTAACAGCGCGGCTCGAGTCCCCACGACCTCGGCGCGATACATGTGGTTGTGGACTACCTCCGGCTGGAACGGTGCGAGCAGTTCAGCCAGCGCCCGGACCGACCGGCGGTCGTCGGGCTCGTCGACGACCGTGACGTCGATCCCGGCCTTCTGAAGCCGGCGCACGCTGCTGCCGTGTGAGAGCGAGACGACTCGGACCTCGTAACACTCCCGGTTGAGGCGGGTCACGAGCGAATAGACGTGCTCCTGGGCTCCGCCGTTCGTGCCGGTCGCCATGACTTCGACCACGCGGACCCGCCCGCCGTCGACCGGGTCCCGGTCCGGCGGCTCGCTGCAGGGATCCATGATGCCGTCTTCCGCGCCCATCGCTAGCGGCCCTCCGCTGCCGACTCGGTGCGCTGGACCAGCAGCCGGTCGATCGGAGCGTCGACCGCACCCCATTCGTATTTGTACGGTTCGTCGCCGCGCAGGAAGTCGACGCGCGTTCGGCCGAGCTCGATGGCTCGCTTGAGGTAGCAGGCGACCATGACCACTCCGGGAGACAGCTCGCGAGCGTCCGGATCGACGCCCGCGTTGTAGTAGTAGACGGCGTCCCCGTCGTCGAACGTTACCCCGGCCGCAATCCGACGGCCCCCAACCGTCAGGAAGCTGAGGTCGACGATGCCGATCGGGGCACAATTCTCGAACAATTCGCCGAAGAACTGCCGGCTGGCGGCGCCGCCGGCAGTCTCGGGAAACAGGCCCTCCGCTCCCCACCGTTTCTGATGCAGATCGACGAATGCGTCGAGATCGTCTATCGGGTTGGCCGAAGCATCGAGCCTGATCTCACCGGCCGCCTCGGCCCGGCGAATCTTGCGTCGTATCTCGTGCCGATCCTTCTTCTCGAGCGAGCCAACGAATCCGTCGAAGTCGATCCCGTGCTCCAGCCTGACGACCGGGCAGACGTCCTCCTGCTCTCGCGTGACGAGCCAGCAAGCCTTCGGCGCCGCCCATTCCAGTGCGGCCGAGAGAGCGTCCGTGGCCGGGTCGCCGTCGCGGAGCCGCCGCAGGTCGATTACGTCCCAACGCGATGGATCCTGCGCCGCGAAGGTCTCCACGACCGCTTCACAGACGCCGTGGAGATCATCTGGCGCGGCGAGGATCGTGGCGTAGTCGGCGTGATATGAAGCCCCGAAGAAGACCGCCGTCGCGGAAGCGGGAACGGGTCGCAGCGCCGGCCCGGGCCGGTGGCGGATGGTCGTGCGCGCCGCCACGTCCCCGGGCTCGAGCTCATGACGGTGCATCAGGGGCATGATGCCGAAGATCTCGTCGGGCGCGGCCTCGTCTACGACGACCAGCGTCTGGTCGTGGGCCGTGGCTCCATACGCGTCCCACCACGCCCGCTGCACGCAGTGGCGCGAAAACGGGGTCGCCCACGGCGTCCGTTCGGCCAGCGCGTTCCAGCTCGCCTCGGGAATGGAGTCGAAGGGCCGCCGGATCGCGACCAGCCGCGACCCGGTCGCGGTGCTCATCGGGGCGGCGCCGGGCGGGCGCGGCGCAGCGCCGCGTTCAGACATGACATCGGCTGGGACTTCAGACAGGCGGGGTCGCCTTCTGGCTGGGCGGGGGTCACGAGGCCGAGCATATCACCAAGGCCCGGAGATGCCCCGAGACTGGTTGACGCGGAAACGAGCGGCGCCCCGACAGCGAGGCCGAGCGTGCGGCCGTCTCTGCCCGAGGCTCCGAAGCGTCCTCGACACTCGTCAGCTCGCCCAAGCCGCCGAGAAAGCGCTCGCGCCCACCGGCGGCCGCTCTCGACGCTCTCGCCGGGCTTCGAAGAGCAGCAGGCCGAGGACGCCGAAGAAGGTCAGCGGGATGCTCGCGGTGGCCGGCCAGGACGCCGGGGTGTCGCCGGCGAAGAGCGCTATCCAGCCGAGCAAGGGGATGAGGGCCGCCCAGGTCCAGCCTCGCGCGACCAGCCACGCTACCGGCAGGAGCAGCAGCACCGCGTAGTGGTCGCGAAGTGGCGCCGAGAGCAGCTGGCTGACAACGATCGTGACCTGCAGACTTGCCACGGGCGAGGCCCAACGGAACGCCGCGAGCAGCGCGGCCAGGGCCAGGCCCGATGACCCGAGCTGGACCGCATTTGCCACTGTATCGGAGGCACCCGCCAGGTGAGCCACCGCACCTGGCGCAAAGTTGTGGGTCGTCGAGAAGGTTCCGCCAAGGCCGCGGACCAGGTCCGCGTACGTCGCCCACGCTCCGAAGCCCGTGACGATCGTGGCTGCCCCGGCCAGGGCGAGAGTCACGATCGCCGCCACGACCGCGGCTCGATATCGCCGCGTGGCCAGGGCCCAGATGCCAAGCAGGCCCGGCTGAACTTTCACCAGCGCGCCAAGAGCCGTGACCAGACCAACCACCCCGGGCCGGTCCATGGCGCGCCAGGCCGCGGCGAAACCGAGGAAGAGTAGCGGCTCCACCTGGCCGAGCTTCACGGCGTAGAGAAGAGGCCAGTCCAGGGCGGCCACGATGACCACGAGCCAGCGGACGTCGCGGCCGACCGGCAGCAGGGCGACTCCGGCCACAAAACAGGCCGCCATGGCGACGCACCAGAGCCCAGCCGCCGCTCCCCCAAAAAGAAGCCACGGGATGAGGGCGGCGGCGAAGGTCGGCGGGTAGGTGTAGGTCCCGGGGCACGTGCCGACGGCGATAGAGAAGGCATTGTCGTATATGGGCTGGCCGTCGAGCAGATGCTGGGCCGCGCCGGCGTAACACGTGTAGTCGTAGCCGAGGGTATTCCCGGCAGTGCCCATGACAAGCCCGAGCATCGCCACCAGCAGGGCAACGGAACCAACGGGCACGAACAAGTTGGCCAGCCGCCCGCGGTCGATCGCCCGCGACTCGGCCGCGGTCATGGCTCGGGCGTGCCCTTGCGCGAGCCCGAGCCGGCGCGCGTCTCGGCGACCGCGGCCCCCAGACCCCGGTGGATGAAACGGATTCGGATCAGGTCCCAGGCGACGCGCAGCGCCAACCTCAGTCTGGCGTGCAGGCGCGATCCTCGGCGATCGGTCCAGATTACCGGGACGATGGCGATGCGGTAGCCGCGCCGTCGAGCAAGGTAGATGAGATCGACGTCGAAGACGATGCTCGTGATCTTCAGGTTGCCGAACAGGTCGCGGGCCGCGGCGGAGCGGAATCCCTTGAAGCCGCACTGCGTGTCCTTGACCGGCCCCGTCACCCAAGCCTGCGCCGCCAGACGGAAGAGCCGGCCCACCATGCGCCGGAACGGCGGCTGCGTGGCTCTCATGTCCGACCCGTCGGGCTGGATGCGACTGCCCAGGGCCACGTCGGCGGTCTCGAGCGCGGCGGTGATCCGCGTCAGCTGGTCCGGGGGGGTGGCCATGTCGGCGTCGGCGAACACGAACGCATCGCCCTGAGCTGCCAGCATCCCGGCCCGGACGGCCGAGCCTTTGCCGCCGTGCGGAACCGACAGCAGCCCCAGCGGGGGGCAGTCGCGCTGCGCCGGCCTTAGGTCGCCGATCACGAACTCGGGCCTGGCCCGGACGAGCCCCGCTGTGTCGTCGGTACTGCCGTCGTCGACGACCAGCACACTGACCGTCTCGGGTAGGGTGCCCTCGGGAGCCTTGCACAGATAATCGAACAACTCGTCGAGTGCAGGCCCGAGCCGGGCTTCCTCGTTGAAGGCGGGCAGGACGATCGCAAGGCTTGAAACCATGAGCGGGAGTGTAGGGGCACGACCGGCCGCCCGCACCGCGGACGGGTCCTCGGCTCTGATCGGCGGCCCGGTCATCCGCGCGACGGACACCGAGTAGGTCGTTAGTACCGATGGAGTGGGACCCGGCCGATGCTACGCTGCCAAGCCGTGCGAATCCCCATCGCTCTGTATGCGCTCGCCCTGACCGCTCGCGCGGTCGTATTCGGCCTGCATCCGGATGCCGCCTACCCGGACGCCTTCTACTACGTGGACGTCGCTCGCGCCCTTCACGCCGGTGCGGGCTTCAACATCGACTTCATATGGTCGTTCGTGGACGTCGGCGGCCGGATTCCGGCCCACCCGGTTCTGCCGATACCGAGCGACGCCCACTGGATGCCGCTGGCGGCGATCGTCCAGCTTCCGACCATGTGGTTGCTCGGCCCCACGCCGCTGGCTTCCGCCATCCCGTTCCTGGTCATCGGTGCGCTGGCCGGACCGATGGCCTGGCTGTTCGCCCGCGAGATCGGCTGCTCGCCCAGGATCGCCCTTCTGGCCGGGATCGCGATGGCAGCGCCCGGCGCAGCGGCGCTCTACATGTCTCAGCCGGACAACCTGGCCCTCTACCAGCCACTCGGGATGGCCGCGCTGTGGCTGACTGCCCGTGGGCTCAAGGGCCACCGCAGCTCATATGCGCTGGCCGGGCTGATGGTCGGTCTGGCGACGCTGTCGAGAAACGACGGCGTGCTCCTCGGCGGAGTCGTCGGGCTGGCCTTCTTCTGGGATCGCTGGCGATCCTGGCGCTCGGCGGGCGCTCGAATGCCGGCGATCCCGTGGCGGTACGCCTTCGCCTGTTTCGGTCTCTTCCTGATAGTGATGGCGCCGTGGTACGTGCGCCAGCTAGCGGTCTTCGGCAGCCTCTCGCCGTCGACGACCTCGGGCCGGATCCTGTTCATCCGGTCGTACATCGAGATGGACAGCGTGACCAGCCAGACGACCCTGGCGAGCCTCCTCGGCCAGGGCATCGGGCCGCTCCTGCAAAGCCGCTTCCTCGGGCTCGTTTCCGCCCTGCAGATCTACTTCGTCATCGCCTGTCCGATCGTCCTGACGCCGTTCGTCGTGATCGGCGGCTGGGCTCGCCGGCGCTCGGTCGACTTCGGGCCGTTCTTCGCCTACGCCTTTGTGCTGTTCGCCGCCTCCGCCCTGATCTTCGCCGTGCACGTGCCCTACGGCACCTTCCTCCATTCGGCGGTAGCGCTGGTGCCGTTCACCTTCATCCTGGCGCTCGAGGGGGCCGTGATCGCCTCGCGGTGGGTCCTTCGCTATCGGCCGGCCTGGACCGCGGAGGGAGCGGCGAGGCTCTTCCTTATCGCTGCGGTCGCATCCGTCGTGCTCAACGCGGCCGCCTTCGTGGCACTTGCCGTGCCTTCGTGGAACACGGCCCGCGACATGCGTCTGGCTGCCGGGCGGGCGCTCGACTCCGCCGGGGCGCCAAAGACGGATCTCATCCTGAGCGCGGACCCGGGCGGGTGGGAGTACTTCACCGGTCACGGCGGAATCATGACCCCCACCGACTCGCTCGATGTCATCCACGAAGTCGCGGTGGACTACCACGCTCGCTGGCTCATCCTGGAGCGCGCATACATCGTCGATCCCCTCGTGCCGGTTATTGAATCGACCGTGCACCCGGCATGGATCGGACGGCCGATCTTCAGCGTGCCGTACGAGGGTGCGAAGACCGGCGATCCGCTGGCCGACGGCGCCCCGGCGCTCGCGATCTACCCCGTCTGCACCTCCGCCGACGACCTGCGGTGCGGCTCTGGGGCGATCGCCGGGGCCGAGCCATGAGCCGACGCGAAGCCTGGATCAGCGCCAGCACCGTCTTCGTTGCCGCGCTCGTGGTGCGAATCGCAGCAGCCGCCGCGGTCAGCTTTCCGGTGCCCGAGGACACGGCCTACTACGCCGGCGTGGCTCGCAACATCGTCGAGGGCCGCGGGCTGATCAGCGACGCGTTGTGGAGCTACGGAACTCAGCCTCTGGCGGTGCCGCGGGCCGCCTTCGAGGTGTGGATGCCGCTCCCGTCCCTACTTGCCGCGATACCGATCGCCCTGGCGGGGGCCGCGAACTGGTTCAGGGCAGCCCAGGTCGTCCCGGTCGTCTCGGGCTCGCTGGTGGCGGCGCTGGCCTGGCGTATAGCCGCCGACGTCGCCGTGGAGATGGAGCTGCCGGTCGGTCGGGCGCGGACGATGGCGGTTGGCACGGGCCTCGTGACCGCCGTCCTCGGGCCTCTCGTCGTGTACGGCGCGCTGCCCGATTCGACGGCCTTGTTTGCCGCCCTGTCGCTTGCCGCATGCCTGCTGATGACGCGGATATCCGCGGTCGGCGCCGGCCGTTTCGATCGCCGACTCGTGGCTCTGGGCGTTCTGCTCGGCCTGGCCGCCCTGACCCGCAGCGAGGCCATCTGGCTGGCTCTGACGTGGGTCCTCGTGGCCTGGCTCTGGACCTCGGGCAGCCGCATCGACCGTGCCGGCCTGATCGCCGGGCCGGCCGTAATCGCCCTCGTCATCTATGCGCCGTGGGCCGTCCGTGACTGGCTCGTCTTCGGGACCCCGCTGCCTGGGCAGACCCTCACCAACGCCCTCTACGTCCACTACACCGACGTCTTCGCCTACCTCGACGGTCCGACCCTCTCGCGATACCTGGCCCAGGGACCCGTGGCTTTGGCAGGCACCCACCTGGCCGGATTCGCCAACGACATGCTCAGCGTGCTGATGATCCCAGCCTTCCCGGTGGGCCTGATTGGACTCCTGGCGCTGCCTTGGGCTGGCCGGCGCAAGGCCCTTCGCCCGCTCGTGGTGGCATCGATCCTGACTTTCCTGGTGACGAGCCTCGTCTTCCCGGTGGCGACTCTCTCTGGGACGTACCTGCACGCCGCCGGATCGACCTTCGTGCTGCTCTCCATCGGCTGCGCGGTCGCTCTGGACGCCTTGATCGTCCGGGTCAGGAGACTGCGTCATTGGACGCGGCCGGTGGCCTGGCTCGGGCCGGCCTTCGCGATCGCCGCGATCGCTCCCCTGTGTGTGGTGGCCGTGACCAGCCTCGCCACCCAGGCCGACGAGGTCAGGAACCGCTACGCCGCCCTGCCAGCCGCGATGGCTCGGGCCGGCGTCCCACTCGACGACTCGGCACCGGTGATCACCGACAACCCCATCTGGCTTGCAGAAGCGACCAGCGTCCGTTCACTCGCCCTGCCAGAGGAGCCGCCGGCGTCCGTCCTGGACCTCGCCCGCCGCTTCGGAGCGAAGCTGCTCATCGTCCGGAGTGGCACCGGCAGGGAGTGGCCTGAGATCCTGAACGCCGGCGGGACGGACGCGGATTGTTTCCGTGAAATCGCCCTCACTAACGACTCCGGTGCAGAGTCGGCCAAAGACTCCCCATTGGCAGGATTACACGTGTTCCGGATAGTCTGTCCGTGATGGACGGCCCGTATACTCCATCCGGTATGGACGCTGCCCGAGGCGCTGCAGAACCGCGCGATTCGCGCTTCGACGAACTGTACGCCGAAGCGAAGTCCACGCTGGGCTACGGGGCCAACAACCTCCGATCCATCACCGAGAGATACCGCGAGGCGTATCGCGACACTCTCGGTCGATGGCATCATCTCCGCGACCAGGCGGACATCGCCAATAGGGCCCCGTTGTCCTCGCCCGACACGACCGATCCCGCGGAAGCGGCCGAGGCCGGCGCCGAGGACGCTCGCCAGAAGGCGCTCCGAACCGAAGTTGAGCGTCTGACCGCCGACCTGGGTCGCCACCAGCAAGAGCTCTCGAAGCTCGAGCTGTCGGTTCGCAGCATGGAGAACGCCTGGCTCTTCCTCGAGCGAGGCGACGCCAGCCTTGTGGCCGAGGTGGCCGACGCCGGGCTCGCGACGGACATGCAGATGCGCATCGTTCAAGCCCAGGAGGCCGAGCGGTCGCGGCTGGCCCAGGAAGTCCATGACGGACCGGCGCAGGCATTGTCCAACGCGATATTCCAGGTCGAGTACATCGAGAGAGTCATCAACGAAGACGTCCGCACGGCCGGCAGCGAGCTGCGCTTCCTGCGCGAGCTCCTCCGCCGCGAGCTGGGCGAGGTCCGGACCTTCATCAGCCAGCTGCGGCCGCCGTTGCTCGACGAGCTCGGATTGGACGGCTCGATCATGGACGCCGTCGAGAGCATGGCTGCCTTGACGGGCACCACGGTCGAGACGGATCTCAAGGCCGCCGGAGACAGGCTCAACCCGACCCAGCAGACTGCCGTCCTGCGGATCGTTCAGGAGGCCCTTCAGAACATCCGCAAGCATGCTGGCTCGAGTCGCACGGTCGTCTCGACGCGGCTGGAGTCGTCGATGTGGATTCTGGAAGTCTCGGACGACGGCCGGGGCTTTGACGTTGACGCCGTGGCGGCTCGCGGCCGGCGCAATTTCGGTCTCCAGTTCATGCGGGAGCGAGCTGAGCTCATCGGGGCCCAGTTCGAGGTCCGATCCAGACCCGGCGGTGGAACGGTCGTCGGATTGTTCATTCCAGTGGGAGAGGAGAGCGCATGAGTTCGATGGACTACGCCGGCCCGGAGCGGCGCCGGCCAGGGCCGGGCGGCCGGAGCGGTGAGAAAACCTCAATCCTGCTGGTCGACGACCACGCCCTTTTCCGCGTCGGGGTGCGCAACATCCTGGAGCGGGAGCCGGACTTCGATATCGTCGGCGAGGCGGACGACACGCGCGGTGCCTTCGACCTCTCCGTCCAGCTCTCCCCGGATATCGTCCTTATGGACCTGTCGTTGCCTGCGCCGGGTGGCATCGAGACCACTCAGCGGATCAAGCGGGAGCTGCCGTCGGCGGGGATCATCGTCCTTGCGGTCAGCGAGGATGAGGACGCCCTTTTCGAGGCCATCAAGGCGGGCGCCGCCGCGTTCATCCTCAAGGACGTCGCCCCGGATGACCTCGTGGCGATCATTCGCCGCGTCGCCGCCGGCGAGTACCTGATCAACGACAAGGTCTTTGCCAAGCCAGCGGTTGCCAGCCGCGTGCTCAAGGAGTTCCGCGAGCTGGCCATCTACGGGCAGGAAGCGGCTCCCATCTTCGCGCCCCTGTCACCGCGCGAGGTCGAGATCCTCGACAACATCGCCCAGGGCATGACCAACAAGCAGGTCGCGTACGCGCTGTCGATCAGCGAGCAGACCGTCAAGAACCACATGTCCAGCATCCTTCGCAAGTTGAGCGTCAACGACCGGACCCAGGCCGTGGTCTACGCCATGCGCCAGGGCTGGATTCGCATGCCCGAGGACTGAGCAGCCCGTGGCCATCGATCCAGAGCCGCTCCCGCTGCACGAGATCGCGGAGCGGGTCAGGCGCGAAGTCGACCTCCTGACGACGGAGATCGGCGAGATCGAGCTGCTCGCCAACCAGGCCCGGGCCGAGGCCGCGCGGCACGAGCAGAAACGCGCCCAGGCGGCTGAGAAGCTCAAACCGGCCGGCAGCCGAACCGAGCGCGAAAGTGACCAGCCAGGGGGCCAGCTCGCGGCCCTGACCAGGCGATCCGCGATCATGGAGGCGCAGGTCGAGATCCTCGAGGGCAAGCTCAAGGTCCTTGCCCGCTTTCGCGAGAGCTTGAGCCGCTACAGCGCGGAGCTCGATCGCACCTCGATGGGCGGTACCGTTCCCCGGCGCACCGCAGACACGCTCGACACTATCACGCCGCTTCCGCCGGCCGCCTCGAGGCTCGTGCTCGCGGCCCAAGAGGACCTGCGGCGCGAGATCGCCCGGGCCATGCATGACGGTCCGGCTCAGAGCCTGACCAACATCGTCCTCCAGGCGCAGATCGTCGAACGCCTGCTGGACCGCGACCCGGCCCAGGCAAAGGCCGAGATCGGGCAGCTCGTTGGCATGGTGCAGCACACCCTCGAGGCCACAAAGGCCTTCATCTTCGACGTTCGGCCGATGGTCCTCGACGATCTCGGGTTGGTACCCACGCTGCGGCGAGTGGCTCGCGATCGCGGTCGGCGTTCGCAGGTGCCGATCGAGTTCGAGTCATTCGGCACGGACCGGCGCCTCCCGATGGATGTCGAGAGCGCCCTCTTCCGGATCATCGACGGGACGGTCACCGGGTTCTTGTCGTGCCACCCGGACCGGATCTCGATCCGCATCGACTGGGCCGCCGACAAGACCGAGGCACGGGTCGCGGCCCGGCGCGAACAAGGCGAGGCGATCGAAGAGCCTGAGATAGAGGAGGCGGTTCCGACCGACAAGCGCGGCAAGCCTGTCGAGCGTGAGCTTCCGGACGCTCTCAAGGCCATGATCGACGAAACGCGCGCCGCCAAGGTCACGCGAGCGGCCCGGGCGAACCAGCCGCTCTCCCTCCCAGCGAACAGCTGGCGCGAGATCCAGCAGCGCTCCGACACGATCGGCGTTGCCGCCGAGCTGGTCGACGAGGGCCGGGAGGTCGTGCTGGTCCTGGCGTCGAGTTGACGAGAAGCACGACCTTCGCTCGATCGAGGGTCTCGGTTGCCCGCACCAACTCACCGACCACCCGCGGCGGTCTTGGCCATCCGGCTGGCGAATCAGGTCAAGGACTCATCGAGTACGGCCTGATCCTGGCCATGATGGCCGTCGTGTGCGTCGTCTCGTTGCTCTTCTTCAGCGACCAACTCTCATCGCTGCTGAGCTTGATCGCATCGGCGGTTTGATCGTCGGCTCGGTTCCAGGGGACCGTTTTGGGGGACCGTTTTGTGCGGATCGTGCACGTGTCAACGCACGGCTTCCGATCCCGATCCTGAGGCGCTTCGGCAGCCTCGCCGGCAGTCCTATTACCTTCTTGCCAATGGCGCCCACCAGATCCGCGGACCATAATGGTGGCCTTCCTCCAATTGGAGGCGTTCTCATCAGGAGGCCATCGATGCTTATCCGGTCCGAGAAGGGCCAGGGCCTTGCCGAATACGCCCTGATCCTCGCACTCATTGCCATCGCCGCCGTTCTCGCGCTTCTCTTCCTAAGCGGCACGATCCAGAGCATCCTCAGCACCGTCGGCCACGCGCTGTAGCCGACCAGCTGCCACAAACAAGACAGGCCGCGCCGAGTGCGCGGCCTGTTTCTTGTTGCGCGTGGCGAGGGCCGGAGTAGGCTGAATACCTGCCCGGCCAACAGAATCCTTCCCAGTGCCGCTAGCCCATTGGTATAGTCGCAGTAAGGTTAACCGCAAGGCTACCGTGGTGCCACCTGTCACATGTCCTGGGGAGTGTCGTTGTGAAGCGCTCTAATCGGTTGCTGATCCTGCTCGGTATCTTCCTCGCCATTGCCGGCGGCATCGGGGCGGTCGTCGTGGCCAATGGGCCGGGAGGAGGCACGGCCGGTCCAGCCGCATCGCCGACGCCGACGCCGGAGCCCACGGTTCAGGTCGTCGTAGCCAAGGTGGACATCAACCTGGGTGACCAGATCACGGCCGCCATGGTCGGTACCAAGACTGTGACCATATCCGAGCGCGCCGCCCTGGGTCAGGGAACCTTCACGACAACTGATCAGGTGGTAGGCAAGATCGCCGGCGGCAAGATCGCCGCGGGCCAGGTCCTCGTGGGCAGCCGGGATCTCCTGACTCCTGGGTCCATGGCCGGGGGCCAGGACATCGCGGGAGCGATCACACCCGGTATGGTCGCGGTATCGATGCAGCTTGACCAGACGACCGGTGTAGGCACCCTCATCGTGCCCGGCGACCACGTCGACATCATCCTCAGCGTCTACTCGGACCAGATCGCACTGGTCGGCCAAGACGCGAACAAGACGGCGATCAGCCTCCCGGGCGGCTCGCAACCGACAACCAAGATGGTCATCCAGGACCGCAGAGTCCTCGCCACCCTGCTGGCTCCGGCGGCCCCCGCGGCCGCTGCCAGCGCCGGAGCTGCCGCGGCTGAGCCGACCACCCCGATCGTTCAGTTCGACGGGCGTCAGATGATTGCTATCGTCGAAGTCAACCCTGACGAGGCCGAGATCATCAACTGGGCCCAACGCGCCGAGGCCGCCAGCGCGCGGCAGTTCATCGATCTCTCCTTCGCGCTGCGATCACCTGGCGACAACGGCAAGCCGGCGGCCGTAACCCCTGGTATCACCTTCAAGATGCTCGTCGACAAGTACGGCGTGCTGCCGCCGGATCCGCGAGGCGTGCTGCCTTCCGACCTGGCCAAGGGCATTCAGTGGTAGACGGCTCCGCGGAAGACCGGAGGAGCCACCGGAGAGAGGCCGAGCGAGTCGGCCTCTCCGGCACTTTGGAAGCGACCTATCTCGATGTCTGACAGAATTCGCGTTCTCATCGTCGACGACATCTCTGAGACTCGCGATCACCTGACGAGACTGCTCGGGTTCGAGCCCGACATCGAGGTCATCGGGACAGCCGCATCAGGTGCGGAAGCGATTGAGCAGGCGACGAAACTGCAACCGGACGTCGTCCTGATGGACATCAACATGCCCGACATGGATGGCATCACGGCTACCGAACGCCTCTCATCCCACGTCCCGACCGCCGCCGTCGTGATGATGTCAGTCCAGGGTGAGGCGGACTACCTGCGCCGGTCGATGCTGGCCGGGGCGCGGGAGTTCCTGGTCAAGCCGTTCAGCAGCGACGAGCTGACGGCGTCGATCCGTCAGGTCTATTCCCGGGAAAAGGAGAAGGCCGGCCGCGCCGTAGCGGCGCAGGCGATCCGCACCCAGGACCCGACGACGGAAGGCCAGGTCGTGGCTGTCTTCAGCCCGAAAGGAGGCGTCGGCCGAACCACGATCGCCGTGAACCTCGCCGTGGCCGCGGCCGTGGAGCTGGGCAAGAAAGTCACCCTCGTCGACGCCTCGTTCCAGTTCGGTGACGTAGCCGTGCTGCTGAACCTCAACCCCAAAGACAAGTCCATGGCCGAGCTCGTGCCCGAACTCGAACAGGGCCGCGACCCCGACTCGGTCGAGACCTTCACCTTGACCCACTCGTCGGGCATCCACGTCCTGCTCGCGCCGCCGTCACCGGAGATGGCCGAGCTGATCACACCCGCCGGAGTGAAACACGTCATCGAGATCCTTCGCCAGCACAGCGAGCTGGTCGTGATCGATTGCGCAGCCTGGTTCAACGACACGCTCCTAGGTATCCTTGACCTTGCCGATGTAGTACTGACCGTCCTCACGCTGGAGATTACGAGCATCAAGAACATCCGGCTCTTCCTCGAGGTGGCCGAGCAGCTCGGCTACTCGCACAAGATTCGACTGGTTCTGAACCGCGCCGACACGACCCTGGGCATCCGGGTCGCGGACGTCGAGCACTCGATCGGCCGGAAAGTCGACGATATGATCGTCAGCGATGGGCGAGCGGTCGTGTATGCCCTGAACCGCGGCGTCCCGTTCGTGCTCAGCAACCGAGAGAGTCAGGTTTCACAGGACGTTCTTCGTCTTGCCACGTCTATCGTTGGAAACCGAGAATCGCGCGAGGATGATGGCCGCAAGGCGCCTCAGAAGGGCAAGTCGCTCTTCGCGTGGAGATAGTCGCTCAGCGGAGCCAGCAAGGGGTGTAGGCGATGTCCCTTCTGAAGCGAATCGAAAGCGCCCGACCGGGTCTCGCTCCCGGAGCGCCCGGAAGTGCTCCGGCTCCGGCAACGCCGCCCGGTCCTTCTGGGACGCCCGTGGCCCCGGTCGGCCAGCGCCTTCTCAGCCAGGCTCCGGTACGCGAGTCTTTGCGGGAAGTCAAGTTCCGCATCCAATCCCGCGTCATCCAGGACCTCGACCCCAAGCTCGATCTGGCCAATCAGGTCGAGGTTCGACACCAGATCGAGGAGATCTTCGGCAGGGTCATCGACGAGGAGGGCCTAGCCCTCACTCGCGCCGAGCGCGTCCGCGTGCTCGAGCAGATTACGGATGAAATCATCGGCCTCGGGCCCCTGGAGCCGTTGCTCCGCGACGAGACCGTGACAGAAATCATGGTTAACGGCCCGCGACAGGTGTACATCGAGCGCAACGGCCGCCTCGAGCTTACCAACGTCGTCTTCCAGAACGACGACCACGTCATGCGCATCATCGATCGGATCATCGCCCCGATCGGTCGCCGCATCGACGAGTCGAGCCCGATGGTCGACGCCCGCCTCACGGATGGGTCCCGCGTCAACGCGATCATCCCACCGCTGTCGCTGATCGGGCCGGTCATAACGGTCCGAAAGTTCGCTGCCTCGCCGTTCACCGTTGACGACCTGATCCGCTTCGGCACCGCCACGCCCGAGATGTTCGACTTCCTGCGAGCCTGCGTGGAAGCCCGCCTGAACATCTTCGTGTCGGGCGGTACCGGCTCGGGCAAGACCACCACTCTGAACGTGCTGTCTTCGTTCATCCCGAATGACGAGCGCATCATCACCGTCGAGGACGCCGCCGAGCTCCAGCTCCGGCAGGAGCACGTCGTCACCCTCGAATCGCGGCCTCCCAACATCGAGGGTCGCGGGGCGGTCCCGATCCGGGAGCTAGTCCGCAACTCACTCCGAATGAGACCCGACCGGATTATCGTCGGAGAGTGCCGAGGCGGCGAAGCCCTCGACATGCTTCAGGCGATGAACACCGGCCACGACGGCTCGATGTCTACCGGCCACGCGAACACTCCACGAGATATGCTTGCCCGCCTCGAGACAATGGTTCTGATGGCCGGCGTGGACCTGCCGCTGCGGGCAATCCGAGAGCAGGTCTCGTCTGCCGTCGACCTCATCGTTCACCAGTCCCGACTCAAGGACGGCTCCCGCCGGATCGAGTACATCACCGAAGTCCAGGGCATGGAAGGTGACGTCATCGTCATGCAGGATGTCTTCTTGTTCGAGCAGACAGGCGTCGTGGAAGGCAAGATCCAGGGTCGGCTCCGGCCGACCGGCATTCGGCCCAAGTTCGTCGAGAAGTTCGAGATCATGGGCATCCACCTGCCGCGCGGCCTGTTTGGCTTCGCGTAGGACGAGGCGCGGAGAGGCATCATGCTTGGGATCTTCGTCGGCATCTTCGTTTTCTCGGGGATAATGCTGGTCTTCCTCGGTCTGGCCAGCGCGGGCCGTGGGGCCGGCATCAGCGCCCGACTCGAGCGGTACGCGGCCGGCAAGACCGAGACCAAGACGTCGACCCCAGCTCAGCCGTCCGCCGGCTTCGGCGACATCCTGGGCCAGAGCGTGGCCCTCGCCCGACTCAACAAGGTGGTCGAGCAGCGCGACTTCGGTGCGAACCTCGCCCGCGACATCGCCAGGGCGGACCTCAAGCTCAAGCCCGGCGAGTTCATGGCCATCTGGGGTGGGACTGTCCTGGCCGTGCCGTTGATCTTCCTCATGCTAAGCGTCGTCTTCAGCACGCTCGCCAGCCCGATCGCCCTCTTGATCGGCGCCGCGTTTGGCTTCTTCTTTCCCCGCTGGTGGCTGGGTCGCCGTAGGGCCTCTCGCCTCAATGCGTTCAACAAGCAGCTGCCGGACACCATCACCCTGATCGCCAACTCGCTTCGGGCAGGCTCATCGTTCCTCCAGGCCATCGAGATGGTGGTCCGAGAGTCGACGCCACCGATCACTGTCGAGTTCGGACGCGTGGTGCGCGAGGTGAACCTCGGCCTGGCCTTCGAGGTGGCACTCGACAACATGGTCCGCCGCGTCCGATCGGACGACCTCGAACTGATGGCCACGGCCATCACCATCCAGCACCAGGTCGGCGGAAACCTCGCCGAGATCCTCGATTCGATCGCCTTCACGATCCGTGAGCGCGTCCGGATCAAAGGTGAGATCCGGACCCTGACCGCCCAACAGCGACTGTCCGGCTACGTCGTGGCGGGCATGCCGATCTTCCTCGTGGGCCTCTTGTTCGTGCTGGCCCCGTCGTTCATGAACCCGATGTTCGAGAACCCGCCCGGGCTGTTCGGCCTGCCCGCCGGGATCATCATTCTGTCCTTCGGCGGTTTCATGATGTTCACGGGTTTCATGGCCATCCGGCGCATCGTCGCCATCGAGGTCTGAGATGCTCGCAGTCATTCTCGCCATCCTGGTTGGGGGCGGCATCCTCCTGCTCTTCGTCGGCCTCGCTGCAAGCACGCCGCTAGATCCGGTCCAGGCCAGACTCACCCAGCTCGGCTCGGTCCAGGCCAAGAACCTCGAGGAGCTCGAGCTTCAGCAGCCGTTCGCCGAACGGACGCTGCGTCCTCTCGTCGCCCGCCTGTCGAGGATGGGCTCACGGCTCGGCAGCGCCTCCTCGGCCGAGACCGCCGAGAGGCGCCTGGCTATGGCCGGCAACCCGGGCGACCTGAGGCTGACCGACTGGCTCGGCGTGAAGGTGCTCGCCGCCATCGCAACTGGCGCGATCATGTTCCTCCTATTCGGCGTCCTGGCGGCCGGGATAGGTCCAGGCATCTTTCTCGGAGTTGTCGGGTTCGGGATCGGCTATCTGCTGCCTGAGTTTTGGCTCGGCAATCGCATCAAGGCCCGTCAGAAGGTCATTCTGCGGATGATCCCGGACACGCTCGACCTTCTCACGATCTCCGTGCGCGCCGGACTCGGCTTTGACGCCGCGCTGGCCAAGGTCGTCGAGAAGCTACCCGGCCCGCTGACGGACGAGTTCCGCCGGGCCCTGGCCGAGGTTCGCGTAGGTAAGGCGCGCCGCGACGCGCTCCGCGACATGGTTCCGCGGACCAACGTTGCACCCCTGTCGGCATTCATCGGCGCGATCATTCAGGCCGAACAGCTGGGCGTCTCGATCTCCAAGGTGCTCCAGGTACAGTCGGAGCAGCTCCGGATCGAGCGTCGCCAGCGAGCCGAAGAGATGGCCGCCAAGGCGCCGATCAAGATGCTGTTCCCGCTCGTGGGTTGCATATTCCCGTCGCTCTTCATCGTCATCCTTGGCCCGGCCATCATCCGGATCGTCCAGACCATGTCGTCAGGCGTCGTTCCTTGAGCAGGCGCCGGCTGGTCGCGCGCAATGTCAGCCGCGGAACCCTGCTGGCGGAACGACTCGAAGACGGTGCTTCCTTCTGGGCTAAGTTCAAGGGCTTGATGGGCCGCTCAGCGCTGCCACCCGGGGACGGACTGTGGCTCCCCGGCGAGAACGGCATCCATATGCTGTTCATGAGGTTTCCAATTGACGTCGTGTTCGTGTCGCGCCCGAAAGAAGGCGTTTCCAGGTCGCGGCGAGTTGTGGCTGCCCGGCGCAGCGTTCCGCCATGGCGGGGCGTGGTCTGGCGGGTCGGCGGCGCCAAGGGCATCCTGGAGCTTCCGGTGGGCACGATCGAGGCGACGGGCACCACAGTCGGAGACGAGATCGCCATCGACCTGGCATGACCGCATAAGCGCCAGGTACGTGGCAGGTGAGCGCTCCTCCGTATGGTTTGCGGATGGCTTCTCCTGCGCTCTCGGCGGTGGCGGCGTCGCTGCTCGACATGGCTCTGCCGGCGGCATGCGCCGGCTGCTCTGCCGAGGGCGTCGCATTTTGCTCCGACTGCCGGTCCGGGCTGGAGATCCGCCTCCACGTGCCCGCCGGCGTCCCGATAGGTTTGCCCGCAGCTTTGCCGATGCCACTCGCCCAGCTCGAGTGGTGTGCGCCGTTCTCCGGCCCGGTGAGAGGGGCTCTGCATCAGCTCAAGTACGCGGGCGAGCGGCGGCTGGCCGGACCCCTTGCGACGGCTCTGGCGGCGCGGTGGAAGGCGGCAGGGGTGGGCGGGGAGCTGCTGGTCCCGGTGCCCGTCCACGCCGACCGAGCGCGGCGGCGTGGCTACGATCAGGCGGTTCTGCTTGCGGCGGAGGCCTCTCGACAGCTGCGTATCCCGTGGCTGGCGGCGCTGGAACGGACGCGCAACACGTCTCCCCAATTCGACCTGGGACGGCGGGCTCGCCGCACGAACGTCGCAGGCGCCTTTGATCTACGGGGGCCACTGCAGGCCGGATCGGTCAGGGGCCGATGGATAGTCCTGGTGGACGATGTCGTGACTACCGGCTCAACGCTCGTCGCGTGCGCCGAGGCGTTGTACTCCGCCGGGGCCGTGGCGGTGTCGGCGGTGACGGTGGCTCGCGAACGCTGAGAGCCGCAGTCTGGGCCGCCCGGCCGGTCCGTGGGGCGGAGTTCGCTGGGATCGCGGTTCGCCACCGGAAACGGGGCGAGGCCATCCGCCGGACCGACTCCTATACTGGCTGCGTGGCAGCGGCTCATCCTGAAGTGCGCGCGCTTCGGCTGGCTCCCGGCCCACTGAGCGTGCGCGATGTGCGTTGCGGAGGTCAGCCTTGAGGACCATCGTCAAGGGCAAGAACATCGATGTCCCGGAATCCGTGCGGCAGTACGCCGAGCGCAAGATGCGCCGGCTGGAGAGGTTGCTGGATGACAAATCGGACGCGGTGGTCGAGCTCTCCAGCGAGCAGCACCGCAGCACCTCAGACTCACAGATCGCCGAGGTGACCCTCGTCGTGGACGGACAGGTCTTGCGCAGTCATGCCGCCGGCCCCACGTACCAGGCCAGCCTTGATGCCGTCATCGACCGGATCGAGCGCCAGGCGGTGGATGCGCGTGAGAAGCCGCGTGGCAAGGTAAGGCCGCAAGAGGCCAGGGCTCGACGACCGGAGGGCGAGGCAACTGAGACGGCGGGCGAGCCGGAGACGCCAAAGTCGCGCATAGTCAAGACGAAGCGGTTCGCGATCGAGCCGATGTTCGAAGAGGACGCTCTCGAGCGGATGGAAGAGCTCGGTCACCTCTTCTTCGTCTTCGTCAACGCCGAATCGGAGAAGCTGTGCGTGCTGTACAAGCGCCACAGCGGCGACTACGGGTTGATCGAGCCGGTGATCGGAGGCCTGTACACGCCCGGCCGAAACGGCCATCGGGCCGACTGATCGCCAACAACAGGCAACGGCGTCCTGGAGGGGTGGTAGCCGCTTGGAGAGCGACCTGATGCGAGGCGCCGGCGAGGGCGGCCGTGCCAAAGCCACGACCCGACCCGGCCGAGTCCGGCTTCCGGGGGGACGGCGCGCCGGGATACACCTGCCCATGAGGCTGGGTCTCGTCGGCGTCGCCGAGCGCGCCGCCGAGATCGGCGCGTCGGCAGTGCAGATATTCAGCGACAACCCCACGGCCTGGCGGCGACGATCGGAGGTGCCGCCCGAAGCCGCGGCGTTTCGCGCAAGGCTGGCCGAGTTGGACCTCGGACCGGTTGCCATCCACGCCGCCTATCTGGTCAACCTGGCAGGTCCGGACGACGATCTCTTCGGGCGATCGGTGGAGATGATGCGTCATGAGCTCGAGCACGCTCCCGAGTTCGGCGCCCGGTTCGTGAACGTACACGTCGGTTCGCATCGCGGAGCCGGCCTGGATGCTGGCGTGCGGCGGCTGGTCGACGGGCTCGAGCGAGTCACCGACGGCCTGCCAGCGGGCCGCGTCGATCGCGACGCCCAGATCGTGCTCGAGAACTCATCCGGCGGAGGCTTCGCCATAGGCGCCACCATCGAGGAGCTGGCAATGGTCCTCGATGCGGCAGGCGACCGGGGCCTCGACGGGCAGATAGCCATCTGCCTCGATGCCGCCCATCTGTGGGGCGCGAACTACGACATTTCGAGTCCGGCCGCGATCGATGAGCTGCTCGACGACTTCGACCGGCTGATCGGCCTGCGGCGTCTGGTGATGGTCCACCTCAACGACTCCACTTCAGACAGGGGCTCGCGCCACGATCGCCACGCGCACCTGGGTGATGGCCAGATCGGCAGGGAAGGGCTCGCCCATCTGCTGTGCCACCCGAGCCTGGATCACGTCGCGTTCTACCTCGAGACCCCCGGGATGGAGGACGGCTTCGACGCGGTAAACGTGGCCAGGTTGGGCGATCTCGCGGCGGGCCGGCCGCTGACCCCGGGGCCGGCGGGCGATCCGGGCGGAACGGTCGGGCGCGGGCGGCATCCCCATGCCCGTCGCGTGGGCGCAGACGAGACGCTGTCGTGACCCGCACCCGCGATACCGGGGCTGGAAACGGCCGCCATGGCCGGCGTGAACCGAATGGGTCCCGTGGCCCTGCCGGCGCCGTCCATACGCCTGTGGCGGCCCTGAGGCGAACGTGGGCGAAAGCCTGCGTTCGGCTCGGAGCAAGCCAGCTCGAGATGTCCTCACTCGTCGCCATCGTCCTGGCGGCCGCCGCGCTGCGGTTCGTCGACCTGCCTGCCCGCGGTGGCTGGGATTCCGATCAGGCGACTTCCATGTTCGACCTGGCTCGCGCGGTGTCGACCGGCCGGCTTCCGGAGCTGGGGCCGCTGTCGAGCCTGATGACCTTTCATCACGGCGCCCTGTACTACGACCTGTTGCTGCCCGCGGCCTGGCTGGGCAACGGCGATCCAACCTGGCTTGTCGCCGAGATCGCGCTGCTGAGCCTTCTCGTCGTGCCGATAGCCTGGTGGATCGCCAGGTCCATCGGCGGGCCCGTTGCTGGGTTGACGGCTGCTCTGCTGGCGGCGACCTCGGCCAGCTTGATCAGCTACGCGACGTTCATCTGGAACCCGACGCTGGTCGAGCCCGGTGCAGCCGTCGCGTTCCTTGGCGCGTGGCAGGCCCTGCGGACCGAGCGCGCCCGCTGGTGGATCGTGGCGGCGGCCGGCGCGGCAGTAGCAGCCCAATCCCACGTCGCCGGTGGCTTCATCATCCTGCCGCTCGGGGTCGCGTTCCTGTTCGACCTGTGGCGCGGACCCTCCTCGCGCCGCCCTCGGATCGCCACGTGGGGCCTTGCAGGCGTCGCCTTGTTCGCGGCGACCTTCGTGCCGTTGATCGTCTACGAGCTAGGCCACAACTTCAGCGAGACCCGGGGCATAGTGGCCTATTTCACCAACCCGAGCTCGGCTACATCGACAGCGCCGCCCTTGAGGGTTCTCTTTGCCGGAATTCGGATCTTCGCCTGGCCGCTGACTCGGTGGCCGATCGCAGACTTCAAGCCAGCCTTCCCGCTGGCATTCATCGCCGCCTCGGCCATGTTCATGGGATTGATCTGGCGTCTTGGGGCAACCGCCAGACACCGGGAGTCGGCACTATCTGGTTTCGGGGCATCTGAGGCGCGAGCCGAGAGATCCGCAGCCGGCCCGATGGCAGAGACCGAGGCCCGTTCCAACTCTCCGGCCGCTCCGCGCACCGTCCCATCGGCGGATGACGAGCATTTCGGCGTGCGAGTGATCGCCGGTTGGCTGTTGCTCCTCATCGTGGTCCTGGGCATCGGGCTGCACTCCGTCTCCGAGGTCCAGGAGCTGCCAACGGAGCAGTACCACGTCATCGCCGACCCGCTCGTAATCGTGGCCGCGGCTCTCATCGCCGGCGGGCTATGGCAGGCCGGGCGCGTGCCGTGGCTGACCGTGGCTCGGCGCCTGACCGCCGTCGTGGCCCTCGGGGCAGTGCTGGCCTGGAACGTAGGCCACTGGCCTCCCCTCGTCTCGCCGGACGGAGGCTGGCCCGCGGCACAGGCAGCCGCCGCGAGGCTCGAACGCGACGCGGGCGGCTCGAGTCTCGCGCTGGTGCCTCTGTTCGAGCCAAAGGGAATCGATGCGTACTACTACCCGCTGTCGCGCGACGGGTTCACGCTCTCAGCGCCGGAGACCGCCACAACGGTGGCACTGCTGTGCGACACGTTCTGGTTGCAGGACTGCGAAGGCGCGGCCGAGACAGGCTGGCTGGCCACGAGCCAGGCGGGACGAGGGCTGACGCTGATCGACCGATACGCGGCCGCACCGGACCGCATCCTGTCTGTCTACCGCCGCGAGCCCTGACTACGAGAGCGCGCGAAAGATCGGCAGCAGGGGCTGGTCAGCTCGCTTCGCGACTGGTTCGCGCGCGCGGCGGCATCTGCTGAGAGATCGGGCGGACCACTCGGCTGGCCATGGCGGCGGTGATCAACGGCTGGTCCCGACGCTCGTCGAGGAGGCGCCGAGGGTCCAGTGGCCTATCTTCCGCACGCATGCCCGCATAACCACGTCCAAAGCGGCGCATGCGGACGGCCAGGTAGTACTCCATGACCTGACGCACCTGCGGCTCCGAGAGGATCTCGTCAGCACGAAGGGCGTATTCCACGCGAGCCGTCGGATTGGCGGTCCCGATGGCCACAGTACCCAAGTATTGCGGCGCATCAGCGTCGTCGCGAATCTCGCGCAAGCCGCGGGCAAGCTTCGTGGCAGTCCCGAGCGACGGCATGCGGTCGCCGCGAACCAGCCGCGATATGGTCGAATGGTCGACCCCAGACTGCTGCGCCAGCTGGCGCTGCGACATCTTCTTGGCTTTGAGCTGGGCCCTCAACCACTCGTTGAAGGCTCGGCCGTTTTGTCCGGTCATACGCCACCAGACTCCCGGTGCGGTGCGTTCTGCCCCGATACTGGAACTATCGGAGCCGATCGCCAAAGCGTGAATGACCTGTTGGTACCGCATGGGCGACGCCAACCGGCCAACCCGGCAAGGTAGCGGCAATGTGGACGGGCCGATCTCGAAGACTGCCCGCGGATCGCGGTCGCTTGGAGCGGGCGGCGCTCGAGCCACTTCCGGCCGCTCGAGCCAACACCAGCCGAGTTGTCGCGCGTCCGGAGCGACCTCGCCTCATCCAGCCCTGGCGACCGCCGGGCCTATCTCCTCGACCTCCATGCCTCCGGCCCGAGGCTTCGATGAGATCACGTAGGCGATCGAGCCGAGAACCACGATCGAGAAGACGCTGATCGTCCTGTCGACCAGGATGATCGCGAGGGCGTGACTGGGGTTGGCGTTGAACACTTTCACCAGCACCAGGCCCATGCCACCCTCGACGAGACCGAGCCCGCCCGGGGTGAATGGCACAGCGGTCAGGAGCGAGCCGATGAGGGCCACGAACATGGCACCTGAGAAGCCGAGGTCCACATCGCTGAAACCCAATGCCCGGACGACGAAGTAGAGCCGCAGCGCCTCAGTCGACCAGATGATGATGGTCAGCACGCCGAGCAGCGGCAGGCCGCGCAGTCCCACGGAGCCGAAGACACCTTCCTCGAAGCGCTCGTACAGGTCCACAACGCGATGAGGCAGCGGCAGAACGGAGATGACGCGCCGGCCAAAGCTCCGCATCGCAAACAGGGCCACTATCAGGACCACTACGACGATGACGCCGAGGGCGAACACCACTTGAGCCGTCTGGGGCAGGGTGTTCAGGTTTCCGCGGAACCTCCAGTAACCAGCGAGAACGCCCAGCGAGGCGATCCCGATCAAGTCCAGGATCCGCTCCATGAACACGGTGCCCAGCGTCCTGGTCGCCGAGACCGGACTGTTGAGCTTGAGGAGATAGGCGCGGTACAGATCGCCGAGCTTGGCCGGGACGATGCAGTTGACGAGCCAGGAGAGAAACAGAATCTCCGTGCCGTCCCTCACTCGGACGCGATAGCCGGCCCCCCGCAAGAGCCTCGTCCACCGCAGGCCGCGCACCGGGAAACCGAGGTAGTAGGCCACGAAGGCGAGGATGACGAGCCACGGGTTCGCGCGGCTGATGTCGGTCGGCACTTCGCTCAGGTAATCCCGGTTGAGCACGATCGCGATGACGATGATCGCCAGCGGGACGGCGATCGAAAGAATCGTCTTGGGCTGTCGCAATCGTCGCGTGAGCGACATCTGGTCCGGGGGCGGAACCTCGACCGCGGCGTCGGGGTTGATGAGCGCGTCCGCCTCCTGACCGAGTGGCTCGCCGATCGGGTGGTGATGGTGTTCTTCGGCTTCGGTCACGTTCGTGCCCCCGGGCTCGAGTAGGACCGACCACGGCCGTTCCCACGCATGGATTGGATGAGCTTGGCCAGCGGCGTCCATGCCCGGACGTAGTAGCTGGCGCGGCCGGTGTGCATGTCGACACCTGCGAGCGACGCGAGCAGGCCGGCGGGTGTGCTCGGATCCCCATCGACCACGTTGTACGAGACGCCCACTTCCATGACTGTGTGCGAATCGGAGGCAGACACGCCGGGTATCTTGTGCTCCACGGCGAAGATGGCGGCCCGCTCGTTTGCCCCGCCGCCGATGACTCGGGCGTTGTAAGCCTCGATCCAGTCGACCCTGCCAGCGATCTCGCCGAGCTCGGCGCCGCTCTTTCGACCGTAGCCTCTCAGGCGATCGAACGGATGAGGGACGCCGACCAGGCCGCCCTGCTCGCGGATGGCGTCGATCGTCTCCGAGGCGGAGAGCCCGGCCGGGACGGCGTTCTCGATGAAGACCGCGACGAGGTCCCCGTCGGTCGTCTTCACTTCCTCCCCGATCAGGACGGTCAAGCCGTCCCGGGCAGCGTCGCGCGCCCGCAGCGCCCCGTCGATGCGATCGTGGTCCGTGACCGCCAGGTGGGTGAGGCCGCGAGAAGCGGCCGCGCGTACAACGGCGGCGGGAGCCGCCAGAGAGTCGAAGCTGGCGCTGGTATGGCAGTGCAAGTCGATGAACGCCCGGCCGGCGTCCACGCCAGGTCCCTCCTGCGCCGAGGTCATCAGACCTGCGGGCCCAGGTACTTCTTGAAGAAGTCGAAGTGCTCGAGGGCGATGCCGGTCCCGAGAGCCACGCAATGCATCGCGTTGTCGGCGACGTGGCACGGCACGCCCGTAACCTGGGTGAGGAGCTTGTCGATATTGCGGAGCAACGATCCACCGCCGGACATGACCATGCCCTTGTCGATGATGTCGCTGGACAGCTCCGGCGGAGTCTGTTCGAGAACGAGTCGCACGGCGCCGATGATCTGCTGGAGCGGCGGCTCCATCGCCTCCATTACCTCGGCGCTGCCGATCGGAATCGTGCGCGGCAGGCCCGCGATCAGGTCGCGGCCACGGATATCCATGGTCAGCTCGCGCTCGAGCGGCAATGCCGTCCCGATCTGGATCTTGATGTCCTCGGCAGTTCGGTCGCCGATCATGAGGTTGTACTTCTTGCGGACGTAGGTCGCGATCGCCTCGTCGAGCTTGTTGCCGCCAACGCGAAGGCTCGTCGAAACGACAATCGCGCCGAGAGAGATGACGGCAATCTCGCTGGTTCCGCCGCCGATGTCGATGATCATCGACCCTGACGGACCGCTGATCGGAACGTTGGCGCCGATCGCGGCGGCCAGAGGCTCCTCGATCAGATAGGCGTCGGCAGCCCCGGCCTTGAGGGCCGCGTCGCGGACGGCCCGCTTCTCGACGCTCGTAACTCCGGCGGGCACGCTGATCATGACCTCCGGCTTGCCCCAGCCGAAGCGGCGACCGACCTGGACCCGATGGATGAAGTGATCCAGGAGCGCTTCGGTGATGACGTAGTCCGCGATGACTCCGTCGCGCATCGGCCGAATGGCCTGGATGTTGCCGGGCGTGCGGCCGATCATCTCGCGAGCTTCTTCGCCGACCGCCACGATGTGGTTCTGGTCGTCGACGGCGACTACGGAGGGCTCCATCATGACGATGCCATGGCCCTTGACGTAGACGATGATGTTGGCCGTGCCCAGGTCGATACCGATCTTCATGCCTGTGGCTAAGTCCCTTCCGCGAGCCGCTCGATCCTGGCCCCGAGTTCCAGGAATTTCGCGTCGATCTTCTCATAGCCGCGATGGACGTGGTGCGCACCTTCGATCGTGGTCACACCGTCGGCGGCGAGGGCAGCAAGGATAAGCGACGCGCCGGCCCTCAGGTCGCCGATTTCGACCTCGGCACCGTGGAGTTGCGTGGGGCCCTCGATCAACGCATGGTGCTGATCGAGGATCTCCACATTGGCGCCCATCCGGCGCAACTCGCCGAGCCACTCGAGACGATCCTCGAAGACCGACTCGTGGACGTGACTGAGGCCTGTCGCCTGCGAAAGCAGAACGCACGTCGGCGGCTGGAGGTCGGTGGCGAGGCCCGGGTATGGCTGCGTCTCGATGTCGCGGCTTCGGAGCGGGCTCAGGTCCGTGGAGGTCGCGTCCACTTCGATGGTGTCTTCGCCACAGCTGACCGAGACGCCCATGTCGGCCAAGACGCTCAGGAAGGCGCCGAGATGGTTGCAGGGCGCGGCCTCGAGCGTGATGCGGCCGTGCGTGACGCCGGCGGCGACGATGAAAGTGCCGGCCTCGATCCTGTCGGGCACGACTGAGTGATCGGCTCCGCGGAGCCTGCGGCTGCCTTCGATCTCGATTCGATTGGGCGCGGTGCGCTCGACCTGAGCCCCCATCTTCTGCAGAAATGCGATCAGGTCGTCGACTTCGGGCTCGCGCGCCGCAGGCTCGATCACCGTGTGGCCGTCCGCAAGCGTCGCCGCCAGCATGGCGTTCTCGGTGCCCATGACCGTTATCTGCGGGAAGTCGACATGACCGCCGCGCAACCTGCCGGGAGCTTTGGCGAAGTAGTAGCCGTTGCGGTATTCGATCTCGGCGCCGAGTGCCCGCATGGCGTCGACGTGGAGGTTCACCGGCCGGCGGCCGATCCGGTCGCCGCCCGGGTTGCTGATGATTACCCGACCGAAACGGCTTAAGAGCGGACCCAGCAGAATGAAGCTGGCGCGCATCTTAGCAGCAGCCTCGAGCGGTACGAAGAGCCATTCGGCGTCGCCCGACGCAATTTCGTAGACGTTCGGGGCTGGATGGTCGACGGTCACGCCGATGTCTCGGAGAACATCGGTGAGGACGCGGACGTCTTCGATCTCGGGGACGTTGCTGAAGCGGCAGCGCTCGCCGGTGAGCGTGGCGGCCGCCATCAGCTTCAGGGCCGCGTTCTTCGCGCCGCTGATGCGGACCGAGCCTTCGAGACGGCGCCCGCCCTCGATCCGGAGGATTTCGCGTGTCACCGGCTCGGGCTTGAACTCCCAGTGGAACGGTCGAGCGTCAGCCATCCCTACTCGCCCGGCGGTTCTTCCGGCGGCGGCGGCACGGGGCGGTGAATGCCCTCGTGCTCGGCCCTCGGAGTTCGTGATCCCCGCTCGGCCACGCGGATCCGAATCAGGGCTCGCTGCAGTGCCGCTCGAGCCGAGGCGAGGTCCGCCGGCTCTACGAACCCGCCCTCGAGCGCGCGCTCGGCCTCGGTCCGAGCCCGCTCGGCTCGCGCGAGGTCGATCTCCGATGCCAGGTCGGCGGTCTCCGCGAGGACGACGACACGATCGGGGCGGACCTGCAGGAAGCCGCCGAAGATCGCGAACTGTTCCTCCTGTCCGCCCCGGCGCAGCCTCAGCACGCCGTGGCCGAGAAGCGAGATCAGCGGTGCGTGGTGCGGCAGGATGCCGAGCTCACCTTCGCTTCCGGGCACGATGACCTCGTCGACGTCGCCTTCGTAGGCTCGCCGTTCCGGGGTCACGATCTGCAGGTGGAGCGGCATCTCTAGTCCCTATCCGCGGCGTCTTGTCGCTGTCCGCCGTCGCTCCTCGCTAAAGCGGTGGCGGAGCGCAGGCTGGCGGCGGTCGGCGAGATGACTTCCGTCATTTCGCCAGCTTGGCCGCATTGGCCCGGACGTCGTCGAGGGTGCCGGCCAGGAAGAAGGCCTGCTCCGGCAGGTCGTCGACCTTGCCTTCGAGGATTCCCTTGAACGAGGCGACCGTGTCGCGGATCGGCACGTATGCGCCGGGGCGCCCCGTGAAGACCTCGGCGACGTGGAACGGCTGGCTGTTGAAAATCTGGAGGCGCCGCGCGCGGGCGACGGTAGCCTTGTCTTCCTCGGACAGCTCGTCGATACCAAGGATCGAGATGATGTCCTGCAGGTCGCGATACCGCTGCAGGACGCGCTGGACCTCGCGGGCCGTGTCGTAGTGCTCCTGGCCGACGATGAGCGGGTCGAGGACGCGCGATGTCGAGGTCAGCGGGTCCACCGCGGGATAGATGCCCAGCTCCGCGATGGCGCGCTCGAGCCGGATCGTCGAGTCGAGGTGGCCGAAGGTCGTCGCCGGAGCCGGGTCGGTGTAGTCGTCCGCAGGCACGTAGACCGCCTGCAGCGATGTGATCGAGCCCTTCTTCGTCGACGTGATGCGCTCCTGCAGGGCTGCCATCTCCGTGGCCAGGTTGGGCTGGTAGCCCACCGCGGAAGGCATTCGACCGAGGAGCGCGGATACCTCGGAGCCGGCCTGGGTGAAACGGAAGATGTTGTCGACGAAGAGAAGGATGTCCCGGCCTTCCTCGTCCCGGAAGTACTCGGCCATGGTCAGGGCGGTCAACCCTACGCGCTGGCGGGCGCCGGGCGGTTCGTTCATCTGGCCGAAGACGAAGGCCGTCTTGGCGATGACGCCCGATTCGGTCATCTCGTGGATGAGGTCGTTGCCCTCGCGAGACCGCTCCCCGACGCCGGCAAAGACGGAGTAGCCGGCGTGCTCTGAGGCAACGTTGCGGATCAGCTCTTGGATGATGACCGTCTTGCCGACGCCGGCGCCGCCGAACACGCCGATCTTTCCGCCTTTCGCGAACGGGCAGACCAGATCGATGACCTTGATGCCGGTCTCGAAGATCTCGGTCTCGGTCGTCTGTTGGTCGAACGCCGGAGCGGCGCGGTGGATAGGCAGATGCACGCTCGCCACAACGGGGCCCTTGTCGTCGATCGGCTCGCCGAGCACGTTGAAGACGCGGCCAAGCGTTACCTCGCCGACCGGAACCGTGATCGGCTGGCCGGTGTCCTCGGCCTCCGTGCCGCGGGCCAGACCGTCTGTCGTGGTCATGGCCACACTGCGGACCCAGTTGTTGCCGAGGTGCTGCTGGACTTCGCAGACGATCTTGGCGCCGTCGCCCCGGAGGACCTCGACGGCGTTGTAGATGGCCGGCAGCTCCCCGGCAGGGAACTCGATGTCGACGACCGCGCCGGTGATCTGGATCACGCGGCCGGTCGAGGTGGTGGCGGCGGTCGCCATCGTCTTGTCGGTGCCTCCTGGGTTCGTCGCCTGCCGTCCTAGCGCGCCTGAGCGCCGGACGCGATCTCGATCAGCTCTCTGGTGATGTTGGCCTGGCGGGCCTTGTTGTAGCTGAGGGTGTAGTCCTCGATGAGCTCGTCGGCGTTCTCCGTGGCGTTCTTCATCGCCACCATCTGGCTGGAGAAGAAGCTGGCCGTGCTCTCGAGCGCCGTCTGGTAGAGCCGGGTGCCGAGGTAGCGAGGTAGAAGCTCGTCGAGGACGAGCTCAGGGATCGGCTCGAAGATGAACTGCGAGCCGGGGATGCCCCGTGTGTCCGTGGTGGGCTGAATCGGCAGCAGTTGCACCATCTCGGGCCGCTGGGCGAGAGTCGAGACGAAGCGCGTGAAGATGACGTCGACCTGGTTGTAGGTGCAGGCCTCGTACTCGTCGGAGACCAAGCGGGCCAGCGGCAGGACGTCGTCGAACGTCGGCCTGTCGCCGAACCCGGAGAAGTGGGCCACGATCGGCACCCGGGCGCGGCGCATCGCATCGCGACCCTTGCGCCCGATCGTGACCATCTCCAGGTCACCGCCGTGCTCGACGATCTCCTTGGACGCGAAGCGCACGACGTTGGCGTTGAGCGGCCCGGCCATGCCCCGATCGCTGGTGACCAGGACGATCAGCCGCTTGCCTTCCTCGCGCCGGCTCAGGAGCGGGTGCTCGTCGCCGCTAAGGACGGCGGCCAGGTCGGCCAGGATCTCGTCCAGCAGGTCCGAATAAGGTCGCGCGGCCAGCGTCGATTCCTGGGCTCGCTTCAGCTTGGAGGCGGCCACGAATTGCATTGCCCGGGTGATCTGCCGGATGTTCTTCGACGCCGTGATGCGTCTTCGAAGATCTCGCTGGCTTGGCACGCTGCTACTTAGGCCTCTCTACACGAGGAAGGTCTGGCGGAACTCGACTGCCGCCGCTTCGAGGGCCGCGGCGGTGTCGTCATCGAGGGTCTTGGTCGCGGCGAGGTTCTTCATCACGCCGGACCGCTGCGTGTCGAGGAAGTGCGTGAACTGCGCTTCGAAGTCGCGCACTCGGGTGGTCGGAATGTCGTCGAGCAGACCCTTGGTGGCGACGTAAAGGATCGCCACCTGGCGCTCCACTGGGACGGGCTGGTATTGCGGCTGCTTGATGACCTCGGAGAGCTTTTCGCCGCGGGTCAGCTGGTCGCGCGTGGCCTTGTCCAGGTCCGACGCGAACTGCGCGAACGCAGCGAGAGATCGGTACTGGGCCAGGTCCAGCTTGAGCGGCGCGGCGACCTTCTTCATCGCCTTGGTCTGGGCGGCGGATCCGACGCGCGAAACCGAGATACCGATGTTGAGTGCCGGGCGCTGACCCGAGTTGAAGAGGTCCGTCTCCAGGAAGATCTGGCCGTCGGTGATCGAGATCACGTTGGTCGGGATGTAGGCCGAGATGTCGCCGGCCTGGGTCTCGATGAGCGGCAGGGCCGTCAGCGAGCCCCCGCCGTTCTCATCGCTCATGCGCGCGGCGCGCTCGAGGAGACGGCTGTGGAGGTAGAAGACGTCGCCCGGGTAAGCCTCGCGACCCGGCGGGCGGCGGAGAAGGAGCGACATCTCGCGGTAGGCCCAGGCGTGCTTGGAGAGATCGTCGTAGACGCACAGCGCGTCCTTGACCAGCTGCCCGCCGATTCTCACGCCGTTCTCCATGATCTCCTCGCCCATCGCACACCCGGCGTATGGGGCGAGGAACTGCAGGGCGGCGGATTCCGCGGCGCCGGCCACGACGACGATGGTGTGCTCCATCGCGCCGTGCTGCTCGAGCACGGCCACGACCTTGGCCACGGTTGACAGCTTCTGGCCGATGGCCACATAGATGCAGACCAGGCCCTCGCCCTTCTGGTTGATGATCGTGTCGACGGCGAGAGCGCTTTTGCCCGTCTGACGATCGCCGATGATCAGCTCGCGCTGGCCGCGGCCGATCGGGATGAGGGCATCGATGGCCTTGATCCCGGTCTGGACCGGCGTGTCCACCGCCTGGCGAGTGAGGACTCCGGGGGCGATGCGCTCGACAGGACGCGTGGAGGTCGCGGCGATCGGGCCCTTGTCGTCCAGCGGCCGGCCGAGCGGGTCCACCACGCGACCGAGCAGGGCGGCGCCGACCGGCACTTCGACGACGCGACCGGTCGTCTTGACTGTATCGCCTTCCTTGATGTGGGTCGGGTCGCCGAGGATGACGGCTCCGACCGTCTCCTCTTCGAGGTTGAGGGCCATGCCCATCACGCCGCCAGGGAACTCGAGCAACTCCGACGAGAGCGCACCTGCCAGGCCGTAGATCTGGGCGATTCCGTCGCCGACCTGGACCACCGTGCCGATGCTGCTCGACTCCGCGCCAGCGTCGAAGTTCTCGATGGTGTTCTTGATGATGCTGACGATCTCGTCTGAGCGAATGGCCATGCCTTCTCCGTTCGGCCGTGGGAGCCGGGTGTTGCGCCGGTTGTGTACTCCGGCCCTGCGTCTAGCTCGTGCCCTGGACCAGCCGCCCGCGGAGCCGCGCGAGGCGGCCGCGAACGCTGGCATCGATGAATCGGTCGCCGATCCTGATTGTCAGCCCTCCCACGAGCGACGGATCGGTGGTCGTTTGGAGCTCAACTTCTGCGCCGGCGAGCTCTTCGACACGGGACCTGATCTTGGCCAGTTCCGCGTCGGACAGTGCTTTGGGCGTTGTCACCGTCGCGGCGACGATGCTGCGGGACCGCCGGACCAGGGCATCGTACTCGGCGCTGACTCCGGGCAGGATCGCAAAGCGGCCCCGTTGAGTGAGCAACAGGGCCAGATTGAGCGCCCCCGGCGAAACTGCGGACCCGAGCAGCCGCTCGACGGCGGCCCGCCGCTGCGCAAAGGGCACAGCCGGATTGTCGACGACCCGGCTGACGCGCTCATCCCGTGACAGGTCTGCGGCCGAGGCCAGGTCACGGCCCCAGGCGTCTACCGTCCCGTCGCGCTCGGCCAGCTGGAAAGCCGCCTCCGCGTAGCGCCGCCCCGCCCCGATGCGTTGCATCAGTTCTGCCGTCCCTCAGCGGTGCCGCCATGAGCAAGGAACTCATCGACCAGCCGCCGCTGGCGGGCGTCGGTCATCGATTCGCCAACGACCGCACCGGCGGCTGCCAGGGCGAGGTCGGCGACCTGCGCCCGGAGGTCCGCCAGGGCGCGGTCCCGTTCGGCGGCTATGTCGGCGGTGGCCTTGTCCCGCAGCCTCGCCAGCTCCTCGCGAGTGGAGGCTATGTCCGCGTCGCGCATCTCCTGGGCCGACTTCTGAGCGGTGGCGATCAGCGCCTGAGCCTTGTTCCTGGCGTCGGCGAGGACGCGATTGTGCTCGGCCGTGGCGGCGTCCAGGTCCTTGCGGGCCTTGTCGGCGTCGGCCAGTCCCTGCTCGATACGGGCCTTGCGCTGGGCAAGGATGTTCGCGATCGGGCGGAATGCGAACGCCCACATCAATGCCAGGAAGAAGATGAAGTTCAGGGCGGCGACGATGACCCAAAAGAAGTTGATCGAGAGACCCGACGCATTGGCTGCCGGGGTCGTCGCTGCTGCGGCCGCGAGGAGGTTCACGGTTCGCGCTCCGTCGAATCCAGCCTACTTGAACAGGGCGACAAGGCCGATAACGATGGCCAGAACGCCAAGGCCTTCGGCGAAACCGGCAAGGATGATCGCCAGACCGCGGATCTGCCCGGCCGCGTCCGGGTTGCGACCGATCGCGTTGCTGGACATGCCCGCCAGGATCCCGATACCGATGCCGGGCCCGATGACGCCCAGGGCCGCGAGACCGGCTCCGATGTGCTCAGGTGTCATTTGCGAAAACCTCCTGCAATCCGACCGCGCGGCCGGCTATTGGCGTACTGGGCGGTCACGCCGCCACGGCCTGGGTGTCGTCGGCGCCCTCGGATACCGAGTTCGTTCGTGTGGCATCCAATGCCGGCTTATGATCCTCGGACTCGTGGCCCTCGATGGCAATCAGGATGAACATCAGGGTCAGGACCGAGAAGATCAAGGCCTGGATCAGGTTCAGCAGCGCCTCCAACCCAAGAAGTGCCACGGGAACCACGGCTAACGTCAGCGCGGAGATTACGGCCAAAGCCACCTCTCCGCCGTATATGTTGCCGAATAGTCGCATCGACAGTGTTACCGGCTTCACGAATTCCAGGAAGAGCTCGATGATCCCCACGTACATCGCGAGAATGCCGGCTCCGATGCCGTGGCGGAATTCGCCCACCGGGAAGAACTTGCCCAGGTAACCGCGGACGCCGAGTTGGTGAAATCCTTCGCCCTGGAAAAGAACGAACGAGGTCAAGGCGAGCCCCAGGGTGATGTTGACATCGCTGGTGGGGGCTCTGAGCTGGTCGATCTTGCCTATTGGCGGTACCAGCCCGCTCCAGTTCGAGATCAGGATGAATATGAAGAACCCAGCGAATATCGGGTAGTAGCGTCTGGCCTTCTCGCCGCCAATCCCGACGGCGAAGTCCGAGCCGAATTCGTAGGCCCACTCGACCGCATTCTGGAGACGCCCCGGAACGACCTTCATCCGCCTCGTGGCAAGGATGCCCAGGAACAGGATGAAGGCAATCACGATCCACATCGTCAGGATCGTTGAGCTAATGCTCGGGTGGAAGTAGACCATCGGCAGCGGGTTGGGAGCCGTGCTCGGCTGCAGGTCGATGACCACGGCCGGCGGCGGGAACTCGATCACGGAATTGATGAAGCAGGACGGGAAGTCGCAGGCGTCGCCGGGCTTGCCGTCCTTGGGGAACGGGGGGATGAACCGCACGGCGAGGATGTCGAGGACGACTACGGCCAGGGCAAGCAGCAGCAGAACCCGGCCGGCCGACAATCGGCGGCGCTGGTTGACTGCCTGATCCTGTGGTGCCGATCCGTGTTCAGTTTCGATCTTCTCGGGCGCCACGCCCGGGTTGGTCGTCACACTCGCTCCGTTTGACGGCAACTAGCGGTCGCCGCGCGATCGTCGATCTTCGTCGTCCAGCTTCCTCAGGAACCTGGCCATCAACCGCCAGCAGCCGATCGCGCCGCTTGTGCCGCCGATCGCGAACCCGACCAGGACGAAGATCGGGGTCGTCCCCAGGCGCTGATCGAGCCAGTACCCGGCGAGCGTGCCCGCCAGGACGGTAAAGAGCAGGACGAAACCGAACTCCGAGAAGAGGGCGAGGTACCCAGACGCCTTCCCTAGACCGTTCATCCGTCTCCCTGGCAGGGCGCCGTGAGTGTACCAGCCGACCTCCGGCTACGCTCAACCTCGAGAGAGCAGACGTGCACGCCTCTGGCGTCCTTCCGCCGGGTCGCGCCGCGGCTCGGCCGAGAAGTCGACCTACTGCGGACCGGACACGTCTTCTGGAGGCTCGCCACTCCCGTTCGACGCCGCGTACGAGCTGGCGTCCAGGCTCTCCTGAATGGCGGTCGCCCCACCGCCCACTCGCTCAATAAAGAACAGCGCGAGGCCGAACAGCACGATCAACCCCAGGAAGGCGTACATCTGCCCCGTCCCCGAGAGGATCAGCGACAGGGCCGCTAGCAGGATGCAGACGCCGTAGATGACCAGCACCGTTCCGCGGTGGGAGAGGCCAAGGTCGAGCAGGCGGTGGTGGATATGGCCGCGGTCGGGAGCGAACGGCGACTTACGGGCCGATAGGCGGCGGACGATGATCCAGAACGTATCCATGATCGGGACGCCCAGGACGAGCAGGGCCACCGCTATCTTTCCCGCTCCCAGGATCGACAGCACGGCCAGCGTGTAGCCGACAAACATGATGCCGCTCGTCCCGCTGAAGATCGCTGCGGGATGGAAGTTCCACCGCAGGAAACCGGCCAACGCTCCTGCCAGGATGAAGCAGAAGAGGGCGATGAAGGGCTCCGGTTCGTCGGTGCCGACGCCAAGGCTGATCGTGCCGAGCGTGATCGCGGCGATGAGAGCGATGCCCGTCGAAAGCCCATCCAAGCCATCGATGAAGTTGATGCTGTTGACCATGCCGACGATCCAGAGAACCGTGGCTCCGGCCACGATCGGGCCGCCCAGATTCGCCAGGTTGAGCGTGCCGCCCGAGACGAGCGGGAAATTCACCGTGACGACGGTGACGCCCAGCGCCACGGCCACACCGGCCAGGACGAGCTGGCCAAGCAGCTGCCACCGGGCGCGGAGTTGCAGGAAGTCGTCCACGAGTCCGATCCCTGCGGCCAGAATGCCGCCGCCGATGAGGGCCGCCATCTGGCCCGTTCCCACGCCGGCGGGCTCGTCCACGAAGTTCCAACCGGCCAAGGAATTGAGCGCGAGTATCACCAGCGACACGGACACGAATCCCGCGGCGATGGCTACGCCGCCACCTCTCGCGACTGCCCGCTTGTTTACTCGGCGAGCCTCCGGTCTGTCGACCATCCCTCGCCGCCGGGCATAGGCTCGCACCAGCGGTGTGGTCGCCAGCGTGACGAGGCATGCGGCCAGGAACCCGATGACCAGGGCCGGCAGCGCCTCCGTAACGCTTGTCGACAGGGTCACACCCGGACCTCTCGCAACGCACCTACTGGACTCGGCCCGGCGGGTCGGGTCCCTGCGCCGGTTGCCTGCTCGGGGCTTTCGGCTGGGCGCGGAGCTGATGGCGTGGTTAGTCCTCCCGTAGTCCGGGAACCGGGAAGCGGGCGCACATGTCGTGGACCAGGGCCGAGAGCTTGGCCTGCTCGGAAGGATCCTCGCGCGTGGAGATGGCCGACACGATGGCCTCGCCGATCTGGCGCATCTCGGGCTCGCGGAAGCCCCGGCTCGTGGTCGCGGGAGTCCCGACCCTGATGCCGGACGCGATGTTTGGCGGGTTCTTGTCGAACGGGATGGCGTTCTTGTTGACGGTGATCCCGATCTCGTCGAGGAGGTGCTCGGCCTCACGGCCGGTGACTCCGAGCGGCGTCACGTCGACCAGCATAAGGTGATTGTCGGTGCCGCCCGAGACAACGCGCGCACCCTTCTCCATCAGCGTCGCTGCCAGAAGCTTGGCGTTGGCGATCGTCTGGCGCTGGTCGGCGCGGTATTCGTCCGTTGCGGCGAGCTTGAGGGCCACGGCCTTGGCGGCGATGACGTGCATCAGCGGACCGCCCTGGGTGCCCGGAAAGACGCTCTTGTCGACGGCCTTGCCAAGGTCCGCACGACAGAAGATCAGGCCGCCGCGCGGCCCGCGCAGGGTCTTGTGAGTGGTGGTCGTCACGATGTCGGCGTGGCCGAATGGGGTCGGATGAAGCCCGGCCGCAACCAGACCGGCGATGTGGGCCATATCGACCATCAGCAACGCATCGTTGGCGTGGGCGATCCTGCCGAAGCGTTCGAAGTCGATCGTTCGCGGGTAGGCGCTCGCGCCGGCGACGATCAGCGCCGGCCGGACCTCGGCCGCCAGCTTCTCAAGCGCGTCGTAGTCGACCTGCTCGCTCTCCGGGTCGACGCCGTAGGCGTGAACCTCAAACCACTTGCCGCTGAAGTTGACCGGCGAGCCGTGGGTGAGGTGGCCGCCGTGGGCCAGGTTCATACCGAGGATCTTGTCGCCGATCTGGAGGACGCTCAGGTACGCCGCCATGTTCGCCTGGGCGCCCGAGTGGGGCTGGACGTTGACGTGCTCGGCGCCGGGGAAGAGAGCGAGGGCGCGATCCTGGGCGAGGCGCTCGGCGACGTCCACGTACTCGCAGCCGCCGTAGTAGCGCTTGCCGGGCAGACCCTCGGCGTACTTGTTGGTGAGCGGCGAGCCCTGGGCCTCCATGACGGCCGCGAAGGTGTAGTTCTCGCTGGCGATCATCTCGATCTTCCAGCGCTGGCGATCTGTTTCGCCGCGAATGGCCGCCCATAGCTCGGGGTCCACATCGGCCAGCCGCGCCCAGGCGATCCCCTCTCGACGCGCGATCGTCATGCTCGCTCCTTACTGCGCCGGGTTGGGGCGGCTCATTGCCGCGGCCGGCCAGTCGGCGCCGCCGCGGGACTCGGCCTGAACGCCTCTGCGCTTCCGCGCCCGGTTCTCTCCTATTGTGGCCGATGGCGGGTCGCTCCGTCGCCCTTCGTCAAGAAGAAGAGTGTCGCCCGCCAGGCGCATTTCCGCGTGGGCCGTGTGAGGGCTACATGGAGCGGGGATGCCGGGACCTATGCCACCGCCGGCAGGGGGAAGCCGGACTCCGCGAGCGCAACCGCGATCAGGGAGGTGGGGATCACGCCGGCGCGGAGGATCCGCGCCGTCTTGCCGGAGCAATCGACGATCGTCGATGGGACCCCGCCGGGGACGGTCCCGCCGTCCAGGATCAGGTCGATGCGGTCGCCGAGCTGGGCCAGAACCTCGGCCGCGTTTCGCGCGTCTGGACGTCCCGAAACATTCGCCGACGTGACCGGCAACGGCCCGAGCTCGCGCGCCAGAGCCTGGGGAGTGGCGTGGTTCGGCAGCCGGACCCCGATCGTGCCGGCCCCGGCGGTCAACACGGCCGGAAGCGCCGCGCCCGAGGCCTGGGTCAAGACCAGGGTGAGCCCGCCCGGCCAGAACCGCTCCGCCAGGGCCCGCGCCGCGGGCGACAGGACGCCAACCGTGGCCGCCCCGTCGACGTCGGCGACGAGCAGAACGATGGCCCGATCCAGCGGCCGGTCCTTCGCCGCGAAGAGTCTCGCCAGCCCGTCAGTGGCGTCGAGGGCCACGCCGACGCCGTAGACGGTGTCGGTCGGCATGGCCACCAGGCCGCCCGATCGCAGGGCCGCAACCGCCGCAGCGCGCCCGGTGGCGTCGTCGGGAAGCAGCCGGGCGGTCATCGCCGCTCGACCCGGATTCCGCGCCGGGGGGCGTCCTGAGCGGCGCCGTCGCCCGGGGCGTCCTGCGTCGCGTCGTCGCCCGGCGTGGTGCCCGGCTCGGCACCCGGAGCGGCGTCGGTTGTGGCTCCGTCGCGGTCGGAAGGCCCTCGGCCCTCGCCGGCCGGATGCCAGCCATCGAGCGCGATGCGCTCGATCATCTGGGCCGCACCATCGTCGCCGACGGGAGGGGCGACGTATCGCGCGACGGCCTGGACCGCGGCCGGCGCGCTGGGCATGGCCACGCCGTGGCCAACCTCGGTGATCATTTCGAGGTCGTTGTACTGGTCGCCGATCGCGAGGCACTGCCCGAGTGGAACGCCCAGCCGGCGGGCCAGCCACCGGACCGCCACGCCCTTGGAGACGCCGGGGGCGAGGAACTCCATGAAGCGGGGGTGGCTGAGAGTCACCTCGGCGCGGCCGGAGAAATGGGCCCTGGCCTCATCGAGGACGTCGAGCGAATGGTTCCCATCGCCGATGGCCACGACCTTGGTGACTGGTTTCGCCGCACGAGCGACGACGTCGGGCACGAGGCGCAGCCGGTTCCCCACGAACAGCCTGTACTCCTCGAGCCGCTCTTCGGTCGCCGCGACGACCATCCACTCCAGGTAGTTGAAGTGAGGCGTCAGATCCCGCGCCAGGCACCAGTGGACGATTTCCACCGTGACCTCGGGCGCGAGCGGCCGGTGGTAGAGGAGCCGGCCCGGGCGCTTGGAGCCGGGCTGCGGCATCGAACGGATCAACGCCCCCTGCTGCGCCACTATCGGACCGGTCAGGCCGAGCGCCTCGGCAAACGGAACCGCGCTGGTGGCCATCCGCCCGGTCACGAGAGATACGGAAATCCCGCGTCGCGTCGCTTCGGCGATTGAGGCCACGGTTCGATCGCCGATTACGAGGTCCTCGCCGACGAGAGTCCCGTCGATGTCGAGGGCGATCATACGAATCGGCAGCTGGGGATCGACCATCAGCGGCCGCCGAAACGCTCGAGCGCCTGCCGTTCCACGTGCGCCAGACGGGGATTGCCCGACAAGTCGACCTGGATCCGGGACCGCCACTCGCCCGGAAGCGCGGCGACCGCCGACTCGACCGCCGGACCCTGGTTGAAGCCGATCTCGAGCAGCGCTGTGCCGTCGGCGGCAAGGGCGGTCGGGAGCTCCTCCAGGAGCCGCCGCACGATCGTCAGGCCATCCGCGCCGCCATCGAGCGCCATCCGCGGCTCGAACGACGCAGCGATCGGCAGCCCGTCGATGTCGGCCGACGGAATGTAGGGCAGATTGGCGAGGATCAGATCGACCGGCGGTTCCGCATCCGGCAACAAGTCGGCCTGGGCGAACCTGACGACGTCGGCGACGGCGTGGCCGACAGCGTTTTCGCGGGCCAGCGCTACAGCTTCGGTCGAGCTATCGAAGGCCAGGATGGCGACCTCGTCGAGCATCCACCGCTTTCGGAGCACCGCGGCGAGCGCGATCGCAATCGCCCCGGAGCCGGTGCCCACGTCCGCTATCCGGAGCTTCGGCGTCCCGAGCGGTCGGGGCGCGGAAGTCAGACGCCATGACACCTCGCGCTCCGCCTCTCCGACCAGGAGCTCCGTCTCCGGCCGTGGGATCAGCGCCCTCGCGTCGACCCCGAAGGCCAGCCCGTAGAACTCCTTGATGCCTCGGATGTAGGCCACCGGCTCGCCGGCCTCGTGCCGCACCAGCGCCTTCTCGAACTCGGCCGCCGCATCCGCACCGACCGGGGCCCCGGGGTGGGCAATGACCGCCGTTCGCTCAGCTCCGATTGCCATCCCGAGCAGAAGCTCGGTGTCCAGTCGCGGGCTCTCCGATCCGGACGCGCGAAGGCGCGCCGTCCCGGCCGTCAGAAGCTCGCCGATCGTCGCCACGCGAACCCCGCTACCCCGCACTTCCGAGCGTCTGGAACCTCGTTCGCGTCATTGGCTAGCACCTTCGGCGCCCAGCGACCGAAGCCGCTCGGCCTGATACGTGGTGCTGAGAGCGTCGATCAGCTTGTCGATGTCTCCGTCCATGACCCCCGGCAGGTTGTGAAGGTCGAGCCCGACACGATGGTCTGTCACCCGATCCTGGGGGAAGTTGTAGGTCCGGACCTTCTCGGACCGCGCACCGGAGCCCACCATGCTGAGCCTCAGCGCCGACTCCGCCTCCGCGGCCTTCGCGCGCTCGCGATCGAGCAGGCGGCTCCGCAGCACGGCCATCGCCTTGGCCTTGTTCTTGATCTGGCTCTTCTCGTCCTGGATGGCCACCACGATCCCCGACGGCATGTGAGTGATGCGAACAGCGGAGTCGGTCGTGTTGACGGATTGCCCGCCGTGTCCGGTGGAGCGGTAGACGTCGACGCGGATGTCCTTCTCGTCGATCTCTACGTCGACCTCTTCGGCTTCCGGCATGACCGCCACCGTCGCGGTCGAGGTGTGGATACGGCCGCTCGACTCGGTGACCGGGATGCGCTGGACCCGATGGACGCCGGCTTCGAACTTGAGCCGGCTGAAGGCTCCCCGCGCCGAGATCTCGACGATCGCCTCGCTGATCCCGCCGATGCCGTTCTCGTCGGCGTTTAGGACCTCGGCCGGCATTCGATGCCGCTCGGCGTAGCGGAGATACATCCGCAGCAGCTCCGCGGCGAACAGCTTGGCCTCCTCTCCACCAGTCCCGGCCCGGATCTCCAGGATGACGCTCTTCTCGTCGTTGGGGTCGCGTGGGAGGAGGAGGAGGCGCAGCCCCTCGATCAGCTCTACTTCGCGCCCCTCGAGGCGGCGGACCTCTTCCTGAGCGAGGTCGTGCATCTCCTCGTCGCCGGAGTCGCGCATCTCGCGTGCCTCGGCGAGCTCCTTGCGGGCAGCCTGGAGCTCACGCCACGCGCTCACCACCGGCTCGAGCTGAGACAGCTCCTTGCCGAGCCGCTTGAGCGCGGCGGGGTTCGAGCTGGTCTCCGGTCGCGACAGCTCGGCGTTGAGGGCGTCGTACTGGCCCGCGATCTCGAGGAGCTTGGCATCGATCACGGCTCGGTGCCCTTTGGCGCGCCTGCCGGGCTCGAGGCGCCCAGATCGCCCTCCGGCTCCGGGTTCAGTGGCCGGCAGGCAAGGATCGCGCTGCCTTCGGGCAGCGCGTTGCCGTCGGCCACGAGAGCCTTCTCGAGCGAGACGATGGCTACCTCGATCATGTCGTCGCTCGGCTGGCGGGTGGTGATCGCCTGAACCCAGATACCCGGCGACCACAGCCACCGGACCAGGGCGTGACGGCGATGCCGCGCCCCCAGCTGAAGGAGCTCATAGCTGATCGCGGCAATGACGGGGATGAGGATCACGCGCGAGACGATCAGCCAGATGAGCGGCAGCTTGCCCACGACCGCGAAGGCCAGGATCGAGACGATCAGGACGACGACGAGGAACTCGGTGCCGCAGCGCGGATGCGCCGTGGGGTATTTGCGCGCGGCCTCCGTCGTCAGCGGATCGCCGCTCTCCAGGGTGTGGATCGACATGTGCTCGGCGCCGTGGTACTGGAAGGTCCGTCGGACGTCCGACGCCTGGGCCACGACCACCAGGTAGCCGATGAAGATCACGACCCGAATGATGCCCTCGGACAGTTGCAGCCCGAAGCCCTGGTCCACTCGCCCGACGGTGGCCTGGGCCAGCAGAAGCGGCAGCAGGAAGAAGATGCCGATGGCGACGGCCAGGGTCACCACGAGCATGCCGCCCACCGCCACCGTGTACCCGGTGCCAAGCCCCTGCTCGGCCGGAGGCGTCGGTGAGGAGGGGCCGTCGGGATCGGAGTAGGAGGTGGACGGCCCCGACCCGGAGCTCTTCAGCCCGGCGGGCTCGTTCGCGGACCGACCGTCTTCGCCCGCGCCGCTCCCGCCATGACCGGCGGCGGCACACGTCGCCGGGCCCATCACGACCAGCGCGAGTACCCGGAACAGCCCCAGGACGGCAGTCGACGCACCGCCACCTCTTGCGGTCCCCGACGAGTCACCGTTCTCGTTCAGAATGGCCACGGCCTGGAGCGTAGCCGACCGGACCAGCCAGCGGGTGCCCGTAACGAGCGTGTCGTAGAGGACGACGAGCCCCCGCAGAAAGGGCAGCCTCAGCGCGCGCCGGGCCCGCAGTCCCATGTCCAGCCATTCTGTGGCCCAGACGATCGACCCGTCGGGGTGTCGGAGGGCGATGGCGAGCGCGTCGCGACCTCGCATCAGGACGCCCTCGATGAGAGCCTGCCCGCCGTAGTGATAACTAGCCATGGCGGGATTCTAGCCTCCGGAGGACGGGGAGCCGCGACGGTGGCCCGCGACCGCAGCGAGAAAGGATGCCGGCCTGCGTGAACGTGCCTGCCCGAAGCTCGGGACCGCGGCGACTAGGAGGAGCGCTGCGTCCGCTCGAGGCGCCGCTGGAAGCGTTCGACCTGACCAGCGGTGTCGAGAATCATCTGCTTGCCCGTGAAGAACGGGTGACAGCTGTTGCACACGTCGACGCGAAGCTCGGTCCGGGTGGAGCCGACCTCGAAGGTGGTGCCGCACGAGGCGCACTTCACCGTGGCCTGCTGGTACTTGGGATGGATCTTCGGCTTCATGTGCAACTCCCGGGCGCCTTCCGAACGGTTCCCCGCCGGTGGTCGTCGGTGGCGCGGGCGGCGCTCCTGCGCCGGACCGCTGCTTATGGCTGGTGGGCTACTCGCCCGCCAGGCCCTCGATGCGGATTCGCTTCTTGTCGCGGGTTTCGTGCTCGAAGTGCACAGTGCCGTCGATCGTGGCGAAGACGCTGTAGTCGTGGGCGAGACCGGCGCCGGGGCCGGCCTTGAAGGTCATGCCGCGCTGCCGGACGATGATCGAACCTGCAGTCACGAACTGGCCGTCACCGGCCTTGCAGCCAAGGCGCTGGCCGACGCTATCGCGGCCGTTCTTGGAGCTCGAGCCTGCCTTCTTGTGAGCCATCTCTTATTCGTCCTTCTTGGTCCGAGCAGGTCGCTTGGGCGCAGCCTTCTCGGCCGGTGCATCGGCTTTGGCGGCCTTGGGTTCGGGCTTGGCCGGCTTGGCAGCGGCCTTTGGAGCCGCCTTGGCCGGTGCTTCGGTCTTTGCGGTTGCCTTGCCGGCGTTCGCGCTCACGTCCTTGGCCGGAGCGGCCTTGACCTTGGCCTTCGGCTTTGCCTTTGGCTCGGCGGCGGCAGCGGCCGCGGCGTTGCGGGCCTTGAGCTTCTCGGCGAGAGCGGCATCCTCGGCGGCCTGACGGGCAGCCACCTTGGCGACCTTGCTGCGCTCGGCCTCGGCCGCCGATTCCGCTTCCTTGGCCTCTTCGGCCGCGCTCTTGGCACCGAGCCGCACGTCCGTGATCTTCAGGACGGTCAGTTCCTGGCGATGCCCTTTCTTGACGCGGCTACGGGCCTTGGGCCGGTACTTGAATGAAATCGTCTTCTCGCCGCGTTCCCGGCGCAGGATCCGGGCGCTGACGGCCGCATCCGCTACCAGCGGCTGGCCAATCGCGGCCTTCTCGCCGTCCACGACCAGCAGCACGCGGTCGAGGTTGATCTCCTGGCCTGGCTCGGCATCCAGCAACTCCACCTCGAACTCGGTACCGAGCTCGACTGTGTACTGCTTGCCGCCGGTCTCGATGACTGCGTACATGGGTCCTCAGGAAGTTACGGGGCCAGGCGGCCCCACGGTGCACGACACGAATACGCCCCCGGCCTGGCCGGGGCGCGAAGTGCGAGTGTACGGCTCGAACGGAGCCTCGTCAAACTCCGCGTCGAGGCTCGAAGCTCGATTCGGGAGGCCGGGTTCCTCGAGCTCAGGCGCCGCGACGGCACCCGCGGCGAACCGAATCCCGCCAGGTCGACGCCGATCGGCCAACGCCTTGAGGCCCTGGTTCCGGGGTGGTTGATCGGGCCGCCGGCTCATCTCCCCCATGCGGTATCGCCGTCTTGCCCACCAAGGGACCGGACATCCTTCGGTCGTTCTTGCGTCGGCAGCTCATCCACGAGCCAGAGCCTTTCCCGAACTGCGCGGATGGCCTCAAGGGGTGGCCGTCCGGTCAGCTCGTGGGAGCTAGCAGGCCTCGATTGCGCGTCGCGGGGACCTGACCGCGCGACCCCAATAACCCCTCCGGCGCCGGACTCTCTTGGGGCTCCCTGCGGCTGTGGAATCGCGCCCGACTCATCGATCCCGAGGTCAGTTCCTCGATGCCCTTCGCCGGCCGCCATCCTGACCGCGAGGCCCATCTCATCCGCCAGCGCCGCCACCACCTCTTCGGCGCGGCCACTGCCGCGCTCCTGTGAATGGCGGACTCGCATCCACAGGCCCGCCGCCGGCATTCCCGGATCGGACACAAGGGCGGCCGGCTCGGCCGCCCTTGCCTGCAGGTCGAGCAGGAGGGGCCGCAGATCGTAGGAAACCTTTCGAGACTCCCGATGCCGCTCGCGTGGCAGACGTTCGGCGGCAAGCAGGCGCCGGCAGGCGGCCTCCAACTCTTCCTGTTTTACGTGCAATAGGGTCATCCGGTAGTCGGCGGCGGCGAGTTGGGGAGCCAGGGCCGGAGCGCCGATCCAGACATCATGGAGGTCGACGACCCGGTAGCCGCGTGGCATTCCTCCGGAGAGCCTGGCGCGAAGATCGGGCAAGGTCAGGCGTTCCTCGAGGAAGAGGTCCGCCAGCTCGTGCTCGGCGAGCATCCCGAGCGGCAGCGGGGCGGCAAACACGATCTTGGGCCGCGGGCTGAAGCCTTCGCTCCTGGCGACCGGGATGCCACCACGACGGAACGCGCGCTCCCACAGCCTGACGGCATCGAGGTGAGACAGGAACTGGGCCTCGGCGCTACGGGCGAACACCAGGCGCCAGCGCTGCTTGATCTCACTCACGGTCGGGGTTCCGTATGAGCAGGCGACCGAGGCGGCCCATCCGCGGGACCTCGGCCGATCGCGGCACCCGGGAACGAGTCGGGCTTCCGCCGGCCCTCGCCGGGCGGTCCGACGTAACTCCAGCTGGGTCCGTCATCGCCCATCGTCACGAGGAGTGTTCGCGGACCCTGGACGCCACTGTCGCACGCGAATCCAGTCGCGGCCGGCACGCCGCAGTTGGAGCAGGGGCCCCAACGACAGTCTGGCGTCGTAAGAGCCTTCACTGCCCGCTTCCTGTCGCGCAGCAGAAACGCCGGCGAGACACCAGCTCCGAGGTGGGCCCACGGCAGGTGCTCATCGAGCGGGATGTCGCGCTGGGCATACCACGCCGGATCGAGCCCGTTCTCGGCGAACGCCTCCAGCCAGATCCCAAAGTCGAAATGCTCGTCCCAGGCGTCGAGCCGCGCCCCCTTCTGCCAGGCCAGCTTGATGACGGCTCCGAGTCGTCGGTCTCCACGCCCGAGGGCAGCCTCCAGGATCGAGCTGTCGGGGTTGTGCCAGGACATCGCCAGACCCTTGCCGTGCATCGCGCCACGCAGCGCCGCCACCTTTGCGTCGATCTCCCCCTTGGAGTCCTGGCCGTCCCATTGGAACGGGGTCATCACCTTTGGGATGAAGGTCGAGACGTTGACCTTGACCTGTGTCCGGCCGCCGTGGCGCCGCCGGCCCATCTCCAGGACACGCCGCGAGATGGCGGCGATTGCGAGCACGTCGTCCATTGTCTCGCCCGGCAGGCCGATCATGAAGTAGAGCTTCACGGCACTCCAGCCACGATCGAACGCGAGTTGAGCGCACCTGGCGATCTCTTCGTCGCTGACGCCCTTGTTGATCGTGTCGCGCAGGCGTTGGCTGCCCGCTTCCGGGGCGAAGGTAAAGCCGCCCCGACGCCCGCCCGGCGCGACCGCATCCACCAACTCGACGGTGAAGGCGTCCACACGTGTGCTCGGGATGGACAGGACGGTTTCGGGACAGCGCCGGTGGAGCTCGGTCGCAACCTCGCGAATGTGCGTGTAGTCGGCCGTCGAAAGGCTGGTCAGGCCAAGCTCTTCGTAGCCGGTCGCCCGCAGAATTTCCTCAGCCGCGTCCACAGCCAGTCCGGCCGCACGCTCCCGCAGCGGCCTCGACTGCATTCCCGCCTGGCAGAACCGGCAGCCTCGCGTGCATCCCCGCATGACCTCGAGCTGAGCGCGGTCGAAGACGATGCCGATGTTCGGCACGAGCTGGCGGATCCCCCGAACGCGGGTCTCGAAGTCGGAGGCGATGCGCCCCGTGACCGTGGCGGCCGCACAATCGTCTAGGCGGTCGAGGCCCTCGAACCGGCCATCGGGCAGGTAGCGGGGCCGGTAGAACGAGGGCACGTACACGCCCGGGATGCGCGCCAGGGCGCGCAAAGCCGTAGCCCGGTCTGCGCCCCGACTCCACTCCCCCGCCAGGCCGGCCGGGGCTCGGCGAATCCAGCCGATCGCTTCCAACGCGGCGCTGATCTCCAGGACCACCTCTTCGCCCTCCCCGAGAACCACCGCATCGACGAAGTCCGCGATCGGTTCGGGGTTCAGAACGATGGAGCCACCCGCTATGACGAGCGGATCGGATGCCGATCGCTCGGCCGTCGTCAGGCCGATCCCGGCCAGGTCGAGCATCTCGAGCAGGTTCGTGGAGACGAGCTCGTATCCCAGGCTCAGGCCGACGACGTCGAAATCGCGCAGTGGGCGGCGAGTCTCGAGACTCCACAGCGGGACGCCCGTCGACCGCAGCTCCGAGGCCAGGTCGACGTCTGCGGCAAAGCATCGCTCAGCGAGTCGGTCTGGCTCGTCGTTGACGACTTCATAGAGGATCCGCAACCCGAGGTTGCTCATCCCGATCTCGTACAGGTCGGGGTAGGCGAAGCACCACTTCAGGGCGGTCGCCGACCAGTCTTTCTGGACCGAGTTCCACTCGCCGCCCGCGTATCGGCCCGGTTTGCGGATCCGCCCGAGGATCCGCTCCACGATCGGACCGGGGATGGGTTCGGGGGCGTAGAAAGATCCGCTCCGCGACTCGGTCACGCTGGTCACCCGCCCGGCGGCCCCGGTCTGGCAGCCTTCGGCCGGGCGTATCACTCGACGCGACCGGCCGGGGCCGCTACCACTCGGGCCGTTCGCGACGCAGATTCGTGCTCTGCAGTGTGCCGAGTCCGGCCGCGAGACTGACCAGCGACGCGCCACCGTACGTGATGAAGGGGAGTGGGATGCCTGTCACCGGCAGCAGGCCGATGACCATGCCGACGTTCACGAGCACCTGGAAGAAGATCATCGTGGCTATGCCAGTACCGATCAGCATCGCGAACTGGTCGGTCGAACGCCAGGCGCATACCAGCAGGCGCCATATCAGCAAGACGAAGAGGATCAAGACGACCATCGAGCCGATGAATCCGAACTCCTCCGCCAGAACCCCCCAGACGAAGTCGGTAGTCGAGACTGGCAAAGCAACGCTGCCGTTGGTCAGCCCTTTGCCGCCAAGACCTCCGGCGTTGACCGCCGTTTGAGCCTGGATTATCTGGTAGCCGGCGCCCTTCGGGTCGGCCCAGGGATTGAGCAGAGTGAGGAGCCGGGCCTGCTGGTAGTCCGCCATGTGGGTCCACACGAACGGGATCGCCGCGACCACGCCGCCGGCCAGCATCCCCAGCCAGAACAGGCTCGCCCCGGACATGAACAGGAGGCCCGTGAGCGTGGCCACGAGGACGAGCGACGTGCCGAGGTCGGGCTGAAGCATCACCAGGATCCACGGCGGGACCAGGATGACCAGGGCTCCGATGATCGTCCACGGCGACTTGATCTGCGACTGGCGACTGGCCAGATACGCGGCGAAGACCACGACCATGATGATCTTGGCCAGCTCACTGAACTGGAACTGGAAGCCGAAGATCACGACCCAGCGCGACGCCGTGCCTGCCTCGCCCGTGCCGGTTCCCAGTCGCAGCGTCAGGATCAGCAGGCCCAGGTTCACGAAGTAGAGCGGCCATGCAAACGAGCGCAGCCACTGGTAGTCGAAGATCGTGGTCAGGCCCAGCACGACGGCCGCGATCACGGACCACATGATCGTTCGCACGAAGGGCGAGCTCAGGGTCAAGGGGGTGTTATTGGCGCCGACGCTGTTGCTGTAGGCCATCGCCAGCCCGAAGAGCGTGAGCAGGATCGCGTAAGTGGTGAGCTGGAAGTCGTAGTTGCGCCAGGCCAGCCAACCGGCCTTGGGGGCCCAGCCCCTCAGCCTCAGCGTCTCGCCACGCAGGATGCTCATGGATCAGTCGCTCGTCAGTCTCGGTTCGGGCTGCCGTAGAAGTTGGTGGTTCTGGTGGTCCAGGTCAAGACGTAGCCGGCGGTGCGGGAATTGAAGGCCTCGGCGGTACGCTTGATGAGGCCGTAGTGAAGCATCAGGTAGTACTTGACTACTTCAGTGGCCACATTGCCCCACGTGTCGGCGCCGTAGATGAAGGCTACGACCGCGAGCTGGGAGTCTGGCTTCGAGAAGTCATCGACTCGGGGGTTGCCCGGGACGTAGCCCACGAACCACTCGTGGTAGGGCAGGCGACCGTAGCGATCGGGAACACCGAACTCGGCGGTGCCCGTCTTGCCGGCGACCACGATCGGCAGGTCGACCAGATTGTAGGTGTGTCGGGTCGTGACCACGGCGCGGGTAGCGACACGCATCTCCTCGAGCACCTGCTGCGAGATGGGCGTGCCATCGGCCGACTGCAGGTGATTGAGGGCTTGCGGCTGGACCTGCGCTGTGTGGCCGGAGGCATCCTTGATCGACCCGACGATCTGCGGCTGCCAGACCGTGCCGCCGTTCGCGAGGGCGCAGTAGGCGTCGAGCAGCTGAAGCGGCGTCGCCGCGTCGTAGCCCTGCCCGATGCCGGCCTGGAGGATCTCGCCGGTGTACATAGGCATGCCGAAGTTGGCCTGCTTCCAGGCGGCCGTCGGGACGATGCCCGTGGCGGTCTCGGGCAGGTCGACCTTGGTCGGCTTGCCGAAGCCGTACTGGTCGGCCCAGTAGGTCAGCTTGTTGAGGCCAACCAGTTCTGCGAGCTGGTAGAAGAAGGTGTCGCTCGAGTACGCGACGCCACCGGTGATGTTCAGCGGGCCCCAACCCTGCTTGTTCCATTCCCAGAACTTGAACTCGCCGATCTGGATATACGGCTGCGAGAGAAGCGTCGACGATATGTCGATCGAGGGAGTGTTGCTGCCCTCAGTCCCGGGCGCTAGCGGGGCCGCCACGGGCGGTCCGGCGACCAGTCCGGCGGTCCCGGTAACGAGCTTGAAGGTCGATCCGGGCGCGTATTGGGCCCCGATGGCCTTGTTCAAGAGAGGTTGGCTCGGGTCGGCTAGCAGCTTCTGGAAGTCAGTGTCGCTGATGCCGTCCGCGAACAGCTGATCGTTGTAGCTGGGCAGGCTGACCATCGCCAGGATCTTCCCGTTCTGCGGGTTCTCGACGATGATCACGCCTCTCTTCACGCCTGAGGCGCTGAGACCCCACTGGAGCGCCTGCTGCGCGATCTGCTGCTCGTGAGTGTCGATATTGAGCGTGAGGGAATCACCCGCAATCGACGCGGTGCCGCCCGTCACCAGGCCCGGGATGGCCTTGCCCGACGAGTCGACTGCGACCGTCTGCTGGCCCGGGGTGCCGCGAAGTTGCTGCTCGTAATAGTTCTCGAGACCGGCCTGTCCCACGATGTCCTGAGACGAATAGCCGTAGGCCTTCAATTGAGCGTACTGCGCGGCTGTGATCTGGCCCTCATACCCGATGAGCTCGGCGAACAGATCCTTCGTCAAGTACTCGCGCTTCTGGGTGACGACTACCTTGACGCCGGGTAGCTGGTCTGAGTTCTCCTCGATGAACTGCGCCACCTTGACGTCGACACCGTCGGCGATCTTGACCGGAACGAAGAGGGATCCCGTGGTGCTATCGATCTGCGTTTCGATGTATATGGGATCCATGTTGAGGATAGAGCCCAAACGCCCGGCAACCGTCGGCTCGTCGGCGAGCGGCAAGTCGCTCGGCGTGATGGTGATGGAGTAGTCCACCACGTTCTTCACGAGCGGGTTTCCGGAGGCATCGAAGATCAGACCGCGAGTCGCGGGGACGGATTGGGTCGCGGTGTTCTGGGTAGTGTCGGTGCCCTGGTACTGCTGCTGACCCTGCACGACCTGCAGATAGAACATCCGCGCGGAGAGCGCGGTGACGCCCACGACTACGGCCAGGGCGAACGCCCCGAAGCGGTACAGGTTCTTCGGTTCGCCTCGATGGTCGTCCATGGCTACGGTCACTGGATCACCTCCACCAGAGCACGCGTTCGCGCTGCTCTCCACGTCGCTTGAGCGCGATCACCAGTGGAGCGACGAGCGCGGCGACGACAGCGTTCACCACGGCCGCAGCGATGAGATGAGTGAAGGGAAGCGGCGGCGCGGGCGGACTTAGAAGCCCGGTGGTCACATCTGAGAGCACCAGGAAGATCGGGGTCAACACGAGGACGGCAACGACGCACCCAGGATAGCGGGACCGCCGCAGAAGCGGCTCGGCCAGAGCCGTCAGCGCCACGACAACCAGGAGTTCGAAGACGCTGGACCCAAGCGGTCTCACCGCGAATAGGTCGAGGCATAGACCTCCCACGAAGGCCCAGGCCATCCCTTCCTCGAACCCATACACGAGGGTCACGACGACCGCGAATACGAGAGAGACCTGGAGTTGAGCGTCGGCGATCTGGTATCGCGACGTTACCGTTGTTTCGAGGAGCGCCGCGATGCCGGCGCCGACCGCAGCGAATGCGGGACCCATGGCGGCCAGCCCTCATGTGCGGGGTTGGAGTGGCGCCCCGGTACGTGGAGCGCGACCGACGAGCGGCGTTAACGGGGGGAGTATAGGACCGCGGACAAGTTCGGGACAAACGCTGGCCGGGCTGTGCCAAGGAGTCCGGCGGGAGGTCACGCATCGTGTGGCACGCATGCGGACCGGAACTGGCGGGCTCGAGGACGGCCGGCTCGGGTCGGCGGCAGGAGGCCGCGAGGTGCCCGGCCACGACCAGTTCGACGCGATCGCCATTGTCAATTCCATACGTCCGCATCGTTCCTGCGGCGCATGACGGCTACCCGGCGATGGTCGGAACTGCCTCGCCAACCTGCGGCCGTCCCTAACAACTTCGATCGTCTTCCTGCGAATTGCCGCCTCTCCCTTTCGCCACTGCTAGCCGCCTCGGCTGCGGGCCAGCTGCGACCTGGCACCGGGGCAGATTCCCGAGGCCCTCGCAACGGTTCCCAGGTCGGTCGTGCCGCTCTCCCAACAGCCAAACGCTGGTCGCCCAGCGCGTAGTAGCTCCGGACTGGACAGGCGGTCTCCCGATCCGTTGCACGTGAAACCTTGCGCCGCCTGGTCCTGGGCGGCTGCAGGCAATTCGAAAGCCGGCATCGCCGGGCCGACGGCCGGCAAGCGAGATTCAGGCGATGTTGCACGTGAAACCTGAAGAACGGGCCGTTCCGTACTCGTCGGCGCCGCGCCGCGGCCGAGAGCGTCCTCGGTGCGGGCTCGCAGTCAATTGGCGCGCCCAAGCCGGCAGCGCGGTCTGCAGTCTCCGAGAGGAACCGCCCAACGCGAGGCGTCGCGGTCGCCAGCGTGCCCCGGTTGCGGTCGCCAGCGTGCCCCGGTTGCGGTCGCCAGCGTGCCCCGGTTGCGGTCGCCAGCGTGGCCGCTCTTCCGCCGCCGGCTTGATCGCCCGAGCAGGGGAATGCCCGGCAGGACCGACAGTCCGGCACCGAGCCCGAATTCGAGCCGGCATGCGGCCAGCCCCACGCAAATCGAGGCCGATAAGCCGCAGGGAAGCGGTTTGGGGTAGGTTTCCCGCGCCGTCGCAGAGGATCCAAGGGCTCGCGGCTCATGCCCGCGCGGCCCCAACCAGGAGCGCGTCGGAACCGGGCAACGGCCTTGAATGGTAGAATTTGACCGCTTCCAACGACCGAAATGGGGACCTGAGTGGGTCAAATCATCGCCTGCGCCAACCAAAAGGGTGGCGTGGGCAAGACCACGACCGTAGTAAACCTTTCGACCTACCTGGCCCTCGCCGGCGACGCCGTCCTCGTTATCGACCTCGATCCGCAGGGAAACACCACCAGCGGCTTCGGTCTCGATCGCGCCGAGATCCACCGTTCTGTATACGAAGCCATCATCGAGGACGCATCTGTCTCTGAGCTGATCGAACCGACCACGATTCCGGGCCTATCGATCGTTCCTTCCTCGATATCTCTGGCCGGGGCCGAGGTCGAGCTCGCTCCGCTTCCCCAGCGCGAACGCAGACTGGCTCGCATCCTGACCGACCTCGTGGCCTCGTTCGACTACATCCTGCTCGATTGCCCGCCGTCGCTGGGTCTGCTGACAGTGAACGCTCTCACCGCTGCCAACGCGGTGGTGATACCCATCCAGTGTGAGTACTACGCTCTCGAAGGCCTCTCTCAGTTGATCGCAACCATCAACCTTGTTCGGAATCACCTCAATCCAGATCTGGCGATCAAGGGAGTCGTCCTGACGATGTATGACCCGCGGACGAACCTCTCCGCCGAGGTCGATGCTGAGGTTCGCAGGCATCTCGGGTCGGCCGTATTCGACACCGTCATCCCACGCAGCGTCCGCCTCTCCGAAGCGCCCAGCTACGGGCTGCCGATTGCCTTGTACCGGCCCGATTCTAGGGGTGCCGAGGCCTACGCCGCGCTCGCTGCCGAGCTGCGCGAACGCGACGGGAGGCCTGAGGCTATCGCCGGCGCTGGCGACAAGCAGGCATCCACGGCTCGAGGCGCCGTCGATGCGCTAGACGGGAGTTCGCGTTGACGCCATCGCATATCGAGAGGCACACGGCTCTGGGCCGCGGGCTCGAAGCGCTCATACCTCAAACCAGTCCGGCTGGGTCTGCCGCCGTAGATATCCCAATCTCGCGGATCCGCGGCAATCCTTACCAGCCTCGCCAGCGAGTCGAACAGCGCACCCTGGAATCGCTCGCCGCGAGCATCACCGTCCACGGCGTTCTCCAGCCGGTGCTGGTGACCGAGGTGCTGGACGGCTACCAGCTCGTCGCGGGCGAGCGGCGCGTCCGCGCCGCACAGATGGCCGGCCTCGACCATGTGCCGGCGATCGTCCGACAGATGGCACAGCGCGACCAGCTGGCGATTGCGCTCGTCGAGAACGTTCAGCGAGCCGACCTCAACGCCCTGGAAGAAGCACATGCATACCGCCAACTGGCCGACGAGTTTGGGCTGACGCAGGACGAGATCGCCGGTCGGGTCGGACGTGCCCGCTCCACCGTCACGAACACGTTGCGACTGCTCGACCTCGAGCCTTCAGTCCAGGAGGCACTCGGCGAAGGCAACATTGCCGAAGGCCACGCCCGCGCCATGGTGGGAGCGGACCCGGCCGCTCAGCGGCAGCTCGTCCAGGCCGTGATGAGCCGCGGGCTGTCCGTGCGGCAGACCGAGGAGCTGGTGCGCCGATTACGCGACAAGCCGGCGCCCACGGCCAGCACCAAAGCCGAAACCAGCACCCAGATGGAGAGCCTGGAGGAGGACCTACGTCGGGCCTTGGGCACGAAGGTTCTTCTCGCCCGATCGAGGAAAGGTGGACGCATCGTCATCGAGTACTACAGCGACGAGGAGTTTTCGCGCCTCTTCGACCGTCTGACCGGAGGAATCTCTTGACCCAGGATCTCCCGCGCGCCATCAGCGGATCTGCGAACGCAAACCCGAGCGCCTCGAGCGCCGGCACGACCTCGCCGCCGGCTCGCCGTTCGCGCAAGTCGGCCACGAGCGACTACAACGCGGAAAGCATTCAGGTTCTCGAGGGCCTCGATCCGGTCCGCCGGCGACCGGGCATGTACATCGGCTCGACGGATGGGCGTGGGCTTCATCACCTGGTCTGGGAGGTCGTCGACAACTCGATCGACGAAGCGATGGCCGGTCACGCGACCATCGTCGAGGTCCGGGTCCTCGAGGATGGCGCCGTGCGTGTAACGGACGATGGCCGCGGGGTCCCGGTCGGTCGACACCCGAGCGGCAAGGACGCGCTCGAGATCGTCCACACCGTCCTGCATGCCGGCTCGAAGTTCGGCGGCGGCGGCTACAAGGTTTCGGGCGGTCTGCACGGCGTCGGCGTGAGCGTCGTCAACGCTCTGTCGGAATGGCTCCGCGTGGAATCTGCCAGAGACGGGTCGGTCTGGTCACAGGAGTATTCGCGCGGCGTGCCGACTACGCCGGTCCGAAGGATCGGGCCGCAGGGCGACCGGAAGGGCACGACCACCATCTTCAAGGCCGATTCGCAGGTATTCGAGACGGTGGAGTTCTCGTTCGACACGATCGCCCAGCGACTACGCGAGTCGGCGTACCTCAACAAGGGTCTATGGATTCGCCTGCTGGACGACCGGGCGGACCGTGAACGTTCGTTCTATTTCGAGGGCGGCCTGGTCTCCTTCGTGCGTCACCTGAACAAGAACAAAGAGACGCTCAACAACCGCCCGATCTACGTCGAACGACGAGAGGGCTCCACGGCGATCGAAGTGGCTCTCCAATACAACGACTCGTACGCGGAGAATGTCTTCAGCTTCGCCAACAACATCAACACCGTCGACGGCGGCTCCCACTTGACCGGCTTCCGCGCGGCCCTGACCCGCTCGCTCAACGACTACGCCCGTCGGGCCAGCATCCTCAAGGACGCCGACGCCAACCTATCTGGCGAGGACGTTCGCGAAGGTCTCACCGCGGTTGTCAGCGTCAAGCTGGTCGACCCGCAGTTCGAAGGCCAGACCAAGGCCAAGCTCGGCAACGCGGATGTCAAGGGCGCGGTCGAGGCGGCAGTCGCCGAGGGCATCGGCCAGTACCTCGACGAGAACCCCGCCGACGGTCGGCGCATGATCGAGAAGTCGCTCACGGCGGCGCGCGCCCGTGAAGCCGCCCGCAAGGCACGCGACCTCGTGATCCGCAAGGGGGCCCTCGAGGGCATGTCGCTCCCGGGCAAGCTGGCCGACTGCCAGGAACGGGATCCTGCCAAGAGCGAGCTGTACATCGTCGAGGGCGACTCGGCCGGCGGCTCGGCCAAGCAGGGTCGCGATCGACGTTTTCAGGCGATCCTGCCGCTCCGCGGCAAGCTCCTCAACGTCGAGAAGGCCCGCCTGGACAAGATCGTCTCGAGCGAGAACATCCGCCCGCTGGTCATCGCCCTGGGCGCGGGCATCGGCGACTCGCTGGACCTGGCGAAGCTCCGCTACCAGCGGATCATCATCATGACCGACGCCGACGTAGACGGTGCCCACATCCGGACCCTGCTGCTCACGTTCTTCTTCCGGCACATGCCCCAGGTCCTCGAGAACGGCTTCCTCTTCATCGCCCAGCCGCCCCTGTTTCGGGTCAGCACCGGCAAGGTGACTCACTACGCCGCGTCCGAATCCGAGCGCGACGCCATCGTCAAGAAGCTGGCCGCCAGAAACGTGACGGTCCAGCGCTTCAAGGGCCTCGGCGAGATGAACGCCGATCAGCTCTGGGAGACCACGATGAACCCGGAGACGCGGACGCTGCTGCGGGCCGAGGTCGAGGATGCCGCCGAAGCCGACGCCATCTTCACCATGCTGATGGGCGAGCGCGTCGAGCCGCGCAAGGACTTCATCAAGACCGAGGCCAGAAAGGTCCAGAACCTCGATGTCTGACGGAGTCGCCGAGGAGAAGGCGCTGGTCGGGGACTCCGTGAGCGCCGTCCAGGGGGCCACGCTGTCGTACGAGGACTTCCGCATCCGGCCGCACAACTGTTTTGCCTGCGGCGAGCTGAACGATGCCGGATTGCATCTCAAGCTCAAGCTGGAACCCGGCCGGTGCACCACCGAGCTGGCGATGCCTCGCCGCTTCGAGGGCTGGGAAGGGATCATCCACGGCGGCATCCTGTGCGCAATCCTCGACGAGGTCATGGCGTGGGCTCTGGTGGCCCAGGACAGCTGGGGGGTCACCGCGCGCATTAGCGTCGACTTCCGCCGGCCCGTCACCGTGGGTCAGTCGATCCGCGCCGAAGGCTGGATCACCAGCGAGAAGCGCCGCATTCAGGTCACTGCGGGCCGGATCGTCGATGCCGAGACCGGCGTCGAGCTGGCTGTCGCCGAAGGCACTTATGTCGCCGCGAACGAAGCCCGCAAGCGCGAGCTCAAGGAGCTGTACGGCGTCGCGGAGAAGCAGTCGTAATGAGCCCGGACGCAGCCTCGACGATCACCGCGGCCTCGAACGCGTTCGTCGAGGAACATCTTGCCGCGGCTACTGCTCTCGGCTATCGGCTCGCGGATCTCGTCGGGGACCCGGCAGCCTTCGTCGGAGAGCTCCAGGGCGGGCTGCTCCAACTTGCCGACCCGGTGGTCGTCGAAGGCATTCGGACCGTCGCGCCCGGCATCGGCCCCGTCCTGGGTGTTCGCCTGCCGCTTCTCGGCGCCGCCCACCGGGCCTTTCGCAAGGCAACCAAGCGCATCTCCACGGCGCTCGTCATGGACGCCACGGATCGCCTGCTCCGCGAGGAGACGAGCGAGCTCCGCTGGTTCGGAATGTGGAACCTGGAGCGTCTTCTGCGCACAGATCCGGAGCGGACGTGGCAGCTGATGCGGCGCGCTGCCCGTGAAGCGACGGACTGGATCGGCGTCGACACGCTCGCCCATCCGTATTCCGCGGGGATACTTGGCGACCCAAGGCGCTGGGCGGAGCTCGAGCAGCTCGTCTTCTCGCCCTCGCGCTGGGAGCGGCGGCTCGTGGGCTCCACGCTGGCGACGCTGCCCCACGGGAACCACCCCGAGCGAGTGGCCGAGCTCGTCGTCCGACGCGGCCTGGCTCTGGTCGAACAACTTATCGGCGACAACGAGCCCGATGTCCAGAAGGCGCTCTCTTGGGCCCTTCGAACCCTCGCCGGGCTCGATCCCGGGGCCGTGGCCGCCTTCGCGCAGGGCGAGGCGCAGACGGCTCGGCAGAATGCTGACGGCAACCGCGCCTGGGTAATTCGAGACTCGCTGACAAAGCTCCCCGGCGACACCGCCGCCGACCTGAGGGCCGAGCTGGAAGGGATCCGACGCCGTCCCGCCGCAAATTCGAGCTCGCGCGCCGCGGCCGCGGCGGCCGCATTCATCCACGACACCGACTACGGCGCCGCTTCGCGCCCCGTCCGCAGCCCAATGGAGGCATAGCGCACCGTGACCGACGATCTGGGCCTGGTTCGAGTCGTCCGCGTCGAGGACGAGATGAAGACGGCCTACCTCGACTACGCGATGAGCGTCATCGTGTCGCGAGCTCTGCCAGACGTCCGCGACGGCCTGAAGCCGGTCCATCGCCGCATCCTCTTCACGATGGGCGAGATGGGCCTTTCGGCGACCTCGTCTTATCGCAAGTGCGCCGCGATCGTCGGCGAGGTGATGGGCAAGTACCACCCCCACGGTGACGCCGCTCTTTACGAGGCGCTGGTCCGGCTCGCTCAGGACTTCTCGATGCGCTATCCGCTCGTCGACGGCCAGGGCAACTTCGGCTCGATCGACGGCGATAGCGCGGCCGCGATGCGCTACACCGAGGCTCGCCTGACCGGGATCTCGTCCGAGATGCTAGCCGACATCGACAAGGACACCGTCGACTTTATCGACAACTACGACGGAACCCAGAAAGAACCCACGGTCCTGCCCGCCAGGCTCCCAAACCTGCTGGTCAACGGCTCGTCGGGGATCGCCGTCGGCATGGCGACCAACATCCCGCCACATCATCTGGGCGAGGTCTGCGATGCGGCCGCGGCCCTCATCGAAGACCCGCAGCTGACCTCCGACGATCTCTGCAAGTTCATCGCCGGCCCGGACTTCCCGACCGGCGGAATCATGTTCCGCTACGAGACTCGCCGCAATCCCATAACGGGCGAGAACGAGACCGTCGACGCCATCCGGGAGATGTACGCCCACGGCCGCGGCCGGGTCGTCGTTCGCGCCCAGGTTGCCTTCGAAGAGACCCGCCACGGGCGCATGGCGATCATCGTCAGCGAGCTGCCGTACATGGTCAACAAGTCGGCGCTACTCGAAAAGATGGCGGACATGGTCGGGGCCAAGAAGATCGACGGCATCGCCGACCTGCGCGACGAATCGGACCGCGACGGCATGCGCATATACGTCGAGATCAAGCGCGACGCCGACCCCCACCGCGTCCTGAACAACCTGTTCAAGCACACGGCCATGCAGACGGCATTCAACTTGAACATGCTCGCCCTCGTCGACGGCCAGCCCCAGACACTGCCGCTCAAGGCGGTTCTTCAGCATTACATCGACTACCGGCGCGAGGTCGTCCGCCGCCGCACCGAGTTCGATCTCGAAAAGGCCCGCGCCCGGGCCCACATCTTGGAAGGCCTCAAGATCGCTCTCGACAACCTTGACGAGGTGATCCGGACCATCCGCGCCTCGGCCGACGTCGAGACCGCCCGCAACAACCTAATGAGCGGCTTCGCGCTGACCGAGATCCAGGCCCAGGCAATCCTCGACATGCGCCTGGCTCGGCTGGCGGCCCTCGAGCGCAAGAAGATCGAGGACGAATACCTCGAGATCATCAAGCTCATCGCCGAGCTCGAGGACATCCTGGCCAACCCGTCTCGCATCTCTGCGGTCATCAAGGACGAGCTGGCGGCCCTCAAGGCGAAGTACGCGGGCGCCCGCCGGACGCGGATTGCCGACGACTCCAGCCGCGAGATGACCGACGAGGACCTCATCGCGGACGAAGACGTCGTCGTCACCATCAGCAGGCGCGGTTACATCAAGCGTCAGCCGGTCGCGACCTACCGCCGCCAGGCCCGCGGAGGCAAGGGAATCATCGGCCACGTGACCCGCGAAGAGGACGCCGTCGAGCATCTTCTCGTCGCCAACACGCACGATTGGGCGCTCTTCTTCACGAACCGCGGCCGGGTCTTCTCGGCCAAGGTCCACACCATCGTCGACGCCAGCCGCCAGGCCAAAGGCATCGCCATCATCAATCTCCCCGGCGTCCAGGTCGAGCCGGGCGAGGTCCCGATGGCCACGATCACCCTGTCCGACTTCAACGCCGGCAAGTTCCTGGTCATGGCCACGCGCAACGGCGTGGTCAAGAAGTCCCCCCTCGAGCAATTCGAGAAGGTCCGGAGCAGCGGCATCATCGCCATCACGATCGCTTCCGACGACGAGCTCGCCTGGGTGGACGTCGCCACGGGCGAGGACGACGTGATCGTCGCGACCGCCCAGGGCAAGATCGCCCGCTTCCCCGAGACCGAGGTTCGCCCGATGGGCCGTCCGGCGGCCGGGGTGATCGGCATCCGGCTGGCAAGCCCGACGGACCACGTCGTGGGCATGAGCGTGGTCCAGCGCACGGCCGACCTGCTCGTCCTTACCGAGACGGGCTACGGCAAGCGCGTGCCGCTGACTGAGTTCCGGGCGATGCATCGCGGCAGCCAGGGCGTCCGGCTGATCTCGCTGGAGGGCAAGAAGACCGGCGACGTGGCCGCGGTCCAGCAGGTCACCGAGCTCGACGAGGAGCTGCTCCTCATCAGCGCCGGCGGCCAGGTCGTCCGGACCGAGACCAACACCATCAACCGCTACTCGTCGCAGGCCCGTGGCGTGATCGTCATGCGCCTCAACGCCGGCGACAAGGTGGTCGGCATAGCCGCATTCCGCGCCGGGCTGGCACAACGTGGTGGCTTGTCGGACAATGACCCGGGAGGAACGCAGCCCGCGCCCGGCGGCGCGGCCCCCAAGTGACCTTCAGCGTCAACCCGGAGGCAGTCTTGCCAGCAGCGGACCAGTTCGACGTCTACACCGGGAATGCCAACCCGGACCTGGCGGGGAACATCTGCCGCTACCTGGGGATCGATCTCGGCCACGCCGAGGTGTTCGAGTTCGCGAACGAGAACATCTTCGTTCGGATAATCGACAACGCCCGGGAGAAGGACGTCTTCCTGATCCAGCCGACCTCACGGCCGGTCAACAAGTCGATCATGGAGCTCCTGATCATGATCGACGCCTTCAAGCGGGCCAGCGCGGGTCGCATCACGGCCGTCGTGCCCTACTACGGCTATGGCCGATCGGACAAGAAGGATCAACCGCGCGTACCGATAACCGCCCGATTGATCGCCGACATGCTGACCGTCGCCGGGGCCAACCGGATCCTGACGGTGGACCTGCACCAGGGCCAGATCCAGGGCTTCTTCAACATCCCGGTCGATGAGCTCACGGCCGTGCATCTGCTGTCCGCTCATTTCCGCCAGAAGAACCTCGACAACCTCGTCGTCGTCACCGACCTGGGGTTCGCCAAGCGCGCCCGAACCTTTGCCGAGCTGCTCGACGCGCCTCTGGCCATCGTCGAGAAGCGCCGCATCGGCAACCAGGACCAGGCCGAGGTGCTCAACGTCATCGGCGACGTCCGCGGCAAGCGGGCGATCATCGTCGATGATGAGATCGACACCGCCGGCACGCTCATCCAGATCGTCGACGCGCTGGAGCGCGAGGGCGTGACCGAGATGTACGCCTGCGCCACGCATGCCGTCCTATCGCAGTCGGCCGTTGAGCGAATCGCGAACTCGAACCTGCGTGAGGTCGTGGTCACGGACTCGATCCCGATCCCACCCGAAAAGCGCGGCGGCAAGATCATCGTCCGCTCGCTCGCTCCGCTGATCGCCGAAGCGATTGTCCGAATCCATCGCGGCCAATCCGTCGGAGCCTTGTTCACGAGCGAAGTCCAATTCACGCAGGAAATGCTCCTCTGGGACACGGAGAACGTGGCCGACAGACCGGCTCCGGACGGAAACGGCCGACCGGCGGCTGGAACCGCGGCCCGAACCACAGCCCGGACCGCGGCCCGAACCACAGCCCGAACCACAGCCCGGACCACGGCCCAGACCACGGCCCAGACCACGGCGCGAGAGACCGCAGGTAAGACGGCGGCGGACGCACCGGCGACCGGGACCTCCGACGCCGGGCGGCGCTGATCGGAGCGAAGGCGGCCGCCTCGTGGCGCGCAAGGAGAACCTCAGGTCATGACACTCCAGCTCCATCGACCGGACGGGCAGGGCAGCCTCGTACCGACGCGGCCGCCCGGCAAGGACCACGGCGAGGATTGGCGCAAGGGCCTGCGTTCGAGCCGCTGGCGAGTAGCTCCGCTCCGGAACACCGAGATGAACCCGACCTCGACCGTGGCCGCTGTGGCGTTCTGGGCGGCGCTGGCTGGCGTAACGTTCGTCCTCCTGCTGTGGGGTTACGGGTCGCACTTCTGGCACTAGCCGCTCGGCCGCAAGCCGTCGCCGCCTGCTGGCCTATACTTTCGGCCCAGCCCTCGGCGATGCCGGGAGGCTGTCATCGGCCGACGCCGAGGGGCGTCGCCGCCTCGGCCGAGGTCCTGGCCATTGGCCCTCCGATGCGGGCCGCCAACGAACGTGAGCCTGAATGCTTGGCTTCCTGAGTCGCTTCGTCGACTCGAACGACCGCGAGCTCCGGCGCCTCGAGCCGCTCGTAGACCGGATGAACGAGCTCGAGCCGGAGATGCAGGCACGGTCCGATGAAGAGATACGCGCCCTGATCGACGAGATTCGTGAGGAGATCCGCGACGCGGGGGAGCCGGAAGAGCCCTCTGACGAAGAGCGCCACCACCCGGAACTCGAACGCCGCCGCGAGATCGCCAAGGAGCGCCGCGAGCGCGAGCACGGCCGCGTCCAGGCCGCCATGGACAAGGTCCTGCCCGAGGTCTTCGCGGCGACCCGCGAGGCCATGCAACGCACCTTAAAGATGCGGCACTTTGACGTCCAGATGATGGGCGCGATCGTCCTGCACCAGGGCAAGATCGCCGAGATGAAGACCGGCGAGGGCAAGACCCTCGTCGCACCGCTCGCTATAGCCCTCAACGGCCTGACCGGCCGGGGCGTCCACCTCGTCACCGTCAACGACTACCTGGCTCGCCGCGATGCCCAGTGGATGGGTCCCATCTACCACTTCCTGGGCTTGTCGGTCGGGATCATCACCCACGACACCTCGTACCTGTTCGAGCCCGGCTACCCAACCACCGACGAGCGGTTGCTCAACCTCCGGCCCTGCACTCGCCGGGAGGCCTACGAAGCGGACATCACGTACGGCACGAACAACGAGTTCGGCTTCGACTACCTGCGGGACAACATGGTCGTCGAGCTCGACCAGCGGGTTCAGCGCGGGCGCTATTTCGCCATCGTCGACGAAGTCGACAACATCCTCATCGACGAGGCTCGGACCCCGCTCATCATCAGCGGCCAGGCCGAAGAGTCGGCCGACAAGTACTTCCTGTTTGCCCGCCTCGTGCCGCGCCTCGTAGCCCGGCCGGAAGGAGACGAGGAAGGCGGCGACTACTTCGTCGATCTCAAGGAGAAGGCCGTCTCGCCGACCGAGGAAGGCATCTCCAAGATGGAGAAGCTGCTCGGCGTCCAGAACATCTACGACGCGGATCCGACACTGGCGCGCTACTTCGAGTCCGCCCTCAAGGCCCACGCCCTCTACAAACGAGACCGCGACTACATCGTCAAGGACGGCGAGATCGTCATCGTCGACGAGTTCACCGGCCGCCAGATGCCGGGGCGCCGCTGGAGCGAGGGTCTCCACCAGGCGATCGAAGCCAAGGAGGGGCTCCGGGTCCAGCGCGAGTCGGTGACCCTGGCCACGATCACCTTCCAGAACTACTTCCGCCTCTACACCAAGCTGGCCGGCATGACCGGCACCGCAATGACCGAGGCCGAGGAGCTGCACAAGATCTACAAGCTCGAGGTCGTGGCCATCCCGACCCACAGGACGATGATCCGGGAGGACGAGGCGGACCTGGTCTTCCGCAACGAGACGGGCAAGTTCACCGCCCTGATCGACGAGATCGTCGACATGCACGACCAGGGCCGGCCCGTTCTGGTCGGCACCGTCTCGGTCGAGAAGTCCGAGCGGCTGGCCGACATGCTCATGCGCCGCGGCATCAAGCACGAGGTCCTCAACGCCAAGTTCCACGAGAAGGAGGCGCCGATCGTGGCCCAGGCGGGCCGCACCGGCGCCGTGACGATCGCCACGAACATGGCCGGTCGCGGCACCGACATCCTGCTCGGCGGCAACCCGGCAGGGCTCGCCTCCGAAATGCTCCACCGCAAGGGACTCAACCCGGCCGAGGTCGAGAAGGAGACATACGACGCGGCCCTGGCTGAGGCCAAGCGGATCTGCGACGAGGAGCACGAGAAGGTTGTCGCGGCCGGGGGCCTGCACATCATCGGCACCGAGCGCCACGACTCGCGCCGGATCGACAACCAGCTGCGGGGCCGCGCCGGCCGCCAGGGCGACCCGGGGTCGTCCCGCTTCTACCTCTCGCTCGAAGACGATCTCATGAAGCGGTTCGCCTCCGACCGGGTGGCAGGGCTGATGGAGCGGCTGGGCCTTGAAGAGGACATGGCGATCGAATCGCGCCTCGTCTCCAAGACCATCGAGAGTGCCCAGAGCCGGGTCGAGGGCTACAACTTCGACATTCGCAAGCGCGTCGTCGAGTACGACGACGTCATCAACAAGCAGCGCGAGACCATCTACGAGGAGCGCGACAAGGTCCTGCGGAACGAGGACCTGTCGGACACGGTCCAGGCGTTCGTCGACCAGGAGATCGACACGATCGTCGACCAGCACCTCCACCCGTCCCTCCCGATGGAGGAGTGGAACATGCCCGGCCTGGTCGCGGCGATCGAGGCCATGGGCCTGGGCGGGCCGGACCTCAACGAAGATGCGCTCTGGGACTTCCACGGCCGCGATGCCATCGCCATACATCTGAAGGACCTGGCGGCCGAGCGGCTCGAGCAGAAGTCTGAGGAAAACCCCGAGGACTGGGCGCTCATCGAACGGCTGGTGCTGCTTCGCACGATCGACTCGATCTGGGTCGAGCATCTTACGGAGATCGATGAGCTGCGCCAGGGCATCGGCCTGCGCGGCTACGCCCAGGAAGACCCGATCAACGCCTTCAAGAAGGAGGCATTCAGCCTCTACGAGGAGATGAGCGCCCTGATCCGGCATCAGGTGGCGACGACGATCTTCCGGGTTTCGATCGTGCGTCAGCCCGCGGCGCCGGAGGGCGTCGAGGGAACGGGTCCTGCACCCGCCGGGGGCTCGCCCGACTCGGATGGCGCCGCCAAGCGCATCGCCAGCGGCATGTCCAACCTCAAGAAGCCGCTGCCGCAAGGTCGCCCCGTGGGCGGATCCAGCAGCGCGTCGAGCAATGGCGTCGACGGCGCCGTGAGGCCCGGATACTCGCCGGCGGGCGTACGCATGGGCCGAAACGACGCCTGCTGGTGCGGGTCGGGCAAGAAGTACAAGAAGTGCCACGGCCGCTAGCGGATCGGGTCGGCGAGGGGCGGGGGAAGGCATCGGCCCGATCCCCCCGGTCGCGGCCCCAACGGTCGTCAGCGTGACCCGCCCGCCGATCCGCGTCCAGCCCAACACCTCGACCCTGGCTCGGAGCGTAGCCGCACCCATCACCTGGCGGCGGCGGATTCGCGATCTGGTGCTGGTGATCGCGGCTTTCGGTCTGGGAGGCTCGGCCCTCACCGCGTACACCACGTTCCGGATCTGGCAGGTCGGCCAGCAGGACGCCAGGCCGCACGTCGACGCAATCGTCGTCCTGGGCGCGGCCCAATACAACGGCCGCCCGTCGGGCGCCCTTGCCGCACGTCTGGACCATGCCATCGAGCTCTACAAGGAGGGCGACGCCCCGTATCTGATCACTACGGGTGGCAACCTCCCGGGCGACCGCACGACCGAAGCGGACACGGGTCGTCGCTACGCCATCGCCCGCGGCGTCCCCGCTTCCGCCATCCTGGAGGAGAACACGGGCAACTCCACCCTGGAGTCGCTCGAGCACGTCCGGGCTATCTTCGACCAGCATGGGCTGCACACAGCGCTCTTCGTTTCGGACCGTAGCCACATGCTCAGGGTCCTGAGAGTGGCGCAGGATCAGGGCATCGAGGCCTGGGCATCGCCGACGGACACGAGCCCCGATGACATCGACACCCACCTCATCTACAACTCGATGGTCCACGAGCTCGGCGCGATGGGGCTGTATCTCTTCGTAAACCAGGATCCGGATTCCATAGCCGCGCCGGCGGCGACTCCGTCTGCTACGGCCAAGACGGCACAGTCCGGGCCATGAGTCGCGGCTCCCTGCTGCCAGCCACGGTCGCCCTGGCCCTAGCCATGGCCGGCTGCGGCGGGCAAGGCACGAGCCCCCTGGCGGCGCTCCAGTCCCTGCCGGAGAACACGCTCGCGTACCCCGGATCGGTGATCCTCGGCACGATTTCTCTTGAAGCCACGGTGACCATCGACGGCCCGTCTAACGCGGTTTCAGGCCACCTCTTTGGCGCGTCGGCGAGTGAGACCGACATCGTGTCGTTCTACAACGGCAAGCTCGCAAAGACCGGCTGGCTGCCCACGAGTCTGAATGCCCAACCATCCTCGATCGAGACCTCAGCGCTGGCGTGGTGGAAGGACCACATCGTCCTACGGCTCTCGTTCCTCATGCACGGCAACGATCCGCGCCTCCCTTCTGTCGCGGATCAGGCTCAGTTCAAGACTATCTTCCGCGTCCAACTCATTGACCACACTTCAGACGGACTGGGTCCATATTCAAGTTGACCGCGAGAGTTGCGGACGATGTCGCGATTGGGACGAAGGGCGGCACTCGCGGGGCGGCTCCAAGACGCCGCCCACGAGCTCACATGTGGGCAATACGCAACGGCAATCCAGCGCCAGCGGGGCTGGTCACGGCGATTTCCCGCCGGCGACCTCAACTAACCCCTTGGCTATGCCGAATTGAAACCGTATACTCACTTCATCGCCGGCCGTGGTCTGGACCCGTCATCTAGTCGCGGCCTGTCAGGAGGGGCGATTGCCGCCACACTGAGGAGAGTAGTGAAGCAGGCAGAGGAAGCGGCTTTCATCGATCTCATAGCCTGTGAGCGAGATTGCCGGAATTGCAGCTACGCAGCAGCCCTCGACTGCGATGGCAACTGCGGGGTCTGCCCCCACAACATCTACTGCCCCTGCGTGAACCCCGTCGTCGCCCGGAGCAAGAGCGCCCTGCGCTTGATGGAGCTCCGTCCGATCCTTCTCCAGGACGCCCGAGGCCGCTCTTAGTGGAGCCAGCCGAGATCCGCGACCTGGTCACACGGATCCAGGCGACATCGGGGCGTCTTTGACCTCGAGGCAAAAGATACCCGCCTAGCCGGTCTCGACGCGCTCACCGGGGAGCCGGAGTTCTGGGCCGACCAGCAGGTCGCCAAGAAGGTGCTTCGTGAGGCTGAGGGGCTTCGCGAGGAGCTAGCCCTCTGGCGCCATCTCCAATCCCGGGCTGAAACCACACTCGAGCTGCTCGACCTTGCTCAGGACGAGAGCGACGAGAGTCTCGCGGCCGACGTCGCGGTCGAGGCGGCCGAGCTGGAACGCGAGTACGGCGTCGCGCGGCGCGACCTGCTCTTTGGGGGCCAATACGACGGTCGCAACGCGCTCCTGACGATCAGCGCCGGAGCCGGCGGGACGGAGGCCACCGACTGGGCGGAGATGCTCCTTCGCATGTACCTCCGCTGGGCCGAGCGACACCGCTTCGGGACCGAGGTGCTGGATCAGACCGAGGGCGAGGAAACCGGTATCAAGAGCGTCACCGTGGCCGTGGACGGTCGGGCGGCATACGGCTTCCTCAAGGCCGAGCGCGGCGTCCATCGGCTCGTTCGGATCAGCCCGTTCGACTCGCAGAAGCGCCGGCATACGACCTTCGCCCTGGTCGAAGTGCTGCCGGAGGTCGAGAGCGACCTGGAAGTCGAACTCAACTGGGACGAGATCCGGATGGATACGTTCCGCGCGACTGGCGCCGGCGGCCAGCACGTCAACAAGACCGACTCGGCCGTGCGCCTGACCCACATTCCGACTGGCATCGTCTCGCAGAGCCAGAACGAGCGATCGCAGACGCAGAACAAGGAGACCGCGGCGAAGATCCTCCAGGCGCGGTTGCTCGAGCGGGCGGTCGAGGAGCACGAGGCCGAACTGCGCAAGCTCCGCGGCGAGCACGTCGAGGCTGGTTGGGGCAACCAGATCCGCAGCTACGTTCTCCACCCCTACCAGATGGTCAAGGACCATCGGACGGAATTGGAGACCGGGAATACCTCGGCGGTCCTGGACGGCGACCTCGACGCGTTCATGCAGGCTGAGCTCGAGCGCGAAGCCACCGCCACGGTCCCCGACGCAGGCGGATCAAAGCCCGGCGGCCGGGTAGCGTGACCGTCACCTACCGCCCGCCGCGGCATGCCGAGCTGGCCGACTGCGCCCTCGTCTGGTATTCCGCTGTCGACGAGTACATGGCCCGGCTCAACAGGCCGCTGCCGCCGCCCTATCTCGACCCGCTGCTTACGCTCCTGGAGCATCTCCTGGCCACGGACCCGGAGAGGTTCCTCGTCGCCGTGCGTCCACCCGACCCAGAAACGGGACCTGGCCGCGACCAGGTGGTGGGATTTGGGATTGCGGCCCAGCGAGAACATGTGTGGTTCCTCTCGCAGCTGTACGTGTTGCCGCACGAGCAGGGCCACGGAATCGGTCGGGCGCTCCTGACCCAGATCCTGCCTTCACTACCAGACCGAGCCGCGGACGGAGGGACGGCGTCGAGCACCCCGGGCACCTCCGGTCTCGACGATCGACGGCCCGGAATCCTGGCCGTCTGCACGGACACGGCTCAGCCCGTATCCAACGGCCTCTACGCCCGGTTCGGGATCGTGCCGCGAGCTCCGGTGTTCAATCTGGTCGGCACGCCCAATCCGTCGGCCCTGGCGCGGCTCCCCGCCGGCGTCGAGGCCGTGCCATTCGGTGGGACCGGCCCTTCGACCGAGATCGACGCGATAGACAGGGTCGTCCTCGGCTATGCCCACCCGGCCGATCATGCCCACCTGCGGGCCACCGGCCGAACCGGCTTCGTCTACAGGACGAGCGGCGGCGAGCCACTCGGCTATGGCTACAGCTCCGAGGCCGGCCGCTTCGGGCCCGTGGCCCTGCTCGACGAGACGCTGACGGCCCAGGTGCTCGGCCACCTCATGACCGTCATCAGGCCGCGTGGGGCCACCTCCGTCTGGGTTCCGGGCGCGAACGACCGTGCCGTGGTGGCGCTGCTGCGAGCGGGCCTTCGGATCGAAGGCTTCCCGGCCCTTCTCTGCTGGACGCGCCCCTTCGCCGAGTTCGAGCGGTACATCCCGGCGAGTCTGGCGCTCCTGTGACGATCAAGCTTCGAGCGGCGCGCAGCGGTTCGGTGCTAGCCTCATGCCCATCGTGAGTGCGGCGCCTTCCGGATCCACTCCCAGCCCGGTCCGCCAGACTGACTCGACCGCCGGTCGCTCGCAGGATTCCGTGCCGTCCAGGATCGTGCTCGCCATGCAGGGCGTGACCAAGTCCTACCCCAACGGCCGGGTGGCACTGCGCGGAATCGACCTGACGGTTCCCGAGGGCGACTTCGTCTTCCTCGTCGGTCCTTCCGGTGCCGGCAAGTCGACCATGATCAAGCTCCTCATCCGCGACGAGCTCCCGACGAGGGGCGAGGTCCTGCTCGACGGCCGCGATCTGGGCCGGCTCAAGCGTCGCGAGGTGCCCAAGATCCGGCGGAAGATCGGCGTCGTGTTCCAGGACTTCAAGCTCCTGCCGAACAAGACGGTCCGTGACAACGTCGGCTTCGCCCTCGAGGTCACCGGTGCGCGGCGGCGTGACATCGATCCCGCGGTCGATCGCGTCCTGCGTGTGGTCGGTCTGACCGGCCAGGCCGATCAGTTCCCCAACCAGCTCTCCGGCGGCGAACAGCAGCGGACGGCGATCGCCCGGGCGCTCGTCCACAACCCGCGGCTCTTCATCGCCGACGAGCCAACCGGCAACCTGGACCCGTTGATCAGCTGGGAGATCATCCAGCTCCTGCTCCGCATCAACGAGCTCGGAGTCACGGTCCTGATGGCGACCCACAATGCCGAGGTCGTCACGGCGGTCCGCAAACGGGTGGTCGCCCTCGAGAACGGGCGGATCGTGCGCGACGAAGTCGACGCGGCCTACCACCGCGAGGACTGAATGGTCGCCTTCATCGGCTTCAGCCTTCGACGCGCCTGGCAAGGGTTCTGGCGCAACGGTCTGATGAGCCTTGCGGCGACCGCGACGATGGTCCTGATGCTGGTGATGCTCTCGGGCTTGATCATTCTGCTGACAGGCCTGGACGCAACTCTCAACTACGTCCAGCAGGAGGTCCAGGTCGTCGCCTACCTCAAGGATTCGGCCACACCGCAGGACGTTGCGAGCCTCGAGGCGTCCCTTCAGAAAATGGCACAGGTGACTCAGGTCAACTTCGTCTCGAAGGATCAGGCCTATCGTGACTTCCTGGCCCGCCATCCCGACGAAGCCGATGTCATCAACTCCCTACCGACTAACCCGCTGCCCGCCTCGCTCCAGATCAACCTGCGTAACGCCAACGACTACCTCGACGTGGCCTCCTACCTCAACAACCAGTCCCCGATCGACCGGGTCCTCAACATCAAGGAGACGGTAGACCAGATGGTCACCGTCATCGGCATTCTCCGGGCCGGCGGAGCTGTGACGCTCGTGATCGGTGGACTGATCGTGCTGTTCATCATCGTCAACACGATCCGCCTGGCGGTCGTGTCAAGAGCGGACGAGATCGAGATCATGCGGCTCGTCGGTGCCTCGGATGCCTTCATTCGATGGCCGTTCATATTCGAAGGAGCGCTGGTGGGTTTGCTCGGCGCGGCCATCACCATCGGCCTCCTGTTCATCGGGCAGGGGCCCATCACCAGCTTCCTGTCCGACTACTTCAAGGTTCTGCCCGTCGATGCCGGCGCGGCCGTCGGCCGGAACATTGCGCTGATCGTCCTTGGAACCGGGGTCGGCATCGGCGTCCTCGGCTCGTATCTGTCCGTGCGGAGCTACCTCATCCGTTGATCGGTGGGCCGAGTCCGCGTCGTTCTGCTGCCTGAGGTTTCGATCCATGTTCCCCAACCCAAACCCAGAGAGCCCGGACCAGCTCGAGGCCACCGCCCCGCCGCCCGAGACAGACCTCGAGACGGGACAGAGTCGGAAACGGCCGGCCGCGGGCAACGAGGCTGCAGGCGCGGCCGCCGCCGAGACGTCTGAGATCGACGAGCGCGTCGAGGAGGCAAGGCAGGACGGCACGACCAGATCGCGGAAGCGCGGCTTGGCCCCGTCTCGTTTGAGCCTGATCCTCGTCGCCGTCCTGGGCGGAAGCGCCCTGTTCATGGGCGGCTACTCACTCGGGGCCCACGTGGCAACGACGCCCGGGACCCCGGCCGATCAGGAGACCCGCTTCGGTCCGTTCTGGGACGTCTACTCGCTTATCCAGAGCGACTTCGCCGGTTCTACCAAGCCGACCCCGGATCAGCTGGTCCAGGCCGCCATCAAGGGGATGATGGAGAGCCTCAACGACCAGTGGTCTTACTACCAGGGCCCCTCCGACTTCCAGAGCTCGCTGCTCAACGTAGGGGGCCAGGCCCTTGGCATCGGCGTCCAGGTCGAGCTCCAACCGATCGACCCGAACTCGGGTCTGAGTTGCACGAAGATCGGCAACGGCTGCGAGATGGCCATCGTCAAGCCGATACCCGGATCGCCTGCCGCCGCCGCCGGCGTCCTGGCGGGCGACGTGATCGTCTCGGTCGCTGGTACCTCGCTGGACGGCATGACGATCGACCAGGCGATCGCCCTGATCAAGGGCCCGGTGAATACGCCGGTCACGCTTGGCCTGCTGCGAGGGACGACCTCGATCCAGAAGACGATCGTGCGCCAGATCTACAGCCAGCCCGAGATCGACACCAAGACGCTGGCCAACGGCGCCGTCGCCTACATCCAGGTCAGCGGCATCAACCAGCCGGCCAGCTCGCAGTTCGACACGGCCCTGGCGGAGGCACTGGCGGCGGGCCAGCACAACGTGATCCTCGACCTCCGCGGCAACCCCGGCGGCTACGTGGCCGATGCGGTCAAGATCGCCAGCGAGTTCATCCCATCGGGCACCATCTGCTACCAGCAGGATGCGAGTGGCAAGACCAGTGAATTGACCGCGACCGCCGGCGGTCGCGCCACCGACCCCTCGGTACATCTAGTTGTGCTGGTCGACGGCAACACGGCCTCGGCTGCCGAAATCCTGGCCGGGGCGCTCCAGGCCCGCGGCCGAGCCAAGCTCGTCGGCGCCAAGACGTACGGCAAGGGCGTGGTCCAGGAGTGGCTGCAACTATCCAACGATTTCGGCGGCATCCACCTCACGGTCGCGCGCTGGCTCACCCCGGACAAGGTGTGGATCAACGGCAAGGGCCTGCTCCCCGATGTGGCTGTCAGCTCCGCCAACGCACGGGCCGGAACGGACCCGGTTCTCGACGCCGGGCTCCAGCAACTCGGCTTCCCACCCGAACCGGCCGCGTCCGCGAGCCCTAACGCGAGCGCGAGCGCTGCCTCCGCCCAGAGCGCGAGCCCCAGCGCCGCTCCGAGCCCCGCGGCCAGCCCGAGCTGAGTTCCCGGTCGGACGGCCCCAGCCGGCCGACCCGTGGGCCGCTCCTCGGGCAGCCGGTCGGTTGCGTCCTGGGGCGCCCTTCCGATACCATGCCCTCGAACGAAAGGAGGTGATGTGCAGTGTCGGATTTGCCGATGCGCTGCACCACCTCGCTAGGAGCCGGACTCTAGGGACCGGCCACCGAGCGGGTGGTGTCATAACGCAAACCGAATGCCGGTCCTTCGGGGCCGGCATTCGTGCGTCTGTCGCCGGGCACGAGGGCGTTGGCGCTGGCGCCGAAGTCGGGCCGCAAGTTCCACCGCCACCGGCGGCGCCGCGCCCCTGACTTTCGGCCGCCAGCCGGTAGCTACGGCGGTAGTCGGGCCGGCCGCCGCGTCGCAGGTCGGCTAACCTCGTCGAAGCCACATCGAATCCAGAGTGGGAGACACCATGGGCGAAGAGAAGACCGTCGCCCAAAACCGAAGAGCACGCCACGAATACTCGGTCGAGGATTCGTTCGAGGCGGGCATCGTCCTGACTGGGACTGAGATCAAGTCGGTGCGCGCCGGAAAGGTCAGCCTTGCCGAGGCGTACGCGCGCATCGACAACGGCGAGGCCTGGCTCATCGGGGCGAACATCTCCCCCTGGGACACCGGAAACCGGTACAACCACGAGCCCAAGAGGCCGCGCAAGCTGCTGCTCCACCGCGACCAGATCCTGGCCTTGCTGACAAAGACCAAGTCGAAGGGCCTGACCCTGGTGCCGCTCAAGATGTACATCACCGGACGCGGACGGGCCAAGCTCGAGATCGGGCTCGCACGCGGCAAACAACTCCACGATCGCCGCCGCGACATCGCGGAGCGCGACTCCCGCCGCGAGGTAGAGCGCGCCATCGCCGACGCAGACCGGGGCCGGAGCCGCTGATTCGGGCGCAGCGGACCGTCTGACGCGCCTCGGAACGAATCTCGCCTGCCCTCGCGGCAATATCGACGCGGTGCCAGCGTCACGTATTTCGCGGGCGGGCGTCCGATGGCTAGAGCGGCCGATCGGCCGAATCCATCGGTTACCATAAGCGCCGAGTTGCCGGCTTGCGTGGCGAGGGGAAAGATGACCGCGGAATCGTTCGATCCATTCGAATCAGAGGAGCCAACCACGGCGTCCGTCGACGCTGCGCCCCCGCCCGTGCCCGCGACCGAAGCGTCCGTTACGGTTCCCACCGAGCTCGAAGCGGCCGAGGCGGCATCGATCGTCGCCGGATCTGACGCTGTAATCGGGGCCCCGGTCGCCGAACCGGCCCTGGTCACCGCCGAACCGATCCCCGCCGCGACCGTCAGCCGACGGTTCTCGTTCCGCCGTTCCAGCCCGCGACTACCGTCCAGTTCGCGCCGCCACAGCCGACTCGCCGGCTTCGCCGTGGCATTCCTCGTCAGCGTGGCGGCCGTGCTCTTCATCTTTACGGCCGCCGCGGTCGTCGCGGCCAACGTGTACCGCGACCGCGTGCTACCGGGAGTCCATACCGGTTCTGTCGACCTGTCGGGCCTGACCCGCGACGAGGCGATCGCCAAGCTCCAGTCCGTATACGCCTACCTCGCACAAGGTGAGGTCACGGTGACGACCCCGGTCGGGGTGGCCTCGATCACTTACCAGCAGGCTGGTCGAGGACCCGACGTCGAGGCGATGGCCGATGCGGCGATGGCCGTGGGCCATTCAGGCAACCCGCTCGCGGATGCCGCGACGGTCGTCCACTCGGCGGCGTTCCGGCCGGACATCCCGGTAATCGTGGAAGTCGACCCCACCGCCCTGGCGGAGCGCCTCCACCAGCTCGTCGCCACGAGCTTGGTCGCGCCAAAGAACGCCCAGGTGGCTGCGGACGGTGGGAATTTCAGCGTCACCCCATCGACGAGCGGACGTGGGATGAATGAGAACGCGATGGGCTCGACGATCATCGAGCAGCTCGCCTCGACCAGCGCTCCCGCCGATCTCCAGGCCGGTGGGGCCTTCGTGACGATCCCGCCGCAGATCAGCGATGCCGATGCTCAGAGCGCCATCGCCCGCGCCCAGAAGATGATGATCGACGTGAAACTCACCTGGGATACCCCTCCCGAGGGGGCGTCGGCAACGTGGAAGGCCCAGAGCTGGACGATCACCGCCGATCAGATCCGCAGCTGGATCGTTTTCGGGACGCGCCCGGACGGCACGTACGCGCCGGCGGTCGATCCGGCCCAGGTCCAGGCTTATGTGGCGAGCGTGACGGCGAACGACATCATCCGCCCGACCGAGCCGACGGTAGTTTTCGATTCTTCCGGCAAGCCGAGCAGCCTGACCGCGGGCAAGGACGGGGTCGGGGTCGACGCTGCCGCGACCACTACCGCTATATCCGCCTACCTCGACTCCCTGGCCTCCGGTAGCGCCGCCAGCGGCACCGTGGAGATCGTGACGGGCCCAATCCATCCACAGATCTCAAACATCGAGACCGTCGCCGGCATGGTGGTAGTCGGCAAGTGGACGACCACGTTCTACCCGGACATCAGCAACGGCATGGGTAAGAACATCCGCCAGCCGGCGACAAACCTGAACGGTCAGGTAATCGGTCCCGGCCAGCATTTCAGCTTCCTCGCCGGCGTCGGTCCGATCGACAAGGCTCACGGCTTCACGATGGGCGGGGTAATCGTCGGCGGCAAGAGCGACCACACCGGCGCCATGGGTGGCGGCATCTGCTCCGCCTCCACCACCATGTTCAACGCCGCCGCCACGGCCGGACTGCAGATCGATGAGCGCCACGCCCACTACTACTACATCAACCGCTACCCGATCGGCCGAGACGCCACAGTGCTCTCAGACGGCCGCACCACCTGGGACCTGCGCTGGACCAACGACACGCCGTACCCGATCGTGATCCGAGCCTGGACCACCTACGGTTCCAAGAGCACGATCACGATCCAACTCTGGAGCGTGGAACAAACCCGGACCGTAACCTGGACCGGCGGCGGGAAGGCCAACATCGTGGTCGCCCACAACAACCCGCCCGAGTACGTCAGCACCCTGAAGCCGGGCCAGCAGAACATCGCCGAATACGCGACCAACGGGTTCGACACCGGCGTTACTCGCGTCGTCACGGACGCCTCGGGCGCGGTCATCCACAAGGATGTGTGGTACTCCCACTACACCGCGGTCAACGGCCAGGTGCAGATCGGCGGCGCACCACCTGCCCCGGCCCCGACCCCAGTTCCCAGCGAACCGGCTCCAACGCCGGTTCCGTCGTCTGCGTTTCTCGTTCTGATCCCCTTGGCGCGTCGCCGCAAGGCTGCCAAGTAGGTCTCGCCAACCTCGTCCGATCCGGCCCCGGCCGCACCGGCCCGGCGTCGGGGTTCCGTGGGTCGCCTCCCGGCTGGCAGCGCGCGTTGAGCGGCGTTGGCCCTTTCTTCCGCGCGCTGTACAATCCGCAGGCGCCGGTGCGCTGGTTCCGTGGGGATGCGTGGTTTCGACAGGGGCCGGTTACCGGAGAACGCGAGCCGAGGTGCCGTCAGGCCTCGTTAAACAGGCGGCACAAGAAGTAACTGGCAACAACCAGTCTGCTCTCGCCCTCGCTGCTTAGGCAGTAAGGTGAGCGTGGAAGCAGCCTCGCCTCCGTGGGCTGTGGAAGCGTCATTGAGCGGAGGTGCGATCCCGGGTAGCGTCGCGTAGCCGGAGTCAAAGCCCGAAAGGGGACGTGACTGGAGCGCTCGGTAGGCTGCCGACGGCCGACCGGGCGATCGACGACAAATCATCGGACACGCTCGTAGTGGTCTCCGGCGAAGGTTTCTGGACGGGGAGTTCAACTCTCCCCCATCTCCACCATTTCTTTGTCCTGCGCTCGGCAGCTGGTGGACACCCTGACTTTGCGCCGCCACCGCGAGAGGAAGGGACTCGTGGCCACGACTCCGGTCCGCGTGCTCTCCGTGCCCGTGACCTCTCGGCGTCTCGCACTGCTTGGGCTCGCATCCGTGGCCACCATCCTCGTCGGCATGGTCGTGACGGCCATTCCATATCGGGGTTACGCAGGCGAGGCCTATTCGCCCCTCAACCACTTCGTCTCAGAGCTGGGTGAGATCGCGGCCTCCAGGCTGGCGTGGGCATTCAACCTGAGCATCGTGCTCGGCGGGATCGGGCTGGGCGCCTTCCTGCTCCTGTTGGCGGACCGCCTGAGCGGTCGCTTCCGAACCGCACTCGTCGCTGCGGCTGTTGCCGCCGGCATATCGGGGACGCTCGTTGGCGTCTTTCCGATGGACTACCTGTCGACCCACCGCGTGGTGTCGGACGTCTTCTTCCTGACCGGCTGGCTCGTCGCCGGCATCTTCAGCCTGTGGCTCCTGGCCTCGCCCAGGCCCGGCTTCTCGCGCTGGCTCCTGGTGCCGGGCGCGGAAGTCGTGGTCGTATTCCTGGCGTTCATCGGCATCTACTCGACCTACCACCCTGCGGACCCAAACGCCCGGATCCTGAACCGGCCCGAGGGCATCTGGAGCGTGACGGCCCTCGAATGGGCATCGCTGCTGAGCCTCCTGCTGTGGTTCGTCTGTGTTTCAGTGGCATTGCTCAGGCAGGAGACCGACTGAGAGCCGAGGCCGGCTGGGCACGGTGCCCTGTGGTGTAAGCCGCAGCAAACGCCTGTCGTCCAGCGGCGTGTCGACAAACCGGACGTCGCCTATCCTTCCGGCCATGCCACGCGCTTCCTCGACCTTCCGCGCCCGGCTGCGCGGCCTTGTGGTCGACCTCGAGCCGGTCAAGCGCGACCGCGACTTCAGGATGATCTGGCTCGGACAGATCGTCAGCGGTCTGGGCCGCCAGGTCACGGTCACAGCCTTGCCGTTCGAGATGTGGCAGCTGACGCACAGCTCACTCTCGATCGGGCTCCTGGCCCTCGTCCAGCTGGTCCCGATCCTCATCTTCTCGTTGGGCGGCGGAGCCGTGGCCGACGCCGTTGACAGGCGGCGCCTCCTGATCGCGACCCAAGTGCTGCTGGCGACATCGAGCCTGTGCCTGGCGCTGCTGGCCGTCCAGCCGAGCCCGCCGGTGTGGGCGCTATACGTCGTCGCGTTCGTCGCCGCCGGGGTTGGCGCCGTGGATCAGCCCGCCCGGGCATCAGCCATTCCACGCCTGGTGCCGCGTGAACGCCTGCCCGCCGCCATCGCCGTCAACTGGCTCAGCGGTCAGACCGTGTCCATCGCCGGATCTCTGCTCGCGGGCGTCTTGATCTTCCTATGGGGGGTCCCGGCGGCCTTCACCTTCGACGTGGCCACGTTCGCGGCGAGTCTGGTGGCCCTGTTGCTCATCGCTCCTATACCGCCACATCCCGACGCGCCACGACCGGGTCTGCGATCGATCGGCCAGGGCCTGCGCTTCGCCCGCGATCGGAGGATCGTCCTGGCGACCCTGGTCACCGACTTCAACGCCATGGTCTTCGGCATGCCCAGCTCGCTCTTCCCGCAGCTCGCCCTCACCGTCTTCAACGCCGGCCCAGCCGGCTACGGGCTCCTGAGCGCCGCGCCTGCCCTCGGGGCGTTCCTGGGCGCCACCCTTAGCGGATGGGTGACGCGCATCCGCCGTCCGGGCCGCGGAGTAGTGGCCGCGGTGGCCGGTTGGGGCGCCGCGATCGCCGCCTTCGGCTTGATGACTGCCAGCTTCCCGCTCGCCCTCGCTTTACTGGCCGTGGCCGGCGGCGCCGACGTGGTAAGCGCGGTGCTGCGCAACTCGATCGTACAGCTCGCGACGCCAGACCACCTTCGCGGCCGCCTATCGTCGATCCACACCCTGGTGGTCACGAGCGGGCCACGGTTCGGCGATGCGGAGGCCGCCGCGGTGGCTGCAATCGCAGGGCCCCAGTTCTCGGTGGTCTCCGGCGGAGTCCTGTGCCTCGCGGGCCTGTTCGTGGTCGTACGACTCTTCCCGGAGTTGATGCGCTACGAACACAGCCCGGTGGAACCACCCGGTGCTGGGCCTGCGCCGGTGGTGGCCGGGTCGGGCCTGCTGGACGCTTAGTCGATCAGCGACCCGCATCAGCAGGTTGAGCCGCGCCAACCGCATGTCGGAGAGCGGCGCAGGAGCCAGCGACCTCGGGCAGAAACGACAGAGCCGGCGTGAAGCCGGTTCTGTCGATTGCGACGGTGGTGGCCTGATCTAGGCGACGACCTTGCGGCGACGGGTCGGGGTCGGGGTCGGAGCGGGCGTCGGCGGTAACGCGCTCGGAGCGGGCGTCGGCGTCGGGGCACCCGGCGTCGGCGTCGGGGTCTGCGACGGAGGCGGCGAGCCACCGATCTGCACCTGGCCGTTGACGACCGTGTAGTGCGACGCCCAGGTGTTCTTGTGGAGGACGGCGCCAGTGGCGTCCGTCACGACCCGAGTCACGCTGGTGTCGAACCCGTTGGTCGCGTACTCGGCGATGTTGGTCTGGCCCGGCTTGAGGGTGCTGACGTACTCGGGCTTGTTGTTTGTGGCCGTGACCTTGTTCACGGGGGTGCCGCCCGACCAGGTAACGGTCCGGTTGAGCGGCAGCGTCCAGAGCTGGAAGGTGATCGTGCTCCTGGAACCGTACGTCGTCCAGGCTCGGATCACGATCGGGTACGGCGTGTCGTTGGTCCAGCGCAGGTCCCAGGTGGTCTGGCCGTTGGAGTAGACCGTCGCGTCTCGGCCGATCGGGTAGCGGTTGATGTAGTAGAAGTGGGCGTGGCGCTCATCGATCTGCAGTCCGGCCGTGGCGGCGGCGTTGAACATGGTGGTGGAGGCGGAGCAGATGCCGCCACCCATGGCGCCCGTGTGGTTGCTCTTGCCATCCACGATCACGCCGCCCATCGTGAAGCCGTGGGCCGGATCGATCGGACCGACGCCGGCGAGGAAGCTGAACTGCTGGCCGGGACCGATTACCTGACCGTTCAGGTTGGCCGCGGGCTGGCGGATGTTCTTACCCATGCCGTTGCTGATGTCCGGGTAGAACGTGGTCGTCCACTTGCCGACTACGACCATGCCGGCGACGTTGGTGAGGTCGGCGATCTGCGGGTGAATCGCCCCCGTGACGACCTCAATGCTCGAGGTGGTGGCATTGCCGGCGGCAAGAGCGTCCAGGTAGGCCGAGACGGCTGAGGCGGTTGCCACGGGGTCTATGCCGACCCCGTCCTTGCCCTGGGTCAGGCTGATCGGCTTGCCGGAAGAGTCCCAGCCCACCTTTGGCTCCGTGGGAGCGATGCTCACCTTGGCGGAGATGGTTGCAAGGTAGGTCCCGACCTGGGCGGGATCGACCGCCGGCCCGTAGGTGCCGTCCGGGCGCGTCCCGAAAACGATCCAGCTGCGGATCTGAGCCGCGGTGATCGTCCAGCTCTGCGCCTTCCACGTTGCCGGCGCCCCGGCCGGAGGCGTACTCCACGTGAGCTTCACGTCGGCGATCATCTTCTGGGCGAGGGCGATGGCGCTCTGGGCGTCGGCGTCGCTGATCTGCGGAGAGAGGGTGACGAACGTGCCGCCGGCCTGGAGATCGGCCGGGGCGCTGGTCGACGTCAGCTGGTCGATGATCGTCGAGCCGATCGTCTTCTCATCGATGCCGCGGCCGCTCGCCGATGGGGTGAAACTGAAGTTGCCGCCCTTGGCCGTCGCCTGGGCGTCCTGCGGCTCGAGCGAGCTCGTGCCGACGAGCTGGTGGATGCGCTGCGCCAGCGCGGTTGGGTCGACCTCGATGATTACGGGGATGTTCGCCCCGAAGGCCGCCGAGTGGACCACGCTGGCGGCATCCGCGAGCGGGTTCCCGGAGTGGCCCACGGCCATCGCCGCATCGGCCATGGCTTCGACGTCTGGTTTGCGACCGGCTTGCTGGTAGGTGATCGAGGCCACTCCAACCGGGGTCGTGACCGTGACTTCACCCTGCGAGAGATAGGCGTATTCGGACTGCAACCTGGCAATCGCCTCGTCGCGGGTCAGGCCCGAAAGGTCGACAGCGCCGGTATGGACGCCCGGAAGAACTCGATCCTGGTACGAGCTCGAGAAGCTGAAGGCCACTGCGGAGAGTAGGAAGAGCGCAGCCGCCGCACCCACTACGAAGGCCGCCGCGAAGCCCAGGACGCGAACATCGCTTGGGCCATGGAAGCTGACACGAGGGAACTGCAGGCGAGTTCGCGGCTCGAGCGGCTGCCCGGATGGCTCGGCGAAATCCTCGACCGGCTCGGGCGAGACGTAATGCGCAGGCGTGTTGACCGGCGACGGCAGCGGCGTAGAAGGAGTCCGGGCTTTCCGCTGCTCCTTGGGCTCGAACTTCTCGAGCGGGTCCGTGGTCATCTCATTCCTTTACTACCGCGCCGGTCGGCAAGCCGGCGCTGCGGCAACTAACGGCATGGGCAAACCGACCGGGCGTGGGCTCCGATCCCGCGGTAGACGCGTCATCGTTGCCCGCCGTTACGCCGTGGCCCAATCGTTGAGCGCATCGCGACACTCTGTCACCACCCCTAAGAGTCGGGGCGGAAACAGGGACCTCCTGCGTCGGCGTGCCACCCGCCGACAGCCTACTCAGCTCGGATTTCGCGCGGGAGCACTACCACGCGGCGGTTCGGCTCTTCGCCGATCGACTGCGTGACGACGCGCTCGTGATCGCGCAATGCCAGATGGATCCAGCGCCGCTCGAGAGCCGGCATCGGCTCGAGCTGGAGCATCTTCCCCGTCTCGACGACGCGTTCAGCAGCGCGGTTCGCGATGTCTCGAAGCTGACGCTCGCGACGCCCGCGGTAGTCCTCGACGTCGACAAGGATCCGTGTCCACTCGCCGACGCGCTTGGAGAGAACCAGATTGACCAGGTGCTGGAGTGCCGAAAGGCGCTCGCCCTTGCGTCCGATCAGTGCACCGAGGGCTTCCTTCTCGTCGCCCTCGCCGACCACGTTCAACCGGTTGGTCTCGCCTGCCTTGATTTCAACGCGGACGTTGAACTCGAGCTGGGTCATGATCTGCTCGAGGATCTCCTTGGCGGCCGCGAGAGCCTCCGGAGTGACCTCGGCGGACTCAGGGCGTTCGGCGCGCGGCGCTACGCGAGCGGCGGCGACTTCCGCCAGCTCCTTCGGCGTGAGGCCGGTCTGAGGACGCGGACCGCCATCGAATCGGGGGCCACGATCCGGTCGACCGCCGGCAGGGCGAGGGCCACGGTCTCGATCGAAACGGCCGCGGTCTCCCGCGGGACGCGGGCCACGATCGCCAGCCGGTCGCGGGCCACGGTCCATCGCGGGACCTCGGTCGGAGGCCGGTCGCGGGCCACGGTCCATAGCGGGTCGCGGGCCACGATCGCCAGCGGGACGAGGGCCACGGTCCATCGCGGGACCTCGGTCGGAGGCCGGACCGTGTTCTTCGCGCCATGCCGGTCGAGGACTGCGATCATGGCCGAACTCGCGATCCCGAGGCCGCTCCTCTCGATCGTGAGCGGGAGCGGGTAGCGGAACCTGCGCGGCCGCTTCCCGCTTCGGGGCGGCGCCGCCCAGCGCCGATCGGGGGGCGGCGAGGACGCGTGCGGGTTCGGCGCCCATACCCAATACACCGCGGCTACCCGGCGTCAGGATTTCGAAATCAAGCTCGTCGAGGCCGACTCCGAACTCGTCTCGGGCTCCGCGAAGAGCCTCCTCGACGGTCTTGCCGGTGAACTCGCGGTACGCGTCGCGATAGGCAGTCATGTCAGCGTCGTCTCCCTCGTCGGCCCGTGCGCCTGTGCGTGTTGGGCCGTACCGTTGAGGCCGCCGATGCCCATCTCTCCTCCGGCTTGTGCCGGGTTTCCGCCAGCGACTTGCCTGGATTCGGTGGCTCGGGCATGGTGACCGGGAACCTTGGGTTGTGGGACTGGGCGAAGCCGGGGCTCCAGCCGAAGAGCGGGAACATCGAGCCCCACCCAACAATTAGGAACTGCTGAACGATCGAGAAGACCGAGGTAGTGATCCAGTACAGGAAGAGCCCGGCGGGAAGGAAGCCGCCGTACAGGACCGAGAAGAACGGGAAGATCACCATCATCGTGCGCTGAGTGCTCGCCGACGGATCGTTCTCGGCGGCTGGCGGCATCAGCATCCGGCTCTGGACGAACTGCAGGGCGCCGGCCGCCAGGGCCAGGGCGCTCACCCCGAGAGTGAAGAAGCCCAGCGGCAGATTGAACAGGACCTGCGGCTGGCCGACGTTTATGCCGAAGACGACCGTGTTGATACATGGCAGGGCCTTGTCCACGACACCGTTCACGACGTGCGGACATTGGAGCGACGGCACCAGGTCGAAGCCGGCGACGCGCAGCATGGCGCTCGGGTCCCAGTTGGTAAGCCCGTCCCTGATCACCCAGTACATCGGGAAGAGGAGGCCCATCTGCAGCAGCGATGGGAGGCATCCCGCCGTCGGGCTGACGCCGCGCTCCTTGTAGAACGCCTGCGTCGCCTGCGAGACCGCCACCCGGTCGCCCTTGTACCGGTGGTTGAGCTCCTTTGTCAGATCACGCAGCTCCGGTGCCAGCATCTGCATTCGCTTCTGAGACACGATCTGGCGAGACGAGAGCCGGAGCGTGACCAACCTGATCAGGATGGTCATCAGCACGATGGCCACGATCACGTTGCCCGTCAGCGCGTAGAGCTCGGCCAGGAGCAAGAACAGGCCCTGGAAGATAGGCGTGAACAACCAGCCGAACAGGGAGACCGGATCCGCACCGGCACTCGCCGGTTTGATGGGCTGAGGCTCAGCGGTGGGACTTGCCGATGGCGAAGCCAACGTTGTAGGCCCGGCCGAAGCCGTGGCCACAGCGGCCTGTGGTGTCGCGGTGGGATTCGCGGCAGCGGCGGTCCCGCATGCCACGACAGCCAGGGCCAAGAGCGCGATGAACAACCCGACTGCGGCCCAGCGAACTCGGGCCCGGGTAGCGATGGTCGGCTTCCGCCAGAGGGAGGCCATGCTAGCGGACAGGATCGTAGCCACCGCGACTCCACGGGTGGCAGCGAGCGATTCGACGCATTCCCATCCAGCTCCCTCGAAGCAGACCGTACTTGGCGATGGCCTGCTCGGTGTAGACCGAACAGGTGGGCTCGTAGCGACAGACCGACGGGCGCCAGGCGAACAGCTTGCGATAGAGCCTGATTAGCCCGATGCCGACCGTTTTCACGTGACGGTCCGCCCTCCGAGAACTCCTCCCCGGCGGAGAAGGCTTTGAAGTGCGCCCGTCAGCGTCTGGAAATCCGCGCCGATGACAGGCGGCCGGGCGATGATCAGAACGTCCCAGCCAGGCTGGAACGAGGGCGCCATCACCCTTAGCGCCTCACGAAGTCGCCTGCGCACTCTGTTCCGAACCACCGCTCCGCCGAGCTTACGTCCGGTCGACAGGCCGAAGCGCGTCTCCTCGAGGCCGGTCCTCCGGATCCGAACCACCAGCAGGGAATGGGACCTGACGGTTCCCTCTCCCTGTAGTGCCGCGAAATCCTCGGGCCTGGAGAGCATCACCACCCGCGGCGAATTGTGGCCGCGGTCCGTCGTCAGACCGTTAGCTTCTTGCGACCGTGAACGCGGCGGGCGGCCAACACCCGGCGTCCCCCGGTTGTCTTCATCCGGGCGCGGAAGCCGTGTTCCTTGGCGCGATGCCGCTTCTTGGGCTGATAGGTCTGCTTCATGGGAAGGTGTGTTTCTCTCCATTAGGCCTCGGGGCCAGGATACCCCGAAAGGCACGCGAACGCGCCGGGCGCACGAAAGCGCTTTGGCGCGTCTGCCGGCGGATTATATGTACGCGTGCGTCGGAGTGTCAAACGAGCCACGACTCGGAGTTGGCCGCTATGGCCGATTCCTGGTGTGCCCTGCGGATACTCCCAGGGAGTATGCGAATCGGAACGTTCGTGAGCCTTGCCCCGGCCACCGGGGCGGTGCTATTCTTCGTCGGCCCGCGGTGCCAGACAACCCTGGGCGTTGGCCCAGAGGAACCGTGAGGACCGTCAGAGCGCTCCGGAGGAGAGCCTGAGGGCCGGAGACTCACGGCGCCACAAAGGCGATATCAGGACCAGTTGTCCGTCACGAATCTGGCTATCCACCTCAGTCTTCTTTCAGGACGAAGCCTTTTCGATGGACGCGAAGCAAGTCTGGCGCGCGGCTCTGGGAGAACTCCAGGTCTCCCTTTCACCCGCCAATTTCGAGACCTGGCTACGCGATACCGTGCTTGTTGATGTCGACGAGAACCGGTTCAAGATCGCGGTGCCCAACGGTTTCGCCAAGGATTGGCTCGAGACCCGCTATCGCTCGTTGATCTCGCAGACGCTGGCACGCATCGTCGGCTACAGCGTCCAGGTCGAGTTCATGGTTCGTCCGGCATCCGAGACCGGCGCCTCTGTCGGGGCTTCCGCGCCGGCAGCTCCGCCGCCGGTCCGAGTCGAGGCGACGCGGGTCGGAGCGCCCGAGGGCGCCGCCACCAACCTGAACCCGCGCTACACCTTCGCGAACTTCATCGTGGGATCCGCGAACCGGCTGGCCCACGCCGCGAGCCTCTCCGTGGCCGAACGGCCCGGCCACGCTTACAACCCGCTCTTCCTGTACGGCGGGGTTGGCTTGGGCAAGACCCACCTGATGCACGCCGTCGGCAACGCGGTCATTGGCCGCTTCCCGCGCAAGCGCGTCGTCTACGCCACCAGCGAGAAGTTCACCAACGAGTTCATCACGAGCATCCAGCAAGGCAAGATCGACGACTTCCGCGCCCGCTATCGCCGGATCGACCTGCTCTTGATCGACGACATCCAGTTCATCGCCGACAAGGAGCGGACGCAGGAGGAGTTCTTTCACACCTTCAATGCCATTCATGAGGACGGCAAGCAGATCGTGCTCTCGTCCGATCGGCCGCCGAAGGCGATCCTGACCCTCGAGGAGCGGCTTCGCAGCCGGTTCGAATGGGGCCTGATCGCCGATCTGACCGCCCCGGACCTCGAGACGCGCATCGCCATCCTTCGAGCCAAGGCGGAGGAGCAGGCCGTCCCTGTCAGCTCGGACGTCCTCGAGTTCATCGCCCGCAAGGTCGTCAGCAACATCCGCGAGCTAGAAGGCGCGCTCAATCGAATCGTTGCCTACGCCAGCATGGGCGCAGTTCCTATCACGATCGAGCTCGCGCAGGCCGTTCTGTCGAACGTGCTCTACAACCCGAAGAAGCGGCAGGTCACGCCCGAGCGCATCACGCGCGCGGTCGCCGACTACTACGGCGTTCAGATCGACGCCCTCAAGGGCCAGAAACGAGACAAGGCCATCGTGGTGCCGCGCCAGATCGCGATGTTTCTCATGCGCGAGGAGACGGACGTCTCGCTGCTCCGTATCGGGGCCGAGCTGGGCGGCCGGGACCATTCCACGGTCCTCCACGCCTGCGACAAGATCAACCGTGAGATGGGCATCAACGATGAGCTGAGGCGGGAGCTGGCGGCGGTCCGCGAGCTCATCTACGCCGACTGAGGCTGGCCGGCTGGCGCCAGGGATGGCGGTTGAAAGCGGCTGGTGCCGGCGAGGCTGTCAGCGCGCCTTGGCTCCTCACTCGGATACCTCGATACCGGCTGATTCGGCCGCGGATCGTGGATAAGCGGCCTGAATCAGTGGAAAACCCCGGGCCAGTGTGGAGAAACTCGGCCATTGGGCGAGGGATATTTGCCCGTGCTCGGGCCGGCGACAGACCTGGAGAAACGCGTGGCTGATGGCCGTCCACCCGGTGACCCCGGCGCATCCCCAATCCGCCGCAGTTCATCCACGGATAGCGGCCCCTCGTCCACTCGAAACTCGTGAGGGGCCGTGCAGCCAACCCACAGTCTCCACACCATTATTACGGTGATGACGAGATGAGAAGATAGATAGACAATCCACTACGAGTAAGGACCGCCCTCCGTCAAGGTTCCAGACTCGCTGCCCGCCTTTCCCGGACTCAGGGGAGTGAACTCAACGTGAAACTCTCGGTCATGCAGGAGAACCTGGCCCGCGGTCTCCAGGTCGTTAGTCGCGCCGTCTCGACCCGAAGCACGCTTCCAGTTCTGAACAACGTCCTCCTCCGCACGGAAGACGGCGGCCTCAAGCTGACTGCTACCAATCTCGAGATCGGGATCACGTACTGGGTACCCGGCAAGATCGACACCGGTGGTGCGACGACTGTGCCCGCTCGGCTGCTGACCGACATCGTCGCCGGACTGCCGGCCAACGAGCGGGTCGACCTCGAGCTCCAGGCCCAGGAGACGCTGCGCATACAGGCCGGCCGGTTCGAGACGCGGGTCAAAGGGATCGATGCCGAGGAGTTCCCGGCGATACCGACTGCCGGCGAAAGGCCGACCACTCGCGTGCCGCAGAACGTCCTCCGCCAGGCACTCGGTGAGGTGACGTTCGCCGCGGCAACGGACGAGACGCGGCCAATACTGACCGGTGTCCTTGCCAAGTTCGAAGGCGACAGGCTGACTCTGGCCGCGGCAGACAACTACCGCATCGCGGTCAAGACCATCACTGTTCTCGATCCGGTCGAGGAGACGAGCGTCGTTGTTCCCGCCCGGTCCCTCCACGAGCTTTCGCGCGTTCTGTCGGACACCGACGAAACCGTCGACGTGGTCCTTTCGCCCAGCCGCAACCAGATCCTGTTCCACCTCGAGGGCATCGACCTGGTGAGCAGGCTGATCGACGGCCAGTTCCCGAACTACCAGCAAGTTCTGCCCAAGGGCTTCACGACGAAGGCTACGGTCGACCGTGACCAGCTCCTCGCGGCCGTGCGTCTGGCTAGCTTGATCGCCAGCTCTTCGGCAAATATCGTCAAGCTCCAGGTGGGCAAGGACGCCGACCTTGGCGTCACGGTCAGCGCCGCGGCGGACGTAGGCGACAACAAGAGCGAGGTCGAAGCCAAGGTGGAAGGCGACGGCACTACGATCGCCTTCAACGCCCGGTATCTGATGGACGTTCTGGTGAACGTCGATGCGGACCAGTTCTCGATCGAGCTGAACGGGCCGCTTTCGCCCGGCGTCTTCCGGCCGGTCAGCGACGGGCAGTACGTCCACGTGGTCATGCCCGTCAAGACGACCTCCTAGGAGCAGCAGATCTCCGATGCTCGTGTCGTCGCTTCTCGAACGAGACCGCCGACACTCCTCCGCTCCCTGACGATCCGGAATCTCCGGGGCTACGCCGCTCTGGACATCGAGTTCGGGCCGGGGCCTCAACTCATATGGGGACCAAACGCCGCCGGCAAGACGACCCTGCTCGAAGCGATCGTCCTGCTGGCCCAGGGGCGATCCCACCGAACCACGACGGACTCCGAGCTGATCCGGTGGGGCGCCAATTTCCTGCGGATCGACGGCGTGATCGGGCGGTCGGAGGACCCTGCGCCCGATCCCAGTGGGGACTCCGGCGCCGATCCCGCGACTCAGGTCGTGAAGTCGCCCGTCGATGTCCGCCCGGGCGAATCGCAGGAGGCCGGCGAGGGCCTCGGGCCCAGGCGCGCGGTGCCGGCGGGCGTAACCCTGGAGGTGACGCTGCAGTCGGGCGGGCGCAAGAAGATCCAGGTCAACGGCGTTCCGAGGAGGCCGGCCGCGCTGGCGGAGCACCTGCGCACTGTGTTGTTCGCGCCGGAGGAGATGCTGCTGGTCATCGGGCCGCCGACCCTGCGCCGGACCGCCCTCGACGGTTTGACGGCGCCGCACGACCCGAGCTATGAGGCAAACATGGCCACCTACGGCCGCGCGCTGCTGCAGCGCAACAGCCTGCTGCGGGCCATCCGCGAGGGCGAGGCGGACCGTGACCAGCTGCGGCTCTGGGACGAGCCATTCCTGACGTCCGGGGCCGCCATCGTGGCCGCCCGACTCCGCCTGCTCGGGCTGGTCGCCGAGCCGCTCGCCGCGGCACATCGAGAGATCGCGCCCACTGAGGATCGGCTGACGGTCAGCTACGCGTCGAATGCCGCGCCGCTCCACGGCGAATCGCCGCGCGCGGCCCTCGCCCGACGGCTGCGCGAGACGGCCGAGAAGGAGGCCTGGAATGGCTCGACGCTGGTTGGGCCGCATCGCGACGACCTCGTGTTCAACCTGGGCGGCCGGGACCTCGCCACGTTCTCGTCCCGCGGCCAGCAGCGAACGGCCATCCTCGCCCTCAAACTGGCCGAGCTTGACCTGCTGACGGAGCTCGATGGTCGCCCGCCGCTGCTGCTGCTCGACGACGTCTTCAGCGAGTTGGATCCGGCCCGGCGCGGGCATCTGGTGCGGCGCATCGCCGAGCTGCCGCAGGCCATGATCACGACCACGCACCCCGAGGACATAGATGCCGATCTCCGTCGCCGGGCATGCCCCTGGCGAGTGGTTCCCGACGGCAATGGCGGCGCGCAGATCGAGGGGGGTGAATCGTGACCGACCCGACCGAGAGGCGAGGCCGAGGGCGGCCGGGCGAGCCACGAGCCGCCGATCCCGACGAGAAGCCCCGCGGCATGGAACGTCTCGGCGATCTGCTGTCCCATACGGCCCGGCAGTTCGGCCTCGAGGAGCAGCTGGAACAGGCCAGAGCGGCATCGGCCTGGTTGGACGTCGTGGCTGAGCGCGTCCCCGCGGCCGCCGGTTCCTGCCGTCTGACGGAGCTCAGCCACGGCGTGGCGACCATCGAAGCGGATGCCCCGATCGTGGCGCAGGAGATCCGCTTGCGCTCCCCGGAGCTCCTGGCCGCCCTCCGCGCATCGACCAGGGCGCCGATCCTTCAGCTCCGTATCACGACGCGACACGTATAATCCCCACCTGCGAACGCCGGTTCGGCCGCCTGGGATGCGGCCATACCAACGAGCGTCACCAGTCCCGCCGCTAGCAGCCGCCAATGGCAGTCCGCCTGCACATGAACCTCGGCGTACTTGCCGAGTCACAACGACTACCAGACTCAGCCGACACAGTCGTCATCGTCGAACCGAACATCGGCTCGACGTCGCGCACCAAAGGGAGCCTCTACCTCCTCGTCACGGGGGATGGGGGACGCAAGCTGCGCGAGGCGACCAAGCTCGTTGCCGAGCATATCCGCGATGACTACTACTACGACCTGTCGGCCGGCATCTCCGTGTGCCTGCGAAAGGCAGTCCGCGCCGCCAACAAGGTGTTGCTCCACTCGCCCGACCGGCCGGTCGTGGGCCCGGGCGAAACGAGCCCGATCGGTCTGGCCCTGGCCGTCGTTCGGGGCAACGAGCTGTACGTAGCGACGATCGGCCCGGCCGAGGCCTACATGGTCCGGCAGGCGCGGCTCCTGACTCTCCCGGACACCAGCCCCGAGGGCGGCCTTCCTGCCGAGGAGGTCGACGGGCCCGAGGTCTGGCACGGCGAGATCGCCGCGGGCGACTGCCTGATCCTAATGTCGCCCAACGTGACGCGACGCATCGGCCTGGGGCCCATCCAGGACGCTGTGCTGCAGCTTCATCCTCAGGCCGCCGTCGAGCAGATCCATCGCCAGTTCGGGTCCGGCAGCCTTGGCAGCACCGGCGGGGACGGCGTGCTGTTCATCGAGGCGACCGAGGTGGCGTCGACGCACAAAGCCGCTCCGCTCAAGCCGGTCTGGCCGGCGGACTCGCTCGCCGGAGCGCCGGACCGCTCGCCGATCCCGCTGGCCGACACGGTCTCCGGGGGCGTGGCCGCGATGCAGACGACGGCACACCACGCGCAGATCGCAGCCGACGGCTGGTTGAGACGCGGCGTCTACGGACTCTTCGACCGCATGCCGCAGCGACCTATGTCACGCGGCCGCGTCACGCCGATGACGGTCCGGCGGGAACGCCAGCAGCGCGCCGCGATCGCCATCGTCGGGTTGCTCGCGGTCATCGCGATCATCGGGACCAGCATGTGGTTCCTCTCGGGCGCCAACAAGAGCCAGAACATCGACGCCAAACAGAAGGCAATGCAGGCCTACACGCAGGTTCAAGCGGATCTGACTGCCGTCTACGGCAAAGTCCCAGACCTCCTGACCAGCGATCCCGACACCGCCGCAGGATTTCTGACCGACGCATACAAACAGATCCAGATAGCCGAGCAGAACGGCTACACGCCGTCGCTGCTGGCCACGCCGCTCTCCCAGGTGGTGTCCGGTCTCAACCGCTACTACCACGTCACGATCGTGCAGCCGCACATCGTTCTGTCGTTCGCGACCGACGACCTGGAAGGCCTGGTGCTCGGCCCCGACGGCGCGGCCTACGTCCTCGACAACACCGTCAACACCGTGTACTGGGTCAACCTGCAGACCGCCGCAAAGGTGCCCGTGCTCAAAGTCAACCAGGAAGCGGTAGGCGGCGGGGTTGTCGGCAACCCCCGGCTGATGACGACCGGTGGACAGGACGTGCTCATCCTCGACACCTTCAACTCGCTGTGGCGGTGGCGTCCTGCCGCGGGCGACAAGACCGGCCGAGGCATTCTCATCAAGGTGAACATCCCCGATAACACGACCTGGGGCCTCGGCGCCCGAGCGATGGGCACGTTCATCATCAACCCGCAGATCGGTCAGTACAACTTCTACATCGTCGTCCCGGCCGCCCAGCAGATCCTCAAGTACCCGCCCGCGGCGGACAGCGGCAGCTTCCCCCAGGTCGGTCGGGCCAACTATCTGAGCGTCGCCCAGGACCTCTCCAAGGTCGATGACATGTATATCGACGGCAAGGTCTACCTCGTCGACGGAGGCAAGATCACGCAGTACGAGGCCGGTCAGGCCGTTCACACTTGGTCCGCCGACCCGCCGGGCGACAAGCTGCTTCGACCGAATGGGCCGGTATATACCCGCCTCGTTGCCGACAACCCCAACAAGGACCAGGGCACCTTCTACGCCTACGACGGGCTGAACCGGCGCATCGTCGCCTTCAAGAAGCTCGACGGCACCGTCGTCGGGCAGTACATGGTTCCGTCCAGTACGCCGTGGTTCACGGCGCTCACTGGCATGTTCGTCACAACCGGAGCGGGCGGCACCAATCCGACGCTCTACTGGACGGAGAGCGGCAACCTGATGTGCGCGTCACTGAGCTCCTCCGGCAACTCTGGCGCCGGGGCGTCCACCTGCGGGCTCCCATCGCCCGGAGCTTCCGGATCCGCGACCTCCAGCCCGGGGGCCAAGGCATCGCCCAGCAAGAAGCCCTGAGCCTTCGCTCCGGCCCCGCGGCGGAGTGGGATAATCGGTCCATGGCTGAGTCGCTCGCCGAAGTCGTCGTCGAGAGCGTTCGAGTGCACATGCTGTCGAGTCAGCATGTCGTCCTGCTCAAGGAAACCGAGCGCGAGCGCTATCTGCCGATCTGGATCGGGCCCTGGGAGGCCAACGCCATCGCCACGCGCCTGCAGGGCGTGACGCCCGAGCGGCCGCTGACCCACGATCTGTTCGTCGCGACCCTGGCCGACCTCGGCGTCAAGGTAACTCGCGTGATCATCTCGAGCCTTGCCGAGGAGACGTTCCACGCCACCCTCGAGCTCGAGCGGGACGGTCGCGGCTACGCCATCGATGCCAGACCGTCGGATGCCCTGGCGCTCGCCGTTCGGACGGGCGTCCGCATATATGCCTCGACCGAAGTCCTGGATCGGGCCGGCGTCGAGCCCGAGGCGCAGGTGGACGAGAAGCTCGAGGTCTTCCGCGAGTTCGTCAACTCCCTGGACGTGGATCTCGACGCCGAGCATCGAGAAGGTCCCAACTCCGAGGGGCCCCCGCGCGAATAGCGATCGCCGGTTGGACGGTCGATCCCTTCGTTGCCTTCTGCGCGCCTCGCTCACGGACGTCGGAGTCCGCTCGCTTCGGTGCTCGGGCGGCGCCTCGGCCTCGACGCGTCGGCCCGGCGATCTGGGACACCGGCAGATTGGGCGGACGGCTCGAGGCGTTCGCCGGGTCCGTCGTGGCGCCTGGACGCCGACGACCGTCGCTCCGCGCCAAAGCGGTGGCTGAGCGTTCTGCGAGCGGTGTCGACGCCCGTCGCAGGCTCGGTCGTAGCGCTCGCCGGGTCGGTCGTGCTGTCGCTGCTCAGCACGACATACAAGTTCGACCAGAGTGCGTGGCCGCTAGCCGAGGATCGGCTCGCCCCGTCGCATGGCCCCGCTGCGGGTGAACCAGAGCCTGAGGCGCAGTGACCAGAAGTCGCGCACGGCGCGGAAGACGACGCTGGGCTTGGCGCCCGTCGGCGAGCCGGCGGTCCTGGCGTAGTGCGGCACTCCGACCTCGGCGACCCGCCGGCCCTCGAAGCGAAGCTTGATCAGCAGCTCGGCGGTGAAGAACGCGCCCCCTGAGGACACGCGGATCGGCGTCAGGGCGTCGCGCCTGAAGAGCTTGCAGGCACAGTCGATGTCGCGGACGCGGACGCCGAAGAAGACCCGGTTGGCCAGGCGGTAGACGCGGGCATACCAGCGCCGAATCGGCGGATCGGCCCGCTTGAGGCGAAAGCCGACCACGACATCCGGGTGATCGGACGCCGCCAGCCGCTCTGTGAGGCGGCCGACATCCGCCACCTTGAACTGGCGATCGCCGTCGATGAAGGAGACTAGCTCGAACCGCGCGGCCTGGAACCCGGACCGGAGGGCCGCCCCGTAGCCGAGGTTCGTGGGGTGGTGGACCACGCGGAATGTGGCCGGGTACTTGGCGGCGAGCGCGTCGGCGATGGCCGGCGTGCGATCGCGCGAGCCGTCGTCCACGGCGATGATCTCGAACTTCTCGGCCAGGGCCGGAAGGGCTCCGAGCGCCTCTTCGACGAGGGCTTCCAGGTTCGCCTCTTCGTTGTGGGCAGGGAAGAAGAACGACAGCTCCTTGACGCGCCTGGCCGACGTCGCCGTCGCTTCGCTTGCCATGACCGGACTCGCGGCTGAGCTCACTGGCTTCCCTTTCGGTCTATCACCTGAGCGATCGTGACGCCGTTGTTCAACGCGAAGGATTTGATGTCGTACTCCTGGCCCAGGGCGGTCATGCCGTCGACGCCATCGGGCAGGCGGATCGTGAACACGGGTCTATTACCCAGGAAACTGTTGAAGACATCCTGAACCGTGCCCAGGTTGTCGTCCACCCGTGTGCTGTCGTCGATGATCGCTATGTCGGGCCGCAGACCCAGCACCCGTTGGCCGTACCAGAGCGTCGTCGATGCGCTCCACCAGCTCATGATCACTGAGTTCGCCGGCAACCCGCCCTTGTCCACCGGCGCCAGGACCGCCTCCATCCAGGCTGGGTCCGCCGTATCGTTCGCCAGGCTCACGCCACCGGGGTAGCCGGCGCTCTGCGGCTGGCGGCGCTCCGGAACGACGCCGACGCTCGAGAAGAGGATCGCCGCGGCCACGGCGATCTCGCCGAACAGGACGACCCACCCGGCCCTGCCGGCCCATTCGGCCCCGAATGTGCTCGCGCCGCCCCGGGTTGGAGTGGCCGGTCCCTCGGGCGGCTCGGACTCCGGCAGCGCCGGCTCCGCTGTCGAGGGCGCCGCCGTCGCTGCAGCAGCGGCGGTCTCCGCGGACGCCGGGCTTAGCCGCCCCGCGAACTGTGTTGCGACCCAAGCGAGCATGAAGACCACGTCGGCCGCGCCCAGGCCGATCCACGTGATCGCCACGAACAACGGAACCAGGTAGTAGCGCTCGATGTCGGCGTTGGCGTAGGAAGCCGCGAACACGCACGCGGCAACCGCCGCCAGACCGCTCAAGACGACGTACCGCGGTCGTCGAACCAGGCTGGTCCCAAGACCGACGAGCGCCAGGACGCCAAGGGGACCGAGCCAGCCGGTCAGCAGATCCACGACCTGGCCCGCTTTGGTCGGCAGGTTGCCGAATGGATCCGAGAGGCTGCCCCGGAATTGTTCCGCCAGGACCACGTACTGGAAGCCGCTCCAGGTGTCGGGGTGGCCGTACACCAGGGGGGCGTTCATTGCGGCCCGGATCGGCAACTCAAGGAAGAGCACGACGATCGTTCCCGCCAGGACGCCGACGCAGGCGGCGACGGTCCGCCACCGCAAGACCACCCGCCAGTCGGCCGCCAGCACGAAGAGCCCGATGGCCGGCGGCAGAAGCAGTGCCAGGGAGTGGTTGGCCACCGCCACCCCGAAGATGAATGCGGCGAACACGAGCCACCGGTCGGCGTGGCCAAGGATCTCCGGGTCATTGCTGTGCCGCCTCAGATCCCAGGTGAGCAGCACGACGAAGAGGGCGCCGACCAGCGCGAGGTGGAACATGTGTGGGTCGGCGTGGGTGGAGAGCCGCCAGAAGAGCTGGCTGCAGGCCAACACGAGCCCTGTGGCGAGGGCGATCAGCCGACGACCCGTAAGCACCTGGACGATGCCGGCGGCTCCCGCAACGGCCGCGGCGGCCAGGACCGCCTGGAGCAGGTTCATCCGGTAGGCGGGGTCGCCGAACGGCTGGAGGACGATCGAGGCCAGCCAGCCCAGGATGATGTAGCTCGGATAGCCGGTGGGATGAGCGGTGCCGAGGACCGGGCCGACGGTCTGGAACTCGGCCGTGTCCCAAGTCATCACGCCCGGGGCAAGCGTCGGAACGACGAAGAAGAAAGTGAGCGCCGCGGCGGCGGCAGGCGCGGCGATGGCCGCCAGGAAAGCCGGCTCGGTCAGGCGGACGAGTGCCGATCTCGGTCCGCTCACGCGCTCACCAGCCAAGCATGACTCCCCACATCGTTCCCCAGAAGTTGACCAGGATCGAGATCGCGATCAGGACCACGAACGGCCACAGCCGTCCGAGTCGGCTGGCGCCCAGAGCCACGAGCACCAGAGCGAACGGGACGAAGTCGTTGCTGAAACGGTACCCGAACTGGACCCAACCCTGGCTGAAGTGCATCAGGTTCACGGCGGCAATGGCCAGCACGGCGATCGTGGCGCCGGCCGTCGCCCGGTCGACCTTCAGGTCGCGGAGGGGTCGCCAGGCGATCGGCGCGAGCAGGTAGGCCGGGCTCGTGAGCAGGAGGCCCGTTCCGAGTGCGTCCGGCAAGGCCAGCGGGCAGGTCTGATCGAAGATGCCTCGACTGGCGCCGGCCACACACATAGCCGTGCCGTTAATGCCGTTGGGGTAGATGCCGGCCCAATCTGGAAATAGGCGCGGCAGGTTGAACAGCATTATCCCGAGGTTCTGGGGGATATAGCGGATGTCGGTGATTGACCAGTCGGCATGGTAGTTGAAGACGCCGCCGTACTCGACGAGCTCGATGTGGTACAGGTAGTCGTAGGCCGGGTTGAAGAGGTGCCCGCTCGTGGCGTAGGTAACCACGAGAAGCGTCACCAGCGGTACGGCGGCGCCGGCTGCAGCGAGCATCGCCCGACGCAGCCAGGTCCCGCCCCCTCCGACGAGGATGAGGAACGGGAAGCCGAAGAGGATGGTCAACCGCGCGGTGACCGCCAGCCCGAACAGCAAGCCGGCCGCGACCTGCAGCGACTCCGGGCTGGAGAGCGCGGCCGACAGCGAACCGAACGCCCCTTCGACCCGGCCGCCTCGGCGGCGCGTACCCAGCCACAGGGCGATGACGACCACGAACAGGACGCCGTCGACTATCTCGGCTGCTATCTGGGATTTGGCCCCGACGAAGAACAGGCTTGGGATTACGCCGACGATCGCAACGATGGCCACGAGCGGCGCCAGAACGCCGGGTCGTCCGGCAACGGCAACGGCGAAGACCGCCGCGACCAGGCTGAGGAGCACGCCGACTACCGCCAGCAATGCGGCGGAAGCACCCGCGCCGGCCAGCAGGAACAGCATCTCGGTCAACGCGCCGAGCGCCATGAGCAGCGCCACCGATGACCAGCCACCCGGCCAGGTGAACCACCGCACCGCCGCCACGGTGCCACCGAGCGGCTGCGGTTCGGTGGCGTCCCGATCGGCGGCAAGCGCCGCGCCGACGGACAGCAGGAGACAACCGACGGCCACGACGTGAGCCCAGAACCAGGTCGAGCCGATCGCCGCGGTGTACCAGAGGACGGTTCCCAGCCCGAGGAAGAGCGAGGTCAGAACGCGAATCTCGTGTCGGACCGGCAGATATCCGAGCATCCAGTAGGCGATGCCGACGTCGATCGCGGAGAAGACCACCGCCAGGAGCTGCTGGTTAGTGGCCTCGTGCCAGACGGATACGAACGGCAACAGCACCCATGCCGGCAGGGGCGGGAACGGGATGATGCTCAGGCCCGTGCCGACGCCGTTCGCGTCGTACAGCGGCATCGTGTCCTGGTATGCCGGCGTCGGGATCGCCGTCTTCCCTTCGAGCCAGGCCTGGGCCTGCAGAACGAAATGGAGGTATGGGTTCACGCGGTCTGGCTGGATGAAGTAGTACACGGCGAGGCACAGCAAGACGAGCCCGACGCCCCACAAAAGGTGGCTCCACCCCGCCGGTCCGTACTCCTCGGCCTGACTTGCCACAGGGTCCCCGGTGGCTTCTGCCGCGCCCGGCCGGAGATGCGCCTTCAGGTCCCCCGCGCCGTCCGCGCCGTCTCCCTGGGTTATACTCCGCTCCACCTCAGCGCTCGCCCAGGAGGCCGTGTCGGTTGGCAGGACCGAGCTTGCGAGGAGACAGCCCACGGGGGCGCGCGCCGGCGGGAACGGGTGGTGCCGTCACAGGAATTCCCGCCATCGTCGTTCTCCTGGTCCTGGGTCTGTTCCTCCGCTTCATCATCGCATACGTGCTGTTGCCGGGATCTGGGTTCCCAAATGACCTGGGCGCGTTCCAGGCCTGGGGCAACGACATCGCCCAGCACGGCCCCATCGGCTTTTACGAGCGGCAGAGCTTTATCGACTACCCGCCCGTCTACCTTCTGCTGCTCGGCGCGGTCAGCCTGCTGACCGGGGGCAACATCGGTGAGGGTGTGAAGCTGGTGCCCATATTGGCCGACCTGGGCCTGGCGGCGGTCGTGTGGCTGATGGCGACGGAGCTCGGCGTCAACCGCAAGCGCGCATTGATCGCGGCGTTGATCGTCCTGATCAATCCGATTACGTGGTTCAACAGCGCCATCTGGGGTCAGGCCGACTCCGTCGGTTCGATCCTGCTGTTACTTGGCCTGCGCGAGCTCCAGAAAGACCGGCGTGAATCGGCCTCGGCCCTGGCCGTCCTGGCCGTGCTGACGAAGATGCAACTCGGCATCCTCGGCTTCGTCGTCGCCTTCGTCGTATTGCGGCGCTCGATTGCGCCGAAGACGGGAAATCCCGAGCCCGAGCGGATCCTGACCTCGATCGGCGCCGGGCTGCTCACGGCCGCTCTCGTATGCCTGCCGTTCACAGGCCTCTCCCTCGTCGGCAACACCAGCCGCATCGGTACGGGGCCGGGGCTGGCGACGATCGGCGCCGGGCTCCTCGCCGGCCTCGGCGTCTTCTTCCTCAGCCGGCGGTACCTCCCGGTCGTCGACGCTGCGCGCCGCCTCCAGGCCTCGTTCGTCCTCGGCGTCGTGACTGCCGGCGTGTTCGCCAGCATGGTCTTCGACTCGATCGTGACCCACCTGATCAACACCTTCGGCGAGTATCCGTACCTGACGCTGAATGCCTACAACCCATGGGCGCTGGTCGGCGACGGTGGCAGCGCGATGGACCGGACGCTTGCGTGGCTCCATGACTCCCCGTGGGTCGACACCAATTCGGGGGCGAGCGGCACCGGTTATGTGATCGGACCGTTCCCGGGCGCGGTCGTCGTCTGGGCCCTGGGTCTGGCCGTGCTGCTCGTCGTCGCCGCGGCGTTTGCCTGGCGCGTCGGTCGCCGCGTCGAGACCCCGAACGAAACCCCGAACGATGCCTTGACGGATGCTCCGGCGGGCGCAGACGCCGAGGCCGGTTCGGGCCACGGCGCCCGTTCGGTTGCCGTGCGGTGGCTTCAGGCCGAGTTTGCCGGCTTGAGCGGCGCATTCCTGGTGACGGCCGCGGTCATAGCCGGCATCGTCATCGTGGCCGCGTCGGGCCAGCTGTACGCCGTCACCCTCGGCGACGGACTGCTCGTCGCGACGTTGATCGGAGTCGGCATCTGGGCGGCCTGGCGCGATGACGCACAGTCGTTACTGGTGGCCCTGACGATCCTGGCGATCGCCTTCTTCGTCGTGCCGACCAGGGCCCACGAGCGCTATCTATTCCCGTTCTTCGGGCTCGGCGCAGTCCTCCTGGCCGTCTCCTGGCGGTGGAGCCTGACGTACCTGATCCTCTCGGTGGTCAACGGCGCCAACCTGCTGGCCGTGCTCGTCCAGTACAGCGGCATCCCCGCCTCCGACGGCTGGCTGGCCGGGACCCTCAACGACTGGGGCCACGGCCTGCTGACGGCCACATGGTTCGACGGGATCATCTGGCCGATCGCGTTGTGCGCCGTGGTAACGACCCTGGCCATGGTCTGGGCGCTGCTTCAGCTGCGAGGTCGCGCCGTGGGAGCCCTGGCCCGGGAGGTGGCGAGGGCGGAGGACGAGCCGGAATCGGCGGCCTGGTGGTCGACGATCGGACCGGCCTATTGGGGCCCCGAACCCGAGCTGCCCGCTCCCGAGCTGCCCGCTCCGGTGCCGCGAGGGACGTCGGGAGAGGCGCCCATCGCCGCAGCCGCCGTCGCCGCCGTCGCCGCCGCCGCCCTGGTTCCGGACGCGTCCGGAGCCAGCTATGCCTCCCGCAGCGATGACGAATACCAGTACGACGACCTCGAGCTTTCCCCGGACGACGAGTACTGGACCGAAGACGACGAATACCTCGAGCGGCCCGATCAGCCGCTGTACGTGCCCAGCTGGGTGATGCGGTTGTGGCATCGTCTGGCACGCCCGTCGCGGCACCCCGACAGGTCGCCGTCGCTCGACTCCGAGCCTCGCGGCCGCATCGACAAGCTCGACCTGTGGGTGGTGGTCGCTCTGGTCGCGGTCATCCTGTCGATGCGGATCTACCGCCTCGACGAACCGCTGCAGATGCATTTCGATGAGGTCTACCACGCCCGTTCCGCGACGGAGTTCCTGCAGGACTGGCGCTACGACATCCCCCACGACATCTACGAGTGGACCCACCCGATGCTGGCCAAGTACGCTATCGCGGGCGGGATCACGCTCTTCTCCGACGACAAGGTCACGGCCACCGGCGACCTCAACGTCGCCGTGAAGGCGATCCTCGTCCAGCCGCGGACGGCGACCTCGCCGATCGCCGATCCCAACAACCCGGACGCCAACTCAGGCGGCCGATACGGCGATCGCTTCTTCCTGGCGACCGGCTCCGATGTCCGCGTCTACGATCTGCAGACGCGGGCCCAGGTCGAGACCTATGCCATTCCGGGCGCCACGGCCTTCTCGGAGGTCGGGCCGACGGGGCTGGTCTATGTGGGAACGTCGAGCGGGCGCATCTACAGCATCGACACCAATTCGCTCGACGACGTGCAAAACGGCCTGGCGTCGTCGGCCAAGTCGCCCGTCGAGCTGAGCGTCGGCACGGGTCTCGCCATCGCCCACGTCTACTCGGGCACGCCGCCTTTCATCCTCGCGTCCGACAGCAGCGGCAACGTGGTGTCGATCGATCTCGGCAAGAACGGCGGAACGATCGTCGCCCGCGGGAACGTGCCCGGCGCCGCAGACTTCGCCGATCTTGGCACCGGCCCGGCGGTTCTGGTCAAGAGTCCCACCTCTTCATCGACACCTTCGACGTCGTCTGAGGCCCAGGCGCTGGCCTCGGCGCTGGGATTGGACCCCGCCTCGGTTCAGGCCGCTCTCGACGTCCCGTTGACGTCGGGCCTGCCGGAAGCACTAAACGTGGGCCCGCTTAGCTCCGTCCAGGTGACTGCCGTACAGAACCTGGTCTCCGCCGGGGCGCTGCCGGACATCACGGTCGAGCAGTCGAACCCCCAGGTCATCGTCGCCTACAAAGATGGGATCGGGCTCCTGGACGCCCGCCGGCTTCTGCTGACCCCGTCCATCCAGACGGACGCACCGGCGACCTCGATCGCCATCAACCGGAATTCCGACGGTACCGTCAACCACGACCAGGATTCCTACGTGGCCGCCGGGAACTCGATCGTGCTCATCAAGATGGACGTCACGGGTCCCTCGGGCACGGTGACGAAGGATGGGAACCAGCCGCTGGCGAAGATGCCCGGACCGATCACGCAGGTCGTCTTCGACAGCGCGACTAAGGTAGCCCAGGCGCTCGGGCTCACGCCCGACGGCAAAGACTGGACTGTCTACGCGATCGAGACGAACGGCAACGCCGTCTTCTCGGACGCGGCCGTCTTCTCGGACGCGCGGCTGCCGGGCCAGCCGGCTGCGATCGGCCTCGACTCGACCCCGCAATTGCCGGACACAGACCGCGAGCAGGTCCTGGCGATCACCACAGACGGCTCGATGGCTACGGTCGACGTGGGCCAGTTCGCGTTCTCCTGGCGCATCGTCGGGGTCCTCTTCGGAGCCTTGATGGCGGCCTGCCTGTACCTGCTGACTCGGATCCTGTTCCGTCGCCGGTCGATCGGATTGCTCGTCGCCCTCTTCTCGATGACCGACGGGATGCTGTTCGTCCAGTCGCGCATCGCCATGAACGACACGTATGTCGGCGGTTTCCTGTTACTCGCCTACCTCATCTTCGCCATCCTCTGGTTCGAGGTGTGGAAGCACCGCGCCGCCTTCTGGGTGCTCATGCCGATCCTGGGCGTCGTCCTGGGCCTGGCGCTCGCCTCCAAGTGGGTGGGGCTCTACGCCATGGCCAGCATCGGCATGCTGATCCTCATCCGATCAGCGCTGGGCCGGCTGATGACGATCCTCGGGCTCGCGGCCGGGACGGGCATCCTGGGTTGGATGGCCATCGCGGAGATGTCCACGGCGCCGAACACCGGCAATCCGACGGCGGTCGTCGTGCTGGTTGGTATGGCAGTGGCCGTCGTCATCGGTGGGTTCGTATGGGCCTTTGGAACCCGAACCACGCCGGACAAGGTGTTCATCGCGGCGGTGACGGCCGTCATCGCGGCGGGCCTATTTCTGGCCGCCCTGATGGCGTCCCCCGGCACGATCCAGAACGGCGCGCCGAACTACACGTTCTTCATCATCATGCTGGCGGTCACCGCGATCGCCGCAGCCGCCAACGCGTACCACCCGGTCGCCTGGACCATCGAGGAGATGCGGTTCGCCATCGGGGCGCCGCTCGTCATTGGCGGCCTTGCGCTGGCTGCAGGGCTGCTACGCGGCAGCGGTCTCCTGCTCGAGGTCGGGGGCGCGGGGCTGATCACCGGGGCCGTGGCGGCCGTCGGCTTCCAGTACGCCGGGAGGCTCGGGTTCGGGCCGCTCGCGCTGCCACCCGGTCCAAACGATCCATCGTCCTACGCCGCGCCGCCGTCGCCTGCCCCGACCGGCTGGCTGCGGTTGGGGACAGGCCTCGGGCTCCCGGCGGCATTCACCGCCTTCTGCGTGCTCATCCTGCCGATCGTCATCTACGTCGCCCTGTACATACCGTGGTCCATGCCGTGGCAACCGCAGACCGACGCGACCGGCGCGCTTCCGGCGATTGCCTGCTGGCACACGGATACGACCACCGGCACCTGCGACAACGCGTGGCCAGCCGGGCACACGGGCCAGAACCTCTGGGAACTGACCATCTCGATGTACAACTACCACAACGATCTGCGTGCCGCGCACGCAGCCTCGTCGCCGTGGTGGGCCTGGCCGCTCGATCTCAAGCCGGTCTGGTTCGAGAGCATCGGCTACGGTCCGGACCTCGGGTCGTGGATCCACGACGGCGGCAATCCCGCGCTGTGGTGGATGGCGATCTTCGCCATGGGGTTCATCGCCTGGCAGGCATTCAAACGGCGAAGCCTGGCCCTGACCCTCGTAACAGTCGCCTTCTTCTGGCAATGGTTGTCGTGGTCGCGCATAGACCGGGCTTCGTTCCAGTACCACTTCTACACTGCCTTGCCCTTCTTCCTGTTAGCCCTTGCCTACTTCCTGGCAGAGCTGTGGCACGGGCCGTCACGCCGGACCTGGCTGCTGGCCCGTGTCGCCGCGGCTTCGGCGCTGCTCTTCCCGGCGGCCCTGTGGCTTCTCAAGGACCCGCTGTGCACCATCGCGCGGGTGAGCACGAGCGACACCTACGGCAACAGCATCTGCGGCTCGGGGACTGGTGACGTCACCATCGAGACGCGCATGTTCCTGATTGGGGCCGTGCTCGTCGTGGCTCTGGCTGCCCTGGCGTTCATCCTGTGGCGGCTCGAGCGCCGTCAGAGCGCGGGTATCGAGGATCGGTTCTGGATCGTCCAGCTTCTCGTGCCCGTCGGCATCGCCGGGCTTCTGCTCGGTTGGTTCGGCCAGAACGGATCGCACGCCAGCCTGTTCCACCTAGCCCTGCCGCCGGACATGATGGCCATCGTCATGCTCGCCCTGGGCATCTGCCTGGCGATCGTCTGTCTCCTGGCCACCAACCCGCGCCGGTTCGTTCTGGGCGCGTGCGTCTTTGCGATCGCGGCCTTCCTGGCCCTCTACCCGGACCTGTCCGCGCTGCCGTTGCCCAATGCGATCCTGGGTATCTACGACGGGATCCTGCCGACCTGGTTCTACGGCTTCCAGTTCTCGGTCAATCTGCAGCCCGGCAACCCGGTCAGCCTGACCTCCGGGTTGCCGCTCGCGCTCGCGGCCCTGCTCGTGGCCGGGTTCGCGGCCTGGGCGGCGTGGGAGCGCCGCGTGGTCATCGGCTACCGGCTGTCCCATCGGCTATCCATCTCGACCGAGGTTTCGGCCTCGGACGCGACGGCCTCGGACGCGACGGCCTCGGACGCGACGGGCCGCGACGCGACGCCCGCGGATGATGCCGGGGAGCCGGCCGGACCTGAGGCGCCGGATGCGGCCGGATCTGAGGCGCCGCCGGCGGGCAGGCCGTGGAAGATCTCACGCAAAGACAAGCAGCCAAACGACCGAGGGTAGGTCGGGCGGACCCAGCCGCCGCTCGGTGGCGGCCTGCTGCGCAGTCGGTCGGTGGTCCCTGCCAGGCCGCGCCCACTGGCGACCGCGCCGGGCGCCACAGGCAGCCGCCCTGGACAGGCCCAGTGAGGGGATCAGGCGTCGCGCTGGGTCAGCAAGGCATGCGGCGGAGGTGGGACCGCGGCCGAGAACCCGGGCGGCAGCGCGCCCTGGGCCGCGAGCCGGCGGATCACGAAGCCGTAGTACTCCTCGACCTTCGCCGTGACGCTCTCCCAGCTGAATTGCGCCGCCCGCTCCAGACCGGCGGCGCCCATCCGCGCCCGTAGTTCAGGGCTGGCGAGCAACTCGGAGATGCCGGCCGCCAGCGCCTTTGCGTCGCGCGGCGGGACCAGGATCGCCTGGCGGCCGCGCTGGACCACGCCCTTGTAGCCGTGGATGTCGCTGCAGACGATCGGGGCGCCGGCCGCCATCGCCTCGAGCAGTACGATCCCGAACGACTCGCGTCCGGTCGCTGGAGATACGAATATGTCGGCCGTCCGGAAGAGTTGGGCCTTCTCCGCGTCGGTGACGCGGCCGAGGAACTCGACGGCCTGAAGGCCGCGGGTCATGACGTATCGACGGGCCTCTCGTTCTTGAGGCCCCGAGCCTACGATCAGGAGCCGGCACTCGACGCCGCTCTTGCGCACCAGGCGGAAGGCCTTGAGCAGGTGAGGCAGGCCCTTTCGGTCTTCGAGTCGACCCACGAAGAGGATGTTGGGGCAGCCGTCCTGCCAGCGGGCGAGCGGAACGGCGCGCTGGAATCGGCCGACATTCACCCCGTTGGGAATGACCTTGTAGTCGCCGGGGAAGAACCGGTCGACGAAATGGCGGGCCGCGGCGCTGACCGCGATGCGGCCATGCAGCCGGCGGGCGTATGGCTGCAGCGTTCGCTTGCCCAGCTCCATCGCTGGTGAGAAGCCGGCGTAGGCGTGGAACGTGGCGATGTTCACGCTGTTCGACTGGCGAAGAACCACAAGCGACAGAAACGGCACGAACGGCTCGTGAAAATGGAGCAGATCGAAGCGTTCCTCGTCGAGGACCCGCTGTACCTGCGAGACGTATCGCGGCGACAGAGTGATCGTGCCCATCGAGCCGTTGCTTGGCATGCTGAAGCCCTTGCCGATGCGGATCACGTCGCCCTCGGACGAACGCTGCAGTCCGTGGCTGCTGGTCAGTATCCGGACGTCGTGGCCTCGGAGCCGGAGGTTCTCGTACAGGAATCGCACGTGCTCATTTACGCCCCCCGGCAGGGGGTAGACGTAGGGCGTGACCAGGCCGATCTTCACGCCGACGGCTCTCCCGCTTCCCGCCGATCCGCAGGTTCGGGAGCGCCCGATCTCGCGCGCGCAGACAGGTATTCGAGCTCGCGCCGGCGCTGCCGGGCCAGCTGATCGGTCGGCACGCCGAGATCGCGCGGGGCGTCGTCGCGAAGCAGGTTGCGCCGGCCCCATCTGGCCACGTCGCGAGCTTGCTTGCGGACCTGGCGACCGTAGATGCGGGCCTCTCGGACGAAGCCCCAGTCGACGCAGCTGCCGCTGACCGTCCTCTCCAAGATCGCGCGACGGTAATCCTCGGCCGTGGTTCCTGGGAAGTGGGTCCGGCCGTCGCCCAGAGTGTCGAGCGTGTGGGCATCGCTGTTCCCGACGATCGGGAGCCCGAGCTCGGCGGCGAGCCGCTGCGTTGCGATCCGGCCGTACCGGCCGGCGGTCGACGGGTTGAAGCCCTCAAGGGCGTCCCAGTAGACCAGTGGATCGGTCGAGCGGTGGACGCGGACGATGGCGTGCTTTCGCATCCCCATGGTGAAAGCCGAGAACGGATGAGGCACGATGGCCAAGCCGCCCTGCTCGTGGATCTCGGCGACCGTGGTCTCGAGTCGTTGGTTGCGGTCGAGCCGAGCCTCCAGGAAGAGCCCGAGCAGGTGCCCGCTCCGCGTGGTCACCTCTTCGGCTACGACCACGTCGAGCCGGCTGCCGCGCTCACGCGCCAGGCGGTGGCACTCGACCGCCGCCTCGATGCGTTCGTGGTCGGCGATGGCTATGACGTCGAGGTCGGTCCGGCGCTCGGCGTATTCGAGGATCTCGGCCGCCGTCGCCGTTCCATCCGACGCGATCGAATGGATGTGCATGTCCGCCTGGCCGAGCCGGATCGTTCCGTCGGGGGTCATGCGTCCGCTCCGTTTTCGCGCATCTTCGGCGTCTCCAGGTCGGGCCAGATCGGGTGGAAGAGGGACAGCCATTGCTCGGGTGCGTCGACCACGATTCGTTCGAAAAGACGGGCCTCTTCTCGAGCCATGGCCCGGCTGCGCTCCCGCCTACTCGCCCCCTCCGGCGGCCGAAGCTGGCGCAGGTTGCCAAGATAGCGGCCCGGGCCGACCCTCCGCACGCCCGAAACGTACATCGGGGCTCCGGTCTCGGCCGCGAGCAGGACTGGACCGGCCGGGATCCTGGTCTTGCCCCCGAACATCTCGACTTCGATGCCGCCGCCGGTGATGTCGCGGTCGGCGATCAGCCCGACCGGCTCGTTACGGCGCAGCGCGGCGAGCAACTCCGTGCCGGCCGTTTCCAGCGACACGATCCGCACGCCGATCGTGGCCCGGGTCGAGAAGATGTAGCGCTGGACCCGGTCGTTGGCGACAGTCTCCATGGGGGCCACGATCATGCCGAGGCGGTGGACTGCGAAGAAGCCCGGCAGCTCGATGGCCCCGAAGTGCATCCCGATGAGGATCAGCGCCCGGCGCTCGGTCATCCAGGCCGCGATCTCGGCTGGAGTCTCGATCGACAGTCTGTCGATGACCCACGGCGCGGTGAACTTGGGCGCCCGTGCCATCTCGACGTAGTAGCGGGCGTGGTTCTTGAAGGCCGACTTGACGAGGTCCTCGAACGCCTCTGGGTCCCTTGCCGCGGCACGGTAAGCCTCGGCCCCCTGGCCGTTGGCTGCCATCCACTCCAACACTCGTCGCAGGTTTCGGCGAGCTCGTCTGCGGCGCGCGGCGGCGACCCGGTAGGCGATCCCGCCGGCGAAATCGGCGAGCGGCCAGATCAGCCGCTCGGGCAGATGCAGGATCACTTTGAGCGCCGCGATCACGACCAGCGCGGTCAGCTCATCGGTGATCCGGCGTCGGAACCCGTGCCGCACGGCGGTGAGATGGCCGGCCGCTGGCGACGGAGTGGGCGTCATCTCTCTGGGAGTTTTGGGGTGTCGCCGCCGTTCGGGGCGGCGCCTTTCGCGTCGTTTGCCATGGCCGCCCGGTTCCGAGCCTCCAGCTTCGACGTTTCCTCTGCGGTCGCGGGCCAGATCGGCTTGAAGTTGTACCACTGCTCGGGTGCCGGGGCGATGTGACCCTCCAGGGCGGTGGCGATCTTCTGGGTGGCTATCGCGATGTCGGCGGGGGAGCTGGAGGGCACGTGGATCGGGTCATCCGCGGCCGCCTGGAACCTCCCGTCGGGCAACCGGTTGACCGAGAACGGGACGATGGCCGAACCGTGCTTGGCGGCAAGGATCGCCGGACCGGCGGGCAGCGTCGTCCACGCCCCGAACATCTTCACTGGGATGCCGTCGGCCCTATATCCCCAATCGACCAGCAGGACGAGCCCCTCCTCGCGCCGGAGCGCGCCGTAGACGCCGCGCAGGTTCCGCCAGGAGATCATCTTGACGCCCCAGCTCACGCGCTGGCGCTCGAACAGCTCGTACAGCTCGCGGTAGGAGCTGTCGTCGCCGACGACGTTGATGAGCAAGCCGTGCTGGGCGAAACCGGCCGCGACCGCCTCGTTGTTGCCGAGATGCCCGGCGACCAGGACCACGCCCTTGGACTCGTGATAGATCTCCAGAAATTTGTCGAGACCGTGGACCTCGAGGAGCGCCTCGGCCTTCTCCTTGTCGAGCCAGGGGAGCCGCATCAGCTCCAGGATGTAGCGCGAGTAGTTGAGATACGCGGCTCGGGCCATCCGACCCGCGGCCTTGTCATGGGGAGAGACGCCCAGAACGTGGCCGAAGTTGGCTCTCAGCCAGCGGCGCCGCTGCGGGCTGAGAGCGTAGCCGATCGTCGCTATCCAGCTTCCGACGCGGTAAACCGGGCCTGCCGGAAGGTGTCCGACGATCCAGGACGAGGTCCGCCAGAAGCTGACCGCGGTCAGGCCGGCCAGATGGGTGAGGAAGGTCTCCTCCTCCATCCGGTGCGGCGCCTCGAACTTCTTGGTCGGCGCGGGTTGGGTCTCGCCGTTCTTCTTGAGCCGACCGAGGCGACGCCCGTTGGACGCCGCCTCGTTGGCCTCGCGTCCGGAGGTCGCGGCGACGCCCTCGCCAACCCCCTCCGGACCGATGCTCAGTTCTTCCTGACTCACTTGGCCTCGACGGCCGCTCTGCCGCCGCTCACCGGGGCTGCCTTCTTCACCTTCTTGGGTAGCGTCTCGGTGCCCACGAGGGTTTCGTTGTCCTCACCGCGGATGAAGGCCTCGACGCGATTGAAGGCGATGTCGTCGTGGATCTGTATCGGCGGGCTCTTCATGAAGTAGCTGGACGGCGCGACGAGAGTCCCCTTGAGCCCGCGATCGAGGCCGAGGCGCAGGCATCGGACCGCGTCGATGACGACGCCGGCGCTGTTCGGGCTGTCCCAGACTTCGAGCTTGAGCTCCGCGTTGAGCGGCACGTCGCCGAAGGTCGTGCCCTCCATGCGGATGTAGCACCACTTGCGGTCCAGCAGCCACGGCACGTGGTCGGAAGGGCCGACGTGGACGTTGTCCGGGTCCATCTCATAGTCGAGCATCGAGGTGACGGCGTTCGTCTTCGAGATCTTCTTGGACTCGAGGCGCTCGCGCTCGAGCATGTTGAGGAAGTCGGTGTTGCCGCCGAAGTTGAGCTGGTAGGTGCGGTCAAGTCGGACGCCGCGATCCATGAATAGGCGGGTCATGACGCGGTGGCTGATCGTGGCGCCGACCTGGCTCTTGATGTCGTCGCCGATGATCGGCAGGCCCTTCTCGGCGAAACGGCGCTGCCAGTATGGCTCGCGCCCGATGAACACCGGAATGCAGTTGACGAAGGCGACGCCGGCCTGGAGCGCCTGCTCGACGTACCACTTGGTCGCCTCTTCGGAGCCGACCGGCAGGTAGCTGATGACGACGTCGACCTTGCGCTCCCGCAGGATCCCAACCACGTCGGCGGTGGGCCCGGGCGCCTTCTCGATGATCTGTGACAGGTACTTGCCCAGACCGTCGTGGGTCATACCGCGCTCGACCTTGACGCCGAGGTTCGGGACCTTGTGGAAAACGTAGGTGTTGTTCGGCTTCGTGTAGATCGCTTCGGCGAGGTCCTTGCCGACCTTGTTCTTGTCGATGTCGAAGGCGGCCACGAACTCGATGTCGCGGATGTGATAGCCGCCCAGGTTGACGTGCATCAGCCCTGGGACGAAGTCATCCTCGGCCGCGTTCTCGTAGTAGTAGCGGCCCTGTACGAGCGAGCTCGCGCAGTTGCCGACGCCCACGATCGCGACGCGGATCTTCTTGCCCCGTGCGGGCTTGCTGCCGTTGCCGCTTACCGGCGCCGTAGCGTTCGCGGCGTCGCTGCTCAACTTGTCGCTCACTGTGCTCCTTGCTCCTTATTGCGAAGCTGCGTACGAACGTGCCAGGTTCTCTGGACGGCGGTGATGCTGGCCGTGGCGAAGATGATGCCAAGGGCGCCGGCGAGCCAGAGCTGGCCGCGAGCGCCCGACACGAGACCTCCGTCGAGGCCCGCCAGGGCGAGGCCGATGGTCAGGAGGACGAGACGCTCGGCTCGGGGCGCGATGCCCACTTCGCCGTGCAGGCTCAGGCTCTCGGCCTTGGCCCGGGTGTAGCTGACCTGGAAGCTGGATACAGCCGCGGCGGCGGCCAGGACCGCTCCCGCGACAAAGCCGGCAGCCGAGGCGCCGGCGACGATCCCGATGTAGACGACGCCCTCGCCCCACCGATCGAGCGTAGAGTCGAGGAAGGCCCCGAACCGGGTGACGCGGTTCTGGGCGCGGGCGAGCCCGCCGTCGAGCATGTCGAACGAGCCGCCGAAGATGACGAGCACTGCTGCCGCGACCCAGAGCTGGGCGGCTGCGGCCCCGGCTGCGACCCCAGCGATCAAGAAGCCGATGACGGTCAGCGCGTTGGGCGTGAGACCGAGCTTGCCGGCGCCGATGGCGATCGGCGTCACGGCGGCTCGGACGCGGTCGCGAGTCCTCTGAGACACGAACGACTGGTCGCCCATGGTCAGTGCGCCTCGAACTGGCGGCCGGCCGCACCTGGGATCGCGCCCGTGGTTGGGACTGCAGCCGAAGCCGGGACGGCGGCCGAGGTGGCGATTGCGGCCGGCGCGGGGAAGCCGAGCAGGATTCGTTCGCGCTCGGCGACCTCGCCGAAGACGTTGGGTCGGAGCTGGCAGAACACCTCGCGGCCGGTCCGCCAGGTTTCCACGACGCCTGCGGCCTTGAGGCGGCTGACGTGCCAGGAGACCAGCGGCTGGCTCAGGCCGACGGTGTCGATGAGATCGCCCACGGTGGCCGGGCCCTCGGCGAGCCGCCGGACGATACGCAGTCTGTTCACGTCCGCGAGCGCCCTGTGGAAGACCCGCAATTCGCGCAGATCGTCGGGCTGATCGACGATCGCCGCGACGGTGCTCCTGATGTGCGCCGGTGATGGCAAGATGCGAGGCCTCTCGGTGCCCTGGGGAGGTGCGCCTTCGATGCTCAGGCGCCCCGCACAAACGAGCCTTTATATAAAGGCTGGTTGATGCTAGGGCGCCGGCGAGGGGCTGTCAAGCCTGCCACGCGGGAGAGCGCCCTCGATCGCCTCCCAACCCCCAGGCCGATTCTCAGCCGCAGTTGAACGTACCCTTGACCAGGCCGCTGCCGTCTAGGTCCGTGCCCGAGAAGGAGCCCGTGCCGTCGGCGCCGAGCGACACCACCGTGTCTGTGCCGAGCACGAAGGGGCTGCCGTTGACGCTGCCGCTGACGTTCGGTGACGGATGGCCGGTGGCGGTGGGACCGGCGGACGGGGTAGGGGCGGGAGTCGGAGTCGGGCCTCCCGTGCGGTAGGCGATCAGAGTCAGGTAATCGCCGGTGCCGGTCGGACCCCAATCCCCGAAACGGGCATCGACGCCTGCTGATCCGCCGTCGTAGCAGCCGCCGCCGGAGATCGAGGTCGTGGTGCTGCCGATCGTCACCGTCGCGGATCCGTTGCCGCACCAGTGGTCACAGCCCGAGTCGCCGGGACCGACGCTCGCGGCCGACCCGGAGTCGCAGCCGGCGGCCATGACCGCCAGCGCCGCCACCAGGGCAAGGGCCAGCGAGACTCGACGGGTGCGACCTGCCACGGACGACCTCCACGTACGCCCCGATCGACGGCCGGGGTGTTGTCGGAATAGTAGGACCCGTTGATCGCGCGCGACGCGGGTGAGGGCTGTGTGGCCCGAGGAGTGGCGTTGGGGCCGCGGAAGCGCCGCGCCCAAGACCGCGGAGTTGCCGTAGGGCCAGGCGGAGTCGCCACCGCGGCCCGGGTGGTGGCGAGCACCTCCACTCGGTCAGCGGGTTCCCGACCGCCGCACCCGCACCCTCTCGCCCGTACACTGGCCGACATGCGGCGACGCGACTCCTACCTGCTCCTGGGCGTGCTCGGTGTCGGCGTCTTCCTGGCGGGCCTGGAGCTGATGGTCACGGCCGTCGCCCTGCCGCAGATCCTGGCTACGCTTGCGCACTGGACCGATCTGCGCAAGGCGTCGTGGATCATCAACGGCTACTTGCTGGTCTACGTTGTCACAATGCCGCTCGCCGGCCGCCTGACCGACCTCTGGGGTTCGCGCCGGCTCTTCCTTGCAGCACTCGGCGTCTTCACGGTTGGCTCGTTGCTCGCGGGACTCGCCCAGAGCCTGGACCAGCTCATCGCCGCCCGCCTCGTTCAGGCTGTCGGCGGAGGCGCGATCATCCCGGTCGCGACGGCGGCCGCCTCGCACCTGTTCGAGGGCCACGCTCGACCGCGGGCTCTCGGCATCATCGGCGCGCTTACCTTCCTCGGCATGGCCGCCGGGCCGTTCGTCGGAGCGGCGGTCCTCGAGACCGTCCACCCCGAAACGGCCCTCGCCAACCTCGGCATCTCGAGCGGCCCGCTGGTCGACACCATCTCCCCGGCGTGGCGCTGGGTCTTCTACGTCAACGTCCCGATCGGGATTTGTGCCCTGTTCATCGCCTGGGCGGCGGGCGCCGGTTGGGATACGCGTCGCCAGCCAGCCAGGCTGGACTGGCTTGGCGCGACCCTCTTCAGCGTTTCCCTGGGCGGGATCCTGGCCGGGACCACACTGATCGGAAACGCGGAGGAAGTCTTCGGTGTGCCGACTGAGGTTGCCGTCGCCGGGCTGATAGGTGGCGGCACCTTGACCGGGCTGCTGGCGATCCGGCACGGTCTTCGCCGCTCGCAACCGTTCCTTGACCCGCGGCTCTTCGCCGATCGGGTCTTCTCCTCCGCAGCGCTGATTTCGCTCCTGACCGGTTACGGCATGGCGACGGCGATCGTCGGCGGGGCCGTATTCGTCGATCGCGTGCTGTACGGCGGCCCCGAGGAGCAGCGCGTGGTCCTTGGCGCAATCGCGGGGGCGATGGCGCTGGGGGCGCTCGCCTCAGGTCTCCTCGCCAGACGGATCTCGCTCCGGCTACTGACAGTCGTCGGGCTGGCCGCCAGTGCCGGCGGTCTGGCCTGGATGTCGACCTGGAGCCCTGACGCTCCCCCGAACGCCTTTGCCGCGTCGGGGGCGGTGTTCGGCATCGGTTTCGGGCTGACCGTCACGCCCCGATCCACGGCCGCCGTCGAGGCCGCGGGGCGGGCCGCGTTCGGCGCGGCCTCGGCCACTGTTACGGTGGCCAGGATGATCGGCATGGCCATCGGCATGGCCGCGCTCACGGCCTACGGGTCGACGACCATCACCCGCATCTCGAACGAGATCTACGGCTCGGGGGATGCTTACAAGCAATACATACCCGAGTATCTGCGCAATCGCCCGATCAACGACGGCCTGGTGGCCCAGGCTTTGGAGCAATGGGCAGCGACAAAGGGGGCGACCATCATGGTCGGCATCTTCCTGGTCGCTGCCGCAGTGACTCTCATCGCGCTGGTGCCGGCCCTGGCGCTCCGCGTCCGGCCAGGTATGAGCATCAACGAGGGTGGCGAAGCCGAGGAGGTCGAGCATGGTGAAATCGCCTTCTGACGCGCCGGTCGCCGGCGGTCCATCATCCAGGTCCGGCGATCCGGCCTCGGCTTCGGTGCCTTCTTCAGCGCCCGCTCCGGCGCCGTCGGCGCCGGAGGGAGGCCTCGTCAGACTGGCGACTCTCGATGCCGGCGTCTGCCGTGAGTGGCAGGGCGAGGACGCGCTCGCCGAGCTCGCGAAGGCGGTCACCCGGCGTTCGGCGCGGCTCTGGATCGACGTCTGCAGAGCGGGGCCGGAGCTCAAGGGCCGCGTGTCGGCGATCCTCAAGCTGCATCCGTTGCTGGTCGAGGATCTCGCAGAACGCGATCAGCGCGCAAAGTTCGAGCAGATCGGCGAACTCCTCCACCTCGTGATGTTCTCGCTCGGCTTCGACGACGGTGACATCTACGAGCGCGAGCTGGATTTCGTTTTGAACGAGCGCTACTTGCTCACGACTCACAGCGTCTGGTGGGATCCCCGCACCACCCGGCACCTTCGAGCCGGAGTCGCCGAGGTGCTGGCGAAGGGCACGGACTACCTCTTGTGGGCCCTCACGGACGACGTCATCGACGCCTACTTCCCGATCCTAGACCGGCTGGGCGACGAGGTCGACGACCTCGAGGACCAGGTGGTGGCCCGAGCGGATCGGTCGTTGCTCGAGCGACTGTTCGACCTCAAGCGCCAGCTGATCCAGATCAGGCGAGTGACCTCACCCCAGCGCGAGATGTTCAACGCCCTGTCCAGCCGCGAGGACAGATTCATCACCGCGGAGACCCGACTTTACTTTCGCGACGCCTACGACCATCTGATCCGACTGACGGACGAGCTGGACACCTACCGTGAGCTGGCCTCGGCGACGCTGGAGGCCTACCTGTCCACGGTTAACAACAACCTCTCGTTGATCATGAAGCGCCTGACCGGCGTTACGGTCGTCGTTGCCGGTATCGGGGCGGTGGCCGGCATCTTCGGCATGAGCGAGGCCCAGAGCGCATTCCGACTCGAGGAAGGACCGGGTTTCTGGCTCGTGACGACCGGCAGCCTGATCATGGCCGGAGCGGCGGTCACCCTGCTGCGAAAGATCGACTGGATCTAGGAAGGCTCCCCGCCGAACCTAGCGCCGGCAGCCAGACGACGTGCTGGTGTTGCAGATCGGGGCGTCCGGGCAGACGTTGCCCTTTCCGGTCGGATGAGAGTCAGCGGCGGTGGCCCCGAGGACGCCGATTGGCTCGGCAACGACCTGGAGCTTGGTGGACGACTCGTACGGACCTTCGGAGGTCTGCAGCCACAGCTGGTCGGTCGTGTCGGCGGCCGGTGCAGCGAGTGCCGCCGAACCGGAGACGTGGCGCATTATCTTGATGATCTCGTAGATGTGGCGCCTGTCGTTGTCGGTGTAGACCTCGACCCACATCCCGATCATCGCGGCACCGTTGTTGGTCATCGACTGGGTCAGGAGGGGCAGGAACATGTTCGTCCGGGCGTGCGCGTAAAGGTAGGTGGCCTGCGGCAGGCCCGGGTAGCCGAGTGGCTTGTCCAGCACCAGGTATTCGGCAGCGTTGCAGAGCGGGAACTGCTCGTTGTGCGGGGACGTGACGACGGGCAGGTCGATGCCCAGGGCCGGGACGACGACCCGAGTGGCAAGGGCGGCGACGGGCGACGTGCTGCCCGATGGCGCCGTCGATGTCAGCGGCGGCAGGCTGTACAAGGCCACCGATTCCGACGGCCCCGGCGTGGCAGAGGGGACCGGTGCCGCCGCGGTGGGCTGCAGGTAGTAGAAGAGACCGGCCACGACGAGGAAGACGCCGCCGCCGGCGAGCAGCGCCGGCACCAGGCCGACCAGCCGGCGCAGGCCCAGCCCGAGAGGCCGGATCAACCAGCGATGAAGGTTCCGCGGAAGCGATCGGAGGCGTCGCATGGACTGGCATGCTAGCAGGCAGTCGACCGATCCGCCTCGGGCCGAACCCCGATTCGACGCGTTAAGGTGCCGCGTAGCTCGGGGGCACGCCACGGGTCCGAAGCCGTGCCGGCAGCACCGATTCCGCGTCTCGCGGTGCGCCGGTACAACCAGGCGCGGTGGCTTCCCGCGGCGAAGCGTGACGAATAAGCGCGATCCTTGGTAATCTCATTGCATGTTTGGCCGTATACATCTCTTCTTCGGGGTCCTCGCCGGAGCGGCCGCGGCCGTCTTGGTCGCCGTCGCCGTCGTCGTCGCCTGGCCCGGCTCCACCACGGCGGTCCCGCCAAGGCCGACGGCGGTGGTTCTGCCCACGGAAACGCCGACCCCTCTGCCGGTCGTGACTCCGACGCCCTACAACACGAACCCGCTCGCGCTGCCCTCGCAGACGATCGCGCCGTTCGGCGACGGGTAGGAGCCGCGGGCCGATCGGGCCCGGCGGCTAGCGTCTCCCTGTGAGGGCTGCCTGCCCCCGCGCGCGGCTATTGCGAACTCGCCCCGGACCGAGTCGCCACCACGGCGTGTAGGTCTTGCCCCGCCCTCAGACGTGGAATACGTTCGCGGCGTTGCTGGCTGCCGTCACCAGGGCCGGGAATAGGCCGAAGATCAGGGTCCCGATGCCGGTGGCCGCCAGGCCGACTCGGAAGAGCAGACCCGGGGAGACCGGAGCCGTCTCTTCGGCCGGCTCGCGCATATACATGTAGACGACGACGCGGAGGTAGTAGAAGGCCGCCGCGGCCGCGTTGATCATGGCCAACACCGCCAGGGCTGTGAGCCATCCACCGGCCTGGATCGCGGCGAGAATCACGTAGGCCTTTGCCCAGAAGCCTGCCAGCGGCGGAATTCCGGTCAGCGACAGCAGGAAGAGCGCCATCAAGGCCCCGAGCCATGGGTCGCGCCGTCCCAACCCGGCGAAAGTGGCAATCTGGCTGCTCACACCCGGCCGTCGCTGCAGCGCCGTCACGATCGCGAAGGCGCCCATGTTCATGAACGTGTAGGCCGCCCCGTAGAACAGGATCGCCGAGAGGCCGCTGACCTGGCCGCCGGCATAGGCCGCCAGCCCGACCAGGATGTAGCCGGTGTGCGCGATCGACGAATAGGCCAGCATCCGCTTGACGTTGTCCTGGGTGATGGCCACCAGGTTTCCGAGGGTCATCGTGGCCGCCGCGAGGACGATCACGACCGGCAGCCAGTCTGCCTTGAGCGGTCCCAGGGCGCCAACGAAGAGCCGCAGTGCGATGGCGAAGGCGCCGACCTTCGGACCGACCGAGAGGTAGGCGGTCACCGGCGTGGGAGAGCCCTGGTAGGCGTCGGGTGTCCAGTAGTGGAACGGTACCGCGGCCATCTTGAAGGCCACGCCGGTCGACATGAAGGCGAGACCCATGGCCAACCCGGGCTGGATCGATCCATGCGATATCGCGGTTGCGAGAGCCGAGGCCACGCCGTCCACGCGCGTTGTGCCGGTCATGCCCCAGACGTAGGCCAGGCCGAAGAGCAGGATCGCGCTCGAGAACGAGCCGAGCAGGAAGTACTTGATCGCGCCCTCTGTCGAGTACGGGTCGTTCCGGGCGAAGCCCGCCAGCATGTAGCCGGGCAGGACCATCAGCTCGAGGGCCACGAAGAGGAGCAGCAGGTCGGTGGAGCCGGCCACGAGCATCGCGCCCGTCACCGCGAAGACGAGGACCGCCGCGAACTCGGCCATCGGCAGGCCGCGCGGCTCGAGATAGTCGACCGCGAAAAGGATCGTCAACGCCGCAATGATCACGAAGAGCATGTCGAGGAAGACCGTCAGGTTGTCGAGCGAGTAGGAGCCCCCGAACGCACTGCCCGAATGACCGGCCTGGATCAGGATTGCCACGGCAACGAGACCGAGGCCGCCAAGCGCGGTGACGATGACCGCGTCGCGCCGGCCGGGAACCGCCAGGTCCACGATCAGGATCGCCGCCGCGACCAGCACGGCAAGGACGACCGGGGAGATCGTTCCGAGATCGGACCAGCTCATCGTTCTTCCCTCATCCGCCGACCGTGACTCCGGCCGCCGCCAGGAAGGCCTGGGCAGGGGCGCGGAGGAGGTCGAGCACCAGACTCGGGAAGAGCCCGAGCACGACGATCATTACCCCGAGCGGCAGGAGCGTGACGAGCTCGGTCCTGTCCATGTCGGTCAGGTGGCCGCCGAGGCCCTTCAGGAAGTCCGACACCGTGCCGAATGCCACCCGCTGGAACATCCAGAGCAGGTACATGGCCGCGAGGACCATGACGATGATCGACGCCACGGCCATGACCGGTGCGACCCCGAACGACCCGACGAAGACGAGGAACTCGCCGACGAAGCCGGAGAGGCCCGGCAACCCGGCCGAGGCCAGGATGAAGAAGCCGAACACGGTGGCCCAGAGCGGCATCGCCGCCGCAAGGCCGCCCATCTTAGCGATCGTCCGGTCGTGGGTCCGCTCGTAGACCACGCCCACGAGGAGGAAGAGTCCGCCGGTGATCAGGCCGTGGTTGATCATCTGCAGGATCGCTCCCTGGAGGGCCGTGGCGCTGAACGCGAAGATGCCCAGGGTGACGAAGCCCATGTGGCTGACCGAGCTGTACGCCACCAGGCGTTTGAGATCTGGCTGGACTATCGACACGATCGCGCCATACACGATGGCGATGATGCTCAGGACGATGATCGGGCCGGCGAAGGTGTGCGCGGCGTGCGGATAGAGCGGGACGGCAAACCGGATGAGGCCGTAGGCGCCGAGCTTGAGCAGAACGCCGGCAAGGATGACCGAACCGGCCGTCGGAGCCTCGGTGTGGGCGTCCGGCAGCCAGGTGTGGAACGGGAACATCGGGACCTTGATCGCGAAGGCAAGGAACAGCGCAAGGAACGCCAGGTTCTGGAATGCGTCGCCGAACTGGCCCGCCGCCGCGAACGCCTGCAGGTGTTCGAAATCAAAGGCGCCTACCCATGAGCTGCCGTGTGCGACCTGGTAGGCAAAGGCCGTCGCGAGGATGGCGACGAGCATCAGCAGCGACCCGACGAGGGTGTACAGCACGAACTTCATCGTGGCGTAGACGCGGTTGGCGCCGCCCCAGATGCCGATGATCAGGTACATCGGGACAAGGACGATCTCCCAGAAGATGTAGAACAGGAAGAGGTCCAGGGCGATGAAGACGCCGATCATGCCGACCTCGAGGATGAGGAAGGAGATCATGTAGCCCTTCACTCGGTCCTTGATCGGCCCGAAGCTGGCCAGGATGCTGATCCAGGTCAGGGTCGTGGTCAGAACGACCATCAGGATGCTCAGGCCGTCGATGCCGACCTTGTACTGGATGCCGAAGTTGGGGATCCAGTCGAGCGCTTCCTTGAACTGGAAATTCGTGGGGACGAAGGCGCCCACGCCGGGGGTGAGGACGGTAGGGACCAAAATCGGCGTCGGACCCAGTTGCGGTGTGTTGCCGAAGGCGAAGGCAGCCAGCAGGACGAGCGACATGACCCACGCCAGCAGCGAGAAGGCGAGTGAGGTGCGCCGGATCAGGCCGGGGTGCGTCGACGGCAGGGCCGCAACCACGAGCGCCCCAACGAGCGGTGTGAATGTGATCGCGCTCAGGATCGGCAGGTTCATGTCGTCCTCCTACCGAACCGCAATCAGAAGGTAGGCCGCCGCCATCGCGATCAGGCCCAGGGCGATGCCGAGCGCGTAGTTCTGGACGCGCCCCGTCTGGACGCGGCGGAGCCTGATGCCGGCCCCCGTGGTCACGACGCCGATGCCGTTGACCGTGCCGTCGACGATCGTCCGATCGAACCAGAAGGCAGCGGCCGCGAGCCTGCCACCCCAGACCACGAAGATCTGGTGGTTCAGGTCGTCGAACCACCACTTGTTCGACGAGCCGCGGTAGAGCTCGGCCAGCCCGGGCCGGGCGCTCAACTCGCGTACCCGATCCGGCCGCGGCTGCGCCCGTAGTCCGATGGACGGCATCTCGACGCCGAAGAGGCGCCAGGCTACGACGATGGCGATCGCCACGAGACCCGTGGTTACGATCGCGAGGACGCCGTCGATGCCGAAGAAGTTGTATGCGGCTTCCGTTCGCCCGCTGGCCGCGATCGTGGCCTCGAAGACGGGCGCGAGCCACTGGTGGAGCAGCCCCGACTCCGGCGGGAAGCCGATCACCAGCCCCAGGAAAACCGCCGGGATCGCCAGCAGGATCAGCGGTCGCGTCATCGTCGGCGGCGACTCGTGGATGTGGTGCTCCTTCTCCGGGTCGACGTGGCTGGGGCCCCAGAAGGTCATCCCCATCAGCCGGAACATGTAGAAGGCGGTCATCCCGGCGACGGCAAAGCCCAGCGCCCAGACCCACAGGAAGCCGTTCTTGAAGGCCCCGCCCAGGATCTCATCCTTCGAGAAGAAGCCTGCCAGCGGTGGGACGCCGGAGATGGCCACCGAGCCGATGAGCATGGTCGCGTAGGTGATCGGGATCTTGCGAGACAGCCCGCCCATCTTGCGCATGTCCTGCTCGCCGTCGACGGCGTGGATCACCGAGCCCGAGTCCAGGAAGAGCAGGCCTTTGAAGAAGCCGTGGCTCATGAGGTGGAAGATCGCGGCCGTCCACGCCCCCACCCCCAGCGAGGCGAACATGTAGCCGAGCTGCGAGAGCGTCGAGTAGGCCAGGACTCGCTTGATGTCGGTCTGAGTGAAGGCGATCGACGCGGCCAGGATGGCGGTGAAGATACCGACCGCGGCAACGACCACCATGACTTCGGGCGCGGCGCCGAAGATCGGGTTGCAGCGGGCCACGAGGTAGACGCCGGCGTTGACCATGGTGGCGGCGTGGATCAGGGCGGAGACCGGGGTGGGACCCTCCATCGCGTCCGGCAGCCAGACGTGCAGCGGGAACTGGGCGCTCTTGCCGACCGCGCCGCAGAAGATGAGCAGGGCGATGGCGATCTGCCACTCGTGGGGGATGCTGCCGAACTTGTGGAAGACGTCCTGCATGTTGAGCGTGCCGAGCTGGGTCCAGACGGCCATGATCCCGAGCGCGAAGCCCATGTCGCCGACGCGGTTGACGAGGAAGGCCTTCTTGGCGGCTTCCGCCGCGGACCGTCGCGGATACCAGAACCCGATCAGCAGGTAGCTGCACAGGCCTACGAGCTCCCAGCCGGCGAAGACCAGCAGGAAGTTATCGGCCAGGACCAGCATGAGCATCGAGAACATGAAGAGGTTGAGGTAGGCGAAGAAACGCCACTTGCCCGGGTCGTGGGCCATATAGCCGATCGAGTAGATGTGGACGAGCATGCCGATCGTCGTGACCACGATCAGCAGGCAGGCGGTCAGCGCATCGACGAAGAAGCCCATGTCTGCCTGGAAGCCGGTCGCCGGGATCCAAGTCCAGAGCTTGATGCCGGCCCCGGCCTCGCCGAACCCCAGGGTGTGGGTCAGGGCCCCGAAGGCGACGACCATCGCCACGACCCACGAGGCAACCACCGCCCAGACCGCGATCCGGTGTGAATCGCGGCCCATCGCACGCCCGAACAAGCCGGTGAACGCGAAGCCGGCCAGCGGCAGCAGCGGAATGAACGGGACGAGGAAGGTCATGACCTGGCGCTCATTCCCGCATCGCGTCGTACTCGTCGACGAGCGGCGTCTTGCGGTTGCGGTAGATGGCCATGACGATCGCCAGTCCGACCGTGGCCTCGGCCGCGGCAACGGCAATGACGAGCAGGGCGATGACGGCGGCGTGCGTGTTGAGCGGAGGCACGAATGCGCCGAACGCGAGGACGCTCAGGTTGACGGCATTGAGCATCAGCTCGATCGCCATCAGCATGCTGATGGCGTTGCGGCGGCCCAGGAAGCCGAAGGTGCCGATGGCGAACAGCAAGCCCGACAACACCAGGTAGGAATCGAGCGAGTTGCTCACGACCGATCCTCCTCGGGTCGCTTGACCTCGCGCCGGGCAAGGAAGACCCCACCGACGACAGCCGCGGTGAGCAGCACGCTCACGACCTCGAACGGCAGGACGTACTCGTGGAAGAGCAGGTGGGCGACGTCGGCGGTCACCGTCCAGATCCGCCGACCGCCGGACGGCCAGGTCGTGGCCAGGACCGTCGCCGCGATCACGACCGCGATCACGACCGCCGCCAGCGCGGCAAACCAGGCCTGGGTCTGGAATGCCAGCCGGACAGGGGCGTTCTTGGTCTGCGTCAGCATCACCGCGAAGAGGATCAGGACGCTGATCGCGCCGATGTAGACGAGGACCTGTGTCGCGGCGATCAACGGGTTGCCGAGCAGGACGTAGATCCCCGCCAGAGATGCGAACGAGGCTGTCAGGGCCAGGCCGCAACGGATGATGTCGCGCAGCGTGACGACAAGCAGGGCGGATCCGAGGAGCGCGGCGGACAGGACGACGAAGAGGACGTCGTCCCACCGGATCCCGACCAACGGGATCGAGTCGCCTATCGGCATGCCTCGTTTCCCTCCTCCTGGCGGGCCGGCTCCTCGGCCCGGAACGCTGTGACGGTCACTTTCCGCTGGCTCCTCGGCGATCGCTCGTGGCGCCGGCCAGGGACGGTGGCAGCGCCGGGAGCATCGCGGCCGGGTCTTCGATTCTTCCTTCGGCGACGGCGTGCGCCACCCAGTCGCGCTCGCGCCGGATATAGGTCACCTCGGTCTCGCGGTCGACCGCCGCAAGCCCGATGAGATCGATCTCCGGATTGCCACGACCTGTATGGGCCAGTTCGTTGTCCTGGCCGCCACGGAGAGCATCGTAAGGGCAGGCGTCGACGCAGATACCGCACAGGATGCAGCGGCTCTCGTCCACGTCGTACTTCTCGAGGACGCGCGGCTTGGGCATGAGCGCACCCGTCGGGCACGTCTCCGCGCACCGGCCGCACGAGACGCACGGCGTGTCGTTGAGGCTCATGTCGAGCGGCGTCGTAACCAGGGTATCGAAGCCGGTCCGCATGAAGTCGTAGCAGGCGGCACCGACGACGTCGGCGCAGACCGCAGCGCAGCGCCCGCAGTCGATGCAGCGTGACGGCTCGCGCAGGATGAAGGCGTGGCTGTCGTCACGGACGTAGTCGTGGTTGGCGCCCGTGAAGCGGTTCTCGGTGACGCTGCGGAAGCCGGCCCCGGCATCGTGACCGGGCTCGAGAGTCTGGAGCGTGGTTCCGTACTCGATCCCGAGGCGGCGCAGGTCGCAGTTGCCCAGCGCCTCACACGTGCACTGCAGGCAGCGCGTGGATTCGGCCATTACCTCGGCCGCGGTGTACGGGATCTCGTACTCGACGTAGGACTTGGAACGCTCCTTTGCCGGCATCGACTTGAGCCGGTGGCGCGCTTCCTTGGGCTCGTCGGTGAAGGGCACGATCGAGAGGAAGGTCGGCTCCACCTCGGCCAGCGTCTGGCGGTTCCGCAGCTCGGACAGGTCCATGCCCTTGAGGTACGCGTCCACGGCGTAGGCGCATCGCCGGCCTTCGGCGATCGCCTGGACCACGGTCGCGGCCCCGATTCGGACGTCGCCGGTGCCGAAGACGCCGGGCCGCCCCGTCTCGTAAGTGACGGCATCGGCGGTCAGCTTCGAGCGGTTCGCGGTCAGGCCCTCGTTGCCGGAGCCGATCCACGTCAGGTCCGGTCCCTGGCCGATCGCCAGCAGGACTCGGTCGCAATCGATGACGAATTCCGTGCCGGCAGCGGGCTCGGGCCGGCGGCGGCCGCTGGCGTCGGGCGCGCCGGGGCGCATGCGGATGAACTCCACGCCGGTGACCTTGTTGTTCGCGTCGACGATGACGCGCGTCGGGCCGGCCTGGAAGATGGCGGCGCCGCCCTCTTCGAGGGCCTCGTGGACCTCGCTCGCGGCCGGCATGTCCTTCATGTCGCGGCGGTAGACGAGAGTCACCTCTTTGGCGCCCTGCCGGATCGATGTTCGCCAGCAGTCCATCGCCGTGAAGCCGCCGCCGATGACGACCACGCGGCTCTGGCGGTGGCCGGGGTAGGGCAGGCCGAGGGAGGCGGTCCGCAGGTACTCAAGGCCGTCGATCACGCCGTCGGCATTCTCGTTGGGGATGCCGAGCTTGTTGGTGTCGTAGCAGCCGATGGCGACGACGGTCGAGTCGAAGCCCTGCTCGCGCAGGTCATCGAGCGTGAAGTCCCGTCCCAGCGCCTTGTTGCACTCGATGCGGCCGCCGAGACGCCACACCGCCTCGTACTCGGGCTCGAGGACCTCCTTCTTGGGCAGCCGATACTCCGGGATGCCGTAGCGGAGCATGCCGCCCGGCTCCGGGTCGCGCTCGAAGACGGTCACCTCGTGGCCGGAGAGGAGCAGGTAGTAGGCAGCGGCCATACCCGCCGGGCCGGAGCCGATGACGGCGACGCTCTTGCCGCTCTTCGGCTCGGTCTCGAACGGCAGCGGCGGCTCGATGCCCTGCTTCTGCGCCGCCAGGACCATGTCGCCGGCATAGCGGTGGCTGTCGCGGATGGCGATGGCCTCGTCCACCTCGTCGCGCCGGCAGTGGTCCTCGCACGGCGCCGGGCACACGCGCCCGAGGATCGAAGGGAACGGGATCGTCCGCTTGAAGATGCGCGCGGACTCACGGAACTGGCCCTCGGCGTTGGCTTTGAGGAACCCCGGGATGTCGATGTGGCTGGGGCACTTGTTCTGGCAGGGCGGCAGACAGTAGGCGTTGTGGTCGCTGAAGATCAGCTCGAGATTCGTCCGGCGCAGGCGGCGGACCTCCTCGGTCTGGGTCCGGACGACCATGCCCGGTTCGGCGACCCGCGAGCACGAGATCGGCGGGTGGTCCTCGCCTTCGACCTCGACCACGCACATGCGGCATGCGCCGAAGCCCGGCAGCTTGGGTTCGTAGCACAGGGTGGGGATCTCGATGCCGTTGGCGCGGCAGACTTCGAGGATCGTCTGCCCTTCGGTACCCTCGACGACCCGCCCGTCGACCTCGATCCGGAAGACCGGCGTGGAGAGCGGGCGCTGGGGCGCCTGGGCGGTGATGAGGCGCTCCGCGAGAGATTCGTCGAACGGGACGACGGTGTCGAAAGGCGTCTTCGAGTCCGGCCGGCTGTCCGGGCGCCCGGCATGCTCGTTCCACACGGCCTTCTGGTTTGGCAGCGGCCGAAGGTTGTGTGGCAGCTCCACGATTTCCCGCTCGTAGCCCTCGAGGCCCGCGGATGCCGGCGCGGTCGGGTTGATCGACAGCGCAGTCGAGGCCGGCTGGACTGGCGCCTGCTGGACCGTCTTGCCCGATTTGCCCCTGCCCGTCTTGCCCGATTTGCCCGACCTGGAGGTGGGGGTCGATGGCGGCGAGCCTGGGCTGGGGCGAAGGGTCGGTTCACGCATGGGACGCCTCGGGAGAAGGCCTCGGCTCGGGCTTCGCCACGGGCTGGCAGATCCCGGCGGGACAGCTATTGCGGAGGATGTGAGCGTCGAGATCGTCGCGGAAGTACCGGATTACGCTCAGGAGGGCAAGCGTCGCGCGACGTTCGTGGTCGCACAGAGCGCTGCCGGCGATGTCGGCGGAGAGGTCGGTCAGGCGCGTGATCTCGTCGGCACGCGGCTGGCCTTCGCAGATACGGGCACCGCTCTCGGCCAGCCGGCGCAGGCCGATCCGGCACGGGATCGTCTTGCCGCAGGCCTGGTCGGCGCAGAAGCGGGTGAGGACGGAAGCCAGGTCGACGACGCAGCTGTGCTGGTCGAGCACGACGATCGAGCCGGAGCCGACGTGCGCGCCGGCCTTCTCGAGCGAGTCGTGGTCGAAGCCCACCCCGAGCGCCTCCGGCGGCAGGATGCCCCCGGAGGGGCCGCCCACGAGCACCGCCTTGATCCGGCGCGGGGCAGGAACGCTGCCGGCGACGTCGAGGACCTCGCGCAGCGTGACCCCGAACGGGACCTCGGCGATGCCGGGATGGGCTACCGCGCCGGAGATCTGGACGAGCATCGTGCCCGCGAACGATCGGGTGTCGGTCTCGGGAAAGCCCTCGATGCCTCCGTTCAGGATCGTCGGAACGGCCGCAAAGGTCTGGGGACCGTGGATCAGAGTCGGCGACCCAAAGAGCCCGCGGGTCGTGGTGTACGGCGGTTGCTGCTCGGGCTGACCGCGCCTTCCCTCCAGGCCCTTGAGCAGGACCGTCTCCTCGCCGAGCATGTACGAGCCCTGCAGCGGCCTGATCGAGAAGTGGATCTCCGCTCCGCTGCCGAGGATGTCGGCACCGATGTAACCCGCGGTCTCGGCCGCGGCCAGCGCCGTCTCGCATGCCCGGATCGTGTCGGCGGCCTCGACCCGGATCGCTACCAGGACCTCGCTCGCCCCGACGGCGAAGGCTGCGATCGCCGCGCCTTCGATGACCGCGTACGGGTTCCGCTCGAGCAGGACGCGGTCGGTCAGGACGGCCGGATCGGATTGATAAGCGTTGACGACGACGTAGCGGCCGTCGGCCGCGGCGTCCGCGCAGGCCCGCCATTTCTCGCCGATCGGCAGCCCGCCGGTGCCGCGACCGCGCATGCCGGACTCGGTGAGGGCGGTAATGACGCCGTCGGCCTTGAGCTGCTCGACCGCGGATCGGAGTGCCTTGAAGGCTCCCGCCGCGACCGCGGCATCGAGATCGAGGGGATCTTGCGGCGGGGTTGCCGGCAGGAGGAACCGCGGGAACCGGGCCGAGGTAGAGAGGATGCTGACAGCCGTCATGCGACGCTCCCGACGAGGGCTCGGGCCCAGGCCGCGGCTCCGGAAGCGGTCACTTTCTCGGGCCTGCCGTCCAGGGTCACGAGCGGTGCATGTACGCCGGGGACGTGGGCAGGGACCGGCTCGAGAGCGACGCCACCCGGCGCCGGCCGCCGCCCGATCTCGGTCCGAAGCTCCTTGGAGAAAGTGGCGAGGATCCGGTTCGAGCCCGCGATGAGGCACGCCGTACACAGGCAGACCGCCACGGTGTGGCCGGGCTTCTCAAAGCGGAGGTGGCCGTAGTAGGTGGCGGTGCCGTAGATCAGCGCGTAGGGTGCGCCCGAAACCTGGCTCATGCGCTTCAGGGCCGCCACCGGGAGATACCCGTAGACCTGCTGGATCGCTTCCAGGATCGCGAGCGTTTGGGCCCGATCGTAGTCGTACTTCTCCAGGATGGCGTCGACCGGGGCGGTGTCGATGGTTTCGAAATGGGTGTACGCCGGGTCTGGTACGGGCCGGCCCGACCTGCGCAGCGCCGACTCCTCGCGCCGCTCGGCATACATCTCGGCCGCGCCCCAGTGGACGTGGAAGCGGCCCTTCGTGTCGAACCCGCCCATGTCGATGCATTCCACCGGGCACGCCTGGGCGCACTGGAAGCACGTCTCGCACTTTATGTTGCCGAGCTCGTCGTAGAGCAGCTGCAGCCGGCCCCGGAAGCGGACGGCGATGTCGGGTGCAGTCTCCGGATACTGGATCGTGGCCTTTGGCGCGAAGAAGCGGCGCATTGTCAGCGCCATGCCCTTTGCGATGCCGAGACCCGGGACGAAGCTCATCGTGCGCTCACTTGGTCAGGAGGACGACGGCGGTTGCCGTCACGAACAGGTTGAGGAGCGACGCGGGCAGCAGCCACTTCCAGGCGAAACCCATCAGCTGATCGACCCGGACGCGAGGCAGCGTGGCCCGCATCCATACGAATGTGATGACGAAGAAGTAGGTCTTCCCGAAGAACCAGACGAGGCCCCGGACGGGCTCGAAGGCGATGAACGCGGCCAGGACGACGACGCCGCCGACGAGCACGAGGTTGAGCAGGAGGCCAAGGCCCATCGCGTTCCAGGTGCTCCAGGACCGGCCACCGATCAGTCTGACGAAGACGGCCAGGATCTCGGTCCCGATGACGAAAACGGTCAGGACGATGGCGGCCCAGCCGCCGAAGCCGAGCGACCAAGGGTTGAACCAGTTGAGGTTGTAGTTCCAGGGCCAGTTGAACGGGGCCGTCCAGCCGCCGAAGAAGATGGTCGCGGCCAGCGCCGAGACGATGAAGACGTTCACGTACTCGGCGAAAAAGAAGAAGCCGAAGCGCATGCCCGAATACTCGGTCGCGAAGCCGGCCACTATCTCCGAGTCCGCCTCGGTCATGTCGAAGGGGGTCCGGTTCGCCTCGGCCGTGGCGGCGATGAAGAAGATGAGCGCCGCGAGGGGCTGCTTGAAGACGAACCAGTCGAGGGCCGACCCGGACTGCTTGAGGACCAGCGTGTTGAGGCTCATCGTCCCGGCCAGGAGGATGACGCCCACGACCGACAGAGTGAGCGGGATCTCGTAGCTGACGATCTGCGCCGCCGAGCGGAGGCCGCCCAGGAGCGAGTACTTGTTGAAGCTCGACCAGCCGGCCATCAGCAACCCGACGACCGTCAGCCCGCCCATCGAGAAGAAGTAGAGCAGCCCGATGTTGAGGTCGAGGCCAAATATGCCTGGCGCAAACGGCACGACCAGCAGGGTCATGACGCTGCCCAGGAAAGTGACGACCGGAGCAAGGGTGAATACCGTCGTGTCGGCGCCGGTCGGTGCGAAGTCCTCCTTGGTGAGGACCTTGAGCCCGTGGATCACGCTCATCGCAATGCCCCACGGCCCAACCCTGTTCGGGCCGACGCGCAGATTCATACGAGCGATGACCTTGAGCTCGAGGTAGATCAACACGAAGGCCGTCGGGATGGTCAGCACGATGATGCCCGTGGCCGCGCCGGCGAAGCGGACGAGCGGCAGGTTTGCCCCAAGGAAGTCCAGGACGGGCGGTCCGAGCCAGACGAGGGCGATCACGCTCGCGAATGCTCCGCCCACCGCGACCAACACGAAGATGATTGCGAGCCGCTCCCCGATCGAGAGGCGGGCCAGCACACCGGCCGGCAGGCCTCTCACGAAGGCCGTCACAGAGGTCATCGAGGCCCGCATCGTCGCCCTCACTTGTCGATGCCGCCCATGACCGGGTCGAGCGAGGAGACGATCGCCATCGTGTCGGCGAGCAGGTTGCCGGGTAGAAGCGTCGGCACCGTCTCGAGGTTGACGAAGCTGGGGTCGTGGATGCGAAAGCGGAATGGCTGATCGGAGCCGTCGCTGATCGTGTACACGCCGAGCATCCCACGCGGACCCTCGACCGCTCCCCAGGCGCGCCCCGGCCGCGGCCGAAGCAGTCGCGGCAGCTTGGCCATCACCGGGCCGTCGGGCATGTTGTGGAGGCACTGGTCGATGATCTTGATCGACTCGCGGACCTCGTCGACGCGGATGAGGTAGCGCGCCAGCGAGTCGCCCTCCTCGCGCGTCGGGATGTTGAACTCGAGCTCGGGGTAGACGCTGTAGGGATGGGCTCGCCTTATGTCGAACGGGACGCCCGACGCCCGCAGGTTCCCGCCCGTGACTCCGTAGCGGATGGCCGTGGCGCGGTCCATGACGCCGACCCCGCGTGTCCGGCGGACGAAGATCTCGTTCTCGTTGAGCAGCCCGGTGTTGGCCTCGGTCTGCTTCGCGGCGCGGCTCATCCAGTCGCCGAGGCGGCTCATGAACTCGTGGTTGAGGTCGCCGTTGACGCCGCCGATGCGGAAGTAGTTGAAGAGCATCCGCGCCCCGGTCAGGGCCGCGAGCATCTCCACAATCTCGTCGCGCTCGATGAAGCTGTACAGGATCGGCGTCAGTCCGCCGAGGTCCAGGGCGAAGAAGCCCATGTAGAGGGTGTGGCTGGCGATCCGGAGCAGCTCGCCGGAGAGGACCCGGATGTACTCCGCGCGGCGCGGTACTCGAACGTCCATGAGCTTCTCGAACGAGGCGACCGCGGCCCATTCCTGGAAGAGCGAGCTGACGTATTCGAGTGGGTCGACCTGGTCGATGACGTGGTAGTAATCCGAGTTCTCGCAGATCTTCTCGACGCCGCGGTGGAGATAGCCAAGGACCGGGTCGACATCCACGACCTGCTCGCCCGACAGCTTGAGAACGAGGCGCAGGACACCGTGCGTGGCCGGGTGGTGCGGACCGAGGTTGAGGAACATCTCCCCATCGCCCAGCGTGTAGAACTCGCCTTCGCGCTCGGTCCGGGTGGGGTAGGGCGGGACCGCATCGAAGAGGCCGGCGCCGACCTGGCGGTCGAGCATGATGCGCGGGTCATCTGCGGACGGCTGCTGCTGAGGCTGAGGCCCCTTCTGGGCGGCGCCGCTGCGGGCCGCGCCGCCGCGGGAGGCCGCGCGGGCGCGAGCCGACGATTGGCGAGGTGCGTTCGGGCGGGTTGGCACCGTGCTCCTCAACTCACCGGAGCGCGGCGGATGCCGGCCGCCGGATCGCCGGCGATGTCGGCCGGGACGTGGGTCTGCTCGACGTGGCGGACGCCGCCACCGGGCGATCGTGAGGCGTCGTCGGGCAGGAGGAAGTCCTTGCGGAGCGGGAAGCTCGTGTAATCGGGCGGCATGAAGATGCGGCGCAAGTCGCGGTTGCCCTCGAAGACGATGCCAAACATGTCGTAGGCCTCGCGCTCGAGCCACTCGGCGCCGGTCCAGAGGAACGTGACCGAGGGCGCGCGCGGGTCTTCGCGGGAGATGCCATCCGCGATGACTCGCAGCCAGTCCGAGGTCATCGGACTCCACAGGTGGTAGACGACCTGCATCTTCTCGCCCGTGTCGACCCCGGCCAGGTCGGCCAGGATCTCGAACCGCAGATCGACGGCGTCGTGGAGGATGCCCAGGACCTCCGGCACCTTGCCGGGCTCGATGCGGATCTCCGTCTCGTCATTCCGCTGGTAGATCGGCACCGTCAGGTAGCCGTTCAGGCGGGCTTCGAGCCGGGCCCTGAGGTTTCGATCCATCGCTCAGATATCGTCCGGCACGGTGGGGCCGATCTCGCGCTCCGTCCAGTGACCGCGGCGGTCCTTGACGAGCTGGCCGAGCTGGAGCATGCCGTAGATCAGGCCTTCGGGGCGCGGCGGGCAGCCGGGGATGTAGATGTCGACCGGCATGACGCGGTCGATGCCCTGGACCACTGAATAGCTCCGCTTGTACCGACCGCCCGAGACGGTGCAGTCGCCCAGAGCGACGCACCACTTTGGCTCGGGCATCTGTTCCCACAAGCGGACGAGCGGGCCCGACATCTTGGTCGTCAGAGTCCCGGCCACGATCAGAACGTCCGACTGGCGGGGTGAGGCGCGGAACGGGAACATGCCCCAGCGGTCCATGTCGTTCTTGCTGGTCGCGCCCGACATCATCTCGAAGGCGCAGCAGGCCAGGCCCGAAAGCAACGGCCACAGGCTGTTGGCGCGGATCAGGTCGAGGATGTAGTCCGCGTTGGTCGGGATGACCTGCAGTGCCCCCCAGCGCGCGGCATCGTTCCGGCCGGCGTCGGTTGCGCCGAACTCGCGAAGATGGGTTACCTCGGTCGCGCGGCCGCCGTCGTAGGCGAGCGGGTTTGCCGATTGCCACATCGTGTTGGGGACCACGATCGGCGCGGTCAACTCGCCCGGCGCCTTCGTCGTGAGCCCGCGGCCGGGAGCCTTGCCGCCCCGTGACACTCGATCGCCTACCGCCACGTCAGCACTCCCTTCCGCCATGCATAAGCCAGGCCGAGCATCAGCACGAGGACGAACGTGCCCATGCTGACAAGGCCGCCCACGAGCAGATCGCGGAAGGCGATCGCCCACAGGTAGAGGAAGACGACCTCGACGTCGAAGGCGACGAAGAGCAGTGCGTACACATAGAAGGAGATGCCGAATCGGCCCCAGGTGTCGCCGACGGTATCGATGCCGCTCTCGTAGGGCACGCCCTTGTGGCGGTCACCACGGTTGCGGTGCGAAATGAGCCAGGCCAGGCCGATCGTGAGGAACACGAACGAGACCCCCGCGAAGGCCAAGCCGACTACATACCAGATGCCGGTCATCGTTCTCCAGCCGGCCCGCTACCGCGGCGCGGCGTCCGGGTCGTCGAGGTCCATTCAGGCGGTCGCGGGGCCGGGTTCTATGCCCGCTCCCACGCAATCCATCGGAGAGTCTACCAGTCGAGCCCTTCGTCGGCCGCCGGTGCCAGGGTTCCGGAGATGGTGCAAGGCGTCGAAAAGGCCTCGAGAGGCCCGTGGGCCGGAAAATAGCAGCCTTCCACTCCACATAAGGGTGGGCTGGCGCCGCGCACGGCCCGAGTGGCAGACGTTGCGCCGGCCACTAGAGCAGGATGTTGGCGCCTCTGCTCAGGGCCCGGCGCCTCTGCGATGGGTGCGCAGCGCTGCGGCTGCGCGGCGCCTGCGCGGCGCCTGCGACTGCGTGATGGGAAGGGTCGGGAGCCGGGTGCGGGCGGCTTGGGATCGCGCCGCCCGCTCCTCCGGCCTTACCGCCAGCGGGGTAGCGACTGGCGGCTGCACACGAAAAGTCTCATCGGTGGAACGGCGCGTCCGGGGGCCGGACTATCGCCTCGGACGGACCGACCCCGTAGCCGCGTTCCCCGCTCCAGGTTCAGAGTGGCAGTCAAGACGGAGCCACGGCAATAAGGGAGGTGCCCTATCGAGTAGCCGGCCGGGCGTGGGCCAGCGCCACGGATCCGCGCGGGCTGGGTGACACCGGCGATCTTTGCGCAACAGCATTACCAGCAATCCAATGTGAGCCGGCCGGGAGGCCGCCCCCGGGAGTCCGACGGTTGGCAGCGTGGAGCGGCTATCAGGCGCCAGGTTCGGGCACTTTGGGTTCTTTGTCCGCGGTTCCAGGCGGTCGCCGATCCACTCCAATCGCATTGCATTTCCCGGGTTGCTGTCGCGCAAGATCGTGACCGTGGCCGGTGCGGACGGCGATGGAAAGGGCGGTGCGGACGGCGATGGAAAGGGCGGTGCGGACGGCGATGGATTGGAACTAGGTTCCGCGGGCGAGGGTAAGGACCCGGAACCGGCCCATGTGGCGGGGGTCGAGCAAGCGGACGATGCCCGATCGGGCCCGAAGGTAGTCGCCGAGCTCCAGAGCGGGCGCGGCCTGGAGCGCTCGCAACTCTTCCTCGAGACCGGCGGCGACGAGGAACTCCGACTGTGTGGTCAATGAGACGGTTCGGAAGCCATGGCCCGCCGCCAACCGCTGAACGGCGGTGAAGTCGACATGGGCGGTGAGATCGACCTCGCCCGGCGCCGCGAACGGATCCTCCGCTACTTCATGGCCGCGATAGCCGAGCAGCGTGCCGGCAAGGCGGCGAGGGCCGTAGAGTTCGGCGGCCTCATAGCCGTAGTCGATCGCGAGGACGTATCCGCGGTCGAGGCGCGCAGCGGCATCTGCCAGCCACGGTTCGAGGCCAAGGCAGATCTCGGCCACCTGGCCTTCCGCCAGCTCGACGCGATCGTCGGCCAGTCGCGCGGCTAGGTCCGGAGTCGAAGGCGGCGCGGCGTCTTCGGCGAAAGCGCCGGCGCCGTCACCATCGCGTTCCCCGAGTCGCTGGTCCGGCCCGACGACGAAGAGCTCGAGGAGCATCCCGTCACGGACGACGACGCGGTGGACGGGTAGCGCGTCGAGGAACTCGTTGGCAAGAAGGACGCCGGCGACGGGCACAGCCCCGGTCGAGGCCGTTGGCTGGGCAGAGGTTGTGGAGCTCGAGGTTGCCGGCGGAATCGAGACGGCCGACGATTCGACGAGTCGGTCGACCCATCCGGCTTCCTCGAATCGCCGTCGAAGGTCGGCGACGCGGTTTGGGTTCGACTCGATCGCCTCGTAGCGAATGGCGTCGAGCAGGTCGGCCGAGCCGTGGCGGCGGAGCCCGTCGAGGATCGAGAGCGCAAGCGTCCCGGATCCCGCGCCGTACTCGATGAGCGCGAATCGGTGCGGCCGATCGAGTTCGTGCCACAGCGCCTCGATCCGGCGAGCGATCGTCCGGCCGAAGACGGCGTGTGTCTCGGGGGCGGTCAGGAAGTCGCCGGCCTCAGTGGGCCGGTCGGCGGTCACGCTGTAGTAGCCGAGCCCGGGCTCGTAGAGCGCGCGCTCCATGTACCGCGCGAAGGTGATCCGGCGCTGCGGGCTCGACTCGATCTCGGCGCGGATACGGGAGCGGAGTCCTGCCGAACGCGCGGCCGGGTTGACGGGTGAGGTCACGGATGCGGGGGCGTCCGGATCGGTTGAAGGATCGGATGGAGGACGTTGGCCGGGCGTCATCGAGAGCCCTGGCGACGGAGGCCGGCCGTCGGTCGTCATCGGGCCACCGCACGAGCTCGCTCCGCGAGCAGGTGGAGACCGCCGTTGACCAGCGTGTGGCCGCCGAGAAGGATCGGGTGGTCGTCCGGGTCGGTCAGGGCCGAGACGGTGAGCGCGCGGAGCCACGGATCGGCGATGGGTTCGGGCAGGAGCAGGTCCGAGGCAAACCGCTCCTCTGCGATGGGCCAGTCGCGTTCGTCGGCTCCGGCCCGATGGGCGAGCAGCACGCGCGTGTCTATGACCGCGGCGTCGGCCAGCTTCGCGACGACAGCCGCCAGCGACTCGGGACCGTCGCGGTCGAGCAACTCGCCAAGGATGGATCGGGGCGGCCGCGAGGCGGCGGCTCCGGGAGGCGCCCCGAGGGCAAGCCGCGAAGACGCTTTGAGGCCGCGCTCCTCGACCAGGGCCCTGACACGGCAGGCGACGCCTCTCTCCAGCCAGCGGAGAGTGGTCGCTGATACCCGGCCTGCGACCAGCAGCTCGGCGTGGCTATTGGCCATCACGCCGGCCAGGGCCGCCAGCCGCTCGCCGATGAGTGGCGCCGTCGCTCGGAGATCGCGCGCCGCCGGATCGCCAACGAGGATGAGATCGAGCGGCGTGTCGACGTCGACGCCCAGCCGCCAGCGCGATCGGAGGTCCGTGACGGCCACTCCGGCCCGCTCTTCGAGCCATCGGGGAAGGGCGTTGTCGGCGGGGAGTGGCGGCAAACCCGCCAGATCCGCCGCCCGTGAGATCGCCACTACGTCGGCGGAATAGCGGTTGTTCGCGATTGCGTGCCCGCCGGGCCCAGCGGCGACCTCCACGAAGCGCCGCAGATCCGCGGCCCGCGCCAGGGGGATGCTCCCGGACCCCAGCACGACGAGACCGCCCGTGTTCGCGGCTCCAGAGTCAAGGACGACGTACCCGCCGACCCCGCTCAATCCCGTGCCTGATAGGCCGCCTGCGCCGCCGCGAACTCGCATCTCCGCCGCGAGCCGCTCGCCGAACGAAAGCACGTCCGGTGGTCCCGAGATAATCTCCGCTGCGTCGGCGCCGACGGCAATGAACGCGTTCCGCTGCCGTTCCGCAAGCGCGCCGCGTGCCTCTGCGAGCGCGCGGACCAGCGGCCCCGCGTCCGGCGAGGCCGTGGCGTGGAAGATCAGCACGAGAACGGGCCGCACGAGCGGAGTCTAGCCGCGGCCCGGCCGCACAGGGTGGCCCCGTCCCGTGGCTCGGAGTCCTGCCAGGCCGGGCTGTAGAGTGGCAGCCATGGCAATCGTTCGAACCTACATCGGACTCGGGGCCAACGTCGGCGACACCCGGACCACGTTGACCGCCGCCGTCCACGCCCTTGCCGAGCTCGCCGGAGCCAGCCTGGCCGGGGTGTCGCGCCTCTACCGGACCGCCCCGGTCGAGGTGACCGACCAGCCCGACTTCGACAACGCGGTCGTGGCCCTGGACGTTCCGACCCGGCCCGGCAGCCAAACCGGTGCCATCGCGATGCTGCTCACGCTCAAGTCCATCGAACGGGCGTTGGGGCGGCAGGACCGATTTCGCTACGGACCGCGCGAGCTCGACCTGGACCTCCTGATCTTCGGCGACGAGCACATGGCCGTCGAGCGGCCGGAGGCGGGCCGATCTCCCGATCCGGCAAAGGCCACTCGATTCCTCGAAGTTCCGCATCCCGAAGCGCGCCGCCGCCTGTTCGTCCTGGCCCCGCTCGCGGACCTTGCGCCGGACCTCGTCCCGCCAGGCTGGCCCGAGTCGGTCGAGCAGGCACGCGCCCGCCAGGAATCGATCGAGGGCGCTTCGGCTGTCCGTGCGGTGGCCGTGTGGGACTCGGAGCTCGGCCGTTGGGTCGACGAGGCAGGCTCGGGTCGTTAGCCGCCTAGTGGAGCGCCGTGCGAGGTGAGTGGCCGGCCCACTCGCCGGCCGAAGCTCTTCGCCTTCAGCGCGAGGATGCCCATTTGACGATGGCGACCTGCCCGGTTGCGGCATCGACACTGAGGACGCCGTCGTTGAATCCAACCCACCAGCTCAAGAGCGGCTCCCCCGACGTGCCGGGCACGACCTGGAAGTCCGGCGGGGACCCGGTCGCCTGGCCGACGGCATAGATCGAGGCCTGAGCTAACGCCAACGCAGCGGCCGAGCTCAGCACCGGTGGGGCGAGCTTCACTTTGGGCGCGAAACCGAGATCGTCGTACGCAAACACGGACCCGGTGGTCGCATTGACCAGAACCTCAGGCGTCACGTAGTCGGCGGCTTCTGGCCACGTCACGTCATAGAACGCGGTGGAGGCTCGATGCTGCAGCGCGACAGAGGCCGTCAAGCCAACCGTGCCGACCCCGGCCTCTCGCAGGTAGGCGGTGGCAGCCGCCTGGGCGCTCGCGGCTGTGATCGTGATCGCGTCGGCGGCCGGCAGCTGATCCACGTCGAAGACCTCGAGCACGCGGCCTGTCTCAGCGTCGACGAATGCGTACTTGTTGCCGCCGGTCAGCTCGTAGATCGGCTCGCCCGCGGCCGCGCCCCAGTAGGACGCCGTCATCGTGACGCCGGTGAAGGGTCGGGTTGCGGCGGCGGCATGACTATCGGAGATAGGGAGGGGTGTCGGTGTCGGGCCGCCGGCGTATGGGCTCGGCGTTGAAGTGCACGCGCAGCCGCCCGGGGCGAGACCTGCGATCAGGGCCACCGTTGCCACGCCGGCGAGAAGCATCAAGCAAGCGATCGCCGCCGCTATCGCTGCGATCCGGGGCCCGGTCCGGCTCCGTCCGACCCTGGACGGCCCGCTCTGCGCCATGGCTCCCTCCGGACAGCAGAAACGGGCGACAGGCCCCGCGCGCTCGTCTGGGCTTCGAACCTGTCGCCCGCCCCGTCCCCTCACCCGGAAGACCGGGTTCCCTATCCTCCGACCGACCGATCGGTCCGTCAGCTCCGATCGGCTGTCACCTACTTCTTCGCAGGGGCAGGCCGGTCGGATCACCGGACGGTGGATAAGTCGGGCGAGACGCGCCGCAGGTCAGTGGCGGAAGTGGCGCCGTCCCGTGAAGACCATCGCCATGTGGTGGCGGTCGGCGACCTCGATCGCCATCTCGTCGCGGATCGAGCCGCCGGGCTGGATGATCGCCGTGACGCCGGCCTGGGCCGCGACCTGGATGCCATCGGGGAAGGGGAAGTAGGCGTCGCTGGCCATCACCGCGAACTTTGCCCGATCGCCGGCTCGCCGCAGTGCGATCTCGACCGCCGTCTGCCGGCTCGCCTGAGCCGCCCCGATCCCGACCGTTGCCCCGCCGCGCGCCAGGATGATGGCGTTGGAGCGGACGTGGCGCACCGCCCGCCAGCCGAACAGCAGGTCGGTGAGTTCCTCGAGCGTGGGCCGACGCTTGGTGACGACCTGGAGCTGGGTCTTGTCGAGCCCGAGCTCGTCCTTGGTCTCGACCAGCAGCCCGCCGGCGATGCGCTTGAAGTCGAGATTGGCGATGCCGTAGTCGCGCGGACCCTCGATCGGGTTCGGTGGGACGGCGAGAAGCGCGATCTGCGGTTTCTGGGCCAGGATGCCCACGGCCGACTGGCTGAACGAAGGAGCGACGACCGCCTCGTACGAGTTGGACGCGATCTCGCGCGCCGTCGCCCCATCGAGCTCGCGGTTGACGCCGACGATGCCACCGAAGCACGAAACCGAGTCCGTTTCGAGGGCCTTGCGACAGGCCTCGACCAGCTCTTCGGCCGACGCGAGCCCCACCGGATCCGTGTGCTTGACGATCGTGACCGTCGGGGCCGTGAAGTCGGCGGCGATGGCGTAGGCCGCGTCGAGGTCGAGCAGGTCGTTGAACGACGGCCGCGAGCCCTGCAGCTGAGTGGCGTCGGCGAGGGTCCCGGCGCGGTGGGTAGTCTCACGGTAGAAGGCGGCGCGCTGGGGCGGGTTCTCCCCGTATCGGAGGTCGTCGACCTTCTCGAGGACCAAAGCCAGACGGCCGGGGAACATGTCGCCGGCCGCGTTCGACAGGTACGCGGCGATCTCGGCGTGGTACGCGGCGACGAGCCCGTACGCCTCGGCCGCGAGCCGTTGCCGCAGCTCAGCAGATACCGCACCGCGCTGCCGCAACTCGGCGACAACCTGGAGGTAGCGGGCCGGATTTGCCACGGCCGCGACGCCGGCGTAGTTGCGGGCGGCCGCGGCCAGCAAGGCAGCTCCGCCGATATCGATCATCTCGATGGCTTCATCGATCGGGATCAGGCGCGCGCCGACCTGCGGTGCAAAGTGGCTGACGTTGACGGCCACGATGTCGATCAGCCCGATCTTCTCGGCTTCCAGCTCTGCGAGCTGCTCGGGCTTGTCTCGTCTGGCCAGGATCCCGGCGTAGATGGCGGGATGGAGCGTCTTGACCTGACCCCCGGCGATCGGCTCCGACCCGGTCAGCTCGGAGACGGAGCGGACCTCGACGCCCTCCGCGGCCAGGGCTTCGCGCGTGCCGTCCGTGGCGAAGACCTCGACACCCAGAGCGAGCAGGTCGCGTGCGAAGGGAACGATGCCCTCCCGGCTCGCGACCGAGAGCAAGGCTCGCACCAGGCCTACCTCCCAACTGCCCGAGGTCTGGATCCGCACCCTGCGAAGCCGCGCCTTGCGCGTTCGCCCGGTCCGCTAGCCGTGCTCCATGCTCCGTTCGGTGCGGGTTGCCGGATTGCGCCGAGTATAACGCCCGGTCATGGCATACTCCGTAGACGCAAATCGCAGGCACAAAGGACGCATGCCACGATCGCCGTGTCCCGGCCTCCGCGCCGAACTCGGTCAGGCGTCGCCTCCAAAGCGCCCATCCAGGTCACCCGACCGCTAACGACTGAACACTCGGAGGGTCCGCGTGAACGGCCCGTGGAATCAGCTCAGCACGCTGCTCGTAGGCTTCAACAGCACCAACTTTCCGGCGCTCTTCCAGCCCACGTGGCAGCTTGCGCTGCCGCTGCTCGTCATCAGCATCATCTTCTACAACTTCCAGGGTCGGCGCCTGCGCGCGTATACGGTCTTCCTCGACCTCAACGAATGGTTGATGTGGACGTCCGTGGGCGTCTTCTCGCTTCTGTTGATGTTCTCCATCTTCGGCTTCGACTTCATCTTCGTTCTGCCGACGATGATCGGTGGCGCCGCCCTCTTCATCTGGATCCGCTTCATCCACTTCCCGCCTCTTATCCAGGCCTACGAAGAGCGCCTCGCTCGCCAGCGCTATTTCCAGCGCTCTAAGACCGCGCACCCGGAGGCGACCATCCGCTCCAAGGCCGCTGCCAAGCCCAAGCGCCGGCGGCGCTGACCGCAGCGGTGGCGACTGCGGTGCGTCCCGGCCCTCGGCTTGCGTCTGTAGAGCATTCGGCAGCCGGATAGGAGCGGCGAGGTCGTGGAGATCCGACGCTTCGGTATCGGCCATCGCCGCCACGACGGCCCCCCGGGCACCCACGGGGTGGAAGCGACGCCCGTCCACGTCGACGACCGAGGCGTCGTCGCGGAGCTGGCCCTAAAACCGAACGCGGCGATCGCGCCCCACTCGAACCCTAACCTGGCTTACTTCCTGGTCATCGAGGGCGGCGGCTTCGTCCAGGTCGGCGACGAGCGCGCTCGAGTGGCCGCCGGTGAGGCCGTCGTCTGGCCACCCGACGTGGTCCACTCGGCCTGGACGGAGTTGACGCCGATGCGGGCGATAGTCGTGGAGTTCGCCGCGACGGGCGCTACCGCGACCTTGCTCCTCGAAGGTGGAAGCACCGAGCCGTCGCCCGGCGATGGGCCCGGGCATCGCGAGCGCGGTCCCGCCGATCCGGGGCACGGTTCCGCGGACGGCGAGCTTGCGCCAGAACCGGAGGTCCCCCCGCCGATCGCCTGTCGACCGAGGATGAGCCCTGGTAGTCGCGCCGCGAGAAACGACCCGCGCCCCGTAGGCGCCCCGGAGGCGCCCGCTGCCGGGCCGACCTACGCCGCGTTCAGGCGATGGGCGACTTGTCCCAGTCGATCGCTACCTCCTGGCCCGGGTTCGAAGGGTCGACCGCGACCGCTAGCTTGACGCCGGGAGCCACCATGGCCACTTTGGGGAGCGGCACGCGATGGCCGAAGACGGCTGGGAACGGCGCCTGACCGGCCAGGCTGACCTCGACGGTGAAGAGCCAGACCGGGTCGTTCAGGCAGGCTGCCGGACTGGGTCTGGGCCGGGGGCGGAAGCCTATTGGCGCGCCGTCGGGCCCCGGCGACGGCCGATCCCCGGCGACGGCCGATCGGGCCCCGGCGACGGCCGATCGGGCCCCGGCGACGGCCGATCAGTCGATGCTGCGACTCAGCAGCAGGCGATCCTCGCCGCGGGCCTGGATGCGACGATCGACGGCCAGGTCGGCGAAACCGTTGGCGCGGAAGAAGGCCCTGGCGGCTACTGACGATGGGTGGATGGCCGCGTCGGCGAGGGTCCAGGCCAGCAGGCGAGTGCTGCTTCCAGCCCCGGCGGCGCCTGCCACCGCTGCCGTCAAGCCACGGCCGATGCCACGGCCGCGGAGGTTGGGGGCGACGGCCAGGAGCGTGAGTTCGGCCGGCCGGTCGCCATCGGCGAGCGTCAGCCCGTCGAAGCCGCGCGGGTCGTCGGCTGCGCGAGGCCGGTCCCACGGCGCCCAGCTGGCCAGGCCTGCGATCCGGCCGGAGATATCCGCCAGGAGCAGCTCGGACGCGGGTAGAAGCGCGCGAGCGAGATCCGGCGCCAGCGCCTCGAGAAAGGCATCGATTTCGGCCCTGTCGGCGGCGGTCGCCGTTCGGACATTCGGCGGCGCGGAGTCCAAATCTGTCGGGGTCGGGTCTGCCGGGGCAGGTTCGGCCGCCAGAAGCGCCCCGAGCTGGCCGAGGATTCGGGCGGTGGCGCCCCAGACTCGCTCACCCTCCACGGGGTACACGCCGTAACGGATCAACCGCCTGCGGATGGTCCGTTCCTCCAGCTCGACCGGCGCGTCGGGCAGGAACGCTTCTGCGGGCGCCTCGACGATCCGGGCCACTTCTTCGGGCGCGGGTCGGCATTCGGGACGCCGCTCCGCCAGGGCGACCACGGGCGTTATGCGGAACCCGGAGACGGTCAGGGCGAAGACCTCCAGGCCGCCGGTAACACGCAGCCCGCAAGCAGTCGGGTCGAGCCCGACCTCCTCGACTGTCTCACGCACGGCGGTGGCGATCGGATCGACGTCGTCCGCCTCGGCCGAACCGCCCGGGAAGCTGATCTCGCCCGCGTGCCCGATGCCGTGAGGGGCGCGGACCGTTAGCAGGACTCGAGCCTGACCCTCGGCGTCGGGGAAGAGCAGGACCAGCACGGCGGCCGGGCGGCCACGGCGGGCCGGGTTCGGCGGGAAAAGCGCCTCGGGCGAGTCGAGCCTTATGGGCGTCAGGATGGCCGGAGCCTCGGGCATCTCCCGCGGCAGCGCCTCGAGCCTCTCCCGGACCAGCTCGAACCTCAATCTGGCGCGCCAGCCACGATGCAGCGCAGCGCTGCTGCGCGTTGAGCGGTGCCCATCTGGTGAGCATATGCGACAAATCGCTCGAAATCGATCGGAGAGCTCGGCCGAGGCGATTCCAGGGGCCGGGAATTCCGGTTCACCGATAGGGGCGGTATAACTCGAACCGCGGACCGATCGGCGGCCGCGAGGCCCTTGAGTCACCCGCTCGAGACGGTCAAGGCGTCGCGATCGAGCACTTGTGGAGCGCGAAACAAGGCACGCCGGCCGGCGATGGCGTTCACCAGCCAGGGACCTCCGCATAGCACCGCCCCCATCGGTATCTCGGGGAATCATCGATGACGGCGCCCGGCCTCGGCGCCGCCGGGCGGTAGCACGGTCCCAGCAGTGGCATGATCGCCCCATGACACCAAGCCCACGGACCGGACGGGAGCGCAAGGCCGACGTCATCGCGAAGCTCGAGGCGGGAAACGCGGATGCCTGGGTCGCCACAGCGTCTCCGACGGGCGTGGCCCATCTGGTTCCGCTGTCCTATGCGTGGGATGGGCGGCACATCATCCTCGCCACTGAGCCCAGACTGCTCACCGCCCGCAACATCGAGGTGTCTGGCCAGGCGCGTCTCGCATTCGGCCCTACTCGGGACGTCGTCATCGTTGACGCCCAGCTCGACGGGCGGATGGACGTGGGCGACGCGCCCGAGGCGCTCGCGGACGCCTACGCCCGCCAGTCCGGCTGGGACCCGCGGCACGAGAAAGACTCGTTCATCTTCCTGCTCCTCAACCCGCGCCGCGTTCAGGCCTGGCGAGAAGCCAACGAACTCGCCGGCCGCACTCTCATGCGGGACGGCACCTGGCTGTTCTGACTCCGCATCGGGCGACGAGAGGACGTTTCAGCGCGCAATGCGCTGCCTCTAGTTGACCCGCTTGGGCCCCTCGTCCACCTTGTCGGGTGTCCAGATGCGGTCCCTGGCTGAAGCGCCGGCCACGGCCCCGGCCGGCTCCTTGCCACGCGAACGGGCATCGCGGCGCACACCCGCGTCGGCGACGACCGTGGAACCGCCGGAGGTGAACACGAGCACACCGCCGATAGCGTCGGCATCGGCCAGGACTGTCGTGCCCGGCTTGAACTCACCCTGGAGCAGCGCTCGGGCGAGTGGGTTTTCGACGAGGCGCTGGATCGTCCGCTTGAGCGGCCGTGCCCCATAGGCCGGATCCGTTCCTTCGCGAACTATCAGCGACTTCGCCGCCGGCGTGAGCTCGAGAACGATCTCCTGAGCGGTCAGCCGCCGCTGGAGATCGGCCAGCAGCAGGTCGACGATGGCTGCCAGGTCGGCGTCGTTGAGGGCGTGGAAGACGATCACCTCGTCGACCCGGTTCAGGAACTCGGGCCGGAACGTGACCCTCAGCGCCTCGATGATCTGCTGCTTCATCTGGTCGTAGGCCTTGACGTCGCCGGCGTCGCCGCGCTCCGTGAAGCCTGAGATGAACTGCGATCCCACGTTGCTCGTCATGATCAAAACGGTGTTGCGGAAGTCGACCGTCCGACCCTGGCCGTCTGTCAGGCGCCCGTCGTCGAGCACCTGCAGCAGGATGTTGAAGACGTCGGAGTGCGCCTTCTCGATCTCATCGAGCAGTACGACCTGGTACGGCCGGCGCCGAACCGCCTCGGTCAGCTGTCCGCCCTCCTCATAGCCGACGTAGCCCGGAGGCGCACCGACCAGCCGCGATACCGAGAACTTCTCCATGTACTCGCTCATGTCGATGCGGACCATGGCCGAGTCGTCGTCGAACAGGAACTCCGCCAGCGCGCGTGCCAGCTCGGTTTTGCCGACGCCCGTTGGGCCGAGGAATAGAAACGAACCGATCGGGCGGCGCGGGTCCTTGAGACCGGCGCGAGCTCGCCGCACTGCATCGGACACTGCCTGGATCGCTTCGTCCTGGCCGACCACGCGGCGGTGCAGCCGCTCTTCCATCTGGACCAGCTTGGCGGTCTCGCCTTCGAGCAGCTTGGTCACCGGCACGCCCGTCCACGCCGCGACGATCTCGGCGATGTCGTCGGCCGTGACCTCTTCCTTGAGGAGCCGACCCGGACCCGACAGGGCAGCGATGGCCGCCTCCTGCTCCTTCTGGCGAGCCTGGAGCTCGGGCAGCCGGCCGTACTTGAGCTGGGCGGCGGTGCCGTAGTCGGTCTCGCGCTCGGCCTGCTCGATTCGGACCTGCAGCGCTTCGATCTCGGCCTTGGTGGCCCGGACTGCGGCGATGGCCTCCTTCTCGGCCCCCCAGCGACCCTTCATGCTGGCGGCCTGTTCGCCGGTATCGGCCAGTTCGCGTTCGAGGATCTCGAGTCGCGCCTTCGAGGCCTCGTCGGTTTCCTTGCGCAGTGCCTCGCGCTCTATCTCGAGCTGGATGCGCCGGCGTTCGAGCTCGTCGAGCTCGACGGGCATCGAATCTATCTCCATGCGAAGCCGGCTGGCCGCCTCGTCGACGAGGTCGATCGCCTTGTCGGGCAGGAAGCGGTCGCTGATGTAACGGCTTGACAGTGTCGCCGCCGCCACCAGGGCGGAGTCCGTGATCCTGACCCCGTGGTGGACTTCGTACTTCTCACGCAGCCCACGCAGGATCGAGATCGTCTCCTCGACCGTGGGCTGGTCGACCAACACCGGCTGGAAGCGCCGCTCCAGGGCGGCGTCCTTCTCGATGTGCTTGCGGTATTCGCCGAGCGTGGTCGCGCCGATCGTGTGCAACTCGCCGCGGGCAAGCATCGGCTTGAGCAGGTTGGAGGCGTCCATCGCGCCTTCGGCCGCGCCCGCGCCGACCACCGTGTGGAGCTCGTCGATGAAGAGGATGATCCGGCCCTCGGCGTCCTTGATCTCCTTGAGGACCGCCTTCAGCCGCTCCTCGAACTCGCCGCGGTATTTGGCCCCGGCGATGATCGACCCAAGGTCGAGTGCGACGACCTTCTTGTCCTTGAGCGTCTCGGGCACGTCCCCTCGGACGATCCGCTGGGCCAGGCCCTCGACCACGGCCGTCTTGCCGACGCCAGGCTCGCCGATGAGAACGGGGTTGTTCTTGGTGCGGCGCGACAGGACCTGGATGACGCGGCGGATCTCCTCGTCGCGGCCGATGACCGGGTCGAGCTTGCCGGCCCGAGCCTCGGCGGTCAGGTCGCGGCCGTACTTGTCGAGCGCCGCGTACGTGGCCTCCGGATTGGGGCTGGTCACGCGCTGGCCGCCGCGAACGCTCGACAGCGCCGCGAGGATCGCTTCCCTGTTCGCCCCGTTGCCGTCCAGCAGGGCCTGGGCTTCGCCGCCGCCCTCGGCCACGGCAAGGAGCAGGTGATCCGTGGAGACGTAGTCGTCCTTGAGCCGGCGCGCCTCCTCCGACGCGCGCTCTACCGCCCGCCGGAAGCGCGGGTCGGCGGAGAGCGATCCGCCCTGGATCTTCGCCCGCTTGTTGAGCGCGGCCGCCACTTCGCCCCGGAACGCGGTCAGATCCACGCCGATGCGGCGCAGGGTCTCGGCGGGGATGCCGTCGTCGGGCTCGACGAGCGCCGCGAGCAGGTGCTCCGAATCGAGCACGGGGCTCTGCAGCTCTTCGGCGAGACGCTGAGCCGCCACGATCGATTCCTGGGCTTTCTGGGTGAAGTGGTCGATGTTCATTGCTTCTCTCAAAAGGCCCGTGACGGGCCATGTCGGTCACCGCTTGCCAGCCTGGCGACCGGTGGGCGACTCCCGACTCGTGTCGAAGTCTGACCGGTGAGGGTCACCGCTGTTGGGCCTTGTTTCGCGGGTTCGGTTGATCGATATGGCCGAAGAACTCCTCGGCCGCCCTGCGCTGCCGGCCCTCCAGCTTGCCCGGCATCACGACCCTGACTCGAGCGAACAGGTCTCCGGTGCCGTCGCCCTTGAGGCGGGGCATTCCCTGTCCGGCGAGCCGGAAGGTCTGGCCCTGCTGCGTGCCGGCTGGCACCTTGAGCAGAACTCGGCCGCGCAGAGTCTCGACCTCCACCTCACTCCCGAGCACTGCCTCGGCGAGTGTCACCGGCACTTCGCGCGTCAGGTCCGCACCGGTTCGGGTGAAGACGGGGTGAGGTCGGATCTTGGCGATCAGGTAGAGATCACCGGCGTCGGCTCCGGTGCCTGCCTTGCCGCTCAGCCGGATCTTGCTGCCGGTCTCCACACCGGGGGGGACCTTGACCTCGAGGCGCCGATCCCCGACCTGGACGAGCCGGGCGGAACCGTGAAAGGCCTCCTCCAGGCTCAGGTCCACTTCGACCTCGATGTCGCCGCCGTGCCGCGAGCCGTGGTTGCGTGGCGTTGGCCCGCTCGCGCGGGCGCCTGGTCCGGCTGCTGTTGCCGTCGCGGTCGCCGCTCCGCCCCCGTCGCTTCGCAGTCGCGAGAGGAGGTCGTCCAGAGGATTGCCCGATCGGTGACCAGCACGGGCACTGCCGCCTTTGCGGACCGAGGTCGCCGGCCTCGCCGCATCGGGCGTGGCTGCGCCGCCGAAGAACATGCGGAAGAAGTCGGAGAAATCCTCCGTACCGGTCGAGCGGAACTCGTAGCGGACGTTGCCGCCCTGACCTGCCGCGCCGAAGCCGGCAAAAGGCCCGCCCGGCCCGAACGGATCGCCCGCGTACTGGCCGGCCCCGGCGGAACCGGCCCCGGCTCGCGCGAACTGGTCCCAGTTGGAGCCGAGCATGTCGTATTGCCCGCGCTTGGTCGAGTCGGCCAGGACCTCGTGGGCCTCGTTCACTTCCTTGAACCGCGCCTCGGCGATCTTGTCACCGGGGTTGCGGTCGGGGTGAAGCTCGCGGGCCAGCCGCCGATACGCCTTCTTGATCTCCACTGGGGTCGCCGTTCTAGGGACCCCGAGCGTCTTGTAGTAGTCCTTGTATTCCATGGTGACGGCCCTCCTCCGATCGGCTGCTCGCCGATGGATCCCGTCTGCTATGCGATGGCGGCCGGCTTGCGCCGGCCGCCTGGTCGCTCTGACGGCCGCTGCCTTCGTTGCCGCCTCTGCTCCTCGCTCACGCACCTTCGGGTGCGCTCGCTCCGGTGCTCAGCGGCGCCTCGGCATCGGCTCGTCGGACCGGCGACCGATTGCTAGATCGTTACTGATCCATCCACGTCGCCAGCCGCGGTTCGGCCGACGCCATCGCCGGCGGCTGATCGACGGGGGGCGGGAACCGCCGGTGGACCGGGCTCTCCGGCTCGGTCTCCGGCTCGGGCTCTTTTCCGCCGCCGGTGGCCTTGCCCGGCTCGGCGACGAGCGGCGTCGGCTTGCGCCGGAGGGCCGCGTCGAGGACCTGGTCCATGTTGTCCACGAGGACGAGCTTGATCTGCTTGCGGATCTCCTCGGGGATGTCCCGCAGATCCTTCTCGTTCTTGTGGGGCAGGATGATCATCTTGGCGCCCGACAGGTGCGCCGCCAGGATCTTGCTCTTGAGCCCGCCGATCGGCAGAACTCTGCCGCGGAGGGTGATCTCGCCGGTCATCGCCGCGTCCTTGCGGACCGGGATGCCGGTGAAGGCGCTGACCATGGCCAGGGTCATCGTGATGCCGGCCGACGGACCGTCCTTGGGGATGCCGCCCGCCGGTACGTGGATGTGCAGGGTGTTCTTCTCGAAGACCTCGCGCTTGATGCCGAGCTGTGAGGCGTGGGCGCGGATCCATGACAGACCGGCCCTGGCCGACTCCCGCATGACCTCGCCGAGCTGGCCGGTCAAGATGAAGTCTTCCTTGCCTTCCATGAGCGTGACTTCGATGGCGATCACGTCGCCGCCGACTTCCGTCACGACAAGGCCCGTGGCTGCGCCGGTCTGATCCTCGGACTCCAGCTCGCCGTACTCGAAGCGCTGCGGACCCAGGTAGGCGAAGAGCCTCTTGACGTCCACGACGGTCTTGCGCTTGCGACCCTCGGCGACTGCCCGGGCCACCTTGCGCATGACGTTGGCGATCTCACGCTCGAGATTGCGGACGCCGGCCTCGTGGGTATAGGAACGGACAAGTTCGACCATCGCCTCGTCCGTGATAGCGATCGTCTTCTCTGTCAGGCCGTGGTTCTTCATCTGCTTTGGGATCAGGAACCGCTTGCCGATCTCGATCTTCTCGGTCTCGGTGTAGCCCGGCAGCTGGATGACCTCCATGCGGTCGCGCAGCGGGGCCGGGATGGGGTCCAGCAGGTTTGCAGTGGTGATGAAGAGCACCTTCGTGAGGTCGAACGGCACCTCGAGATAGTTGTCCTGGAAGGTGTTGTTCTGCTCCGGATCGAGGACCTCGAGAAGCGCCGAGCTCGGATCGCCACGGAAGTCCATGCCGATCTTGTCGACCTCGTCGAGCATGAAGACCGGGTTGTTCGAGCCGCCTGTCTTGATGTTCTGGACGATCCTGCCGGGCAGGGCACCGATGTAGGTGCGGCGGTGACCGCGGATCTCGGCCTCATCGTGGATGCCGCCGAGGCTCATCCGCACGAACTTGCGGCCCATGGCGCGGGCGATCGACTTGCCGAGCGAGGTCTTGCCAACGCCGGGTGGTCCGACGAAGGCGAGGATGGGACTGCGCAGCGTCTGGGCCAGGCTCCGCACGGCCAGGTATTCGAGGATCCGCTCCTTGATCTTCTCGAGGCCGTAGTGGTCCTCGTCGAGGATCTTGGCGGCGGCCTTGATGTCCAGGTTGTCCGTTGTCGAGACATTCCAGGGCAGGGCGATCAGCCAGTCGACATAGGTCCGGATGACGCCGACCTCGGGTGAGGCCGACGGGATCCGGCTCATGCGGTCGATCTCCTTGAGCGCCCGGGTCTTGACCTCCTCCGGCATGCCGGCGGCTTCGACCTTTTCGCGCAACTCGTTGATCTCAGCCTGCTGCGGGTCGTCCTCGCCGAGCTCGCGCTGGATCGCCTTGAGCTGCTCGCGCAGGATGTACTCGCGCTGGGTCTTGTCCATCTCGGACTTGACCTCGGACTGGATCTTGCCCTTGAGCTCGAGGATCTCGATCTGGCGACCGAGGAAGGTCGACACGAGCTTCAGCCGCTCGAGCACGTCCGTAGTCTCGAGCAGCTCCATCCGCTGCTCGGTAGAGAGGTCCGGGCTGTACGCGACCATGTCGGCCAGCAAGCCCGGCTCGCTGATGTTGCGCGCTGCGACGGCCGCCTCCGGCGGAACCGGGGCGCCGTTCGCGACGTACTGCTCGATCTGGGCCTGGACCGTCCGCATCAGGGCCTGGACCTCGATGCTGTCGGGCGTAACGTCCGCTATCTCCTCCGCCCGAACGATGATGTACGGGCTGGTCTGGGCGAAGCCGATCACGCGCAGGCGGGTCTGGCCCTGGACGATCGCCCGCACGGTGCCGTCCTGGAGCTGGACGACCTGGGCGATCTTGGCCAGCGTGCCGACGGCGTAGAGCTCGGAGGGATCTTCGATCTCCTCGCGCTCCGCCTGCCGCTGGGTCACCAGCGCGATCGGGCCGCTTGCCGCGGTTGCGGCGTTGAGGGCGGCGACGCTCTTGTCCCGCCCAACCTGGAGCGGCACGATCATCTCGGGGAAGATGACCGTCTCGCGCAGGGCGACGAGCGGAAGCTCACGGACGCCCGGCACCCGGACGCGCTGCTCGTCTTTCTTGACTTGCTGCTCGTCGTCCTTTTCGGCCGGTCGGTCAGTCATTGGAATCTCCTGATCGAGTCGTGGTCACGCGGGTGGCCACTATACGTGTGATGGGTCGAGCGGTTGTCGCGGCTGGCCATCCAGCCTGGCTCGCGGTCCGGCCGCCTTCCGAGTCGTGGCGTTCGTCCTCATCGGAAGAGGTTTCGGCCGTCTGACCCGCTTGCGTGTCCGTGGGTTCACCCGTTTGCGGCGCGAGTGCGGCAGCTGCCGCACCGGCCTCGCGGGCCTTGGCTTCGTCGAAGAGGGCCTCCAGGATTCGCGTCCCGAGTCTCTCCTCGAGCTCGAACAGAAGGCGCACCCCTGCGAGATTGACGCCCCGTTCTTGAGTGAGGCGTCTGATCCACAGGATGCGCCGGATGTCGTTCTCGGAATAGAGGCGGATATTCGTCGGTGTCCGAGCGGGGGCCAGCAGACCCTCGTCCTCGTAGATTCGGAGCGTTCGCGGATGGGCCTGGACCAGGCTTGCCGCGACGCTGATCACGAAGCAAGGGCGACCGGGATCGCGCTGGAACCTTCGATCGGACACCGGCGGCCTACTTCTTCGTGACCGCGACCGGCTCGACGTGTCCATCGCCGGTCGTGATCTTGATCTGCCGCGGCTTCACCTGCTCGGCCTTCGGGATACGAAGGGTCAGGATCCCGTCCTCGAACGTGGCAGTGGCCTTGTCGGCCTCCAGCCCCGCCGGCAGGGTCAGCGTCCGAATGAAGCGCCCGCGCCGGATCTCCTGGAGCAGGAGGCCCTCACGAGCCGGGATCATCGAGCTGGTGTCGCCGGAGATGCTGAGGGTGCTGCCCTCGACTGTGATGTCGACCTCTTCCGGCTTCACTCCGGGCAGGATCGCCTGGACCACGACGTCGTGGTTGGTCGTGTAGACGTCCACCGGGACGAGCTGGCCCTCGCCGAACTGCCACGTGCCCGGATTCACGAAGCTCTCCTCGAAGAGCCTGTCCATGGCCTGGCGCAGAGAGAGGATGTCCCCAAAGCCGGCTCTGCGAATGAGTGTCATCTCGAACCTCCAAGCGGTCGGGTTCTGATCATCCTGGAGCCCCCAACGGGCTCGACCGACCGTCCGAATGTCACGGCCAGACCATAGAACCTTGACAATGTCATTGTCAAGAGTGCTATCCCAGCATGGGTCAGATTATTCGCTGGTTCATGTCCATGGGGCTGGGGTGTCCACCAAGCAGGCACGGGCTGTGTGGGCCGGTCCAAGTCGACCGGGTACGGGTGTGCCTGGCGGCGATAGATCAGGCCGCCTTTGGGATGCGGATCCGGAGGACACCGTCCTCGAAGGTCGCGGACCAGCGGTCGACCTGGAGGTCGCGCGGCAGCTCGAGGGTCTGACTGAACTTGCCGCGGTGCAGGTCGCGGCACACCTGCCATAGCGGGTCGCTGCCGCGATCGTCTTCGCCGGCGACCGCCTCGCTGCAGATCGTGAGCAGGCCGCGGTCCACGGCGAAGAAGACCTCGGACGCCTTCACGCCGGGAAGCTCGGCGACGACGACGACCTGCCGGCCGATGGTTTGAATGCGATACATGTCGAGCGGGACGACGCGTGATTGAGCAAGACGCGCCTGCAGGCTGAGGTAGTGGGACGGCCTGCCGCTAGTGGCGGATGCCCACTCCGGTGCCTCGCCCGAGTAAAGGTCACGTATCGACGGCGGCTGCTTCGACAGCAGGTGATCGAGCAGAGAGTGGCCTTCGGTGCTCATGACAGATACCACACTGAGACGTCGCCACAGACCATGCCACAACCGTCCCGGCCGCCGACGGGCGGTTCCAAACGCCGCCAGTTTGTCACTCGAAAGCGTTGCGCGCCAGACCCGGGACGTTGCGCGCCAGACCCGGAGTCGGATCTTGTGGCCAGCCCCTGGTGTGGTCTGAGGGTTGCACGCCCGCGCCACCCGGTCCAGATCCGCTACCGACTGCCGCCAGACGACAGGGCCGGAGTCGCGCGTCTGGTGTACGACAACCGCCGATTGGACTACGCTGGGCCGCGGACGTGCTGTGGACCTGCACGAGAGGGAGGGGGCGCCGTGATCAACGGAAATGAGACCGCCACGTCGAGGCGCGTCTGGCTGATGCCGATGCTGGCGATCGCGGCGTTTTCGATCGTCTTGACGGTTGCGTCGACGGCGGCCGTCATCTGGCTGGGTGGGCCGAGCCGGGCGTCGTACCCGGCGGGCTCCCCCGAGGCGGCGTTCCAGGAATTCGTGACTGCCGCCCAGAACGGCGACTGGGCCACTGCGGACACGCTCATGTCATCGAATATGCGCGCCCAAGGGCAGTCTTCGCAGCCCATGGTGGCGGGGATGCTTAGTGGCGGAACGACCGTGTCGATCAACTCGTCGACGCGCACGGGCAACACGGCGACGTTAAGCGTGAGCTACACGTACAACTCGGGCTCGCTCTTCGGTTCCTCCACGTACACCACCGTCGGAAACGTTTCGATGATCCTCGGGGCGGACGGCTGGAAACTAGATAGCTCGCTGTACGGCGGGAAGTAGAGTCGGGAGGGGAAACCGCATATGGCTACCGCGAAGCGGCTCTACCTGTACGCCGTATCGGGCGTGAGCCTGGGCCTGCTCTTGTATGCAGCTTGGATCCTCACGGGCCTGCTGCTGGATCGGCTTGGGTCCGGCTCGGCGCCGCTCTCTGTCGTGTCGACCGATGGTTCGAACCGCGAGTCGCTCGCCCTCGCGATCGGCTTCGTCGTGGTGGGGCTGCCACTCTGGCTCTTCCACTGGGCGGTCGTCGAGCGGATGGTGACCGGCGATGGTCACGCTGCCCCTGCCGAGAGGCAATCCATCGTCCGCGGCGTCTACTTCGGGGTCGTGCTGCTCGGGCTGTCCTACTTGATTGCCACATCGGGCGTCGACGCCCTGCGCGAAGCCATCACTCGTCCGCTCGGAGCCACGGATCCATACTCCATCACCAGCGTGACTGGCTCGCTGTCGTGGTTGATCGTTGGCCTTGCGGCGTTCTCCTACCACGGCTGGATAAGAGCCCGAGACCTCAGACTCGGGCCGGCGATCGAGGGTGCCGCCGCCTGGGTATCGCGGCTGTTCTTCTACGGGGTCGCTTGGGGCGCCATGACGACCACGCTCATCGGCGTCGCGACGATGATCACGACGGTAGGCGAGGCCCTCTCGGGCTACGCGGTCGGCCCGGACTCCTACTCGCCGTACGGCTACGGGTTCGGCTATCTAGTCCTGGCGCCGACCGCGGCCTGGTGGGTCAGGCCACTTGTCGGCGCCGCCGCCACCGCGCTCGTCTTCGGCGGCATGTGGCTGGCTTACTGGTGGTATGCGGGTCGCCTGACGGCTCGCGCCGATCGGCAGGGGCTGGCTGAGCGTCTCTCCCGCGTCCGACTGACCTACTTCGTCGTGGTAGTCAGCGTGGCCGTGGCGTACGCGCTTACCGGTTTCGCGGAATCGCTGGGAGTGGCCTTGCGCTCCGTGGTCGGGTCCTGGCATTCGACCGCGGGCCAGTCGCTATGGGGCGAGATCCTGGTGCCCTCTGCCGCGACCGTGCCCCTGATCGCGGGCTGGTGGTGGCATCGGCGCGCCGCCGTGCACGAGTGGGTCGCCGAGTCGGGAGGGGCGCTGCCGGCCGTGCGGCCCATCGACTACATGACCGCGCTCGTCGGCCTGGCGGTTTTCGGAGGCGCGCTGGTGAGTTTCCTGGCGCTCCTGCTCGAGAAGTTCACAGGCTCGGATCTCGGCATCGCGACGTCCGTCGACGACTGGCGGACATCGGCCGCCGGTGCTATCGGGTTCCTGGGCGTCGCCGTTCCCTTCTGGCTGGTGGCGTGGTTTAGTGGCCAGGGTCGTCTCAACGCGGACCGTCTTGGTGAGGTGCGGTCGACGGCGAGAAGGGCGTATCTGTATGCGGTCGGCGGCGTGACCGTAGTCGCGGGCGCGCTGTCGCTGGCCCTCATCGTCTACCGAGCGACAAGGATCGCCGTCGGTCTGGACCCGTCCACCTTCGGTTCGGACGTGCGAGTGCCGTTCTGCATCCTGGTCGTTACCTTGCCATTGGCGGCGTATCACGCGCACTCGATCAGGGCCGACCAGGCTTCGCAGCCGGCCGGTGAGGTCGGGGTGGCCGGGGCGGGAGCGGTCGAGCCCGAGCCCGCATCCCGAGCAGTCTCAATCCCAATACCCAGGCCCGAACTGGTGATCGTGGGACCAACCGGCGCCGACTACGAACCGCTACGGGCTTCTGTTGCCGCGATGCTACCGGACGGATTCTCGATCGCCGTGCGCTTGGGCGAGGGTCCGACCCGGACCTGAGGCCGTCTCAGGCCGAGGCTTCGGTCTCGCCCAGGAACAGCTTGTGGAGCTCGCTCTCGCATTCGGTGCGGCCGATGCCGATGACCTTGTCGCCCTCGCGCAGCTCGGTGTCGGAACGGACTGAGAGCGCTCGCTCGTCGCGGATGACGGCGAAGATCGAGCAGCCGTCGGGGAGCTCGAGCGTGCCCGCCAGCCGGCCGATCACGGGCGAACCCTCGCGTAGCTGCGCTTCGACGAGCTCGAGCTCTCCGCCGCCCAGGACCGCCAGGTGGAGAAGTTCGTGGACCGGGATGTCGGCCTCGATCGAGCCCAGGATCATGCGCGTCGGCGAGACGATCTCGTCGACCCCGAGGTGCTTGAAGAGCCCTTCGTTGTTGGGGTTGTTGACGCGGGCGATCGTGCGCGGCACGTCGAAATGATGCTTTGCCATCTGGCATATGACGAGGTTGTCCTCGTCGTCGCCGGTGACCGCGGCCACGATGTCGGCGCGGTTGGCGCCCGCCTGGCCGAGGTACTTGCCCTCACAGCCGTCGTGCGGGATGACGATTGAGCCGATCTCTTCGGTGATCTGCGCTGCCCGGGCGCGGTCGCGCTCCATCAGGGCGACCTCGTGGCCGGATCCGATCAGCTCGCGCGCGAGGAAGTACCCGACCTTACCCCCGCCAACGACAATTACGAACACGTCGACCTCCTACCGCGCTCAGCCACGCCAGCGCCGAAAGCCGAGCCGCTGGGCCCGGGCCGCGTCCGCCACGTTCGTTGTCGCTTTCCGGGAATCCCCGGGGACCGAGCCGGATGAGCCCGCGGTGCCGGCAGCGCCGCGTGCCTTTGGGGCGTCGGGAGCGCGGGCAGGGACCTGGATGGTTTCCGCCGAAGGGTGCGGATGCTCGTGACCAGGTGTCTCGGGGATGTCGATGCCGGGGCCCGTTTGCATCGGCAGGTCCAGGAATTGAGCCACCGAATCGACCATGAGGTTGGTCCGGCACAGAGTGACGACGCCGAGCTCCGAGTAGGCGGCGGCTCGAACGGGATCGTTGATCTTGGCGATCACCTGCGGAATCCCGAACGACTCGGTGGCCACCTGCGCGGCCATGATGTTGCGGTTGTCGCCCTCGGTCAGCGACAGGAAGATGTCGGCCCCCTGGGCGCCGGCCTGCCGGAGGACCGCTTCGTCGGTTCCGTCGCCGCGGACCGCGGCACCCTTGAAAGTTTCGGGCAGCCGGTCGAATGCCGCGGTCTTGATGTCAAAGATGATCACCTCGTGGCCGTCCGCGTCGAGGTTCTCGGCCAACGACGCCCCGACGCGACCGCAACCAACGATCACGATCTTCATTGCGACTCCTCGCCCATCGGCTCTCGCACCACCCACACCGCGCAGGGGGCGTTCTTCAATGCGTAGGGGATCGCCCGCCCGATGGCGAAGTCGCCGCCGAAGCGGGTTCGATACGACAGGCCCATGATCAGCACATCCGCGTCTCGCGCCGCCGCTTCGTCCACGATGGCAGCGCCTACGTCGCGAGCCTGCACCAGCACCGACTCGAGCTTGCCGTGCAGCGACTCGGCTATGCCCTCGGCGGCGTCCAGCACACGCTGGGCCTCCTCCGAGCGCTCGGCCACGTCGGCGTCGAGCGGCTGGGTCCAGTCGAGCTCAACAACGTGGACGGCGATCAGCTCGGCGTGAATGTGGCGACCGAGTTCCAGAGCCAGTCGAACGATGGCGCCGTCCGTGGGGCCGCCACTTAGCGCGATGACGGCGCGATGGAAAACGGGCGCGCTCGCCTCGGGCACCGGACCTCCCATCTCATCGCAAAGTCAACGAATCTGCCGCGTACGAGCGGGAACGATACCACCGGCGTGCTTGGGCGTACGGGCCGAAGGTCAGCAGACGGCCGACCACGGGCCTCGATACCCGGCCGTTCGACCTCGCGGTTGAGTTACGCGGACCTCGGGAAATGGTTAGTGGCCCCGGCCGTTATCCGCAGCGACGAGGGTGCCGGCCGGCTCCGTCTCGGCGGCAACTGCCGCGGCCCGTGCATCGTCGCGGCGGTACGGAACGTTGATCACCACCGTGTGCGCGCGACCCAGCAACGTGGCGCGGAGCTGTTTGGCGGCCTGGTTGTAGAGCAGCCGCTCCCACCAGCTGCGCGCGACGTACTCCGGGATCAGGACGAAGGTTATCGGTGCCTCCTGCTCGGAGGGCCAAGATCGATCCAGAACGTCCAGATATGCGACCAGCGGCCCAATGAGGGCCCGATAGGGCGACTCGACGACCACGAGCGGAACGTCGGGGACGGCCACTGCCCAGTGCTCTCGGACTTCGTCGCTCTTTTGTGGATCGTCCGAGATGTAGACGGCCCGGATGTCCGTGGTGAGTGAACGGGCCACGTTAAGGGCCTGAACTACAGCCCGGTTCACGCCCGAGATCGGGATGACGACGCGGTTGTGACGATGTGGCTGCGGCACCGCCGAGCCGGGTCTCATCTCCAGCTGTCGGGCCGACGAGGCGTACTGATGCCGGATGAACACCATCATGGCGATCAGCGTCGGGATGAAGATCAAGACCATCCAGGCGCCATTCGGGAACTTCTCGTAGGCCACGACCAGGAAGACGATCCCAGTCAGGATGGCTCCGAAGCCGTTCACGAGGCTGCGCCAGGCCCACCCGGCGCTTCGTTCCTTGCGCCAGTGAACCACCATGCCGGCCTGCGACAGCGTGAAGCAGATGAACACGCCGACCGAGTAGAGCGGGATCAGCGCATCGACCGACGCGTTGAAGGCGTAGAGCATGGCGATGGCGACCGCGGCCAGAAGCACGATGCCCCATGAGAATGCGAGGCGGTCTCCCCGGAAGGCGAACTGGCGCGGCATGCAGTCATCCTGGGCCAGGATGGCCGCCAGACGCGGGAATGCGTTGAAGCTGGTGTTGCAGGCCAGGAACAGGATCAACGCGGCGCTGATCTGAAGCAGGATGAAGAGGAGGCCGCCGCCGAAGACGGCGGTGCCGACCTGGCCGAGAACGGTCGGGCCCTGGGCGGTGGTGGCCTGGACGCCGTACTGCAGGCCTACGAACGTCAGCCCGATGAAGATCGTGCCCAGAAGAACGGCCATGATCACAAGGGTGTTGGCGGCGTTCTTCGCCTCAGGCGGTTTGAAGGAGGGCACGCCGTTGGCGATCGCCTCGACGCCGGTCAGGGCCACTGAACCGCCGGCGAAGGCCTTGAGCAGCAAGAGCAGCGTGAATGCCTGGGTGCCCGCCGCCTCGGCGTAGGCCGGCGCTGGTAGATGATGCGCTGCGCCGGTGGCGGTGTTCACCAGGCCCACGACGATGGCCAGCAGCGCCATGCTGACGAAGAGGTACGTGGGGATGGCGAAGATGTTGCCGGACTCGCGGATGCCCCTCAGGTTGGCCGCGGTCACGAGAACGATGATGAGTGCGCCCAACTCGACTTTGTATGGCTGGATTGCGGTGAAGGCAGTGGCGAGGTTGGCCAGTGCGGAGGCGCTGGACACGGCAACAGTCATGACGTAGTCCACCATGAGCGCCGCCGCGGCGATCAACCCGAAGTTCGGCCCCAGGTTTTCTCGGGCGACAACGTAGGCTCCGCCGCCGGACGGGTAGCCACGGCAGACCTGGCGGTAGCTGAAGGCGACGATAGTCAACATCAGAGCGATTGCGGCTGCCACCCAGATAGACCAGGTCATCCAGGCGAGGCCGGCCAGGATCAGGACACGCAAGATCTCGTCGGTGGCGTAGGCGGAAGATGAAATGGCGTCCGAGCTGAAGATCGGCAGGGCCAGCTTCTTAGACAGGCGCTCCCCGATCTCCTGGGCATTCGAGAGCGGCTTGCCGAAGACCAAGGCCCTGACCCTGGCGGCCCGGCGGCCGAAAGACGTCGTCGGTGCGCTCGCGGCGGCCTTGGCGATCATCGTCCCGGGGCCCGCGTAGCGGAAGAAGGCCGAGTGCGGTCGATCCACTACCACGCGGCGGTCGCCGAGTTTGCGACCGTGGAGAGGCGGACGTGGGGCGGTCATCGAGCGCAGGTTCCTCTATAGCATCGTGCGGCACCGGCGTCCGGCGTCTGGCGTCCGAGGCAGGCGGGCTGTGGCTACCCTCACCGAGCCCCGAACCCAACCCGACGCGATCGTTCGGTGGAACCGGGTTAGGCTAGCACGCCGTTCGGCTCCCCGAGGCCGTACCTCGGACCCAATAATCGGGGATACGCGACGCTTCTTCGGGCCACGCCGATAGGTGGTCCGGCGGCGGCTCGGGCCGTCGGGTTGCTCCGCCCATCGTTGCCGACTCGCCAGCCTCATTGCCCGAAGCTCAGCCGCCGCGCCAGGCGGGCCGGCAAGCCGGCGGCCAGCATGGACGCCTGAGTGGATCCGATGTCGTAGGCCACACGCTGCCACGTAGCGTGGCCGGCGGTCGTGTCGAGGATCATGTAGCTCGCGGTTGGGTCGCCATCGCGTGGTTGGCCGACGCTGCCCGGATTGAGCACCACTCGCCGTTCGTCCAGCGTGAGCCGGCTCTCAGGTTCGACCACCGTCCCCTGGATGTGGCCGTGCTGGTCCCGGAAGACCAGGGGGACGTGAGTGTGGCCAACCAGGCAGTTACGCGTCTTCAGGACAGCGAGGTTCTCACGCGCGGCGAGCGTCGAATCCAGGTACTCCCAGATGGGATCGCGCGGGCTGCCGTGTACCAGGGTGAAGTCCGTCCCGGCCGGCGTGAGCTCCACCGGCAAGTGCGACAGATACTCGATCGTCGTCCCGACGACGTGGGCGCGAGTCCATTCAGCTGCGGCTCGAGCGTCCGGATTGAAGCCCTCGATGGACCCTCCGCCGCAGACCGCGTCATCGTGGTTGCCCTTCACCCCGATCGCCCGGACCTCGCCCAGCCTCTCTACCACGCCATCCGGCTCCGGGCCGTAGCCGACGACGTCGCCGAGCTGCCAGACGGCATCCACTGTCCCCAGCGAGCCGAGCACTGCATCGAGCGCCCGGAGGTTGGAGTGGATGTCGGAGAGCACCGCGACGAGCATCGCCGCGCCTACAACGGGTTACGGCGTCGCGCCGCCGGGTCACGGGGGTACTCGCGCGGCGTCTCGGCGACCTTCTCGATGACCGCCAGAGCGTGGTCCTCCAGGCCGGGCACGGCCACGGCTTCTACTGCTGCGATCCGGCCACCCAGGACTCGCAGCGCCCCCTGCGCATGATCCAGCTCTTCATCGACGGGCCACCGTTTCCAGGCGATCAGGAGTCCGCCTTTCCGCAGCAACGGCAGCGAGAGCTCGGCGAGATCTGTCAGGTCGGCGACGGCCCGGGCCACGACGCCAGACCAGCGGCCGCGGTGAGAGGCGTCGGCTGCGATGACCTCGGCCCGGGTCGCCGCCACCGTTACGCGATCTCCGATCCCGATCGCCTCCACGGTCACCGCCAGGAATCGAGCCTTCTTGGCGATCGACTCGACGAGCAGTGCCCGGCGCGCCGGCAGCGCCACGGCCAGCGGTATGCCCGGGTAGCCGCCGCCGCTGCCGAGGTCCACGAACTCGTCGAGGGCGGCGCGCCTCAGGATCGGGATCGCGGTCAGGCTGTCGAGTACGTGTTCGCGGGCGATCGCCACGGACGTCCTGATCCCGCTCAGATTGATCGCCTCGTTCCAAACCATGAGGAGGCGGACATGGTCGCCGATTGCCTCGAGCTGCGCCTCAGTCAGGACCGCCGGCGATTCAACGTGGCGCTCGGCCGCCGGCGCAGCCGCCGAGGCGGTGCTCCCGTCGGCTGCCCGGATCGACCCCGCCCCTGCCACTTCGGCGCCGAGGAGGGCCGCCCGAAGCCCGTCTCGGATCGTTGCCGAGTAGCCGTCGGGAAGCCGATCCAGGCCCTTGACGCACGTCGGGAGCGGATCGCGATCGGGAAGCGGGGTCATCGTGGACGCCCGTTCCTCACGGTCGCGCCGCTCCCGGCGTTGGCTCTTCTCGCACCCGGCGTCCCTCGGTCTTCCCGCGCTGGTCCAGTGTTCGGCCGGGTTTCCCCAGGCCCCTCGCTAACGCGGTTACCCATTGACGGTCCGCAGCTGCGGTGCGGATGTCGGAGACTAGGCGCCATCCGCTACACCGTCAACGAGGTTTTCCACCAATTTCGGCCAGTCATCCACGATCGTGGATAACTGCTTGCGCCGTGCGAGATAGGTGGACGATTCGGTCGCCCGCCGTTTGGGGCGGGGGCTCAGACGCGCGGGTTCCGTACCGGCTTTCCCAGCGTGCGCCGGACCACGTCCAGGACCTCCTCGATGTAGCGATCGGGGTCGCCTTTCTCGGCGGCCGTTCGGACACAGCCCTGGACGTGATCTTCGAGGATGAGTAGCGCGACCGAGTCGATCGCGGCCCGAAGCGCGGCCGTCTGCTGCAGGATGTCAATGCAGTATTCCCGCCGCTCGATCATCCGCTCGATCCCCCGAACCTGACCCTCGATCCTGCGCAAGCGCCGGATCAGAATCGCCTGGTCTCGACTGTACGAGTGGCGGAAGGTCGGATCCAGCTCGGCCGCGTCGGCGCCCAGGTCGAGCCCCTCGACGGTCGCGCCTGGGGTGCCAGACACGAGATCGACGTTCGCCCGCGCGGCTTCTTCCTGAACTGCCAACTGGTCCTCTCTGATCTGTGCGACCGGGCCCATAAAGCCGTTCCGGCGTTGCCCGGCGGTCCGTTGGATGATACCCCCAGGGAGTATGCAAGGCAACGCCCTCGCGCCCCTGGACGCGTCTCGGAACGCGACAAGCGGATAGACTTGGAGCGTGGAACCGCGAGAGCAGCTGAGCACGGGCCGGGCCGCATGAGCGACGCGGAAGAACCCCGCGAGCCACGGACCGAATCCGGCTTCGCCCACGCCAGCGAAGCGGAATTCGCCCGCATCCTGGACTTCTACCAGGTCGCGTGGGCCTATGAGCCCCACGTCTTCCCGATCCTGTGGGACCTCGACGGCAACGTACTGGAGAGCTTCGCCCCGGATTTCTACCTGCCGGACCTCGATATCTTCGTGGAGCTCACGACGCTCCAGCAACGTCTCGTCCGCAAGAAGAACCGCAAGGTGCGCAGGCTACGGGAGCTGTACCCGGGTCTCAAGATCAAGCTCTTCTACGCCCGAGACTTCCGGGCCCTCATGCTCAAGTACGGTCGATCCGGGCTGCTATCGGAGCTCAGCGGCACTCTTGGGCAGGTCATGCCGCATCACGATGCCGACCATCCGGTGGCGTCCGAGGACCGTCTCGATGCCCTGGATCGTTCTGGGGGCCGTGGTGTAGCCGATCCCGCTGCGGCGAGCCCGGGCGCAGAGCCGCGACCTCACGCCGAACGCCGTTCCCGTTCCGCCAGGCGTCGTGCCGGAAAACGGGCTGCGGCGGCCGCCACCCACGCACCAGCCACGTGACGTAAGAGGTAGCGCATGAAAGTCTCCAAGGACCTGGTCTCAGACGTGGGCGAAGTGCTGCTGACCGAAGAGCAGATCGCAGCCAAGGTGGCCGAGCTGGGGCAGCGGATCAGCGCCGACTTCGCCGGCCGCGAGCTGACGCTCGTCAGCGTGCTCAAGGGCTCGCTGCCGTTCATGGCGGACTTGATGCGCAGCATCAGCCTGCCTCTGCGGATCGACCTGATGGAGGTCTCGAGCTACGGCGGCACGTCCACGGAGTCGTCGGGGCTGGTTCGGATCCTGAAGGACCTGAGCGCGCCGATCGACGGCCGAGACGTTCTCATCGTCGAGGACATAATCGACACGGGCCTGACGCTGAATTACCTGCTCCGCTACCTCAAGGGGAAGAACCCGAGTTCGATCAAGGTGTGCGCACTTCTCGACAAGCCGGCCAGACGTCTCGTAGAGATCCCGCTCGACTACGTGGGATTCGAGATCCCGGACGAATTCGTGGTGGGGTATGGTCTCGACTTCGGGGAGGTGTACCGAAACCTCCGCTTCGTTGGCGTGCTCCGTCCCGAAGCCTACGAGTCTTGAGGAACCCGACGATGCACTACACCTCGGCCAGCCGCGGTCACTGGCTCGTTGCGATCGGCGCGATCGTGATCGTGGGCTCGAGCATGCTCCAGTGGTGGCAGATCGGCGGCGGTCCGGGCGAGCTCCCCCAGACCGCCGGCATCGGCATATCGGACGGCCGGGTCTTCCTGATGTTCCTGCTTTCGGTGGGCAGCCTCCTGCTGGTGACGCTGCCGTTCGCCTCCGAAAAGCCGATCGCCATCGACCACCCGCTGGTCTACCTTGCCATCTTCGCGACGCTTGTAGTCGGCTACATCTGGCGGCTGGTGGACCTCGCCCAGGTCTCGATCGCCCCGTGCTGCTCGATCGCGCCGACGCTAATGCCGTGGCCGCCACAGCGGGGCTTCGGCTTCTGGCTTGCGGCAGTCGGCCTGCTCGTGTTCTCGCGCGGGGTATTCGAGGTGTTCGAAGAGCGGCGTCGCCGGCTCTACTAAGGCGCCCGGCAGGACGCGGGCGCCGGGCGGCTCCCTTCGGCGCGCACCCGCCCGGTTACGCTCCGAGATACGCCTTCTTCACCTGTTCGTTCGCGACGAGAGCCGCGGACGTGTCGGCCAGAACGATCTTCCCGGTCTGCAGGATGTAGCCGCGGCTGGCAACCTGTAACGCCATCTGTGCGTTCTGCTCGACCAACAGAATGGTCGTTCCCTGCGAGTTGATGTCCTGGATGATTGCGAAGATCTGCTCGACGAGGTTGGGGGCCAGGCCCATCGACGGCTCGTCGAGGAGGAGCAGCTTGGGGCGGCCCATCAAGGCGCGGGCGATGGCCAGCATCTGCTGCTCGCCGCCGGAGAGTGTGCCGCCCGCCTGACCGCTGCGTTCCCGGAGACGCGGGAAGAGGCCGAAGACACGGTCGAAATCCGCCGCTATCTCACCCTTGTCACTGCGTGTGTAGGCGCCCATCTGCAGGTTCTCGAGTACCGTCATCCGGCCGAAGATCCGGCGCCCTTCCGGTGCCTGGCCGATGCCCAGCCGGACCAGGCGGTGGGCCGGAACGGTGGTCACGTCGTTGCCCTCGAGAAGGATCCGGCCTGAGCGGGGATGCATGAGACCGCTGATTGTCTTGAGGGTCGTCGACTTACCCGCGCCGTTGCCGCCGAGCATGGCCACTATCTCGCCGTGACGGACCTCCAGCGAGACGCCCTGTAGGGCTTCGATCCTGCCATACGCGGCGTGGACGTCCCGGAGAGAGAGCAGGGGCGCGTCCGCGGCGATCAGAGCCGGCACCCCGGATGCGGAATGGGTCCCGTTCGGCATCACGCCGCACCCTTCCCGAGATAGGCTTCGATGACGCGACTGTCCGCCCTCACCTGGGCCGGCGTCCCCTCGGAGATCTTCTCCCCGTGGTCGAGGACCGTGACCCGGTCGCTGATGCCCATGACCACCCGCATGTCGTGCTCGATGAGCAGGATCGGCAGACTCAGCTCGGTCTTGATCCGGCCGAAGAGAGTCATCATGGCAGCCGTCTCAGAAGGGTTCATGCCGGCGGTTGGCTCGTCGAGAAGGAGCAGCTTGGGCTTCGTCGCGAGGGCTCGCGCGATCTCGAGACGGCGCTGATCGCCGTAGGGAAGGTTTCGAGCGAGCTCGTCCTCGCGACCCACGAGTCCGACGTAGTTCAGGAGGCGCCTGGCCTCATCGGTCGAATGCCGCTCCTCCTTGACCTGGCTTGGCGTGCGCAGGATGGCGTCGAGCGGGCTCGCCTTGAGCTTGCCGTGCATGCCGACGAGCACGTTCTCGATGGCAGTCATGTTGGCGAAAAGGCGGATGTTCTGGAACGTCCGACCGATGCCGGCCGTGACCATGTCGTTGGGTCGGGCGGACTTGAAGATGCCGACGCGGACAAGCATGCGGTCGTACCAGGCGGGCCGGATCACGGCCGTGATCAGCGAGGCGATGAGGATTCCCAGACCCACCAGGACCATGACCTGGACAAGGTTGGTGGGGGCGCCGGCGCCCGCCGCGAGGTATGTAAGGGCCCACATCAGGGCGGCGGGGAGGATCCAGAAGACCGGCTCGAGCCAGCTGCGTTCGTTTGCGGCGATCATGCGCCGACCTAGGAACTCGACATGCCCTGAGGTTGGCTCATACAGCCCGGCCACGACGTTGAACAGCGTCGTCTTGCCGGCCCCGTTGGGCCCGATGAGGCTGGTGATCGAGCCGGGGGCGACGTCGAAGTCGACGCTCTTGACGGCGACGAGACCGCCGAAGGCCTTCGTCAGGCCGACGGTCCGAAGGACGGGCTGGCCGGTCTGGTCGCTCATGGCTCCACCAGCTCTTCATTGGCCGCGGCCGAATCGTCAACGTCGTGCAACTCCGCTCTACGCCGGCGACTTGGGAACAAGCCCTCGGGCCTGAGCAGCATCATGCCGACGAGGGCGAGGCCGTACAGCAGGTACTGGTAATTGAGGAACTCGACGTGCCCGACGACCGGCAGGCCATTCGGGAACCACGAACCGACGAAGCCGTCGAGCTGTTTGAGCCCCTGGCTCTGGATCTCGTAGATGACGAACGCACCCGCGGCCACGCCCCAGATGTTGCCCATGCCTCCGAGGACGACCATGGCCAGGACCGTGAAGCTGACGGTGAAGCCGAATTGCGTCGGCGAGACGATGGCGAGCTTGGAGCTCAGGTAGACGCCAGCGAGGCCGGAGGTTGACGCCCCGATGGCGAACGCAAGCAGCTTGGTGGTGACCGTGTTGATGCCCATGCTGGCGGCAGCCAGCTCGTCCTCGCGGACGGCCATCCATGCTCTACCGAGCCGGGAGTCCTGTAACCGATACAGCAAGGCCATGGCGATCGCGATGATCGCCGCGACGGTTAAGTAATAGGGCACGGGATTGCCGAAACCGAAGCTGGTACTGGTGAAGGGAATGATGGGCTGGTAGAGCGCGGTGATGCCGTTGGTGCCGTTCGTGTACTGATCCGAGTTGTTGAACACGACCGGCACGATCTCGCCGAAGCCGAGCGTCACGATGGCCAGATAGTCGCCACGCAACCGGAGCGTAGGGGCACCGAGCAGCAGGCCGAACATGGCCGCCACCGCTGCCCCAACCAGGAGCATCGGCCAGAACGGTATGTGATTGCCGGAAAAGGGAGACGCGCCGTAGGCGTACGTGTAGGCCCCGATGGCGAAGAACGCGGCGTAGCCGAGATCCAGCAGGCCGGCCAATCCGACGACGACGTTGAGTCCGATCGCCAGCAGGACCCAGACGCCTGCCTGGGCGAAGCCATCCACGAAGTCTGTTTGGTTGCCGAATCCCGAGAACGGGGGCAGCAGGACGATGAACGGCAGGATCGCAGTTGCGATCGACATGCCCACGATGACAGACAGCGACTGGTGATTGCCGAAGAACTGCCCGGTCCGCGACGAGGGGAGTCCGGCGAACCATTGCCGCGCGGCCGAGTCCGAGCGGAGGACTGGAAGCCTGGGCGCGTTCATGCTCGCTCCGCCAGCTGCTGGCCCATGATGCCGGTCGGTTTGAACACCAGCACCAGGATGAGGATGCTGAACACGATCGCTTCACTCCAGCGGGCGTAGCCCAGCTGCGAGCTGAAGACCTCGACGAAGGCGATCAAGAACCCCCCGATGGCGGCACCGGTGGTGTTGCCGATCCCGCCCAGGACGGCAGCTGTGAACGACTTGAGACCGGCCTGGAAGCCGATGTCGAATTTGGTGTGGCCGTAGTTGAGGGCCCAAGCGACACCGGCGGCGCCCGCGAGCGCCGAACCGATGAAGAACGTCAGCGCGATCGTCGTATTGATGTCGACGCCCATGAGCTGGGCGGCTTCACGGTCGATCGCCGTCGACCTCATGGCTCGCCCGAGCCTCGTTCGGCGAACGAAGAGCTGCAGCGCAACCATCATCGCGACGGCCAGAACGACGATGAAGAGGTGCACCCATGAGGCGGTCACCGCCGACGACGTCACTGCGAAGCCGCCCACGTTGAAGGTGGGCATCGTGAACGAGACGCCGGCCTGGGGGTCGATCACCTGCGGGATGTTGAAGTCGGCGGTGCTGTACGTTGCCTGGATCAGGTTCTGCAGGATGAAGCTCACGCCGATGGCCGTGATCAGTGGTGCCAGGCGCGGTGCTCTGCGCAGGGGACGGTACGCGAAGCGTTCGATGACCACGCCGACCAGGCCCATGGTGACCATGGCGAAGGCGAACATGGCAATCAGCACGATGACGAGCCGCGCCGGGTCGTTGATCGTGCCCTCGACGCCGAAGGTGGCCAGCAACCAGAGGGTCGCGAAGGAGCCGACCATGAAGACGTCGCCGTGGGCGAAGTTGATGAGTTCGATAATGCCGTAGACCATCGTGTAGCCAAGGGCGATAAGCGCGTACATGGCCCCGATGGTCAAGGCGTTGATCGTCTGCTGCGTCAGGATCCCGGCGTCCACAGAGTCTCCAGGGTCAGGCTTGGGGCGGGCAGCTTGAGGTGATCATGGAGGGGGCCGGAGATGACTCCGGCCCCCTGGATCGCATCGAGAACCGCGGCCTTACGGAGCGGCTGTGGTGGTCACGCCGGACGTGAAGTCCTTCTGTTCGAAGTACTTCCAATCCTTCGTGGTGGGGTCGAACTTGTAGTCGCTGATGACGTGCTGGCTCGTGTCGCCGTTCGCATCGAACGTGATGTTGCCGAGCACGGTGGTGAAAGTGCTGCTGGTGTTGGTCACGTAGGCGCGGACCGCCTCGCGATCGCTGCCCTTGGCCGCGAGGGCCTGGAGGAAGATCTGGGCGCAGGCGTAGCCGGAGGCGCTGTAGGCGCCCGGCTCGGACCCGTACTTGGCCTTGTAGCTGGCCGCGAACTTGGCTGCGTCCGGAATGTCGTGGACCGCGGCGACGGTCATGTAGGTGTTCGCGTCGCCGTCGGCGCCGGCAACGTTCAGGAACGAGCTCGCGGTAGCCGCCGAGCCGTCGCTGATGCCGTCACCACCGCCGAATGGAATGCTGCCCATGCCGGCCTGGACCATCTGCTTGCGCAGCAGCCCGCCGCCTGTGGCGGTCACGCCGCCAAAGTAGACGAAGGCTGGGTTCTTGGCCTTCGCGGCCGTGAGCAGGGCGGTGTAGTCGGCCTGCCCGCTGGCGCCGACGCCGTCATGACCGACGACGGTGCCGCCGAGCTTGGTGAAGGTCGTTTCGAACTGATCCGCGAGACCCTTACCGTAGGTCTCGGTGTCGTCGACGATGTAGGCCGTCTTGGCGCCCGCCACGTTGTAGGCGATGTCTGCGCCGGCCTGGCCCTGGATGTCATCGGTGGTGGCAACTCGCACATAGGCGATCTTGTCCGGGTGCGACCCCCGAAGGGCCAGCCCTGCCGCGCCCTTGGTGAGGCCTGGGTTGGTGTTGGCCGGGCTGCACTGGATCAAGCCGGCATCGTTCGACTTCGGGATCTCAGCCTGGGCAACGTTCGAGTTGAACGGACCGACGACCGCGAAGACCGAGGAGTCGGTGATCAGCTGGCCGACGTTGGTGGCGCCGGTTTGCGGGTCGTGTTTGCCGTTGAGAGCGTCGTCCTTGGCAACGACCTTGACCGTATACCCGGCGACCGGGTTCTCGTCGACGGCGAGCTGAACGCCGTCGAGCGTCGGCTGGCCGTTAGGGGTCTCGGCGCCGGACAGCGGGAGATCCACGCCGAGCGTGACTACTTTGGGTCCGGCCGTGGCCGCCGACGAGCTACAAGCGGACGCCACAAGCGCAACGAGAGCAACGATTGCTAGCGGTTTGGGCTTCATGTGCCCCAATCCTCCACTCCACTCCGACATGGGCTGGGACCGACCCCGCGTCTCCACCGTCCAGAAAACGATCGCTGGCGCCCGGAGCGGCATCGGCCGGCAGACTCGGATTTGGGAGCCCAGCGCCGAGCCTTGGGACGTAGAGTACTCAACCATTAGCTTCGCGCAAGGGGTTTCCTGCGCAGAACGACGCTTCCTACGCTTGACACGGTTGCCGTATAGTTACAAGTAGGCGCACCGGATGCACATGCACGGTCGCCCACCCACCGAGGTGTGGCTGTCGAGCGGGAAGCCGTTCGCCACCCCGAGAGCACCGGCACTACGGCAAGCGACCCATCAGCCACGCGGCTGTCGCGGCAGTGCGATCGCCCTCTCGTCTTGAGGTTCGTCTGTTCGAGTGGAGTACCTGGTCAGACAGGCCCGCATAACCGACGTTGATCGGTTCTACGCGCTTTGCGCGGAGAAAGGGGCTGTGCCTGGCGGCGACTCTCCGATCGACGCGATCGGCCTGCTCCGCCAGCTCGTCTACCTGCCAAACGCGAGCGTCGCACTCGTAGAAGGGAATCGCCAGCTAGCAGGCGGTGCAGTCCTCGGCCTCAGGCCATCGGTCAAGTCCGGCGGGTTCGTCGGGACGGTCGATGTGCTGGTAGTCGCGAGCGGTCACGACGGCGAGAAGGTCGCCGATCTGCTGATCGAAGAGATGCTGCATTCAGCACGAAGAAAGGGCTGCACATCGGTCGAAGTCATGCTGACCCAGGACACCGAGTTCTACTCGAACTGGCAAGGTCACGGCTTCGCGAAAGCAGCCACCAACGTCTATCGAGCGGTGGTCTCCGTCAGGACGCCGACCAGCCGCTGAATTTCCCGGGGGCAGCCGAGCAGCCAAGGAGCGCCGGCGCCTCAGGTCACATGGCTCGACGACAGCGTCGTCGACCAGGCAATCAAGGAGTCAATTTGTGAGCAAGAACGTCGCCGTCTTCGTGGACGTGGCGAACATCTTCTACGCGGCGAAGGCGGCGGGCGCGGACATCGACTACGTCACGCTTCTGAAGGCCGCAGTGGCCGGGCGCGACTTCGTCCGTGCCTATGCCTACACCGGGTTGGACCCGGAGAACGAGAACCAGCGGAACTTCCATTCGTTCCTGGCCCGCCACGGCTACAAGGTCGTGAGCAAGGACATCCGCAAGTACGGAGACGGCAAGGTCAAGGCCAACCTCGACATCGAGCTCGTGGTCGACATGATGAAGACGGCCCGAAACCTCGACGTGGCGATCGTGGTCAGCGGTGACGGGGACTTCGCGCCGGCCATCCGTGCCGTCCAGGAAATGGGCGTGCGCGTCGAAGTCATCAGCTTCCGAGGCAACACCAGCTCGGACCTGATCGAAGTCGCCGATGTCTTCTACGACATCACCCAGCTCGCCAGGGTCGATCGCGAATCGTCTCGATCAGGCCGTCGAGTGGCGGGCGACGATGAGGATCTCTCGATGACGGAGGTTCCGGACAAGCAGACCGAGGGTCGAGGCGGCCGCCGCGGTCGCGGCCGCGGTCGCGGCGGCCGTGTCGAGGGCGCCGAGGAAGCGGTACCGGTCGAGACTGCCGGCGGTCGGCCGGCGAGCCGGGGCCTGACCAGCCGCACGGCGCCGCCCTCCGGCGGCCAGCTCGTTGCCCTCCCGGGCGAGAAGCTGTCGCGCGCCGCGGGCGCTCCGGTCGAGGCCGGAGCCGAGGCAGAGCCGATCGATGAGACGGCAGCCGAGCTCGTGGAAGGCCCTGAGGCAGAGGGCGCCGAGGGCGCCGAAGGGACCGGCCGCCGCCGCCGTCGTCGTGGCGGTCGCGGACGTGGCCATGGCCGAACCGGCGTCGCCGCCGAGGGCGGCGAAGGCGAGGCGATCGAACCTGAGGAAGGCGAGGCAGCCGCATCGCCGGCAGCCCGACCCAACCAGTTCGGGTCCGTGTGGGACTCGCAGATTGGCATGTCCGGCCGGCCCGAACGGCTGGCTCCGATCACACCCGACGAGGAGGATTACGCGGAACCGGAGATCCCCGAGTACCTCCTGGCCGAGCGGCGCCGCAGTGGCGGTCGCGGCGGTCGAGGTGGTCAGGGCGGCGGACGAGGAGTCAGGAGCGCCTACGCCTCGGCCGTGGACCGCGAACGGTACGGTCGCGGCGCGACGTCGTCGCGCTATCCGGAGCCGGCTCGCCAGCCCCAGCCCCAGCCACAGCCACAGCAACAGCCGCAGCGACGCCGCGACGAGAGGCCGCAGCGCGTCCCCCAGCCGCAGCAGCATCGCGGCGGTGGGCAACCCCGCGGTGGAGTCCGCGACTCGGCCGAGCCGTGGAGCGAGGTTCCGCCCGAGCTCGAAGAGCTCCTGCGCGCCCAGCTCGCCACCAAGCTGAGCCGGCCGAGCGGCGGTGAGGCGGGACCGGGCCAGGCGGCCACTCCGGCCGAGCCGGTCGAGGCCGAAAAGCCCAAGCCGGCGAGCCGCGGCCGTCGCAAGCCGGCTGAGGCCGTCGCGGCAGAAGCACCCGCCCAAGTCGCCCCCGAAGCCGTCCCGGTCGAGGCAGTTGCCGAGAAGCCCAAGGCGGCAAGCCGAAGCCGCCGCAAGCCCGCCGATGCTGGTGCAGCCGCGGCGAGCGCCGAACCGGCCGTTGCCGCCCCCGAACCGGCCGCGCCCAAGAAGCGGGCCCCGGCTCGTCGACGGACCGCGGCTGCCGCGGAGGCCGCAGGCGAGGCTCTCGCCGAGGGCAGTGAGCCGGCTGGCGAGTAGCCGCCCGGCTCGATTGCCCCAGCGTCCGCCACCGCGGCGCCTGCCATGAAGAACGCCGCGACGCGCGGCCAACTGCGCGCCCTGGCCGAGATCGACATCATGATCCTCGGCCGGACGCCGCACGCCGTCCTGCTGGTCGGCCCGGGGTCGGTCGGCAAGACGACGCTCGCCATGGACCTGGCCGCGGGGCTCCTGTGCCGCGACCCGGATCCGAGCGCTCGACCCTGCCGCTCATGTCGGGGCTGCCGCCAGGTGGCCTCGGGCAACCACCCGGATCTCCACCGGCTCGCGCCCGGAGGCCCCGGAGGCCAGGTGCGGATCGGCCGTGCCTCCGACCCCGAGCCCGGGACCGTCCGGCGCCTGATCTCGGAACTCGCCCTTCTGCCAGTAGAGGGCGGCGCCCGCGTGGCCATCGTAGAGGCCGCCCACCGGCTGAACGACGACGCCCAGAACGCGCTCCTCAAACTGCTCGAGGAGCCGCCCGCGGGAGTCACCATCGTTCTCTGCGCCGACGACGAGGAATGCCTGTTGCCGACGGTTCGATCGCGCTGCGTTCGGATCCGTCTGGGGGCGGTCGGTGGGCGTGAGATCGAGCGCTGGCTTGGGGAGCTGGGCGCCGCGGATGCGCCTCGAGCGGCCCGCCTGGCGCGCCTCGCCAACGGCCGGCCCGGGCTGGCGCTGGCGTACGCTCGATCTGCCGATGCGGAACGGCTGCGCGGCGAGATCGCCCGTGGCATCCTCGACATGCTTGGTGCCGGACGTGCGAAGCGTCTGAGCGCGGTCCGCGATCTCATCAAGACCGCCTCCGCGCTCGATGCCGCTCTCGACGGGTCGCGACGCGACGCCGCCGGCCCTGATGGGGCCGTCGCGGCCCTCTCGGGCGAGGTCACGGCGCTGGCCGGCGCACGTCGGGGCCGCAAGGCGCAGGCCGCAAAGGCCGGCGACACCGAAGCCCCGGACGGCGCCACGACCGACGACGGCGCCGCTCCGAAGCTCGCGGCAGCGGATCGGCGTTCGGCGGCCGCGACGCTCGTCGACGTCTGGGCCTCGGTCGGGCGCGACCTCGCCGTGGCCCAGGCGGGGGGGTCGAGGCAGCTCCGCGAGCTGGAGCTGGTGGACGAACTTGGGGCGCTCGGACCGGCTATGTCCGCGAGTGCCCTGGCGTCCTTCCTCGCGCAACTCGCGGCGACGGCGACGCAGCTCGACGAGAACGTCTACCCCGAGCTCGCGTTGGACGTCCTGGCACTCAGCTGGCCACGGATCGATTCGGCCGCCTCCACGGCCGCTCCGGCCGGCGTCTCCGGCGCCGGTGCCCCGTCACCCGGCGACCAGCCTCGATGAGCAGGGGCGAGCTCGTCCGCCTGGAAGCCAGCGTTCGAGGCCGCGTCCAGGGCGTGGGCTTTCGGTATTTCGTTGCCGCGCGTGCGACTCAGATGGGCCTCACCGGCTTCGTCGCCAACGATCAGGACGGCGCCGTTCACGTCGTCGTTGAAGGCCCTCGTGGCGACCTCGAGGATCTCCTCGAGACCCTCCGCGAGGGCCCGGCTTCATCGATCGTCGAGCGAGTCGACGAGGATTGGCTGCCTTACACCGGCCACTGGGGAGCGTTCAGCATCGAATCCCGCGGCCACCGCGGCGACTGACAAACGGAGGTTCGGCCGATCGGTCGTCGCCGCCGAACCTGCGGCCGCGGCTGGCCGCGCCGCGGCGTATTACGGCAGCGATCGGATCATGCCGCCGTCGATCGGGACGAAGGTGCCCGTTTGATAGCGGGCCGGCTCCGAGCAAAGCCAGGCCACGTAGGCCGCCAGCTCGTCCGGCCGACCGTATCGGCCGGCTGGAATCGACTTCTCTATCTGCGCCTTGACCTCTGCCGGCGTAGAGCCCGTCTTCTCGGCGCGAGCCTTGTCCAGAGCCGCGGTCCGGGCAGTATCGATTCGACCGGGTACGACGCCGTTGACCGTGACGCCGTCGGCGATCACCTCGGTGGCGATCGTCTTGAGCCAGGCCTGGAGGGCGCTGCGGCAGGCGTTCGAGTAGGCGAGCTCCGGGATCGGCTGGCGGATGCCGGACGACATGATCGAGACGAGCCGGCCCCAGCCGCGCTTGCGCATGCTCGGCAGCAGAGCCGTGGCCAGCTCGATCGGCGTCAGCGCGAGAAGCTGGAATGAGCGCCGCCACTCGGCCGGATCGGTCTTGGTCGCCTCCGCTGCCTTCGGCCCGCCCGCGTTGAGGACCGCGATGTCGATCGGGCCGAGGTTCCTCTCGGCCTGCCAGGCCACCTTGGCAGCCGTCACCGGATCGGTTGCGTCCCCGGCGATGGTCACGACCACGACCGAATGGAGGTGCCGGATCTCGTCGGCGGCCTTCTCCAGCGCTTCGCCGCCGCGGGACCAAAGAGCCAGCTTGCAGCCCTCGGCGGCCAACCGCTCGGCGGTCGCACGGCCCAGGCCGGCGGACGCTCCTCCTACCAGGGCGGTTCGACCGCGCAGCCCGAGGTCCATGTCTTCTCGCCTCCGCTTGGATGGGGTCTCCCATGGTGCCATGCCGGCGGTCGGGCCGCTACGCTAGCGGAATGAACGAGCGTCTTCGGGTCGTAGAGCGGGCCGCCGTCTCGTATCGCGCCCTCGCCGATCTGGCGGAGACGGTCGAGGACGAATGGCAGTACGTGACCGACCTCACCGAAGCCTACCTGCCCGCCATCTCGGCGCTGGCGGAATCTGACTCGGGCCGGCCGTTGAGAGCTGAACAGATCGCGGCCGTGGACGAGGCGATCGCCGAGGTCGGTCTTATCACCGATCCGCACAAGGCGATCGACTGGCTCTCCACATTTCCACACGTCGTGGCGCTGGCTCTCGGCGGTGATGTCGGCGAACCGGCTGCGGGCTCGGGGCCTGGATCCGATCTCGACACGGACGCACCGGACGACGACTCGCCGTTCCGGGTCCTCCTGGGCGGCGAGCGATGAGGTTTCAGGACGCGGCTCGAGACGCCAGAACGGTCGTCTACGCGGGGATCCAGGCGGACCCTCTTGTCGCCCGACTGGCTGGCTTGCTCGAGTCGGCAAGCTATGCCGAAAGGCTGCTCGCTCGGGCGGCGATGAACGGGGAAAGTACTGGCGCGGAAACGTGGCGGCGGATCTTCCCCACTCTATTCGAGGGCGACGTCGACGAGGGGCTGCGCGCCCACGCCGAGCAACTCCTGGCGGCCTCGCTCGAGGTGGCCGACCGCGGCGACGCGGCCCGAAACCAGTACCGGGGGGCCGTCGTCGAGGAGCTGACGGCGCAGCTGCTGGCTCGGCGAGCGGCCGGTGACGCGCCGGTCAGGCGCGAGCGGCGCGTGCTCTTCGACGGCGTGAGGGCCGAGATACACCCGTACGACGTGACAGTGGAATACGAGACGAGGCCCGAGGTCTACGACTGCAAGTGGGGCGCCCGCGGCATAAACGCCGACGTCCTCAACCAGCTCGACGATGCCCGGGCGCACGCTGCCGACGAGGAGGTCGATCTTCGGGTGGCGATCGTCGTCTTCGACGCGCGCCGGTCGTGCGAGATCCGCCTCGCCCGATCGACCGCCAACCGCGAAGGAACGCGGCTGATCGCCCTCGAGACTCTCGATGACCTCGGTGAGGTCCGGCCTTGATCGACCCGAAGTCCGAGACCGCCCCTCTTCGTGCGGAGAGCCTTCCCGCGGACGCAGGCCTCGAAGTCCTCGCGGATCGGCTGCCGTATCGGATCGTGCGGAAATACCGCATCCGGTTCGAGGAAGCGACCGCGAGAGAGACGATGCGAACGGCCATCTACCTGGCCTGGGTCGCCGATATCGCGTGGCAGCATTCGACACTGCTGGGCTTTAGTCGGGAGTGGTATTCGGCGCGCGGCCTTTTCTGGCTGGTTCGGGCGATACAGCTCGACATCCTGGAGCCGGCCTGCAGTTACGACGACGTCTACGTCTCCACCCAGGTGACCGGCTATCGCCGCATCGCCGCGCGCCGCCACAGCGAGGTGCGCGACGCAGCAGGAGAGCTGCTCGCCCACCTGGAGATCGACTGGGTCATGACCAACGATAAGGGGGTGCCGACGCGCGTTCCGACCGAGATGATGGCGTTCATCGAGGAAACGGCTTCGACGTTCGAGATGCTCAAGGTGGCGCTGCCGGTGACCCCTCCCGAAGCAGTCGAGCGGCGGTTCCATGTGAGACGGCGGGACCTGGACCCGCTCGACCACGTCAACAACAGCGTCTACGTCGACTATCTCGAGGAGGCGCTCGACGCTGCGGGGCAGAGCGATATGCTCGCGGCCACTCCCCGCCGGTACGAGATCGACTTCGTGGCCCCGGCCGAACGAAACGACGCCCTTGTCGGCGCGGCGTGGCCGCTCGACGGCGGCTGGGCCTATCGGCTCCGCCGCGAAGACGGCACAGAAGTACTCCGTGCGAAGGTGGCTCGGGGCTAGCGGCTACGCCTCGGGCGCGTCGTCCGACTTTGGCTCCTCGCCTGCGTCTTCGGTGCCGGCCGCACCCTGGGCTCGTGCCGCCTCGGCCGCCCGCCGCAGGTCGGCGGCCAGATCCTTGCTCCGTGCCGCCAGCCGATCGCCGACATGCTCGGTCACGTCCGCGGCCTTGTGGGCCACCGGGCCGGCGTTCTCGGCGGCGACGGCCGCGAGCTCCGCAGCCTTGGCGGCCACGTCCCTGAGGATCGGCCCCGCCGTCTTGCCCGCCCCTTCGATCATCTCCTGGAGCTGCCCGAGCCAGCGCTCGCCCAGCTCACGGGCTTTTTCCACCTGCTCGCGTCGCGGGCTGCCGCCGCCGGTCGGCTCGCCCGTCGGCTCTTCGCCCTGCCCGGTCTGATCGTTCATGCTCATCTCGACACCTCGAGCTCGGCGAGGATTCGCTGCCCCTCGACATCTGGCATGGGCAATCGTACGCCCTCCCGGCCACCGGTGGCCGATGCCTTCAAATAGGGTGCAGGGTCGTTGCGTGTCGGTGCCGCGGCCGCCATCCGGCCGCCGAGCCCACGCCGGAAGCGCGTGCCGAAACCGAGTCGTCTCGTCAGGACGCCGGCTCGGTCACGACCCCAGAGAACCACGTCCGGCAGGCGAGGATCAAGTCGCCGAGCGGGTCATCCCGAGACATCCGTATGCCCCGCCGAAGGGTTACTCGGGCTGCTTCGGATCCTCGGCCGCGTCTTCCCACCTGGTCACTCGCTTCTCCAGCTCGGGATCCTCCCACGCAGCCGCGAGATCGCCCAGATCGGTTTCGCCTGCGGGACCTGTCGTGTCGAGCAGGCCCGCCTCGTAGGCGGCGATGGCCTGCTCGGACGGAGCGCCGACGTCGAGCGACTCGTCTCCGGTCGGGTTCATCACCTCGGAGCCGGCGTTCTCGATCTGGGCCTCGAGCTCGATCTTGCGCATCTCGAGGCGGACAGCGTCGCTCGGCGGCAGGATTGCCTCGGGGTCGATGGGAGCGTCATCGGGTCGGGCTTCGAGCCCGGGTATTTCTTGGGCTACTGCACCTTCGACCAGAGCGCCGCATTTCGGACAGGCAGTGGCGCTTGCCGGGATGGGTGTCGAGCACCAGGGGCAGATGCGGTTCGTCTCGTCCATGGGACCACCGTAGTCCACCGCGGCCGTAGCGACCATCCGGCGTCCGGGCCATGGAACGACCGTGGCGCCGGAGCTGGCCGCGGGTTCAGCGCAACGATAGGCGAGCAGAGCCGCGAGTGCGCAGTTCGTGGGCGCATGTCGAACCGGCGGCGCGACTGTGCGCCCTGCAGGTCTCGGCCGGCGCGCCTCAGCAGGTGACCGCTCCTGCGAGGGCTGGGCACAGCCTCGCTCCGGCCTAACTCGTGCCTGCCAGTCCGCCGGGTTATCATTGCCGCCCGATCGCGGTTCAGGCCGCGGTTGCGACGCGCGCCCGTAGCTCAGCGGATAGAGCGTCGGCCTCCGGAGCCGAAGGTCGCAGGTTCGAATCCTGTCGGGCGCGCTTTAGCAACAATTTCGGGCAGCGCCAGCGCAAGGCCGTGGGCGTAGGCGGCAGGGGTGAGCCGAGCCGACACGAATTCCCGCCCCGCGACGACGATCCGCTCGTAGATCGCATGGAGCAGATCGCTCCGGGCCTCAGGAACGTCGGCGTTCTGCCAGGTCTCAGCCAGGGCTCGCAGCCATTCCACGGCTCGATCCGCTGGCACTCCGACTTGAGCGGTCTCTTCGATCTCCGCCAGGGACTCCCGCAGGTGCTTCAGTCGCGCGAGGTAGGTCTCGTCGCTGATCCCGCCTCCTACGTGGTCCATGGCAAGTTCGCGCATCTGACGCTCGATCCGGGAACGGTCGATTGCGACCGGTCGGACCGTCGAACCGAGAGCTGCCACGACACGAGCGATCACGCTGTCGTCGAGTTCAATGCTTCCCAACTGGGCGAGGATGGGCTCTTCCCAAGCCTGGGCAGGAATTCGAGCCTTGTGGCCCCAGCGCTCACACGGCTTGGTATGGAGCTTGCGGTAGCGTCTATCGGCGGCCCAGCCGTCGCTCCTGATCCGTCGGCCGCAGACGCAGTAGAGCAAGCCACCAAGAAGATCGACTCGATCATTGCGGCGCGGACCACTGCCTCTGCACTTGGTCTGCCGCACATCCTCGACCTGGGCCCATAGCTCGTCTGAGACGGGAGGGTTGGCACGCCAGGGAGCCGGCTTTCGCGTCTCGTTGGGACCGCGGTGTCTCCTGATCCAGCCGTTGTACACCGGGTTCATCAGGATGCAGCGGATGCGCGTCGGCTCAAGACCGGTCTCGACAGCGAGTTGCTGGGCGCTCACGGTTCCCAAGGCGTAGCGCTCGAACAGCCCCACGGCGATGCCGATGGTGGCCGGGTCGATCTGGAGAGTGTTGGGAGGCTCGGGAGATCGGCGGAACCCCAAGGGGGCGTGGCCTCCGGGGTCGTTCTCCTGGGCGAACTTGGCGGCATAGCCTTCGGTGATCCGTTCTGAGAGTCGCCGGCTGTACTTCTCGGCTCCGGCCGACTCCGCCACCAACTCGTCCCAGTCGTGCGGATCGGAGCTGATGATCCGCCGGTCGCACATCACCAGAGCAACCCCCGCCGTGTGGAGGTGGTCCTCTAGGAGTTCGAGCGTCCTGCGCAGGTTGCGCTGCCAGCGGTCGGAGTACCCCGCCAGCAAGAGGTCGAAGCCTCCGGCCCTGGCCTCATCGAGCATCTGGGTCATCGTTGGGGAGCGCCAGACGGTGGTGCCGCTGTGAGCGACCTGGAAGACACGCCCGGTGTCAACTAAGCCGTAGCGCTCGATGAAGCGGTCCTGCTGCTCGCGCTGACTCGCCGGCCCGAAGCGATCGTATTGCCCCGCGGTGGACTCGCGGATCCAGCGGGCCGCCCGTAGACCCCGGATGTCGTCGAGAGAGCGAGGCAGCCGCTTCACGCCGCTCGACCTGGTCCGCTCTTGCACATCCGAGGCATGTTCCCTCTGGCGTCAAGGTTCTCCTTGCGCATCTGGTCGGGGCCGTCTGGGTAGCGGGCGTGGAGGGCCTCGACGTAGCGCGCTATGGCGGCGATGAGCGGATCTCGGCTCACGGGCAGTTGGACCGAGCCGTTCACAGGTGACCGCCGCCGAGCGCGCGGACAGAATTGGCCACGGCACCCATGGGGCCTTCGGGGTGAGCAGGGTGAGCAACGACGCTGTTTCTCGGTCTCTTTCCAATACACGCGAAGAAGGAACTTGAGAATCGGCGAAATGCTCCCCCTGCTCCCCCTGGCCTGCTCATTGGGACGGCCTCCCCACGGTGAATCCCTCGTAGACGGGACTGCCGTGGACCTTGCGGCGACGCACGGGGAAGCCGAGCCGATCGTGGCGCTCGGTGAACGCCCGACCGAAGACAGGGGCCGTCATGGCCTTGGACCCGATGGACTCCGCCCAGGCAACGTACTGCTCGTACACCTTGGGACCGGGCGTCGAGGCGTCTGCCTGTGGTGTGACCCATTCGCGCACGAACCCACCAAGGGGATCCTCGTCCTCCCGATAGGCAGCCGTCTCGCGGGCGACGGCCGTGGGGAACGGATGGAGCGTCCCGGCGGTGGTATAGGCCACGGCACCTCGGACCGCCCAAGCGAGAATGCCGCGCGCCTCCCCTGCGAGGATGGCCGCGAGCCGCGGGTCCTCGGCCGGGCCGTCGCCCGGCTCGCCCCGTTTAGCGAACCGGACGGCCCACGGGATTAGGGCGATCCGACGCCAGAATCCTTCGGATGCATCGTCGGCGGCGGGCAGATGGTTGGTCGCGAGATGGAGGGTATGGGTCGGCGGCCACTCCTCCTGGCGCCCGTGGAGCTCACGGCCGGTCATCAGATCAATCGACGCGAGGCGCTTGAGAGTCCCACCCTTGAACTTCGAGCCCTGTTCGGGTTCGCTCGTGAAGGCGAGGCGGGCCCCACGAAGGCGCATGAGATCAGATGTGGGGGCGCCGGCCGTTCGGTTGGCGTTCAGAAGCGTCTCGACCGCGACCTCGACGCTGTACTCGCCCGCAACCTCCCGGCCCAGGGTCCGGAAGGCCACGGACTTGCCGTTATTGCCCGAACCATAGTGGACGGCGAGCAGCTCCTTGGACGTCGCGACGAGTGATGCGCCGATGAGGCGTGCGAACCAGCCCATGAGGTCCTCGTCGGCGGTGAAGACCTCCTCGAGGAAGCGATCCCATCGCGGACACGTTGCCCGAGGGTCGTAGTCGAGTCGGGTAGATCGACTGACCATGTCGGCGGGTCGACCTATCCGCAGGGCACCGGTCCGAAGGTCGACGAGCCCGTTCTCGCAGCCAAGGGTCCAGGGGTCGGGATCCCAGGCGTCACCACTCGTGGCCACAGGCTTCATCGAGGCCGCGATTCGAAGGCCCGCTGCGATCGCGTCGTCCGTCGCGCCCGCGGCCATGATCGCGGAGAGCGTCCGCTCACGCATCTCGCTATCGGTTATCCGGAGCGCTTCAAGGTACCGCTCGCCGAGGACCTTGAGCCACAGCCTGCGGATCTCCTGGTCTCGATCTGGTCGCCAACGATGGCCGTGCCAGATGAGCCAGATCCGTCGGCCATGGTCGAACCGGACCTCGGTGCCTCTCCGGTCAGCGAAGTGGTAAGCCGCGAGCGACTGGCGGCTGAGATGATCGATCTGATCGGCCGTCTCTTCCAACGGTTCCTCTGTAGCACGAGGCGTCGCGTCGGCCTCGTCGGGGGGCTGGCGCCCCCCGGTCCAGCCCTCGCCTGATGGTCGGCGCCCGATCGAGGCCGCGATCGTCCGCACCTCGCCCTCGTCCAACGGTGGTCGGCACTGCAGGCGGTTGGCCTCGAGGAGCGCGGCGAGGATGACCGGCGCTGACGCCCCACGGCGGCGCATCGAGCCCGCGAGCGAGGCAAGGGTGGCGTTCCGCTGGCCCTCCACGATCACGTCGGGTATCGGAGGCGCGGGGCCGTCGACTCCAACGCGGCTCTCCACAAGCTCGTGGATCCAGGCAGGCGCCTCGGCGATGCCTTCCTCCAGCCGACGAAGCCAGCGGTACCGGCGCCCAGTGGAGTGCAGCGACGGGGGTGCGACGAGGTAGCTGCCCTGGCCGCGAATGTCGACCTTGGGGAGGATGGCGGTCTTGGGCCCAATCGGCGCGACCGTCCGGTACAGGTAGTGGTGGCCACGACCGGTTTCGACGGTGGCGGTATCGGGTAGGGCATAACCACCGGCCTGCAGGGCGGCCACGCCTTCCGGTCCGTCGATGTCGACGGCGACCATGCTCGACGGGATGGCAATCCCGATGTTCGCTCCGGGCCACATGGCCCACCAGCGACGGATCTGGTCAGGATCGGTGGTCGCGTCATGGAGGCCGTTCCTGGTCCGGGGGTGTTTGCCCGGGGATGAGCAATCGGGCATTCGGCAATCACAGGCGTCATCGATCGGCGTGTGCAGCGGGACCACTCGCCAGCCGGCTGCAAGCGCCAGCGCGCTCTCGAGGAGATCGCTCACCGAAGATTGCCGTCCGTTCCCCGACGGCACCCTCGATCTCCAAGACCCAGGCGCCGATCGGCGCCGTCGCGCTCGGCGAGTCGTTCGAGGTGTTGAGCCGAAGAGCGGTTAGTCACTCTTGACTGCCTGAAGCGCGGCCGTCAGCTCACGAACGGCCAGCTCCACCAGTTCGTCGGCGGGGTCTGGTAGGTCAAGGGCGGCCAGGTAGCGCGCGGCAAACCTGGGCGTGACACGAACCGAGTTCTCGACGTGTGAGAGGCGCGGCGGCGTCACTCCGAGGCGGGCTGCTAGCGCTGCCTGCGTCGTGCCTCGCCGTAGACGCTCGTTTCGGAGATCGGGGCCGGTTGTCGCGTGGTTCATGAACCGACATATAAACCGCGGAGCCCTGTTTCTCTCAAGCAAACAGCCGGGTTCTAGGGCCCAGAACATGCGCCCGAATCTGCGCGCAAATCAGAACGGCGAATCAGCCGGAAATGGCTCGCCGAGCCTCGCGGAAGTAACGCTCAAGCGTCGCCATTTCTGGGTGCGGAGCTTCGGGACCAGCGCCCTCGCCCGACCATCCGTCCCATCGTTTTGCGGGTGGGTCTACCTCCCTAGCGTACTTGTCGAACCGCTGCCAGAGTTCCGCGCCCGGTCGGCCGCGTTTGAGCCGATCGACAGGCACTTTGCCTCCCCACACTCGATGTAGATCGACAGCACGCAGGTCGGGCTCTTGTTGCAGCAGCGCCTCGATCGCCACGCGGGCGCGTCGCTGCCACTCCACACGCCTGCGCGCCCTGCCGCCCCCGTAGGGCTTCCTCAGTTGCCGTTGGCTCTGTTGGCGACGCCATGCCGTACGCATTGAGTAGAGGCCCCTGACGTCCCGCTCGTGCGCATGGTCGCTGATGTGCAGGACGTCTCCCGCTCGCTCGAAGCTCCCGGTTGGTAGGGCGGGGAGATCGGCCGCGATCTCAGCCCCGGACCGTCCCTCGAGCGGGACGTCGCGCCAGAGCAGGTACAGAAGGAAGAAGTGGTCGGCCGAGAAGAGGAGCCCATCGGGCCTATCGGGCTCGGGTGCCACATGTCGGACCGGATCGAGGCCTACCTCGTCCTTGCGCAACTGTTCGGCAAGCTCGGCGATGCCCAGACGCAGTGGGGCGGCGATGAGCTGAGCCGGCAGGCGACGCTCCTCCGGCAATTCGAGGAACGGGTTGGACTCTTCGACCAATCGGTCGCCTTGGGCTGTGGCCGTCGAGCCACCCATGATGCGCAGAGCGCCGGCCGCGATCTGCCCCTCGGATAGCCCGAGCTGGTCCACGGCGCTTTGAAAGTCGGGCCGTAGCGCGATGATTGCGGCCTTGACGCGAGCGTCTCCGACCCACCCCGCCGCCGCTTTCCGCCCTGAATCCTCCAGGTCTTTTGCCTGCCGCTCTAAGGATGTGAGAGACGGCCCGGCAGGGGCGCTCATAATTAGTCTCCAGGGCTGAGCTGCATAGCGGCCGCGATGCCGCGCTCGGTTGCCGTAGTTGGATCGTAGCGCTGGGGCGTGACCCACGAGCACCAGTCCGCACAAGCAGGGGGGCCTTCTTTCCGGATGGACCCTCGCTGTTCACACCCCTATCGCCGTCGCCACCTCGCGCCATGCCCGATCCTCCTGACCCTCGAGCCTGCGCAGGTACACCGTGGTGACGGCCAAGCTCGAGTGGTCGAGGAAAGCGGACACGTTCTCGATCGACTCGCCAGCGTCTCGGCGAAGCTTCGCGGCGGTGTGCCGTAGGACGTGGATGCCTGTAGGCGCCAGCCCAGCCGTCTTCAAATAGCGGCGGAACCGAGCGTAGAAAGTGCCGCTCGTTACCCCTTCCGGTCGAGCGCCAGCCTGCCAGAGCGACTCCTCCGGGCCCATCAAGGGCAGCTCCTTGCCGGCGTCGGCCAAGGTCACGCAGATCGCCTCGTATGCAGGTCGGGGGAGTTCTCGCCGGCCTCGCTTGCCGCCCTTACCGCGGTAGGAGTAGAAGCAGGTCTCGCCTTCGAGGCTCAGATCGCCGGCCCTCAGACCGATCACCTCGGCCCGCCGGCGCCCGGTCAATACCAGTGTCAGCAGGATCGCCCGGTCGCGCCGGCCCGCCACGCTGTCCGGGACAACGGCGATCAGCCGGCGCACCTCGTCTGGGCCGTATCCGCGGGCAACAGACTGGACGCTCCTTGGCCGCTCGACGGCGTCGCACGGGTTGGAGACAGCCAGGCCCATCCTGATCAGGAAGCGGTAGAAGGAGGAAAGGCAGGCGATCCTAGCGCCGACGGTCGTCGAGGAGGGAGTCCGTCCCGACTTGCCGATGCCGTGGACCCAGGCCAGGACATCGGCTGGCTTGACTCGGTCCGGCGTCTTGGCGAGGTCGGCGAAGAACGGCCAGAGCATCCGGCCGTATGACTCGACGGTTCTCCTCGAGCCCGAGCGGTTGCCTTTCTCGACGAGGAAGGCGTAGAGGGCCTGGTCCCAGGCGGACGGGTCTCCGCTGGTCAGGGCGGGGAGGGGTTGAGCGGTCATGGCGGGCGTCCTCGGGTGCGAGATGGTCGTCCACATCGATCACTCAGGCGCGAAACGAAAGCAACACCATCACCAAATGGTGGTTCGTCGGCCTTCGAACAGTGCCGGTTGGTGGGCGTCCCTGCGCCAAAGGCGCGCGCCCGTTCACAATGTGGCCATGGGTCGACCACGCTCCCGATGGTGGCTCCTGGCCGGCTACGCCGGGCTCGGTGGCTTCTTCGCCATAGAGGCTGCGATCCGCCAACACGGCCGCGCCTCGAGCCTCGCCGCCTCCGAGGACGATCGGGACTCGACGAGGTCGATAGTCCGAGCCTACGTGTTGGCGGCGAGCCTGCCTCTGGTTCTGCGAGGTCTTCCCGCCAGACCACTGCCCAGGGCATCTGAGCCGGTCGGGCTCGCACTCCAGGGTGGCGGACTGGCCTTGCGGATCTGGTCGATGCGAACGCTTGGCGCGTTCTACTCGCGCACGCTCCGAACCCAGCAACCACAGACAGTAGTCGACAAGGGCCCTTATCGCCTTGTCCGCCACCCGGGCTACCTCGGCTCGCTCCTGATCTGGACTGGCTTTGCCCTCAGTTCAGGCAGCCTGCCGGTCGCAGCAGGCGTCCTAGGCGTTATCGCTCACGCCTATGGGCGCCGCATCGATGCCGAGGAGCGACTTCTGGGTCGCGACCTGCCCGGTTACGGTGACTACGCTCGGCGCACCAGGAAGCTCATCCCGCTGATCTGGTAGGGAGGCCGCCGGGGGTCTGCCGCGCACCATCGCGGCATGGTGCCTGGCTGTCGAAGCATGTCGTCCACATATCTAGACTACGAGCATGAGGACCGGCCGTCTCAGATACCCGAGGCTCCGTCGCTCACGAGCCTCGGCATTGCGTCAGATCGAAAGGCTGCTCGATGAGGGTCGGGCACTTGCATCTAGCTCACCGCGCGACTCACAGGGGTTGGCGCGCTGGTCGGACGAGGTTCGCGAGTGGCGTCAGAGAGCACGAAGAGTCGTGGACGCCATGGTCGGGCTTCCAGAGCTGCCGGTCGATCTGGCCCCGCCCGCCGATGCGGAATTACCACCTAAGAAAGGGCCGCTCAACGCCCGGAGCGCTGCCGTCCGGGCCATCATCGATGAAGATGTCGCCTGGATCGAGGCCCTCAGACGGATGCTCCCCGACTTCCGCCGCGGGTGGAAGGAGACCCTTCGGGTGCCCAGATGGAACCGTGACGCGATAGGAAACCAGGCCGTGGCCGGCGTTTTCGCGGCCCTCGTTGTCATGGCGCTCGTAGGTGGGATAGGTTTCATCGTGGTCGATCGGCCGCATCAGGAGAGCGGACCTTCACTCGGCAGCCAGGAGTTAACGTCAGCGTCAACGGCTTCTCCTTGGCCAACTGCGAGTGAGACCCCAACCGCCGGCCTTCCTGCAATGGAAGCTGGGTCGACGACGCTCGTGGTTCCCGGCGGAGCTAATCCGCAGTTATCCGCAGATGGCCAGGTCCTCGTGTACAACGATGCCGGCGATGGGCACGGTACATACACAATCTGGTTGATGATCATCGCGAGCGGGGCACAGATTCCTATGACGTCGGGGTTCCTCGTGAACGCCGTCCTAGCGCCTGACGGGACGACGGTCGCAGCGGCCTACCTTGGTGAGGGCACAGTCCTTGGAAAGAACCCACCTATCGGCGTCTACTTCGGCCAGCTTGCACCCGGCGTAGCTGGGGCGTTGGATATGCTCTCTCCGGACGGGCGATCGGGCCGGGCCGGAGAGATCGGGGTGAGTCGCGGCTCGTTGACAGAGCAGGGCTGGCTCGTCTTCAGCTGGGGCTCCGATTCGGACGGTGGGTCAATCTACTTGTACAGACAGTTCGCGCCGAACGGTGGCTACGAGCGCTTGATCAGCCTCAAGAACGGTTCAGACCGGGTATCAGTGAGCCAGAGCGGCGAGTGGGTCGTCTTCGACACGACAGACGACCTGCTCGGCAAGTCCGGTAACGGCGGCTTCAGGAACGTCTATCGCATGGATGTTGCCACCAGGGCCATCTCCCTCGTGAGCCGCGGCGTTGAAGGTAGCCCGGCCAACGGCAATTCATACGACGCTGTCGTGGCCGACGACGGAACGGTCGCCTTTGTGTCAGACGCCTCCAATCTGGTGGAGCAAGACACGAACGCGCAGACCGACGTGTTCTGCGCACGCGCTGACGGCACCATGTCTCTTCTTTCGCACGGGATCAACGGCCGCCAAAGCGACGGAGACAGCACCTCGCCCGAGATCAGCGCTGATGGGCGGTTCGTCGTGTTCGACTCGGCGGCGACTGACCTCGTGCCCAACGACAGGAATGGCGAACGAGATGTCTTTCGGGCTCGGCTTGCGGACGGCTCGATCCAACTGCTGAGCGCGGCGGCGGATGGGTCGAGTGCCAACGGGTATTCCTGGGGGGCATCAGTGAATGGAGATGGCAGCGTTGTCGCCTTCTCGTCGCGTGCTCAGGACATCGGGACGGCCGCTTCGGATCATCATCCCGGCGTCTTCGTCACGCGCTTCCCGTGAGCCGATCGCGAGCGAGATCCAGCTGGAGCGAGGGGGGCATGGGGCCCAATGCCTGCTGGGCTGCTCCTGGTCGCGTGATAAGGTGCCGCGGATGGAGCGGAATCGAAACCGCGGGCATCGTGGCCTTCGTAAATGCTACCGGGCCGATCTCCACACACCATCGCCCGATCGTGACCAAGAGGCCCAAGGGTGTACTCCCGAAAGAATGGCCGGCAAAGGCCCGGTCCGGCGGCGAGAGCCCTGTTTCAAGCTCAAGTCAGGGAACAAGGTTGAGTCAATGACAGGTCCTGCACGTGACCGCCGTCAATGCGGCGCGTCTGGCCACACGCGCCGTTCACAGCCCGTCCGCAGTCTCTTCTGGATGGATCCGGTCTTTCTCCCACAAACAAGTGCATGCGCTTCGCCACAGTCTGGATCGCTGCTGTCGGGGGCCCACGCGAGGGTAAGGCCGCATTCGCGCGCCAGGCTCGCCTTGAACGCAACAAGCCCGTACCCCGCGTACCTGGCGACCACATCCCCCGCCTCTCGCCCTAGTTCGCGTAGCTTCTCCTCGACGTACACGGACATCGCCGCCCCATCTCCGGATGAGTCCTGAAACGTGTTGCTCGCCGGCATCGTTCCGCCGGCTCCGTCATCGACGATCCACTTCGGATGGACTCTCCGAAGCAACGTTGCTTGGCTCGGAATACTGGGATCGTCAGGAGCGGCGCCCGTCATGCCACGGGCCGATCAACTGGCGCGATCCATCAATCGGGCGAGAGCCTCCTCGATGTACGGCTGGGCATCCATGAGGCTCCGCTCCCACTCCTCGCCCTGGACATCGTCCGAGAAGAAGGCGGTGGCGGTCTGATCAATCTGGAGACCTGGAGGCATGTGAATGACGAGTTCGACCGAGCGTCGGTGCCACTCCAGGGCAAGCCCGCCGGTGGACATAGGGACGAAGGAGGGCGCGGCGACGCCCTGAACAAGCAATGGGGCCAGCAGGCTTTCGGCCCATTCAGCCACGCGAGGCTCCAGAGGCTGCCCGCCATACGAATCCCAATTGGCTCGCAGTTCGAGCAGCGGTACCAACGCTTCACGTATCCACTCGGCCGCCCTCTCGGTTGAGGGATCCCCCGCCGGAGCTTCGGTCGCAGCGGACCCGAAGGGCCGAATGTCTCGCTGGGTAAGTGCTGAGTCGGGTCTGGCCCAGGACGGCCATCGCAGCCAAGGCGGGATCCTGATGTCGCGGTCGGAGAGCCCGCGACTCGCTAGAGTCGATGCATTATCCATTGACCTTCCGCCCCCAGATCCTGTGCATCTTCGAAGTTGTAACTGAATCAAAGGCTCGAACAATCCATTCATGGCCGAGATCGAGGAAGGCTAACACTCCGTCCAGGCCGACGCCGAGCGGACGGCCTCTCGCCGTCAAAGTCAGAACCACTATCGGCGAGCTGTCGCTCCGTCTAAATGCCGGCTCGGCAGCGATGTGCAACCGGCCCACGGGCTCTTCCTGGAGCCTCACCACATACTGTGATGCGACCCTGATGCTCTCGGCGATAGGCAGGAAGCCGCCTGGCTTAGGCGTGGCCACGATTGAAAGAATGTCGGCAAGTTGCTCGGCTTGGCCCGGCATGACCGGAATGTGGTTGATGTACGTCAGCTCGCACTGAGTTGGCAGGATCTCGCCGAGGTCGTTTCGGCGCAGGAACTCCGCGAGCTTGCCGAAATCCACGCTGAACGGTTCCTTCAGGTTTGGGTAGCGTGGGTAGTCTGCGACGGGTGCCATCTTCCGCCAGTTCCGGGCGAACCAGTCGTTCTGCACCTGTACGAGCTGGGTGCCGGTCTCGCTGAGCAGCCAGAGCCGAGGGAGAGGTGGGGTTTGCATCAAGTCGAACCGCAAGGAGGGGCCCTCGCGCTGATCGTCCAGACGCTCCATCTGCACTGCAACGGGTGGCTGCTCTTCGACCGTCGGGAAAGACGACCTGAATTCCGACTCCCAGAGCTGAGCCAGTTGGATGAGTCTCAGGCCTGGGAGAGGCCGAAAGCCAACAGCCAGGACCACCTCAACCACCGGCGGCGACTCGTAGTCAGGAAGAGGATCCACGCCGGTCTGCGCGCTGCTTGCTCCATCGATCATAGATGCGTGCTCCCGCGGCAGGCCAAACTACAAGGAATAGTAGCGACGGCCGTCGGCACACGCGAGCCTCCTCGATCGCGCGACCAACAGCCGGCTCACCCACGGCCCGCACAGGCACGGGGAGTTGATGCCGAGCAGACTGTTGGGCTAGGCGAGCGCCATGGAGTCGGCCAACGCCGCGTTGAACGGCTTGCGATCCTTTGAGGGTATCACCGACGCCACCGTCCAGACCTCGAGCAAGGTCAGGAGTCGGCCGATCGAGCGGCAGCGTGACTGACCAAACTCACGTGGGCACTCGTAGCAGCTGACCGGCTTCTGGCGCCTACTTACCCTGGCGATCGTCGTTCTGACCATCGCACTCGTTGCTGGAGGCCGCTGAGATTCGCGATCAACTCCCAGGCACGATGACCACGTCGTGACGAACCTGATCGGCCAGCGCAAGGGGAAAGGATCTTCAAGGCGGTGGCGGCGAAAGCGGGGATGGCTCCGGCTTCCGCTGCCCGGTCAAAGGCTAATGGCCCACTGACGTATACGAACCCAAGGGGAGGCTGATAACCGGCTTTCCTCGGATGAGGGCCTCTTGACTTAGAGCGCACTCCAAGTTCTATCGTAACCTGCGATGGACGACACGAGCCTTCCCATCCGGGACTTTGCGAAGCGGACGGGGCTGAGCCCACACACCCTCCGCTACTACGAGCGCATCGGACTGCTCGATCCCGTAGAACGAGCCGCCAGCGGTCACCGTCGCTACTCGGCCCAGGACGCCACTTGGATCGAGTTCTTGACGCGACTGCGAGCAACGGGCATGTCCATCCGCCAGATGCAGCGGTTCGCGGCCCTGCGACGTGAAGGCGCCGCCACGGTCCGAGAGCGTCGAGAACTCCTCGAAGCGCATCAGTCCAGTGTCGAGACGCGCCTGGGTTCGCTTGAAGCCAATCTAGCCGCGATCACCGAGAAGATCCACCACTATCGAGCCCTGGAGACGACCGATGGCACACGATCCAAACGACCTCCGATTCACACGCGGGCTGGCGAAGCTCGCTGAAGTCGACGGCGCGGCCGGCGCAGACATTGTCGCGCCCCTGGGCGACCTGGGGCGATACATCGTTGAGTTCGCGTTCGGCGACATATACAGCCGTGAAGGCTTGAGTCTGCGCGACCGCGAACTGGTTACGGTCGCGGCGCTCACGGCGATGGGTGGACGGGAGCCGCAACTGCGGGTCCACCTCGGCGCTGGCCTCAACGTCGGACTCACCGCACTAGAGCTGGAAGAGGTCATCATCCAAACCGTCCCGTATGCTGGGTTTCCGACCGCGATCAACGCCCTCAACCTGCTGCGCGAGGTCGTTGGCTAGAGAACGGTCAGCTGGCGTCCGTGGCTGACACGACGCGCGGATCGTGCGCACGACACGTTGCCGCGGTCCTCGCTATTGCCTATGCGGTGTCTCAGTTGCCCGGGCCAGGCCCAACTAGGCAAATAACCAGCGCCCAACCCGAACGCGCAATGTAGTGCTAGGGGGACGGGCGTCTCGTGCCCGGTCGGCGTGCTGAAGGACCGCACCTAGTCGAGGCGCACCCCAGATCACCTCGACCTTCACTCACGCGTCGCGCCGACGTTCCAGGACGAGGCCGCGTCTCGGATCGGCGCCGCGATCGACGACTGAATGGCACCGGCGAGTTCTCGTCCGGGACCCAATATCGACCGGCGCGTCTGGTAGGCTCCTCGGTGTGGATGATCCGTCCGCCCCTCGACAGCTAGCACTCCCGATAGGCGAGGTCGCGCCGTCGGCGGGCGACGTCGCGCCCCCGGAGGAAGACCCGGAGCGGATCGTCGTGGCGCCCAAGGTGCTCATCTGGGCCCGCAAGACCGCCCGACTGGACGAGGAGACAGCGAGGAGGCGACTCGGCGTCAGCGTCGAGAACTTCGCCAGGATGGAGGCCGGCGAGGTGCCGCCTACCCTCCGCCAACTTCGACTCGCGGCGACCGCTTACGGGCGGCCGCTCGCGGTTCTGCTCCTACCCGAGCCGCCCGAGGACTTCGACGCCCTTCGGGACTTCCGCGCCGGCCACGAAGCCCGCAAGGGCGAGACGTCGCACGAGTTGACGATCGAGTACCGCCGGGCGCTCATGCAGCGCGAGGTGATCCTGGAACTCGCGGACTTCGGCGTGGTACCGAGCGCTCCGGCGACTCCTACGTTCGCGATCGGGCTCGACCATCCGGCCGAGGATGCGGGCCGGCTTGTCCGCGCATGGGTAGGCGTCGACCGTACGACCTGGCCAGAGCCACGAGACGCCCTGACCGGTTGGATCGCGGCTACCGAGGCTCAAGGCGTTCTCGTTATGCAGACTCACCGCGTCAAACCCGAGGAGGTGCGCGGGTTCTCGGTATCGCAGTGGCCCCACCCGGTCGTGGCGTTGAACGGCTCGGAGTTTCCGCGGGGACGGCTGTTTACGCTCGCTCACGAACTGGCACACCTGGGTCTGAACGCCGGCGGACTCTGCGACCTCCACGAGGAGCGCAGAAGCGACGACCTCGACGACCACATCGAGATGTACTGCAACGCCGTTGCGGCCGCCGCGCTGATGCCGAGGGACGCGGTCCTGGGCGTTACCGCGATCGCGCGCGCCGCGGCGGACCGCGCCTGGTCGACCGACGACCTGGACTCGCTGGCGCGCCCGTTTGGAACCAGCGCCGAGTCTCTGCTCCTGCGTCTGGTCGGGCTCGGTAGGGCGACGTGGGACCTATACAGGGCCCTCAAACCCGATTTCCAACGTCTCTACGGCGAGGCCAAGGACCGGCAGCGCGAGTCGGAGGGCGGACCGTCCTACTACGTCGTCAAGGCCCGAGACCTCGGACCCGGGTACGTCCGGACCGTCCTCGAAGCCTACCGCGGTCGCACGATCACTTCCTTCGACGTGGCCGACTACCTAGACGTCCGATACGAGCAGATACCCCGACTTGAGGCCGCGGCGGGATGAGCAACGGGCCGTTGTACTCGGTGGACACCAGCGCCCTCATCGACGGTCTGGAGCGCTACTACTGGGAGTCGACGTTCCCCGGCATATGGGAGAACATCGCCGGGCTCGTCGGGGCGGGACGTTTCTTCATTTCGGATGAGGTCTGGGAGGATGCCAAGAAGCGCGACCTCGTGGTCAAGGCCTGGTGCGAGCGCGACACGACCGGACGACTCATCGTGCCGACGACGCCGGTGATCGCTTCCGAGGTCACGCGCATCCTCACAGGAAACCCACGGCTGGTCATGAACATGAAGGGGCGCAACCGGTCGGACCCCTTCGTCATCGCCGTCGCGTGCCTCAAGGCAGCCACGGTCGTCACCGGGGAGGGTTCGGACGGCACGGAGAACCGCCCGAAGATCCCGTATATCTGCAACATGCTCAAGGTTCCGTGCCTCCGGCTGGGCGAACTGATCCGGCAGGAAGGGTGGGTATTCAAGTAACCCGTGGCCCAACTCCATGGACTGATCCCCAACTGAGCGACCTACCTGCGGGGTCGGCGACCCCGGAATGGTCGCAGTGGTGCCCGCTGGAGTCACCCGCAGGGTAGTCATGTCGATCCGTGGCTGTCAGCCGACGGCGGACTATGTTCGCATCGTCTCGGCCGCACTACCGTTCCGACAGACCGCTATTCTCGGACGCATGATCATTGCCGGCCAGCAGCACGCATGAACCCCTCCGAGTTCGCCAAGAAATGGCGTGGGGTGACGACCGGCGAGCGGGCGTCCGCTCAGTCCCACTTCATGGACCTCTGTCACATGCTGGGCGAGCTGACTCCGACAGACGCGGACCCGACCGGCGACTGGTACGCGTTCGAGAAGGGAGCCGGCAAGGCCGAGGGCGGCGAGGGCTTCGCCGATGTCTGGATGCGCGACCACTTCGCCTGGGAGTACAAGGGCAAGCGCAAGGACCTAGCCGCAGCGTACTCGCAGCTCAATGGCTACCGCGAGGCCCTGGGCAATCCGCCGCTGCTGGTCGTGTGCGATCTCGCCCGCTTCGAGATCCACACCAACTTCACCAACACCGTGCCACGGGTCCACCGCTTCACACTCGACGATCTTGCCGCCGACCCGGGCGAGCCGCTACGCATCCTGCGCGCCGTGTTCACCGACCCCGAGAGTCTCCGTCCGACGCGGCTGCGTGAGGAGCTGACCGAGCGTGCGGCCAAGGACTTCGCCGATCTAGCGACGGCACTCCGCGCCAGAGGCCACCACCCGCACGCGGTCGCTCATTTCCTCGACCGGCTTCTCTTCGCCATGTTCGCCGAGGACGCTGGCATCCTGCCGAAGAACCTGATCGATCGTCTGTCGAGCGCTACCAAAGGCGACGCCGCCGGCTTCTCTGCCGCGCTACACGATCTCTTCGGCAAGATGGCCAAGGGTGGCGGCCTCTTCGGCGTAGAGCGCATCGAGTGGTTCAACGGCGGCCTCTTCGACGACGCCGAGGTGATCGAACTCGCGCCCACTGAGATGGAGACGATCGGCCGGGTGTCGAAGCTCGATTGGAGCCAGATCGAGCCCGCCATCTTCGGGACGCTTTTCGAGCGAGGTCTCGACCCCGACCAGCGGGCCCAGCTGGGTGCCCACTACACCGACCGAGCGTCCATCCTTCGGCTCGTTGAGCCGGTCCTTATGGCGCCCCTGCGCCGCGACTGGGCCGAGACTCAGGCCAAGATCACGCCCCTGGTCTTGGCCGGCCGCAAGTCGACAGCCCGAACGCCGGCCGACCAGAACCCTGAGCGCATCTTCGCCGGCTTCCTCGAACGCCTGCGTGCCATCCGCGTGCTCGACCCGGCGTGCGGCAGCGGCAACTTCCTCTACATCTCCCTTCAGCTTCTCAAGGACCTCGAGTACGAAGCGATCGGGTGGGGCTCGCTGGTGTTGCGCATCCCCCAGGAGTTCCCCCAGGTTGGACCGCAGAACCTGCTCGGCATCGAGATCAACCCCTTCGCGGCCGAGCTGGCTCGGGTCACCATCTGGATCGGTCAGATCCAGTGGATGCTCGCCCATGGTCTGGGCCACCCACGCGACCCGGTCCTCCAGCCGCTCGACAACATCCGCGAGCAGGACGCTCTGCTCGACCTGTCGGACCCGAGTCACCCGCGCGAGGCTCAGGGCCTGTGAATGAAAGTTCGCGCTCGGCGTGCCCCGCCCGTGCCATAGAACTTGTCACGGCGGGCTGGCAGCCTGCGCCCATGACCGCCGTGATCGCCCTCGACAACGCGCAGTGGGCGCTGGTC